>Ga0209300_1000007_pt1 | contig 214823 bp, 208 predicted proteins | sample Shrwel_input2_RT_FD_187535 | JGI IMG/M metagenome (GOLD analysis project Ga0209300, IMG submission 187535) | Subsurface microbial communities from deep shales in Ohio, USA - Utica-3 well 1 S input2 RT (SPAdes) (version 2) ... | reverse complement strand
TTCAACCTGTCAAGCTCTTTTTCGAAAATTTCTTTTCTACTCAATCGCTTGCCGCCTCGCCGAACCTACAACCTCTCGAAGCGGGAGGCGAATCATACAGCGTCAATTTCCGCTGTCAACCGCCTTTTTCACCACCCCGATCGATTCGACCGAGACACCAGCAGCGCCACAACCTCCGCCCCGCCAGCGCGGCGCATTCTACTCGAATCCGCCACCTTTGCAACCCCTTTCAGCTATCTAACCTCTTGATTCAAAAGGTCTTTTTGCTGCAGTTCGCTGCGAAAGTGGTGCGCATTATAGGGAGCTTTGGCTGGGCGTCAACTACAAATAACCGATTACCTCGAAATTAGCTTTTTGGCTCGCTCTATCCTTATAGGCAACTTCTTCAAAGGCGCTATAACACTCGATACACTGTGCCCCCTTCAAGCAGCCGTGCGTCGTCATGACCCTAGATAGCGCCCCTCCACTGGATCTCATCCTATTACCCAGTTGGCTTGTGCCTGTGGAACCTGCCGGCGTCGTTCTAAGGGATCACGCGCTAGGAATTCGTGAAGGGCGTATCGCCTGCATCCTTCCCCGGGCCGACGCTGCGCTGATACCAGCCAAGCAAGGTCTCGAACTTCCCGGCATGCTTCTAACGCCCGGTTTGGTCAATGCTCATGGCCACGCTGCGATGACATTGTTTCGGGGCCTGGCAGACGACTTGCCGCTCAAGAACTGGCTCGAAGACCACATCTGGCCCGCCGAAGCCAAATGGGTCGATGAGGATTTCGTCCGGGTTGGCTCCGAGCTGGCGATCGCTGAGCAGCTCCAAGGTGGTATCACCTGCTTTTCTGACATGTACTTCTACCCGGACGCCGTCAGTGAAGTGGTGCACCGGACGGGGACACGCGCGCAGATCACCATCCCCATCCTGAACATCGCCGTGCCCGGCGCTCGCGATTCCGATGAGGCCCTTCGCAAGGGTCTTTCGCTGTTCGACGACCTCAAGCAACACCCAAGAATCTGCGTTGCCTTTGGTCCGCACGCCCCCTACTCGGTCAACGACGAACGCCTAAGCGCCATCCAGGTTCTCGTGAACGAGATGGATGCTGGCATCCACATGCATGTCCATGAGACAGCCAGGGAAATCGAGGACGGAGTACGTCTGCATGGTGAGCGCCCGCTAGCGCGACTGGCCAGGCAACAGTTGCTCGGCCCGCGCTTCCAGGCGGTTCATATGACTCAGGTGAATGAGGATGACCTGGCGCTGCTCGTCGAGCACAACTGCAGTGTCATTCATTGCCCCGAGTCGAACCTGAAGTTGGCAAGCGGCTTCTGCCCAGTGGAGCGGTTGTGGGAGGCTGGCGTAAACGTCGCGATCGGCACGGACGGCGCGGCGAGCAACAATGACCTGGACCTTTTGGGCGAAACGCGCACCGCTGCACTGCTGGCTAAAGCGGTTGCAGGCTCGGCTACTGCGCTCGATGCCCATCGCGCGCTACGCATGGCCACATTGAATGGCGCGCGCGCGCTGGGGCTGGATGAAGAGATCGGTTCACTGGAGGTCGGCAAGGCGGCCGACCTGGTCGCGTTTGACCTGTCGCGCCTGGCACAACAGCCGATCTATGATCCGGTTTCGCAGCTCATCTATTCCTGCAATCGGGATCACGTCCGCCACGTCTGGGTTGCCGGCAAGCAGCTACTCGACGATCGCCGACTGACCCGCATTAACGAACCTGATCTCCTCGCGCGCGTCCAGGCGTGGGCAGAGCGCATTACCAGAGAAAGACTGTGAGCGTGTACGGCACATCAGCGTTGCAGCGGGCCCGCCTGCTGTAGAGTACCGCCCCGGATGAATGAACTGGCCGCGGCGACGCAGCCCCTATCAACAGACTGCAACGGAACTGAACATGAGCAACGTCGATCATGCTGAAATCGCAAAATTCGAGGCCCTCGCTCACCGCTGGTGGGACAGGGAAAGCGAGTTCAAACCGTTGCACGAAATCAATCCGTTACGCGTCAACTGGATCGATGAGCGAGCCACACTTGCCGGCAAGAAGGTTCTCGATGTTGGTTGTGGCGGCGGAATACTCAGCGAATCCATGGCGCGCCGAGGCGCTCAGGTCACCGGCATCGACATGGGCGAGGCCCCTCTTTCGGTGGCGCGCCTGCATCAGCTCGAGTCCGAACTGGACATCGATTACCGACAGATCACTGCTGAAGCATTGGCGGCTGAACAGCCAGGTCAGTACGACGTCGTAACCTGTCTCGAAATGCTCGAGCATGTTCCCGATCCGGCATCCGTCATTTGCGCCTGTCACGCACTGGTCAAACCCGGCGGACAGGTATTCTTCTCGACCATCAACCGCAACCCCAAAGCCTATGCGCTGGCTATAGTGGGTGCCGAGTATCTATTGCAGCTGCTGCCGCGCGGCACCCATGACTACCGCAAATTCATCCGGCCGTCCGAGCTCGGCGCCTGGTGTCGTGAGACCGGGCTGGCAATGAACGACATTGTCGGGCTTACCTACAACCCGCTGACCAAGCAGTACAAGCTCACCGACGACGCCGACGTGAACTACATGGTCCAGACCACCCGGGAGGCATGATGCGCCTGCGCGCCGTACTGTTCGACATGGATGGGACCCTGCTCGACACGGCTCCCGATTTCATCGCCGTGATCCAGGCCATGCGCCAGGCTCGCGAGCTGCCTCCGGTAGCCGAAGCGCGAGTGCGCGACGTTGTCTCCGGCGGCGCTCGGGCAATGGTGCTGAACGCCTTCGACGTCGCCCCGGATTCAGCCGAATTCGAAGCCCTGCGGCTGGAGTTTCTCGACCGTTATCAGGAGCACTGCGCCGTTTACAGCCGGCTCTACGATGGCATGGAGCAATTGCTCGTCGACATCGAAAAGGCGGGATTGATCTGGGGAGTCGTGACAAACAAGCCCGTGCGCTTCGCCGAGCCCATCATGCAAAGGCTCGGCCTCGCCGAGCGTTCCTCGGTTCTCGTCTGCCCCGACCATGTAACGCGAAGCAAGCCCGACCCCGAGCCGATGCTGCTCGCCTGCGACAAGCTGAGCCTGGAGCCAGCAAGCGTGCTCTTCGTGGGTGATGACCTGCGCGACATCGAATCCGGCCGGGCTGCAGGCAGCAGGACTGCCGCGGTCCGTTACGGCTATATCCACCCGGGCGACGACCCCAGTCACTGGGGAGCGGATGTCGTCGTATCCCATCCGCAGGAGCTGCGCAGCGTGCTGGACCATGCCCTCTGCCGCTGCTGACCGATTGGTTAACCACCCTTTAGCGAGATTTCCCATGTTCGATTACACCGCGCGCCCAGACCTGCTCGCCGGGCGCATCATTCTGGTAACCGGCGCAGGTCGCGGTATCGGTGAAGCCGCCGCCAAAGCCTATGCCGCGCACGGCGCCACCGTCCTGCTGCTTGGCAAGACCGAAGAAAACCTCAATCGCGTATACGATGAAATCGAAGCGGCCGGGCACCCGCAGCCTGCGGTCATCCCGTTCAACTTGGAAACCGCACTGCCCCATCAGTACGACGAGCTGGCGGCCATGATCGAGCGCGAGTTCGGACGGCTCGACGGCTTGCTGCACAATGCTTCGATCGTCGGCCCGCGCACCCCGGTCGAGCAGCTTTCCGGGGAAAACTTCATGCGTGTCATGCAGGTGAACGTCAACGCCATGTTCATGCTTACCAGCACCCTGCTGCCGCTGCTGAAGCTCTCGACAGACGCATCGATCCTGTTCACGTCCAGCAGTGTAGGGCGCAAGGGGCGTGCCTACTGGGGCGCGTACGCGGTATCCAAGTTCGCCACCGAGGGGCTCATGCAAGTCGTCGCGGACGAACTGGATGGCACCGCCCCGGTCAGGGCCAACAGCGTCAACCCGGGCGCGACCAGGACCGACATGCGCGCCAAGGCCTACCCGGCCGAGAATCCGCTGAACAACCCCCTGCCAAGCGAAATCATGCCGGTGTACCTGTATCTCATGGGCCCGGACAGCGTCGGAGTCAACGGGCAAGCGTTCGATGCTCAGGGCTGACGTTCGAGTGACGGTTTTCCGTCTGCACTCTGGGACGCCGCTGTCAAAATGACATCAAACGCAGCGGCTAACCGCTCAGCTCGCTGTCGATCGGCACCATAGTTTTGCTCTAAGCCACTGAATTCAGTGGCTTTTCTTTTTCTGGCATCGTTTTAGCTTATTAGCAGGCATCAAGCGTAACGTCACCTGGAGCAGACAATGCTGCCTGCCATGCAGAACGATTCCACCATCGAGCACCTCGCCAGCCGCGACTCACAGCGGTCGCCGGCTGGTCCCGTACGGCTGGGTGTACCGGTGACGCTGAGCGATCTGCGACGCACCTTGGGGCAGCGACTGCAGACGAGCCTGGAGATCGATCGGCTGCTGGGCTTCTTCTATGAAGAGGTACCTGCCCTCATGGCGCTGGATGGTCTGTGCTACCGCCACCCGGAAAGCGACCTGCGCCTCGAATATGGCCGGCCGGGCCCGCATAGCGCCAGCTATCGCCTGAGCCAGGACGCCGCCGACCTCGGAGAGATCACGCTCTACCGCGCGCAAGTGTTCTGCGAGCAAGAGCTGGCGCAGCTGGAGAGCCTGATGGGCGTGCTGGTCTTCCCCCTGCGCAACGCTCTGCTCTACCGTGCGGCGCTGATGGCCTCGCTGAAGGACTCACTGACCGGCGCCGGCAACCGGGTGGCCCTCGATCAGAGCCTCGCACGCGAAGTGGAACTGGCCCGACGGCACCAGCAACCGCTGTCGGTGGTGATGCTCGACATGGACCATTTCAAGCAGCTCAACGACCGCCACGGGCACGCTGCGGGCGATGCCGCACTACGGCTGGTGGCCGCCGAGCTTCGCGATCAGCTACGTAACGTCGACATGGTGTTCCGCTACGGCGGCGAAGAGTTCGTCCTGCTGCTTTCCAACACGGACGGAGCCTGTGCTGCAATTGCCGCTGAGCGTGTGCGAGCAGCCATCGAGCGGCTACCGTTCGAATACGACCGGCAACCGATTCCGCTGAGCATCAGTCTTGGCTGTGCCACCTATCGGCATAGCGAAACACCTCACGAATTGCTGAGGCGCGCGGATGAACTGCTCTATCTCGCCAAACGCAACGGCCGGAATCGGTTGCAAACCTGCTTCGACCAGGAATGAAAAAAGCGCCCGCAGGCGCTTTTTTCATTTAGGGTTCACGACGCCGACGACCAGCGCCTCCGCCACCTTTGCGCGGCTTGTCGGCCGCCGATCCACGACCGGCATCGGAGCCGGGCTTGCCGGGGCGACGATTATCGCTCGGGCGCTCTGCCAGCGGCGTCCCGCGGCTTCCGGCAGGGCGCGGCTTGCGTGCTCCCGTGTCGCGAGGCGCACGCGGCGACTCGGAGCGCACATCGGCTTCGTCGGCCGGACGCAGCACACGCGGGCGTCGATCGTTGCGAACCGGCTTGGCGGCCTTGCGCTGCATACGCTCGATCTTTTCCTTGGTGCGGGTCTTCAACTCCGGCAAGGCCACCGGCTTGAGGCCGACTTCCTCGCTGAGGATATTCACCTCGCCCTGGCCCATCTCGCGCCAGCGCCCCATCGGCAGGTCCGACGTCATGAACACCGGGCCGAAACGCACGCGCTTGAGCCGGCTCACCACAACCCCCTGGGACTCCCACAAGCGCCGGACTTCGCGGTTGCGTCCTTCCATCACCACGCAGTGGTACCAGTGATTGAGCCCCTCGCCGCCTGGCGCCTCCTGGATGTCCGTAAAGCGCGCCGGGCCGTCCTCGAGCATCACGCCGGTCTTGAGGCGCTCGAGCATTTCCTCGGTGACCTCGCCACGGACGCGCACGGCGTACTCGCGGTCCATCTCATAGGACGGGTGCATCAGCCGATTGGCCAGCTCGCCGTCCGTGGTGAACAGCAGCAGGCCGGTGGTGTTGATGTCCAGTCGGCCGACATTGATCCAGCGTCCTTCTTTAAGGCGCGGCAGGCGGTCGAAGATGGTGGGCCGGCCTTCGGGATCGTTGCGGGTACAGATCTCGCCTTCGGGCTTGTTGTAAATCAGCACGCGACGGACGATCTGCCCGGGTTCCTCGCGCTTGATCAGGCGGCCGTCGATGGCGATGGCGTCCTGCGACTCGACACGCTGGCCAAGGCTGGCCACCGAGCCGTTCACCTTGACCCGGCCTTCGCTGATCCAGGTTTCCGCGTCGCGGCGAGAGGCGAGCCCAAGGCGGGCCAGCACTTTCTGCAGTTTTTCGCCGTGCGCCACATGGGCAACGGAGTCTTCGTGTTCGGTCATCCTGGCACCTCCCGGTGTGTCATATCCGAGTGAAAGGGCGCGCATCATACTCGCATCGCCCGGCCTGCACGAGGCCCTTGCTCATGCCAGGGCCGCGAGGGCCTGTGCGCTGGCCTGGCGGATCGCGGCCCAATCACCGGCGTTGAGCGCGGCGGCCTCGATCATCCAGGTCCCGCCGACGCACATGACGTTGGGCAGCCCCAGGTACTGCGCCGCGTTGCCGGCATTCACCCCGCCGGTCGGGCAGAACCGCGCATCGGGAAAAGGTCCGGCAAATGCCTTGAGCGCTGCCATGCCGCCACAGATCTCTGCAGGGAAGAGTTTGAAACGCCGGTACCCCAGGCTGTAACCCTCCATGATCTCGCTAGCGGTAGCCACGCCCGGCAGCAACGGCACCGAACACTGCACGCCCGCCTCGAGCAGCTCTCGGCTGGCGCCGGGAGAGACGACGAACTGGGCTCCTGCCGCCTCGACCTCGTCCATCATGCGCCGGTCGAGCACGGTGCCTGCACCGACGACCAGATCCGGGCGCTGCTCGCGCAGACGGCGGATCGCGGTCAGGCCATGCGCCGAACGCAAAGTGATCTCCAGCGCCGTCAGGCCACCGCTGGCGAGTGCGTCGGCCAGCGGCAGGATCTGCTCTTCGCTGCCGATGGTGATCACCGGGAGAATGCGCGCCCGGCTGCAGATCGCTTCGATCAGGGCGTTCTTCTGCTCCATCGACATATCGCTCTCCTCGGGCCTCAAGGGCACCAGTAGATTTCCAGGGGAGAATGCATGAACGCACGGATCGGCATCTGCAAGGCATCGGCCGCGAGTGCATCACGCAGGGTGTCCAGCTTGGCCAGCCCCTGGATGGCCAGGTACTGCGTCCGCGCGCTGGCCAGGATGGGGTACGACAGGCTCAGCCGCTCGTGCGGCGCGCTGGGGGCGCGCATCGGTACACAGGGCTCGGGGCAGTCATCGCGCAGGGCGTGCGCCAGGTTGTCACTGCCGGGAAACAGCGAGGCGGTATGACCGTCTTCACCCATGCCCAGCACCAGCACGTCGATGGGCTGGGCCAGGCCGGTGAGCGCTTCAGCCGCGTGGCGGGCCGCTTCAGCGAGCGTATCGGCCGGGCTGTAAAGCCCTAGGAATTGCGCCTGTGCAGCCGGCCCCTGCAGCAGATAGCGGCGCACCAGCGCTTCGTTGCTGGCCCCGTCGCTCGGTGGCACCCAGCGCTCGTCCGCGAGGGTGATCTGCACGCGACTCCAGTCGAGCTCGCGGCGCGACAGCGCCTCGAAGAATGGAATCGGGCTGCGGCCGCCGGAAACCGCCAGGCTCGCAATCCCATGGGTGTGCACCGCATAGTCGAGCACCTTGGCCACGCCATCGGCCATCACCTCGGCCATTCGTTTCGCGTCGGCCAGGCTGTGCGCCACCACGCCGGTGGGTAGATCGAGTTCAGAGATCGCCATACCAGGACCTCCCGTCACGAGTAATCAGGGCAATCGAAGCGACCGGCCCCCAGGAGCCGGCCGGATAGAGTTTGAGACTGTCGCCCAGACGGGTCCAGCCGTCGATCAGCTGATCGCACCATTGCCAGGCGTACTCGACTTCGTCCCGCCGCACGAACAGGTTCTGGTTGCCCTGCATCACTTCGAGCAACAGGCGCTCGTAGGCGTCAGGGATGCGCGCGCTCTTGTACGTCTCGGAAAAGTTCAGTTGCAGCGGGCCACTGCGCAGGTGCATGCCCTTGTCCAGCCCCTGCTCCTTGGTCATCACCTGCAGCGAGATGCCTTCGTCCGGCTGCAGGCGGATGATCAGACGATTGCTGATAAGCGAGCGTTGCTCGGGCGCGAAGATGTAGAACGGCGGCTCCTTGAAATGGATGACGATCTGCGACAGCTTCTGCGCCATGCGCTTGCCGGTGCGCAGGTAGAACGGCACGCCGGACCAGCGCCAGTTGCAGATGTCCGCACGCAGCGCGACAAAGGTCTCGGTGCTGCTCTGGGCGTTCGAGTTTTCCTCTTCGAGGTAGCCGGGCACCGCCCTGCCCCCGGCGATGCCGGCGGCGTACTGGCCGCGAACGACGCGTTGCCCGAGCAGCTCGGGGGTAATCGGCGCGAGCGCCTTGAGGACCTTGACCTTCTCGTCGCGGATGCTATCGGCGGTAAGGTTGCTCGGCGGGTCCATGGCGATCAGGCAGAGCAGCTGCAACAGGTGGTTCTGCACCATGTCGCGCAACTGGCCAGCCTGGTCGAAATAGCCCCAACGCCCCTCGATGCCAACGGTCTCGGCGACGGTGATCTCGACATGGGAAATGTGGTGCTGATTCCACTGCGTCTCGAAAAGACTGTTGGCAAAGCGCAGAGCAATCAGGTTCTGCACCGTTTCCTTGCCCAGGTAATGGTCGATCCGATAGACGCGGCTCTCGGGAAAATACTGCGCCACCGCTTCATTGACGACACGCGACGACGCCAGGTCGTGGCCGATGGGCTTCTCCAGCACCACCCGGGCATGCTCGGCCAGACCGACCGCTGCGAGATGCTGGCAGATCATCCCGTACACCGAGGCCGGAGTAGCGAAATAGGCGATGAGCGTTGGGCCGGCGCCGACACGCTCGGCCAACGCCACGTAGCTCTGGGCATCACGGAAGTCCATCCGCAGAAAGCTCAACCGCGCACGAAAGCGCTGCAGCGCCTCTTCGTCTATTTCCCTGGCAGGTACATGGCGCCGCAGATGCTCGTCAATGAAGGCCAGATGGCCGCCTTCATCGCCCGGGTCGCGCGCCAGGGCCAGAATGCGCGTATCGGCATGCAGCAAGCCAGCCCGGTCAAGTTGATAGAGCGCCGGGAACAGCTTGCGTAGCGCCAGGTCGCCAAGCGCACCGAACAGGGCAAAGGTACAGGGATCGACGGTTATCGCAGGCATCAGAGGCGTTCTACTGACCATGGCATTCAAAGATAACAGCCAGCTGTCGCACAGCGACCCGGCGTCGGGACGGCGCGCAACAGCCATCGTATAGAACAGACAGGGTTATTTCGGGAAATCTCCCGAACAGAGGCGCAGTTCGTCCCGCAGAGCAGGCAGGCCGACGCAAGGCGGCGCCAAGGACATGACGCCGCGGCAGATTCGCCAGGAAACAGCCTGGCCCCGCCGGCTGCGGAGGCCAGGCTGTGCGGCTACCACCAGTGTTCGACCTGCACGCCGAAGTTGGAGCCGTGCCGTGCACTGCCAAAGGTACCGCTGTCGGACAGGGTCGAGCCCGGGTCCATCTGGCTGGCAGCAACCTGCGCGGCCTTGTTCCAGCTCGCGTAGGTGTAATAGAGCCGGATTTCCGGGCGCGCCCAGAACCCCGGGCCGGTCGGCGACCAGGTCGGTGCGATGGTGAACTTGGTCAGCTTGCGTGTGCCGTCGCTCGCATCGACCTGATCGTGCCCCAGCTCGGTGACCAGCTTGAACTGCTCGCTGATCGCATACGAAGGGCGCACGCCGATCGACAGCCAGTCCTGGTCGGCGCCATCGTCACGTGTGTCCTTCTGGTAGACCACTTGGAACTGGCCGCCGAAACGCGATGTGGTCTGCCAGTCGAAATATTCGACGACACGCCAGCTCTTGGCGCTGTTGTCCAGGGTGACATCGCCCGTATAGCCGAGGCCCGTCCCCGGCCCGCGGCCGTATTGCACGGCGAAGGTGTTGCCACCGCCGAGAAAACCGTCCTGCTTGTGCTGCACGGTGACGGCCCAGCCGCTATGCGCGTCGGTGCGATCGGGCTTGTCGATGTAACTGACGCCGAACTCCAGCTCCCCGCCGGGATTGCTGTCGAAGCCGCCGACGTTGAAGTCGTGCCGGTTGACGTAATTCTTCTGGAACACGTTGTCCTTGCGCGAGAACGCGTAGCTGTACTTCAGGCCGCCATATTCGAAGTCCTCGATACCGGCGCCGGTAGCGCTCTGGTTCCAGTAGTAGAAGTCGGAGATGTGGATGTCGTTACGCTTGTAGAACCGCCGCCCGGCCCACAGCGAACCATTGTTCAGCGCCGGCACCTTGCTCCACTCGGCATAGGCCTAGACCATTCGCGCCCAGCCATGGTCGCCGGTGAATTCCGGCGTATGACCGTACCCGTTGTACAGCGCGGCCATGCCCTCCAGGCTCAGCACCGAACCGTCGGCAAAGGTGAACAGGTCCTGTCGCAGGTCCAGTTCGGCGTACTGTTCGCATTCGTTACCCAGGCGGTACTTGGTCTGCGCACCGGGCAGCTGGAAGCAGGACTGGGTTCCGCCCTCGGCGGAGCCGCCCACCCCGCTACGCAGGTAGCCGGTGAAGTCGAGCGCCAGGGTGGTTCCCGGCAGCACCAGCGCGCCGAGCGACAGCGCCAGACCAACCGTTGTTGTTGTTTTCATCATTCACTCCCACTGTTGTTATTGTTCTCGACGTTACTGCTACGACCCTCCGGCCGTGGCGGTTCTCCCGCCGTAGACCGGCTGGCCGCATTTTTTGCCAACCCGCACTCAACGGCTCTTGAACAGCGCCACATTGTGCGGGCGGCCTGCCGCCTGTGCGCCCAACCGTTCGCCACTGTGCGCATCGAACAGCAGCACCTTGGCCGGATCGAACTGCAGCGTCAGGCACTGGCCGACCTGCGGCGCCGCGTCCGGCGCCATACGGCAGCAGACCTTGGTTTCATTGAGCGTGACGAAGACCAGCGTGTCGGGCCCGGTCGGCTCGATCACCTCGACCTCGGCACGCACGGCTGGCAGCGCCGCATCACCCTGCCCGACCAGAATCTGTTCGGGGCGCACGCCCAGGATCACCTCGCGGCCATCGAGTTCGGCCGCGTCGGCCACCATAAGCGGCAGTTCGCACGCTGTCTTGGCCGAAGCCCCGGCGGTACTCTCGAGCATCGCCAGCCATTGGCCGCCGTGGCACTGCAGGCGCAGCGGGATGAAGTTCATCGGCGGCGAACCGATGAAGCTGGCAACGAACAGGTTGGCCGGGTCGTTGTAGATCTGCTGCGGCGTACCGAACTGCTGGACGATGCCGTCCTTCATCACCGCCACCTTGTCACCGAGGGTCATCGCCTCGATCTGATCGTGGGTCACGTAAACCGTGGTGGTCTTCAGCCGCTGGTGCATGAGCTTGATTTCGGTGCGCATCTCCACACGCAACTTGGCATCGAGGTTCGACAGCGGCTCGTCGAACAGGTAGATCTTCGGCCGCCGCGCCAGCGCCCGGCCCATCGCCACCCGTTGCTGCTGGCCACCGGAGAGCTGCGAGGGCTTGCGCATGAGCAGGTGTTCGATCTGCAGCAGCTTGGCGACCCGCGCCACCTCCTCGTCGATCCGCTCCTGCGGCACCTTGCGCATCTTCAGGCCAAAGGCGATGTTGTCGCGCACGTTCATCGTCGGGTACAGCGCGTAGGACTGGAACACCATGGCGATGTCCCGATCCTTCGGGCTCATGCCGCTGATGTCCTGCCCTTCGACGAGAATCTCGCCACCGCTGATGTCTTCCAGCCCGGCAATGCAGTTCATCAGTGTGGATTTGCCGCAGCCGGACGGCCCGACCAGGATCAGGAACTCGCCGGAGTCGATCTTCAGGTCGATGTGTTTGAGCGTGTCCGGCAGACCGGCGGCGTAGCGCTTGTTGACGTTGCACAATTCGAGGGATGCCATGGTCCGTTTCCTCAACCTTTGACCGCGCCGGCCGTGAGGCCGCGCAGGAAGTACTTGCCGGCCAGCACATAGACGACCAGCGTGGGGAGGCCGGCGATCATCGCGGCGGCCATATCGACGTTGTATTGCTTGGCTCCGGTGCTGGTGTTGACCAGGTTGTTCAGCGCCACCGTGATCGGCTGGCTGTCACCGCTGGCGAACACCACACCGAACAGGAAGTCGTTCCAGATCTGAGTGAACTGCCAGATCAGGCAGACCATGATCGTCGGCACCGACATCGGCAGCAGGATGCGCCCGAAGATGGTGAAGAACCCCGCGCCATCCAGCCGCGCGGCACGTACCAGGGCATCGGGAATGCTCACGTAGAAGTTGCGGAAGAACAGCGTGGTGAAGGCCAGACCATAGACCACGTGGACCAGCACCAGCCCCGCGGTGGTGTTGGCCAGGCCCAGCTTGCCGAGGGTGAATGACGCCGGCAGCAGGATCACCTGGAACGGCAGGAAGCAGCCGAACAGCAGCAGGCCGAAGAACAGCTGCGAGCCACGGAAGCGCCACATCGACAACACGTAGCCGTTCAGCGCGCCCAACAGCGTAGAGATGACCACCGCCGGCACGGCAATTTTCACTGAGTTCCAGAAATAGCCGCCGACGCTGTCCCAGGCGCTGATCCAGCCGGCCAGGGTAAAGGCCTCCGGCAATGACAGCAGATTGCCAGCACGGATGTCGGCCGGGGTCTTGAAGCTGGTCAGCAGCATGACCACCAGCGGAACCAGATAGACCGCACAGGCCAGCAGCAGGGTTGCATGGATCATCAGGCGGCTGGGGCTGAAGGGCTTGTGCCCGACGACACTAGTCATGGCGCTTGTTCCTCAGTTCCGAATACAGATAGGGCACGATGATGGCCAGCACGGCGCCAAGCATTAGCATTGCGCTCGCCGCCCCCAGGCCCATCTGGCCACGGGTGAAGGTGTGGGCGTACATGAACATCGCCGGCAGGTCGGAGGCGTAGCCGGGGCCGCCGGCCGTCATCGCCGCGACCAGGTCGAAGCTCTTGATGGCGATGTGGGCAAGGATCATCAGCGCGCTGAAGAACACCGGGCGCAGGCTCGGCAGCACGATGCGCAGATAGATGCTCGGCAGGCTGGCGCCGTCGACCTGCGCGGCGCGCACGATCGACTGGTCGACCCCGCGCAGCCCGGCGAGAAACAGCGCCATGACGAAACCGGAGGCTTGCCATACCGCGGCGATCACCAGGCAGTAGACGACCCGATCCGGGTCCACCAGCCAGTCGAAGCGAAAGCCTTCCCAGCCCCAGTCGCGCAGCAGCTTGTCCAGGCCCAGGCCCGGGTTGAGCAGCCATTTCCAGGCCGTCCCGGTGACGATCATCGACAGGGCCATGGGGTACAGGTAGACGGTGCGGATGAAGCCTTCGCGGCGGATACGCTGGTCGAGCAGCACAGCCAGCAGCACGCCGATCGCCAGGCTGATGGCGATGAACAGCCCGCCGAATACCAGCAGGTTCTTGCTGGCCACCCACCAGCGGTCGTTTTCCCACAGCCGCAGGTATTGCTCGAGCCCGACCCACTTGTAGCTCGGCATGAAGCGCGAGTTGGTGAACGACAGGACGAAGGTCCAGAAGATGTAGCCATAGAAGCCGACCAGCACGATCAGCATGCTCGGTGCGAGCACCAGCCTGGGCAGCCAGTTCTGCAGCGCATCGAGCGGCGAGGCCTTGGCGAAGACAGCGGTTGAGCTCATGGAAGCCGCTCCGGTGAAGTGAATGTCGTCCCGCTGGCTTTCTTTCGGGTGCAGGTCGCCTTGGCGCCTGTGGCACCGGGTGAAAGCCAGGGGGGAATGGGGGCCGCGCCAGGCGGCCCTGTGCTTACTGGACGGCCTGGATCGCGGCCGCCAGTTGCTGCACGGCCTTCGCTGGATCGGCGTCCGGATCGTTGAAGAAATTGGTCACCACGTCGAACACCGCGCCCTGCACGTAGCTGGAAGCGGCCATGCCGTGCGCCAGGCTCGGCTGCAGGCCAGGCCCCTTCGCCGCCTCCTTGAAGTCGGCCATCGACTGTTGGGCGCAGCTGTCAAAGGCGCTCATGTCCTCGTCCAGACGCACCGGGATCGAACCCTTGTTCTGGTTGAAGAACTGCTGGAACTTCGAGCCGAGCACGGTTCGCGCCAGGTCCTGCTGGGCCTTGCGATCTTCTGCATCGTTCAGCTTGAACATCGCCAGCGAGTCGACGTTGAAGGCGAAGCTGCCCTGGGTTCCAGGGAACGGCAGGCACTGATAGTCCTTGCCGGCCACCTTGTTCGCCGCGGTCCACTCGCTCTTGGCCCAGTCGCCCATGATCTGCATGCCGGCCTTGCCGTTGATCACCATGACGGTGGCGGCGTTCCAGTCGCGCCCGGCGGCATCGGCGTCGATATAGCCACGCAGCTTCTTCAGCGCCGCGAAGGCCTCGACCATCTTGTCCCCGGTGAGCGTCTGGCGGTCGAGTTCTACGAACGCCTTGTGGTAGTCCTGCGGGCCGAGGACGCTGAGCACGATGTCCTCGAACACGGTGCCGTCCTGCCAGGGCTGGCCGCCATGGGCGATGGGCACGAAACCGGCTGCCTGGAGCTTGTCGGCGGCAGCGAAGAATTCGTCGAGCGTCTTCGGAGGCTTCGCACCGGCCTTGGCGAACACCTCGGGGTTGATCCACAGCCAGTTGACGCGATGCACGTTGACGGGCACCGCCACATAGGCGCCGTCGTACTTCATGATGCCGGCGATCTGCTGCGGCAGGATCTCGTCCCAGTTGTTTTCCCGGGCGACGTCGTCCAGTTCGGTGAGCAGGCCCAGCTCGCCCCACTCCTGGATATCAGGCCCCTTTATCTGGGCCGCGGCCGGCGGGTTGCCGGATACCGCGCGGGTCTTCAGCACGGTCATGGCCGCTTCGCCGCCACCGCCGGCGACGGCGAAATCCTTCCAGGTGTGGCCCTGGTCTTCGACCAGTTGCTTGAGGGTGTCGGCCGCGCGCTTCTCGCCGCCGGACGTCCACCAGTGAAGCACTTCGACTTCGCCGGCATGGGCAGCGAACGGCAGGAGGGATGCCAGGGAAACGGCAGCGGCAAGACGGGTGATCGCTTTCATTGCTTGGTCCTTTCTTGTTGTTATCCGAGGCAAGTCGATGCTTGCGTTGCCTGGATTCTAGGCACGCCCGCTGCGCGCTCGGGTAACGAAGGGGTGGGAGTTGGTCACAGGCTCGTTACATTCATGCAGGTCGGGGCACCGCGGCAGCGCCAGGGTCACCCGCAGGCCGCCCTCACGCAGGTTCTGCAGGCTCACCTCGCCGCCGTGGGCGTGCGCGATGTTGCGTGCGATGCCCAGCCCCAGACCGTAGCCCTGCTGCTGCGCCGCCAGCCGGAAGTGCGGCTCAAAGATCTTCTCCAGACGCTGCTCGGGTACGCCCGGCCCCTCATCATCGACATGCAGGGTGAACAGTCGCCCGTCGTCTTCGATACGCAGATGCGCGCGCTCGCCGTATTTGAGTGCGTTGTCCAGCAGGTTGCCAATACAGCGCTTGAGCGCCAGCGGTTTGCCGGGATAGGGCGCCACCGCCCTGCCCTCCAGGGTCACCCGGCCATTGCCGGCGGGTGCCAGATAGGGTTCGGTGACGGTATCGAGCAGCAGGTTGAGGTCGACCGGCTCGATGTTCTCGTGGATATCGGTGTCCTTGACGCACTGCAGCGCGCCCTTGACCAGCAGCTCGAGTTCATCCAGATCGCGGCCGAACTTGGCCTGCAGCGCCTCGTCCTCCAGCAGCTCCACGCGCAGGCGCAGGCGGGTGATCGGCGTGCGCAGGCCGTGGGAGATGGCGCTGAACAGTTGGCTGCGCTCGTTCAGGTAGCGGCCGATGCGCTCTCGCATGCTGTTGAACGCGCGGCTCACCTCCACCACCTCGCTGCCGCCATGCTCGGGCAGCGGCTCCACTTCACTGCCCAGCGACATCTCCCGCGCCGCCCGTGCCAGGCGCTTGAGCGGGCGACTCTGCCAGTGCACCAAAAGACCGATGAACAACAGCAGAAAGCTGCTGGTCAGGACGATGAATCCGATCTGCTGCGCCGGCAACCCCTCCTGCTCCAGGCTGACATAAGGCGCCGGCATCAGCGAGGCCAGGTACAGCCACTCGTTGTCGGCGATCTGGATTTGCGTCACCAGCACCGGTGGGTCCAGCGGTTCGAGACTCAGTGCGTAGTGCGCCCAGGAGCGGGGCAGTTCGTCCAGGCTGATCTCGCCATTGAAGATACGCAGGTCGTCGGGGCTGACGAACTGCACCGAGAGGTCGATCGCCTTGCCCAGGCGCTGGCGCAAGGCGCCTTCCACCGCCTGCAGCACGGCCCGCTTGCGTGGCGTCTCGGGCAGCACCTGCATGTTCAGCGGGCGCTCGTTGAGCGAAACGAAGAAGCGCGTGCCACCCATGCTGCGTAACTGATCGAGCACCAGCGGGCGATAGCCCAGCGGCAGGGAGCGGAAGTAGCTGACGCTCGCGGCCATGGAATGCGCCAGGCTCCGGGCAGCGGTGAGCAGGCCCTCCATCTGGCTGGCCCGTAACTGCGACACCCAGATCACGCTCGACAGCGCCTGGGCCAACAGCACCACCAGCAGGGTCAGCAGCAACATCCGGCCGAGCAGCGAGCGCGGCACCGGCAGCCGCCAGCGCCGCCTGCTCGGCTCGGCGCCCGCCGGCTCCCCGCTCACGCGCGCTGCCCGTCGCCGCACGGCACCACCTGCGCCGCCAGCAGATAACCCGAGCCACGCACGGTACGGATCAGCCGGGGTGCCTTGCCGGTATCGCGCAGGCGCTGGCGTAGACGACTGACCGCCATGTCGACGATGCGCTCGAGCGGCATCACTTCCCGGCCACGGGTCGCGTTGCCGATGGTGTCGCGATCGAGGATCTGCATGGGATGGTCGAGAAACAACTTGAGCAGGGCGAAGTCGGCGCCGGAGAGAAATACCTCCTCGCCATCCAGGTGATGCAGCCGATGGCTGACCAGGTCGAGGCGCCAGTCATCGAAAGCCAGGACATCGCCGGCCGGCCGCTCCTGGGCGAACTGGGCGCGGCGCAGCAGCGCCTTGATCCGCGCCAGCAGCTCGCGCGGGCTGAACGGCTTGCCGAGGTAGTCGTCGGCGCCCAGCTCCAGGCCGATCACCCGGTCGGCCTCGTCGGAGCTTGCGGTCAGCATGATCACCGGCATCTGCGCCAGACGCTGATGTTCGCGCACCCAGCGGCAGAGGCTGAAGCCGTCTTCGTCGGGGAGCATCACATCGAGGATCACCAGGTCGGCGGGCTGCTCCTGAAGTGCCAGGCGAAAGCCGGCGCCATCGCCCACGGTACGCACCTGGAAACCGGCGCGGCTCAGGTAGGTTTGCAGCAGCTCGCGGATCTCCTGGTCGTCGTCGACCAGCAGAATGGATTTTCCGGGTTGGCTCACGTCCATACCTTCTTGTTATGAACAACACGCGTAGCTTAGCGCGCCGCCCCGGGCCGGCGAACCGCCACCGCCCGTTGCTTGCGTCCCACTCAGGCGAGGCCGGCCTGGCGCCCCTCCATCGCCCGCTGCAGTGCTTCGCCGGCACCCAGCAACCCGGGATATTCGGCGCGCACCAGCCACACCGGGATGTCGTCGAAATAGCGGCTCATCAGGCCCTTGTCGCGCAGGCAGCGGGCAAAGCCGCTGGCCAGGAAGAAGTCCGCGAAGCGCGGCACCATACCCCCGGCGATGTAGACCCCGCCTCGCGCGCCCAGCGTCAGCACGTTGTTGCCGGCGACGCGGCCGAGGAAGCAGCAGAACTGTTCGAGCACCTGTCGGGCATAGGGCTCGCCGGCCAGCGCGGCCTCGGTGACCTCGGCAGGCGAGGCCAGCACCGCTTCGCGCCCGTCGAGGGCGCAACTGGCGCGATAAAGCGTGAGCAGGCCGCTGCCGCTGAGAATGTTCTCCGCACTGACATGCCCCTGCTGGCGATGCAGGTGCTGCCAGAGTTCGGCCTCGCGCAAGCTGCCAATCGGCAGGTCGACATGCCCGCCCTCGCCCGGCAAGGCGCGCCAGAGACCGTCGCCGAGTGGCAGCAGGGTACCGACGCCGAGCCCGGTGCCTGGCCCGATCACCAGCCGGGGGCGCTCGGGATCGGCACTGCCGGGGCAGACCTCGGTCAGCTCCTCGGGACGTACCCGAGTCATGCCCAGTGCCATGGCATAGAAATCGTTGATCAGCAGCAGTTCGCTGAGGCCGAGCTCACGACAGAAATCCGGTCGGTTCAGCCGCCAGTGGTTGTTGGTGAAGCGGAACTCGTCGCCGCGCACCGGGCCGGCACAGGCCAGGCAGACCGCGTCGACCTCGGCAAGCGTCTGGCCAAGGTCCTCCAGATAGGCACGGATCGCCTGTTGCGGCGTGGCGAAATCCGCCGTTGCCAGCACCCGTACCGCTTCGAGCCGCTGCTCGCGCCACAGCGCGAACCGGGCATTGGTGCCGCCGATGTCGCCAACCAGACCAAGCTTCACTTCAGCGTCTCCAGGCTGGAGGTGAAGGCGCTGGCACCGCGCTCCGCGGTGCTGAAGGCACCGCGCATGAAGGCGAACAGCTCGCGACCGCAACCAATGCCCTTGTCCTCGGGCGCCGGCGCGGCCTCACGGACGGCCCACTCGGAGGCATCGAGCAGCACGTCGAGGGTGCCTTTCACCCCGTCGACGCGCACCAGATCGCCGTCGCGCACCTTGGCCAGTGGGCCACCGTCTATCGCCTCGGGGCACACGTGAATGGCGGCCGGCACCTTGCCGGAAGCCCCCGACATACGCCCGTCGGTCACCAGGGCAACCTTGAAGCCGCGATCCTGCAGCACTCCGAGGAAAGGCGTGAGTTTGTGCAGTTCCGGCATGCCGTTGGCTCTTGGCCCCTGGAAACGCACCACCGCGACAAAATCGCGTTCCAGTTCGCCGGCCTTGAAGGCCGCCGCCAGCTCGGCCTGGTCCTGGAACACCCGCGCCGGCGCTTCGACGATCTGATGCTCAGGCGCCACGGCCGACACCTTGGTGACACCGCGGCCAAGATTGCCAACCATCACCCGCAGGCCGCCCTCGGGCGAGAACGGTCGGTCCGCCGGCCGCAGAATGCTTTCATCCAGGCTCTGCGAGGTGCCCTCGCGCCAGGCCAGCCGGCCATCGTCGAGGTAGGGCTCGCGGGTATAGCGACGCAGGCCGTGTCCGGCCACGGTATTGACGTCCTCATGCAGGAGGCCGGCCTCAAGCAGCGTCCGCACGAGGAAACCCACTCCCCCTGCGGCATGGAAGTGGTTCACGTCGTCCTTGCCGTTGGGGTAGACCTTCGCCAGCGTCGGCACCACCTCGGAGAGGTCTGCCATGTCCTGCCAGGTGAGCTGGATACCGGCCGCCTGCGCAATGGCGGGCAAGTGCAACGTGTGGTTGGTGGAGCCGCCGGTGGCATTGAGCGCCACCACCGAGTTGATGATCGCCTTCTCGTCAATGATCTTGCACAGCGGCAGGAAGGAGCCGCTCTGCCGGGTCATGCGCGTAACCTGGCGTGCGGCCTCGCGGGTAAGCTCATCGCGCAGCGGTGTGTAGGGATTGACGAACGAGGAACCCGGCAACTGCAAGCCCATGATTTCCACCACCATCTGGTTGGTGTTGGCCGTGCCGTAGAAGGTGCAGGTGCCTGGGCTGTGGTAGGACTTCATCTCCGAATCGAGCAACTGCTCGCGGGTCGCCTTGCCCTCGGCGAACAGCTGGCGTACCTCGGCCTTCTCCTTGTTCGGGATGCCCGACGGCATAGGCCCGCCCGGCACGAATACGGTTGGCAAAAAGCCGAAACGCAAGGCACCGATCAGCAACCCCGGCACGATCTTGTCGCAGATGCCAAGGCACAACGCCGCATCGAACATGTTGTGCGACAGCGCGATCGCCGTGGCCATCGCGATCACTTCGCGGCTGGCCAGGCTCATTTCCATCCCGGCCTCGCCCTGGGTCACGCCGTCGCACATGGCCGGCACCCCGCCGGCGAACTGGCCGACCGAACCGATGTCACGCAGCGCCTGCTTGATGATCTCGGGAAAGTGCTCGTACGGCTGGTGCGCCGATAGCATGTCGTTGTAGGCCGACACGATCGCGACATTGGCCTCGTCCATCAGCCGCAGGCGCTGCTTGTCCGTCGTCGAGGCGCAGCCTGCGACCCCATGAGCGAAGTTGGCGCACTGCAAACGGCCTCGCTGCGGCCCTTCGCTGGCAGCCGCTCCCATCATCGCCAGGTAGCGTTCGCGGGTGGGACGGCTGCGTTCGACCAACCGTTCGGTTACCTCAAGCACACGAGGATGCATGTCACGACTCCGCATTTGTTATTAACTTTTAAAAAATTCTGCCAGCCATCTTGCGGCATTTCCACCTTTCATTTGCATATTTGTTGTTTAAAACAAGAAAAAGGCCAGGGCGGCTTTTGAAGCACATCAGGCGTGGGTTTTACCCGCATCGGTCGGGCAAGCGAGCTGGCCTTGCTCCGGATGCGCCGAGGCGTACCGCGTTTGCATTCGCCTGCCTCTTACCATAGGCCAGAGCGCCCAAGGCGGCGGCTTCACCCGACGACCCTGGCAGCATCCAAATACCGGGCGGCAGTGCCAGCGGCGAACGAGCGCGGCGATGCATGGCGAATTCGACAGGGAAACGCGGCAGATATTCTGCCCGCGAATACATGAACGCAGCGTCAGCGGTGCTCGCCGCTCTCGCCAGAGCTGGCCGGAACGGCATCGCCGTCCGCGTCGTCTGCCGGTGGTTCCGCCGGCGCAAGGTCGTCGAAGTCGGTCTTCAGGCCCGTCTCCATGTTGTCCAGCTCAGCCAGCAGCGTGCGGAAACTGGTCTGCTCGCGCTCGCTCTGCGCTGGCGATTCGTCCGCAGCCTGGTCGGCTCTGGCCTGCAGCGAAGCCGGCACCGCGGCGTCGTCATCCTCGAGTACGGTGCGCGGCTCGGGCTCCATCTCACGGAGCACGGCCAGCGGAGGCAGCTCATCGAGATTCTTCAGGTTGAAGTGATCGAGAAATGCCTTGGTGGTGGCGAACATCGCCGGTCGCCCCGGCACGTCTCGGTGACCAACCACGCGTACCCACTCGCGCTCGAGCAGGGTCTTGATGATCTGGCTGTTGACCGCAACCCCGCGAATGTCCTCGATCTCGCCGCGGGTGATCGGCTGGCGATAGGCGATCAACGCCAGGGTTTCCAGCAGCGCGCGCGAGTAACGCTGCGGGCGCTCCTCCCAGAGGCGACCGACCCAGGGCGCGAACCGCTCGCGCACCTGCAGACGGTAGCCACTGGCGACTTCCTTGAGTTCGAAGGCCCGCCCGCGACAGGATCTTTCCAGCACCTCGAGCGCCTTCTTCAACTGGGCCGATGAAGGCCGCTCGGCCTCCTCGAACAACTCGGCCAGCCGCTCCAGTGATAGCGGCTTGCCGGCGGCGAGCAGAAAGGCCTCGAGCAGCGAGGCAAGCTCCTTGGGTTCGCAAAGATCCAACGATCGGTTACCTCGGCTGGTCAGTCGCTGCGACTGCGGACATGGATGGGCGCAAAGGGCTCATTCTGCACCAGCTCGACGAGCGATTCCTTGATGAGTTCGAGCACGGCCATGAAGGTCACCACCACGCCGAGCCGCCCCTCCTCCACGGCGAACAGCTCGACGAACGGGACGAAGCCGCCACCTTTCAGGCGTTCGAGCACCTGGCTCATGCGTTCGCGCGTCGACAGCGCCTCACGGGTCACCTGGTGGCTCTCGAACATATCGGCACGGCGCAGCACTTCGGCCATCGAAACCAGCAACTCTTCCAGGCTCACCTGTGGCAGCAGCTTGCGCGCCCTCGCCTCGGGTGCGTCGAGCCGCGGAACGTGGAATTCGCGACCGAGACGCGGCAAGTCGTCGAGGCCTTCGGCCGCCGCCTTGAAGCGCTCGTATTCCTGCAGCCGGCGGATGAGTTCGGCGCGCGGGTCCTCCTCCTCGTCCGGTGCCTCGCTGGACCGCGGCAACAGCATGCGCGACTTGATCTCCGCCAGCATCGCCGCCATCACCAGGTACTCGGCGGCCAGCTCCAGGCGCACCGACTTCATCAGCTCGACATAGCCCATGTACTGTCGGGTGATCTCGGCGACGGGGATGTCGAGTACATCGATGTTCTGCTTGCGGATGAGATAGAGCAGCAGGTCGAGCGGCCCTTCGAAAGCCTCGAGAAAGACTTCCAGCGCATCCGGCGGGATGTAGAGATCCTGCGGCAGCTCGGTAACGGCCTCGCCGTAGACCAGCGCCAGCCGCAGCTGTTCGCCGGGCGCGGCGTTCTCGGCCTCCTGCCGGTCGGTAGCGATCGTCTGCTGCATGCGGTCTCCCGGGCGCTCGCCCGACTCAACGGTGGTTCAGGCCCATGGCCTGGCGAACCTCGACCAGCGTGTCGCGTGCTTCGTCACGCGCGCGCTCGGCACCTTCGGCAAGAATGCTGCGCACCAGGTCGGGACTCTGTTCGTAATCCAGCGCCCGCTCGCGGAGCGGTGCCAGCTCGGAGGCGATCGCGTCGATCAGCGGCGCCTTGCATTCCAGACAGCCAATGCCCGCACTGCGGCAACCCTGCTCGGCCCATTGGCAGACATCGCTGGACGAATGGGTCAGGTGCATCGGCCATACCGGGCAGCGCGTCGGCTCACCGGCATCCTCGCGATGAACGCGCGCCGGATCGGTCGGCATGCGCCGGATCTTTTCGTCGATCTGCTGCGGCGTATCGCGCAGAAAGATGGCGTTGCTGCCGGAGTTCGACATCTTGGCGCCATCCAGGCCGGTGAATCGCGGCGTGTCGCTGAGCACCGCCCGCGGCTCGGGCAGGATTAGCTTGCCGCCGCCCTCGAGAAAGCCATACAGGCGCTCGCGGTCCCCGATGGTGATGGTCTGCTGCTCCTTGACCAGCGCCTGCGCGGTATTCAGGGCCTCGACGTCACCCTGCTCCTGGTAGCTCTTGCGCAGGCTGAGATACAGGCGCGACGCCTTCTTGCCGAGGCGACGGATTGCCGCCTCGGCCTTGAGCTCGAAATCCTCTTCCCGGCCGTAGAGATGGTTGAAGCGCCGGGCGATGTCACGCGCGAACTCGACGTGCGGCAACTGGTCAGCGCCAACCGGGACCAGCCCTGCACGGTAGAGCAGGATGTCCGCCGCCTGCAGCAGCGGGTAACCCAGAAAGCCATAGGTGTCGAGTTCACGGCCCTGCAGGCGCTGCTGCAGTTCGCGATAGGACGGCACGCGCTCGAGCCAGCCAAGCGGGCAGATCATCGACAGCAGCAGATGCAGCTCGGCATGCTCGGGCACGTGCGACTGCACGAACAGCGTGGCGGAACTGGGGCTTACACCGGCAGCCAGCCAGTCGATCGCCATCTCCTGCAGGTAGCGGTTGATGTCCGCGCTGCTCTCGTAATGCGTGGTCAGTGCGTGCCAGTCGACGAGGCAGAAAAAGCAGTCGTATTCGTGTTGCAGCCGCGTCCAGTCCTTCAACACTCCATGGTAGTGGCCCAGGTGCAGCGGGCCGGTCGGCCGCATGCCCGAAACCAGGCGCCGCTGAAAATCGATCGAACTCAAAATGCTGTCCTTGTCGCTAATCGAACTGCCTGCATGTGGAATGTCACAGCATGAACGGAGCCGGATCGCCGGCACCGACGCGCAGCACCTCCGGCTGATCGTCCACCAGACTGATGACAGTCGAGGCTTCGAGACCACCGTAACCGCCATCGATGATCAGATCCACCTGGTGCTCGAGCACGTCGCGCATCTCGTAGGGATCGCTCATCGGCAGCGTCTCGCCGGGCAGGATCAGGCTCACGCTCATCAGCGGCTCACCCAGTTCGGCCAGCAGCGCCTGCGCAATCGGCTTGTCCGGCACGCGCAGGCCGATGGTGCGCCGCTTGGGATGCAGCAGCATGCGCGGCACCTCTCGGGTGGCCGGCAGGATGATGGTGTAGAGCCCGGGAAGGTTGGCCTTCAACAGACGAAAGGCAGCCGTATCGACCTTGGCGAAGACGCCGAGCTGGGACAGATCGCGGCAGGCCAGGGTGAAGTTGTGCTTGTCGTCCAGCTGACGAATCCGGCGAATGCGCTCGATGCCCGCCTTGTTGCCGATGGCGCAACCGATGGCATAGCTGGCATCGGTCGGATACACCACTACGCCGCCGTTGCGGATGATTTCCACCGCCTGCTTGATCAGCCGCGGCTGCGGATTGTCGGGGTGAATCTGAAAGAACTGACTCATTGCTACTCCCTGTCAGCCGGCCGCCGAAAGCCGGCTGTGGCCAAAATGCCGCCACAACGGCGATAGATCATCCGGCAGCGCGCGATACAGCCCCAGCTCCGACCATTGCCCCGGCCCGTGAAAGTCACTGCCGGCCGTTGCCATCAGGCCGAACTCGCGCGCCAGTATCGCCAGGCTGCCAACCTGCTCGGCCGGCTGCATGCCGTTCGATACCTCCAGCGCGTGGCCACCGGCCTCGGCGAAGGCGATGACCAGCCGCCGCCGCTTGCTGCGGGTGAATTCGTACTGCCAGGGATGCGCGAGGCTCACCCAGGCACCGGAGTCGAGCAGGGTGGAGACCGTCTGCTCCAGCGCCGGCCAGTGCTGCTTGACGTCGCCAAGCTTGCCCGCCCCGAGCCATTTGTGGAACGCCTCGCCACGGTCACGCACATGCCCGGCACGCACCAGGGCCTCGGCAAAATGCGGGCGGGCAGGCGCGTTGCCGCTGTCGCCCAACTCCTGCTGGATTGCGCGGGCGGCTTCGAGCATGCCGGCCATCCCCTTGTTCTCCAGGCGCTGCGCGATCAGGCGCGCCCGCTGCCAGCGCCCCTCGTGCAATGCCGCGACGGCCTGTTGCAGCGCCGGTGCCTGTGGCTCGAAGCCATAGCCCAGCACATGAATGGTAGCCCCGTTCCAGAGGCAGGACAGCTCGATGCCCGTGACCAGCGAGAGCCCCAGGCCATCGGCTGCCTGGCGCGCTTCGGCCAGGCCGTCGAGCGTGTCGTGATCAGTCAACGCCAGCAGACGCACACCTTGCGCCTGGGCACGGGCGACGACCGCGGCTGGCGCCAGCGTGCCATCGGATGCCGTGCTATGGCAGTGCAGATCGACGGTCATCAAAGCAGAACTCTCCAGAGGGCCGGGCGCCCGGCGCCACAACAGGTAAACAGGCGCCGAGTTTAACGCCGGGCGCTACGGCTGTCCGATCCGGCTGCGGGCGGACGCCTTGCAGGTTCGACCAGTGGTGCGCACAGAGGTGCGACCATGGCGCCAGAGGCGCTTCGCCGCGGCAACTTTTCCGCGCCGGTCGGTTTGCTATTATCGCCGCCTCTCACCTCTCGCGCCTGCCCGCCGTGGCCGGCCGCCGAACCCAAGGAGTCACCATGCTGTATGCCATCATCGCTACCGACGCCCCCGGCTCGTTGAAGGACCGCCTTGCCGCCCGCCCCGCCCACCTTGCCCGCCTCGAGCAGCTCAAGGAGCAGGGGCGCCTGGTGCTGGCCGGCCCACACCCGGCCGTCGACAGCAACGACCCCGGCGAAGCGGGCTTCAGCGGCAGCCTGGTGGTCGCCGAGTTCGACTCCCTGGAGGCGGCACGCGAGTGGGCCGAGGCCGATCCGTACAAGGCCGCCGGGGTATACAGCGACGTGCTGGTCAAGCCCTTCAAGAAAGTGCTGCCCTGAGCCGATAGCGGACCAAGCCGGCGCATCACCTCGATGCGCCCACCCCGGAAAGGAGTCCCGATGCGCCCCGCTCCGCTACTGATCTCGTTGGCCCTGGCGTCTGCGCCTGCCCTGTCCTTTGCGCAAGAGGCTGTAGAAGCGCCGGTCCCCGCGCCTGAAACAGCCGAAGCGAGCGCTCCGCAGGCGCCCCCCGCGGCCGTGGCGCCCCAGGTACTCGATTTCGACATCGAGGCGACCCGGGCTTCCCTCGCGCGCCTGCGCCAGGAGAACCAGCGACTGAAACTGCAGCTGCAGGCCTCGCAGCAGGCGCCGGCCGCACCCGCGCCACTGCTGGGCGACGATCAACAGTGGTTCGTGACCGGCGCGGCGGTCGGTGTGATCAGCTTCATCCTCGGATTGTTGCTCACCCGTGGCCGCCGGCGACGCGAATGGCTGAACTGACCCGACGACCATGACCGAACTTCTGCTGATCGACGACGACGAGGAACTGTGCGAACTGCTCGGCAGCTGGCTGACCCAGGAAGGCTTCGCGACCCATGCCTGCCATGACGGCCAGAGCGCACGCAAGGCGCTGGCCGAGCGCCAGCCCGCGGCGGTCGTGCTCGATGTCATGCTGCCCGACGGCAGCGGCCTCGAACTGCTCAAGCAGTTGCGCAGCGACCACCCGAACCTGCCCGTGCTGATGCTTTCGGGCCGCGGCGAGCCGCTGGATCGCATTCTTGGCCTTGAACTCGGCGCAGACGACTACCTCGCCAAGCCGTGCGACCCCCGCGAGCTGACCGCCCGGCTACGTGCGGTGCTGCGCCGCAGCCAGGCACCGGCCGCGCCGACGCAGCTGGAGCTTGGCGATCTCTGCTACAGCCCGGCGCGCGGTGTTGCCAGCATCGACGACCAGGACATCAGCCTTACCTTGTCCGAAGGCCGGATTCTCGAAGCGCTGCTTGCGCAACCCGGTGAACCGCTGGACAAGCAGGCCCTCGCGCAGCTGGCCCTGGGCCGCAAGCTCACGCTTTACGACCGCAGCCTGGACATGCACGTCAGCAACCTGCGACGCAAGCTCGGGCCACACGCCGATGGCCGGCCGCGGATCGTCGCGCTGCGTAGCCGTGGCTACCTGTACGCGCCCTGAGGTCTTTACCCAGGCTTTACCGAGCGCTGACCGCAGCTGACCTTGCGCCCCCTAGACTGGGCTCCATCCGGTGCAGACGCCCGACCACGGGACGCGGCACCGGCCCCCAGAAAGGAGAATGACATCATGCGCAAATCCCTGACCGCCCTACTGCTCGTCGCCGCCCTGCCCACCCTTGCCTTTGCCATGCCTGATGCCGGCCACGGCGAGCGCCAGGGCAAGCGCGCCGGTCACCTGTTCGAGCAACTCGATCTCAGCCGCGACCAGCAGCGCGAAATCCGCCAGCTGATGGGCCAGCAGATGAAGGCTCGCCACGAGATCACCCAGCGCTACCTCGACAAGCTCCCGGCCGCCGAGCGCAAGGCCATGCAGGACGAGTTGGCCAGCAGCCAGGACAAGACCCGTCAGCAGATCCAGGCCCTGCTCAAGCCGGAACAGCAGAAGCAGTTCGACGACATGCAGCGGAAAATGGAAGCAAAACGTGCCGAGCGCGAGGCATTTCTCAAGTGGAAGGCCGAACAAGGCGCGAAAAGCTGATCAATCCATCATCCTGACCGCCCGTCGTCGAGCAGCCGCTTGAGGTGGCTGCGTCGGCGGCGGGCTTTGCCGTGGAGGCCGACCGTGCGTTCCCTGTTCTGGCGAATCTTCGCCACCTTCTGGCTGGCTATCGCGCTGGTCGCCGGCCTGGCCCTGCTGCTGGGCCATGCATTGAATCAGGACGCCTGGATCCTCAGCCGGCACCCCGGGGTGAACCGACTGGCCCCGACCTGGACAGCGGTCTACGAGATGCACGGCCCCACGGCCGCGCAGCTGTATCTCGAGGAGCACCGCCGACGCTTCGGCGTCGACGTTCAGGTGCTGGCCGAGAACGGCCAGCCGGTGATCCGCGGCACCTTTCCGGCACGCGCGGCGATCTTCGAGGCACGCCAGAGCCGTCGCGACCAGAGTCTGCCCTGGCGCCGCCTGACCGACGACTACACCAGCCCGGCCACGGGCGCGACCTACCTGTTCATCTATCGCATTCCCTATACCGAGTTGCAGGCCTGGCACCGCGGCAGCCTGCTCTGGCCGGTCAGCGCGCTGGTGATCGCACTGGTAGTGCTCGCAGGCTTCAGCCTGCTGCTGACGCTGTCGATCACCCGTCCACTCGACCGATTGCGCGGCGCCGTCCACGACCTGGGCCAGACGACCTACCAGCAGAACTCACTGGCGCGGCTCTCGCGTCGCCGCGATGAGCTGGGCACGCTGGCGCGCGACTTCAACCGCATGGGCGCACGCCTGCAGAGCCTGATCAGCAGCCAACGCCAGTTGCTGCGCGACGTGTCGCACGAGCTGCGCTCGCCACTGGCCCGCCTGCGCATCGCGCTGGGACTGGCCGAACGCGCCACACCCGAGGAACGCGAAGTGTTGTGGCCGCGCCTGCGGCGCGAATGCGACCGTCTGGAGGCGTTGATCCAGGAGATTCTCGAGCTGGCCAGGCTGGACGCCGACCCCGGCGATCGCGTCGCGATTGCGCTCGAGCAGCTCTTCGAGCAGCTCAGGGAAAACGCCCGCCTGGTTGCACCAGGGCAGCGCATCGACAGCCGGCTCGAGCCGGGCATCGCCCTGCGCGGCTGGCCGGACATGCTCGAACGCGCCCTGGACAACCTGTTGCGCAACGCCCTGCGGTTCAACCCGGAGGGCGAGCCGATCGAGATCAGCGCGAAAACCATGGGCGACAACCTCGAACTGACCATCCGCGATCATGGTCCCGGCGTCGACGAGGATCACCTGCCGCAGCTCAGCGAACCCTTCTTCCGCGCTCCCGGACAGACCGCCGCCGGCCACGGCCTGGGCCTGGCCATCGCCCGTCGCGCGGCCGAACGGCATGGAGGCAAGCTGCTGCTGAGCAATCATCCGCAGGGCGGTTTCGTCGCCACACTGCAGCTGCCGCTCAGCGCGGCGACAAGCGCATGAGGGTCAGCTCGACGCGCCTGGCCACGGCGAAGCGAAATCGACCGGATCGAGCTCCGGCGCGGTGCGCACGCGGCCTTCCGGGGACCCCAGGTAGATAAAGCCCAGTAGACGCTCGTCGCCGCCGAGGCCGAGCCGGCTGGCCACCTGCGCATCGAAGGCCAGCTCGCCGCTGCGCCAGATTCCGCCGAAGCCCAATGCCTGCGCTGCCAGCAGCAGGCCATGTGCGGCACAGCCGGCAGCCAGCAGTTGCTCGCTGTGTGGCACCTTTGGGTGCTCCTGCAATCGTGCGATCACCGCCACCAGCAAAGGCGCCCGCAGCGGCATGCGGCGCGCCTTTTCCAGAGCCTCGTCGGAGGCCTGTGCATCGCGCTGGCGTACTGCCTCGGCGAACACCTCTCCGAGCCGCTCACGGCCCTCGCCCGCGATGGTAAGAAAACGCCAGGGCCGCAGCTGTCCGTGGTCCGGGGCACGCAGGGCGGCACGGAACATCAGTTCGAGTTGCTCGGCATCGGGAGCCGGCTCGCACAGGCGCGCCACCGAAACACGTTTGAGCAGCAGGTCGAGCGCTTCCATCTCTAACTCCTCGGTACGTTGGCCGACATTCTAGTGGTGCCGGCGGCAACAGGTACAACCGCAAGGAGTCGGGCAAGGCCTCAGGCGACGCGATCCGGTGACAGATGAGGCTGCAGCGGCGGCACCAGCGGCGGCAGGCCATGCGCCGCGCGTGCCGCATCGCAGCGCTCGTTCGGCTCGCCGTTCTCCCACGCTGCCTGGAACTCGCGGCAGGGCGACGAGCGCTGCTCGTAGACCGTGCAGCGCACGCCGCAGCCCACCTCGCCGAGCAGGCTGATACAACGGGCCGGCTTGCTCTCGGTGCCACGCATGGCCACGTGGAAGGGGCTGATCTGTACCGTCAGATCGTCCGGCACGGTACCGCCGGAAGAGGCGCACTCGCCCCAGAAGAAAGACACACGAAAGTGCGCGCAGCAGGCGCCGCACGTAAGGCAGGGATTGTTCGCGGACATGGAAGTGACTACGAGGAAACCGGAAAGGGCCGGCGCCCGAGCGCGCTATTCTAGCCATCGGCAAGCACTTGGGAAGGCCCCGCCGCTGAAGAAAATTCTCCCGCCGACAGGAAGCGCCGAGCGGTTTACTGGCGCAGCCGCGCAGGTAGAATGTGCGGCCTCGTTTATCCAAGCCGAGCCCCTCAATGGCACTGCCGACGCTGCGCACTATCGGATTCATCCTCGGCATTTTCCTCGTCACCCTCGCGGCCAGCATGAGCGTTCCCATGGGCGCGCTGCTGGTGTTCGATCGCACCGAGGAGCTGGACGCCTTTCTCTGGGCCAGCCTGATCACCTTTGGCTGCGGTTTTGCGCTCATCGCGCCGGGCAAGCCGGACAACGCCAAGCTGCGCCCGCGCGACATGTACTTCCTGACCACCATGAGCTGGCTGGTGGTCTGCTGTTTCGCGGCGCTGCCGATGATGCTGCTGCAGCACATCAGCTATACCGACGCCTTCTTCGAGACCATGTCGGGCATCACCACCACCGGCTCCACCGTGCTGTCCGGGCTCGACAGCGCCTCGCCCGGCCTGTTGATGTGGCGCTCGATCCTGCACTGGCTCGGCGGTATCGGCTTCATCGGCATGGCGGTGGCGATCCTGCCGTTGCTGCGCGTCGGTGGCATGCGCCTGTTCCAGACCGAATCATCGGACTGGTCGGAAAAGGTCGTGCCGCGCTCGCATGTCGCCGGCCGCTACCTGATCGCCATCTATGTGAGCTTCACCGCTGCGGCTTTCATCGGCTTCCGCCTGGCTGGCATGAGCAACTTCGATGCGATCAACCACGCCATGTCGACGGTTTCCACCGGGGGTTTTTCCACCTCGGATGCCTCGATGGCAAAGTTCAGCGCCGCCTCGCACTGGGTCGCGGTGGTCTTCATGATCCTCTGCAGCCTGCCGTTCACACTGTATGTGGCAATGCTGCGCGGCCACCGCACCGCGTTGTTGCGCGACGAGCAGGTTCAGGGGTTTCTGGTGATCGTGACCGGGGCCAGCCTGCTGCTCACCGCCTGGTACTGGGTCAATCATGACGAGTCGCTGATCGACGCCCTGCGCATGGTGACCTTCAACGTGGTTTCGGTGGTCACCACCACCGGCTTCGCAGTCGGCGACTACAGCCTCTGGGGCGGCTTCGCGATGATGGCGTTCTTCTACCTGACCTTTCTTGGCGGCTGCTCGGGCTCGACGACCGGCGGGCTGAAGATCTTCCGCTTCCAGGTCGCCTATGTGCTGCTGCGCGCCAACCTGCGCCAGCTGATCCATCCGCGCGCGGTGATCTCGCAGCAATACAACGGCCACAATCTGGACGAGGAAATCGTCCGCTCGATTCTGACCTTCTCGTTCTTCATCACCATGACCATCGGCCTGCTCGCCCTGGCGCTGGCGTTCCTCGGGCTGGACCTGGTCACTGCGCTGACTGGCGCCGCCACGGCGGTATGCAACGTGGGCCCCGGGCTGGGCAACATCATCGGCCCTGCCGGCAACTTCTCCACGCTGCCCGACGCGGCCAAGTGGCTGCTCGCGGCCGGCATGCTGCTTGGCCGGCTAGAGATCATCACCGTACTGGTGCTGCTCACGCCGGCGTTCTGGCGTCACTGACGAGGGGCTTCGCCGGCCTCCTGCCCGCGGCGGAACAGGCGCCCGCCGAGACCGACCAGCGCGAGCAGCAGCGCTCCGGCGAGGACACCGAACAATGCGTTCAGCAGCGTCGGCAGCAGACCGCCGAGAACGCTCCCGACATAGGGAATGGCCAGACTCTGCTCGGCACTGTTTTCGATCCAGTGATGCACGGCGCCGATGCCGTGGCTGAGAATGCCGCCGCCAACCATGAACATCGCCGCGGTGCCGACGACCGACAGCGTTTTCATCAGCCAGGGCGCCAGCGCCAGAATGCCGCGCCCGATGCCCTGCAGCGCTGCGCTGCCGGCCTTGCTCAGGGCCAGGCCAAGGTCATCCAGCTTGACGATGCCGGCGACCAGGCCGTAGACGCCGAGCGTCATGATGATCGCAATTCCCACCAGCACGACCACCTGCTGCGACAGCGGCGCATCGGCCACGGTGCCGAGGGTGATGGCGATGATTTCCGCGGAAAGGATGAAGTCGGTGCGCACCGCACCGCTGATCTTGCGCTTTTCGAAGGCGACCATGTCCACCGCCGGGTCGCACAGCGCCTCCCTCGCACGGTTGCGCGCCTCGCCGTCATCGTGCAGGAAGCGGTGCGCGAGTTTCTCGAAGCCTTCGTAGCAGAGAAAGGCGCCGCCAAGCATCAGTAGCGGCGTGATCAGCCAGGGCGCCAACGCGCTGATGACCAGCGCCGCCGGCACCAGGATCGCCTTGTTGCGCAGCGACCCCTTGCACACCGCCCAGACCACCGGCAGCTCGCGGTCGGCGCGAACGCCGGTGACCTGCTGGGCGTTGAGGGCCAGGTCGTCGCCCAGCACGCCGGAGGTTTTCTTGGCGGCGACCTTGGTCATCACCGAGACGTCGTCGAGAATCGAAGCGATATCGTCGAGTAGAGCGAGCAGACTGGAAGCCAATTGATCACCACGTCGAAAGGGTCAGAGGAAGCGCCAGCGTCAGCGCCTGACAGTTGATATGGCCATTGTGCCCGACGCAGGTTCCTCGCTGTCGCCGCGCAGCGCACGGTATTCACCCGGCGTGAGCCGATACCAGCGTTTGAAGGCGCGAAAGAACGCGCTCGGGTCGGCAAAGCCGAGCAGGTAGGCGATTTCCAGCAACGCCATGTCCGCCTGCGCCAGGTATTGCCCGGCCAGTTCCTTGCGCGTTTCGTCCAGCAATTGCTGGAAGCTGCTGCCCTCCTCCTGCAGCCGTCGTTGCAAGGTGCGCTCGGACAGATGCAGCGCTTGCGCGACCGCCTCGCGGCGCGGCTCGCCGCCAGGCAGCAACCGGCACAGCACCTGGCGTGCACGATGGGTGGTCGGGTTGCCGGCGAAGCGTGCCAGGTAATCGCCAGCGAAACGATCATGCAGTTGCGCCAGCGCCTCGTTGGCCGTGGGCAGCGGTCGTTCGAGGTCTTCGGCGGCGAACACCAGACGATAGTCTGGCCGGCCGAACCGCAAGGGGGCCTGGAACAACTGCGCATAACGCTGCTGGCTGGCCGGCGGCTCGTCGCGGAACTGCACCTCCAGCGGATGCAGCGCGTCGCCGGCCAGCCAGCGACAGAAGGCCAGGCAGCCAGCCAAGGACGCTTCGCCGGCCTGCCGGCTGGCCGACAGCGTGTCGCCATGAACGGTCAGCGCCAGGGCATAGGCGCCACCCTCGCGACACAAACGCAAGTCTGCGCCCTCGGCAATGATCCGCTGATAGCGCACCAGCCGCTCCAGGCCCTCCTTCAGCGTCCGACTGGCCATCAGCGCATAGCCCACCACATGCAGACAGCCCGGATGGGTGACCTGCGCCAGGTTCAAGCCAATGGAAGGGTCGCCGGATCGCTCGACCGCGCGCCGCCAGAGCCGCGTCATGTCGTCCTGAGCGATGCGTCCGTCGGGGTCGGCCAGGACGCCGTAGTCCAGGCCGAGCTCGGCGAATAGGCTGCGACTGTCGAGACCGGCACGCTCCAGCGCCAGGGCAATGGCGCCGGCCCAGCTCGAGGACGTGGTGCGTAACTGCTTCATTGTTCTTGTTCCGTCGTACGGTCGGTCGCGGTGCCACAAGGCTACTAAACTGGCACCGGCAGCCACTGGCCTGCAAGCCTGTCGTTGTTAGGGTTACAGGGCCTACCCGACGCGCCGCGTGGCGGCGCCATAACAACAGGAGGTTGCCATGAGCACCCAGACCGCCGAGCGTTTCGCCAGCTTTTCCGAGTTCTACCCGTTCTACCTTGCCGAGCACAGCAACCGGACCTGCCGTCGCCTGCATTTCATCGGCAGTCTTCTGGTGCTGGGCATCCTTGGTTATGCACTGGCTTCGCAACAATGGCGCTGGCTTCTGGCGATGCCGCTGGCCGGTTATGGTTTTGCCTGGGTCGGCCACTTCCTGTTCGAGAAAAACCGCCCGGCCACCTTCAAGTACCCGCTGTACAGCTTCATGGGCGACTGGGTGATGCTGCGCGACATGCTGATCGGTCGCATCCGCTTCTGACCGGCCGTCAGCGCAATCGGCGCTGTCCGTTTGGCGAGCGGACGGCCCTTGGTTATCATCGCCTGCGCGGTGGCGCGGCCGCTCTGGATCGAAGCTTGCATTCGACGACAGGATGACCGCATCGCACATCCAGACCGTCAGAGATTCGTCGCGGATGGCGATCGAGCGCCGACACGAAGGCGTCGTTAACTTCAGGGAAGCAAGCTAGATGAGCACCATCTCGGCCGAACGCCGGCACGGCCTCGCCACCCGCACGTTGCGTGAATACTATTCGCGCGTCCTGGCCTATCTGGCCTGCGCGGCAACGCTAGCCGCCGGCACCTACACGCAGTTCTTTTCGCTCGACCTGCTGTGGATGGTGCCCTACGCACTGCTCTATCCGCATCTTGCCTACCACCTGTCCTACCGTTTCAAGCGCGACCACGCCGAACGCACCTCGCAGGTCCTGCTCTGCCTGGACGCTTTCAACGCCGGCGCCGGCGTCGTGCTGCTCGATTTCGCGGTGGTGCCGAGCCTGATGTTCATGCTTACCCTGTGCTTCAGCGCGCTGGTGGTGGGCAGCCTGCGGCACCTGCTGCTCGCGCTGCTCTGCGCGACGCTGGCCATCGCCGCCGGCTGCCTGCTGACGCCGGTGCAGCTGCTCGGCACCACGCCGCCGCTGGTCTCGCTGGTCAGCGTGCTGGTCACCTCGCTGTACATCTGCGCCACGGCGTATTACGTCCACCAGCAAGGCATCCGGCTGGCCCAGGCGCGCACCGAGATCGAACTGGAACAGGCCAAGGCCGCCCGCCTGGCGCGCAATCTCGCCAAATACCTCTCGCCTCAGGTATGGGAGTCGATCTTTTCCGGCAAGCGCAGCGTGAAACTGGAAACCCAGCGCAAGAAGCTGTCGGTGTTCTTTTCCGACATCAAGGGCTTCACCGAACTGTCCGAGGAGCTCGAGGCCGAGGCGCTGACCGACCTGCTCAACAACTACCTCAACGAAATGTCGAAGATCGCGCTCAAGTACGGCGGCACCATCGACAAGTTCGTCGGCGACTGCGTCATGGTGTTCTTTGGCGACCCCACCAGCCAGGGCGCGAAGAAAGATGCGGTGGCCGCGGTCTCCATGGCCATCGCCATGCGCAAACACATGAAGGTACTGCGCCAGCAATGGCGGGCGCAGGGCATCACCAAGCCCATGGAAATCCGCATGGGCATCAACACCGGCTACTGCACGGTCGGCAACTTCGGCGCCGATACCCGCATGGACTACACCATCATCGGCCGCGAAGTGAACCTCGCCAGCCGGCTGGAAAGCGCGGCCGAAGCCAGCGAGATTCTCATCTCCCACGAGACCTACTCCCTGGTGAAGGACGTGATCATGTGCCGCGACAAGGGACAGATCAGCGTCAAGGGCTTTTCCCGCCCGGTACAGATCTATCAGGTGGTCGATTTCCGCCGCGACCTGGGCGCAACGTCCAGTTTCGTCGAACACGAACTGCCGGGCTTCTCGATGTACCTGGACACCAACGGCGTGGAAAACTTCGACAAGGAGCGCGTCATCCAGGCGCTCAACCAGGCCGCACAGAAGCTGCGCGACAAGGTCATTCTCTGAGGGAAACGGCGCTACACTCGGCGCCTTGCCCCCAGGAGACCCTGAAGGTGAGTGCCATCCTCTCGCTGCGTCGCTACAAGCACGATGTCATCGCCCACAGCCACGATCATGTCCAACTGGTATTCGGCCTGCGCGGCCGGCTGGACATGGAGATCGCCGGCCGCGGCAACCCGGTGATGCAGCAGATGGTCGCGGTGATTCCGCAGACGACGCACCATGCCTGCGGCAGCCCTGCCGGCAGCGACTGCCTGGTGCTCGACATTCCGGACGATGCCTGGCTCGAACGCCTGGGCGCGGCGACCGAACCCAGCCGACGACTGCTCGAGCGCCCCGCCGTGCACTGCCTCGCTCCGTCGCAACAGCCTCTGCTGGACTGGCTGGCACGCAGCGCAGTAGGCGACCCCCTGCTGGCCAGCCAGGGCGCCGCGCTGCTGCTGACGCTGCTCGCCAACGAGACCTCCAGCCAGATATCTGGCTCCGAGCAGCCGCTCCTGCAGCTGTTCGGTTTCATCGATCGCCACCTGGCCCATCCGCTACAGGTCGCCGACCTGGCACGGCAGATCGGTCTTTCGCCTTCGCGGCTGCATGCACGCTTCCTCGCCGAGACTGGCAGCACGCCAATGGCGTTCATTCGCCAGCGCCGCCTGCAGCGCGGCCGCCAGTTGCTGCAGACAACGAGGCTTCCGGTCGGCGAAATCGCCGCGCGGGTCGGCTACGCCTCGCAAAGCGCCTTTACCGCAGCGCTGGCGCGCGCGTTCGGCGACACACCGCGCGCGCTGCGCCGCGAGGCGCGCGACAAATAGCAGGACTGGCGCGACAGACCCGCATGGCCCGGTCTGCCACCATGCGGGCTCCCATGAAAGCAGGAGCACAGCCTTGGAACTCATCGACTGGGCCGACTTCGAACGCGTCGACCTGCGCGTCGGCACCATTCGCAGCGCCAAGCCCAACAGCCGGGCGCGCCAGCCGGCCTACGTGCTGGAGGTCGACCTCGGCCCGCTCGGCATCAAGACGTCCAGCGCGCAGCTGACGGGGCATTACCAGCCCGCCGAGCTGATCGGCCGCCAGGTGCTGTGCGTCTGCAACTTCCCGCCCAAGCGCGTCGCCGGAGTGCGTGCGGATGTGCTCATCACTGGCGTGCATGACGCATCCGGCCGGGTAGTGCTCGCCGGGTTCGAGCTGCCGCTGCCGGCGGGAGCGCGCCTGGCATGACCCCGCGCACCGCCCTGCTGTCGATCCATCTGGGCGCATTGATGTTCGGTCTGTCCGGAATCTTCGGCAAACTCGCCGGCAGCGCCCCGCTGATGATCACCTTTGGCCGTGGCGCCTTCGCGGTGGCGATCCTGCTGCTGGTCGCACTGCTGCTGCCGCGTAGCGGTGAACGCCCGGACTGGCGTCGTTGCCTGGGTCTAGCCGCTGGAGGGTTGCTGCTCGGCGCGCATTGGCTGACCTTCTTCATCGCGGTCAAGGTCGCGGGCGTGGGCATCGCCACCCTGGGTTTCGCCAGCTTTCCGGCCTTTACCGTGCTGCTCGAAGGCGTGCTGTTCCGCGAGCGCACGCGCCCGGCCGAGTACGCCATGGTCGGCCTGGTGTGCATCGGCCTGCTGCTGGTCACGCCGTCGTTCGAGCTCGCCAGCACCGCGACCAACGGCCTGCTGTACGGCGTGCTGTCCGGCTTGCTGTTCGCCCTGGTATCGCTGCTCAACCGGGCCGTGACGCGCGGCATCGACCCGGTGCAGTCGGCGCTCTGGCAGAACCTGACGATAGCGCTCGTCCTGTTGCCCTTCGCCGGCCCGGCAGTCACCAGCGTGCCGCCACGCGACTGGCTCTGGATCGCCTTGCTCGGCGTACTCTGCACCGGCCTTGCGCACAGCCTGTTCGTGGCCAGCCTGAAGGTGCTCAAGGCCCGCACGACCTCGGTGATCTTTGCGCTCGAGCCGGTCTACGGGATCGCCATCGCCTGGTGGCTGTTCGCCGAGCAGCCGAGCCTGCGAATGCTCGCCGGCGGTGCGCTGATCATCGTCGCGAGCATTGTCACCAGCCGCCTGAAGAGCTCGTCACCCCCAGAGCCGGGCGTTGCCTGAGCGAATCAGGGGCGGTCGTTGTGACCGAGCGAACGCCCCGGATCGATCTGGTCACGCACCCGCTGCTTGAGCACCTTCGCCTCGGGAAATCCGCCGTCGAGCTTGCGCTCCCAGATCTCCCGGCCATCGCAGGTGATGCGGAACACACCGCCCGTGCCGGGCTCCAGGCAAACGCGACCCAGATCATCGGCAAAGGTCGACAGCAGCTCCTGCGCCAGCCAGGCCGCCCGAAGCAGCCACTGGCACTGGGTGCAATAGGTGATGACGATTTCCGGTCTTGCGGCAGCCATGGCACGGCTCCTGTCGTGGCGGGGGACCTATAATGCCCGACCTCCGCCCTCTCCTGCTCTCTGGGTCGCGCCATGTTCCGCTCGCTGATGATCCTGCTGTTCTGCTGTCTGCCCGCCCTCTCGAACGCGCAGGATGCGCCGAGGACCGGCCTGGTCCTTTCCGGCGGCGCGGCTCGGGGGCTCGCCCATATCGGCGTGCTCAAGGCACTCGAGGAACAGGGCGTGCGCATCGATGCCATCGCCGGCACCAGCATGGGTGCGGTAATCGGCGGGCTCTACGCCTCCGGGTATACGGTAGCCGAGCTGGAACAGCTGGCCCGAACCCTGGACTGGCGTCAGGTGCTGTCCGACGATCCGCCCCGCCCGGACGTCCCCTTCCGACGCAAGCAGGATGACCGCGACTTTCTGGTCAAGCGCAAGCTGAGCTTCCGCGACGATGGCAGCCTGGGCCTGCCGCTGGGGGTGATCCAGGGGCAGAACCTGGCCCTTCTGCTCGAGCGGCTGCTGGTTCACGTGAGCGACACGCGTGACTTCGATCGCTTGCCCATCCCGTTCCGCGCGGTGGCCACCGACATCGCCAACGATCAAAAGGTGATCTTTCGCAGCGGCCATCTGCCCCAGGCGATTCGCGCCAGCATGTCGATTCCCGCCGTGTTCGCCCCGGTGGAAATCGAGGGCCGCCTGCTCGTCGATGGCGGCATGGTCGACAACATCCCCATGGATGTCGCCCGGGACATGGGCGTCGATCGGCTGATCGTGGTGGACATCGGTACCCCGCTGATGCCCCGTGACGAGCTGCTCACTGTGGTCGACGTACTCAACCAGTCGATCACCATGATGACGCGACGCAACTCCGAGGCCCAACTGGCAACCCTGCGCAGCGAGGACCTGCTGATCCAGCCACCGCTGGCGGCCTATGGCTCGACCGATTTCGGCAGCACCGAACAGCTGATGGACGCTGGCTACCGCGCCACGCGTGCACTGGAAGGTCGCCTGGCCGACTGGCGCAGCCCCACCGGCGGCAACCCGGCACTGACACTGGCGCGCAGCGCCGAGCCGCGCGCGCCGGTGATAACCGCGATTCGCATCGAGAACGACTCCAAGGTCTCGGACGCTGTCATTCGGCGGCACATCCGTCAGCCGCTCGGCGAGCCGCTGGACCTCGGCGACCTGCAGAAGGACATGGGCACGCTCTATGGCCTGGACTATTTCGAGCAGGTCGAGTATCGCGTCGAGCATGGCCGGAGCGGCAACACCCTGGTGGTCAATGCCAAGCAGAAACGGGCCGGCACCGACTATCTGCGACTAGGCCTGAACCTGTCCGACGATTTCCACGGCGACAGCGTCTACAACATCGGCGCGAGCTTTCGCAAGAACGGCATCAACCAGCTCGGCGCCGAGTGGCTCACGCGCCTGCAACTGGGCGATCGCCAGGAGCTGTTCAGCGAGTTCTACCAGCCGCTCGATGCCGGCTCACGCTGGTTCGTCGCGCCCAATGCCTTTCTCGAGGCGCAGAACGTCGAGGCCATCCTCGACAACGATCCGATCGCCGAATACCGCCTGCAGCGCTATGGCTACGGCCTGAATCTCGGGCGGCAGATCGCCAACAACGGCGAGATCCGCTTCGGCATTGGCCAGGCCTGGGGCGATGCCGACGTGCGGATCGGCGAACGCGATCTGCCCGACTTCAGTTTCAGCGAGGGTTATTACGAACTCCGGTATTCGTTCGACACGCTCGACAATGTCGACTTCCCGCATGAGGGCGAGGACATCGGTCTGACACTGCGGCAATACACGCCGGGCCTCGGTTCGGATGAGCGCTATCGGCAGTGGCAGCTGCGGCTGGACAAGGCCCTCAGTCACGGACCGAACACCTGGGTGCTCGGTGGCCGCTACGGCCGCACGCTGGACGACGCCGAGGTGGTCACTTCGAGCTTCCTGCTCGGCGGTGCGCGTCAGCTGTCGGGTTTTCGCCAGGATGCCGTCGCCGGGCAGAACATCAGCCTTGGCCGGGTCGTTTACTACCGGCGCATGACGCCACGCGCATTTCTGCCGCTGGATTTCCCCGTGTACCTCGGCGCCTCGCTGGAGCGCGGCCGGGCCTGGAACGAGGGCAACGCGTTCGATAGCGGCTATATCAACGCCGGCAGCGTCTTTCTGGGCTACGACACGCCATTGGGCCCACTCAACATCGGCTACGGCGTAAACGACGAGGACGAGCAGGCGCTTTACCTCGACCTCGGCCGCAGCTTCTGACTCAGCGCTTGTTGAGGTTGGCCAGGATGCGTGCGTGGACCTGCTGGCATTTGCGCAGGTCCTCCTCCGGGATACCGGCGAACAGCTCTTCGCGGACCTGCGTGGAGATCGCTTCGATCCTGCGGATCAGCGGCAGCGCCGGCTCACCGAGGGAGATCCGCTTGGCGCGCCGATCCTCGGGCGAAGCCTGACGGTGCACCAGGCCCTGCGCCTCGAGACTGTCGAGCAGGCGTGCCAGGGTCGGCCCTTCCACGGCGACGCTCTGCGCCAGCTCGCGCTGGGTGGGGAGATGATCAAAACGGGCGAGGTGCAGCAGAACCAGCCAACGGGCCTGTGAGAGGCCCAGGTCGGCCAGACGCCGATCCAGTTCGGCGCGCCAGCCACGCGACAGTTGAGCCAGCTGCATGGCAAAGCGGTGTTGCTCGGTAAACATGAGGTCTGGGTTTCCAGAATTGCTAATTATTAGCGAGCTAACCACAGCCTCGAAACGCAGGCAAGACTACCAATGGCGTGATGCAATCAGCGCCGATGGCCACCCACCGCTGCAGCGCGCTACAGAGCAGGCGCAGCGGCACATTGCCCCTGCAGGCCTGACGCAGCCGGTTACAGTTCGAACTCCGCCTGCAGGGCCGCACGCACGCAATACAGCACCGCATCGGGCACGCGGCCGGTGAATAGCGGGGCCACCTCGGCGACGCCGGGAAGCTCGCCTTCGCCGTCGAGAAAAGCCGCCTGGATTTCCTCGAGCAGCGCCTCGGGCAAGTCGAGCGCCTGCTCCAGGCTCAGCTGCTGCGCACTGATGGCTTCGGCGAGCATGGCGTAGACATTCTTCTCGGTGCAGTCGAGCTGCCGCGCGATCTGCGTTGGCGTCATGCCGGAGCGAGCCAGCGAAACGAGTTCGTGGCGCAGGTCGCCGGCACTTCGCTCGACCTTGGCACCGCTCTGCAGCACATCGAGAAACGCCTGGCCGTAGCGCTCGAGCTTGCGCGCACCAACGCCGCTGACCCCAGCCATGTCGGCAAGCGTGCGCGGGCCGCTACGCAGCATTTCCAGTAGCGTCGCATCCGGAAAAATCACATAAGGCGGCACGCCATGCTCTTCGGCCAGTTTGCGACGCAAGCTGCGCAGCGCTTCCCAGGTCTCGCGCTCCTCCTGGCGGACAAGGCTGCTGGCGGGGCTGGCACCGCTGCGCGGCGCCTTGCTCGCGGCGGGTTCACGGCGCAGCTCCAGGCGCACCTCGCCACGCAGCAACGGCCTGCAGCTCTCGCTCAGGCGCAAACCGCCGTAGCCCTCGAGATCGACGTCTGCCAGACCGCGCGCGACCAGCTGACGAAACAGCGTGCGCCATTCGCCTTCGGAGAGCGTCTTGCCGACGCCGAACACCGAGAGCTGCTGATGGCCGAAGCTGCGGATCTTCTCGTTGTCCTTGCCAAGCAGGATGTCGACCAGATGGCCAACCCCATAACGCTGTCCGCTGCGGTAGATCGCCGACAGCGCCTGACGAGCCGGCTCGGTGGCATCCCAGGTCTGCACACCATCGACGCAGTTGTCGCAATGGCCACAGGGCTCGGCGAGCACCTCGTCGAAATAGGCCAGCAGTGCCTGTCGCCGGCAGCGGGTCTCCTCGCACAGCGCCAGCATGGCGTCGAGCTTGTGCAGCTCGACGCGCTTGTGCTGTTCATCACCTTCGGAATTGGCCAGCATCTGTTTGAGAAAGACCACGTCCTGCAGGCCATAGGCCATCCAGGCATCGGCCGGCAGGCCATCGCGCCCGGCGCGCCCGGTTTCCTGGTAATAGGCCTCCAGCGACTTGGGCAGGTCCAGGTGAGCGACGAAACGCACGTTGGGCTTGTCGATGCCCATGCCGAAGGCAATGGTTGCCACCATGATCAGGCCTTCCTCATTGAGAAAGCGCTTCTGGTGATAGGCGCGCAACTCGTTGGGCAGCCCCGCATGGTAAGGCAGCGCCGGAAAGCCCTGGGCGGAAAGAAACTCGGCGACCTCCTCGACCTTCTTGCGCGACAGGCAATAGACAATGCCGGCATCGCCGCGACGCTCGGCGAGAAAGCCCATCAGCTGCTTGCGCGGCTGGTCCTTGGGCAGGATGCGGTAGAAGATGTTTGGCCGATCGAAGCTGGACAGAAAGCGCTCGGCATCCTGCAGATGCAAGCGCCGAACGATCTCCTCGCGGGTCCGCTTGTCGGCAGTGGCCGTCAACGCAATGCGCGGCACCTCGGGAAACAGCTCGGCAAGCTGGCCAAGCTGCAGGTACTCGGGGCGGAAATCGTGGCCCCACTGCGACACGCAATGCGCTTCGTCGATGGCGAACAGCGCAATGTTCAGTCGCTGCAGAAAGGCCAGCATGCGCGGCTGCACCAGCCGCTCGGGTGCCAGGTACAGCAACTTGATCTCGTTGCGGCGAATACGCTCGGCGATCTCGCGCTGCGCGTCGGCCTCGAGCATGGAGTTGAGCGCTACCGCCGGCACGCCAAGTTCATCCAGCGTGGCGACCTGATCCTCCATCAACGCGATCAACGGCGAGACCACCACGGCCAGCCCGTCACGCAACAGCGCCGGGACCTGGTAGCACAGCGACTTGCCCCCGCCGGTCGGCATCAGCACCAGGGCGTCGCCACCACGGGCGACCCGCTCGATGATCGCCGCCTGATTGCCGCGAAAGGCGTCGTAGCCGAAAACGTCTTTGAGGATGCGTTGTGCCTGGTCGAGCATGCCGGTCTCCGAAACAAGGCGCGCAGTATACGTCAGGTGCCGCCCCGGGTCCGCCGACGGGCTGCCGCCGGTCGTGCCGCAGCCTTCGTATAGCGCTCGTCGGGCCGGCGAGTGGCCTCTGCTTCGCGGCTCGTCTAGAATCCGCCTGAATTCGTCCCCCAAGGTAGTTCCCGATGTCTTTCGCTGAGCAACTCACCCGCCTGCAGGTCTTTCTCGACGCCGACGACCTGCACGAGGAAGCACTTGATTACATCGCCGCGCATGGCTACCTGACCGCCCTGTCCATCTGCTCCGAGCAGGTACCGGAGCGCGAGTGGATCGACGCGCTGTTCGCCGAGCCGCCGCACTATCAGGACGACACCGAGCGCGAGGCCATCGAGGCCACGCTGGTTCAGCTCAAGGCGCACATTGCCCGCCAGCTCGCCAGCGACGAGGACATGGAGCTCCCCTGCGAACTCGACCTCGGTGACGAGCCGGACGAATCCGACCTTCGCGGCTGGTGCATCGGCTTCATGGAAGGCGTTTTCCTGCGCGAGGAAGCCTGGTTCGAGGAGGCCGAAGAGGAAGTCAGCGAATTGCTGCTGCCGATCATGGTGGGGTCCGGCCTGTTCGATGAGCAGCCTGAGTTCGCCGAGATCGCGGCCAGCTCCGAACTGGTGGCCGAGATGGTGTCGCAAATTCCGGAAATCCTCACCGCGCTGTACCTGATCTGCCATGCGCCCGAGGAAAAACCGGCCCTGCTCAAGCCTCGGCGCCACTGACACAAGGCCAGCGCCATGGCCCACCGCGACGTGCAGCGCTATCGCAACCCGGTGTTGCGCTATGCGCTGCTGACGGTAGGCTGGCTGGCGGTCGGTCTCGGAGTGATCGGCATCTTTCTGCCGGTCCTGCCCACCACTCCCTTTCTCTTGCTTGCCGCCGCCTGCTTCGTGCGCAGTTCGGAGCGGTTCTACCTGTGGCTGGTGAACCATCCGAGCCTGGGGCCCTGGTTTCGCGATTACCTGGAAGGCAATGGCATTCCGCTACGCGGCAAGGTCTACACGCTCGTGCTGATGTGGGCCAGCATCGGCCTGTCATGCTGGCTGGTACCGCTGTTCTGGGCACGTATCGGCATGCTGCTTAGCGCGTCACTGGTGACGCTCTACATCCTTCGCCTGAAGACACTGGACGTTTCTGCCCGCCCCTGAGTCGCTAGCCCGGCGCATCGGGGTGATGTCGCCGGTACAGCTCCTCGCCCATTGCACTGATCTGCCCGTCGATCAGAGCATCGAACGGCCGCAACAACGCATCGAAGCGCTGCGTACCTTCCAGCAGGTTTAATGCGGTCGCGATCGCCTCCACTGTCGCCAGCGCGCCCGGCTCTGGCGCCTTGCGCAAACGATAGCGCGAGGCCAGCCCTTCCGGCAGGGCAATGCGCGGCAGCGCCGCCAGCCAGGGATTCAGATAGAGCAGCTTTCTCGCCTTGCGCCAGGTGCCATCGGGTACGATCAGGCGCAGCGGACCGGCGGCAACCAGCGACGACGGCGCGAGCGCATCATCGGCAGGGAACAACAGGTAGCTTGGCAACTCGTCCGCCGGCGGCGCAAAGCTCTCGCCAACGCGCAGCTCGGCATTGCGCAGCCCGAGCGCAGCCAGGCGCGCCGTATTGAGCGCATGCCGTGCCTCGCTTGGGTGCTGCAGGATCAGGACCTGCACGTGGCTCTCGAGCAATGGAATCAGCGCGCACAGACAGCGATCGGATGGGCGTTGGCAGCGGGAGCAGGACGGTCGGGACATGGTTCACCTCGGCGGCGAGTCTGCCACAGCCGGGCCGGAGCCGGCAGAGCGTCTATGCTTGCAGCCGCACCCTTCGCCGAGAATCCGCATGATCACCGTCCACCATCTGGAACATTCCCGCTCGCACCGCGTGCTCTGGCTGCTCGAGGAGCTAGGGCTCGCCTACGAGCTACGCCGCTATGCGCGCGACCCGGATACCCTGCTCGCCCCGGCCGACCTCAGGGCAGTGCACCCGCTCGGCAAGTCCCCGGTCGTGACCGATGGCGACCTGACTGTCGCCGAGTCTGCGGCGATTCTGGAGTACCTGCTGGATGCGCATGGTGAAGGCCGTCTGCGGCCTTTACCGGGTACGCCGGCTTATTTGCGCTATCGCTACTGGCTGCACTATGCCGAGGGCTCGGCCATGCCGCCGTTGCTGCTACGGCTGGTATTCGATCGCGTGGCGCAGGCGCCGATGCCGTTCTTTGTCCGACCTATCGCAAAGGCGATCGCCACCAAGGCCAACAAGGCCTTCATCGGCCCGCAGTTGGACCTGCACCTGGATTATATGGAGGCCGAACTGGCCAAGACCCGCTGGTTCGCCGGCGACGAATTCAGCGCGGCCGACATTCAGATGAGTTATCCGATCGAAGCGGCCGCTGCCCGGGCCGGCCTGAACGAGAGCCGCCCGCGACTGATGGATTATCTGGCACGCATCCAAACGCGTCCGGCTTACCAACGGGCAACCGAACGCGGCGGACCGCCAATCCCCGGGCAGTGAACGCCGCCCCGCGGCGGCGGCAGCTCAGCGGCGACGCGGCCGGGCGGCGGCGTCGCGCTGGGCACGTACCGGGATCGGCTGCATGCGCGGCGGCTCGACCAGCCCGAGGGCGACTGCCATTTTCCAGATGATTTGATTGAGCCGTGCTTTCATGGTCGAACCCTCCTGCTTGAAACGGGTCACAGCGCAGCCATGCTGGCTTTTACCGAGCATAATCCAAGTTTCGATGCCTCGCCTGCTTCCCTTTCGCGCTACGGCGGCTCGTGCCCCGGCGTTGTATTACCGGCCTTTTCAATTGCGACCGGCGGCCGGCCCAGGCGTTCAGCACCTCTTCAACCGGCGAGCCTCATCACTGTCTTTCGCCGCGCCGGCGATAAGGAAAGACGTCGATCACCTTGCCGGCCAGAATCGCCTGTTGCAGGCCTTTCCAGTAGTCCGCGTCGTAGAGTTCGCCATGCAACTGGGCGAACAACTGCCGTAGCCGGGCATCGGTAAACAGAAAGCGCGGGAATTCCTCGGGAAAGACATCGTTCGGCCCCACCGAGTACCAGGGTTCGGAGGCCAGCTCGTCCTCCGGGTAGCGCGGCGGCGGGATATGACGGAAGTTCACCTCGCTGAGGAAACAGATCTCGTCGTAGTCGTAGAACACCACGCGTCCATGGCGCGTGACGCCGAAATTCTTCAGCAGCATGTCGCCGGGGAAGATGTTCGCCGCCGCCAGCTGCTTGATCGCCAGGCCGTAGTCATCCAACACCTCGCGCCGCTGCTGTTCACTGGCCGTTTCCAGATAGATATTCAGCGGCGTCATGCGTCGCTCCGTCCAGCAGTGACGCACCAGCACGCTGTCGCCCTGGACCTCGACCGTCGACGGCGCGACCTCGAGCAGCTCGGCCAGGCACTCGGGCTCGAACTTCGCTTTGGGAAAACGGAAATCGGCGAACTCCTGCGTATCGGCCATGCGCCCGACCCGATCGACACTCTTGACCAGCCGGTACTTCTCGATGACCGTTGCGTGGTCGACCATCTTCGTCGGCGAGAAGCGGTCCTTGATGACCTTGAATACCGTGGTAAAGCCCGGCAGCGTGAACACACTCATCACCATGCCACGCACGCCTGGGGCCATCACGAAACGGTCGTCCGTATTGGCCAGGTGATTGATCAGCGCCCGATAGAACTCCGACTTGCCGTGACGGTAGAAGCCGATGGAGGTATACAGCTCGGCGATGTGCTTACCCGGCAGGATGCGCTTGAGAAAGCCGATGAACTCAGCCGGGACCGGCACCTCGACCATGAAGTAGGAGCGCGTGAAGGAAAAGATGATCGACACTTCCGCCTCGTCCGTGATCGCACCGTCGGCAATGATCCCCTCGCCTTCGCGGTGGATCAGCGGAATCGCCAGCGGCCACTGCTCATCGGGGGTGAAGATACGCCCGATGAGATAAGCGCCCTTGTTGCGGTAGAGCACCGAGACGAACAGCTCGACCGTCAGCTCGGGGTCCTTGCACACCCAGTCGGGCAGCGATTCGCACAGCTGCGCATGCAGCTGACGCAGATCGCTGGCCCGGTCGACATAGGGCACCGCGAACGCGTAGTCGTCGAGTATCCGTTCGAGCACGCCAAGCAGGTCGCCGTTCGGCCTGTAGCTGCGCGTCTGCGCCACCCGTTCGCGTCCGGTCGCCGACGGCCGGGTGGTGTGGATGAACATGGTGCCATCGCTGATGCAGTCGTGGCTGAACAGCCCGCAGAAGATCGAGTTGTACCAAGTCTCCGACAGCTCGTCGTCAAAGCGCGGATCGATCAGTTCTATGTAGGCGCTCTTGACCTGCGGCCAGCGCTCGACCTGCAGCAACTCATCGCGCGCGAAGGTCGTGAGCAGCCCGTCGCGCGTCTCGCTGACCTTCTTTTCATAGAGGTTGATCCGCTCGGCGGAGGCGCGCTGCGCCTCCTGCCAGTGAGCGCCTTCGAAGCGCGCCCGCGCGCCCTCGGTGATCAGGCGAAAGCACTCGCGATAATCGTCGAAGCCAAGGAGTATCTGCCGGGCAATCTCGGTCGCGGGCCATTGCGTCGCCATGCGGGAACCTCAGGAAATCATCAGCCGAGCTTAGCCAGCCATCGGCGGCCCGAAAAGCCGGAACACGACGAACCCGGCCAACGGGCAGCGACAGCCGGCCGCTGCGTGTTTACTGCACCAGTTCCTGCTCGCTGAACATGTCGGCAAACAGCATCGAGGACAGGTAGCGTTCGCCGGAGTCGGGAAGGATTACCACGATATTCTTGCCTTGCATTTCCGGCCGCTCAGCCAGACGCACCGCGGCGGCCATCGCGGCACCACCGGAAATACCACAGAGAATGCCTTCCTCGCGCATCAGGCGCAGCGCCATGCTCTTGGCTTCCTCGTCGTCGACCTGCTCAACGCGGTCGACGATCGACAGGTCGAGATTTTTCGGCACGAAGCCGGCGCCAATGCCCTGGATCTTGTGCGGGCTGGGCTTGACCTCTTCGCCCGCCAGGGTCTGGCTGATTACCGGCGAGCCGCTCGGCTCTACCGCGACGCTGAGAATCTGCTTGCCCTTGCCGTGCTTGATGTAGCGCGAGATGCCAGTGATGGTGCCGCCGGTGCCAACCCCGGCTACCAGCACGTCGACACCACCGTCGGTGTCGTTCCAGATTTCCGGACCTGTGGTCTTTTCATGGATCGCCGGGTTGGACGGGTTTTCGAACTGCTGTGGCATGTAATAACGCGTCGGATCGGATGCGGCGATCTCCGAGGCCTTGTCGATCGCGCCCTTCATGCCCTTGGCCGGCTCGGTCAGCACCAGCTCGGCGCCGAGCGCCTTGACCACCTTGCGCCGCTCGAGGCTCATCGAAGCCGGCATCGTGAGAATCAGCTTGTAGCCTCGCGCCGCCGCGACGAAGGCCAAGCCGATGCCCGTATTGCCGGAGGTCGGCTCGACGAGGGTCATTCCGGGTTTGAGCCGGCCACTTTCCTCGGCATCCCAGATCATTCCCGCGCCGATGCGGCACTTGACCGAATAGGCGGGGTTTCGGCCTTCGATCTTGGCCATGATGCTGACGCCCTTGGGCCCGAGGCGATTGATCATGACCAGCGGCGTATTGCCGATCGAACGTGCGTTGTCTGCGTAGATGCGGCTCATCGGATGTCCCTTCAGAAGAATCAGATCAGGCCGGAAAGCCTATGCCCAGCCGGGGCGGTCGTCCAGCCGAACTCGCCCCAGCCCCATGCGGTCCACCGAGGGAACCCGAGCCGTCGGATCTGCCATGAAACGCCGCTATCTACCCCTGTGGCTTGTCGCCGCCCTCATCCTGCTGTTGCTCGTACTGCACCTGGCGCTCCCGGTACTGGTGCGCAACTACCTCAACGAAACGATGGCCGAGATGGGCGATTACAGCGGCCATGTCGACGATGTCGACCTGGCCTGGTGGCGAGGCGCCTATCGTTTGCAAGGCCTACGGATCGAAAAGCGCGACAAGCAGGTGCAGGCCCCACTGTTCAAAGCGCCCGAAATCGACATTGCGATCAGCTGGCGCGCGCTGTGGCAGGACCGCGCGATCGTCGCCGAAGTCACCTTCGAGCGCCCCGAGCTCAATTTCGTCGATGGCGGCGACAAAGGTGAGTCACAGAGCGGTGAAGGCGTCGACTGGCGCGACAAGCTCGAAGAGCTGCTGCCGATCACACTGAATGAAATCCGCGTGGTCGATGGCCAGGTGTCGTTTCGCAACTTCACATCCGACCCGCCGGTGCACGTCTACGCCAGCGATGTTGATGCCTCGCTGTACAACCTGACCAACACGCGGGGCGAGGATGGCAAGCGCGTGGCGACGTTCGAGGGCACCGGCAAGTTGTTCAACCGTGACCCGATCGAGGCCAGCGCCCGTTTCGACCCGTTCACCGAATGGCAGGATTTCGAGCTGAACCTGCGAACCACAGGCGTCGCACTTACCCAGCTCAACGATTTCAGCCAGGCGTACGGCAAGTTCGACTTCGCAGGCGGCACCGCCGATCTGGTGATGGAAGTCGAAGCCACCGATGGCCAGCTGAGCGGCTATATCAAGCCACTGCTGCGCAACGTCGACGTGTTCGATCTGGAGCAGGACGTGGAAAACGACGACAAGGGCTTTTTCCAAGGTTTGTGGGAGGCGGTGGTCGGCGGTGGCCAGGAGGTGTTGCAAAACCAGCGCAAAGACCAGTTCGCCACGCGTATCGAACTGTCCGGCAGTACGCAGTCGGCTGACATGAGTCCATTCCAGGCATTTATCGCCGTGCTGCGTAACGCCTTCGTGCAGGCCTTCACCGCGCGCTTCGAGCACTCGCTGGACGAGGGGCAATGAAGGACGTCGGACATTGCTGGCGATCATTCAGTGACTGAATGATCGCCTCGCGTTCACAGACAGCCACCCTTCCCTTATAGTCGACCCCCTGTCCCTCAACGCCTGCATGCCAGGCTGGCCAAGGAATTCGCGATGAAATTCGAAGGTACTCAGTCCTACGTCGCCACCGACGACCTAAAGCTCGCCGTCAACGCGGCCATCACCTTGCAACGACCCTTGCTGGTCAAGGGCGAACCGGGCACCGGCAAAACCATGCTGGCCGAGCAGTTGGCCGACTCCTTCGGCGCCAAGCTCATCACCTGGCACATCAAGTCCACCACCAAGGCCCACCAGGGCCTCTACGAATACGATGCGGTCAGCCGTCTGCGCGATTCGCAGCTGGGCGTGGACAAGGTCCACGACGTGAAGAACTACATCAAGAAAGGCAAGCTCTGGGAGGCCTTCGAGGCCGAGGAGCGCGTCATTCTGTTGATCGACGAGATCGACAAGGCCGACATCGAGTTTCCCAACGACCTGCTGCAGGAACTCGACAAGATGGAGTTCTATGTCTACGAGACGAACGAAACCATCAAGGCCAGGCAGCGCCCGATCATCATCATCACCTCGAACAACGAGAAGGAACTGCCGGACGCCTTCCTGCGCCGCTGCTTCTTCCACTACATCGCCTTTCCCGACCGCGAGACGCTGCAGAAGATCGTCGACGTCCACTACCCCGGCATCAAGCAGTCGCTGGTCTCCGAGGCGCTGGACATCTTCTTCGACGTGCGCAAGGTTCCCGGCCTGAAGAAAAAACCCTCGACCAGCGAGCTCGTCGACTGGCTGAAGCTGCTGATGGCCGACGAGATCGGCGAAGCGGTGCTGCGTGAGCGTGACCCGACTCGCGCGATCCCGCCGCTGGCCGGCGCGCTGGTGAAAAACGAACAGGACGTGATGTTGCTCGAACGCCTGGCGTTCATGAGCCGGCGCGCAAGCCGCTGACAGCGCCTGTCGTCGGTCGGCCAGCCGGCGGATTCGCCGCCCGCAGCGGCGTCGTCTAACGTCAGCTGAGACACGGCAGCGTCGCTGCCGAACCGCCGACACCTGCTGGAGAAGAGCCATGCAAACGCATACCGGAAGTTGCCTGTGCGGCGTGGTGCGCTATCGCATCGACGCACCGATAAATGCCGTGAGCCACTGCCACTGCAAGATGTGTCGCAAGGCGCACGGCGCGGCTTTCGCCAGCTATGCCGGCGTGCCTCTGGATGCGTTCCACCTGCTTTCAGGCAAGGATCAACTGGGCGTCTATCACTCGTCCGAACACGTGACCCGTACGTTCTGCATCCGCTGCGGATCGAACCTTCAGTTCGTCGACAACCGCGAGCACGAACTGGGCGTCGCGGTGGGCACGCTCGACTCACCGCTGCCTCCACCCACGCAGTCGCACATCTATGTCGGCTCGAAGGCGGACTGGTACGAAATTGCCGACGACCTGCCCCAGCACCCTGCCGATAGTTAACTTGATTGCACGTGCCAGCAACGGCACGCCCGAGGTTTAGTCATGCTGCTTGGCCTGTTCAACGAAATGCGTGCCGCCAAGGTTCCGGTCTCGGTACGCGAACTGCTCGATCTGATCGACGCGCTCAAGCACCGTGTGGTGTTTGCCGACATGGACGAGTTCTATTTCCTCGCGCGCACCGTGATGGTCAAGGACGAGCGCCACTTCGACAAATTCGACCGGGCGTTCGGCGCCTACTTCAAGGGTCTCGAAGACCTGGACCGGCACATCGAGGCACTGATCCCCGAAGACTGGCTGCGCAAGGAGTTCGAACGCCACCTCAGTGACGAAGAGCGCGCCCAGATCCAGTCGCTCGGCGGTCTGGACAAGCTGATCGAGGAGTTCAAGAAACGCCTCGAGGAGCAGAAGGAGCGCCACGCTGGCGGCAACAAGTGGATCGGTACCGGCGGCACCAGCCCGTTCGGCTCAGGCGGCTACAACCCCGAGGGCATCCGCATCGGCGATGCCGGCAAGCGCCAGGGCAAGGCGGTCAAGGTCTGGGATCAGCGCGAGTACAAGAACCTCGACGATCAGGTCGAGCTCGGCACGCGCAACATCAAGATCGCCCTGCGCCGACTGCGCAAGTTCGCCCGCGAAGGCGCGCACGACGAACTCGACATCGACGGCACCATCGACCACACCGCGCGCGACGCCGGCCTGCTGAATATCCAGATGCGCCCCGAGCGTCGCAATGCGGTCAAGCTGCTGCTGCTGATGGACATCGGCGGCTCGATGGATGCCCACGTCAAGGTTTGCGAAGAGCTGTTTTCGGCCTGCCGCACGGAGTTCAAGAACCTCGAGTTCTTCTATTTCCACAATTTCATCTACGAGTCGGTATGGAAGAACAACTTCCGTCGCATGTCCGAACGCACCTCGACACTGGACCTGCTGCACAAGTACGGCCCCGACTACAAGGTGGTCTTCGTCGGCGACGCGGCGATGGCGCCTTATGAAATCACCCAGGCCGGCGGCAGCGTCGAGCACTGGAACGAGGAAGCCGGCTACGTCTGGATGCAGCGCTTCATGGAAAAGTACAAGAAGCTGGTCTGGATCAACCCCTACCCGAAGGACACCTGGGGCTATACCGCCTCGACCGGCATCGTTCGCGAACTGGTCGAGGACCGCATGTACCCGCTGACCCTGAGCGGGCTGGAAGAAGGCATGCGTTTTCTTGCCAAGTAGCACGACCCGCGCAGGCGCGCTCAGCGATAGATTCGCTGGCGCCTGCGGCGTGACCGGAACGGATAGCTGAGCCCGAGCAACAGGCTCTCGACGAGCCAGGCCAGCAACAGCGCCAAGCCGATGCCCCAGGCCACCGCGTCCGGCGCCAGCAGCACACGGAATTCGTAGCTGCGCCAGACCTCCTGGCGCAGCGAACGCTCGGCGACCATCAGCACATGCCAGGCGCGGGCATACCAGGGATGTTGCATCGCCTGCCACTCGCGCTCGAGCAGCGCGGCGCGCTGCACCAGTCGATCGACGCTGGCCGCATCGCTCTGGATCACCGGATCGTCGCTGCCACGGTAGTGCTCGACCAGGGCGTTGAGATCGCCATCGAAGAAGCGCCGCGCGGTGTCGTGGAAGCCGCGCAGTCCCTCCTGTGCTTCCAATCGGCGGGCCTCGACGTGACGGGTATAGGCCTCGAGAAAGCCCGGTACCTGGACGCCGACCAGCAGGCCCAGGGCGAACAGCGCGAGGCGAAGGTAGCTTCTCAACATACCGGCACCTGCCCACTGGCGACACAATGGCCCAGGCGCCAGAGGCTCCATTGGCCGGGCGCGTGCAGGTCCCACGTTTCATTGTCGGTCAGCGGCTCGGTGGCCAGCACGGTCACCACGTCGTCCGGCGTGGTCTCGGCGCGGAAATCCACCTTGAGTTCGGCATCACGCAGCTGCGCCGGGCCGAACGGTGCACGGCGAGTGATCTGCGCCAGCTTGGTGGTGCAGAAACTGAACAGCCATTCACCGTTGCTCAGCAGACAGTTGAACACACCGCGGGTCCGGTACTCGCCGCACGCCTCGATCAGCAGCGGCAGCAGCGACTCGGCAGGTGCCGGGCTGGGGAACTGGTCGCGTATCCGATTGAGCAGATCGCAGAATGCCGCCTCGCTGTCGGTTTCTCCGACCGCCCGATAGAAGCCTTCGGCCGGATAGAAATCGGCCAGCTGACCATTGTGCGCGAAGCACCAGTACTGCCCCCACAGCTCGCGGGTGAACGGATGGGTGTTGGCCAGCGACACCGTTCCGACGTTGGCGTGCCGGATGTGGCCGATGACCACCTCGCTCTTGATCTGGTAGCGCTGCAGCATCTTCACCACTTCCGAATCGCAGCTGGCGACCGGGTCCTGGAACAGGCGCAGGCCGCGCCCCTCGTAGAAGGCGACGCCCCAGCCGTCGCGATGCGGGCCGGTGCGCCCGCCACGCTGCATCAGGCCGGTGAGACTGAAAACGACATCGGTGGGGACATTGGCGCTCATGCCAAGCAATTCGCACATGCCGATACTCCGCGAGAAGGTCGTGAGCTAAGACGAGGACCTAGAGCCTGGGTTCGGTTCGCACGTAGCGGCCGTGCGGCACGTAATCCTGCGGTTCGCCCGCTGCCAGCCGCTCGCGCAGGGTGCGCGGGTCCTCGTCCTCTTCCTGCGCCTGCTCGGTACGAGCGGCCCGGCGCTGGCGCGCCTTGCGTTCGATCGGCCAGCGCACCAGCACCAGCAGCAGATACAGCGCAAAGGCGATCACACCGTAGAGCGCCAGGTCGGCCACGGCGCGCCAGGCGTTGTTGCCGACATCGAGCAGAATGTCCATCGCCGTGATGGCGATCGCCGGAGCGAACTGCTCCTTGGCGGGGTCGACGATCGTCGGCGTGAACAGCAGCACCGCAACGATCAGCCGCAACGGCTCGCGCAGGGCCCGCCACATCCAGCCGGTGAAGCGGAACCACACCAGCAGGCAACCCAGGGCAGCGACCAGATACACGCTCCAGGCCAGCAGATAGTCGTTGTGAAACATCTCCATTCAAATACTCTCGCAGCGCAAAAGGCGACCCGGCACACAAGGGCGGCATGATAGCAGCCCGACGCCGGTCCGGTGGTTCGGCGCGACCATGCAACACTGGCGCATCGCCCGCCGGGCTCGTATAACGGCAGCCATCAGAACAGCGCTCGCGCCACTGCGGGCCATAATTGCCATACGCAAGCCGAGGAGAATCACCATGCCCTACCAGAACATACTGGTCGCCACCGACCTCCACGAGGAGTGCCATCCGGTCGTCGCGCGGGCGCAGGATCTGGCCAACAGCAGCGGCGCCAAGCTGATGCTCGTCCACGTCATCGAGCCGATGGCCATGGCCTTCGGCGGTGACGTGCCCATGGACCTGTCGACCCTGCAGCAACAGCAGTTCGATCAGGCACGGGACCGCTTGAATGTCTTTGCCGAGCAGTACCCTGGCCTGCTTCCCGAACATCGCCACATCGCCTACGGCCAGCCGCGCCAGGAAGTCCACCGGCTGGCCAAGGAGCAGAACTGCGATCTGATCGTCGTCGGCAGCCATGGCCGGCACGGCTTGGCATTGCTGCTGGGTTCGACCGCCAACGACATCCTGCACGGTGCGCCATGCGACGTGCTGGCGGTGCGCCTGAAAAAGTCCGAATAAACCAACGGCCCCGCGCATCCGCGGGGCCAGCAGGCGTCTCAGGCGACGACTTCCACCTCGTCGCCTGCAGCCATCACCATCGGGCGGATTTTCTGCAGCTGGGTTTCCAGCGAAACGGTCAGGCTCGAGGCCATCGAGAAGAAGGTCAGGAACGCCTTGAGGTTGGAGTCGCCCTTGCAGGTGTCGTGAATCCGTTGCCAGAACGCCTGATTGACCAGCTGCAACTGCTGGAACGAACGCACCAGGCCACGCAACTCCCAGTCGGCATGACGACCCTCGCGCAGGTTGAAATACTGCCGTGCCAGATACAGCGACACCGCGCGCAGTACGAACTCCCGGTTGTTGGCGAACGGCAGATGCTGCTGCGCCATCGGCTTGAGTCGCGCCAGGACCGGGCAGGCACTGGTAGCCATGATCACGCCGAGCAGCGCGCGCAAGCCCTCTTCCAACCCAACCACCTTGGTGTACTCGCGCTCCGGCGTACGGACCCAGACCAGCGCCTTCTGCACGGCCGGCAGGCCCTGGAAATCCTCGATCACGCGGTGCAGATCGACCGCTGCGGGGCAGTGGCTGAACTGTTCGCGGCTCAGCGGGCAATTGGCACAGCGCTGGTGCTCCAGCCGCGTCCAGTGCGGCGCCTGGGCCTCCGCCTCACGATCGTAGCTACGATCCAGTTCGATCCGGTAGCTGAAATCGTGCTCGTCATCCAGGGTGATTCGGTACTCGATAGCCATCTATGCTCCATCATCGTGACTGCGACCGGCGCAACTTAATAGGCGCCGGCCGGGCCAGCATTGACCCATCTCACTTGGCCATCAGTTCGCCATCTCTGCCATCGAGAATGGCGACCGCGCCTCATTCTTCCAGCTCGGCCCAGCGCTCGACCAGCGTATCGAGTTCCTGTTGCAGGCTTTCCAGCCGCGCCAGCGTAGCCCCGGTCACCTCGCTCGGCTGCTGGTAGAACGCCGGCGCGGAAATCTCGGCCTGTACGGCGGCGATGGCCTGCTCCACCTCGTCGATCTTGCCGGGCAAGGCATCGAGCTCACGCTGCAGCTTGTAGCTGAGTTTCTTCTTCGCGGCGGGCTCGACCTGCGGCGCCGTCGCCGGCGTGCTGGCCTCGGCTGGCTGAGGCTTGTCGGCCCGACTCTCGGCACGCTCGGCGATGCCGAGCAGCTTTGGCGAACCGCCCTGGCGCAGCCAGTCCTGGTAACCGCCAACGTACTCGCGCACCTCCCCGTCGCCCTGGAACACCAGCGTGCTGGTGACCACGTTGTCGAGAAAGGCCCGGTCGTGGCTGACCATCAGCACAGTACCGGCAAAACCCAGCAGGACCTCTTCCAGCAGCTCGAGCGTCTCGACATCGAGGTCGTTGGTCGGTTCGTCGAGCACCAGCAGGTTGGCCGGCTTGCTGAACAGGCGAGCCAGCAAGAGCCGTGCCCGCTCGCCGCCCGAGAGCGCCTTGACCGGCGTGCGCGCGCGCTGCGGGCTGAACAGGAAGTCGCCGAGGTAGCTCAGCACATGGCGATTCTGCCCATCGATGCTGATGAATTCGCGGCCTTCGGCAAGGTTGTCGATGACCGTCTTCTCCAGGTCGAGCTGGTGACGCAATTGGTCGAAATACGCCACTTCCAGCTTGGTACCGATGTGGATGCTGCCGCTGCTGGGCTGCAGCTCGCCGAGCAGCAGCTTGAGCAGCGTCGTCTTGCCCGAACCGTTGGCCCCGAGCAGGCCGATGCGGTCGCCGCGCTGCAACACCATGGAGAAGTCGCGAATCAGCGGCTCGCCACCGGGATGGGCGAAGCTGACGTGTTCGGCGACGATCACCTGCTTGCCGGATTTGTCCGCCGATTCGAGCTGGAAGCTGGCCTTGCCCTGGCGCTCACGCCGCTCGCTGCGCTCGGCGCGCATCGCCTTGAGCGCACGGACGCGGCCTTCGTTGCGGGTGCGTCGTGCCTTGATGCCCTGGCGAATCCAGACTTCTTCCTGGGCCAGCTTCTTGTCGAACAGCGCGTTGGCGGTCTCTTCGGCTGCCAGCTGCTGCTCCTTGTGAATCAGGAAGCTGGCGTAATCGCCGTTCCAGTCGATCAGGTGGCCGCGGTCGAGCTCGAGAATGCGCGTGGCCAGGTTCTGCAGGAAGGCACGGTCGTGGGTGATGAACAGCACGGCGCCGTTGAAGCCCGCCAATGCGTCTTCCAGCCAGGCGATGGCACCGATGTCCAGGTGGTTGGTCGGTTCGTCTAGCAGCAGCAGGTCCGGCTCGGACACCAGCGCCTGGGCCAGCAGCACACGCCGGCGCCAGCCGCCGGAGAGTTCGGCCAGGGTGCGGTCGGCCGGCAGCTGCAGGCGGCTCAAGGTGCTGTCGACCAGTTGCTGCAGGCGCCAGCCATCCTTGGCCTCGAGGGCCTGCTGCACGTGCGTCAGCTTTTCCAGGTCGGCATCGTTCTGGATGTTCATGCTCAAGTGGTGATACTCGGCGAGCAGCTCACCGACCCCGGCCAGCCCCTCGGCCACGACATCGAACACGGTACGTTCGTCGGCTCGCGGCAGCTCCTGGGGCAGCTCGCCGATCTTCAGCCCAGGCGCGCGCCAGATCTCGCCGTCATCGGGCTGCCGCACACCCTTGACCAGGCTCAGCATGCTGGATTTGCCGGTGCCGTTGCGGCCGATGACGCACACCCGCTCGCCACGTGCGATCTGCCAGGACACCCTGTCCAGCAGGGGCGTGGTGCCATAGGCGAGGGACACATCGGCGAACTTGAGCAGGGTCATGACTACCTCCGGAAAACAGGGCGCGCATTCTAGCAGACGGCAAGGCGAACCCGGCCCTGGCTCAGCTCCCGTACAGCCGGCCCGTGCCGTCTACGTTGCAGCCTGGATGTCGTTCGTCGGCGGCGTTGTTTTCTCGCGCCGGCCAGCCGATAGCACGTTTAACTGCCTCGGGCGGCAAGCTAAGCTAGTGCCCGTGGTCCCCCGCTCCATCTGCCCCGGAAGTTTCATGCGCAGTCGACTCCCCCGCCTCCTGCTGTCCCTGCTGATCACTACCCTCGCGCTCCAGGCTACCGCCGCGAGCCTGGAGCAGCAGCGTCGCTACTACGACGAAGCCAAGCGGGCGCTGGAGAAAGGCGACAGCGGGCCTTATCGTCGCTATGCCTCCGTACTGCGGGATTACCCGCTGGAGCCGTACCTCGCCTACGACGAGCTGACCGCTCGCCTGAAAAGCGCCAGCAACGCCGATGTCGAGAAGTTTCTCGCCGAGCACGGCGACCTGCCCCAGATCGGTTGGCTCAAGCTGCGCTGGCTGCGCCTGCTGGCCGCGCGTGGCGACTGGAAGACCTTTCTCGCCTATTACGACCCCAAGCTCAATTTCACCGAACTCGACTGCCTGTTCGGCCAATACCAGGTCAGCCATTCGGTCGCCGAGGGCGACAACACCGCGGAGAAGCTCTGGCTGGTCGGCAAGTCGCAGCCGGAGGCCTGTGACGCACTGTTCGAGATGTGGCAGGCACGCGGCGGGCTCACCGAGGAGCGTCGCTGGAAACGCACCAAGCTGGCCGTGGAGAACGGCAACTATGGCCTGGCCAGCTACCTGACCAAGCAGCTCACCAGCCACCGGGCCTATGGCGAGCTGCTGCTCGAAGTGGCGCAGAAACCTCAGCTACTGAGCCAGACCGAGCGCTTCGCCAGCGGCAACACGGCCATGGCCGACGTGGTCTCGATCGGCCTGCGCCGCCTGGCCCGTCAGGATCCGGAAAAGGCGCTCGGCCTGCTCGACAGCTACGCCCGGCGCATGGCCTTTTCGGCCGAGGAGAAGGTTGCCATCGCCCGCCAGATCGGCCTGACGCTGGCGCGGCGCTTCGACAGTCGCGCCCTGCAAGTCATGGCCGAATACGACCCCGAACTGCGCGACAACACCGTCAGCGAGTGGCGTGCGCGGCTGCTGCTGCGCCTGGGCCGCTGGGACGATGCCTACGCCCTGACCAGTCGCTTCCCCGAAGACCTGGCCAAGACCAACCGCTGGCGCTACTGGCGCGCACGCAGCCTGGAGCTGAAGGAACCGAACAGTCCGCAAGCCATCTCGCTCTATGCCCCGGTCGCCAAGGAGCGGGACTTCTATGGCTTTCTGTCGGCCGACCGTATCCAGGCCCCGTACAAGCTCAACCACCAGCCTTTGAACCTGCCGCCAAAGGTGATGCAGAAGGTGCGCAACACCGCCGGCATCCGGCGGGCCCTGGAATTTCATGCCCGCGGACAGATCGTCGACGGCCGCCGGGAGTGGTATCACGTCAGCCGCCTGTTCGACCGCGACGAGCTGGTCGCCCAGGCGCAGCTGGCTTACGAAAAGGGTTGGTACTTCCCGGCGATCCGCACGATCAGCCAGGCCCAGTACTGGGATGACCTGGACATCCGCTTTCCGATGGCCCATCGCGGCACCCTGGTCAAGGCCGCTCGCGCACGCGAAATCCACCCCAGCTGGGCGTTCGCGATCACCCGGCAGGAAAGCGCCTTCATGGCCGACGCGCGTTCGCACGTCGGTGCCACCGGGCTGATGCAGCTGATGCCGGCCACGGCCAAGGAAACCGCGCGGCGCTTCGGTATTCCGCTGTCGTCAACCCAGCAGGTGCTCAACCCGGACGTTAACATCCAGCTCGGCACCGCCTACCTCAGCCAGATCTACAACCAGTTCAACGGCAACCGGGTCCTTGCCTCGGCCGCCTACAACGCCGGCCCCGGGCGGGTTCGCCAGTGGTTGCGCAACGCCGAGCATCTCTCGTTCGACGTCTGGGTCGAGAACATCCCCTTCGACGAGACCCGCCAGTACGTGCAGAACGTGCTGACCTACTCGGTCATCTACGGGCAGAAGCTCAATACGCCGCAGCCGCTGGTGGAATGGCACGAGCGTTACTTCGAGAGCCAGTGAGCCCTCACTCGAGCACTTCGACGGGCATACCGACTGCCAGCTCGCCAGGTCGCTCGGCGATCAGGTTCTGGCCGAAGAACACGCCACCCTCGCCTTTGCGGTAGCCCAGCAGCGTGGTCAGCGGCTCGCGGTCCGCTGCGCGCTCGGCGGTCAGCAGGTCGATCGTGGGGATCACGCAACGCGAACAGGGCTTGACCACCCGCAGCTCCAAGTCGCCGATACGGATGCGTTTCCAGCGGTCCTCGGCATACGGTTCGGCTCCGGCGACCACCAGGTTGGGACGAAAACGCAGCATCTCCAGCGGACGTCCGACGCGCTCGATCAGATCATCCAGCGAGGCCTGGCCGATCAGCAGGAAGGGAAAACCGTCACTGAAGGCCGCTCGCTCGCCCGGCCGGGCATAGTTCTGGTCGACCTGGATGCCCTGCTCGGTCGGCAAATAAACCAGGCGGCACGGGCGCTGCAGCCAGTCGCTCAGCCAGGCGGCCGCGGCATCACCGGCGTCCGGCACACTGAGCGTCTCCTTCCAGATCAGCACACCGCAGCGCGGGCTGTCCGCGCCGGGAACCTTCACTTCGATAGGCGATTGGCCCGGCGCCGTCAGGCCCAGTGTGTCGGCTGCCAGCCAGCGCGCCTGGAGCAAGGTCATCTGCGGCAGCAGGCGCTGGGTCAGGAAGCGCCCATTCTGCGCATCGACCAGCATCCAGCGCCGATCGCCGACCAGACCAAGCGAGTCGGTTCGTGCCGCTGACAGGGACTCGCCAGCGGCCGACTTGAGAGCAAAGCGGTAGATCGAGGAAAGCTGCATGCGACGCCTCCGACGGCAGGGAAGCGCCGCAGCATAACGCAGGCCGCGTCAGTGCGGTTCGTCGCGCTGCAAGCGATCGCGCACCACGTCGACGAGCTTTTCCGGCTGGAACTTGGAAAGGAAGTTGTCGCAGCCGACCTTCTGCACCATCGCCTGGTTGAACGAACCGGACAGCGAGGTGTGCAGCACCACGTAGAGGTCGCGCATGCGTGGGTCGTGGCGGATCTCGGTGGTCAGCCGATAGCCGTCCATCTCCGGCATTTCAGCATCCGTGAAGACCATCAGCAGCTTGTCGGTCAGCACTTCACCGGCATCGGCCCAGGCACGCAGCATGTTCAGCCCCTTGAGGCCGTCGGTGGCGGTGTGGATCGTCACGCCGAGCTGCACCAGGGTATCGCGCAGCTGGGCCAGGGCGACGCTCGAATCGTCGACGCAAAGCACCTCGCGACCGCGCGCGCGCTCGAGCAGCGGGTCGGCCAGGCGTTCGGCCGGAATGCTGGTGTCGTAGGGGACGATCTCGGCGAGGACCTTCTCCACATCGATCACCTCGACCAGCTCGTTCTCGACCTTGGTGATCGCGGTGAGGTAATGCTGGCGGCCAGCGGTGCTTGGCGGCGGCATCACCTCGTCCCAGTTCAGGTTGAGAATGCGGTCGACGCTGCCAACCAGAAACGCCTGCACGGTACGGTTGTATTCGGTAACGATGATGGTGCTGCGCTCATCAGGCACCAGCGGGCGCAGGCCGATCGCCAGGGACAGATCGATCACCGGCAGCGTCTGGCCGCGCAGGTTGATCACCCCGCACACCGAGCTGTGGCGATGCGGCATCAGCGTCATCTTCGGTAGCTGGACGACTTCCTGCACCTTGAACACGTTGATCGCGAACTTCTGCCGCCCGGCCAGCCGGAACATGAGGATTTCCAGGCGGTTCTGCCCCACCAGACGGGTACGTTGATCGACTGAGTCGAGAATTCCGGCCATGGCGGACTCCTTGGTTAACGCGGGATACCGAGGTATCGGCCGCGTCGCGCCAGGCTTTACCGTTGCAGGCGGATTTCTCGCAGCCGGCGTCAGTTGCCGACAAGCAGCGGGGAGCCGGCCGGCAGGTGCATGCGCAATGCTCGCGGGCGCACGCCGAAGCGCAGCTGCTCGCCGAGCACCGGCTCGCCATCGAGATTGACGTCGATCGGCTGCGGGGCGTCGATCTCCAGCCAGGGCACCCGCGCGCTGACTGAAACCGCGTCGACCCCGAGCAGCCCGCCGCTGAGCAGCGTGCCGAGCGTACCGACGGCGTCGTCCGGCGCCGGCACGATGCACACATCGAGCAGGCCGTCATCGACTTGTGCCTGCGGACAAAGCAGCTGACCGCCGCCGGCCTGCCTGCCGTTGCCAACGCCAAAGGCCAGAAAGTCGCCTTCCCAGTCGAAGCCCGGCCCGCGGAACCGGCCGTGCGCCGAGCCGATCTCGGCGAAGCGCGTCAGCCCGGTCAACAGGTAGGCGCCGCCGCCCAGCACACGCTTGAGCTCTTCGGAGGTACTGGAGGTGACCCGGCTGCCGAACCCGCCAGTGGCCATGTTGACGAACGGCTCACCGTTCATCTCGCCGAGGTCGATGACTACCGGCGGCTCATCGAGCAGGGCCAGCGCCTCCCCCGGCACCAGGGAAATGCCGGCGGCGCGCGCGAAATCGTTGGCGGTACCCAACGGCATCAGCGCGAGGCTGGCATCGCTGCCACTGGCGACGAGCGCCTGCACCGTCTCGCGCAAGGTTCCGTCGCCGCCGCCGGCGATCAGCGTGCGGTAGCCGGCAGCCAGCGCTTCATGCACCAGGCGCTCGGTATCACCCGGCTCCCAGGTCACGCGTACCGCCAGCTCCCAGCCGAGTTCACGCTGCAGCGTGACGGCCTCGCGAACGTCGGCATTGGACGCCTGCTTGCCGTGCAGGATCAGCAGTGCCTTGGGTGGATTCATCGAACGCATCCTTCTGCGGTTGTTGCGCATGAGACTGAACCCGGAAACGAAAGTTTGTGCCGTGCTGCGCCGCCCGGAATTAATCCAAAACTTCGATAGGACGCGCCCCACGCGTTCACCTTCGTCGCCTCGCAAGCAACCGCCCTGAAATCGCCCCTTCTTTGCATTTTCCATACAAATCAGTCACTTACGCAGGCAAATCGAAGTTCGTTATTTTTCCGACGACACGACGAGAGCGACTGAACTCCTGTTGGGCCCCAGGGTCGGAGCAGGAGTCCCGAGTCGGTTGCGATAGCGGCCTGCCATCAAGGCCGGCATCCGCGGGCGATTAATTCGAGCGTTGAGTCAGCTGCTTTAGCTGAGGAAGGAGCCTTGTAATGCGTTTACAGTCCGTTGGAACCCTTGAGTATGCTCACCCAAGCTTCGTTGATTACTTTCTCGCCAGCATCCGGCTGATTCACGGCCTGACGGCGATCCTGCCCGGGCTCCTGCTGCTCCTTCTGCTGCCCGATCTGCCGTCGTCCGGCGGTCCGTTCAGTGCCTTTCTGGTGTTCTTCGGGGTGATCTCGGTGATCATCTTCCAGTCGCTGGGCATCTATAGCGAGGAGGTGTTCAGCACCCTGTTGCGCTTCCGCATCATGCTGCTGGCCTGGGCCGCCGCGTTCAGCCTGTTGATCTTCATGCATCAGGGCATGGGCATGTTCAGCTACCTGCAGAGCGAGCACCTGGCATTCTGGTTCTTCACCAGCCTGGCGCTGTTCGGTGCCGAACGGCTGGCCATGCTTTCGCTGTTCCGCCGCCGCATGGCGCGCGGCATGTACCTGCAGAACGCGGTGATTCTCGGCGGCACGGATAACGGTATCCGCGTGGCCGAATACCTGCAGCACAACCGCGACATCCGCACCGGCGTGCTCGGCTTCATCGACGACCGACTGGAACGCCTGCCGTCCGAGCTGGCGAACCTGCCGCTGCTGGGCAACACCCGTGACCTGGAACGCATGATCCGCGAGGAAAAGGTCACCCAGGTCCTGGTCGCCCTGCCCTGGTTCGCCGACAGCCGTATCGGCCAGGTCATCGACCACCTGCGCCAGCTGCCGGTAAACGTGCTGCTGGTACCGGACATGGTTGCCTTCCGCCGGGCCAACAAGCGCATCACCGAGGTTGCCGGCCTGCCGACGCTGATCGCCTCCGACGTGCCCCTGCGCGGCTGGTCGCCATTCTTCAAGCGCCTCGAGGACATCGTGCTGTCGAGCATCGCCCTGCTCTTCGCGGCTCCGGTGATGCTGGTCGTGGCGCTGGCGATCAAGCTCGACTCGCCCGGCCCGGTGCTGTTCAAGCAGAAGCGCTACGGCTACAACAACCGCCTGATCGAAGTGTTCAAGTTCCGCTCGATGTACCACGAGAAGAGCGACGCCAACGCCGACCGGCAGACCACGCGCGGCGACGACCGCATCACCCGCGTCGGGCACTTCATCCGCAAGACCAGCCTGGACGAACTGCCACAGCTGCTCAACGTGTTCCTCGGCACCATGTCGATGGTCGGCCCGCGCCCGCATGCCACCGCGACCAAGGCCGCTGGCGTGCTGTTCGAAGAAGCCGTGGCCGAATACTCGGCACGTCATCGGGTCAAGCCAGGGATCACCGGCTGGGCACAGATCAACGGCTACCGCGGCGAAACCGACACGCTCGAGAAGATCGAGAAGCGCGTCGAGTACGACCTCGACTACATCGAGCGTTGGTCCGTCTGGTTCGACATCTACATCCTCCTGCGCACCGTTCCCGCGCTGCTGTCGAACAAGGACGTGTACTGATAACGCGCCCGCGCCGGTCACCCGCAAAGGGCCGTCACACATGGCTCGCCGGCGCCGCGATCAGGGAGGAACTAATGGCGACAGACACTATCTCATTTGCGTTCCAAATCGGCGGGCCCTCGCGGGCCGGCCGGTGAGGCAGAGTTTTTTATGTTCAACAACATTCTCATCGTCTGTGTCGGAAATATCTGCCGAAGCCCGATGGCCGAAGCGATGCTCCAGCACAGGCTCAGTGGAAAGGGCCTGACGATCAGTTCGGCAGGTATCGGCGCACTAGTAGGTAACCCGATGGACAAGACCGCACACGAGGTTTTGCAGGAGCACGGGCTGGAGCATACGGCCCACCGGGCGCGGCAGGTGGATGCCCACATGCTGCACGAGGCCGATCTCATCCTCGCCATGGAAAACAGCCACATCCACCACATCCGCCAGATGGCACCCGAGGTCCATGGCAAGACCTTCCTGATCGGCAAATGGCGGGACGACATGGAGATCCCCGATCCCTACCGCCAGTCCAAGCCTGCATTCGATCACGTACACACGCTTCTGACGCAAGCCGTCGAAAGCTGGATTCCTTACCTGAAATAAAGAAGAAGGAACTTCAATGACCACCATGCCTCGCCCGATCTACGAGACCAAAGAGGAAAAGGACATTGACCTTGCCCACCTCTTTGACACCTTCATCAACAACCGCGTGCTGATCCTTGGCATCACCGGCTTCTTCGCCGCGCTGGGCATCGCCTATGCGCTGCTGGCAACCCCGGTATACCTGGCCAGCGCCATGATCCAGATCGAACCGAAGACCGGCCTGCCCAGCCTGACCGATGTGGTCAATACCAACCCGCCGGTATCTCCGGCACAGACCGAGATCGCCCTGCTCAAGTCGCGCTCGGTCGTGGGTGGCGCGGTCGAGAACCTGAACCTGGACATCATCATCAAGCCGCACCACTTCCCGATCATCGGCGGCTTCATGGCACGTCGCTTCGAGCCGACCGAAGAGAACGAGCTGGGCTGGTACCCGGCCGGCTTCGACGCCTATGCCTGGGGCGGCGAGAAGCTGAAGATCACCCTGCTCGAAGTGCCGGACAAGATGCACGGCGAAGAGCTGACCCTCGAGGCCGCGGAGAACAACGGTTTCATCCTGCGCGATACCGATGACGAAGTGGTCGCCCAGGGCGTGGTTGGCGAACCGGTCGAGACCGAGGACTACCGCATCAACGTAGAAGAGCTGCTGGCGCGCCCCGGCACCACCTTCACAGTGATCAAGAACCGCACCTACAACACCACCGAGGACTACCAGAACCGCCTGTCCGCCGGCGAGCATGGCAAGCAGTCGGGCATCGTCAACGTCACTCTCGAGGACACCAACCCCGAGCAGGCGGTACGCGTGCTCGAAGAAGTGGCCAGTCGCTACGTCCAGCAGAACGTCGCACGCAACGCCGCCGAAGCCACGCAGAGCCTGGAGTTCCTCGCCGAGCAGGTCCCGGCCGTACGCAAGAAGCTCGAATCGGCCCAGACGGCGCTGAACAAGTACCAGACCGGTTCGGGCACCGTCGACATCACCGCCGAGACGCAGTCGGTGCTCGATCGCATCGTCGACCTGGAAAAGCAGATCTCCGAGCAGAACCTCAAGCGCACCGAGATGGAGCGCCGCTTCACCCGCCAGCACCCGAACTTCCAGGCGCTGATGAACCAGATCAGCCAGCTGCAGGCGCAGAAGGCCGAACTGGAGAAGCAGATCGGTACGCTGCCCTCCACCCAGCAGGAGCTGCTGCGCCTGACGCGTGACGTGGAAGTTTCCTCGGAAACCTACTCGATGCTGCTGAACAAGACCCAGGAGCTGGACATCATCCGTGCCGGCACCGTGGGCAACGTGCGCATCATCGACCACGCTGCCGCGGACCTGGAAAACCCGGTCAAGCCGAACAAGCCGCTGGTGGTTATCGTGGCGACGCTGCTCGGCCTGATCCTCGCCACTGCCTTCGTCTATGTCCGCGAAGCGCTCAAGCGCGGCGTGGAAAACCCCGAAGACATCGAGCGCACCGGCACCCCGGTCTACGCGGCGATTCCGTTCAGCGACAAGCAGTCGGCCATCGAGAAGCGCCTGGCGAACTTCAAGCGCGACAAGAGCACGGCTTCCTACCTGCTGACGGTGAACGACCCGGCGGATCTGGCCACCGAAGCGATGCGCAGCCTGCGCACCAGCCTGCACTTCGCCATGATCGAGGCGAAGAACAACGTGCTGATGATTACCGGCCCGAGCCCGGCGGTCGGCAAGTCGTTCGTCACCACCAACCTAGCGGCGGTGATCGCCCAGTCCGGCAAGCGCGTGCTGCTGGTCGACGCCGACATGCGCAAGGGCTATCTGCACAAGGTCATGCGCTGCGACGGCAACAAGGGTCTGTCCGACATCCTGTCCGGCCGCATCACCCTGTTCGACGCGATCCAGAAGACCCAGCTGAACAACCTGCACGTGATCACCCACGGCCAGCTGCCGCCGAACCCGTCGGAACTGCTGATGCACGAGAACTTCTCCCGTTTCGTCAAGGAAGTCGGGACCATGTACGACCTGGTGATCTTCGACACCCCGCCGATCCTGGCCGTTACCGATGCAGCGCTGGTCGGCAGCCAGGCCGGCACCACGCTGATGGTCACCCGCTACGGCATGAACGGCGTCAAGGAAATCGAAGCCGCCAAGCGCCGCCTCGAGCAGAACGGCCTGCTGGTCAAGGGCGTGATCTTCAACGCCGTGGTCCGCAAGGCATCCACCTACGGTGAGTACGGTTACTACCAGTACGAGTACGTAAGCAAGTGATGCTCCGGGCGATGCGGCTGCCCGCCGTATCGCCCCGCAACGCGAGCCACGGCTCGCAGTTTTCCAGTCGCCTTTCCTGAGTCAGCAGTCTCAGCGGAAGGCTATTGCCCGAAGGCAGGCAGTTCGATGATTCCTCGCACAACTCTCCGACAGGTGACGCGCCTGGTACTGGCGGCGGCACTGGCCGGTTCGGCGCCCTGGGCGGCCGCGCGCGACGAAGGCGGCAGTGCCGGTATCGACCTGATCGGCGTGAACCTGTCCGGCGCCGGCTTCGCCCCGCATGTGGTCCCGGGCAAGCACGGCACGAACTACTTCTACCCCGAGAAGCGCCACTTCAAGTACTACGCCGACAAGGGTATCCGCCTGATCCGCTTTCCTTTCATCTGGGAGCGCGTGCAGCACAACCTTGGCGAAGACCTGGACGGCGAACAGCTCCGGCTGCTCAAGCGGACCCTCGACTTCGCCATGCAGCATGGGCAGAAAGTCATCCTCGACATGCACAACTACGGGCGCTATCAGGGCCACCTGATCGGCTCCAGCGACGTGCCCTACGCAGCCTATGCCCAGGTCTGGCAAAAACTGGCCAAGCGCTTCGGCGGGCACCCGGCGCTGCTCGGCTACGACATCATGAACGAGCCGCACGGCACGGTCGGGCTCTGGCCGGGCGCGGCGCAGGCGGCGGTCGATGCCATCCGCGAAGTCGATCAGCAAACGCTGATCTTCGTCGAGGGCGAGCGCTGGTCGAGCGCCTATCACTGGCCGCTGGTCAACGCCAACTTCCTGGTCAAGGACCCGGCCGAGCGCATCGTCTACGAAGCGCACCTGTACTTCGACGAGGACTTCTCCGGCAAGTACCTGCCAGGCAAGAGCCGCAACATCGACCCGATGCTCGGCGTCGAACGCGCCCGCCCCTTCGTCGAGTGGCTGCAGAAGCACGGCCAGAAGGGCTTTCTCGGCGAATACGGCATCCCGGACGACCTGCCCGAAGCGAGCGTGGCCATGGACAACCTGCTCGCCTACCTCAATGACAACTGCATCCCGAGCGCCTACTGGGCCGGCGGTCCGGGCTGGGGCCAGTACCGGCTCGCGATCGAGCCGCGCGACGGGCAGGACCGCCCGCAGATGGCGATCCTGCAGAAGCACCTTGCCAACGATTGCGCCGCCTTCGGCCCCTCTCCCGCGCCAAGCGCTGACTGATCCTGGAGTACCCACACGATGAAATTCGGACTGCTTTGGCACTCGTTCTCTTCCGGCAACCTCGGCGTCGGCGCGCTGAGCATTTCCAACATGCTGCTGATCGACGAGGCGGCCCGCCGCTGCGGGATCAGCGCGGAGTTCCTGATCATCGGCTCGTCCGGCCCCTGCGATTACCCGCCATCGAGCGAGCGCTTCAAGTACGAGTTCATCGAGTTCAACGAGAAGACGCTGCTGAAGAATCCACACGGTCTGTACAAGGCGATCGCCTCCTGCGACGCGATCTTCGACATTGGCGAGGGCGACAGCTTCTCGGACATCTACGGCGCCAAGCGCCTGATCAAACTCCTGGTCAGCAAGGGCATGGCGCTCGGTGCCCGCGTGCCGCTGATCCTCTCGCCACAGACCATCGGCCCGTTCAAATCGGACTGGGGCACGCGCGCGGCAGCCTGGGTGATGAAAAAAAGCAGCATGGTCTTCGCCCGCGACCACCAGTCCTTTGCCGTGCTCGAACAGCTCGGCGTGCCCAACCGCGACGAGGTGATCGACGTCGCCTTTCACCTGCCCTTCGAGCGGCAGACCGAGGCGCGCGATCCGGCCCGCCTGGCGGTGGGCATCAGCGTCTCGGCGCTGCTGCACCACGGCGGCTACGAAGGCACCGCCAACCAGTTCGGCCTGCGCGCCGACTACAAGGCGCTGACCGACGAGCTGATCCAGACGCTGTTCGAGCGCGGGCATGAGGTCCACCTGGTGCCTCACGTGATTCCGCTCGGCTTCCCGGCCGAGGACGATTTCAGCGTGTCGCAGGCGCTGCAGAAGCGCTACCCGGCGCTCAAGCTGGCCCCACGCTTCCGCGGCCCGATCGAGGCGAAGAGTTACATCAGCGGGCTGGATTTCTTCATCGGCGCGCGCATGCACGCGACCATCGGTGCGTTCTCCGCAGGCGTGCCGGTCGTGCCGCTGGCCTACAGCCGCAAGTTCGCCGGGCTCTATCAGTCGCTCGACTACCACCGCGTGGTGGACCTGAAAACCGAGACGACCGAGAGCGCGCTGACCGCCGTGCTGGCGCACCTGGACGAGCGCGAACAGCTCAAGGCCGAGGTCGCCGCCAGCGGCGCGATCATCCGCCGCAAGCTGGATGCCTACAGTGATGCGCTCGAGCGCATCCTGCTGTCGCTGCACCAGAGCCAGGCGGTCTACCAGAGATAACCATGCGCGATCATGCCCTGATGGGAGTCACCACGGCGGCCCGTACCGCCGTGCAGCTGGGCACGCTACTGATCCTGGCAAGGACGCTCGGCCCCTCGGACTTCGGTTTCATTTCCATCGTCATCACCTGGTCGACCATCGTCGCCCTGGTGACCGACTACGGCTTCGGCATGCGCGCGCTGCGCGACATCGGCGCCGAGCGCGAGCGTGCCGGCGAGATCATGTCGGCCAGCCTTGCCGCCAAGAGCGTGCTGGTGCTGCCGGCCTGCGTGATCCTGCTGCCGGTGATCCTCTTCGTGCTCGAGCTGACCAGCGCCGAGCGCATCGCGGCCGTGCTGTTCCTGCTCGGCACGCTGGCCTCGTCCTACGGCGACCTCGCGCTGACGGTGTTCCGCAGCATCGGCCAGTTCCAGCGCGAAACCCGCATCGTCGTGGTGACCGCCCTGTTGCACTTCGTCTTCATCGGCCTGGCCATTCTCTTGCGCAACGAGGTCATCGCCATCGGCCTGGCCTTCCTGGCGTCGCGCCTGATCTACGCCGCCGGCGCATTGCGCGCGCTGTCGAAGATCGTGGCGCTGGGCGGCATGCTGCAGACTTCGCGCCGCACGCTGGCTGAACGCTTCCGCACCTCGACGAGCTTCGCCGTGGACAGCGGCGCGACGAATATCTTCGCTCAGCTCGACGTGATCCTCGTCAACCACCTCGCCGGGCGCGAGGCCGCGGGCATCTACTTCGCCGGGTCGCGTCTGGTACAGGGCGCGGTGCCGTTCAGCGTACTGCTGGCCAGCGTGCACATCCCGCGCTTCGCCCATCTGCTGCATCACGACAGCCCGGGCCTGCGCCGCTACGGCGCGCGCATCCTCGCCGAGTACGTCGGGCTGGGCCTGGCACTGGCGCTGGGCTTCTACCTGATCGGGCCGCTGTTCACCGATTACTTCCTCGGCGCCGGCTACGCCGAACTCCACACGCTTTGGCTGGCCTTCGCCTGCTTCACCGCGGCGCGCTTCGTCGCAGCCGGCCTGGGGGTGCAGCTGATGGCCATGGGGACAGGTTTTTTGCGCACGTTTGGAATCATTTTCTCCGGCGTTGTCACAGTGACCTGTTACTGGGTCTTCATCCCCCGTCACGGCATACAGGCGGCGCCCTGGGTCTCCACCCTCGGCATGGTCGTCCTGACGCTCATTTACGGTTATGCGGTGCAGAACATCTACCGCAAGCGGCGGGCAGCCGCATGACCGGCATCGTCAAACACCGGGCCGCCGACCGTGGCCCGCAGCTCAAGGGAAGGCTGCTATGAAAGCGCTACTCGATCGTGTCCTGAAAAACGACCTGTGCAGTGGCTGCGGCATGTGCAGCTCGGTGGCGTCCGACGACGCCCTGCGCATGCGCCTGAACGCCGACGGCTACCACCGGCCGGCGCTCAACCCGGCGTATCGGGACAAGGAAATCGCCGATGCGCCAACCACCGGTGCCTTTGCCAAGTCATGCCCGGCGTTGAACCTGGACATCCGGCCGTACAAGTCGAAGAACTACCACCCGATCTGGGGCGAGATCCTCGACACCCTCAAGGGCTACGCGGCCGACGACGAGATCCGCCAGGCCGGCTCGTCCGGGGGCGTGATCTCGGCGCTGGCGCAGTACTGCCTGGACCGCAAGCTGGTCGACGGCGTCATCCAGATCCAGGCCTCACAGCAGGACCCGCTGGAAAACGTGGCGATCATCAGCCGCTCGCGGCAGAACGTCATCGCCTCCTCCGGCTCGCGCTATGCGCCGGCCTCGCCAGCCGAAGCGCTGCGCTGGGTGGCGATGTCCACGGAGAAGTACCTGTTCGTCGGCAAGCCCTGCGACGTCGCCGCGGTTCGCCAGATGCAGGCGCACAACCCGCGGCTGAAAGAGAACATCCCCTACGTCGTGTCCTTCATGTGCGCCGGTACGCCGAGCCTGCATGGCACCGAGCAGGTGCTGGAAAAACTCGACGCCAAGCGCGAGGACGTCACCGCGTTCCGCTATCGCGGCGACGGCTGGCCGGGCCTGACCAAGGCCACGCTGAAGAACGGCGAAGCACGCACCATGACCTACAACGACTCCTGGGGAAAGGTGCTCAACCGCCATCTGCAGACGCGCTGCAAGATCTGCCCGGACGGCATCGGCGAGTTCGCCGACATCGTCTGTGCCGACGGCTGGGAAGGCGATGAAAAGGGCTACCCGTCGTTCGAAGAACGCGAAGGCAATTCCTTGATTCTGGTCCGTACGCCGAACGGTCGCGAACTTTTTCGCAACGCCGAGGCCGATGGTGTTGTCAAAGCCGAGGCCTTCGACACGGGCAGCATCTTCGCGATCCAGCCGTTCCAGTACTACCGGCGCACGACGATCCTGCCACGCCTCTGGGCGATGAAGCTGCTGATGTTGAAAACCCCGAGCTACAAGGGCTTCGAGCTCGGCAAGGGGATGCGGGAGATCGGTCTGTATCAGAGTTTCAAGGCCTTTACCGGCCTGTTGGTGCGCCGCAAGAAGATCAAGCGCCGCGCGCTGGAAACTGCGTGATCCAGCCGGCGAACAAGGAACCCAAACCTAAGGATTCAGGTTGATGACGACTTTCAGTTCACGCTTCCTTTTCTTTCCGCTGCTGTTTCTGGCGATCGTGCTGCACTTTTCGGTGTTCGGCGAAAGTCCGCACAATCCCTATGGCCTCAAAGGCATCAACGAAGCCTTTCTGGCGATCTGCATGGTGTTCGCCTTTCTGCTGATCCTGGCGCAGTCGGAGGAAGCCTCGCGCGAACTGCGCATCCTGATGTACTACTGCCTGTACACGGTCGTGGTGTTCCAGCTGCTGCCGGCCGTGTTCGCCTACTTCACCTACGGCCAGCCGATCGTCTACGGGCTGATCGAGGAGCGCCGGGTGCTGTTCTGCCTGGGCTTCGCGCCGCTGCTGTTCCTGTCCAAGCGGGTCAGTACGCTGCAGTTCGAACGTGCGTTGATCTACGCGGCACTGTTCGCCGCGTTTCTCTCCTGGTGCTTCAAGTTCGGCGTGATCCCGGACATGCGCGCCGAAGTCCGCTCCGACGACCGCCCGGACCGCTCGTCCATCGGCCCGTTCCTGATCTGCTTCGGCTATTTCTACTGCATCCAGCTGTGGCACAAGGCGGCGTCGCCGATCAACGGTGCCAAGCGCAGCCGCACGCTGTATCTGATCCTCGCCGCGCTTCTGCTGCTGACCCTGGTATTCGCCACCCAGACCCGCCAGCTGATCGTCCTCTGCCTGGCCTTCACCCTGTTCTGCCTGCGCGCCAAGGCCATCGTCTGGGCCGCCTCGCTGTGCGTACTGCTGTCGCCGCTGTACTTCTACCCGAGCCTGCTCGAGGTGCTGGGCCTGAACGTCGACTTCTACAGCCAGTCGATGACCAACGTGGAGGACGGCGCCCGGCCCATCACCATTGCCGCCATCATGCGCCACCTGGACCTGGTCAACTGGCTGCCGAGCGGCTCGCTTTCGCTGATGTGGCGCGACGGCTTCATCCCCTACTTCGGCGAGCACTTCTTCCTCTCCGACGTGGGCATCGTCGGCACCCTGTTCCGCTTCGGCTTCCTCACCTTTCTGATCATTCCGCTGACGCTGCTGGTCTACCAGCGCATCGCCAAGAACATCGACCGCGACCTGAGCTTCATCTACGCGGTGATGCTCGCCTACTTCGTGATCTGGCCGCTCAACGGCCTGATGGAGTACGGCCAGCCGGTCATCGCCATGCTGTTCGTCATCCACTCCCTGAGAGCCCGTCACCTTCGCAGCCAGGAAAGACTCTATGAACGTCGCACTTATTCTCAACTACAAGGCAGCTACTGAAACCATCAGCTGCATCGAGAGCCTGCGCACGCATTGTCGGGCGATCGACCACATCATCGTGATCGACAACGACTCGCAGGATGGCTCGCTGGTCGCCTTCCAGACCTGGCAGCAGGAGCAGGCGGCGCATAACGTCACCGTGCTCGCCAACCCGGAAAACAACGGCTATGCCGGCGGCAACAACTACGGCATCCGCTGGGCCCAGGCCAACCTGCCGGTCGAGCATTACTGGATCGTCAACAACGACACCTATGTCGACGAAGACGCCTTTTCTCCGCTGCTCGAGGAGCTCAAGCGCAACGACCGGCAATTCGTCGGCTCGGTGATCCTCAGTGCCGACGACGGCCACCTGGAGTGCTACGGCGGCGGCAAGCTCTATCCGCTGCTGGGCAAGGCCAAGCTGCTCGGCAAGGGGCAGACGCTGGAGTCCATGGCCCAGCAACAGGAGCAACCCGACTACCTGATGGGCTGCAGCCTGGCGTTCTCCGCCCGCCTGCTCGAGCGCATCGGTCTGATGGACGAGGACTACTTCATGTATTCCGAGGAAGTCGACTGGCAGTTCCAGGCCCGCAAGCTCGGCGTGACGATCAAGGTGGTGCCGCAGAGCCGGCTCTACCACTACGGCTCGCTGAGTTCCGGCGGCCGCTCGGCGTTCTACCACTACTACCGCAACCGCGCCGCCACGCGATTCAACAAGCGCTTCTACGGCGCGCCGTTCGCGCTGGCTTCGGCGTGCTTCCTGTCGGCGATCACGCTGATCAAGGAGTACAACCACCCGGCCCTGGCCTGGTCCGGCATCAAGGGCGCCTTCAAGGGAGTAACGATGAGTGTCGAGTAAAACGAACCATGCATTCGGTGTGGACTTCTATACCGGCAGCAAGGCCGCCTTGCTCGCGACCATACGCGAGGGCGTGAAGCAGCCCTATTCCTTCGTGGTCACGCCCAACGTCGATCACCTGGCGCAGCTGCAGAACAACCCTTCGTTGCGCAACGCCTACGCCAAGGCACGCCTGCGCCTGTGCGACAGCCGCATCCTGATGCCGCTGCTGCACCGTCTGGGCGTGCCGGTCGAAGAAGTCATTCCTGGCAGCGACCTGACCATCGACCTGCTGCGCTGGGCCGATCGCGACGGCTTAAGCGTGGTACTGATCGGTGCGACCGAGGCCGAATGCGCACGGCTGCGGGCGCTCTACCCGCGCATCACGCTGCATCACCACAACCCGCCGATGGGCTTCATCAACGACCCGCAGGAAGTCGAGCGGTGCCTGCGCTTCGTCCGCGAGCATCCCTCGGAGCTGGTGTTCTATGCGGTCGGCGCGCCGCGGCAGGAAATCCTCGCCAGCTCCATAGAGAGCCACGAGCGCACCGGCATGGGTTTCTGCATCGGCGCGTCCATTTCCTTCGCCACCGGTACCGTCAAACGTGCGCCGCGCTGGATGCAGAACTGCCGGCTGGAATGGCTGCACCGCATGCTGTCCGAGCCGCGCCGGCTGGTGGGCCGCTATCTGCACGACGCGATGTTCATCGTGCCGGCCTATCGCCGGGAAAAATCGGCTCGGCCGCAGGGCGCGCGCGCTCTGAATCAGGACGTGTAGCGAAACAGCGAAAAATTCGATGCAAGCACTGGGTAACGGCGTTGAACCAGCCTTGAGCGAGACGGTCTATCGGTACTGCAGATCGAGCACTGGCAAAAAGACATCGCCAGGCCATTACCTGCAGCGTGCCGCTCTCGCCACAAGCCCTGCAGGGATGGGCAGAACAACAACGGTGCCGGTGCTGAAGTCCGGCCAGGGTCAGAAGGAGAGACAACTTTGACTACCCACTCTGGGTCGCTGAGGAGTGTGAACCGATGACGCTCAGCTTCGACCGATGCGGGAGCCTCGCCCCGCAAACCGCCTTGCATCACCTCGAAAACGCCGCCTCACACCGTGAGCTTCAATAACTCCGTCAAGGATGAATCCCATGAAACCACTATTTGCTATCGCACTGACCTCCGCCCTGGCATTGCAGGGTTGCGCCTTCGCTCCCGGCCAGTACCTCGATCCGGATGACTTCGACAACGGCGGCGTGACCGAAGACGGCACCGTCGAGCTGATCCGCATCACGCCGGACCTGCTCAAGGGCGACCTGGCCTCCGATCGCGGCACTTCCAGCAAGCAGGAGCTGCTGAGCTACAAGCCCAGCGACTACCGGATCGGCGCCAATGATCTGCTCTACATCACCGTGTGGGATCACCCCGAGCTGACCGCACCGTCCGGCCCGCAGCAGCAGATCGACGCCAACGGCCGCCTGGTGCGCCCGGACGGCACCCTGTTCTACCCCTACATCGGCAACGTGCAGGCCGCCGGCAAGACCATCGAGGAGCTGCGCCGCAACATCGCCCAGCGTCTGACCAACTACATCGACAGCCCGCAGGTGGATGTCAGCATCCTGCGCTTCGGCAGCCAGCGCGTGGTCGTCTCCGGTGCGTTCAACACCGCCGGCGAAGTCCCGCTGACCACCGCGCCGATGACCATCGTCCAGGCCATCGGCCAGGCCGGTGTCGATACCGATACCGCCGACCTCACCGGGCTGGTGCTCAAGCGCGACGGCCGCGAGTACATGCTCAACGTCGACTCGCTGAACCGCGCCGACTCCTGGCTGAACCAGGTCTACCTGAAGGACGGCGACCAGCTGCACCTGCCGTACAACGATCAGAAGAAAGTCTACGTGCTCGGCGAAGTGACCCTGCCGCAGGCCATGACCTTCAAGGCCACCAGCCTGAACCTGATGGATGCGCTCGGCTCGGCCGGCGGCGTTCGCCAGGACACTGCCGATGGCGATGCCATCTACGTGATCCGCGGCGCCGAGAACATCGCCACCGAAAAGGCCAAGGTGTTCCAGCTCGCTGCCGCTTCGCCGACCGCCTTCGCGCTGGCCAAGCACTTCCCGCTGCAGCCGCAGGACATCGTCTTCGTAGGCCCGGCCAACATCACCCGCTGGAATCGCTTCATCAGCGGACTGCTGCCGTCGGCCAGCATCGTCGGTACCGGTGCCGCGGCGGACTACAACCTGTCCCGCTAAGCTCGGCCCACCGGGCACAAAAAACCCCGCCAACCTGGCGGGGTTTTTTCGTTTCGCCGGGCTGGCGACTCAGAACAGCGTCCAGGTGTAGGTCAGGATCAGCCGGTTCTCGTCGATGTCGGTGCGGTAGTTCGAACGCGCAGTGACGTTGCGCACGCGCACACCGAGCCCCCTGAGGGCGCCGCTCTGTACCACGTAGCCGACGTCCAGGTCGCGCTCCCAGTCCTCGCCCTCGCGCGCGCTGCCGGTATCCACGTTGTCGCCCTTGAGATAACGCACCCCGGCCACCAGGCCCGGCACGCCCATGGCGGCGAAATCGTAGTCATACCGCAGCTGCCAGGAACGCTCGTCGGGCGAGGCGAACTCATAGGTCGGCACCTCGTTGCCCAGCGGGCTGACGGTGACGAACAGCCGCGGGAAGCCATCGTCGCCATACATGGCCTGATAGCCCAGATAGAACGTATGCCCACCGCGCCTGGCGGAGAACAGCGAGTAGAACGCCTGGTTGTCGAGGCGGCCGATCAGCTGGTCGCCATCTTCGGTCGAGTCGTAGTAGCCGAGATTGGCAGCCAGGGTCCAGTCGCCCAGCGGCTGGCTGTGCTTGAAGCTGACGTGGCGCTGGTTGTAGATGTCCTCGAGCTGCGCGTACCAGAGCCCGACGCTGGTGCGCTTGGTATTGAAGGCGTAGTCGGCACCGGCATAGTTGAAGCGGTCGGACGTGGCGCTGAGGTTCGGCCGATAGCCGATGATGGTGGCCATCTCGCCATCGCCGGCCTCGTTGCGCAGGCTTGTCGAGCGCAGCTGCCCGCCCTGCAGGGTCAGCCCCTCGATCTCGTTGGAAACCAGCGAGGCGCCCTGATAGGTGTTGGGCAGCAGACGGTTGTCGGTGAGCGTCAGCACCGGCAGGTTCGGCTGCAGTTCGCCGACCTTGAGCACGGTGTTGGAGACGCGCAGCTTTGCCGCCACACCCAGCCGGCTGTAGTCATCGGGCGCAGGATCGCCATAGGCGCCCGGCAGCAGCCCGCTGCCGGCACGGTCGGGGCTGGAATCGAGCTTGATGCCCAACAGGCCGATGGCGTCTATCCCGAAGCCCACCGGCCCTGGTGTGTAGCCCGATTGCAGGTTGAGGACGAAGCCCTGGGCCCACTCCTCCGCCTTCGACTGGGTCGACGGGCCGACGATGTCGGAGAAGTCCCGGCTGAAGTAATAGTTGCGCGCCTGCAGCGTGGCGCTGGCGCCCGCGAGCAGGCCCTCCTCGGCTGCCTGCGCCGTCTGGACGCCGGCGGCGCCGAGGCTGATGGCCAGGGCAAGGCGGGAAAACATCGCTTTGTCAGTCATGGAATCGCTCTCTTTTGTTGTTGTTTTCAGGTGCAGGCCGCCGTGCGCTCCCGAGGCGGGAGCACAGTGGCGATCAGGTGGTTAGCGAGTCGGTCAGCGGGACGCGGCGCGGCCCGGTTCCTTGCACGGGCTGGCCGGCGACGCCTGCGCCAGGCCTGGGCTGCGCCAGCTCAGCAGCAGATGCGTGACGAGCCCGAAGATCAGGCCCCAGAAGGCCGCCGAGAGACCGAGAAAACTCATGCCCGAGGCGGTGACCAGAAAGGTCACCAGCGCGGCCTCGCGATCGGCCGGGACCGACATCGCGCCGCTGAGCGCGCTGCCAATGGCCCCCAGCAGGGCCAGCCCGGCCAGCGCGGCAATCAATGCCTGCGGAAAGGCGGCGAACAGCGACACCACGGTCGCGCCGAACACGCCGAAGATCAGGTACACCACGCCACCCACCACGCCGGCGACGTAGCGCCGAGACGGGTCCTCGTGGGCGTCGCGGCCGGTGCAGATCGCCGCGGTGATCGCCGCCAGGGTCAGCCCGTGACAGCCGAAGGGCGCCAGCAGCAGCGAGCCGAGCCCGCTGCCGCTGATCAGCGGGCTCGCCGGCGTCGCGTAGCCGGCGCTGCGCAGCACCGCCATACCGGGCACGAACTGTCCGGTCAGCGCCACCATGATCAGCGGGAAGGCGACGTTGAGCATCACCTGCCAGTCGAATTGCGGCGCAATCCACTGCGGCGTCGCCAGCCCCAGCACCACGGCATCGGGGCGCAGCTCACCGGTGCCCAGCGCGACCGCCAAACCCACCGCCAGCACGGCGAACACCGCATAGCGCGGCATCATGCGCTTGCCGAGCAGGTACGCGCTGAACATCGCCAGCACCAGCAGCGGCGCCGATTCCAACGAGGCGAACAGCCCGGTGCCGAAGCGAAACAGGATGCCGGCCATCATTGCGGCGGCGATCGCCGCCGGGATATGGCGGATGATGCGGTCGAACGTACCGGACAGCCCGACCAGCAGGATCACCAGCGCCGTGGCCAGGTAGGCGCCGACGGCCTGGCCGAGGCTGATCTCCGGCAGCAGGCCGATCAGCAGGGCTGAGCCCGGCGCCGACCAGGCGATGACGATGGGCGCGCGGTAGCGCAGGCTGAGCAGGATGCCGAGCACGCCGCTGCCGATGGAGATCGTCCAGATCCACGACGACAGCACGGTGTCGGCAAGGTCCGCGGCATGCGCAACCTGGAAGATGATCACCAGGGGTCCGGCATAGGAAATCACGGTCGCGATGAAGCCGGCGACCGCGGCCGAGAGTGAGAAATCTCTGAGCAACGCTTTCATACCGCCTCGCAAGGAATTCGGGCGTGCCTCTTCGGGCCGCTCTTGTTTTTTCAACGGGGCCGGCGACAGAGGCTGTCGTCCGGCCTCGCCCACCTCATGTGGGCGTTGCGGCCGGCGGGCAAGCCGCCGGCCGGGTTCGCTCAGGCCTCCTGCAGTGCACGCGGGCGCTTGCTGCGCTGTTCCGCGGTCGGGCTCGGCGCGGCCTGCAGCTGGAAGTCGAAGTCCAGCTCGGCGAAGCGCCCCGCGACGCCGCGCGCCTGCGCCTGCTCGGCGTCGTCGATGAAGCGAATGTCGCCGACCAGGCCGTCGCGGGTGGCGTAGGCGAAGTCATCCCACAGGTACTGGTCGCCAGCCAGGTTGATCTGCGTGGTCAGCAGGCGATAGCCGGGGGCGGAAACGAAGAAGTGGATATGCGCCGGGCGCTGGCCATGCCGGCCGAGCAGGTCGAGGCATTCCTGGGTCGGGCCTTGCGGGTCACACCCGTAGCCGCAGGGCACGATGCTGCGCGCGCGGTAGCGGCCGTCGGCGTCGGTGACGATGCGCCGACGCAGGTTGAAGTCGGACTGGCTCTTGTCGAAGTATGAGTAGCTGCCCTTGGTATTGGCATGCCACAGGTCGACGGTGGCGCCGGCGACCGGGTTGCCCTCGGCATCCAGCACGCGGCCCTGGAGAAACATCACCGTGGCTTCGTCCAGCTCGCTGCCGTCGTCCATCCGCGCCTCGCCCTGGCAGATCGGCGCGCCGGCGACGTAGAGCGGGCCCTCGATGGTGCGCGGGGTGCCGCCGGTCAGGCCGATCTGCTCGTCCTTGGCGTCCTGCAGCAGGTCGAGGAAGTGCTCCAGGCCGAGGCCGGCAACCAGCAGGCCGGCTTCGTGGCGACCACCCAGGCGGTTGAGGTAGTCCACCGCCAGCCAGAACTCGTCCTGGGTCACTTCAAGGTCCTCGATGATCCTCGCCACGTCATTGACGATGCGCAGCATCAGCTGCTTGACGCGGGAATCACCGCTGTCGTTGTTGTAGCCGCTGACCTCCTTGAAGAAGTCCTGAACTTGCGCGGTCTGGGAGATTTTCACGGTCATTTTCGTTTCCTCGAATTGTTCTTGTGAGGTGCTGGGCGCGGTGATCAGCGGTCATCGGCATGAATGGACGAAGGGTGGCGACACAGGCCGGTCACCTCGATGTCCATGTAGGGGAACAGCGGCAGCTGCATGAGGGTGTCATGCAGCGCCTCGACGCTCTGGACGTCGAACACGCTGTAGTTGGCGTACTGGCCGGCGATGCGCCACAGGTGGCGCCAGGTGCCCTCGCGCATCAGGCGCTGGGCCAGTTCCTTCTCGTCGGCCTTGAGCTGCGCGGCGCGCTCGGCAGGCATGTCGTGCGGCAGCTTTACGGTCATCTTTACGTGGAACAACATCGCAAGGTCCTCCTCGGAATCACGAGCGGGCGAAGCGCTTGAGGCGCTCTTCGTCCAGGGTCAGGCCCAGGCCCGGCGTACGCGGGACCTGCAGCTGGAAGTCGCGGTAGACCGGCGGCTCGGTGACGATCTCTTCGGTCAGCAGCAGCGGGCCGAACAGTTCGGTGCCCCAGGTCAGCTGGCGCAGGGTGACGAAGGCGTGCGCCGACGCCAGGGTGCCGATCGCGCCCTCGAGCATGGTCCCGCCGTAGAGCGCGATGCCGGCGGCCTCGGCGATCTGCGCGGTGCGCAGCACGGCCCGCGGCCCGCCGTTCTTGGCGATCTTCAGGGCGAACACGCTGGCCGCGCCGTCGGCCGCCAGGCTGAAGGCATCCTCGACGCTCTCGATGGATTCGTCGGCCATGATCGGCGCCGGGCTGCGCTGGTTCAGGCGCACCTGGCCAGCACGGTTGATACGCGAAATCGGCTGCTCGATCAGGTCGATGCCGTTGTCGCCGAGCACCTGGCAGGCGCGGATCGCCTGGGACTCGTCCCAGCCCTGGTTGACGTCGACACGCACGCTGGCGCGCTCACCGAGGGCTCGCTTGATGGCGACCACGTGCTGGAGGTCATGGGCCACCTCGTTGGCACCGATCTTCAGCTTGAACAGCCGATGACGACGCAGATCGAGCATCTGCTCGGCCTCGGCGATATCGCGGGCGGTATCGCCGGAAGCCAGCGTCCAGGCCACCTCCAGCCCGTCGCGCACACGCCCGCCGAGCAGCTCGCTGACCGGCAGCCCGAGGCGCTTGCCCTGGGCATCGAGCAGCGCGCTTTCCAGGCCGGACTTGGCGAAGGTGTTGCCCTTGGCGGCCTTTTCCAGACGCAGCATCGCGGCGTTGACGTTGGTGGCGTCCTGGCCGACCAGCAGCGGCGCCAGGTGGCTGTCGATGTTCTGCTTGATGCTCTCCGGGCTTTCGTTGCCGTAGGCGAGCCCACCGATGGTGGTGGACTCGCCGAGGCCTTCGATGCCGTCGGAGCAGCGCAGGCGGATCACCACCAGCGTCTGCTGCTGCATGGTGTGCATGGCCAGCTTGTGCGGGCGGATGGTCGGCAGGTCGACGATGACCGCCTGGATGCTTTCGATCTGGATGTCGTGCATGTCCGTATCCGTTGAGAAAAGTCGAATCAGGCCTTGGCGCCGGCCAGCGCCGCGCCCGTCACCGCTTGCCGCGGGCGGCTCAGGGCGAACACCGTCATCGCCAGCGCAGCGATCGCACCGGGGATGGCGAAGGCCATGAAGTTCAATTGCAGCGGCAGGTTCACGGCCATCAGCGCACCGCCCAGCAGCGGGCCGACGATGGCGCCGTTGCGGCCGATACCGGACGCCCAGCCCAGCCCCGTGGAGCGGATCGACAGGCCGTAGAACTGCGCCGCGCAGGCGTAGAGCAGGATCTGCGTGCCGATGGTGGTGGCGCCGGCAATGAAGATCAGCCCATAGAGCAGCGGCGTCGGGCTCTTGAAACCGAGCAGGCTGATCGACACGGCCGCCGCGACGAAGAAGCCGATCATCACCTTGACCAGGTTGAAGCGATCGCCCAGCCAGCCACCGACGATCGCCCCGGCCATGCCGCCGAAGTTCAGCGCGAGCAGGAACGAGAGACTCGAACCCAGGCTGTAGCCGGCGCCGGCCATGAGCTTGGGCAGCCAGGAGCTGAGTGCGTAGACCATCAGCAGGCAGCAGAAGAACGCCACCCAGATCGACAGCGTGCGCACCGTGCGGCCTTCCTTGAACAGGGCCAGCACCGAGACGCTGGCGCCCTTGACGTCGGCGACTTCCAGTGCGGCATCGGCCGGCAGTCCGGCCGTCGGGTCGACCCGCTTGAGCAGCTCGCGCGCTTCGGCCTGGCGCCCCTGGCGCACCAGAAAGCCGACCGACTCGGGCAGGTAATAGAGGATCACCGGCAACAGCAGCAGTGGCACCGCGGCGGCGAAGAACATCGATTCCCAGCCGAAGCGCGGCAGCATGTAGATGCCGACGCCCGCCGAGAGCATGCCGCCGACCGAATAGCCGCTGAACATCACCGCCACCAGCGTGCTGCGCAGGCGCTTGGGCGCGTACTCGTTCATCAGCGCCACGGCGTTGGGCATCAGCCCGCCGCAGCCGAGCCCGGCGATGAAGCGGAAAATGCCGAACTCGGTCGGGCTGCTGGCGAAGCCGTTGAGAATGGTCGCCGAGCTGAACAGCGCGAAGCAGATGGCGATGCCCTTCTTGCGGCCGATGCGGTCGGCCAGGGTGCCGAAGCCCAGCGCGCCGAACATCATGCCGAACAGCGCATAGCTGCCCAGCGCGCCGGCCTGCATCGGCGTCAGCCCCCACTCCTGCATCAGCACCGGCAGGACCACGCCGTAGATGAACAGGTCGTAACCGTCGAAGATCAGTAGCAGTGCGCACAGCGCCATCACCATCCAGTGAAAGCGGCTGAAGCGCGCGTTGTCGATGATCTGATTTGTCTCGATCGTACGCATGGCTTGACTCTCTTTTGTTGTTGTTCTGAATCGTCTGCGGGCGGAGCCGGCCTCAGCCGAGGTCCCCGCCGCCTACCGGCAGGGTCACGCCGGTGATGTAGGAGGCCTCGTCCGAGGCGAGAAAGAGGATCGCGCCGACCTGCTCGTCGAGCGTGCCGTAGCGCTTCATCAGGCTGCTGTCGATCGTCTGGTCGACGATTTGCTGGTACCAGCCCTTCTCCTGTTCGCTCTGCTCGGCGGCGTTGCGCGGGATGCGCCGCGGCGGCGCCTCGGTGCCGCCCGGCGCCGTGGCGTTGACCCGCACACCGCGCTGCGCGGTCTCGAACGCCAGGCAGGCTGTCAGCGCGTTGACGCCGCCCTTGGCCGCGCCGTAGGGCACGCGGTTGACGCTGCGCGTGGCGATGGAGGAAACGTTGACGATGGCACCGCTGCCCTGCTCGAGCATCTGCGGCAGCGCGGCGTTGCAGCACCACAGGGTGGGAAACAGCGAGCGCCGCACTTCGGCCTCGATCTCCTGCTCGCGGTAGTGCTCGAACGGCTTGGCCCAGATGGTGCCGCCGACGTTGTTGATCAGAATGTCGAGCCGACCGAAGCGCTCGACCGCGGCACGCATGACCCGCTGGCAGTCGCCGTACTGCTCCAGATCGGCGGTCAGACAGAGCACCGCATCGGGCCCGGCCAGCTCGTGGATCAGCTCGGAGCGGTCCACCGCGACGACCTTCGCGCCCTCGGCCAGCAGCCGCTCGGCGACCCGCCGGCCGATGCCCTGGGCGGCACCGGTGACCACGGCAACCTTGTTGTGGAAACGTGTGTTCATCTACCTTCCCTCGATGCTCGAAGCGATGCACAAGCCCCTGTGGGAGCGAGCCTGCTCGCGAAGTTTTCGGTGCGGTGATCCAAGCACCGGTGCCGATCCCTTTTTCGCGGGCAAGCCCGCGCCTGCCAGTCCGTGCGGTTCATGCCCTTATGCGCTGGCGGCGAACTTCTCGTAGTAGAAATTGGCCGGCTCGATGCCCTGCTCGCGGATGAACTGGCTGACCGCCTCGACCATCGGCGGCGGCCCGCAGAGGTAGATGTCGACTTCGCCATCGTTGAGGTGCGTCGGCTCGATGTGCTGGGTGACGTAGCCCTTCTGCGGGTAGGCGCTGTCCGGGCTGGCCACGCAGGCGCTGAAGGTGAAGTTGTGGATACGCGCGGCGAAGTCGGCCAGGCGCTCCATCTCCACCAGGTCGTGGTCGTGGGTCACACCGTAGACCAGGTGCACCGGGTGCTCGCTGCCTTCGTCGGCGATCTTTTCGAGCATGGCGGTGAACGGCGCCAGGCCGGTGCCGCCGGCCAGCAGCAGCAGCGGGCGCCTGATCTCGCGCAGGTAGAAGCTGCCCAGCGGCCCGGTCAGTTCGAGGCTGTCGCCGGCCTTGGCCAGGCTGCTGAGGAAGGAGCTCATCAGCCCGCCGGGCACGTTGCGGATCAGAAAGCTCACCTGCCCGCCCTTCTGCAGCGAGCTGAAGGAATAGGCGCGGGTCTGCTCCGTGCCAGGCACCTTGAGGTTGACGTACTGGCCGGGCAGAAAGGCCAGCCGGCTCAGCGATTCGCCGCGGATCGACAGCGCGATGGTGCTTTCCGAAAGCTGGCGCACCTCGCTGATCGCCGCCTCGTAGCTGCCCTGCGGCGCCTTGCAGACCGCCGAGGACGCCGGCACGCGGACCACGCAGTCGCTCTGCACGCGCATCTGGCAGGTCAGCACGTAGCCTTGGGCGACTTCGTCGTCACTCAGCGCGTCCTCGATGAACTCCTCGCCGAGGTCGTAGAGGCCGGATTCGGCCTGGCACTTGCACGCGCCGCAGGCACCGTCGCGGCAGTCCAGCGGGATGTTGATGCCCTGGCGATAGGAGGCGTCGGCCACCGTCTCGCCGGGGTTGATGTCGATGAAACGGGTCACGCCGTCTTCGAAGTTCAACGCGATGGTATGCGTCATGCTGCACCTCGCTTGCACGGGTCGGGGACCAGGCGCGGGACGGGCCTCACGGCCCGGGCCAGCGCCAGGGTCGTGGTTCAGATGTGGTAGACGTCGATGATCTGGCGCACGTAGTCGTTCTTCAGCACGACCTTCTTGGCCTTGATCAGCAGGTTCTCGCCACGGGTGTCCAGCGTGTAGAAGCTGGTGCCGTAGAACTGGTCGACCGTCTTGTAGCGGAAGCTCAGGGTGTACCAGTTGAAGCGCACCTTGCAGTAGCCCTCGCCCTGCTCCACCAGCTCGATGTTGCTGATGTTGTGCGAGGTCCGCGTGTCCGGGATGGTGGCGCTGGAGCGCTCGGTGCGGATGCGGAACACCCGGTCTTCCAGGCCGCCGCGGTTGCCGTACCAAATCAGCGAGATCTCGGTCTGCGGGTTTTCGGTCAGGCGGTCGCGATCGTCCCAGGCCGGCATCCAGAAGGTCGCATCCGGTGCGTACTGCTCCAGCCAGCTGTCCCAGTCCTTGTCGTCGAGGTAGCGCGCCTCGCGGTAGAGGAAATCGCGCACGGCTTCGTAGGAGACGGTCATTTACGCGCCCTCCACGTGAATCAGCTGATCGGCTTCGCGCTCCAGCGCCTTGACCATCTGCTGCTGCCAGTACTCGTGTTGGCGTACGAACAGGCCTTCGTCTTCGGTGCGCACGCCGCTGAGCGCCGGCTTGAGGTCGATCTGCACGGCGGCTTCATCCGGGCCTTCGATCCAGTGTTCGGCGCCGCGCGACATGTCGTTCCACTCCATCGCGCGGCCCTGGTAGCCGGCCTGGCAGGCGCGGAATTCTTCCAGGTCGTCCGGCGTGGCCATCCCGCTGACGTTGAAGAAGTCCTCGTACTGGCGGATGCGCCGGGCACGCGCCTCGGCACTTTCACCCTTGGGGGCGATGCAGTAGATGGTGACTTCGGTCCGGTCGACCGAGATCGGCCGGGCGATGCGCAGCTGCGAGCCGAACTGGTCCATCAGGTACAGGTTCGGGTACAGGCAGAGGTTGCGCGAGTGGCCAATCATCCAGTCGGCACGCGCCTCGCCGAATTCGGCGACCAGGCGCTCGCGCTGGTTGAACAGCGGGCGATCCTCGGGGTTGTCCCAGCGGGTCCAGAGCAGCAGGTGGCCGTTCTCGAAGGAATAGAAGCCGCCGCCCTTCTTGCCCCAGCCGCCGGCGCTCATGGCACGGATGTCGTCGCCGGCTTCCTTGAGCTTGCGCTGCTGCTGGGTAGCCGCGTAGTTCCAGTGCACGGCGGTGACGTGGTAGCCGTCGGCGCCGTTCTCGGCGGTCAGCTTCCAGTTGCCCTCGTAGACATAGCTGGACGAACCGCGCAGCACTTCCAGGCCATCCGGCGACTGGTCGACCACCATGTCGATGATCTTCCGGGCCTCGCCGAGGAAGTCTTCGAGCGGCTGCACGTCGGGGTTCAGGCTGCCGAACAGGAAGCCGCGGTAGGACTCGAAGCGCGCGACCTTTTTCAGGTCGTGGGAACCGTCGCAGTTGAAGCTCGACGGGTAGCCGGCCTCCTTCGGGTCCTTGACCTTGAGCAGCTTGCCGGAGTTGTTGAAGGTCCAGCCGTGGAACGGGCAGGTGTAGCTGGACTTGTTGCCGCTCTTGAAGCGGCACAGCACCGCGCCTTTGTGGCTGCAGGCGTTGATGAACGCGTTGAGCTCACCCTCCTTGTTGCGCGCGATGATGATGGGCTGGCGGCCCATGTTGGTGGTGAAGTAGTCGTTCTTCTCCGGGATCTGGCTTTCGTGGGCGAGGAATACCCAGTTGCCTTCGAAGATGTACTTCAGCTCCAGCTCGAACAGCTGCGGGTTGGTGAACATCTCGCGCTTGTTGCGGTAGATGCCCTTTTCCTTGTCTTCTTCCAGCAAGGACTGGAGATAGTCGAATCCGAGGGTCATGGCCGGGCTCCATTGTTCTTGTTGCCTACGGGGCCAAGGTTAGGGAGCCGGTGCGGCGGCCAATATCCGCTTTCTGCAGGACCCTCATCCGTTTCTTGCAGACCGATGACAGCAGCCGTGATGGGCGGTCAGCCCGTAGAGAGAGCGCAACGCGCCAGCGCTCAGGGAGCGCAACGCAAAAAAAAGCCGGCGCACCATCGGTGGCCGGCCAGGGGGGACGCAGCGGAGAACGGATACGTCAGTGCGCGCGACGCAAGGTGTCCGAAGGGAGCTCGCCAAAGGCGTTGCGGTAGCTTTCGGAGAAGCGCCCCAGGTGCAGGAAGCCGTAGTCCATGGCGACCTCGGTGACGTTGCGCACGCCGCCCTCCGGGTCGCTCAGCGAGCAGCGCACGCGCTCGAGCTTGCGCTGGCGGATGAACGACTTCGGCGTGGTGCCGGCCTTGCGCTCGAACAGCACATAGAGCGAGCGCGGGCTCATGTGCGCCAGCTCCGCCAGTTGCTCGACGGTGATGTCCTGTTTGATGTGTTCTTCGATGTAGTCGACCAGGCGACCGAAGGTCGGGCAGCTTTCCAGGCCTTCGCGGCTGACGTTGTTGGTCAACAGGCAGAGCAGCTTGCTGGCGATGATGCGGCTGTACTGCTCCTGCACCAGACCGACGCTGCTGGCGCTTTCGGCCTCATGGCAGACCAGCCCGAGCAGGCTGTCGAAGCCGTCGATCTGCTCCAGGCGGTAGCGGCTCTCGGCGAAACGGATGCCTTCGCGCGGAGCCTTCCAGCGGTTCTCCAGGCAGGCCTGCTCGAGAAACGCGGCGGGCAGCTTGACGATCAGCTTCTCGCAGTCGTCCGAGTAGGTCAGGTCGACCCCGTCATCGGGGTTGATCAGCAGTAGCTCGCCGGGGGTGAACACGTGCTCCTGCCCGCGCCCGCCGCGCCAGAGGCAGTGGCCGCGCTGCAGCACCTGCAGGTGATAGAGGTTTTCCAGCGCCGGCGAGGTGACCTGCACGCGCCCGCCATAGCTGATCTGGCACAGGTCGATGCGGCCGAACTTGCGATGGCTCAGGCTCGCTTCCGGCCGCGTCTTGGCACTGAGGCGGATGCAATGCGGGCCGACATGCTCGTTCACGTAGTCGGAAACCGCATGCGGGTCGGCATGATCGAAAATCCTGCTCTTGAGTTTCAGCAGACTGTCCATCGGTGGCACCTGATTATTTTTGTAATGGTTCCGGAGCTTCCCTGCGGCGCTCCGGAGCACGCTGATTGCCTGGTTAGTAGACACCGCGCGGGGCCTGCTGGCGACTGCCTGCAGCCGAATTTGGTCGATAGTCGAACAGCATCGGATTACAAACTATTACGAAGCAGCGCTACCGGACCGTTCCGTCAGCCGCGCAGAAAGCCCAGGACCTGCGCCGTAAAGCGCTCGGCGGCTTCGACGTTGGACAGATGCGCGGCCTCGAACACGACCAGCTGCGCGCCGGCGATGCGTGCCTGCATGAAGCGTCCGTCCTCCGGGGTGGTCACCGCATCCCTTTCGCCGCAAACGATCAGCGTCGGCCGGGCGATGGCACCGAGCAGGCCACGGAAATCGGCATCGCGCACCGCGGCGCAGTTGGCGGCATAGCCCTCCGGCGACGTGCTGGCGACCATGTCGGCAATGCGCGAGACCTCTGCCGCGGCGCGTTCACGGAAGGCGTCGGTGAACCAGCGGCCCATGGCCGCGTCGCGCATCGCCGCCATCGCCTGCGCACCGCCAGCCAGGACGCTCTCGATGCGCTGATTCCAGCCCTCCGCCTCGCCGATCTTCGCCGCGGTGTTGCAGATCACCAGGCGCTGCAGACGCTCACCGGCATGGATACCCAGCCACTGGCCGATCAGCCCGCCCATGGACAAGCCGCAGAAGGTAAATGTCTCGATACCCAGTGCATCGAGCAACCCCAGCATGTCGCGGCCGAGCTGTTCGATGCTGTAGGGCCCCGGCGTGACGCCCGAGCCGCCGTGGCCGCGGGTGTCGTAGCGCAGCACGCGAAAGTGCTCGGCCAACGCGGGTACCTGTGCGTCCCACATGTGCAGGTCGGTGCCCAGCGAGTTGGACAGCACCAGCACCGGGGCATCCTCGCGGCCATCGAGACGGTAATTCAGGCGGATATCGTTCAGTTGCACGGTCGGCATCGTGGCTCTCGCTTCAATCAGGGTTGGCTTGGTCGGTGCGCCGGCCACGGGACCGGCGCAGACCGTCACAGTCTAGTTGGGGGTCACGCCAGCGGGCCGGACACTCGCTCCAGCGCCAGCGCCAGGCCCTGCCCGACGCCGACGCACATGGTCGCAAGGCCGAAGCGGCCGCCGCTGCGTTCCAGCTGATGCACCGCCGTCAGCACCAGGCGCGCACCGCTCATGCCCAGCGGATGGCCGAGGGCGATGGCGCCGCCATTGGGGTTCACCCTGGGGCTGTCATCGGGCAGGCCGAGATCGCGCGTGACGGCGAGTGCCTGAGCGGCGAAGGCCTCGTTGAGTTCGACCACGTCGAAGTCCTCGACGGCCAGGCTCAGCCGCTCGCACAGGCGGCGCACGGCCGGTACCGGGCCGACACCCATCACCCGCGGCGCAACGCCGGCACTGGCCATGCCGAGCACCCGGGCGCGCGGCGTGAGCCCGTACCGCTTCACCGCGTCGGCGCTGGCCAGGATCATCGCCGCCGCGCCGTCGTTGACGCCCGAGGCGTTGCCGGCGGTGACGGTCTTGGCCTCACCGTTGACCGGCCTGAGCTTGGCCAGCGCTTCGGCGCTGGTATCGGCGCGCGGATGCTCATCGGTGTCGACGACCGTTTCGCCCTTCTTGCCCCTGATTACCACCGGGACGATCTCCTCGGCGAAGTAACCGGCTCGTTGCGCTTGGGCGGTGCGCTGCTGGCTGCGCAGGGCGAAGGCGTCCTGATCGGCTCGGCTGACCTGCCAGTCGTCCGCGACGTTGTCGGCGGTCTGCGGCATGGCATCCACGCCGTACATGTCCTTCATCTTCGGATTGATGAAGCGCCAGCCGATGGTGGTGTCCTCGAGCTTCTGGCTGCGGCCGAACGCCGTGTCGGCCTTGCCCATCACATAGGGCGCGCGGGACATGGACTCGACGCCGCCGGCGATGGCCAGCTCCATTTCACCGCAGGCGATGGCGCGAAAGGCCGTGCCTACCGCATCCATACCCGAGGCGCACAGCCGGTTCAGGGTCACGCCGGGCACCGTCTCCGGCAAACCGGCGAGCAGCGCGGCCATGCGCGCGACGTTGCGGTTATCCTCGCCGGCCTGGTTGGCGCAACCCATGAACACCTCGTCGATCGCCGCCGGGTCGAGCCCCGGGTTGCGCTCGAGCAGCGCCTTCAGCGGCACGGCAGCCAGGTCGTCGGCACGTACGCCGGCCAGGGCGCCGCCAAAACGGCCAATAGGCGTGCGCACCGCATCGCAGATGAATACCTCACGCATCACTCTTCTCCTCCCGGCTGACCATGTGCGGCGGCCGTGCGGGCTTCGAGGGCACGCAGCGCCGTGAGCTCTTCGGTGCGCGGCGCCTCGGTGGTGGCCAGCTCTTCGGCAAAACGGATCGGCCAGCCGGTGTTCTCGATCACCTGCTCGCGGCTCACCCCCGGGTGCAGCGCGGTGACGATGAACTCATTGGTGCCGGGCTCGGGCTCCATGATGCACAGGTCGGTGATGATCGCCACCGGCCCCTTGCCGGGCAGGCCGAGCTGCTTGCGATGTTCGCCGCCTTCGCCGAAACCGACCGAGGTGACGAACGCCAGCCGGTCGACGAAGGTACGGTGCGACTGCTTGAGGATGATCAGCACCTCCTTGGCGCTGCCGGCGATCTCCGGTGCGCCACCGGCGCCCGGCAGGCGCACCTTCGGCTGGTGGTAGTCGCCAATCACCGTGGTGTTGATATTGCCGTACTTGTCCACCTGGGCGGCGCCGAGAAAGCCCACGTCGATGCGCCCACCCTGCAGCCAGTAGCGAAAGATCTCGCCGGTGGGCACCACGGTATCGGCGGTCTCGGCCAGCTCGCCGTCGCCGATCGACAACGGCAGCACCGAAGGCTTGGCGCCGATCGGGCCGGATTCGTAGATCAGCACGACTTCCGGCGCGTGGGTCAGGCGCGCCAGGTTGGCGGCCTTCGAAGGCAGGCCGATGCCGACGAAGCAGACGCTGCCATTGCCCAGGCGGCGGGCGGCGGCGACGGTCATCATTTCATTGGTGCTGTAGGCGCTCATCAGTTGGCCTCCCCTGCTAGCTTTTGCTGGAACTCGGCGAAATCGGCCGTGCCGCGAATGTAGCTGTCGATCCAGGCGATGAACGCCTCGCGGTCGCGGGCGATCGGGTCCCAAGCCTGGTAGAAGCGGTTGTCGCGCTCGTAGTAGCCGTGCGCGTAGGACGGATGCGCGCCGCCCGGCACCACGCAGACCGCGGTCAACGCCCAGGTCGGCAGCACGCAGGCGTTCATCGGCGCATTCAGGTCGTCGACGATTTCCTCGACGGTGACGATGCAACGTTTGGCGGCCAGCGCGGCCTCCTTCTGTACCCCGAGAATGCCCTGGATCAGCACGTTGCCCTGGCGGTCGGCCTTTTGCGCGTGGATCACGGTGACGTCCGGGCGCACGCTGGGCACGGCGGCCAGTACTTCGCCGCTGAACGGACAGGTGACCGACCTGATCAGCGGGTTGACCTTTGGCAGGTCGGAGCCGGCATAGGCGCGCAGCACGGCGAACGGCAGGCCCGAGGCACCGGCGACGTAGGCGTTGGCCAGGTCGGCGTGGCTGTGTTCCTCGATCTCCAGCGGCTGCGGCCACTGCTTCTCCACCGCATCGCGCAGGCGGTGCAGCGAGCCGACGCCGGGGTTGCCGCCCCAGGAGAAGATCAGCTTCTTCGCGCAACCGGCGCCGATCAGCAGGTCGTAGACCAGGTCGGGCGTCATGCGCACCAGGGTCAGGTCTTTTTTCGCCTGGCGCACGATTTCGTGCGCGGCCGCGGTAGGGATCAGGTGGGTAAAGCCTTCGAGGGCGACGGTGTCGCCATCGCCGATGAAGCGACGGATCGCCTCGGAGAGCGTGAGCAATTCAGCCATGGGAGGTCTCGCGTGGTTTGGTGCGTGGACCAAACGGTAACGAGAGACGGCGCAGGCGAACAATACGGTAATCGGTCATACCGTTCGATTATCGAACAGATATTCCCGTACGTTTTGCGCAAATCAGTGGAACAGGCGGGTGCTAAGCTCTTCGCTCGCCTGCAACAGCACCGGCAAAAACCGCGTTTCCAGCTCCTTGCGCGACACCCGGCTGACGTGGGTTCCGACATTCAGCGCGGCGAGTACCTGGCCGGCCGAATCGTGCAGCGGCACCGCCAGCGAGCGCAGCCCGGTCTCGAGCTCCTGATCGACGATCACCCAGCCCTGGCGGCGGATTTCAGCGATGTTCTCGCGCAGCGCCTCGGGCGTGTGCAGGGTGCGGCTGGTCTTGATCTGAAGATCGGCCCGCGCCAAGTAGTCTTCCAATGCCGCATCGCTCAGGCCGGCCAACAGGACCCGCCCCATCGAAGTGCAATAGGCCGGCAGCCGGCTGCCCACCGACAGATCCACCGAAATCAGCCGCTGCGGCGTGGCCGAACGTGCCAGATAGAGCACCTCGTCACCCTCGAGCGTGGCCATCGAGCAGGCCTCGTGCAGCTGATCGCTGAGGCGATCCAGGATCGGTTGGGCCGTCACCGCCAAGGGCGTCGAAGACAGGTAGGCATGGCCAAGGGTGAGGACCTTGGGCAGCAGGGACCAGGTTCGACCGTCCGTGGCCACGTAACCCAGTTTCATCAGCGTGAGCAGGCAGCGCCGTACGGCGGCGCGGGGAATTTCGGTGCGGTGGCTGATCTGCGCGATGGTCAGTTGCCGCTTGCGCTCCTGGAACGCATGGATCACCGCCAGGCCACGGGCCAGCGAGGTCATGAAGTCGGGATCACCGGTGAACGCCTCGATTCGCCGGGCCGGCGAGGCGATGATCGGACGAGCCAGGGGTAGATTGCTTGGTGTGTGCTCGCTCATGTGAAGCTCCCTGTCGAAGTCGACCGATTATCGAACCAGTGTTCGATCAACGTATAGCTCAGTTTTGCCCCGGCGCACTCAACGCCTCGACGATGCGGCACTCGCGCACGGAGCTCCGGTGACAGCCGGCCAGCTGCGCCAGCTCGGCCTCCAGCCGCTGCAGGTCGGCGATACGCTGGCGGACTTCGGCGAGGTGATGCTGCACCAGCCGGTCGACTTCGGCACAGGGTTGGCTGGGGTTCTCCGCCAGCCCGGCCAAGGTGCGGATTTCTTCCAGCGAGAACCCCAGCTCGCGGCCACGCTTGATGAAACGCAGGCGGCCAATGGCTTCATCGGGGTAGCTGCGATAGCCGGATCCGGTACGCGCCGCCGGTGCAAGCAGGCCTATGCGCTCGTAATAACGGATGGTCTCGACGTTCACCCCGGTGTGCTGGCTCAGCTTTCCAATCGTCAATGGCATGGCTTGACCCTGTAGCGGCTACAGGGTTTAGCGTAACCCCGGTCAGTAATCTGGAGCCACCACATGAGCGGATGTTCGTGCAGTCATAGCAACACCAGCGGCGCAACGAGCGCCCGCTATCGGCGCATCCTGTGGGTCGCCCTGGCGATCAACCTGGGCATGTTTCTCGTCGAGATCGGCGCGGGCCTGCATGCCGGCTCGGTGTCGTTGCTCTCCGACTCGCTGGACTTCTTCGGCGATGCGGCCAACTACGGCGTCAGCCTCTGGGTACTGGGCCTGGGCGTGGCGATGCGCGCCAGGGCCTCGTTGGCCAAGGCAGTGACCATGGGCAGTTTCGGGGTGTTCATTCTGAGCATGGCGGTCGCCAACTTCGTCGACGGCAGCGTGCCGGATGCCCCCACCATGGGCGTGGTGGGCGTCATCGCACTGCTGGCCAACCTGCTGGTCGCCACCCTGCTCTATGCCTATCGCGAGGGCGACAGCAACATGCGCAGCGTCTGGCTGTGCAGCCGCAACGACGCGCTGGGCAACCTCGCCGTGATGCTCGCGGCGCTGGGTGTGTTCGGTACGGGTTCCGGCTGGCCGGACCTGATCGTCGCCGCCCTGATGGCGCTGCTCTCGATCAGTGCTGCCGTGCAGATCATCCGCCATGCGCGGCAGGAGCTGCGCACTCAGCCCGTCACGCTTGGCCAGGGCTGAGCGGCACGACGCGTTGCCCGCCGGCTGCCTAGAGCCCTCGCGCCGGCTCGAGCGCGAGCAGCGCGAAACCACAGAGGATGCCGACCAGGGCGATCAGCCAGCCGATACGGTGCGCACGGTTCTTCTGTGCCTGCCGGACCGGGTCCAGCGGTTTTTTCTTTCTCATCGTCCACCTGCTCTGTCACGCCCGCGCGACCTCGCGCGGGCGGCAAGCATGCCCGGTCGCGCCTGCCGGGGGAAGCCCTTGCAGCGCGAGGCTGTCAGCCCAGGGGGCTTTTGCCAGGGCTGTCAGGCACATCAGGCTTGTCTTCGTCGGCGTTATCTGCTGAATCGGGTACATCGCCGTATTCGTCGTAGTCCTTTGGCGTCAGGTCATCTTCGAGCGGGTGTTTTGGATCGGTCATGTGCTTCTCCCGGCGGCGGCCGCGACGTGCGGCCCTGGACGTTGGAGCCCGGCCAGGCGCCCCGGTTCGGGCCGCCGGATCATGGGGCGCCGAACAGGCCCGTCCAGTAGATGTTCGCGTCGCTTTGCGGATCAACCGCATAGGCGCCACCGAAATCGCGGAACTGCGGGTTCATCAGGTTGGCGCAATGGCCGGGGCTGGCCAGCCAGCCATCGACCACCTTGCGTGCATCGCCCTGCCCGGCCGCGATGTTTTCCCCTACCTGGCGCCCCTCATAGCCGGCCAGTTCGGCGCGATCGCCGGGCGTGCGGCCGTCCTGGCCCAGGTGGCTGAAGAAATTGTCATTGGCCATCGCCCGGCTATGGCCGCCGGCCGCCTCGGCCAAACTGCCGTTCCAGGCGAGCGCCGACGCCGGGGCAAAGCGCTGGTCGCCACACTGGCGCGCACTGGAGCGGGCCTGGTTGAGGAGTTCGAGCATCTTGCGCCCTTCGGCTGCGGAATCACCCAGATGCCCATCGAGCAGCGGGCGCGCCAGGGTGATGCGCCAGTCGCGCTGAAGCCGACTCACGCCGATATCGACGAACTGCGGATCGAGCAGGACCTTGCAGAAGCTCTCACGCAGCGCACGCATGGCCGATTGGGCGTCGCGCGGGCCTGACAGGCTGATCGCCTGGACATTGACCATGGGGTAGCCCGCGCGCCCGAGCAGCTCCTGCAGGTCGCCCGGCGCCTCAACCGGCAGCGCCAGCCGGGTGTCCTCGCTCAGCGGCGGGAGTTCCTCGCTGGAGCGTTCGCCACAGCGTTGCGGTTCGCTGCGGTAGAGGTTGATCGACTCGATCAGCTGTTTCGCTTCATCGGCGCCGGCTTGGCTGATCCAGCCGGCCAGCAGAACAAGGACCCAGAAGACACGCATGCGGACTCTCCGACAGGGATGGCGCATCGGCCATCCTGTCGGCGGCCGATGCGAGGCAGAGCGCCATCCTGCGATACGCCGGCCGGCTTGTCACCTGTCCGCCAGGCGCCCGCGCTTCAGGCCGCGCGCACCTGGCGCACGCGGAATACCACCCAGAGCAGGAGCACCCAGAACGGGATCGCATAGACCGACATGCGGATGCCGGGAATCCACAGCATGATGACCAGAATGGCGGCGACGAAAGCCAGGCACAGGTAGTTGCTCAGCGGATACCAGAAGGCCTTGAAGCTTGGCTCCACGCCGCGTTGTTGCATGGCCTTGCGGAATTTCAGATGGGCCAGGCTGATCATTGCCCAGTTGATCACCAATGCCGCGACCACGAGGGACATCAGCAGCTCCAGGGCATTCTGCGGCACCAGGTAGTTGACCAGCACGCAGGCGAGGGTCACCAGTGCCGACACTCCGATGGCCAGCACCGGTACGCCGCGGCGGTTGACCTTGAGCAGCGCACGCGGCGCATCGCCCTGCTCCGCCAGACCGTAGAGCATGCGGCTGTTGCAGTAGACGCCACTGTTGTAGACCGAAAGAGCGGCCGTCAGCACCACGAAGTTCAGCAGATGCGCTGCAGTGTCGCTGCCGATCAGCGAGAAGATCTGCACGAAGGGGCTGCCGCTGTAGGGGTCGGCGGCCGAGCCGAGGGTTTCCAGCAGGCTGTCCCAGGGGTAGAGCGCCAGCAGCACCGTCAGCGCACCGATGTAGAAGATCAGGATGCGGTAGACGACCTGATTGATCGCCTTGGGAATGACCGTCTTCGGATCGGCGGCTTCCGCCGCGGTGATCCCCACCAGTTCCAGACCGCCAAACGAGAACATGATGATCGCCAGCGCCATCACCAGGCCTTCGATGCCGTTGGGAAAGAACCCGCCGTGGCTCCAGAGGTTGGTGATGCTGGCCTGCTCGCCGCCCTGGCCGCTGAAGAGCAGGAACAGGCCGAGCAGGATCATGCCGATGATCGCCACCACCTTGACGATGGCGAACCAGAACTCGGCTTCGCCGAACGCCTTGACGTTGGTGAGATTGATCAGGTTGATCAGCACGAAGAACGCAGCCGCCGTGACCCAGGTCGGGATCTCGGGCCACCAGAACTGTACGTACTTGCCGACGGCCGTCAGCTCGGCCATGCCGACCAGCACATAGAGCACCCAGTAGTTCCAGCCTGACAGGAAGCCGGCGAACGGCCCCCAGTACTGATGGGCGAAGTGGCTGAAGGAACCGGCAACCGGCTCCTCGACGATCATTTCGCCCAGCTGGCGCATGATCAGAAAGGCAATCAGGCCGCCGATCGCGTAGCCGAGGATCATCGACGGTCCGGCGCTGCGCAGCACGCCGGCGGAGCCGAGGAAAAGCCCGGTGCCGATGGCTCCGCCCAGCGCGATGAGCTGGATATGCCGGTTCTTCAGCCCGCGCTGAAGCGGGCCGGCGTGTAGGGTGTCGCGGTTCATGGACGTCACCTTGCGTTATCCGTGACGGGAAGACATCGCCGCGCCAGTGCGGCGGCGGAGAAATGACAGGGGCTTGCGGCCGATGCCGTGCGAGCCTGGACCCGGCCAGGCGAAGCGGCGGCATTGTACGTCATCACCCGCCGCGCAGGTAAAACGCCAGCTGCGACCCAGCCGCCCGGTTTTCCGCGGGTGCAGGCCCAGTCGCCTGGCCGGCGTCAGTGCCGCGGAGGCTCGAGACGCGCCAACGGAAACAGACGCTTGAAATTCTGTGTCGTCTGCCCGGCGAACGCCTCGAAATCCTCGCCGCGCAGCTCAGCCAGAAAGCGCGCGACCTCGTAGACATACTGCGGCAGGTTGGCCTTGCCACGGTGCGGCACCGGCGCCAGATAAGGCGAGTCGGTTTCCACCAGCAGGCGGTCGGCAGGCACCCGGCGCGCCACCTCGCGAAGCGCATCGGCATTGCGAAAGGTCACGATGCCCGACAGCGAAATGTAGAACCCGAGATCGAGCGCCGCATGCGCCATGTCCCAATCTTCGGTGAAACAGTGCAGCACGCCGGCCTGGGGCAAGGCGGCTTCGCGCAGCAACTCCAGGGTATCGGCGCGCGCTTCCCGGGTGTGCACGATGACCGGCTTGCCGGTCCGGCGCGCTGCCTCGAGATGCAGGCGAAAGGCTTCGCGCTGGCGTGGCGCAGCATCCGGTTCGTAGTGATAGTCCAGCCCGGTCTCGCCGATCGCCACCACACGCGGGTGCGCCAGTTCGGCGAGCAGCCAATCGAGCGCCGGCTGTTGGTCGGCTTGCAGATCCAGCGGGTGAATACCTACGGAGCAGTCGACATCAGCGTAGCGCTCGGCGATCGCCTTGACCGCGGCGGCATTGTCGGCGCTGACGCCGATACAGAGAAAATGCCCGACGCCACGATCGCGCGCCGCCTGCAGGGCGGCATCGAGCGAGCCGTCATGCTGCGCCAGGTCGAGTCTATCGAGGTGGCAATGGGAATCTACGAGCATTGAAACACCGCTGTTCGACGAAAAGCGGCGATTGTAAGGCAGGCGGCGCCAATGGCGAGCCCTACATGGTGTGGGTCGGACGATCGGATTTGAGTGCGCCGGCCAGGTAGGTCTCTATCTTGTTGCGCGCGGTGGCGTCACCCTCGTTGAACTGCACACCGATGCCAGCGGCCCGGTTGCCCTGCGCGCCCTTCGGCGTGATCCATACAACCTTCCCGGCGACCGGAATCTTCTCCGGCTCGTCCATCAGGTTGAGCAGCATGAACACTTCGTCACCGAGCTTGTAGCTCTTGTTGGTGGGGATGAACAGGCCGCCATGCTTGATGAACGGCATGTAGGCGGCATAAAGCACCGACTTGTCCTTGATCGTCAGCGAGAGGATTCCATTTCGCGGGCCAAGATTGGCAGGCAGGCTCATGCGGTGCTCCCTTGCAGCGTTGACGGTCGATTCTATCTGCTGCCCGGCAGGCTTGCCCACTGGACCAGCAGTGCTTCGAGAAGCAAGACACGGTTGAGGTTGGCCTTGCCGAGCACCTTCTGGCGCTGTTCGAGCAGCCAGCTTTGCATGCCGAGCACGGCCGGGCGCGACGACTTGCCGGCCAGATACTGCAACACCTTCTGCATATCGGCCGCGCCCAGCGCCGCTTCATCGCCGGTCATCTGATAACGCAGCAACAGGTGCGCCCACTCGCAGAACCAGTCGAACAGCAGCGGCAGCGGCACGGCGTTCCAGCTTTCGGCCAACTGGCTCGGCGCCTGTTGCTGCTTGAGCAACTTCTTCACGCCTTCGACGATCAGGGCGCGCTGCTCCAGCGCACCCTGCGCATGCAGCCGCGCGGCCCTGAGCGGAGAATGGCCCGCCAGGGCGAGCAGATCCTGGCGGACCTCCGGCGACAGGTCGGGGAGCCGCGCAGCGAGCCACTCGAGGCTCTCTTGCGTACTCGGCAGCGGGCAGGCCTGTTGCACGCAACGGCTCTTGATGGTCGGCAACAGCCGGCTGGGCTGGTGGCTGATCAGCAGCAGCACGGTATCGCCGGAGGGCTCTTCGAGACTCTTGAGCAGCGCATTGGCCGCATTCAGGTTCATCGCCTCGGCCGGTTCGAGCAGCACCACCTTGCGCCCGCCGAGCTGCGCGGTCTGCGTGACGAAGCCAACCAGTTCGCGGACCTGGTCGACCCGAATGGCCTTGTCGGCCTCCTCGGGCTCGAGCACGAAATGATCCGGATGCGTCTGTGCCGCCAGCAGCTGGCAGCTCTTGCAGCGCCCGCAGGCATCTCCGGCGTGCGCTGCCTGGCAGAGCAACCGCGCCATCAGGCGCTCGGCGAAAAGCCGCTTGCCGATGCCGGCCGGCCCATGCAGCAAGTAGGCATGGGCGTGGTGCTCGCGGCTGGCCAGCTGCTGCCAGACCCGCTCCTGCCAGGGCAGCGCCTCAGCCATGGATACGCTCCAGAAGCTGCGGCAGCAGCCCGGCGATCCTCTGCTGCACCGCATCGAGCGGCTGTGCGGCATCGAGCACGCGATACCGTTCGGGAGCCTGAGCGGCGCGCTGCAGGTAGGTACTGCGCACCGCCTCGAAAAACTCCAGGCGTTCCTGCTCGAAGCGATCCAGGCGGCCCCGTGCAGCGGCACGCGCCAGCCCGACCTCGACCGGCAGGTCGAACACCAGGGTGAGATCGGGACGCAGCACGCCTTGTACGAAGTCTTCCAGCAATGCGATCCGTTCGGCCGGCACCCCGCGACCGCCGCCCTGATAGGCGTAGGTCGCGTCGGTGAAGCGATCACAAAGCACCACCGCGCCACGTGCCAGGGCCGGGCGCACGACCTGCTGCAGATGCTGGGCGCGGGCCGCGAAGACCAGCAGCAGTTCGGTATCGCTGGCCATCGGCTCGTCCGCCGGCGCCAGCAGCAGTTCGCGGATGCGTTCGGCCAGCGGAGTGCCACCCGGTTCGCGGGTCAGCACCACGTCTACGCCGTGCTCGCGGAGCAACGCCGCCAGGTAGTCGCGGTTGGTACTCTTGCCGGCGCCTTCCGGCCCCTCGAGGGTGATGAAAAGGCCGCTCATTGGGCTTCTCCGCTGGCTGCCGGAGCCGGTTTCGGAGCCGGGCTGGATCGATAATCGGCGCGACGGTTCAGCTGGTACTGGCGCACCGCACGGTTGTGCTCGTTCAAGGTTTCGCTGAAAACGTGGCTACCATCACCGCGCGCCACGAAATAGAGCGTCTTGCCGGGTGCCGGATGCAAGGCGGCATGAATGGCCTCGCGACCGACCATCGCGATCGGCGTGGGCGGCAGACCTGCAGTGGTGTAGGTGTTATAGGGCGTGGGGGTGCGCAGGTCCTTGCGTGTGATGCGGCCGCGATAGCTGTCGCCCATGCCGTAGATCACGGTGGGGTCGGTCTGCAGCAGCATGCCGCGCTCCAGTCGGCGCACGAACACACCGGCTATCTCGCCGCGCTCGTGTGGCACGCCGGTTTCCTTCTCGATGATCGAAGCCATCACCAGCGCCTGGTAGGCATCCTTGTAGGGAAGGCCCTCGGCGCGCTGCTCCCATTCTTCCTGCAACACACTCTCCAGGCGCGCCGCAGCACGCTTGAGCAGGTCCAGATCGCTGGTACCGCGGGTGTAGTTGTAGGTATCGGGAAAGAACTGTCCCTCGGGATGCAGATCGGGCTTGCCGAGTCTGGCCATGATCTCGCGCTCGTCCAAGCCCGCGAGCGACTGCTCCAGCTTCGTTTGCGCCCGCAATGCGGCCAGCAGCTGGCGGAAATTCCAGCCCTCGACGAGCGTAAGGCTGTATTGCACCACCTCCCCTTTGCGCCACAGCATGAGCATGTCCCGCACGCTCATGCCCGGCGTCAGCTGGTATTCGCCGCTGTGCAGGGTCTGGCCGGACAGATTGAGCCGCCAGTAAATTCGCAACCAGAAGGCGTCGTCCAGGAGCCCTTCGTTTTCCAGCCGTAGAAACAGCCCGCCCGGCGTATCGCCAGGCTGCACCTCGAGCAAAACGGCTTCATCCAGCGCGAGCGGTTGCTCCAGCGCGGCATGCTGCTTCCACAGTGCAAAACCGAGCACAAGGCCGGCCAGCACAGCCATGCCCAGGAGAGAAAGAGAAATCTTGCGTATCACGTGCCACTCGTTGAATCAGCGAGAACGGCCTGCAGTTTACGAGTCACCGCTCCGGGCGACCAGCGACGCGCATCGAGCGAATGAACTGGCCAGATACCGTAGAGGCTGTTGCACATGAACACTTCGTCAGCCGCGAGCAGTTCCTCATAGTCGAGGTCGCGAATCTCCAGCAGAAGGCCAAGTGCAGGAGCGGCATGCTCGATAATGTGCGCGCGCATCACGCCGGCGACGCCGCAGCGCGACAGATCAGCCGTGAGCAGGCGCCCCTCGCAAACCAGAAACAGATTGCTGAAAACCCCTTCGATGACCCTGCCGCCCAGGTCGCGCATCAAGCCTTCGGCGTATGCAGGATCGGTCCATTCGGCCCTGGCCATTACCTGTTCGAGACGGTTCAGATGTTTCAGACCGGCGAGCAGCGGCTGCTCTGCCAGGCGGGTCGCGCAGGGGTACAGGCCGATGCCGTCCTGCGCATAATGCGCGGGATAGCTAGGCGATGCCGAACCCAGCAGGATCCGCGTCGGCTCCGCCCCGGCGTTCGGCGCGTAACCGCGCTCACCAATACCGCGGGTAACGATCAGCTTGGCGACACCCTCGCCAAGCTCGGCCGCAAACAGGCGAACCTCCAGCGCCAACCGATCCAGATCGCAAGGGATACGCAGGCGCCCCACCCCGTGCTCCAAACGTTGCAAATGGCGCTCGAACAGCTTCGGCTGCCCGGCCTGGACACGTATGGTCTCGAACAGCCCGTCACCATAGGCCAGGCCTCTGTCGCGAACGGACACCCCCTCGGCGGGCTGCCCGTTCACCCGGCACAGGCTCACTCGGAGAACCGGCGGAACACCAGCGAGCCGTTGGTGCCGCCGAAACCAAAGGAGTTGGACACGGCAATATCGATCGGCATCGGTTTGGCCTGATGCGGCACGAAGTCCAGGTCACAGCCTTCGTCTGGGTTTTCCAGGTTGATCGTCGGCGGAGCCACCTGGTCGCGAATCGCCAGAATGCTGAAGATCGACTCGACCGCGCCCGCTGCACCGAGCAAATGACCGACCATCGACTTGGTCGAGCTGACCGACAGACGATAGGCGTGCTCACCGAAGACGCTGCGAATCGCGGCGGCCTCAGCCATGTCGCCAGCGGGCGTCGAGGTGCCATGAGCGTTGATGTATTGCACCTGATCGGCGTTGATTCCGGCGTCTTTCAACGCGCTGCGCATGCAGCGTGCGGCGCCGGCACCGTCGTCCGGCGGCGAGGTCATGTGAAACGCATCGGCACTCATGCCGAAACCGATGACCTCGGCGTAGATCGTCGCACCTCGCGCCTTGGCATGCTCGAGTTCCTCGAGGACCAATGCACCGGCACCGTCGGAGAGCACGAAGCCATCCCGATCACGGTCCCACGGGCGACTGGCTGCGGCCGGATCGTCGTTGCGCGTGGACAGAGCTCGTGCAGCTGCAAAACCGCCGATACCCAGGCCACAGGCAGCCATTTCCGAGCCACCGGCTACCATGACATCTGCCTCACCGTACGCGATGTTCCGCGCCGCCATGCCGATGCAGTGCGTACCGGTGGTGCAAGCCGTGGCAATGGCGTAGTTCGGTCCCTGCAGGCCCAGATGAATTGACAGGAAGCCGGACACCATATTGATGATGGATCCGGGCACGAAGAACGGCGAAATCCGTCGCGGCCCCTGATCGATGAGCGCACGGCAGCTGTTCTCGATGTTCGTCAGCCCACCAATGCCCGAGCCCATGGCCACGCCAACGCGCTCTCGATTGGCATCGGTGATTTCCAAACCGGAATCACGGACCGCCTGAAAGCTGGCTGCCAGGCCGTACTGGATGAACAGATCGAGTTTGCGCGCCTCTTTGGCAGGCAAGTACTGCTCAACCTCGAAGCCTTTGATCGAACCACCGAAACGGGTGGAATAGGCGGACAAGTCCGTGTGTTCGATCAGGCCGATACCGCTGCGACCGGCCAGGATGCCCTGCCAGGTGCTCGGCACATCGTTACCCAGCGGCGAAACCATGCCCATACCGGTAACCACGACGCGTCTACGCGACACAGCAAACTCTCCTATACCTGGATTACTCGGAGCCCGGCGAACACTGCGCCGGGGCGCTATCCCGGCCGCAGAACTCGGCCCGTTATCGATAGCCCATCAAAGAAAAACCGCACTACCTCATGCAAGGCAGTGCGGCTTTCCTTTCGTTCGAAACCGGATTACAACTTACTGCGCGTGCGCGTTGATGTAATCGATGGCTTCTTGAACGGTGGTGATCTTTTCTGCTTGCTCGTCCGGAATTTCGGTTTCGAATTCCTCTTCCAGAGCCATTACCAGCTCGACGGTGTCAAGAGAATCGGCACCCAGGTCTTCGACGAAGGAAGCGCTGTTGGTAACTTCCTCTTCTTTGACGCCAAGTTGCTCAGCAACGATCTTCTTGACGCGTTCTTCGATGGTGCTCATACCTTGTTTTCACTCCTATGGAAAAATCAGGCAGCTGGTCTGCGCGGTAGTGTATAGAAAGCGTTTTCCGCATTTCAAGCTGGAAGCAGGCAAGCATGGCCCGGCTTCCAACCTATGTCTATAAATTTGCCGTGATCGCTAGCGAACAAAGACAGCCGTGAGACTGTCGCATCCCGCGTGGCGTCACACTCAACTCATGTACATGCCGCCATTCACCGGCACCGTAGCGCCGGTCACATAGGCAGCGCCATCCGAAGCGAGGAAGGCGACTACCTTGGCGATCTCTTCCGCCTGACCGAGACGGCCCAACGGAATCTGCCCCAGCAGGGCATCGCGCTGAGCCTCCGGCAGCTCACGCGTCATGTCGGTATCGATAAAGCCGGGCGCCACAGAGTTCACGGTGATGCCTCGCGAACCGACTTCGCGCGCCAGCGCTCGGCCGAACCCCTCCAGGCCAGCCTTGGCGGCGGCGTAGTTTACCTGCCCGGCGTTACCCATGGCACCAACCACCGAGCCGATATTGATGATCCGCCCCCAGCGAGCCTTGGTCATGCCCTTGAGCACGGCCTTGGTCAGGCGATACAGGCTGTTGAGGTTGGTATTGATCACGTCGTGCCACTCGTCGTCCTTCATGCGCAGCATGAGGTTGTCGCGAGTGATGCCGGCGTTGTTGACCAGGATGGCGGGCTGCCCCAGATGCTGCTGGATATGCTCGAGCGTCGAGCGCACCGACTCATCATCACCTACATCCAACACCAGGCCGGCACCTTCGATGCCATTGCTCTTCAGGGTTTCGGCAATTCGCTCAGCCCCTGCCGGAGAGGTCGCCGTGCCAATGACGATTGCGCCCTGACGCCCCAGCTCCAATGCGATGGCCTGACCGATTCCGCGTGTAGCGCCGGTGACCAGGGCAACCTTACCTTGCAGACTCATTGTGTTTCTCCTTGGTTACGCCAGCGCCTGTCGAGCTGCGGCGAAAGATTCGGGGGTGTCCAGATTGTAGGCGGTGACGCCCTTGACACAGCGCTTGTTGAGCCCCGACAGCACCTTGCCCGGGCCACATTCGACGACGTCAGTCACGCCACGATCCGCCAACACCACCATCGACTCTACCCAGCGAACCGGACTGTAGAGCTGAGCGAGCAGATCGGTTTTCAGGGTTTCGAGATCGGCAACGACCGCTGCGCTGACGTTCTGTACCAGCGGGATCTGCGGAGCCTGCCAGGCCAGCGCAGCCACCGACTCGGCAAAGCGTTCGGCGGCAGGACGCATCAGCTCGCAGTGCGGGGGCACGCTGACCGGCAATGCCATGGCTCGCTTGGCACCGCGCGCCTTGCACGCCTCGATCGCCCGCTCTACCGCAGCAGCGCTGCCAGCAATCACGACCTGGCCCGGGGCATTGAAATTCACCGCGCTGACCACCTCTCCCTGCGCGGCTTCGGCGCAGGCCGCCAGCACGTCGGCGTCTTCCAATCCGAGGATGGCGGCCATACCGCCCTGTCCGGCCGGGACTGCCTGCTGCATCAGCTGACCACGCAACTCGACGAGCTTGACCGCATCGGCAAAGCCCAGACTGCCCGCTGCGACCAGCGCTGAGTACTCGCCCAGACTATGACCGGCAACGAATGCCGGGCGCGGACCGTCTTCGGCAAGCCACAGACGCCACAGCGCGACCGAAGCGGTCAGGATAGCCGGCTGGGTCTTGTCGGTCTGATTGAGCTGCGCCTCTGGCCCCTGCTGCGTCAGAGCCCAAAGATCATAGCCAAGGACAGTCGATGCTTCGGCAAAGGTATCGCGGATAACGGCCTGCTGGCTGCCAAGTTCCGACAGCATGCCCAGCGACTGGGAGCCTTGCCCCGGAAAGACGAAAGCGAGTGATGCAGTCATGAGCGACTCTCTTGTGGTTCCGAATGAATGCGCCTGCATGCAGACACAGCGATTTCAGTTGGATGACGTACCGCCGGAAGCAGTCACATCACCGCCCGCGGTCGTATGGGGGCGCATCAGCTGATCGAGGCTTATGCGCAGAAGCCCCGGCAAATCGTGCTCGATATCCAGCGCCGCGCGACGGATCGCCGCCTTGAACCCCTCTTCCCCTGCCGAGCCATGGCTTTTGACAACCACGCCCTGTACACCGAGAAAGCTCGCTCCGTTGTATCTGGCAGGACGGAAATCATCACGCAGCCGACGCAGCAAAGGCAGCGCCAGCGCTCCGACCAGGCGTCCGCGCCAGGACGAGGTGAACAACCCCTGCACACGCGCCATGACCATCTCGGCCAGCCCTTCGCTGGATTTGAGCACGACATTGCCGACAAAGCCGTCACAGACCGCCACATCCGCCTCGCCACGATAAAGCCCATCACCCTCGATGAACCCTCGGTAGTTAAGACTTTCCCCAGCCTGCTGAAGCAACTGAGCAGCGGCCTTGACCTGCTGATTGCCTTTGACGTCTTCAATCCCGACGTTCAGCAAGGCGACACGTGGATTATCGACCCCCAGCGACTGTGCCGCGGCTGCTCCCATGACTGCGAACTGGTAAAGCTGCTCGGGCTCGCAGTCCACGTTCGCCCCAAGGTCAAGCAGCAAGCAGGCGCCTCGTGAAGTCGGCAACAGAGTCGCCATGGCGGGCCGGTCGATACCGGGCAGCGTCTTCAGCACCTGACGAGCCAGCGCCATGAGTGCTCCGGTATTACCCGCACTGACCAATGCATGGGCCTGACCGTCGCGCAACAACTCGAGGGCGACACGCATCGATGATTGCGGCTTGCTGCGTAGCGCTTGGGAGGGGCGCTCATCCATGCCAATGACCTGATCAGCAGCCACGACACGCAGCCGCGACCGATCGACCGAGCCAGATCGTGCGATGAGTTCTTCTATAACGGAGGGTTGGCCAACAAGGGCCAGGTGCAACGCAGGGTCTTCAGCCAGACAGGAGATGCTGGCCGGAACAATGCAGCGGGGACCGATGTCCCCGCCCATTGCATCGATCGCGATGATCGGAGCGGACAAGTTACTCGTCAGCGCCCTTGTCGATCACTTTGCGACCGCGGTAGAAACCATCCGGGGAAACGTGATGGCGCAGGTGTACTTCACCAGTGCTCTTTTCCACGGACAGGGCGTTCGCCTCGAGCGCGTCGTGCGAACGGCGCATGTCACGGGCGGAACGGGATTTTTTGTTCTGCTGAACAGCCATTTTGGATCAACTCCTAAACGTTTGGGTCACGCTTTAACTGCGCCAGAACGCTGAACGGGTTGGACCGCGTCACCTCGTCCTCTGTCGACTCAGGCTCATCGAGCCCAGCCGGCGGCTGGCAAATTTCAGGGTCATGGAGTGGAACAATCGGCAGAGCAAGCAAAAGCTCGTCCTCGATCAGCGCCAGCAGATCCAGCGGATCCTCTCCCACTTCCAGTACGTCATACTCCCTGGGAAGGTGGTCACTGCTCGCGCCTTCGTTCACAACGGCATAAGTGCACTCACTGTGAACAGGCAGAACAACCGGCCCCAGACAACGCTGGCATATCATTTTGACGTCAACGTCCAGCTCGCTGCGGATGATCAGGGCGCGCTGCTCATCACGTCCGAAATGGAGACGAACATGGGCGAGGCCTTCATCATCCTCCAGAGCATCGGCGAGCCGCTTCAGCTGAGACAGCTGCAAGCTTCCATCGAGCGTCGCGTCTCGATCGGCCAACTTGCGCGGATCAACGTGCGGAGGTATCGGTCCTTTCAACATAAGCGCGGCATTCTAGGGTCGCGCCCCGGAGCTGTCAAAGGAATTCCATCCCCACCGACCGAGCGCATGCAGTCGCGACCGCGCTCGTATATATAAGGAGGAAAAACCCAGGAGAAACCATGCAACCCCTACTGCTTGCCTCAAGCTCACGATACAGACGCGAACTGCTTGAACGACTCGGATTGCCCTTTCAATGCTGCGCGCCCGATATCGACGAAACTCCAGCGCCCGAGGAACCCGCCGAACAACTGGTTCGCCGCCTGGCGCGCGAGAAAGCCATGGCTCTGGCCGACACGCACCCGAACCACTTGATCATCGGTTCCGACCAGGTCGCCGTACTTGGCAATCGGATTCTCGGCAAGCCGGGCAATCACGCCGAAGCCTTCAGGCAGCTTTCCGCAGCGAGCGGCGCATCGGTTCGCTTTCTCACCGGCATTGCCCTACTCGACGCGGCGACCGGAACACTGCAGCTGGACTGCGTCCCGTTCACCGTTCACTTCAAGCAGTTGAGCGACGCGCAGATCGACCGCTACCTGCGCGCAGACACGCCATACGACTGTGCCGGCAGCTTCAAAGCCGAAGGACTTGGCGTCAGCCTGTTTCGATCGACCGAGGGCCCGGATGCAACAAGCCTGATTGGCTTACCGCTGATCCGTCTGGTCGACATGCTCAACGCCGCCGGCTTCGAGATACCCTGAGCGATCGGATCAACGCAGCGCAGGCCCCTGCAGCCCCATCCACATTGCAAGCTCCTGCGCAACGCCGGCACCCAGCTTCTTGGTAAAGCGGTCGAGCGGCGACTCCTTGACCGTAAAGTCAGCGAGTTCCGGTTCGCCAATGATTTCGCGGGCGACGTAGGAGGTGCTACCCAAGCCATCGACCAGGCCGAGCTCAAGCGCCTGCTCGCCGGACCAGACCAGACCGGAAAACAGCTCGGGGTGCTCGCTGTCGCGCAGCCGATCACCACGCCCCTTCTTCACACTGTCGATGAACTGACGATGCGTGGTCGCCAAAACTTCGCGCCAGAACTGCGTCTCTTCCTGCTTCTGCGGCTGGAATGGATCAAGAAAGGCCTTGTGCTCGCCCGCGGTGTAGACACGGCGCTCCACACCCAGACGCTGCATGGCATCAACAAAACCAAAGGTCGCTGCTGTCACTCCGATCGAGCCAACCAGGCTGGACTTGTCCGCATAGATCTCATCTGCGGCGCTGGCAATGTAATAAGCACCGGACGCGCCCAGATCAGCGATGACCGCGTAGAGCTTGATCGCCGGGTATTCGGCCCGCAACCGGCGAATCTCGTCATACACGTACCCCGACTGAACCGGGCTACCCCCCGGGCTGTTGATCCGCAAAATCACGCCCTTGGTGTTGGAGTCCTCGAATGCCGCGCGCAATGCGCCCACGATGTTATCGGCACTGGCCGACTCCTCATCGGCGATCATGCCGCGAACATTGATGACCGCCGTATGGCTCTCAGCGCGCGCACCATCACCGCCCATCTCCATGACCGGCGAGAAGATCAACAGCGCCCCGAACAGATAAACGAAGGTCAGCAGCTTGAAGAATATCCCCCAGCGTCGCGCTCGACGCTGCTCCTGAATACCTGCCAGCAAGGTCTTTTCCAGCAGTTTCCAGCTACTGCGATCATCCTTGCCGCTCACCTCGGAAGAGGCCTTCCACTCATCGGTCATACCGCCCTCTCAATCACACCGCGCCAGCCATTCATCCAGCTCGGAGAAATCATCAACGACCAGTCGCGGGCACCACTCTCGCAGCACCGCTTCAGACTGAGCCCCGTAACTCACCGCCACGCTATCCACGCCTGCTCGTTGCGCCATCTGCATGTCAAACACCGAGTCGCCGACCATCAGCGCCTGCCCTGGCTGATGCCCCGTGAAAGCCAGAATCTCGTGAAGCATCAGAGGATCGGGCTTGCCCGCCGTCTCGTCCGCACACCGCGTCACATCGAAGAAATCCAGCCAGCCCTGCCCCGCCAGAACGCGATCAAGCCCACGCCGCCCCTTGCCGGTCGCCACAGCGAGCAGATGACCACGCTCGCGCAGCTGCGCCAACGTATCAGCGACACCCGGATAGAGAAGCGACGGCTCGGACTCGAGCGCCAGATAATGATCACTGTAGGAAGCGCGAAAATGCTCGACGAGCCGCCCATCATCGATCACATGGGGATACAGGACGCAAAACGCTTCAGACAACGAGAGACCGATGATACCTCTGATCGCCTCGTCGCTTTGCGGCGCCAGATCGCACGCAGCCTCTGCGACGTGAATGGACTCGACGATCCGCGCGATGGAATCCACCAGCGTGCCATCCCAATCAAAGATCAACAGCGGATAACGGTTAATCACCCAGCCGCTCCAAGGTCCTGCTCCATACTTCATCGACCGGCGCTTCGAGCGTCAGCTCGCCCCCCTCGGGCAATGGCACCCGCAGCGAGTAAGCGTGCAGAAACAGCCGCTTGCCTCCCAGCTCGCGAATAACGCGACTAAATTCCTCGTCACCATATTTATTGTCGCCAGCGATCGCGTGGCCGGCATGCCTCGCATGCACGCGGATCTGGTGAGTTCGCCCAGTAACCGGCTTGGCCTCGACCAGCGTAGCGAAATCACCGAAGCGCCTCACCACACGAAACAGGGTCAGCGCCTCCTTGCCATCGCCCGATACCTCGACCATGCGCTCACCCGAACGCAGCGTATTTTTCTGCAGCGGCGCACTGATCTGCTTCTTGGACGCCTCCCAGCGACCGCGCACCAGCGCAAGGTAGCGCTTGTCGACGCCATCGCTGCGCAGCGCCTGATGCAGGTGCCGCAACATGCTGCGCTTCTTGGCGACCATCAATAGACCGGACGTATCACGGTCCAGGCGGTGCACAAGCTCCAGCTCGCGCACATCGGGACGCAACTGACGAAGCGCCTCGATGACGCCATAGCTCAGACCACTTCCGCCATGCACGGCTATTCCGGCAGGCTTGTTGATTACAATCAGCGCCTTGTCTTCGTAAACGATGCAGGCCTCGAGCCGCTCCAGCAGCCCCTGAGCCAACGGCTCGGGCTCGTCTCGCTCGGCCAGCCGCAGCGGCGGGACGCGAACCACATCACCAGCCTGCAATTTGTACTCGGGCTTGATTCGCCCCTTGTTCACGCGAACCTCCCCCTTTCGCAAGATGCGATAGATGAGCGTCTTGGGAACACCGCGAAGCTGAGTACGTAGGAAATTATCGATGCGCTGGCCGGCAAGCTCCGGCGACACCTCGAGCAACTGCACGCCCGAGGTCTGAGAGGGGGTATTGGTCATCGCGGCATGATACCAATTTCGTCTATTTGAAGCACTCTGGCATTGCTGTTATAGTCGCGAACGCCGCCAAAAGCGGTCAGGCCGGAATGCAAGCGATACGCCATTCCGACTCGTTGAAAAAGGTTCGAGGACGTGAGGCCGTCCGACGGGGTTTCCTGAGTTGCAGGCAAACACCGAAATTAGCCTTGAAGACATGATGCGTGCCCTCAATGGGGAATCGCGAAATCGACAACCGCTCTGGATTCTGCGGGCGGCACCCGATTTTCAAAGTATGCGTGTTGGGTGGAGACGCACAGTAACCGATGGCGTAGCACAGGCTTGTTAGACGCTTAGTTTCGTCCGCTATCGGTAGCTGATTCCTCCTCCCCGCATTGCTTCTGTTCAGACAGCAAGCAGGAGACGTCGTCGCGACGCCGGCCTTTTCTGGCCCCACATCGCTAGACACTGGAGTGCCTTACAACCATTCCTGACGCACCTGACACCGACCGCGAGAGTCGTGTGTGCCGAACGCGGTTTCCGGATGCCACGGAAACCGACGGTACTACATGAAAAGAATGCTAATAAACGCAACTCAGCCTGAAGAGTTGCGTGTCGCACTGGTCGATGGCCAGCGCCTGTTCGACCTGGATATCGAATCCGGGGCCCGCGAGCAGAAAAAGGCCAATATCTACAAGGGTCGTATTACCCGCGTGGAGCCCAGCCTTGAGGCTGCCTTCGTCGATTTCGGCGCCGAGCGCCACGGTTTTCTGCCGCTCAAGGAAATCTCCCGCGAATACTTCTCCAAAACGCCAGAAGGCGGCCGGGTCAACATCAAGGAAGTTCTGAAGGAAGGCCAGGAAGTCATTGTCCAGGTCGAAAAGGAAGAGCGCGGCAACAAAGGTGCAGCGCTGACCACCTTTATCAGCCTGGCAGGCCGCTATCTGGTGCTGATGCCGAACAATCCGCGTGCTGGCGGTATCTCGCGCCGTATCGAGGGTGAAGAACGCAACGAGTTGCGCGAAGCGCTGAACGGGCTCAACGTCCCGGCCGACATGGGCCTGATCGTCCGCACGGCCGGCCTCGGCCGCTCCAGCGAAGAACTGCAGTGGGACCTCGATTACCTGCTCCAGCTGTGGAGCGCCATCAAGGAAGCCTCCCAGGACCGCGCCGCGCCGTTCCTCATCTACCAGGAATCGAACGTCATCATCCGCGCGATCCGCGACTACCTGCGCCAGGACATCGGCGAGGTACTGATCGATAGCGTCGAAGCACAGAACGAAGCACTCTCCTTCATCCAGCAGGTCATGCCGCAGTATGCGAGCAAGATCAAGCTGTACGAAGACAGCGTCCCGCTGTTCAATCGCTTCCAGATCGAAAGCCAGATCGAAACCGCCTTCCAACGCGAAGTGAAACTGCCATCTGGCGGCTCCATCGTAATCGACCCGACCGAGGCGCTGGTTTCGATCGACATCAACTCGGCGCGCGCAACCAAAGGCGGCGACATCGAGGAAACCGCCTTGCAGACCAACCTGGAGGCGGCCGAAGAAATCGCTCGCCAACTGCGTCTGCGCGACATTGGCGGCCTGATCGTCATCGACTTCATCGACATGACACCGGCCAAGAATCAGCGCGCCGTCGAAGAGAAAGTGCGCGAAGCACTGGAAGCCGACCGCGCCCGTATCCAGGTCGGCCGTATTTCCCGCTTCGGCCTGCTGGAAATGTCGCGTCAACGTCTGCGGCCGTCGCTCGGCGAGACGAGCGGCATCGTATGCCCCCGCTGCAACGGCCAAGGAATCATCCGCGACGTAGAATCGCTTTCCCTCGCCATTCTGCGCCTGATCGAAGAAGAGGCTCTGAAGGATCGCACCGCCGAAGTCCGCGCGCGCGTGCCCTTCCAGGTAGCGGCCTTCCTGCTCAATGAAAAGCGCAACGCGATCACCAAGATCGAGCTGCGCACCCGAGCGCGCATCTTCATCCTGCCGGACGATCATCTCGAAACTCCGCACTTCGAAGTGCAGCGCCTGCGTGACGATAGCCCCGACATCATCGCCGGCAAGGCCAGCTACGAGATGGCTCAGACCGAGGCCGACGAGGTTCAGCCGATCAGCTCGACGCGCACACTGGTCCGCCAGGAGGCCGCCGTTAAAACCGCGCCTCAGCGTACCGCTCCGGCACCGACTCCGGCCGAACCCGTTGCCGAAACCCCGGCCGCGGCACCCGCACCGGCGACACCAGAGCCCAGCCTGTTCAAAGGGCTGATCAAGTCGCTTGTTGGCCTTTTCGCCGGCAAGCAGGAGCCTGAGGTAGCTGCCGTCACCGAGCAGAAGCCCGCCACCAGCCGCCAACCGCGAAACGACGAGCGTCGCTCCGGCCGTCAGCAGAACCGTCGCCGCGATGGGCGCAATCGGGACGAAGATCGCAAGCCACGCGAAGAACGCCAAGCGCGCGAAGAGCGTCAGCCTCGCGAAGAGCGTGCTCCTCGTGAAGAGCGTCAGCCTCGTCCGCCGCGCGAGGAACGCAAGCCCCGCGAGCAGGCCGAAGGCACCGAGTCCACTCAGCCACGGCGTGAGCGTGCGCCACGTGAAGAGCGTCAACCGCGTGAAGAGCGCAAGCGCGAGCTGCGTGCCCCGCTTGACGAAGCAGTATCGAGCGCCGTCGAGGAGCCGAGTGAACGCAAGCCAAGACCGCCCCGGGAGGACCGTCGCCCGCGCAACGAGCCGGCTGCGAGCGAAGAGGAAGTGCTGAGCACTCAGGCAGAAGAGACTGCCGAGGAAACCCAGGAAGGTGCCGAAGGCGAGCGCCCGCGCCGCCGCTCGCGTGGCCAGCGTCGACGCAGCAACCGTCGTGAGCGCCAACGCGACGCCAACGGGAATGAAATCGAGGAAATCGACGAAAGCAACGCGCCGGTGAAAACCGAAGAGATCGCAGTCGCAGCCACCGCCGCTGCACTGGCCGCCAATTCAGCAGATACCGAGGCGGCCCAGCCGTCAGCGATCCCTGCCGAACAGCAGCCGGAAGCTGCGGCCGAAGCGGCAACGCTGGGTGCAGAGCCACAGCCTGCACCGCAGGCCGAAGCCGAGCAGCCCGTTGCGCCAGTCGCCGAAATAGAAGCAGAAGTCGCCCCAGCCGTGCCGGTAGCAGAGCCGACCGAAGCACCGACCACCGAACCGGCAACTGAAGCGGCTGCTGTCGAAGCGCCTGCCAGCGAGGTCATCGCACCCGCGCGGCCGGCTGGTCGCGCACCGAACGACCCACGCGAAGTTCGCCGCCGCCAGCGTGAAGCCGAACGCCTCGCACAGGAGGCAGCCAAGGCTGAGGCCGAAGCAGCTGCCCAGCCCGCGCCGGTCGAAGAGCAGGCTGCAGCCAGCCCGGAGATTGTGGTAACGCCGCCGGCCAGCCAGGAAAACAGGACGACCGAGGAGAAAGAACGCGCGGAAGCCCTGACCGGCACGCCGGAAGCACCCGTGGTGCTGGCTGGGGACACCGCTCCAGCCGTTGAACCGAGTGAGTCCGAGGGCGGCGAAATGGCGCATCGACCTACCGACGAAGCGACCAAGCAGGACGAGGCTGAGCCCTCCTCCGCGCCGGAAGTTGAGCCGGAACAGGATGACAAGCCGAAGGCCTGACGCCTGGAAACCAGGGCACACGTTGTGTGCCCTGAAACGAAAGAGCCCCGGTATCACCGGGGCTTTTTCGTTTCAGGCAAGACCGCAAGCAGCGGATGTCAAAGCACGTTGGGCTCGATTTCCAACTCGACGGCGAATCGCCTGTACACGTCAGCCTGAATCCGCTGCGCCAAGGCCAATATTTCCTTACCGGTGGCGTGACCGTAATTGACCAGTACAAGGGCCTGGGCGCGATGGACGCCAGCGTCGCCCTCCCGAAAGCCTTTCCAGCCGGCCCGATCGATCAGCCACCCGGCAGCCAGCTTGGCCCGATCATCACCCTGGGGGTAGGCTACGACATCGGGAAACTGTCGTCGCAACCGCTCAAGCTGCTCGGTAGACACGACCGGATTCTTGAAGAAGCTGCCGGCGTTTCCAAGCTCCCTGGGATCGGGCAGCTTCTCGCTCCGTATCGTGCAGACGGCGCGGCTTACGTCGACAGCGGTCGGTTGGGTGACGCCCAACTCCGCAAGCCTCTGCCTGATCGGCCCGTAATCGAGGTGCAACTTGGCATCGTGTGCCAGGCGAAACCTGACGCGCAATATCACGTAACGTCCCGCCTGGCGCTTGAACAGGCTGTCGCGATAGTCGAAGGCACAATCGCTCAGCGACATTTCACAGATCCGCCTGTGCCAGAGATCGTAAGCGGTGAGCCCCTCGAACACATCGCGGATTTCCACGCCGTAGGCGCCGATATTCTGGATCGGTGCAGCGCCAACGGTCCCCGGAATCAGGCTCAGATTCTCCAGCCCCACCAGACCGCGATCTAGCGTCCATAGCACAAACGGATGCCAGGGTTCACCGGCCTCTGCCTCCACGATCACGCCGCCGCAATCCGCCCGCAGGATTCGCCGTCCTCGGTTTGCCAGACGCAACACAAGGGCATCGATATCGCGCGTCAGCAGCAGGTTGCTGCCGCCGCCCAGCGGCATGAGCGCCAAGCCTTCGGCCACGGCAAAGGCGGCCGCAGCCGCGACATCGGCTTCGTCATGCGCCTCGGCGTAGACTCGCGCTCGCTGCTCGAGTCCAAAACTGTTCAAGGCCTTGAGCGAGTGGTCGCGCTCGATACGCAGGGTCACAGCCGCTCCTGCACTTCGTGCAGCAGGCCGTCAGCCGCCTGCTCGATCAGATCCAACACCTGCTGGAAGCCTTCCTCGCCGCCATGGTAAGGATCGGGCACCGCGTCGCAGCCTATGCCATAGCGACGCAAGAACAGGTCGGTCTCGGCCCGGGAGCCGGCTGGCTGCATCGCTTGCAGGTGGGCAAGGTTATCGTGATCCATCGCCAGTATCAGATCGAAGCGCTGGAAGTCGTCTAGCGCTACCTGGCGCGCACGCAAGCCTGACAGCTCGTATCCACGCGCCGCGGCCGCCATGCAGGAACGTGCATCGGGCGCCTTTCCCCGGTGCCAGCCTGCAGTGCCAGCCGAGTCGACCACGACGCGCGCTTCCAGACCGGCATGACGCAAACGCTGACGAAATACGCCTTCGGCAGTCGGCGAACGACAGATATTGCCGAGGCAGACGAAGAGTATCTTCACTGCGCATGCCCCAGCAGGCGGCGAACTCGCTCGAGATCCTCCATGGTATCCACGCCGGCGGGAGGCGGCTCGACGGCATCGGCGACATGGATCCTTTTGCCATGCCAGAGCGCGCGGAGCTGCTCCAGGCATTCCACATCTTCCAGCCAGCAAGGTCCCCAGGCCACGAAGTCAGCGAGAAAACCGGCACGATAGGCGTAGATACCGATATGCCGGCGGTACGGCACACCCGCCGGCAGCTGGTCCCGGCTCGCCGCAAAGGCGTCGCGCGCCCATGGCAGAGGCGCACGCGTAAAGGTCAGCGCCAGACCGTTCATGTCCGACAAGACTTTTACCACGTTGGGATTGAACAGCCCGGCGGCGTCGAGCAGCGGCTCGGCGAGCGTGGCAATCGCCGCCTCGGGATGATCCGCCAGATTGGCCGCAACCTGATCGATCACCGTTGGCGGTATCAACGGTTCGTCGCCCTGCACGTTGACCACGATGGCATCGGCCGCCAGCCCCAGTCGTGCTGCCACCTCGGCAAGCCGGTCGGTACCGGAATTGTGCTCCGGTGCAGTCAGCACGACCTCGGCCCCGAAGCGATGACAGGCATCGACGATGCGCGGATCATCGGTCGCAACCACAACCTGACGTGCCGAACTCTTGCAGGCCTGGGTCCAGACGTGCTGGATCATTGGCAGGCCGCCGATGTCCTGCAACGGTTTGCCCGGCAGACGTGTAGAAGCAAAACGCGCTGGAATGACAACGCAGAAATCCGTGCTCATTTGTCCAGGCGCTCGTCTACATCTAGCGTTCTCGCCTCGCTTTCGAGCATCACCGGAATGCCGTCTCGTACCGGGTAGGCGAGACCATCCGCCTTGCAGATCAGCTCAGACTTGTCATCGGCGAGCTTCAACGGCCCTTTGCACAGCGGGCACGCCAGAATATCGAGCAGTTTGGTATCCATTGCGCAGTCCTTTGAGGGCGTTCGACTGCAGCGGCAGGCGAGCGACTTAGGTGTGGACGGGAATCAGGCGGGCCAGTTGTTCATCGAACCAGGCAATGAAGGCATCGCAGGGCCTGGCCTGCACTTCTAGGTAATACCAGCCGGGACGCGCGAACGCCCGGCATTTGACCGCGTCCTTCTCGGTCATCACCAGCGGCAGCTCCGGAGCAAAACTGAGCTGCTCGGCGGTATACACGGCGTGATCGGCGAAGGGATGCGGAATCGGCCGCCAGTTTAGCGCCTCGAGCGTAGCGAAGAAACGCTCTGGATTGCCGATACCGGCGACCGCGTGCACGGCCTGCAGCGATGCCAGATGATTCACCGGCAGTACCCGGCCGCTGACGATTTCGACTAGCCCACTCGGTTGCAGGCTGAAGCCGAAGGCATCGGCTTGCGTCGTACCGCCGTTGTACAGTACCGCGTCCACGGACTCCAGGCGGCTGGCTGGCTCTCGCAGCGGGCCAGCTGGCAGGCAGCGGCCATTACCCAAGCCTCGTGCCGCGTCGATCAGGACCAACTCCAGATCGCGGCCCAGGCCGTAGTGTTGCAAACCATCGTCACAGAGCACGAGATCGATCGGCTCGGCCTGCAGCAGTGCCTGTACCGCGCGGGCGCGGTCGGGGTCGATCATCAGCGCGACGCCGGTGCGCTGCACGATCAGCAACGGCTCGTCGCCGGCCGTCCTGGCATCCTGATCGCAAGTGACGCGCCAGGGATATTCCGGCGGCTTTGCACCGTAACCGCGACTGACCACCCCGACGCGTAGCCCGAGGGCCCGGCAATGCTCCACCAGCCACAGGATCAGCGGCGTCTTGCCTGTACCACCGACCGTAATGTTGCCCACCACGACAACTGGAACCGGCGCTCGATAGCTGGCAGTCATGCCCTGCAGGAAACGCTGCCGCTTGCGTGTGACGACCATGCGATACAACGCCTCGAGCGGGCCCAGCAAGGCTAATGCCGGGTGCCCCTGGTACCAGGCGCGCTGAAGTTTTTGCGCGAGCGTCATCAGGGCGCAGCCTGCGCCTCGACCGTGGTAATCCGCAGATGAGCGAAGCCGAGCTTGCCGGCGGCGTCCATCGCGGTGATCACGGCCTGATGGGGTGTCTTGCCATCGGCACTGATGATCAACGGCAGGCTGTTATCGCCGCCAGACTCCTTGCTCAGCGCAGCCATGAGGGCGTCGAGATCGCTTTTGAGCAGCGCCTTGCCATTGAGCGAATAGTTGCCTTCGATGTCGATCACTACTTCGAGCTGCTTGACCTCGGTCTGCTGTGGCGGTGTCCCGCTCGCCGCCTCGGGCAAATCGACCTTCAGCTGGGTTTCTCGGGTGAAGGTCGTGGTTACCACGAAAAAGAGCAGCAGAATGAATACAACATCGATCAGCGGCGCAAGCCCGATATCGACGTTCTCCCGCGGCTTGCGGCGAAACTTCACGGCCGGCCCTCGCTGAGGTCGACATCACGGTCGCCCTGAACCACCTCGACCAGCTTGATCGCCTCCTGCTCCATGCCCACGACCAATTCATCGACTCGCCGGCTGAGAAAACGATGAAAGAACAGTGCGGGAATGGCCACCATCAGCCCCGCCGCGGTGGTGATCAGCGCCTTGGATATGCCGCCGGCCAGTTGTGGCGCATTGGCCATGCCGGAGCCCATGAAGGAGCTGAAAATCTCGATCATGCCCAGCACCGTGCCGAGCAACCCGAGTAATGGCGCGATACCAGCGATGGTGCCCAGGGCGTTCAGGTAGCGCTCCAGGTCGTGGACCACGCGAGCGGCCGCTTCCTCGATGCACTCCTTCATGATTTCCCGCCCGCGCTTGGAGTTGGCGAGGCCCGCGGCAAGAATCTCACCGAGTGGCGAATCGGCACGCAGTTCCTTGAGTTTCTGGTTGCTGAGCTGCTTGTCTTTGATCCACTTCCATACCTGACCGAGCAGGTGCGGAGGCGTGACGCGACTCGGACGCAAGGTCCACAGCCGCTCAGCGATGATGGCGGCCGCAACGATTGAACACAGAATGATCGGCAGCATTATCCAGCCGCCAGCTTTGACCAGCTCCCACACGAGTCGAATCCCCCTCGAAAAAACCGCGTCACTCTAGCACAGGGCCTGCCGCCAGCCGACGGCTGCCGTTCTCATTTTCCCGCCAGAACCGACGCTCCCAGCGTAAACCCTGGGGCGCAGTGAAGCTGCCCAGTACTATGCGCAAGGCGCCGTCCCGAGCCGTGTCGTAGAGCGGTATGCCCGCCTCATCCAAACGATGCAGCACCTCGGAGTGCGGGTGCCCGAACGGGTTGTGTGCGCTACGCGACACCAACGCCGCGCTTGGCGCAACGGCCGAGAGAAAGGCGACAGAAGTCGAAGTGCGGCTGCCATGATGTCCAAGCAGCAACCAGTCGCTTCGAGGGTTAAAGCGGCTGCCGAGCAGGGCCTGCTCGGCGGCGCTGTCCAGATCGCCCGTCAGCAGAATCCGTTCGCCGGCGGCCTCGACCGCCAGCACGCAGGACGCCTGGTTTCCGTCGCCTGCACGCAGCCAGCGCCATGTCTCGAAGCGCACCTCATCCCAGCGCCAGCGTTCGCCGGGCCGGCAGTCCTCTACAGCCGGAAGGTCCAATGCCTGCGCCTCACCGCTTAGCATCCGGCGCACCGGCAAAGAGCGAAGTACCGCCTGGGCGCCACCAGCATGGTCACTGTCGGCGTGGCTGAGCAACAAAAGATCAAGCTGTCGGGTCCCCAGTCGACGTAACGAAGGCACCACCACGCGCTCGCCGATATCGAAGCGACCATAACGGGGGCCGGCATCGTAGAGCAGATCGTGGCCCTGCGTGCGGACCAGGACTGACAGCCCTTGACCGACATCCAGCACATGGATCTCGGCACGTCCCGGAGGGGGCCGTTCGCTGCCGACGAAAAGCAAGGGCAGCATCAGGAGACCGCCGAACAGACGGAACGGAATGCCTGCCGGCAGCAGCAGAATCAGCGCCCCAAGGCTCGCGGCCAGCAGCATCCAGCCGGAGGCTTGCGGCGCGAGCCAGGCCGGCTGCCAGCCAGCGACCCAGGCCAGCAAGCCGAACAAGCCCTGCAATGACCAACCTACCCCATTCAGCAGGCTCTCCCCGAGCCCCAGCGGTAGATAAAGCGCGGCAGTTCCCACAAGGGCAAACGGAACGGTCAGGCTGACCCAGGGTACCGCTACGAGGTTGGCAAGCGGCCCGCTGAAGCTGACCGGAAGCCCGAGCATCAACATCATCGGTAGCAGGCCGAGCGTCATTGCCCACTGCGCACGCAAGAGCGTGCGCCACCAGCCGGCAGCCCCGAGCCGGCCGGCAAAGACCCACACCAGCAACGCGACTGCAGCGAACGACAGCCAGAACCCTGGCTGCAGGCTGACCAGCGGGTTGGCCAGCAGCACCAGGACCAGGGCGAGCAGCAAGGGGAACCAGACGCCGAGATGCCGGTAGCGCAGCCGCCAAAGCAGCACTGCCGCAACCATTACACAGGCGCGCTGTACCGGCACCTCGAACCCCGCCAGCCAGGCATAGCCCAGGGCGCCGCCGAAAGCGAGACCGCATGCAACCGGCAGCCACGGCAGGCGCGAAGGCCAGCAGCCCAGACGGTAGAGCAAATGGACCAGCCCATAGAGCAGTCCGGCCAGCATCGCCACATGCTGACCGGAAATTACCAGTAAGTGCACCGTGCCGGTGTCCTGCAGGATCTGCCAATCGCCGGGCGTGAGCCCGGAGTCGTCGCCGACGACCAGCGCCGCAATCGCACCCGAGCGACCATGGGCATCGAGCGCAGCCAGCCGCTGCCTGAGCGCATCGCGCCAGCCGACGGGCGTGACGGAGGCCGCGACTCGCTCGCCCGCCTTTACCGTACCTGTCGCGCCGATGTGCCTTGAGAGCAGCCAGGCCTCATAGTCGAAGGTCTGTGGATTGACCATTGCGCGAGGCCGTTTCAGACGTGCCGCGAGTCGCCAGCGCTCACCGGCCCGAAGCGCAGGCCCGCCGTGCCAGCCAAGGCGAAGGCGCGACGGCAGGCCGGCATGGCGCGACTGGATATCGGTCAGTTCGAAGCGAACCACCCCATCGATGGTTGCAGGCAAGCCGACGATCACGCCCTCGAGCCAGAAGGTGCGGCCATCCAGATCGACCGGGAGTCGGTCATCGAGGGCGAGCTGCGCCTGCCAACAGGCCCATACCAGGCCCAGGGCGAAACACGCAAAGGGGCGCGTACGCTTCCAGCACATCGCGCCAACCGCCGTCGCGCCCAGCAGTGCCAACAGAGCGCCTGCCGGCAACTCAGGCAGCCAGCGCGGCACCAGCAAACCCGCCGCCAGCGCAGCCATCCCTGTGCGCGCCTTCATATGCCCTCCTGGCAAGCCGGCCGCAGCCGCAGAAAACCTGCCCGCCGCAATCCGTAGCGGCGCACAAGCCTGTGACAAAAGTTCTGTCGGCGAGAGCCTCGGAGCACGGCATAATTACGCGCTCACGTACACCCGAGTCCCGACATGCCGCGTCGTATCTTCAAGCGCTACATGCCCCACCCCGACCGCATCAAGGGTAACAAGTCACTGAGATTTCTTGGCGGCCTGATTCACGATCCCAATCTCTGGCACCTGAACCGCCACTCAGTTGCCCGCGCGATGGGCATCGGCCTGTTCTGGGCGATGATTCCGATGCCCATGCAGATGCTCGCAGCGGCGCTCTGTGCGCTTCCTGCCAGAGCCAATCTGCCGATCGCCATCGGCCTGGTCTGGCTGACCAACCCGCTGACGATGCCGCCGGTGTTTTATTGCAACTACAAGCTCGGCGCCTGGCTGATGGATACACCGGCGATCGGAATGCCAGAGGAGTTGAGCCTGGCCTGGGTGACACACCTGCTCAGGGATAACTGGCAGCCCCTGTACCTGGGCTCGCTGGTGATGGCTGCGGTTCTGGCCCTGCTGGGCTACTTCGGCACCCAGGCCTACTGGCGCTGGTGGGTCGGCCGCAGCTGGCGTCGGCGCCAGCACGGGCGCCGCTGAGCCTCACTCGTAGCGCAATGCCTCGGCCGGCTGCGTCTGCGCGGCGCGCCAGGCTGGATATAGGGTCGCCAGAAAGCTGAGCGAAAGCGCCACCGCAGCCACGACCACGACATCCAGTACCTGCAACTCTGATGGCAGGCTGCTGATGAAATAGACGTCCGAGCTGAAGATGTGCTGGCCCGACACGCGCTCGAGCCAACCCACCAGCGAACTGACATTGAGCGCGCCGAGCACACCCAGCACCACGCCGATCAGCGTGCCACTCAGGCCGATAATGCTGCCCTGCACCATGAAGATCGCCATGATCTGCCGAGGCGTGGCGCCCAGCGTGCGCAGGATGGCGATGTCCGCCCGCTTGTCGGCAACGACCATGATCAGCGTGGCGATGATGTTGAAGGCGGCGACCGCGACGATCAGCATCAGTAACAGCCCGATCATGGTCTTTTCCATCTTCATCGCGCTGAACAGGCTACCCTGCGTCTTCGACCAGTCTTCAGCGTGATAGCCCGGCCCCAAGGTGGCGGCGATCCGGGCCGCGATAGCCGGCGCCTGATACAGATCGGCGAGGCGCACTCGTACGCCCTGAACCTGCTCGGCCGACCAGCGCTGAATGGCCGCGGCGTCGGCACGATGGATCATCACCAGGCTGCCGTCGAGATCGGCGCCCACTTTGAATAGGCCAACCACGGTCAGCCGCTGCATGCGCGGCGTGACGCCACCGGGAGCATCACTCGGTTCAGGCACGATGAGCGTCAGCTTGTCACCTACCGAGAGCCCGAAGCGCCTGGCCGTGATCCCCCCCAGCACCACGCCGTAGTCACCGGGACGCAAGTCGTCGAGGCGACCTGCGATCATGCGCGAAGCGACGATCGATACCCGCGCCTCGGCGCTTGGCTCGATCCCGCTGATCTGCACCGGCTGCATGGCGCCCTTGTAGGAGAGCATGCCTTCGAGCTGGGTAAGCGGCGCGGCGCCGAGTACCTGCGGCTGCTTCCCGATCCGTGCCGCGAGCGACTGCCAGTCTTCGATCGGTTCCGGGCCGAAGATCGTCGCATGGGGAATCATCCCGAGGATGCGCGCGCTCATTTCACGCTGGAAGCCGTTCATCACCGACAGCACCAGGATCATGGCCAGCACGCCTAGCGCCAGGCCGATCAACGAGGTCAGCGAAATGAACGAGATGTAGTGGTTTCGGCGCTTGGCCCGGGTGTAGCGACTGCCAATGAACAGGCTGAGCGGACGGAACATCATTCAGCCACCAGGCGGCCATCCTGCAGGCGCAGGATCTTGTCCATCTGAGCCGCCAGCTGCGGGTCGTGGGTCACCACCAGAAACGCCGTGCGCAGCGAGCGACTAAGTTCGAGCATCAGCTCCTGAATGCCTTGCGCCGTATGGTGATCCAAATTGCCGGTCGGCTCGTCAAGCAGGACCAGCGCCGGGCGGTTGACCAGCGCACGGGCGATAGCCACACGCTGCCGCTCGCCGCCGGAAAGCTCGGCGGGCTTGTGCTCCAGACGATGGCCAAGCCCTACCCGCTCGAGCAATTCGGTCGAGCGCCGTCGTGCCTCGGAGAGGTCGGTTCGGCCGATGAGCAGAGGCATGCAAACGTTCTCGAGCGCAGTGAACTCAGGCAGCAGATGGTGAAACTGATAGACGAAACCAAGCGCCCGATTGCGCAGCAGTCCACGCTCCTTCTCGTTGAGCGCTGAAAGCTGCTCGCCCGCAAGCCAGACGCTGCCCTCGCTGGGCGTATCGAGCCCGCCGAGCAGGTTGAGCAAGGTGCTTTTGCCGGAGCCGGAGCTGCCGACGATGGCGACACGCTCGCCGGGAAAGAGCTCCAGTTCGAGATTGCCGAGCACCTCGACCGATTCCGGGCCCTGATCGTAGCGTTTGCCCAGGTTGCGGCAACTCAGGACGGCGCTTTCGGGATTTGCAGCATTCATGGCCAGCTCACTCATAACGTAGCGCTTCGGCCGGCTGCGTGCGCGCGGCACGCCAGGCCGGATACAGCGTGGCAAGGAAACTCAGCAGCAGTGCCGCGACGCAGACCTGGATCACGTCGGCGGCCAGCAGACGGGACGGCAGATAGTCGATGAAGTAGACGTCCGCATTGAGAAATTTGTGCCCGATCAGCCGCTCCAGCCAGGCGATGCCGGCACTGACGTTCAGCGCGGCGAGGATGCCAAGTACGGCTCCGACCAGCGTGCCGACCACGCCGATGACCGTGCCCTGGACCATAAAGATCGCCATGATCTGCCGCGGCGTAGCCCCCAGCGTGCGCAGGATGGCGATATCGCCACGTTTGTCGGTAACGACCATGACCAGTGTCGAGATGATGTTGAAGGCGGCCACGGCCACGATCAGCAGCAGCAGCAACCCGATCATCGCCTTTTCCATGCGAATGGCCTGGTAGAGATTGCCGTGCGTACGCGTCCAATCGCGCGAGTAGTAGTCCTCACCCAGCTGGCCGGCCAACTCCCAGGCGATGCGAGGCGCCTGGAACAAGTCTTCGAAGCGCAGCCGCAGCCCCTGCACCTGCCCGGGCTTCCAGCGCTTGAGACGTGCCAGGTCAGCAATATTCGCCATCGCAACGTAGCCGTCGATCTCGCCAGCGCCGACATGGAAGATGCCTGTCACGGTGAAGCGCTTCATGCGCGGAAACATCCCCGCCGGCGTGACGGTCACTTCCGGAGCAACGAACGTCACCTTGTCACCGACGGCAAGGCCGAGTTTCTGCGCCGCCTTGTCGCCGATGACAATGCCGAACTCACCCGGGGCCAGGTCGTCCAGCGAGCCCTCGCGGAAGAACTGATCGATGATCGAAACCCTGCGCTCTGCCGTTGGATCGACCGCATTGATCAGGATCTTGCTCACCTGGCCTCGATTGGTCAGCAGACCCTGGGCCTGGATGAACGGGGCGACAGCCGCCACCTGTGGGTTGGCCTGGATTCGCTCGGCGAGCGCCTCCCAGCCATCGATTGGAACGGCGCGTTCGAGGGTCGCGTGCGGCACCATGCCAAGCACACGGGTACGCATCTCATGATCGAAGCCATTCATCACTGACAGGACCAGGATCATCACCAGCACGCCCAGGGCCAAGCCGATCATCGAGGTGAAGGAAATGAAGGAGACGAACAGGCTGCGGCGCTTGGCGCGTGTATAGCGCGCTCCGATGAACACGGACAGCGGTCTGAACATAGGTCGACTTATTCGCTGGCGGGGAAAAACGAGCGTGACGGCTGGTGCCCGAAGGCCTGATAGACTCACGCCACCATCGTTAGCGGGGCGTGCCATGCCGACACAAGACACTGAAGAACGCCGGGAATACTACCGTATCGAGGACCGCATCGCACTGGAAATACTGCTCGCTGAAGCGGACGGTAACAATCAGCCGCCTGCGCTGCCACGGCAGTTCGCCTTGCTCGCCGAGCTGCATCAGCTGGATTTCGAGTCCCAGCATCTGTTGCGGCAAATTGCCGATCAGAATCGCACCCTCGCCAACTACCTGAAGGTGCAGAACCGACGCATCGACCTGCTCGGCCAGGCGTTGGCGCAGGGGTTGCTCGCCGAGAGCGACTGCGAGCGCGACGTCATCCTGTCGGAAGGTGGCGTCAGCTTCGTTCATGAGCAGCCGATTAGGGTTGGCACGCCGCTGCTCCTCAAGATGGTTCTCTTGCCGCAGGGCCTCGGCCTGTTGCTCGCTGCACGCGTCCTGCACTGCGAAGCCGCGGAAGGCGGTAAGTTTCAGCTCGGCACGGAATTCGAAGCGCTGACTGACGCACAACGGCAACTGCTGGCTCGGCATATCCTGCAGAAACAGGCGCTGGAACGTCGCCTGGCCCGTGAGACCCCGCAAGGAGATTGATCCGATGTTGCGCTACGCCCTTCTCAGCCTGACCCTCGCCTTCAGCAGTGCGCTACAGGCCGAACAGATCATCATTCCGCTCGGCCAACAGGGCGGCGGCGAGCTGGCGCTACCCTCGCGCGGGGCTAGCAAGGGCGCAGTGCTGGAACGCTTCGGGTTGCCCGACAACGAACATTCCCCTGTCGGCCAGCCGCCGATCACCCGATGGGACTACCGCACCTTTTCGGTCTACTTCGAAGGCGACCGCGTCATCGACAGCGTCATCGACCATCGGCCTCTTCACCTTCCTCAGGATCAGCAGCAACCGTGACCCAGATCTATGGCCATCGAGGCGCAAAGGGCCAAGCGCCGGAAAATACGCTGGCCGGCTTTCAGCTGTGCCTGCAAGACGGTGTGAACCGCTGCGAACTCGATTTACATCTCTCTCGCGATGGCGAGCTGATGGTCATCCACGATCCCACACTGAAGCGCACCACCGGCCGGCGCGGCAAAGTCGCCGAACACAGCGCGCAGGAGCTTGCCAGCTACGACGCTCGCCTCGGTGGCCCCGGCTGGGAACAGCCGTGCCCGATTCCACGCCTGGAAGAGCTTTTTGCTAGCTGCGACTTCGAGCATTGGCAATTGGAAGTCAAAAGCGCATCGCATGAACGCGCCAGGCGGACGGTATTGGCGATCGCTATCCTGGCCGAGCGCCACGGCCTTAGCGAGCGGATCACGGTGACCTCCGGATCGCGCGTGGTGCTCAAGGCGCTTGCCGAGCTGGCCCCGCATCTTTCCCGCGGCCTGGTCGCCGAGTATGGCTGGCTCGACCCGCTGAAGGTCGCCAAGGCGTATGGCTGCAACCTACTGGCCCTGAAATGGTCGCTCTGTACACCCGGGCGACTGCTCAAGGCACAGCGACAAGGCCTGCATGTCTCCACCTGGACGGTGAACGAGCCGGCACTGATGCTGCGCCTGGCGGACATGGGCGTCGACAGCCTGATCACCGACTTCCCCAGGCTTGCCACCACAACCCTGGCCGGACGGTAGCGGAAAACGAAAAGGCCCGCCGGCGGGTGCCGACGGGCCTGGACGCTTGGCAGCATGCGGTGCGCTACCGTGACCTGATCTAAAGGCTTTCCCGGTTGGGCCAATGCCATTGCCGGGAATCACCGGTGCCTCCGACCGGCTCAGGCCACCGGTCGGAGCCTCTCAAAAAAGCCGGTTCAGACCGTCAAACGCCGCGACCCGATAAGCCTCGGCCATGGTCGGGTAGTTGAAGGTGGTGTTGACGAAGTACTTGATCGAATTCGCCTCCCCCTTCTGGTTCATGATCGCCTGACCGATATGCACGATCTCCGAGGCCTGATAGCCGAAGCAATGCACGCCAAGCACCTCTAGCGTTTCGCGATGGAAGAGGATCTTCAGCATGCCGACCGGTTCGTAGGAGATCTGCGCACGCGCCATGCTCTTGAAGAACGCCTTGCCGACCTCGTAGGGGACCTTGGCCTGCGTCAGCTCGCGCTCGTTCTTGCCGATCGAGCTGATCTCCGGAATGGTGTAGATGCCCGTCGGCACGTCGTCGACGAACCGCCAGGTATCGTTCTCGACGATACTCCCAGCTGCCGAGCGCCCCTGGTCGTAGGCTGCACTGGCCAACGAGGGCCAGCCGATCACATCGCCCGCCGCATAGATGTTGCCGACCTCGGTGCGGTAGTGCTCGTCGACCTGAACCTGGCCACGGCTGTTGGCCTTCAAGCCGATGTTCTCCAGCGCCAGCTTGTCGGTGTTGCCGGTACGCCCGTTACTCCAGAGGAAGGCATCGGCCTTGATCTTCTTGCCCGACTTCAGGTGCAGGATCACACCGTTGTCCAGCCCCTCGACGCGCTCGTACTCTTCGTTATGCCGGATCAGCACATTGTTGTTGCGCAGGTGGTAGGACAGCGCATCGGAAATCTCGTCGTCGAGGAACGACAGCAGCTGATCGCGATTGTCGATGAGATCGACGAGCACGCCCAGGCCACTGAAGATGGAAGCATATTCGCAGCCGATCACCCCGGCCCCGTAGATGATCATCCGACGCGGCGTATGGCTCAGCGTAAGGATGGTGTCGCTGTCGTAGATCCGCGGGTGGTTGAAGTCGATGTCAGCCGGGCGATAGGGGCGCGACCCGGTGGCGATCACGATCTGCTTGGCCACCAGCTTCTCGACCATACCGTTCAGGCAGACCACCTCGACGCTCTGCTCATCGGCGAAGCTGGCCGTTCCAAAAAAGGTATCGATCCGGTTGCGCGCGTAGTAACCGGTGCGCGAGGTCACCTGCTTGCTGATGATCTTCTCGGCGCTCTTGAGCACGTCCGGGAAGGAGAACCAGCGCGGTTCGCCGATCTGACGAAACAAGGGGTTGGTGTTGTACTGCATGATCTGGCGCACCGAGTGACGCAGCGCCTTGGACGGAATGGTCCCCAGGTGGGTGCAGTTGCCGCCCACCAGCGGTCGATTGTCGACCACGGCGACCTTGCGCCCGGCTTTGACGGCGTTCATCGCCGCGCCTTCGCCGGCCGGGCCGGAGCCCAGCACCACCACATCGTAGTTATAGACAGCCATATGTACTCCCCAAACGCGGTCGCTACGCTAGCGCCGCACCAAACAATCCTTCATTGCCCGTGGGGCGCACGGCGCTCGACACGGGCCGAATCCACTCACTTACGGGTCGCGTCGTAGGCCAGGTCGCTCTGCGTCTGCGCTCGCTCCTGGTTCACTTCCTCGCACTTTTCGCGGCTGCCTCCGCAGATCGAGCATTCCTTCTCGATTCCCAAGGCCGCGATACCTCCACAAGAACCCGCAATCGGCTTGCGCCCCATGATCACGCCAATGGCCATGCCAAAGACGACGAGAAGCATCACCAGAAAAACCAGTAGCCAGGTCATTTGTCTTCTCCTTCACCGAACAGCTGTTTGAAAGCCGTGGAGCTCGTACTGACGAATTGCTGACCCTGCCGCACGACGAAGAGGGCCGCGAGCTGGTGCCGATTGGCGAACTCCAGTCCCTTGTCCGGCCCCAGCACCATCAGTGCCGTCGACAAACCATCGGCTTTGAGGGTCGAGGGATGCAGCACCGTGACAGCGGCCAACCGATGCTCGATAGGGGCGCCGGTGGTCGGGTCGATTGTATGGGAATAGCGCCGGCCATCCCGCTCGAAATAGTTGCGATAGTCGCCAGAGGTCGACACACCGAGGCCATCGAGTTCGACGATCCGCTGCGCTACTCGCTGGTCGTCACGTGGCGCTTCGATCGCGATCCGCCAGGGCTGGCCGTCCGGCTTGTGCCCTTCGGCCTTGAGCTCGCCGGTAATTTCGACCAGATAGCTCTTCACGCCGAGCGCCTTCAGCCGCGCCACGACCCGATCCACCGCATAGCCCGCCGCGATGCTGTTGAAATCGACCTGGGCGGCAACATCCTTGCACAGCTGCTCGCCTTCGATTCGCAGATGTCGGTGACCGACATTCTCCCGCGCCGTGGCGATTTCGCTCTCGGACGGAATGCGCTCCATGCGCCCCTGCGGGCCAAACCCCCAGAGGTCGAGCAACGGCTCCAGCGTGAGGTCGAGGGCGCCGCCAGTCTGCCTGGATAGCCGCTCGCCGGCGGCGACCAGCTCACGTACAGCCTCAGGCACGGCCTGGCACTGCCCGGCCGGCAGCCGGTTGAATTGGGCGATGTCCGAGTCGGCTCTGTAGGTCGACAGCTGTCGGTCCAGATCGGCCAATATCCGCTCGGTTTCCTTCTGCAGCACATCGCGCGCGGGCACGCCGTCGCCCCGCACATACTTGATCGAATAGGTACTGCCCATGGTCGGCCCGTCGAAGCTTTCGAGCCGGTCCTGAAACAGACAGCCCGTCAGGGCTGCCGCGAGAGCGGCAGTCAAGACGGGCTGCAGTAGCGCTTTGATCATGCTAACCGCCGAAGTCGTCGAGCAGGATGTTCTCCGGTTCGACCCCCAGGTCCGTCAGCATCTTGATTACCGAGGCATTCATCATGGGCGGGCCGCACATGTAGAACTCGCAATCCTCGGGCGCCGGGTGGCTCTTCAGGTAGTTTTCGTAGAGCACGTTGTGGATGAAGCCGGTCGGCCCCTGCCAGTTGTCCTCGGGCTGCGGATCGGACAAGGCCAGATGCCACTCGAAGTTCGGATTCTCCGCTTGCAGCTGGTCGTACTCTTCCACATAGAACGCTTCACGCAACGAGCGGGCGCCGTACCAGAAGCTCATCTTGCGGGTGGACTTCAAACGCTTGAGCTGGTCGAAGATGTGCGAACGCATCGGCGCCATGCCGGCACCGCCACCGATGAAGACCATTTCGGCATCGGTATCCTTGGCGAAAAACTCACCAAACGGACCGTACACGGTCACCTTGTCACCCGGCTTGAGGCCGAATACCCAGGACGACATCTTGCCCGGCGGGACATCATCACGACCCGGAGGCGGCGAGGCGATCCGGATGTTGAACTTGACCAGGCCCTTCTCTTCCGGGTAGTTGGCCATCGAGTAGGCGCGAATGGTGGTTTCGTCGACCTTGGAAACGTACTTCCACAGATTGAACTTGTCCCAGTCGCCGCGAAATTCAGGCTGGATGTCGAAATCCTTGTAGTTGACCGTGTGCGGAGGACACTCCAGCTGCACATAGCCACCCGCCCGGAAGTCGACGTTCTCGCCTTCGGGAAGCTTGAGCGTAAGCTCCTTGATGAAGGTCGCGACGTTGGGGTTCGACGCAACGGTGCATTCCCATTTCTTCACGCCGAAGACTTCTTCCGGCACCTCGATCTTCATGTCCGCCTTGACCGGTGTCTGGCAGGACAGGCGCCAGCCCTCACCGGCCTCGCGGCGGGTGAAATGCGACTCCTCGGTCGGCAGCATCTCGCCGCCACCGCTCTCGACGATGCACTTGCACTGAGCACAGGTACCGCCGCCGCCGCACGCCGAAGACAGGAAGATGTTGTTGGCCGCCAGGGTCTGCAGCAGCTTGCCGCCAGCCGGCACGGTGATCGTGCGCTCACCGTTGATCTCGATCGACACATCGCCACTGGATACCAGCTTGGCGCGAGCAGCCAGGATGATCATCACCAGCGCGATGACGATGGCGGTGAACATGCCGATGGCGAGGAAAATTTCGTAACTCATCAGTTCATCCCGTCCTTACAGCTGTACGCCAGAGAAAGACATGAAGCCCAGCGACATCAGTCCGATGGTGATGAAGGTGATGCCCAGCCCCTGCAGCCCTTCCGGTACGTCGCTGTACTTCAGCTTCTCGCGGATGCCTGCCAGCAAGGCGATGGCAAGAGCCCAGGAAGCGCCGGAGCCGAGCCCGTAGACCATGCTCTCGCCGAGGTTGTAGTCACGCTCGACCATGAACAGCGTGCCACCCATGATGGCGCAGTTCACGGTGATCAGCGGGAGGAACACACCCAGCGCGTTGTACAGGCTGGGCACGTACTTATCGAGCAACATCTCGAGGATCTGCACGATGGCCGCGATCACGCCGATATAGCTCAGGAGACCGAGAAAGCTCAGGTCCACATCCGGCAACCCGGCCCAGGACAATGCCCCGGCCTTCAGCAGGTAGGTGTAGATCAGGTTGTTGGCCGGCACGGTGACCGTCTGCACGACGATCACCGCGATACCCAGGCCAATTGCGGTTTCGACCTTCTTCGAAATCGCGATGAAGGTACACATGCCGAGGAAGAACGCCAGGGCCATGTTCTCAATGAACACGGCGCGGACGAACAGGCTGATGTAATGCTCCATTAGTAAGCCTCCTTGCTCGAGACTTGCGGCGCCATCTTGAAGGCAGGTTTCTCGACCTGTTCCTTCTTCCAGCTACGGATGCCCCAGATGATCAGACCGATGAGGAAGAACGCGGACGGCGGCAGCAACAGCAGGCCATTCGGCAGGTACCAACCGCCGTCGTTGACCACCGGCAGGATGGTGTAACCCAACAGTTTGCCGGCGCCGAACAGCTCGCGAACGATACCCAGCACGATCAACATGGCGCTGTAGCCAAGGCCGTTACCGATGCCATCGAAGAACGAAAGCAGTGGCGGGTTCTGCATGGCGAACGCCTCGGCGCGCCCCATCACGATGCAGTTGGTGATGATCAGGCCGACGAATACCGACAGCTGCTTGGACAGGCTGAAGGCATAGGCCTTGAGCACCTGGTCGACCAGGATCACCAACGAAGCGATGATCACCATTTGCACGATCATGCGAATCGAGCTTGGGATCTGGCTGCGGATCATCGAGATGAACAGGTTGGAGAAACCGGTCACCAGGGTCAGCGCGATGGACATCACCAGCGCGGTCTTCAGGTTCGAGGTCACCGCCAGTGCGGAGCAGATACCGAGAATCTGCAGACCGATCGGGTTGTTGGCGACGATCGGATTCAGGAGAACGTCTTTGACTTTGGGTTGCGACATGTTCAGGCCTCCCCGGCACGCAGGTTAGCGATAAAAGGACCGAAGCCGTTTTCACCGAGCCAGAAATGCAACAGGTTGTTCACACCGTTGCTGGTCAGCGTGGCCCCGGCAAGCGCGTCGACCTGATGGTCGGCCTTCGGGCTCTTCGGATCGACACCACCCTTGACGACCTGGATCGCCAGGTTGCCGTTGTCACCGAACAGCTCCTTGCCCGGCCAGAGGCCGCGCCACTTCGGATTGTCCACTTCGCCGCCGAGGCCGGGCGTTTCACCGTGCTGATAGAAGCCCAGGCCGGCAACCGTGTTCAGATCACCCTCGAGCGCCATGAAGCCGTACAGCGTGGACCACAGGCCATAACCACGGACCGGCAGGATCAGGGTATCGATCGCCCCCTCACCCTGCCCCTCGACGATGTACACGATGCTGTAACGCTCACGGCGCTTGATCGAGGCGATATCTTGCTCGGCCGGCAGGGCCTGCGACAGCTGCGGATCCTTGGCGGCGGCCAGCGGATCGAAGCTCTTGGCCTCGAACTCGTCGCTGAATTTGCCGGTTTCGAGATCGACCAGACGGGTGACGATGCGTTCATTGAACAGCTCGCGCACCTGCTTGCCGGACATGCCGGCTTCGCCCAGTCCGGCGATCGCAAGAATGCTGCGCTGCTTGTCCAGCAACGCGTTCTGCTGTTGCGTGGGTCGCAGCGCGACCGCCGCGCCGGCGACGAAGACCGAGCACACGAGGCAGACCAGCAGGGCTACCGTCAGCGTGCGAACGGTGGATTCTTTCTGACTAGACATTACGGGCCAGCCTCCGCTTGACGTTGGCCTGAACGACGAAGTGGTCAATCAAAGGCGCACAGAGGTTGGCGAACAGGATCGCCAGCATCATGCCTTCCGGGAACGCCGGGTTGACCACGCGGATGAGTACCACCATGACCCCGATGAGGATGCCGAACACCCACTTGCCGGCATTGGTCATCGATGCCGACACCGGGTCGGTGGCCATGAAGATCATGCCGAAAGCAAAGCCACCGGCGACCATGTGCCAGTACCAGGGCATGGCGAACATGGCATTGGTGTCCGAGCCGATCAGGTTGAACAGATAGCTGAGACCGATCATGCCGAGCATCACGCCGCTGACGATGCGCCAGGAAGCGATCTTGGTCAGCAGCAGCACAGCGCCACCGATGAAGATGGCCAGGGTGCTGGTTTCACCGATCGAGCCGTGGATGGTACCGACGAAGGCGTCCATCCAGGTGATGCCATTCTGCACCACGTTGTCGATACCACCGGCGAAGCCCAGGCTGAGCGTGGTCGCGCCAGCGAAACCGTCGACCGCTGTCCAGACCGCATCACCGGACATCTGTGCCGGATAGGCAAAGAACAGGAAGGCACGACCGGTCAGCGCCGGGTTGAGGAAGTTCTTGCCGGTGCCACCGAACACTTCCTTGCCGATCACCACACCGAAGCTGATGCCCAGCGCCACCTGCCAGAGCGGGATGGACGGCGGCAGGATCAATGCGAACAGCACCGACGTCACGAAGAACCCTTCGTTGACCTCATGCTTGCGGATCGAGGCGAACAGCACTTCCCAGAAGCCGCCGACAATGAAGGTCACTGCGTAGATCGGCAGGAAGTAAGCGGCGCCCTGGATGAAGTTGTCCCATAGGCTGTTGGGATCGAAACCGGCGAGCATCGCGGTCAACGCGAACTGCCAGTCGCCCTGGGCTTGCAGCAGATCGGGGTTGGCGGCATAGATCAGGTTCGCCTGATAGCCGGTGTTCCACATCCCGAAGAACATCGCCGGGAAGGTGCACAGCCAGACGGTGATCATCATGCGCTTGAGATCAAGACCGTCACGCACGTGCGCGGTGGTCTTGGTCACGCTGCCGGGGCGATAGAGAAAGGTGTCTGCCGCTTCATAGAGCGCGTACCACTTCTCGTACTTGCCGCCCTTCTCGAAATGGTGCTCGATCTTGTCGAGGAATGCGCGAATGCCCATGCCTTATCCCTCCTTCTCGATGCGGGTCAGGTTGTCCCGCAAGATCGGGCCGTATTCATACTTGCCGGCGCAGACATAGGTGCACAGCGCCAGGTCCTCTTCATCGAGTTCCAGACAGCCGAGCTTTTGCGCCATCTCGGTGTCGCCGACGATCAGCGAACGCAGCAGCTGGGTCGGCAGGATGTCCAGCGGCATGACCTGCTCGTAGTTACCGACCGGCACCATCGCCCGCGGGCTGCCGTTGGTGGTGGTGGTAAGCGCGAATTTCTTGGCGCCCATCAGCTTGGAGATGAAGATGTTCAGCACCGAGTGCTTGTCGGAGCCCGCACGCAGGTAGTGCAGCATCTCGCGCTCCTTGCCCTCGCGCAGGCAGGACACCTGCTGGTGGTAGCGGCCGAGATAGGCGAAGGCCCCATGCGCGGTGCGGCCGCCGAGCAGCGAACCCGAGACCACGCGATTGGCTCCCGGCTGCAATTCACCGGCAGTGAGCTCGTCGAGGTTGGCGCCGAGGCGCGCGCGCACCAGGCGCGGCTTGTCGACGACCGGCCCGGCCAGCGAAACGACACGCTCTACCGAGAGCCGGCCACTGACGAACAGCTTGCCGATGGCAATGACGTCCTGATAGCCGATATTCCAGACACTCTTGGTCGCACTGACAGGGTCGAGGAAGTGGATGTGGGTACCCGCAAGCCCGGCCGGGTGCGGCCCCTGGAAGGCTTCGCTTCGGACCTTGGCCAAACCCTCGCCGGGCAGCGCTGCACCAGCAGCCTTGCACAGGAAGATCGGTGCGATATTGCCGAGCACTTTCAGGCCATTTTCGAAGGCTTCCGGCTGCTCGCTGATGATCACGACAGGGTCGGCGGCCAGCGGGTGGGTATCGATCGCCGTGACGAAGATCGAACTGGGCATGGCGTCGACCGCCGGCACCTTGCTGTACGGGCGAGTACGCAGCGCCGTCCACAGCCCGGACTGCTGGAGATTTTCGCGAACCTGTTCGGCGGACAGCGCCTCGAGTTGGGCGGCAGGATAGCTGGCAAACTCCAGCTGATCGTCACCTTCCAAATCGATCACGACCGACTGCAGGACGCGTTTCTCGCCGCGATTGATCGCGCTGACCACGCCGGCACCCGGCGCAGTGTAGTGGACCCCGGGCGTTTTCTTGTCGGAGAACAGCACTTGTCCAAGCTTGACCCGATCACCCACTTGCACGGCCATGGTTGGCTTCATGGTCGGATAATCAAAGCCTATGACCGCGACGCTCCTGATGGGCCTGCCAGCCTCGATCCGCTGCGCGGGCTCCCCGGCGACGGGCAGATCCAGCCCTCGTTTTATATTGATCATCGGTTTGCCTAACCAATTAATTTATAAGCACTTTCCGCACCTGCGTGACAATCGCGGCCTAATAGCCGCTCCGCCACGCCGACATGACTTCGGCGCGGCGCTATGCCGCAGGTCCAGGTAAAAAATCCGCCCGATTATAGAGGTCTGCCTTGCCGCATGGCCACCCGAAGCAGGCTGCTTTTTGACTGCAGACAAGCAAACCCTGAATAACGCCCAAAGGAAACTCGACCTCTGGGTAATAAAAAACGGGAGCCCTGAGGCTCCCGTTTTTGTTGGCGACCGCTGGTGATCAGCGCGGGAAGGCGGGCGGGTTGACTCCAGCCATTTCTTCCATGACGCGCACCACCTGGCAGCTGTAGCCGAACTCGTTGTCATACCAGACGTAGAGCACGACGCGGTTGTCGCTGCAGATGGTCGCCTCGGCGTCCACCACGCCAGCGTGGCGGGAACCGACGAAATCCGTTGAAACAACTTCCGGCGAGTTGACGAAGTCGATCTGCTTGTGCAGCTCCGAGTGCATGGCCACCTGACGCAGGTACTCGTTGATTTCGTCGCGGCTGGTCGCCTTCTCGAGGTTGAGGTTGAGAATGGCCATCGAGACGTTCGGCGTCGGCACGCGGATGGCATTGCCGGTCAGCTTGCCCTTGAGCACCGGCAGCGCTTTCGCAGCCGCGGTCGCCGCGCCGGTCTCGGTGATCACCATGTTCAATGGAGCACTGCGGCCACGACGACTGCCCTTGTGGAAGTTGTCGATCAGGTTCTGGTCGTTGGTGTAGGAGTGGACGGTTTCCACGTGACCGTTGACGATGCCGTACTGGTCGTTCACCGCCTTGAGCACCGGCACGATGGCGTTGGTCGTGCAGGAAGCCGCAGAGATGATCTTGTCGTCGGCGGAGATTTCGCCGTGGTTGATGCCGTGGACGATGTTCTTCAGCTCGCCCTTGCCCGGCGCGGTCAACACCACGCGCGCGACGCCGGCACACTTAAGGTGCTGACTCAGGCCTTCGGCATCACGCCATTTGCCGGTGTTGTCGACCAGCAGGGCGTTCTCGATACCGTATTGGGTGTAATCGACCGAAGACGGATCGTTCGAATAGATCACCTGGATCAGGTTGCCGTTGGCACTAATGGTGTTGCTGGCTTCGTCGATGGTGATGGTGCCATTGAACGGGCCATGAACCGAATCGCGGCGCAGCAGGCTGGCGCGCTTCATCAGATCGTTCTCCGCCCCCTTGCGCACGACGATGGCACGCAGGCGCAGCCCGTCGCCGCCACCGGTCTTCTCGATCAGGATACGTGCCAGCAGGCGGCCGATACGGCCGAAACCATAGAGCACCACGTCGGTGCCCTTGTGTCCTGCGGCGGCATGACGCTTGTCGGCAACCGCCGACAGCTCGTCGCGCACGAACTGTTCCAGGCCGCGCCCTTCGCCCTTTTCCTTGTACTTGGCGATCATCTTGCCCAGGTCGATCGACGCCGCGCCCAGGTTCATCTCGCTCATGGTCTTGAGCACCTGGAAGGAATCGTGAACCGACAGCTCGGTCTCGTCAGCCAGACGGTGACGCGCGAAGCGATGGGCCTTGAGGATTTCGATGACCGAACGATTGATCAGGCCGCGTCCGTAGATCGAAGTCACCACGTTGTTGTTACGGTACAGCTGACCAATCAGCGGAATCATCGCTTCGGCGAGCGCTTCGCGGTCAATCCATTCACCAAGACACTGGTCGGGCTTCTGAGTCACGGGACAGTTCCTTCCACATGTAGGGGCTGAAAAAAGGGGCTACATTATGACGGCGCGCCAGGTGCGTGTCATCAGCCCTCCCCTGCCGGAAGATGAACGTCACTCCTTGGCGCCCGCCATTGTGCAGCGGACGAAACACTGACAGCCGCGCATGTCGATAGTTACAATCCCGCCGGCCTATTTTTCGATCGGAGCCACGCCCACTCGTGTCCGTCCTGCGCCTTGCGCCCCTGCCTGCCGCCGGCGGCAAGCAACACTGGGGCAACCTTTCCGGAGCTGCGCTGAGCCTGGCGATCGCCGAAGCCGCCAGCAACGCCAACCGATTCACCCTTCTGCTGACTGCCGATAGCCAGAGCGCCGACCGCCTGCAGGAAGAGCTCGCCTTCTTCGCCCCCGAACTCCCGGTGCTGCATTTCCCCGACTGGGAAACCCTGCCCTACGACCTGTTTTCGCCGCACCAGGACATCATTTCGCAGCGCATCGACACGCTCTACCGCCTGCCGTCGCTGGCCCACGGCGTGCTGGTAGTGCCGGTCACCACGGCCCTACATCGGCTGGCACCCAAGCGCTTCCTGCTCGGCTCCAGCCTGGTACTGGACGTCGGCCAGAAGCTCGAGGTCGAGGAGATGCGCACGCGCCTGGAGGCCGCCGGCTACCGTTGCGTCGACACCGTCTACGAGCATGGCGAGTTCGCCGTGCGCGGCGCACTGATCGACCTGTTCCCGATGGGCAGCGCGCAGCCCTATCGCATCGACCTGTTCGATGACGAGATCGAGACACTGCGCACCTTCGATCCCGAATCGCAGCGCTCGGTCGACAAGGTCGACTCGGTGCGACTGCTGCCGGCACGCGAGTTCCCGCTGAAGAAGGAAGCCGTCACGGGATTCCGTGCGCGCTTTCGTGAGCGCTTCGACGTCGATTTCCGCCGCTGCCCGATCTATCAGGATCTCTCCACCGGCATTACCCCTGCCGGCATCGAATACTACCTGCCGCTGTTCTACGACGAGACCGCGACGCTGTTCGATTACCTGCCAGACGACACCCAGGTGTTTTCCCTGCCCGGCATCGAGCAGGCCGCCGAGCAGTTCTGGAACGACGTGCGCAATCGCTACGAGGAGCGCCGCGTCGATCCCGAACGCCCCCTGCTGCCGCCGGCCGAACTGTTCATGCCGGTGGAAGACTGTTTCGCGCGGCTCAAGCACTGGCCGCGCGTGATCGCCAGCGCACAGGACATCGAGCCGGGCGTGGGCCGGCAACGCTTCTCGGTGCAGACGCTGCCGGACCTGGCCATCGAAGCCAAGGCTGGCGAACCGCTCGGCAAGCTGCGCCGCTTTCTCGACGAATACCCCGGCCGCGTCCTGTTCAGCGCCGAATCGGCCGGGCGCCGTGAGGTGCTGCTAGAGCTGCTGGCGCGACTCAAGCTGCGTCCGGTCGAGGTCGACGGCTGGCCCGGGTTCCTGCAAAGCCCGGAACGCCTGGCGATCACCATCGCACCGCTCGACGAAGGCATGCTGCTCGATGACCTCGCACTGATCGCCGAAAGCCCGCTGTTCGGCCAGCGTGTCATGCAGCGGCGGCGGCGGGAAAAGGGCCGCGACGGTGGCGACAACGTCATTCGCAACCTCACCGAGCTACGCGAAGGCTCGCCGGTGGTGCATATCGACCACGGCGTCGGGCGTTACCAGGGGCTGGTCACGCTGGAGATCGAAAGCCAGGCGCAGGAATTCCTGCTGTTGCAGTACGCCGACGACGCCAAGCTCTACGTGCCGGTCTCCAGCCTGCACCTGATCGCCCGCTACACCGGCAGCGACGACGCGCTGGCGCCGCTGCACAAGCTCGGCTCCGAACAATGGCAGAAGGCCAAGCGCAAGGCCGCCGAGCAGGTACGCGACGTCGCTGCCGAACTGCTGGATATCTACGCGCGGCGCGCGGCGCGCCAGGGCTACGCATTCACCGATCCGCAGGTCGACTACGAAACCTTTGCCGCCGGCTTCCCGTTCGAGGAAACCCCCGACCAGCAAGCGGCGATCGATGCGGTGCGGGCCGATATGCTCGCGCCCAAGCCGATGGACCGGCTGGTCTGCGGCGACGTCGGCTTCGGCAAGACCGAAGTCGCCATGCGTGCGGCCTTCATCGCCGTGCACGGCGGTCGGCAGGTCGGCGTACTGGTACCGACCACCCTGCTCGCCCAGCAGCACTACAACAGTTTTCGTGATCGCTTCGCCGACTGGCCGGTGCGCGTCGAGGTAATGAGCCGCTTCAAGTCCGCCAAGGATGTGCAGAACGCCATCGCCGAACTCGCCGAGGGCAAGATCGACATCCTCATCGGCACCCACAAGCTGCTGCAGGACGACGTCAAGTTCAGCAATCTGGGGCTGGTCATCATCGACGAAGAGCACCGCTTCGGCGTGCGCCAGAAGGAGCAGCTCAAGGCGCTGCGCAGCGAGGTCGACATCCTCACCCTGACCGCCACGCCGATTCCGCGCACGCTGAACATGGCAGTGGCCGGCATGCGCGACCTGTCGATCATCGCCACGCCGCCGGCGCGGCGCCTGTCGGTTCGTACCTTCGTCATGGAGGCAAACAACCCGACCATCAAGGAAGCGCTGCTGCGCGAGCTGCTGCGCGGCGGCCAGGTCTATTACCTGCACAACGACGTCAAGACCATCGAGAAATGCGCCGCGGATCTGCAGACGCTGGTGCCCGAGGCACGCATCGCCATCGGGCACGGGCAGATGCGCGAGCGCGAACTCGAACAGGTGATGAGCGACTTCTACCACAAGCGCTTCAACGTGCTGGTGGCCTCGACCATCATCGAGACCGGCATCGACGTGCCCAGCGCCAACACCATCATCATCGAGCGGGCCGACAAGTTCGGCCTGGCCCAGCTGCACCAGCTGCGCGGCCGCGTCGGGCGCAGCCACCACCAGGCCTATGCCTACCTGCTCACGCCGCCGCGCAAGCAGATGACCGACGATGCGCAGAAGCGCCTGGAAGCCATCGCCAACGCCCAGGATCTCGGTGCCGGCTTCGTCCTGGCGACCCACGACCTGGAGATCCGCGGCGCCGGCGAACTGCTCGGCGAAGGCCAGAGCGGCCAGATCCAGGCGGTCGGCTTCACGCTCTACATGGAGATGCTCGAGCGTGCGGTCAAGGCCATCCAGAAAGGCGAGCAACCCAACCTCGAGCAGCCACTGGGCGGCGGCCCAGAGATCAACCTGCGCCTGCCGGCGCTGATTCCCGAGGACTACCTGCCGGACGTGCATGCGCGGCTGATCCTCTACAAGCGCATCGCCAATGCGGCCGACGAGGACGGGCTGAAGGAACTGCAGGTGGAAATGATCGACCGCTTCGGCCTGTTGCCCGAGCCGACCAAGAACCTGGTGCGCCTGACGCTGCTCAAGCTGCAGGCCGAGAAACTCGGCATCGTCAAGATCGACGCCGGGCCGCAGGGCGGGCGCATCGAGTTCTCGGCCGACACCTCGGTCGACCCGATGGTGTTGATCAAGCTGATCCAGAGCCAGCCCAGTCGCTACAAGTTCGAGGGCGCTACGCTGTTCAAATTCCAGGTCCCGATGGAGCGGCCGGAAGAACGCTTCAATACGCTCGAAGCGCTGCTCGAACGGCTCGCCCCGACTGACCAATAAGGACGCTCTATGCGGTTGTCGTACTGCGCCGCCGTGCTGGCGGCGCTGTTCTGCTCGCCCCTGCTGGCCGAGCAGCAATACCGGATCGAACTCATCCTGTTTCGCCAGGGCCCGGTCCTGCTGGCCAGCCGGCCGGCACCGAACGACTGGGCGCAAGGCGCGCGGCTGCTGGGTAACCGCGACTATCGCGAACCGGCCCTGATGGCCCTGGCGGCGCAGCTGGTACCCGATGAGGGCTACCAGGTCCTGCTGCATCGTGCCTGGCGGCAACCGATTACCCACGCTACGCAACCGGTCGCACTCGTCGCGGGCGAACGGCACTACGCGCACTACCCCGTGCAGGGCACCTTGCGCCTGCAGCCCGGACAATACGTGACCGCCGAAGCGACCTTCTGGATCAACCGCTTCGGCGCTTATGGCGAACTGCTCGGCAGCGAGCGCCTGAGCACGCGGCGGCGCCTGGAACCGAACCGGCTCAACTTCCTCGACAACCAAGGCCTCGGCCTGCTGATCAAGGTCACGCCGCCATGAGCGGTTGCACAGTTCGCCAATGCGGGAGCGACACGTGACGGCGCCCCGGGCCGAACGCCTGGTCGATGACCTGCAGCCCGCCCCGAGGCTCAGCCTTGGCAGCCACCTGGCGATCAACTATCAGCCAGGCAGCCAGCGCATGGTCAGCGAATACCAGCACCGCGCCGGGTTGAGCTTCGTTTATGGCAACGCCGTGGTGCACGGCAAGCGCGACGGCGAGCGCCTGCGCCAGCCGGACGGCGACGAGCTCCTGCTGATTGCCCGCCAGCCACAGACCGAGCAGGCCTTGCGGCGGCAGCTCGAGGCCCTCGGCTTTCGCGTAGCGCTGCGCCAGAGCCAGGCACTGCCGAGGGATTCGGCGGAGATGTACCTGCTGCCCAACGAAGATGCCTGGCTGCGTTTCGTCCGCGAGCAGTTGCCGGAGCTGCGTCGCCAGGGCTGGCAGATCGACATGCATCCGGGGTTTCTTTACGACCTGACGCCAATCGATGACTGGTACGCCGAAATCCACGAAGACGAAGCCGACAGCGGCTTCGATCTCGACGTCGGCATTCTGGTCGACGGCCAGCGCATCGGGCTGTTGCCGGTACTGCTCAAGCTGATCCGCCAGCATGGCGATCTGCTGCGCCCCCGGCAGCTGCAGCAACGCAGCGACGACGACCAGCTGCGCATTCAGCTCGACCAGGCGCGGCGCAGCGATGGCCAGCCGTTGCAGGTACTGCTGCCCCTCGCGCGGCTGCGGCCGATCCTCGCCACGCTCGGCGAGCTGTATTTCGACGAGGCCCTCGAAGGCGGTCGGCTGCATCTGAGCCGCGAGGACGGCGCACGCCTGGCCGGCCTCGCCGACGCGGGGTTGCAGTGGCACGGCGGCGAAGCGCTGCGTGAAGCCGCGACCCGCCTGCAGCAGCTGCGCCAGGCGCCCCTCTCGCCGCCCAGTGGGCTCGGTGCAGCGCTGCGGCCCTATCAGCTGCAAGGGGTGGCCTGGCTGCAGGCCCTGCGCGAGCTGCACTGTGGAGGGATTCTTGGGGACGACATGGGCCTGGGCAAGACGCTGCAGACCCTCGCCCACCTGCTGATCGAGAAGGAGGCCGGCCGCCTCGACCGCCCTGCGCTGGTGGTGATGCCGACCAGCCTGATTCCCAACTGGCAGGACGAGGCCGCACGCTTCGCCCCGCAGCTTCGGGTACTGGCCCTGCAAGGCAGCGGCCGACGCAAGCACTTCGCCCAGCTCGGCGAATACGACCTCCTGCTGACCAGCTACGCATTGCTGACCCGAGACATCGAATCGCTGCGCCAGCAACCGCTGCACCTGTTGGTGCTCGATGAAGCGCAGAACATCAAGAACCCGTCGGGCAAGGCCGCGCAGGCCGTGCGCCGGTTCGACGCCAGGCAACGGCTGTGCCTGACCGGTACACCGCTGGAAAACCATCTCGGCGAGCTCTGGGCGCTGTTCGATTTCCTCATGCCCGGCTGGCTGGGTGATGCCAAGGCCTTCAACCGCGACTACCGCGCACCGATCGAAAAGCACGGCGACCCGGATCGCCTGGCCCATCTGAAAGCGCGGATCGCACCGTTCCTGCTGCGTCGGCGCAAGGAGGAAGTCGCCAGCGAGCTGCCCCCCAAGAGCGAGATGGTCCACTGGGTCGAACTCAACGAGGCGCAGCGCGAGCGCTACGAGCATCTGCGGCTGGCCATGGATCGCAAGGTACGCGAAGAAATCGCCCGACGCGGTCTGGCCAGCAGCCAGATGGTCATCCTCGAGGCCCTGCTCAAGCTGCGCCAGGTTTGCTGCGACCTGCGGCTGGTCAAGGGCGAGGCGGGCACCCCCAGACAGGGCGAGGGTTCTGCCAAGCTCGACAGCCTGCTCGACATGCTGCGGGAGCTGGTCGCCGAGGGGCGTCGGGTGCTGGTGTTCTCCCAGTTCACCTCGATGCTTGCGCTTATCGAGCAAGCGCTGCAGCGGAACGCCATCGGCTACCTCAAGCTGACCGGGGACAGCCGCGATCGGCGCACGCCGGTCGCGCGCTTCCAGCGCGGCGAGGCGCCGGTGTTCCTGATCAGCCTCAAGGCCGGCGGCACGGGCCTGAACCTCACCGCCGCCGACACCGTGATCCACTACGATCCCTGGTGGAACCCGGCGGTTGAGAACCAGGCCACCGACCGCGCCTACCGCATCGGCCAGGACAAACCGGTGTTCGTCTACCGGCTGATCACCCGCGGCACCGTCGAAGAGCACATCCAGCAGCTGAAACGGCGCAAGGCCGAGCTGGCGACCGGCGTGCTCGAGGGAGCTGCCCGCGAGCTGCCCGAGCTGCAGCCAGGCGATATCGAGGCGCTCTTCGCACCGCTGCCCTGAAGCTGCGCCCCAGGCTTTGCCCGCCGGCCGACATCGATTAACGTGCGCCAAGCCTTTCAAGGACGTGAACTCACCATGACCGACGCCCGCTACGAGATCGCCTTTTGCGGAGAGCTGCTGCCCGGGACCGACCCGGCTCAGGTCCGCGCCAACCTGGCCCGGCTGTTCCAGGCCGACGCCCAGCGCATCGCCCAGCTATTCTCCGGGCGGCGCATCGTCATCAAGCAGAACCTCGACGCGGCCGGGGTGGACAAGTATCGACAGGCCATCGAGCGAGCCGGGGCGCGGATCGAAGTCTGTGCGATGCCCGGCGAGATCGAGGAGATTGAGCTGGCGCCCCCGTCAGCGGCGGCCGCACCGGCACCGGTCGGTCGCCTCGAGGTGGCACCGCGCGACGAATACATGGCTGCCTTCGCCGAGGTGCAGGCACCTGACTTCGGTATCGCGCCGATCGGTGCCGACCTGCAGGACGCCCGCCCCGCGGCCGCGGCACCGACCCTCGATCTTTCCCGTTTCGACCTGGCGCCGGTCGGCAGCGACCTCGGCGAGCTGCCCCGCGAGACGGCAGGCAGCGTGCCGGACATTTCGCATCTGACCCTGGCGAACTGAGCGCCGCTGGCGCAGCGCTTACACCAGGGTGTGCGACCGCGCTAAACCACGCCGCCGGCACGGCCAGCGAACTCGCAGGGCCGCGCCGGGTTCCAAACCAGCAAGCCCGCCACGCACCGCCTGCCATGGATCTTGTCGTCGCCCGCCCCGAAGGCCTGTACTGCCCGCCCGGCGATTTCTACATCGACCCCTGGCGCCCGGTCGAACGCGCCGTCATCACCCATGCTCATGGCGACCATGCGCGCTGGGGCATGGGTCACTACCTGGCCAGCCAGGACAGCCAAGGCATCCTGCGGGCACGCATCGGCGCCGATATGCCGCTGCAGACACTAGCCTACGGCGAAACCCTCGAGCACCACGGTGTTCGTTTGAGCTTTCACCCGGCCGGTCATGTACTCGGGTCGGCGCAGGTGCGCCTGGAATACCGCGGCGAAGTCTGGGTGGCCTCCGGCGACTACAAGGTCGAGCCCGATGCCACCTGCGCCGCGTTCGAGCCGGTGCGCTGCCATACCTTCATCACCGAGTCCACCTTTGGCCTGCCGATCTACCGCTGGCCGGCGCAGGCCGAGGTGTTCCGCGAGATCAACGACTGGTGGCGGGCCAACGCCGCGGTCGGGCGCACCAGCGTGCTGTTCAGCTACGCCTTCGGCAAGGCGCAGCGCATCCTCCACGGGCTGGAGGCCGGCATCGGTCCGATCGTCGTGCACGGCGCCGTCGAACCGCTGAACCGGGTCTATCGCGAAGCCGGCGTCGCCCTGCCGGAAACCCTCTACGCCGGTGACCTGGCGAAGAGCGACCCACGCCTAAGACAGGCCATTGTCATTGCGCCGCCGTCGGCTGGCGGGAGCACCTGGATGCGCCGCTTCGGCGATTATGCCGACGCCTTCGCCAGCGGCTGGATGATGCTGCGCGGCACCCGCCGGCGGCGCGGCGTGGATCGCGGCTTCGTGCTCTCGGATCACGCCGACTGGCCGGGGCTGCTTTGGGCGATCGGCGAATCCGGCGCCGAGCGGGTGATGGTGACCCATGGCTCGGTGGCGGTGCTGGTGCGCTATCTGCGCGAGGTCCGGGGGCTCGATGCACAGGCCTTCGAAACCGAGTACGGCGAGGAAGACGACGTGCCGGCACAACAGGGCGATACCCCGGCATGAGGGCGTTCGCCGATCTCTATGCGCGCCTGGACGCGACCACGTCGAGCAACGCCAAGCTTGCAGCGATGCGCGACTACTTTCGTGAGGCGCCGGCCGAGGATGCGGCCTGGGCGGTGTATTTTCTGGCCGGTGGCCGCCCGCGCCAGCTGGTGCCGACGCGGCTGCTGCGGGAAACCGCAATGGCCGTCGCCGGAGTGCCGGAATGGCTGTTCGAGGAAAGCTACCAGGCGGTCGGCGATCTGGCCGAAACCATCTCCCTGCTGGTCCCCGAAGCGACACAGGCCAGCGACGAGGGGCTGGCGGTGTGGATGCAGGAGCGATTGCTGCCGCTACGTGGCCTGCCCCCCGAGACACTGGCAGAGCGCCTGCCTACGCTCTGGGCGCAACTGGACCGGCGCAGCCTGATGGTCAGCCTGAAGCTGATCACCGGCGCGTTCCGTGTCGGCGTGTCGCGCCTGCTGGTCACCCGCGCCCTCGCGGCGTTGGCTGATTTGGACCCCAAGCGCGTGGCCCAGCGCCTGGTGGGCTATACCGACCTCTCCCACCGCCCCGATGCCGAGGGCTATCGTGCGCTCATTGCCGCCGAATCCGAGCACGAGCACGCCCAGCGCGGCGGTCAGCCCTATCCGTTCTTTCTCGCCCATCCGCTGCAGGCGGTCCCGGAGCGCTTCGACGAGCTGCTTGGCCCGCCGGCCGACTGGCTGGTGGAATGGAAGTGGGACGGCATTCGCGCCCAGCTGGTCAAGCGCGACGGAATGATCTGGATCTGGTCGCGCGGCGAGGAACTGGTCAGCGAGCGCTTCCCCGAGCTATGCGAACTGGCTGGCTGCCTGCCCGACGGCACGGTGATCGACGGCGAGATCGTGGTCTGGCAACAGCCCTCGCCGCAGGCCCGCCTGGCTGCCGATGATGAGGCCGAGTTGCCGGCCCCACGTTTCGGCGTCCAGCCCTTCGCCCTGCTGCAGCAGCGCATCGGCCGCAAGAACCTCACCGCCCGGGTACTGCAGGAGGCGCCGGTAGCGGTGCTCGCCTACGACCTGCTCGAGTGGGAAGGTGAAGATTGGCGCAAACGGGAACATCATCTGCGTCGTCGCCAGCTCGAGGCACTGGTCGAGCGCTGTGCGAACCCGATCCTGATGGCCTCACCGCTGCTGGAGGCCGACAGCTGGGCCGAGCTGGCGCGCCAGCGCGAGGCCTCGCGCCGCCTCGGCGTCGAAGGGCTGATGCTCAAGGCACGCGCCGGCCAGTATGGCGTCGGCCGCACCCGCGATGTCGGGCTCTGGTGGAAATGGAAGGTCGAGCCCTACTCGATCGATGCCGTGCTCATCTATGCCCAGCGCGGGCACGGCCGCCGCGCCAGCCTCTATACCGATTTCACCTTTGCCGTCTGGGACGGCGCGCCGGGCGATCCCGAACGCAAACTGGTGCCCTTCGCCAAGGCTTATTCCGGGCTAACCGACGAGGAGATGCGCCAGGTCGACGCCATCGTGCGCAAGACCACCGTGGAGAAGTTCGGCCCGGTGCGCAGCGTCACGCCGACGCTGGTCTTCGAGCTCGGCTTCGAGGGCATTGCCGCCAGCAGCCGGCACAAGAGCGGCATCGCCGTGCGTTTCCCGCGCATGCTGCGCTGGCGCCACGACAAGCCGGTGGAAGAAGCCGATACGCTGGAGACGCTCAAGGAGCTGCTGGGATGATCGCCCGGCCCTGCCACCCCGCCCCGGCTATCGACCGCGAGGCCAAGGCCGCTCCCAAGGGAATTGCCCCACTCGACCGCGAACCGGCACGGCACGCCCATGACTGACGCCACCGGGCTGTTGAGCGAGCAATGGTTCGCCGGTCGCGGCTGGCGGCCGATCGCCTTCCAGCGTGAGGTCTGGCAAGCGATAGCCGATGGCGAATCCGGGCTGCTCCACGCCACCACCGGTTCGGGCAAGACCTACGCCGTCTGGCTCGGTGCGCTGAACCGCTTCGCGGCGAAGGCACCCGCCGCCAGCACGGCGGGCAAGCCGGCGCCGCTGACCGTGCTCTGGATCACCCCGATGCGGGCGCTGGCCGCCGACACGGCTCGCGCCCTGGAGGCGCCGCTGGAGCGGCTTGGCATCGCCTGGCGCGTCGGCCTGCGCACCGGTGATACCGACAGCGCCGAGCGGGCACGCCAGGGCCGACGCCTGCCCAGCGCGCTGGTCACCACACCGGAAAGCCTGACCCTGCTGCTGACCCGCGCCGACGCCCGACAGGCGTTCGCCGGGCTGCGCATGGTAGTCGTCGACGAGTGGCATGAGCTGCTCGGCAACAAGCGCGGCGTGCAGCTGCAACTGGCGCTTGCCCGCCTGCGTCAGTGGCAGCCGGAGCTGGTCGTCTGGGGGCTGTCGGCCACCCTCGGCAACCTGCCGCATGCGCTGGAAGTGTTGCTGCATCCCGGCGGCGGCCGGCTGGTCGAGGGGCGCGTGGACAAGCCGCTGGCGATCGACTCGCTGCTGCCCGAGCGCATCGAGCGTTTCCCCTGGGCCGGGCACCTGGGCCTGCGCATGCTGCCGCAGGTGGTCGCCGAGCTGGACGGCGCCGCCACCTCGCTGGTCTTCACCAACACCCGCTCGCAGGCCGAGCTCTGGTACCAGGCGTTGCTCGATGCGCGGCCGGACTGGGCCGGGCTGATCGCCCTGCATCACGGCTCGCTGGCGCGCGAGGTGCGCGACTGGGTCGAATTCGGGCTCAAGGAAGGTCGGCTCAAGGTTGTGGTCTGCACCTCGAGCCTGGATCTCGGGGTGGATTTCCTCCCGGTCGAGCGGGTGCTGCAGATCGGCTCACCCAAGGGCGTGGCGCGCCTGCTGCAGCGCGCCGGCCGTTCCGGCCACGCGCCGGGGCGCACCTCGCGGGTGACACTGGTCCCAACCCACAGCCTGGAAGTGGTCGAGGCCGCCGCCGCGCAACGCGCCGTGGCCGAGCGGCGTATCGAGGCGCGCGAGGCCCCGCACCAGCCGCTCGACGTGCTGGTGCAGCACCTGGTGAGCATGGCGCTGGCCGGCGGCTTTCACCCGGATGCACTGCTCGCCGAGGTGCGTCAGGCCTGGTCCTACCGCCAACTGCCGGCCGCGCACTGGCAATGGGCGCTGGCCTTTGTGCGCCACGGCGGCGAATCGCTGACCGCCTATCCCGACTACCAGCGCGTCGAACCGGATGACTCGGGGCTGTGGAAAGTGCCCAGCCGGCGCGTCGCACTGCGCCATCGCATGAGCATCGGCACCATCGTCAGCGATGCCAGCCTGACGGTGAAGTTCTGGGCCAAGGGCGGCAGCGGCCGCTCGCTGGGCTCGGTCGAGGAAGGCTTCATTGCCCGCCTGCGCCCCGGCGACTGCTTCCTCTTCGCCGGGCGCCTGCTGGAGCTGGTGCGCGTGGAGAACATGACCGTCTACGTCAACCGCGCCAGTGGCCGCAAGGCCGCCGTGCCACGCTGGAACGGCGGGCGCATGCCACTCTCCAGCGAGCTGGCCGACGCAGTGGTCGAGCAGCTCGGCGCCGCCGCGCACGGCCGCTTCGCCAGTCCCGAGATGCAGTTGGTGCAGCCGCTGCTCGCGGTGCAGCAGGCCTGGTCGGCGCTGCCGGGCGAAACGACGCTCCTCGCCGAAGTACTGAAATCACGCGAAGGCTGGCACCTTTTCCTCTATCCCTTCGCCGGCCGCCATGTGCATCTCGGCCTCGCCAGCCTGCTGGCCTGGCGCATGGGCCAGCGCCAGCCGGTGAGTTTTTCCATCGCCGTGAACGATTACGGCCTGGAGCTGTTGGCCCCTACCGAGGTGGACTGGCCGGGCGCGCTCGGCAGCGGCCTGTTCCACACCGAGGGGCTGCTGCACGACGTGCTCGCCAGCCTCAACGCCGGCGAGCTGGCGCGCAGGCGCTTTCGCGAGATCGCCCGCATCGCCGGGCTGGTGTTTTCCGGTTACCCCGGCGCGCAGAAGAGCGCACGCCAGCTGCAGGCTTCCAGCGGGTTGTTCTTCGATGTGTTTCGCCAGTACGACCCTGGCAACCTGCTGCTCAGCCAGGCCCAGGAGGAAGTGCTGCGTCAGGAGCTCGAACTCGACCGCCTGCGCCAGACGCTCGAACGGCTGCAGCAACGCCGGCTCGATCTGCGTCAGGTCAGGCGCCCGACGCCGCTGGCCTTCCCGTTGCTGGTCGAACGCTTCCGCGAAAGCCTGAGTTCGGAGAAACTCGCCGACCGCATCCGCCGCATGGTCGCCGAACTGGACAAGGCGGCCGGCCCGGGTGGTTACCAGCCCGAGCCTGCCGCGGTGCCGGCCGTCGAACGCGAGACGCCGCGCCCTCGACGGCCGCGAACAGGCAAGGACGGCCGCCCGCGACAGAAGAAGAAGCCCCCAGGACTCAGCCCAAGCCCGTGACTGCGCACCTCGCCATCGACCTTTGTGCCACCGAACTCTGGTTGCTTGCCGACAAGGCACTCTATTGGCCGGAACCGCAGGCGCTGCTTATCGCCGACATCCATTTCGGCAAGGCCGCCGCCTACCGCCGGCTCGGCCAGCCAGTCCCGAGCGGCACCACCGAGACCAATCTGGCGCGACTCGACGCCCTGCTCGCACGCTATCCCGCCAGACGGTTGATCTTTCTCGGCGACTTTCTCCACGCGCCCGAATCCCATGCGCCAGCGACCCTGGCGCAGCTTGCGGCCTGGCGTCATCGGCACGCCGGGCTCCGGCTGACGCTGATTCGCGGCAACCATGATCGACGCGCCGGCGACCCGCCGCCCGAACTGGGCATCGAAGTCGTTGGCGAGCCCCTGCTGCTGGGCCCGTTCGCCCTGCAGCATGAGCCCGAACCACACCCGACGCACCATGTGCTCGCCGGCCACCTGCACCCGGCCTACCGCCTGCGCGGGCGCGGCCGGCAGAGCCTGCGCCTGCCGTGCTTCTGCCTCGGCGAACGGGTCAGCTTGCTGCCCGCCTTTGGCGATTTCACCGGCGCAGCCGAAATCGACGCCGGGCCAGGCCGGCGTCTGTTTCTGGTCGGGGATGGGGAAGTCTGGCCGCTCTAGGCCTGGGCGATGCCGGTGATGGTGATGCCGTAACGTTCGGCCAGGCGCGTGGCCGGGGTATCGTCGAGATCGGCATCGTGTTCGTGATTGAGGTCGGCTTCGTACTCGCGCTCCGCCTTGCGGGTAACCAGCTCGACCGCCTCATCGATGTCTGGCTGATGCTCGGAATCGGTTCGCAGCACTGCCGTGTTGCCGTCTTTGCTGTAGGTGATGATCCAAGTCGTCATGTCTGCCCCTCGTCGTTATGCGTGGCGTGCGAACCGCTCTGGCGCGCCCTCCTGCACAGTTAGAGACGGCCCCGAGTCTTTCAGTTCTGTCGGTGCCCGACGACTGCCTTCTGTCGAGTGGCACGAACGGTCGCGCGGACTACCCTGTCATCCATAGCACTGTTCGCCACAGGAGCAACCGACATGTCCCTCGTCAGCTCAGGCGCCATACCCCCGTCCGAAGACCAGATCGTCGACTGCCTCCGGCGTCACGCCATCGCCCTGCCTGCCCCGGAAGACGCCCATTTTGCCGACGCCTTCGAGCGCTTCGCCGACGCCCGCGTGGTCCTCATCGGCGAGGCCAGCCATGGCACCAGCGAGTTCTACCGCGCTCGGGCAGCGATCACCCGGCGGCTGATCGAGCGGCACGGCTTCAACATCATCGCCGCGGAAGCGGACTGGCCGGATGCGGTGCAAATCGATGCCAACGTCCGCCATGGTCAACCGGCGACCTGGATCGACGAGGCCTTCAAGCGCTTTCCCACCTGGATGTGGCGCAACCGCGAAGTGGCCGACTTCGCCGCCTGGCTACGCGGGTACAACGACGCCCTGGCACCGGCCGAGCGCGTGGAGTTCCGCGGGCTGGACGTGTATAGCCTGGGCAGCTCCATCGAGCAGGTGTTGCGCTATCTGGACCAGATCGACCCGGACGCCGCCGACGAAGCCCGGCGCCGCTACGGGTGCCTGACGCCCTGGCAGGACGAACCGGCCGGCTACGGCCACAACGTGATGCTCGGCGAGCCCTCTTGCGAGAACGCCGTGGTCGAGCAGCTGAGCCGCCTGCTCGAACAGCGTTTGACCTACAGCGCGCGCGACGGCGAGCGCTTCTTCGATGCCGAACGCAACGCGCACGTCGTGCGCGCAGCCGAGCAGTACTACCGCGCCATGTACCGGCGTTCGAGCGAATCCTGGAACCCGCGCGACCGGCACATGTTCGACACCCTGCGTGCGCTGCTGGCGCATCGCGGGGCGACCGCCAAGGCGGTGGTCTGGGCCCACAACTCGCACATCGGCAATGCCGCGGCGACCTCGATGGGCTGGGATGGCGAATTCAACATCGGCGAGCTGTGCCGCACGGCCTTCGGCCGGGACGCGGTGCTGATCGGCATGGCCACCGACCATGGGCAGGTGGCGGCGGCCGACAACTGGGACGAGGCGATGCGCATCAAGGACGTGCTGCCGTCGCGCCCGGACAGCTGGGAGCAGCTGTTCCAGCGCTGCGGGCTGCCGGCGTCGCTGACCGACTGGCGTGGCCCGGGTAGCCATACGCTACGCGAGCAGCTGGCGCAGCCCCGCCTGGAGCGCGCCATCGGTGTCATCTACCGGCCGCAGACCGAACGCCAGAGCCATTACTTTCGCGCAGTGCTCGCCGAGCAGTTCGATGCCCTGGTGTGGTTCGAGAAAACCGCGCCGGTCGTGCCGATCGGCCCGCAGCAGCCGGACCTGCAGGCGCTGCCCGACACCTATCCGTTTGCCGAATGACCGCACCGGCCTGCGTTCGGCGGGCCGTGCTGGCAGGCCGTCAAGGCGTCGCTTGAGCGCGACGCCGCCAGGTCAGGCCACCGGCGCCGGTGGCGGCTGATCGGGCACCGTCGGTTCGCCCGGTTCCTGCGGCAGGTCCGGCACGCCGGGCTCTTCGGGATCGCCCGGCACGCCGGCGGCGCGCCACTGCAGGTCCCGGTCGTTGATGGTTGGTTGCGCTGACATCGGCTCTCCCTCCACGTCTGCCACCCGGTTGGCGGGCGGTCCTCCAGTAGAGGGCGGCGCAGCGCTTTTCTATCCGCCCTTCCGTCGGCGCGGCCTCACCACATCAGATCGTCCGGCACCTGATAGGCGGCGTACGGATCGTCCGCATCAACTTCCTCGGTACGGGTGTTGAGCAGCACCACCCGGCGCGGGTCGCGCTCCTGGATCTTCAGCGCGGCCTCACGCGGGATGATCTCGTAGCCACCGCCATGCCGCACGATGGCCAGCGAGCCGCTGGAGAGCTTGTCACGCATCAGGTTGTTGACCGAGATGCGCTTGACCTTCTTGTCGTCGACGAAGTTGTAGTAGTCGTCGGTGGTGAGCTTGGGCAGGCGGCTGCGCTCGATCAGTTGCTTGACCTGCGCGGCGCGAGCCTTCTGCTCGGCCTTCTCCTGCTGCTGGCGGTTGAGTTCCTGATCGCGCGCCTGTTTCTCGGCCTGCGCCTTGAGCGCCGCCTCGCGCTGGCTGTTGTCCTTTTCCACCTGGCCCTTCTTCTCCAGGCGCTGCTGCTTCTGCTGCTGCTTGGTGGCCTGCTTGGCCTGCTTTTCATTGACCAGGCCTGCCTTGAGCAGCTGGTCGCGAAGGGAAAGACTCATGGTTCGGCTCGTCTGTGGTGAAATCAAAGTGAACGCGGGGGATCGGTTCAGCGATCCAGCGCGGGATTGTGGTGGATGTGAAATGCGACATCCACCGTCACGGATCGTCAGCCGCAAGAAAGCGGCTGTTCGGCCTTCTTGGCTGCGTCCCAGAGCGCGTCGAGCTCCTCGAGATCGCAGCTTTCGGGGCTGCGTCCCGCGTCGCGCAGCGCCTGCTCGATGAAGCGAAAGCGCCGCTCGAACTTGCCATTGGCCGCGCGCAGGGCGTTTTCCGGGTCGACCTTCAGGTGGCGTGCGAGGTTGACGACAACGAACAACAGGTCGCCGATCTCCTCGGCGATCGCCTGCGGGTCGTTCTCGCTCATGGCCTCAAGCACCTCGTTCAGTTCCTCGTGCAGCTTGTCGACCACCGGCAACGCTTCCGGCCAGTCGAAGCCGACGCCGGCGGCGCGCTTCTGCAGCTTTGCCGCTCGACTGAGCGCCGGCAGCGCGTGGGGCACGTCGTCGAGCAGGGAAAGCTGCTCCGGTGCGGCGGCCTGCTCGGCACGTTCTTCGGCCTTGATCTGTTCCCAGCGCTGTTTGATCGCCGCCTCGTCGAGCCGCGGCAGCTCGGGCGAGCCGTACAGGTCGCCATCGGGAAACACGTGCGGATGTCGGCGCACCAGCTTGCGAGTGATGGCATCGACCACCGTGGCGAAGTCGAAACGCCCCTCCTCACGCGCCAGCTGGCTGTAATAGACCACCTGGAACAGCAGGTCGCCCAGCTCGCCGGGCAGGTGTGCGAAATCGCGCCGCTCGATGGCGTCGGCGACCTCGTAGGCCTCCTCCAGCGTATGCGGAACGATGCTGGCGTAATCCTGCTGCAGGTCCCAGGGGCAACCGTGCTGCGGGTCGCGCAGGCGGGCCATCAGGTGCAGCAGATCGGCGAGTTGGTACATAGAATTCCTCAAGCCAGGCTATCGCGGCGGCGTTTCGGTGGATGTAAAAAGCGACATCCACGCTACGAATGTCAGGCCAACTGGGAGTGGATGAGCCTTCACCCATCCACCGTGACGCGGCCGGCGCCGCCGGCCCTGCGTCTTACGCTGCCCGCTGGCGCTTGGCCTCGATGATGTTGGGCAGCTGCGAGATGCGACTGAGCAGCCGGCCCAGCGCATTGAGCCCCGGAATCTCGATGGTCAGCGTCATCTGCGCCGTGCTGTCTTCCTTGTTCGAGCGGGTATTCATCGCCAGCACGTTGATGCGCTCGTTGAGCAACACCTGCGACACGTCGCGCAACAGCCCCGAGCGGTCGTAGGCGCGGATGACGATGTCCACCGGATAGGTCTTCTCCGGCACCGGCCCCCAGCTGACCTGGATGATCCGCTCGGGCTCGCGCCCGGCCAGCTGCAGCACCGAGGCGCAGTCCTGGCGGTGGATGCTCACCCCACGCCCCTGCGTGATGTAGCCGACGATCGGGTCGCCCGGCAGCGGCTGGCAGCAGCCGGCCATCTGCGTCAAGAGGTTGCCGACGCCCTGGATCTGCACGTCGCCGCGCTTGCCCGGCTTGTGCGGCGCCGAACGCCGCGGGATCAGCTCAAGCTGATCCTCGTCGCGCTCGGGCTCGACCAGTTGCTGGGCCATGTTGACCAGATGCGCCAGGCGCAGGTCGCCGGCACCCAGTGCGGCGAACATGTCCTCGGCCGTCTTCAGGTTGGTCTTTTCGGCCAGGCGATCGTAATCCACCGGCGGCAGGTCGAGACGCGAGAGTTCGCGTTCGAGCAATGCCTTGCCGGCCGCGACGTTCTGATCCCGCGCCTGCAGCTTGAACCAGTGGACGATCTTCGCCCGCGAGCGCGACGTGGTGATGTAGCCGAGGTTCGGGTTCAGCCAGTCGCGGCTCGGCGAGCCCTGCTTGCTGGTGATGATCTCGACCTGCTCGCCGGTCTGCAGGCTGTAGTTGAGAGGCACGATGCGCCCGTTGACCTTGGCGCCACGGCAGTTGTGGCCGATCTCGGTGTGCACCCGGTAGGCGAAGTCCAGCGGCGTAGCGCCCTTGGGCAGATCGATGGCATGACCGTCCGGGGTGAAGACGTAGACACGGTCCGGCTCGATATCGACGCGCAACTGATCGGCCAGGCCGCCAATGTCGCCAAGCTCCTCGTGCCATTCGAGCACCTGACGCAGCCAGGCGATCTTCTCTTCATAGTGATCGGAGCCGGAATTGACGTCGGTGCCCTTGTAACGCCAGTGCGCGCAGACGCCGAGCTCGGCCTCCTCGTGCATGGCGTGGGTGCGGATCTGCACCTCCAGCACCTTGCCCTCGGGGCCAAGCACCGCGGTATGCAACGAGCGGTAGCCGTTCTCCTTGGGGTTGGCGATGTAGTCGTCGAATTCCTTGGGAATGTGCCGCCACAGGGTGTGCACGATACCGAGCGCGGTATAGCAATCGCGTACTTCCGGGACCAGCACGCGCACGGCACGTACGTCGTAAATCTGGCTGAACTGCAGACCCTTCTTCTGCATCTTCCGCCAGATCGAGTAGATGTGCTTGGCGCGGCCGTCGATCTCGGCCTTGATGCCGGCCACCGACAGTTCATCCTTGAGCTGCTGCACCACGTTGGCGATGTATTGCTCGCGGTCGAGCCGACGCTCGTGCAGCAAGGTGGCGATCTGCTTGTACTGCTCGGGCTCGAGGTAGCGGAACGACAGGTCCTCCAGCTCCCATTTGATGTGGCCGATGCCGAGGCGGTGCGCGAGCGGTGCGTAGATATCGAACACTTCGCGCGCCACGCGCTGGCGCTTGTCGTCGCTGGCGTTCTTCACCGCACGGATCGCACAGGTGCGCTCGGCGAGCTTGATCAGCGCGACGCGCACATCATCGACCATCGCCACCAGCATCTTGCGCAGGTTCTCGATCTGGGTCTGCGGTGGCAGTACCAGCGACTCGCGCGGATTGAGGCTGGCGCTGATCGCCGCCATGCGCAGTACGCCCTCGATCAGCTTGGCGACCACCGGACCGAAGCGCGAATGCACGTCGGCGAGCTGGATCTTGCCTTCGCGTACGCCGCGATAGAGCACGGCGGCGACCAGGCTGTCCTGGTCGAGCTTGAGGTCGGCGAGGATCTCGGCGATCTCCAGGCCGATCTGGTAGCTCGACGCGCCCTCGCTCCAGAGATTCTGTGCCGCGTTGGCCTGCTGCTCGGCATCGCGGGCGAATTCGCAGGCCTCCCGAAGCGCGCTGCGGTCGAGCGCCGGGTCCATGCCCAGCACGTGGTCGAGCCAACTTTCCAGATTGATGCTGCCGTCGGTGTTGATCGGCTGAAGCGCTCTCACCTGTACCATCTGAAACCTTCCCTCTACGCAGGAACTCTGCGTCGATTACGCCTGCATTCTATGTGCCGGTCGGTTGAACCACAGGCCAGATGCCTGTCAAAAAATTACGCGCGCACGCCAGCGCCCCTCTCGAACAGCGCCATGGCCTCCACGTGAGCGGTCTGCGGAAACATGTCCAGCACTCCAGCGCGCGTCAGACGATAGCCCTGCCGGCTCAGCTCGGCGGCATCCCGCGCGAGGGTGGCCGGATTACATGAAACATAGACCAGGCGCCCGGCCTGCAATGCACCGATCTGGCGCACGACTTCCAGCGCGCCGTCCCGCGGCGGATCGAGCAGCACCCGCGCGAAGCCCTCGGCGGCCCAGGCGGCTTCGGCCAGCGGCTTCGACAGATCCGCCCGATAAAAGTGCACGTCGCTCAGCGCGTTGTGCTCGGCGTTGGCTCGGGCCCGTCGGACCATCGCCTCGACGCCCTCGACGCCCACCACTCGTGCGCCGCTCCGGGCCAGCGGCAGGGAAAAATTGCCCAGTCCGCAGAACAGGTCGAGCACCCGCTCGCCGGGGGCCGGTGCCAGCCAGTCGAGCGCCTGCGCAATCATCGCTTCGTTGATCGCCGCGTTGACCTGGACGAAGTCGCCGGGCTGCCAGGCCAGTTCCAGGTCCCAGCGCTCGAGTCGATAGCCCAGGCGGGCCGGCACCACCGGCTGGGGGTCACCCTCGCCCTGCAACCAGAGCTGCACGCCCTGCGCTGCGGCAAAGGCGAGCAGTTGCTGACGATCGGCCTCGAGCAGTGGTGCGGTATGGCGTACCAGCACCGCGGTGGCAGTGCCGCTGAACAGCTCGACGTGCCCGATCACCGCCGGCTTCTGCAGGCGCTCGAGCGTCAACCGCAACGGCTGCAACAGCGCCTCGAGCACCGGCACCAGCACCGGACAGACCTCGATCGGGACAATGCGCTGGCTGGCGCCGGCGCGAAAGCCGACCTCCAGTCGCTTGGCCCGCTCGTCCCAGCGCACCGCCAGACGAGCGCGGCGCCGATAGCCGAACGCCGGCCCGCTGAGCGGCGCGGCCCACTGTTCGGGTTCGAGATCGGCCAAGCGCAGCAGCTGCTCGGCGAGGGTGCGCTGCTTGAGCTCCAGCTGGTCGGCCTCGCCCAGATGCTGCAGATTGCAACCGCCGCAAAGGTCGGCATGCGGACAGGCGGCCGGGCGCCGCCGTTCGCTCGCCTCGAGCACGCGCTCGCAGCGCGCCTCGACGACCTTGGCATGCGCCCCGAGCACGCGCGCCTCGACCCGCTCGCCGGCCAGCGCTCCGTCGACGAACCAGGTGCGCCCGTCACAGAAACCGATGCCCCGACCGTCGTGAGCGAGTCGCTCGATCACCAGTACCTGTTTCTTGCCCAGCGGAACCTGCGCCTTGCGCTCGCCACCTGCGGGCTGAAAGCGCAAACCGCCGCTGCGTCTTGCCATCAGAAGATCCTGCCGTCGTCGGGGAGCGACCCGGCCGCGCCTTTGCCTGCGCGGCCGGGCCAGCGATCAGTGGGCCGCGTCATAGACGCCGGTGGAAAGGTAGCGGTCGCCGCGATCGCAGATGATCGCGACGATCACCGCGTTCTCCAGCTCCTGCGAGAGGCGTAGCGCTGCCGCGACCGCACCACCGGACGATACGCCGCAGAAAATGCCTTCCTCGCGCGCCAGACGGCGCATGGTCTGCTCGGCTTCGGCCTGGGACATATCGACCACGCGGTCGACCCGCTCGGCCTCGAAGATCTTTGGCAGGTACTCGGCAGGCCAGCGGCGAATGCCGGGAATGGCCGCGCCTTCCATCGGTTGCAGGCCGACGATCTGCACGTCCGGGTTCTGCTCCTTGAGGTAGCGCGACACGCCCATGATGGTGCCGGTGGTGCCCATCGAGCTGACGAAATGGGTGACGCTGCCGCCGGTCTGCTCCCAGATCTCCGGGCCGGTGCTGTTGTAGTGCGCGATCGGGTTGTCGCCATTGGCGAACTGGTCGAGCACCTTGCCGTGCCCCTCGGCCTGCATCTTCAGCGCCAGGTCGCGGGCCCCTTCCATGCCCTCCTCCTTGCTCACCAGGATCAGCTCGGCGCCATAGGCGGTCATCGCCGCCTTGCGTTCGGCGCTGGAGTTGTCCGGCATGATCAGGATCATCCGATAACCCTTGATCGCCGCCGCCATCGCCAGGGCGATGCCGGTGTTGCCGCTGGTGGCCTCGATCAGGGTGTCGCCCGGGCGGATATCGCCGCGCTGCTCGGCGCGGTTGATCATCGACAATGCCGGCCGATCCTTCACCGAACCGGCGGGGTTGTTGCCTTCGAGCTTGACCAGGATGGTATTGCTGGTCTGCCCCGGCATGCGTTGCAGGCGCACCAGAGGCGTGTGGCCGATGCAGTCGGCGATGGTCGGGTAATGCTTAGTCATGGCGTCGGAGCACCGCGGGCATCTGGAAAAGGCGCACATGATACCGGCATCGTCCGATGACGGGCATAGCCGTTAGCCGAAGCGACGAGATGCCGCCCTGACCCAGGGCTTGCCGGGCAACGCCTAGGGCCGCGCGAGAATCCTCGGCGCGGCCTCGACGATCTGCCGCGAAAGGTGCTCCATGCGCGGCGACTGAACCTTCCAGGTGTGCCAGTACAGCGCCAGGTCGAGCGGCTCGTCTGCCGCCAGATCGACCACCTCGCCGTCGCTCAGGGGCTCGCGCATGAGCAGCTCCGGCACCATGCCGTAGCCAAGCCCGTAGCGAATGGCGTTGAAGTGCGGTTCGGCACCCGGCACGTAGTGGCACGGATAGGCGCCCTCCGGCAGGCCGAAGCGGCGCAGCAGAAACGACGATTGCAGGGTGTCCTTGCGGGTATAGGCAACCACCGGTGCCTTGCGGGCGGCGGCGCGGGTCATCCCGGAGGGGAAATGTTGATCGCGAAAGGCGGCCGAGGCCACCAGCCGGTAGCGCATGCTGCCCAGAGCACTGGCCGTGCAGCCACGCATCGGCTTCGGCTCGGTGCTGATGCAGCCGATCGCCAGGCCGGTTTCCAGCAGGCTGTAGGTGTGGTCCTGATCCTCGACGGTCAGGTCGAGCAGGACGCGCTCACGGATCAGAACCTCGGCCAGCGCTGGAAAGAACCAGGTGCCCAGGCTGTCGGCGTTCAGCGCGGCGACCACCACCAGCGGCGCGTCGCTGCGCTCGGCGAGTTCGGCGAGCAGGTCCGCCTCCAGCAGCGTGGCGCGTTTGAGGTACTGCAGCAGGCGCTGGCCGGTCTCGGTGGGCCGGCACGGCCGGCTGCGCACGATCAGCGCGCTGCCCAGTGCGCTCTCGAGCGCACGCACGCGCTGGGAAATCGCCGGCGGGGTGAGATGCAGACGCTGCGCCGCCTGCTCGAAGCTGCCGCTCTTGATCACCGCGCGGAAGGCTTCGGTCTGTTTCGGGTCGAGGTTCACGCGGGCGCCTTCTTAAGAAAATATTTGGATGGGCAAAAAATACTTAGCCTCATCAATTGATGCCAGCACAGCCCCATAATCGCGCACCTTTTCGTCGCAGCCCGCCGCTGCGTTCGCCAGGAGCACCGTTGTGGATCTGCTGCACACCATCTATCTGGTCGCCATCACCGCCGAAGCCATGTCCGGCGCCATCATGGGCATGCGCCGCGGCATGGACCTGTTCGGCATCTGCCTGCTCGGCACGGTCACCGCCCTGGGTGGCGGCACCGCGCGCGACGTGCTGCTTGGGCATTACCCGCTGGGCTGGATCGCCAACCCCGAATACCTGGCGTTCACCATCGGCGCGGCCATCGTCACGGCAGTGATCGCCCGCCACCTGCATCACCTGCGCATGATCTTCCTGCTGGTCGATGGCCTGGGCCTGGTGGCGTTCACCGTGATCGGTTGCGATGTGGCCATGAGCATGAACGCGCACCCGGCGATCGTGGTGGTCGCCGGCCTGGTCACCGGCATCTTCGGCGGCCTCATGCGCGACGTGCTCTGCACCCAGGTGCCGATGGTGCTGCAACGCGAGCTCTACGCCACGGTCGCGCTGTTCGCCGGCGTGCTCTACGTCGGCCTGCTCTGGCTGGGCGTCAACAACGAGCTGGCCTCGCTGGCAGCGCTGGCGGCCGGCTTCCTGTTCCGCGTGCTGGCGATGACCTTTCGCTGGAAGCTGCCGGACTTCAACGGCAAGGACATCCGCGGGCTGGACTGACCTCACGCCGGCTGGCGGCAACGGGCTACACTAGCGCCCTCGCTTGGGGGATGGACCGTGCTCAAAGACCTGGGAATTCGTGGTCGTGTACTGATACTGACGCTGCTGCCGAGCACCCTGCTGGCAGTCGTGCTCGGCATCTTCTTCACCTGGATGCAGCTGACCGAGCTGCGCTACCAGCTCGACGAGCGCGGCGAACTGATCGCCCAGCAACTGGCGCCGCTGGCGGCGCCGGCGATGAACCTGGGCTACGACAAGCGCCTGCAGCGCATCATCAGCCAGGTGCTCGATCAGACCGACGTGCGCGCCGTGTCGATCCTCGACAAGGACCGCCAGCCGCGCGCCTATGCCGGGCCGCGCATGGTCACCCCCTCGCCGCCGGCCGACCCCGAGGGCCTGACCCGGGTCAGCGGGCTGGACACCACGCGCATCCTGATGCCGGTGCTGGCCCACCACCTCAACCTGGCCGACGAAAGCCGCGCCAACGACCCCACGCTGATCGGCTGGCTCGAACTCGAGGTTTCGCATCAGGGCACGCTGATCCGCGGCTACCGCAGCCTGCTCACCAGCCTGGTGCTGATCGGCGCCGGCCTGCTGATCACCGCGCTGCTCGCCCTGCGCATGAGCCGCGCCATCAGCAAGCCGCTCGAGCGGGTCAAGCTGGCGGTCGCCCAGCTCAAGGAAGGCCACCTGGAAACCCGCCTGCCGGCGCTCGGCAGCCATGAGATGGATGAACTCGCCTCAGGCATCAACCGCATGGCCGAAGCGCTGCAGAGCGCGCAGGAAGAGCTGCAGCAGAGCATCGACCAGGCCACCGCGGACGTGCAGCAGAACCTGGAAACCATCGAGATCCAGAACATCGAACTCGATCTCGCGCGCAAGGAGGCCCTGGAAGCGAGCCGCATCAAGTCCGAGTTTCTCGCCAACATGAGCCACGAGATCCGCACCCCGCTCAATGGCATCCTCGGCTTTACCCACCTGCTGCAGAAGAGCGAACTGACGCCGCGCCAGCAGGATTACCTGGCAACCATCGAGAAGTCCGCCGACAGCCTGCTCGGCATCATCAATGAGATTCTCGACTTCTCGAAGATCGAGGCGGGCAAGCTGGTGCTCGACAGCGTGCCGTTCAACCTGCGCGACCTGATCGAGGAAACCCTGACGATTCTCGCCCCCTCGGCGCACACCAAGCAGCTGGAGCTGATCAGCTTGGTCTACCGCGACACGCCGCTGTCGCTGATCGGCGACCCGCAGCGGCTCAAGCAGGTGCTGACCAACCTGGTCAGCAATGCCATCAAGTTCACCAACGAAGGGACCATCGTCGTGCGCGCGATGGTCGAGGACGAAACCGCCGAGCGTGCGCAGCTGCGCATCAGCGTGCAGGACACCGGCATCGGCCTGACCGACGACGATCTGCGTGCGCTGTTCCAGGCCTTCAGCCAGGCCGACAACTCACTGTCGCGCCAACCCGGCGGGACGGGCCTGGGCCTGGTCATCTCCAAACGCCTGATCGAGCAGATGGGTGGCGAGATCGGTGTCGACAGCATTCCCGAGGAAGGCTCGGAATTCTGGATCAGCCTGAGCCTGCCGAAAGCGCGCGACGACATCGAGGACCAGCCGCCGCCGGCGTTGCGCGAGCTGCGCGTGGCGCTGTACGAGCAGCACTCGCTGGCGCGCCAGGCGCTGCAGCATCAGCTCGAGAGCAGCGGCCTGCAGGCGTACCCGTTCGACAGCCTGGCGGGCATGCTCGAGGGCGTCGCCCAGGCCCGCGACGAAGGTCTGCCGATCGACCTGGCGGTCCTTGGCGTCTCGATCCACGAGCTCGCGCCACCGGCGCTGGCCGAACACATCGAGCGCTTCGAGGCGCTCGGCTGCCGCACCGTGGTGCTCTGCCCCACGATAGACCAGGCCGCCTATCAGGACGCCCTGCCCGACGCCTTCAGCCACACCCGGCTGCAGGCCAAGCCGGCGCGCATGCGCAAGCTGCAACGCGTGCTCGCCGAGCTGTTGCGCCCACTGCAGCCGGTAGCGCCCGTGCCGACGGCCGCCTCGCATCGCCAGCCGCGCCTGCTCTGCGTCGACGACAACCCGGCGAACCTGCTGCTGGTCGAAACGCTGCTCAGCGACCTGGGGGCGGCCGTGACGGCAGTGGACAACGGCCCCGACGCACTGGCCGCCGTCAAGGAGCAGGTATTCGACCTGGTGCTGATGGATGTGCAGATGCCCGGCATGGACGGCCGTCAGACCACCGAAGCGATGCGCCAGTGGGAATACAAGGCCGGCCGCTCGCCGGTCCCGGTCATTGCCCTGACCGCGCATGCCCTGGCCAACGAGAAGCGGGCCCTGCTGCAGGCCGGCCTCGACGATTACCTGACCAAACCGATCAGCGACCGCCAACTGGCCCAGGTCATCCTCAAGTGGACCGGCCTCAGCCTGCGCCAGGCCTCGCAGCCCGCCGTCGCCCCGCCCGAGGAAGCGCCGGTGATCGCGCCGGCGGCCGAAGCCCTGCCGGTGCTTGACACTGACGAAGGCCTGCGGCTGGCCGCCGGCAAGGCCGACCTGGCGGCCGAGATGCTGAGCATGCTGCTCGGCTCGCTGGCCCAGGAGCGCTTCGCGATCCGCCAGGCCCGCCAGGCCGGCGACCTGCAGGCCCAGGTCGACCGCGTGCACCGGCTGCATGGGGCCACGCGCTACTGCGGCGTACCGCAGCTGCGTCAGGCCTGCTTGCAGGCCGAGACCCTGCTCAAGCAGCGCGACCCGGCCGCCGAGGCGGCGCTGGACGCACTCGATGCCGCCATCGAACGACTCGAACACGAGGCGCACCGCGCCTCCTGATTGCCGCCCCGACACCGCCCAGGACAGCCCATGCAGGACCATTCCACTTCGCCCCGCTTCCAGCACGCCGAACTCGATTGGGACGACAGCGGCCAGCCGCAATCGCGCCAGTACGGCGACGTGTACTTCTCTCGCGCCAGCGGCCTGGCCGAGACCGAGCACGTGTTTCTCGCACAGAACGCGCTCGACCGGCGTTTCGCCGAGCTGGCGCCGGGGCAGGCCTTCACCATTGGCGAAACCGGTTTTGGTACCGGTCTGAATTTCCTTTGTGCCTGGCAGCTGTTCGACCGGCAGGCACCGGCCGGGGCACGCCTGCACTTCGTCAGCGTCGAGAAGCACCCGCTCACCCGGGCCGACCTGCAGCGCGCCCTGTCGCTCTGGCCACAGCTCGAACCCCTGGCCGAGCAGCTGCTCGACCAGTACCTGGCAATCCATCCCGGCTTCCAGCGGCTGAACTTCGCCGATGGGCGGGTGAGCCTGACCCTGCTGGTCGGCGACGTGCTCGACTGCCTGCCGGCGCTGGATGCGCGCATCGATGCCTGGTTCCTCGACGGCTTCGCCCCGGCAAAGAACCCGCAGATGTGGCAGCCGGCGCTATTCGCCGAACTGGCCCGGCTTTCCGCGCCTGGGGCGACACTCGGCACCTTCACCAGCGCCGGCTTCGTGCGCCGAGGGCTGACCGACGCGGGCTTCGACATGCAGCGCGCGCCGGGCTTCGGCCACAAGCGTGAAATCCTCAGAGGCCAGTTCATCGGCGCGCCAACCGCAGTCGCTCGCCCGTGGTTCGCCCGCCCAGGCCAGGCGCCTCGTGAACGCCGGGCTCTGGTGATCGGCGCCGGCCTGGCAGGCTGCGCCAGCGCAGCCAGCCTGGCCCGCCGCGGCTGGCAGGTCACCGTGCTCGAGCGTCATGCCGGGCCCGCCGAAGAAGGTTCCGGCAACCCACAGGGCGTGCTCTATCTCAAGCTCTCGGCCCATGGCACCGCCCTGTCGAGGCTGGTCGTCAGCGGCTTCGGCTACACCCGCCGCCTGCTCGAGCGTCTGCAGCGCGGCCAGGACTGGGATGCCTGTGGCGTGCTGCAGCTGGCCTATGACGACAAGGAGCAACAACGCCAGGCAGAGCTGGCCGGGGCCTTTCCCGAAGGCCTGGTACGGCCGCTGGATCAGGCCGATGCCGAAGCCTTGGCCGGCATCAGCCTGCCGGGCGGCGGGCTGTTCTATCCCGAGGCCGGCTGGGCGCACCCGCCGGCGGTCTGCCGCTATCTGCTGGCACGGCCGAACATCGAACTGCGCCAGCACCGCGCCGTGCTCAGCCTCGAACGCCACGGCGAAAGCTGGCAGGCGTTGGCCGACGGTCAGGTACTCGCCGAGGCACCGGTGGTCGTGCTCGCCGGGGCGGCGGACAGTGCCGATTTCCCGCAGAGCGCCTGGCTGCCGCTCAAGCGCATTCGCGGGCAGATCACCTGCCTGCCGACCACCGCCGCCAGTGTCGCGCTGCGCACCGTGCTGTGCGCCAAGGGCTATGTCGCCCCGGCGCGCGACGGGCAGCACACGCTCGGTGCCAGCTTCAATTTCAAGGGCACCGACACCGCACTCAGTGTCGAGGAACATCAGGCCAATCTCGAGTTGCTCGAAGGCATCTCGCATGACCTGACTGAGCGGCTGCAGGTCGCCGCGCAGCCGCCCGAGCAACTACAGGGGCGTGCGGCATTTCGCTGCACCAGCCCCGACTACCTGCCGCTGATCGGCCCGCTGGCAGATCAGGAGCGCTTCCTGGAGACCTACGCCTCGCTCACCCGCAACGCCCGGCAGGTTCCCGATGCGCCGTGCCCGTGGCTGGACGGGCTCTACGTCAACACCGCCCACGGCTCGCGCGGGATGATCAGCACGCTGCTGTCGGGCGAGCTGATCGCTGCCTGGCTGGAGGACGAGCCCCTGCCGCTGCCGCGTGATGTCGCCGAAGCCTGTCACCCGAACCGGTTTCTGGTGCGTCGGCTGGTGCGCGGCGAGGGGTAGGCGACGCGGCTGATCGTGCTTTCAACATACTCCCCCCCCTATAATCAGCACTTTCAAACCGGAGGAAAGCCCGATGCACAAAGCCAGCCTGATCGCCCTGAGCCTGCTCTCGGCGCACCTGTATGCCGCCACTCCCGCCACCGATGACCCGCTGCGCCAGGAAGCCGCGAGCCTGATCCCGCCGTTCCAGCAGCAATTACTGACCACGGTGAAACAGGCCATGGCCAGCGGCGGCCCGACCGAGGCGGTGAAGAGCTGTCACCTGCTGGCGCCGGTGATCGCCTCGGAGCACAGCCGTGAGCCCTGGCGTGTCGGCCGGACCGCGCTGCGCCTGCGCAATCCGGACAACGCTCCGGACGCCTGGGAGCGCAAGGTGCTGGAGCAGTTCGAACAGCGCGCCGCGGCCGGCGAGCCGCTGGAACAGCTCAATCACGGCGAGGTCATCGGTAACGAGTACCGCTACATGCAAGCCATCGGTACGGGCGAGCCTTGCCTGGCCTGTCACGGCACCGCGGTAAAACCGGAGCTGGTCAGCCTGATTTCCCGCTACTACCCGGACGATCAGGCGCGCGGCTTCAGCCAGGGCGACTTGCGCGGCGCCTTCACCTTGCGCAAGGCTCTGTCCCAGTAACCGGGCGCGCCGGCGCCACCGACCGGAGAAAGCATGCCGTTCACCAAACCCCGTTGCGCTCGACCTAACCGGCGCCGAGGCGGCAGCGCCTGATGGACGTGCTGCTGTTCGAAGCGTTGGGCATCGGCATCGTGCTCGGCCTGTTGCTGGGCCTGACCGGCGCCGGCGGCTCGCTGGTCGCCCTGCCACTGCTATTGAGCCTGCACCTGCCGTTGCGCGATGCGATCGGCGTCAGCCTTGGCGCGGTGGCGATGTCGGCCTTTGTCGGCGCCGTGCCCCGCGCCCGCCTCGGCCAGGTCGCCTGGCGCCCTGCGCTGTTGCTGGCGCTCTGTGGCTTGCCCGGTAACGCGGCCGGTCAGTGGTTGGGACTCTACGTGCCGGAAAAATGGCTGATCGTCGCCTTCTGCCTGCTGGTGCTGTGGTCGGCTGTGCGCATGTGGCGCGGCGCGAAGCTGCCGCTGCGCGAAGGCCGGGCCATGCGCTACCCGGCGCTCGCCGGCATCGGCTTCGGCGTCGGCATGCTGTCCGGCCTGATGGGTGTGGGGGGCGGTTTTCTCATCGTGCCGGCGCTGCTGTGGTTCAGCCCGCTGCCGCTGCTGGCCGCCATGGGCACCTCGATGGCGGTGATCGCCCTGGTCAGCGGCGGGGGCTTTCTGCTCTACCTGACCGGCGCACAGCCGCCATTGGCCCTGCTTGCCGGCCTGGCCGGCGGTGGCGCCTGTGGCGTACTCACCGGCAACCGCCTGGCGCAGTACCTCAGCGGCACCCTGCTGCAGCGACTGTTCGCGCTGATGCTGGTCGCCGTCAGCCTTTCGCTGGGGGTGCAGAAGCTGCTGCTGGGGCACTGATCAGCCGCGGCCCTGAGGATCGTCCCAGAATGGCCGGCTGATCTCTGCCTCGACGTCGGCGCGGCTCAGCCCCAGATCCTTCAGCGCATGCTCGTCCAGCGCCGCCAGCTGGCGACGTTGGCGCGCCAGCCGATGCCAGCGTCGCAGGCGCGCCAGCAGCCGCCCCGCCGAGAGCGGCGGCAGCCGCCATTCATCGAACCAACGCAGCGGGTGATGCAGTGGGATTCGTTGCCGGTTCATCGCGTGTCCTCCTCTGGATGGCGAAAGTGTCGCCACCCGGCTACGATCAATCCAACGAATACTTCTGATGCCAGCCATCTGCGAGATTGATCCATGGCCCATTACCCCAGCATCGACACGGAGCTGCTGCGCAGCTTTGTCGCCATCGCCGACCACGGCGGTTTCACCCGTGCCGCCGAAGCGGTCAACCGCACCCAGTCGGCGGTCAGCATGCAGATGAAGCGCCTCGAGGAAGACGTGCTGCAGCGCCCGCTGTTCGAGCGCAGTGGCCGGCAGGTAAGGCTCACCGCCGAGGGCCAGGTGCTGCTCGGCTACGCCAGGCGCATCCTCAAGCTGCACGGCGAGGTGATCACCACGCTGCGCCAGCCGCACATGGTCGGCGCGGTGCGCATCGGTACGCCGGACGATTACGTGATGCGCTTCCTGCCCGGCATCCTGGCGCGCTTCGCCCAGGCCTATCCGCTGGTCCAGGTGGAGGTGCATTGCGAACCGTCCGGGCAACTGCTGGGGCGCAAGGATCTGGACCTGACCATCGTCACCCGCGAACCGGGCACCGAGATCGGTCAGCTGCTGCGCCAGGAGCGCTTCGTCTGGGCCGAAGCGGCCGGCTTCGACCTGCAACAGCAACGGCCGATACCGCTGGCAATGTTCAACAGTGGCTGTTTCTGCCGTGCCTGGGTGTGCAACGCGCTGGAGGCGGCAGAAATCGACTACCGCATCGCCTACACCAGCCCGAGCCTGTCGGCGATCATGGCGCTGGTCGGCGCCGGCCTGGCAGTGACCGCTCAGCTGCAGAGCCTGATTCCGACCGACCTGCGCATCCTCGGCGAGGCCGAAGGGCTGCCGCCGCTGCCGCTGTCGAGCATCGTGCTACTGCGCAACGCACAGACCCAGTCGCCGGTAACCGAGGCACTGGCCGACTACATCGTCGACGGCTTCCGCCAGTAGCGTTCAGCCGACTTCGCCGCAGAGGCTGGCCGCGCGCAGCAGCGCCGCGGTGATCGCATGCCGTTCCCAGTCCGGCAGCGCGGCAAAGCGCGCACGGAACTCGGGCGGCAGCAGCGGCGGCGCTTCCTGCAGCAGCGCGCGCCCCTCGTCCGTCAGCAGCAACCACTGGCGGCGCCGATCGGACTCATCGCGATGGCGGCGCAGCAGGCCGCCCTCTTCGAGTCGATCCAGCACACCGGACAGCGTGGCCGCCGTCAGGCTGACCCGCCGGCTGAGTGCGCTGGCCGTCTGCTGCCCCTCGCCGGCCAGCACCTGCAGGATCATCAGCTGCACGGGCGTCAGCCCGCCGAAACGCGCCAGGCGTTTGGCGTGCACTTCGGCGTCCTGCTGCAAGCGCCGCAGGGCCTGGAACAGGCTCAGGTCGAAGATGCCCCCACCCGCGATATCAGTTTCACTCGAAAGCTTTCCTTCACTCACAATTAGAGAACTCATTGAGTAATAACTTTGACATCAAAGCATTTATTTGCTTTGGTGTAAAAGACGTGGCGGCCCGTCGCCCGCTCGAGGGTTCATACGAGCGCAGCCTGCCCAGGGCTGAACCAACCGTGCGACGCGCCAGTCAGACTCCCCAACGGCACAACCGGTAAGGAACTTATGTGTGGCATAGCTGGAGAACTTCGCTTCGATAACCAACCGGCCGATCTGGCAGCGGTTGAACGAATCACCCAACACCTGACGGCTCGCGGCCCGGACGCCTGCGGGTTCCATAGCCAGGGCCCGCTCGCCCTCGGCCACCGCCGGCTGAAGATCATGGATCTGTGCGAAGCCTCGGGGCAGCCGATGATCGACCCGACGCTCGGCCTGGCGATGGTCTTCAATGGCGCCATCTACAACTACCCGGAACTGCGTGCCGAGCTCGAAGGGCTTGGCTATCGCTTCTTTTCCGAGGGCGACACCGAAGTCCTGCTCAAGGGCTATCACGCCTGGCGCGAGGCGCTGCTGCCCCGCCTGAATGGCATGTTCGCCTTTGCCATCTGGGAGCGCGACAGCGGCCAGCTGTTCATCGCCCGCGATCGCCTCGGTATCAAACCCCTTTATCTGTCGCGTACCGGCAAGCGCCTGCGGTTCGCCTCGAGCCTGCCTGCGCTGCTGCAGGGCGGCGATATCACCGGCGAGCTGAACCCGGTCGCGCTCAATCACTATATGAGCTTTCACGCCGTGGTTCCGGCGCCGGACACGCTCATCGCCGGCATCGAGAAAATGCCGCCGGCGAGCTGGATGCGCATCGACAGCCAGGGCACCGTGACCACCCAGCGCTGGTGGGAATTGCGTTTCGGTGCGGACGAGAGCGAGCAGGATTACAGCTTCGAGGACTGGCAACAGAAGACCCTCGACACGCTGCGCGAAGCCGTGGCGATCCGCCAGCGCGCAGCGGTGGATGTCGGCGTGCTGCTCTCCGGCGGGGTGGATTCGAGCCTGCTGGTGGGCCTGCTGCGTGAGGCGGGGGTCGGCGAGAACCTGCTGACCTTCTCCATCGGCTTCGAGGATGCCGGCGGCGAACGCGGCGACGAGTTCAAGTACTCGGACCTCGTCGCGCGGCACTTCCAGACGCGCCATCACCAGCTGCGCATCCGCGAACGCGAGATTCTCGAGCAGTTGCCCGCGGCCTTTCGTGCGATGAGCGAGCCGATGGTCAGCCACGACTGCATCGCCTTCTATCTGCTGGCACGCGAAGTCTCCAGGCATTGCAAGGTGGTGCAGAGCGGCCAGGGCGCCGACGAGTTGTTCGCCGGTTACCACTGGTATCCGCAGGTCGATGGCGCCAGCGATCCGGCCGCCGCCTACCTGAAGGCCTTCCGCGACCGCGACTACGAGGAGTACCAGGCACTCATGCAGGCACGCTGGCACAAGGGCGATTTCTCCGGCGATTTCGTTCGCCAGCACTTTGCCCAGCCCGGTGCGGACGCCGCAGTGGACAAGGCGCTGCGCATCGACAGCACCGTGATGCTGGTCGACGACCCGGTCAAGCGCGTCGACAACATGACCATGGCCTGGGGCCTGGAGGCGCGCACCCCGTTTCTCGACTACCGCGTGGCCGAGCTTTCGGCCCGCATTCCGGCACGCTACAAGCTGCCCGAGGGCGGCAAGTACGTACTCAAGGAAGCCGCGCGCCAGGTCATCCCGGCCGAAGTCATCGACCGTCCGAAAGGCTATTTCCCGGTGCCCGGCCTCAAGCATCTGCAAGGGGACACGCTCGACTGGGTTCGTCAGTTGCTGCTCGACCCGAGCCAGGATCGCGGCCTCTACCAGACCGACGCCATCGAGCGGCTGCTCGCCGATCCGGATGGCCAGTTGACCCCGCTGCGCGGCTCAAAACTCTGGCAGCTGGCAGCGGTCAACCTATGGTTGAGCGAACAAGGCCTCTAAGCACAGGCTCGCGCGCGCCAACCGCGGCTCCCTAGCGGAAGCCCGGCCTCGGCGCAGCCTGAGCCACCTTCAAGGAAACGCACCATGCAGAAGTCTCAAGCCTACGGACAGCGCCTGCTGCGCGGCCAGACGCCGTCCTACCAGCGTCTGCAGCAGCGGCTGGCCGAAGACGGCCGTGAGGAACCGGGCGCCCCGGTCAGCGTGCATTGCGGCTGGGGTCGCATTCTCATCGGCCACACCTACCCGGACCCGGCCGAGCTCGCCACCGACCTGCTCAACGAGAAGCCCGGCGAGCGCGACATTGCCCTCTATGTGGCGGCGCCACACCAGGTGCTGGCGCATGCGCCGCAGCAGCTGTTTCTCGACCCGTCGGACACGCTGCGCATCTGGTTCACCGATTACCGCCCGGCGCAAAAAGGTGTACGGGGTTTCTGCGTGCGCCGCGTGCAGAACGAGGCGGACTGGCAGGCCGTCAATGCGCTGTACCAGAGCCGCGGCATGATGCCCGTCGAGCCGGGGCGCTGCACCCCGCGCGAGGAAGGCGGGCCCGTCTACTGGCTGGCCGAAGACGAGAGTTCCGGGCAGATCCTCGGCAGTGTCATGGGTCTGAACCATCACAAGGCCTTCAACGATCCTGAGCTCGGCTCGAGCCTGTGGTGCCTCGCGGTATCGCCCAGCTGCCCGCGCCCGGGTGTCGGCGAAGCGCTGGTACGGCATCTCATCGAGCATTACATGGGCCGCGGGCTGGCCTACCTCGACCTCTCCGTGCTGCACGACAACAGCCAGGCCAAGGCCCTGTACGCCAAGCTCGGTTTCCGCGACCTGCCGACCTTCACCGTCAAACGCAAGAACAGCTTCAACCAGCCGCTGTTCCTCGGCCCGGGGCCCGAAGCGGAGCTCAACCCCTACGCCAGGATCATTGTCGACGAAGCGCGTCGGCGCGGCATCGAGATCGCCATCGATGACGCCGAGGCCGGGTTGTTCACCCTGACCCAGGGTGGGCGCCGGGTACGTTGCCGCGAGTCGCTGTCGGACCTGACCTCGGCTGTCAGCATGACGCTGTGCCAGGACAAGCAACTGACCCACCGCACGCTCGCCCGCGCCGGCATTCGCCTACCCGCTCAGCAGCTTGCAGCCAGCGCGCAGGACAACGCCGCGTTTCTCGCCGAGCATGGCAGCGTGGTGGTCAAGCCGGTGAACGGCGAGCAGGGCCAGGGGGTTGCGGTCGACCTGCGCGACGCCGAGGCGCTAGAGCACGCCGTCGAGCGCGCCCGGCAGTTCGACGGCCGGGTGCTGCTGGAGAGCTACCACCCAGGGCTCGACCTGCGCATCGTGGTGATCGGCTACGAGGTGGTCGCCGCGGCGATTCGTCGTCCCGCCCAGGTCATCGGCGACGGCCGCAACACCATCGGCGCGCTGATCGAAGCGCAGAGCCGGCGGCGCCAGGCGGCTACCGGCGGCGAAAGCCGGATTCCGCTGGATGACGAAACCCACCGCTGCCTGCAGGAAGCCGGGCTCGATGTCGACAGCGTGCTGGAGCAAGGCCGGCAGCTGGCCGTACGGCGCACCGCCAACCTGCATACCGGAGGCACCCTGGAAGACGTCACCGAGCAACTGCATCCGGAACTCGCCGACGCTGCGGTACGCGCGGCGCGGGCGCTGGACATTCCCGTGGTCGGCCTGGACCTGCTGGTCGAGGCCGCCGATCGCCCGGACTACGTCTTCATCGAGGCCAACGAGCGCGTTGGCCTTGCCAACCATGAGCCGCAACCGACGGCCGAGCGCTTCATCGACCTGCTGTTCCCGCTCAGCCACAACACGCACTGAGCGACGAGCAGGCCTCTCTGTCGACCGGCCGCGCGAAGCACGGCCGGCGCGCTTCCATTCCCTTGCAAGCACGCGGCTCGGTGCCGCAATGGAGTTCAAGCCCATGCATGCAACGCTACCTGAACCCGATCTCAACTATCTGCAACGCATCCTTCTGGAAATGCTCGCCATTCCCAGCCCGACCGGCTTCACCGACACCATCGTGCGCTACGTCGCCGAGCGGCTGAAGGAGCTGAACATTCCCTTCGAGCTGACCCGTCGCGGCACCATCCGCGCGACGCTCAAGGGCCGGCGCTACAGCCCGGACCGTGCCGTCGCGGCGCACCTCGACACCATTGGCGCGATCGTCCGGGAAATTCACGACAGCGGCCGGCTGGGGCTGGCCCCGGTGGGCTGCTGGTCCAGTCGTTTCGCCGAAGGCAGCCGGGTCAGCGTGTTCACCGATACCGGCGTGATAAGGGGCAGCGTGCTGCCACTGCTTGCCTCCGGCCACGCCTTCAATACCGCCGTGGATGACGCACCGATCAGCTGGGACCACGTCGAACTGCGCCTGGATGCCTACACCTACAGCCGCGCCGAGACCGAAGCGCTCGGCGTCAATGTCGGTGACTTCGTCGCCTTCGACCCGCTGCCGGAATTCACCGAGAACGGTTACATCAGCGCCCGCCACCTGGACGACAAGGCTGGCGTCGCCGCCCTGCTGGCGGCGCTCAAGGCCGTGGTCGACAGCGGCCGCGAGCCGCCGATCGACATCCATCCGCTGTTCACCATCACCGAGGAAACCGGCTCCGGCGCCGCCGGTGCCCTGCCCTGGGACGTCAGCGAATTCGTCGGCATCGACATCGCGCCGGCGGCCAAGGGGCAGGCCTCGAGCGAGCACGCCGTGACCGTGGCGATGCAGGATTCCGGCGGCCCCTATGACTATCACCTGTCGCGGCACCTGCTGAAGCTGGCGACCGAGAACGAGATCCCGGTGCGCCGGGACCTGTTCCGCTACTACCACAGCGACGCACAGTCGGCGATCGAGGCGGGCCACGACATCCGCACCGCCCTGCTCGCCTTTGGCTGCGACGCCACCCATGGCTACGAGCGCACGCACATCGACAGCCTGGCCGCCATGGCGCGCCTGCTTGCCGGCTACATGCTGAGCCAACCGGTGTTCGCCAGCGACGCCCACCAGGCACAGGACTCCCTGGATCGCTTCAGCCATCAACTGGAGCACGATGCGCAGATGGAGAGCGAAACCCGTGTCCCGCCGGTGGACTCGCTGCTCGGTCGGCAGACGGACCGAGGCTGAAACGGGCGTGACAAAGCACCGGCTTCGATCACTCAAGGGTTGCCGCAAGCGGCAGGTCTGGGCACAGTAGCGCCCCGTCAGCGGATGTTTTCCGGGCTGCCTGGGCATTGACGCCAAACGGCAGCCTTTTTTGCGCGCTCGCACCGTTGGCACCATCGCCCAGCCAGCCTCACGGAATCGATCATGTTGGCGCGTCTCTGCCTGATGACCCTGCTCGTCCTCTGCCTGTCCGCCAGGGCCTGGGCGCTATCGCCGATCGAAGTCGACTCCCCGGACTTCCGACAGAACCTCGGCCCGGCGGTGCAGTATCTGGAAGACCCACAGGGCTCGCTGACCGTCGACGACGTGCTCGGGCTGCCCGACCGGCACTTCCATAAGGTTCAGGGCACGCACCTCAACCGCGGCAAGAACGATTCGACCTGGTGGCTGCGGCTGTCGCTCGACAACCAGTTGGCGCAGTCGCTGCAAGGCTTTCTCGAGATCGACTACGGCCTGCTCGACCACATCGAACTCTTTGTCCGGACTCCCGATGGCCGTCTGAGTCGCCAGCTCTCCGGCGACGAAATGCCCTTCTCGCAGCGCCCGGTCAAGGTCAGCAGCTTCTGGTTCCCCACTGAATTGCCCCCCGGCACCAGCACGCTGGTGCTGCGCATCAAGACCAGCAGCACCCTCTACGTACCGCTGTACTTTTCCACCACCAGCGCCAGCGCCCACGCCCAGGAGTACACCGCCGGAGTCAGCGGCGCTTTCTACGGCGTGCTGTTCGCGATGTTCTGCTACAACCTGTTTCTCTTCGTCTCACTGCGCGAGCCGGCCTATTTCTGGTACCTGATCTACAACCTGAACGTCGGCCTGTTCGCGCTGGCCTTCGACGGCCTGCTCGCCCGCTGGCTGCCCGAGCACAGCGCCCTTGTAGCCACCGCCATCTATGCGCTGATGTTCAGCCACTGCCTCGTGGCGATCCAGTTCAGCCGTCACTTCCTGCATACCCGCGAGCACTTCCCTCGGCTCGACGGCGCACTGCGCGTCGCCCTGCTGCTCGCGCTGCTGGCGCTGATCTCCGGGCCGCTGTTGCCCTTGCAGACCTGGAGCGTGCAGGCAAGCATCACGGTCATCGTGACCTCCATCGGGCTGCTGGCCACCGGTGCCTTCGTCTGGCGCCATGGCGTGCGCTACGGGCTGTACTACACGCTGGCCTGGGGCGTGCTGCTGGCTTCCTTCGTCATCGTCACCGCCGGCTCGCTCGGCTTCGAGCTGTTCGGCCTGTACGGCCCGGCGGTGGTCAAGACCAGCGTGACCTTCGAACTGATCACCCTGTCGCTTGGCCTCGCCGATCGCATCAACCGCCTGAAGGAGGAAGGCTTCCGCTCGCGGCAGGCGGCCGAACAGGCCCACAGCGAAAGCGAGGCCAAGGGCCGCTTCCTGGCCAAGATGAGCCACGAGATCCGCACACCGCTCAATGGGGTGCTGGGCATGCTGCAGCTGCTGCGCGAAACCGAGCTCGACCGCAGCCAGCGGTTCTACCTCGACACCATCACCAGCTCGGGCCACTCGCTGATGAAGGTGATCAACGACATCCTCGACTACGCCCGCATCGGCTCGGGCAAGCTCAGCCTCGAAGACATCGAATTCGATCTCGAGGCGCTGATCTCCGAAACCATCAGCCTGTTTGCCGCGCAGGCATTGAAGAAGCAACTGAGCCTGCACGTCGGGCTGCAGGCCCAGGTGCCGCGCCGCGTGCGTGGCGATCCGACTCGGCTCAAGCAAGTGCTGATGAACCTGCTGAGCAATGCGCTGAAATTCACCGAGCAGGGCTATGTACGCCTGGATGTCGCCTGCATCCAGACCACCGAAGGCCAGACGCGCCTGCATTTCTGCGTCAGCGACAGCGGTATCGGCATGCGCGCGCAAGTCCTGGCCACGCTATTCGAGTCGTTTTCGCAAGGCGACTCGAGTACCACCCGCCGCTACGGTGGCAGCGGCCTCGGGCTCGCCATCAGCAAGGAGCTGGTTGAAATGATGCAGGGGCAGATCCGGGTGCAGAGCGCCCCGGGCCAGGGCAGCCGTTTCAGCTTCGACATCCCGCTGCGCAGCGCCGCCGACGACAACGACCCGCTACGCCCATTGCTGGCTGGCAAGCCCGCTTTGCTGGCCTCGCTGGACAACCAGGGCCTCGACTCGCTGAGCCACCTGTTGCGACGCTGGGGCATGCGCACCGAGCGCTGCCACGAGCCCGAGCGCCTGGTCGACTACCTTGACGACTATCCCGTCCCGCCGTTGCTGGTTCTGCTTGAGCCCTGGCCGGGCACGCCCAGCGAGTGGGTGAAGCGCCTGGAAGCCCAGTTGCCCAGGCTGCAGCCGGTGCTGCTGCTGTTCTCGCCACTGCACCGGCAGGCACCGAGTTCCAACCATCTGCGCCTGGCCTGCGTACCGCTGCCGCTGCAGAGCGGCCCGCTGCGTGAGGCCCTGCAGGGCCTGTACGAGGCGCCTCCCGGGCCGGCCGACCACACGCGAGCCGGCGCCGAAACCGGCACGACGCCCGCGGTGCTGATTGCCGAGGACAACCCGGTGAACCAGATGGTGCTTCGCGGGCTGCTGAAAAAGCGCGGCTACCAGGTGAAGCTGGCCGAGAACGGCGCGGCCACCGTACAGCTGTACCGACGCGACCCCGGTGCCGTTCAGCTGATTCTCATGGACTGCGAAATGCCCGAGCTTGACGGCTACGAGGCCAGTCGGCAGATTCGCGCGCTGGAAGCCGAACAGGGCTGGCCGCGGGTCCCCATCCTCGCCGTGACCGCGCATTCGCTGGACGAGCAGCGAGCGCGGGCGCGCGCTGCCGGCATGGACGGCTTCCTGGCCAAACCGGTGGTCGCCGACGAGCTCTATGCCTGTCTCGAGCGCCACCTGCATACAGCGCTCAGCGAGTGACCCGACGACCGATGCTGATTCCCCATGACCTGCTCGAAGCCGACACCCTGACTCGTCTGATCGAGGATTTCGTCACCCGCGAGGGCACCGACAACGGCGACGAGACGCCACTGGACACGCGCGTGGCCCGGGTGCGCCGGGCGCTGGACAAGGGCGAGGCGGTAATCGTGTTCGACCCGGACAGCCAGCAATGTCAGCTGGCGCTCAAGCGCGACGTGCCCAAGGCCTGGCTGGAGGACTGAGCGCGCTCAGCCCAGCAGGGCGCTCTCGCGCTCCCAGGCGCAGCGCAGGCGCATCTCGCTGTGCTCCGGGCTGTGGCAGCCGCTGTCGGTCTCCCAACGAAAGGTGTGCGAGCCGTTCAGCTCGGTTTCCAAGTGCACCACGGCGCTGCTCCAGTACAGGCGGCGCAACAGTTGCTCGAAACGCTCCACCCAGAGCGACCACTCGTATTCGATGGCCGGATAGCTGGCGCCGAAGTGGATGATCTGCGTCTGGTAGAGGCCCTGCTCCGCCTGGCGGCAGAAGGAAAACATCTCGCGGCCAAGAAACGGCCAGGCTTCGCCGCGCGGCAGGGCCTCCAGCGCGGCTCGGTTGCACTCACGGCGACGGTGGCACTCGTCGGGGTCGGCAGCCGGCCAGTCGCGGATGCAGCCGTATACGATGGATTCGGATTCCAAGCGACAACTCCGATCAGGCCTGGGCGGAAACGGCCAGCTTTCTAGCACAGCGCGAAGCGGCGGTCATCCGGACTGAGGCGGGATATGAAGCAGGCCACAGCTCTGCCCCGCGCTAGTGCCGCGCACGCAGGCGCAGCGCCAGCACACTCATGCAGGCGGCCATCGCCGCCAGCACCAGAAAGGGGGTGCGGTAATTTCCCGCCAGATCACGCCCGAGGCCGCTGAGCACCGGAGACAGACAGGCCAGGCTGTACCCGGTGCACAGCATCATCGCGGTCAGCCGACTGACCGCCAGCGGCGAGCCGGCCTCGTACATTGGCAGTACCAGCGCCAGCGAGAAGGTGCCGTTGAGCGCAACCCCGAGCAGCATGCACACTACGAGCGGCTGCCAGCCGGGACGCAAGGCGATTGCCGCCAGACAGGCCGTGGCCAGCACGCCGCACCCGGCCATCAGCAGATGCCGGCGCCCGAAGCGCTGTGCCAGCCAGGGCATGGCAAAGGCGCTGGGCAGGCCGATCAGCATGAAGCCGCTGAAGAAGGCATTGCTTTGCAACAGGCTGAAGCCGGCCTCGTGATAACGCGCCACCAGCCAGGTCGCCAAGGCATAGAAGAGCCCGGCCTGCAGCGCGAAGTAGACGCTCACCAGCCAGGCACGCGGCTCGTGCCAGGGCAGCCCGGCGCGCTGCTCGGTGCCGGGCTCGGCGCGGCTGGGCAAGCGCATCCAGAGCAGCAGCGCCAGCAACGCGGGCAGCGCCCAGAAGGCCAGCCCGAGCGTCCAGCGTTCGCCGAGCAGCTGAGTGACCGGCGCAGTCAGTACCACACCGAGGGTGCCGCCAATGGCCATGCTCAGCGAATACCAGGCGGCCGTCTGACCGATCCGCTCGAGGAAGTGACGCTTGATGTAGCCCGACAACAGCGGACCGGCGATGGCGATGCCGGTACCGACGACGGCCGCGCTGCCGATCAGCACGACCGGTTGCTCGGCAAAGAGGCGCAGGATCAGTGCGGCGGCGATGAGCAGCATGCACAGGGCGATGGCCCGTTCCAGCCCCCAGCGCACCGCCAGACGCGGCGCCAGCGGGGCCAGCAGGCCCATCAGCAGCACCGGCAATGCGGTCGTCAGGCTGACCACGCCGCGGCCGAGCCCGAACTCGGCGGCAATGCGTTCGATCAGTGGGGCGAAGGAAGTGATGCCAGGGCGAAGGTTGATGGCGGCCAGTACCAGAGCCAGCATCAACACGGCGCGGGAAGGTTTGCTCACGATTTGCGTGCCTGCTCAAGCCGGGGCAGGCAACCCTACCCCCGGGCGCGCCAAGCGGCAAGCATTCCCGACCGCTCGATCAGGTTTTTCCCTTGCTGCGCTTCTTCTCGGCCAGCAGCGCCATTTCCTCGTAGATGGCCTGCGGGTTCTGCTGCTTGAGCTTCCAGGCCATGCGTCCTTCTTCGTGCGGCAGAATCATGAAGGTTCCCTTGGCGATCTCCTGGTAGATGTACTCGGCGATGTCGGCCGCGGTGATCGGCGAGCCGGCCAGCAGCTTGGCCACCTGTTCCTTCATGTTCGGCGTCGGGCCGCGGAACGAGTCGAGCAGGTTGGTCTGGAAGAACGACGGGCATACGACATGCACCGCCACCTCCTGCTGCCGCAGCTCGACCAGCAGACTTTCGGAGAGCGCGACCACACCGGCCTTGGCGACGTTGTAGTTGCTCATCGCCGGAGCCTGCATCAGCGCGGCCATCGAAGCGATGTTGATTAGGCGCCCCTTGCTGCGCTGCAGCAGCGGCAGAAAGGCCTTGCAACCCTTGACCACGCCCATCAGGTTGATCGCGATCTGCCACTCCCAGTCTTCGAGCGATAGCTCCTCGAAGAACCCGCCCGAGGCAACGCCGGCGTTGTTGACCACTACATCGATGCCGCCGAGCTTTTCCTCACAGGCCTGGGCCAGGGCGATGAGCTGGCTGTAATCACGCACGTCGCAGCGCTGAGTAAAGCCGTCCCCACCGGCATCGCGCACCATTGCCAGGGTTTCGGCAAGTCCTGACTCGTTGACGTCCGAGAGTGCCAGGCGCCAGCCTTCACGCGCCCAGCGCAGGGCGATCTCGCGTCCCAATCCCGAGCCTGCGCCCGTAATCATCATGCGGTTCTGCATCGTTCGCTGCCTTCTTGTTGTTTGCTCGCGGTGGGCCGGAGTCTAGCGAAAGCGCAGTGGGCGGCCGTCGACCATCAGGGCGATGAATGCCCCTGGCAAACCGTGCCGTCACCCCTGCCGCAGAACGAAAAAAGGCAGCCCGAAGGCTGCCTTTTTCATTACCGCTGCGGTCAGTGTGCAACTGCACCCGTCGCGCCCAGACCGGTCTGCGAACGCACGAACTGCGGGAAGAAGCGAGCACGCTCTTCCTCTGCCGCCTTGGACTTGTCGGTAACCGAGAAGAACCACAGGCCCGCGAACGACGCGATCATCGCGAACAGCGCCGGGTACTTGTACGGGAAGATCGCCTGCTCGAAGTGCAGTACGTCGACCCATACGGTCGGGCTGAGGATGGTCAGCAGCAGCGCGGTGATCAGACCCATCGCGCCGCCGAGCAGGGCGCCGCGGGTGGTCAGGTTCTTCCAGTACATGGAAAGGAACAGAATCGGGAAGTTGCAGCTGGCTGCCACGGAGAACGCCAGGCCCACCATGAAGGCGATGTTCTGCTTCTCGAAGGCGATGCCGAGCAGGATGGCGACCACACCCAGCGCCAGGGTGGTGCGCTTGGTGACCTTCATCTCGTCTTCCTCGCGCGCCTTGCCCTTCTTGATCACGCAGGCATAGAGGTCGTGCGCGACCGCCGAAGCGCCGGCCAGCGCCAGCCCGGCAACCACGGCCAGGATGGTGGCAAAGGCCACGGCGGAAATGAAGCCGAGGAAGAAGTTGCCGCCCACGGCCTTGGCCAGGTGGATTGCGACCATGTTGCTGCCGCCGACGATGGCGCCGGTGGCGTCCTTGAACTCCGGATTGGTCATCACCAGCAGGATCGCGCCGAAGCCGATGATGAAGGTCAGGATGTAGAAGTAGCCGATGAAGCCGGTGGCGTAGAACACGCTCTTGCGGGCTTCCTTGGCGTCACCCACGGTGAAGAAGCGCATCAGGATGTGCGGCAGACCAGCGGTGCCGAACATCAGAGCCAGGCCCAGGGAGATTGCCGAAATCGGGTCGGAAACCAGACCGCCGGGGCTCATGATCGCCTGCTTGTTCGGGTGCAGCGCGACGGCCTCGGCAAACAGACGGCTGAAGTCGAAGCCGACGTTGTACATCACCATCACCGCCATGAAGGTTGCGCCCGAGAGCAGCAGCACGGCCTTGATGATCTGTACCCAGGTGGTCGCCAGCATGCCGCCGAACATCACGTACATGACCATCAGCACGCCGACCATCACCACGGCGACCAGGTAATCGAGGCCGAACAGCAGCTGGATCAGCTTGCCGGCACCCACCATCTGGGCGATCAGGTAGAAGGCCACGACGATCAGCGAACCGAACGCCGAGAGCACGCGAATCGGCGTCTGGCCGAGGCGATAGGACGCGACGTCGGAGAAGGTGAACTTGCCCAGGTTGCGCAGGCGCTCGGCCATCAGGAAAAGGATCACCGGCCAGCCGACCAGGAAGCCGATCGAATAGATCAGGCCGTCATAGCCGCTGGTGAACACCAGTGCGGAAATACCGAGGAAGGATGCAGCCGACATGAAGTCGCCAGCGATCGCCAGGCCGTTCTGGAAGCCGGTGATGCTGCCGCCGGCGGTGTAGTAATCGGAGGTGGAGGTGTTGCGCTTGGCCGCCCACTTGGTGATGCCCATCGTGAAGATGATGAACACCACGAACATGCTGATAGCGGTCCAGTTGGTTGCCTGCTTCTGGACGTCGCCAGTCAGGGCATCGGCAAACAGCGCCGGAGAAGCTGCCAGCAGCGCGGCAGCGATCAGAAAACGGGCAATCATCTTATTTCTGGGCCTCTTTCAGGATTTCCTGAGTCATGCGGTCGAACTCACCGTTGGCGCGCTGTACGTAGACGCCGGTGAGCGCGAATGACAGGAAGATCAGCCCCAGACCGGCCGGGATGCCCCAGGTGGTCACGGAACCGGCGCTCAGGGGGGAGCCGAGCAGCTTGGGATCGAAAGCGATCACCAGGATGAAGGCGAAGTACGACGCGAGCATGATGACGGCCAGCGTCCAGGCGAAGCGGCCGCGCTTGGCAACCAGCTCTTGGAAGCGTGGGTCGGCATGGATCTGCCGGTAAACATTTTCATTGTTCATTGGATTGTCTCCACACGATCACAGGCCGCCCGGTGGCGACCAGGCGGCTAATTTACGGTCGGCAAAGGCGATTTCCACCCGACTTTAGTCTGGCTGCATATCGCTGAAACGGCCGTTTCAGAGCCGCTCCAACATCCTGAAATATCTTGTAAGCCGCGGTGCGCGGGCCTTCCGTGCCAGCAGGCATGACTTTTGTCATGGCGCACGAACATGAATCCTGTGCATGAAAAAGTGACGAAGCGGGCCATACATCGGCACCGGCATGGCGCATGCGGCCCGATAACCACGGCGTGACATGGGTCACGGACTCAAGCGCCTCCCTGGCGCCATCGAGATAACGCCCTCCCCTGTCTGCCCGTTTGACGCTCGGCTAAGATGCGCGCCCCGCTCAACGAGCCTTCGCAATGCACGCTTCCGCCCGTCGCCCACTCCTGCCGTTGCTGCTTGCCAGTGTCCTGGCGCTGTCCGCCATGGCGCTGTTCTGGTACCAGCAGGGCCGAGCCGTACCGCTGCCGGATCTGGCCCGGGCCGGCAAGCTGCAGTGCGCCTCCTACAGTCCGTTCGATAAGGATCAGTCTCCCTTCGACCAGCCCTTGCGGCTGCGCCCGGAGCGCATCGACGCCGATCTGGCGCTGCTCGCCGAACGCTTCAGCTGCGTGCGGACCTATTCGATGGAGGGGCTCGAGGCAGTGCCCGAACTGGCTCGCAAGCACGGGCTGCGGCTGCTGCTGGGCGCCTGGGTGAGCCGTGACCCACAGGCCACGCGCCGCGAGATCGAGCAACTGATACGCACCACGCAGGCCAACGCCGATCTGGTGGATGCCGTGATCGTCGGCAACGAGGCACTGCTGCGCAAGGAAGTCACCGCCGGCCAGTTGATCGCGCTGATCGAAGAGGTCAAGGCCGCCGTTGCGGTCCCGGTCACCTACGCCGACGTCTGGGAGTTCTGGCTGCGTCACCCTGAGGTGGCGCCAGCCGTGGATTTCCTGACCATCCACCTGCTGCCCTATTGGGAAGATGAACCGACCGGCATCGAGGACGCACTGCGACAGGTCGCCGAGGTTCGCCGGACATTCGGCAATGCCTTCGCACCAAAGGATATTTTCATCGGCGAGACCGGTTGGCCGAGCGAAGGTCGCCAGCGCGAGACCGCCGTGCCGAGCCGCGTCAACCAGGCGCTGTTCGTTCGCGGCTTCGTGCAGCTGGCCGAAGCCAATGGCTGGCGATACAACCTGATCGAGGCCTTCGACCAGCCATGGAAGCGCATCAGCGAAGGGGCCGTCGGCGGCTATTGGGGGCTCTACGACGCTGACCGGCAGGACAAGCACATTCTCGTCGGGCCGGTCAGCAACCTGCCGCACTGGCCGCTGTGGCTAGCCGGCGCGGCTGCGCTCTGGTTGCTCGCCCTGCTGGCGGCCGGCATTCCGGGCGACCGCCGTGCAGCCGCCAGCCTGCCCATCCTCGCGGCACTTGGCGCCTCCCTGACGATGGCATTCGCCGAACTGGCGCTGGTAACCAGCCGCACGCTTGGCGAGGCGGCCTGGGCTGGCGCATTGATCGTCCTGAATGTGCTGGTGCTGCTGCACGCCGCGCTCGCTGCCGGCAGCCGACGGGGCTGGCGCGGGCATGCCTTCGCCTGGATCGAGGCACGCGCCGGCTGGCTGCTTCTGGCCGCAGGTTTCGCTGGCGCGGTGACCATGCTGGCGCTGGTGTTCGACGCCCGCTACCGGAGCTTCCCGAGTACCGCGCTGCTGCTGCCGGGACTGGTCTACACCCTGCGCCCAGCCGTCGCCGCGCGCCGCGAGCTAAGCCTGCTGGCCGCCCTGATCGCCGCCGGCATCGCACCGCAACTGTTGCAGGAAGGGCTGGACAACCAGCAGGCGCTGGCCTGGGCAGGGACTGCCGCGCTGCTGGTCGTGGCGCTGTGGCGCGGCATTCGTCGGGCGGCGGATCGTCACCGCGCCGGGGCGCAACAATCGTCCGCGGCCGCCTGACGTCGTACCAGTCGCAAGCCGGCCAGTACCACAGCGAAGGCGGCCAGGCTCGCGCTGTAGAGCACCAGCGCAGCCACACCGCAGAACAGCGAAAACACCGCCAGCCAGCTGCCCAGCGGCCGGCGAATGAGGCTGGCGACCAGCGCACCGGCCAATGCCAACCAGGCGAGCAGGCGCCAATGGACGATCAGCCCAAGCGCCGCGCGCGCCTGGCAGGTGAGCTGTTCAGGCTGGGCCAGACAGCGCTCGAGCCAGGTGGCATCCTCCATCAGGGCGAAGCGCGCCCAGTAGAGCGCCGCGAGCCACAGGCACAGCAGCAGGGAAACGGGCAGCAAGGCAGGTACGCGGCGCATCACGGGGCTCCACTCGGCGAGGCGGCACAGCATAGCGGGCGCGACGTCGCGCGCAAGCCGAGGCATGCTGGTTTGCCGCGGCGGGCTGCGGCATACTCGCTGCCGTGCTAACAAAGTGCCGCTGCGCTGGTCTTACATCATCAGCCATCGCGCGTTCGCTTCCGTTCGTCGAACTAGGGGCTTCACGGTTCGCCCATTTGAAGAGCCGTGCCGGAGACCGACCATGCTGCAGCTGCTGCGCCTGATTCCCCTGCTGACCTTGCTGGCGCTACCAGCCCATGCGACGGATATCAGCGCCGAAGAATACGGCTTTCCGCTGGACAACCCGTTCGAGGCAACGATTGCCAGCACCCCTCTCGAACTGCGCGCCTCGGTACCGCTGGACGACGACATCGACCAGCGTGACTACAGCCTGCGGCTGCGCCCGGAGCGCGAGTTTTCCCTGCCGGACAATTTCTGGCCGGTCAAGCGCCTGGGTTACCGCCTGGCCCGCCAGGACGGCCCGGCACCGCTGATCTTCGTGATCTCGGGAACCGGCGCGCGCTACTCGGCCAGCAAGACCGAAGCGCTCAAGCGGCTCTTCTACGGGGCCGGCTTCCACGTCGTTCAGCTCTCCTCGCCGACCAGCTATGACTTCATGGCCGCGGCCTCGCGCTACGCCACGCCCGGGCTCAGCCGCGACGATGCGAAGGACCTCTATCGCGTCATGCAGGCCGTGCGTGCCCAGCAGCACGACCTGCCGGTGACCGACTTCTACCTGGTCGGCTATAGCCTCGGGGCGCTCAACGCCGCCTTTGTCAGCGAGCTCGACGAAACGCGTCAGAGCTTCAATTTCAAGCGCGTGCTGCTGATCAACCCGCCGGTCAACCTCTATACCTCGATCAGCAACCTGGACAAGCTTGTCCAGACCCGGGTCAAGGGCGTCGACGACAACACCACCTTCTACGAGATGATCTTCGAGAAGCTCACCCGCTATTACCATCAGAAGGGCTATATCGACCTGAGCGATGCGCTGCTCTACGACCTCCAGCAGTCGCCGCAGCGCATGACCGACGAGCAGATGGCAATGCTGATCGGCTCGGTATTTCGCCTTTCAGCGGCCGACATCACCTTTACCTCCGATCTGATCAATCGACGCGGCCTGATCACTCCGCCCGACTATCCGATCAACGAAGGCACCAGCCTGGAGCCGTTCTTCCGCCGAGCGATGCAGTGCAACTTCGACTGCTATATCACCGAGCAGCTGATTCCCATGTGGCGCGCTCAATATGACGGGGGCGGCCTGCCGCAACTGATCGATCAGGTCAGTCTCTACGCCCTCGAGGACTATCTGCGCAGCAGCCGCAAGATCGCCGTGATGCACAACGCCGACGATCTCATTCTCGGCCCCGGCGACATCGGGTTTCTGCGCCGCACCTTTGGCGACCGGCTGATGCTGTATCCGCGCGGCGGCCACTGCGGCAACCTCAGTTACCGAGTCAATGCCAAAGACATGCTGGAGTTCATTCGTGGCTAGGTATCTATCGCTGCTGCTGGCAGCCCTGCTAAGTGGCGCCCTGCACGCCGAACCGCGCACGGTGGACGACGACGGCTTCACTCACCCGCTGCGTGAGCTGCGCTTCAACCCAGGGCTGGATCAGCGTGAATTCGAGCGTGCCACCTTCCAGGCGCTGGCGATCTACGATCCGTTCGAATCCTTCAACCGGCGCATGTACCACTTCAACTACCGGCTGGATCAGTGGGTGATGCTGCCGGTGGTGCGCGGCTACCAGTACGTCACGCCGCGCTTCGTACGCACCGGCGTGAGCAACTTCTTCAGCAACCTCGGCGAGGTGCCGACGCTAGCCAACAGCCTCCTGCAGCTCAAGGGCAAGCGGGCGATGAACGCCACGGCGCGGCTGCTGTTCAATACCATCCTCGGCGTCGGCGGCCTCTGGGATCCGGCCAGCCGCATGGGACTGGTCCGCCAACCCGAGGACTTCGGCCAGACGCTCGGTCACTGGGGATTGCCGCGCGGTCCCTATCTGATCCTGCCGGCGCTGGGCCCGTCGAACCTGCGCGATGCCGCCGGGCTGGCAGTCGATTTCTCCCTCGAGCGGCAGGTCGACTACCTCAGCTATGCGCAGGCCAGCGGCGGCGAGTTCGGCATCACCGCACTGCGCCTGGTCGACATGCGCTACACCACCAGCTTTCGCTATGGCCAGCTGAACTCACCGTTCGAATACGAGCAGATTCGCTACGTCTACAGCCGCGCCCGCGAGCTGCAAGTCGCCGAGTGACACCTCAGGCCCGGCGGTAGAGGCTCGCCTCGCCTTCCGGGCGCGTCTTGAACCGGCGGTGCGCCCAGAGGTATTGCTCGGGCGTTGCGCTTACCACCTGCTCGACCCAACGATTGATGCGCAGGCAGTCGGCCTCCTCGCTCTCGCCCGGAAAATCCGCGAGCGGCGGGTGGATCACCAGGCGATAGCCGGAGCCATCGGCCAGGCGCTCCTGGGTGAAGGGCAGCACCAGCGCGCGGCCGAGCCTGGCGAACTTGGTCGTGGCGGTGACCGTCGCGGCGGGGATGCCGAACAGCGGCACGAACAGGCTCTGCTTGCGGCCGTAGTCCTGGTCCGGCGCATACCAGATCGCACGGCCGGCACGCAGCACCTTCAGCATGCCGCGCACGTCTTCGCGTTCGATGGCCGACGCATCGAGGTTGTGCCGTTCACGGCCGCGACGCTGGATGTAGTCGAACAGCGGATTCTTGTGCTCGCGGTACATGCCGTCGATGGTATGCCGCTGGCCCAGCAGCGCCGCACCGATCTCCAGCGTGGTGAAGTGCAGCGCCATGAGGATGACGCCGCGTCCCTCGGCCTGGGCGGCCTGCAGGTGTTCGAGGCCCTCGATGTGAGCCAGGCGCTGCAGGCGCGCGCGCGGCCACCACCAGCTCATGGCCATCTCGAAGAAGGCGATGCCGGTGGAAGCGAAGTTGTCCTTGAGCAAGCGCTCACGCGCGGCCTCATCCAGCCTCGGGAAGCACAGCTCGAGGTTGCGCCGGGCGATGCGGCGCCGAGACCCGGCCACTCGATACATCAGTGCTCCGAGCACGCGCCCCAGGCGCAGCAACGCCGCGTAAGGCAACTGCACCAATAGCCACAGCAGGCCAAGCCCGAGCCAGAGCAACCAGAACCGCGGGTGCAGGAAATAGGCGCGAAAACGGGGACGATCCATAACCACACTCGAACTGAACAAACCGCGCATTCTAGCGGCAAACCACGTGCAGGCCGACCCGCGACGCATGGTGTTCCGTCCGCCAGCCGGCCGGCGGCTTGCAGGCGGCGGCGCGCCCCGTTATAAGTCCTCGCCATTTACCGCAGCAGGCAGACCATGAGCCAAGCCGAACCTGATACCCAAGCCCCCGTTTTCCAGCTCAAGGGCAGCATGCTCGCCATCACCGTGCTCGAACTGGTACGCAACGACCTGGACAATCTCGACCAGCAGCTTGCCGCCAAGGTCGAACAGGCACCGGACTTCTTCAACAACACGCCGCTGGTACTCGGCCTGGACAAGCTGCCGGAGGGCGGCCTGGAGGTGGATCTGCAGGCCCTCGTTGCACTCTGCCGCAAGCACGGCCTGCTGACCCTTGCGGTGCGGACCGGTCAGGCCGCCTATATACAGGCGGCGGGTGTGCTCGACCTTCCGGTGCTGCCGCCGTCCGGCGCGCGCGAGCGCAAGCTCGACCTGGACAGCAAGGCACCCACCAAGCCGAGCGAACCCCAGTACCGCCCGAGCCGCGTCGTGACCACGCCCATCCGTGGCGGCCAGCAGGTCTATGCCCAGGGCGGCGACCTGATCGTGATTGCCCCGGTCAGCCCCGGCGCGGAACTTCTCGCCGATGGCAACATCCATGTCTACGGTCCGCTTCGCGGCCGTGCCCTGGCCGGCATCAAGGGCGACACCAACGCCCGGATCTTCTGCCAGCAACTGGCCGCCGAACTGGTCTCGATCGCCGGCCATTACAAGGTCGCCGAAGACCTGCGGCGCGAGCCTTTATGGGCCGAAGCCGTGAAGATCGGGCTCGCTGGCGACGTGTTGAACATCACCCGCCTTTAACGGATACTGCCGCGAATTTTCCGCACCAAAAACCGGGCTATCCCGCGCCGATCGGCAGGCGGGCCCGACTATTCATATTTAGGGTGAATCACCTTGGCCAAGATCCTCGTAGTCACTTCCGGCAAGGGTGGCGTTGGTAAAACCACTACCAGTGCCGCCATCGGTACCGGCCTCGCTCTGCGTGGCCACAAGACCGTCGTGGTCGATTTCGACGTTGGTCTGCGCAACCTCGACCTGATCATGGGCTGCGAGCGCCGCGTGGTGTACGACTTCGTCAATGTCATCAATGGCGATGCGACCCTCGGCCAGGCGTTGATCAAGGACAAGCGCCTGGAGAATCTCTACGTGCTGGCCGCCAGCCAGACCCGCGACAAGGACGCGCTGACGCTCGAAGGCGTGGGCAAGGTCATCGACGAGCTGAGCCAGAACTTCGAATACGTGATCTGCGATTCGCCGGCCGGCATCGAAAAAGGTGCACACCTGGCCATGTACTTCGCCGACGAAGCCATCGTGGTGACCAACCCGGAAGTCTCCTCGGTGCGCGACTCCGACCGCATGCTGGGCCTGCTGGCCAGCAAGTCGCGCCGTGCGGAAAACGGCCAGGAGCCGATCCGCGAACACCTGCTGTTGACCCGCTACAACCCCGAGCGCGTGCACAAGGGCGAGATGCTCGGTGTCGAGGATGTCGAGGAAATCCTGTCGATCCGCCTGCTCGGCGTGATCCCCGAATCCCAAGCCGTGCTCAAGGCCTCCAACCAGGGCATCCCGGTCATCCTCGACGATCAGAGCGATGCCGGCCAGGCCTACAGCGATGCCGTCGACCGCCTGCTCGGCAAGGAAGTCCCGCACCGTTTCCTCGACATGAAGAAGCCGGGCTTTCTGCAACGACTGTTCGGAGGCCGAGAATGAACCTCTTCGACTTCTTTCGTGAACGCAAGAAGAAGGAAACGCCAGCCGCGATCGCGAAAGAGCGCCTGCAGATCATCGTCGCTCATGAACGTGGCCAGCGCACCCAGCCCGATTATCTGCCGGCCCTGCAGAAGGAGCTGGTCGAGGTGATTCGCAAGTACGTGAACATCGACAGCGATCAGGTACAGGTAGCGCTCGAAGACCAGGGCAGTTGCTCGATCCTAGAACTGAACATCACCCTGCCCGATCGCTGAGAGCCCATCCGCGATCTGGCCCTGCTGCGTTAGAAACAGGCTCGGAATGCTCATTTACTTTAGTAGACTCCGCTTCCTCGCCTGTTTTTGCCCCGCAGGTGTCTAGCCCGCGAAATCGTGGACAGGCTCTGAACACCGGCAATAAAAAACGGCGGCCCACGGGTCGCCGTATTCGTTTGTGGAAATACCATGCCGCTGAGCAATATCGAGATCATCCATCAGGACGCCGCCCTGCTGGTGATCAACAAGCCCACCCTGCTGCTCTCGGTACCTGGTCGCGCCGAGGACAACCGCGATTGCCTGGTCACCCGCCTGCAGGAAAACGGCTACCCCGAGGCGCGCATCGTGCACCGCCTGGATTGGGAGACCTCCGGCCTGATCGTCCTGGCGCGTGACGCGGACAGCCATCGCGAGCTGTCCCGGCAGTTCCACGATCGCGAGACGGAGAAGGCCTACACCGCCCTTTGCTGGGGTGAGCCCAGCGCCGACAGCGGCAGCATCGACCTCCCACTGCGCTACGACCCGCCGACCAAGCCGCGACATGTGGTCGACCACGAGCTGGGCAAGCATGCCCTGACGTTCTGGCGCGTGCTCCAGCGCTGCGGCCACTACAGCCGCGTCGAGCTGACACCGATCACCGGACGTTCGCACCAGCTGCGCGTACACATGCTGTCGATCGGCCACCCGCTGCTCGGCGACCGACTCTATGCCCACGAAGCGGCTCTCCTCGCCCATGACCGCTTGTGCCTGCACGCCAGTCTGCTCTGCCTGAGCCATCCGCACAGCGGCGAGCGCCTGCGCTTCGAGAGCCCGGCACCGTTCTGAAAGCACACCTCGGCCGATCCAGGCCGATACGGTAGACTCCGGCGCATTGCAGTCCGGAGTCCACCATGCACGACACCTTCAACCAGGGCCTGATCGAATTCCTGCGGGCGTCCCCTACCCCCTTCCATGCCACCGCGAGCCTCGCCAACCGCCTGCAGGCGGCAGGCTACCAGCGCCTCGACGAACGCGATGCCTGGCAGCTCGAACCCGGCGGGCGCTACTACGTCACGCGCAACGACTCGTCGCTCGTGGCCTTCCAGATCGGCAGCCGCACACTGCTCGAAGGCGGCCTGCGTCTGGTCGGTGCGCACACCGACAGCCCCTGTCTACGGGTCAAGCCTCAACCCGACCTGCAGCGCAACGGCTTCTGGCAGCTCGGCGTGGAAGTCTATGGAGGCGCCCTGCTGGCGCCCTGGTTCGATCGCGACCTTTCGCTGGCCGGTCGCGTGACCTACAGCCGTGACGGACGCATCGAGAGTCAGCTGATCGACTTCCGCCAGCCGATCGCCGTGATTCCGAACCTGGCGATCCACCTCAATCGCGAAGCGAATCAGGGCTGGGCGATCAATCCGCAGAATGAGCTGCCGCCGATCCTGGCGCAGGTCTATAGCCAGGAAACACCGGACTTCCGCGCCCTGCTGGCCGAACAACTGGGTCGCGAGCACGGCCTGGTGGCCGATGTGGTCCTCGATTACGAGCTGAGCTTCTACGACACCCAGCCGGCCGCCGTGATTGGCCTGAACCGCGACTTCATCACGGGAGCGCGCCTGGACAACCTGCTCTCCTGCTTCGCCGGTCTGCAGGCCCTGCTGGCCAGCGACCCGGAGCAGAGCTGCGTACTGGTCTGCACCGACCACGAGGAAGTCGGCTCAAGCTCGCATTGTGGCGCCGACGGCCCCTTCCTCGAACAGGTCTTGCGCCGGATCGTCCCGGAGCCGGATGCCTTCAGCCGTTGCATCAGTCGCTCGCTGCTCATCTCGGCCGACAACGCACACGCCGTACACCCCAACTACGCCGACAAGCACGACGGCAATCACGGGCCGAAACTCAACGCGGGGCCCGTCATCAAGGTCAACAACAACCAGCGTTACGCCACCAACAGCGAGACGGCCGGGTTCTTCCGCCATCTGTGCCTGGAAAACGAGGTGCCGGTTCAGAGCTTCGTGACCCGCAGCGATCTGGGCTGCGGCTCGACCATCGGCCCGATCACCGCCAGCCAGCTCGGAGTGCGCACGGTGGATATCGGCCTGCCGACCTTCGCCATGCATTCGATCCGGGAACTGGCCGGCAGCCAGGACCTGGCCCATCTGGTCAAGGTACTCACCGCTTTCTATCGCAGCAGCGAACTGCCGTAGCGAAATGGGCGCCGGCAGAGGAGGCCGGCGCCTTGTGATCATTCCAGCGATTCGTCGATCACCAGCACGACCTTGCCCGAGACGGTGTTGCTCGCCAGCGCTTCGAAAGCGCCCTGCGCATCGCTGATCGGAAACGAGCGTTCCAGGCGCGAAGAGAGCTGCCCACTGGCGAACAGTGGCCAGACGCGCTCGTGCATTTCCGCGAGCAGGCCGGCCTTGTAGTCGGCATCGCGACTGCGCAGCGTGGAGCCGATCAGCTGGATGCGCTTGGCGAGCAAGCCAGCCAGGTCCAGCTCGGCTTTGCGCCCGCCCATCAGCCCGATGATCACCCAGCGACCATCCATCCCCAGCAGTTGCAGGTTCATTTGCGCGTACTTGGCCCCGACCGGGTCGAGAATCATGTCGAAGGGAGCAAAGTCGCGCAGCGCCTCCAGGTCCTCGCCACGCAGCACGCCACCCTCGGCACCCAGCGACTCGCAGTAGGCCAGCCGCTCGGCCGACCCGACGCTGACCCAGCAGGGATTGCCAAGCGCCTTGCACAGTTGGATTGCCGCTGAACCAACGCCACTGGCTCCGGCGTGCAGCAGCACCTTTTCGCCCGGCTGCAGCGCACCAAGGCGGAACAGGTTAAGCCAGGCGGTCGCGTAGACCTCCGGAATCACCGCCGCCTCGTGCAGCGACAGCCCTTGCGGTACGGGCAGCACGTGTCGTGCGTCGACGACCACCTCCTCGGCCATGCCACCACCGGCCAGCAACGTGCATACGCGATCGCCGATCCTCCAATGACTTCCTGCACCAACCTCGCTGATGACACCGGCACATTCCAGGCCAAGGATATCGGTAACACCGGCCGGCGGCGGGTAGTGCCCGGCGCGCTGCAGCAGATCGGCCCGATTGAGGCCGGAGGCCGCCACCCGGATACGTACCTGCCCCTCGGCACATGCCGGGGCCGGCCGCTGCACCCACTCCAGTTCACCCTCGATACCTTGCAATGCCTTCATGCTGCCTCCATAGTGAGTCTTGCCACGTCCCGCCCCAACGCTACTGCTGGCTGATTGCACCACCTGTAACCATCGGGCCCGGGTCCTCTACCGCCGGACGGATGCGTCACGGCGCCTTACTCTCAGATGGCCTAATATGCGTTATTCCTCAGCCTCACGTCGCCCCCATACCATGAAACGCACGTTGCTCTGCACCCTTTCCGCCCTGCTGTTCAGCCTCCAGGCCGCCGCGGCGCTGGCCAAGCCGAGCGACGCCAGCCAGCAGTGGGACTACCTGCAACCCGATCGTGATCAGGTCATTGCCAGTCTGAACATCGTCGAGCTGCTCAAGCGTCACCACTACAACAAGCCTCCGCTGAACGACGCACGTTCCGAGAAGATTTTCGACAGCTACATCGAGATGCTCGATCCGTCGCGCAGCTATTTCCTGGCCTCCGATCTGAACGAGTTCCGCCAATGGCGTGATCGCTTCGACGATCTGCTCAAGAGCGGCAATCTCGAGCCGGGCTTTACCATCTACAAGCGCCATCTCGAGCGCCTGCAGAGCCGTCTGGACTATGCGCTGAGCCTGCTGGACAAGGGGGTCGACAGCTTCGATTTCACTCAGGACGAAAGCCTGCTGGTGGATCGAGAAAAAGCGGCATGGGCGAAGGACACGAAAGAACTCGACGACCTCTGGCGCAAGCGCGTCAAGGATGAGGTTCTACGTCTGAAGATCGCCGGCAAGGAGCCTAAGGACATCCAGGAGCTGCTGACCAAGCGCTACCGCAATCAGCTCGCGCGCCTCTCGCAGACGCGTAGCGAGGACGTCTTCCAGACCTATATCAATGCCTTCGCGCAATCGTACGACCCGCATACGCAATACCTGTCGCCGGACAATGCGGAGAATTTCGACATCAACATGAGCCTGTCGCTGGAAGGCATCGGCGCGGTACTGCAGAGCGACAGCGAATATGTGAAGGTGGTGCGCCTGGTCCCAGCCGGCCCTGCCGAGAAGAGCAAGCAGCTGGCACCGGCGGACAAGATCGTTGGCGTCGCCCAAGGTGACGAGGAAATGGTCGACGTCATCGGCTGGCGGCTGGACGAAGTGGTCAAGCTGATCCGCGGGCCCAAGGGCTCGGTGGTGCGCCTGGAGGTGATCCCGGCGAGCAACGCGCCCAGCGACCAGACGAGCAAGATCGTAGCCATCACCCGTGAAGCGGTTAAGCTCGAGGAACAGGCCGCAAAGAAATCGGTGCTCAATCTCGAGCACGAAGGGCAGGCTTTCAAACTTGGCGTGATCGAGGTTCCGGCGTTCTATCTGGACTTCAAGGCCCTACGCGCTGGCGACCAGAACTACAAAAGCACCACCCGCGACGTGAAGAAGCTGCTCAGCGAGCTGGAAAAGGAAAAGGTCGACGGCGTCATCATCGACCTGCGCAACAACGGTGGCGGCTCGCTGCAGGAAGCCACCGAGCTGACCGGACTGTTCATCGACAAGGGACCGACGGTACTGGTACGCAGCGCCGACGGCCGCGTGGACGTACTCGCCGATGACAGTGAGGGCGCCTATTACAAAGGGCCGATGGCGGTGCTGGTCAATCGCCTATCCGCTTCAGCGTCGGAGATTTTCGCTGGCGCCATGCAGGACTACCACCGCGCATTGATCCTGGGTGGCCAGACTTTTGGCAAGGGCACCGTGCAGACGATTCAACCGCTCAACCACGGCGAGCTCAAGCTCACGCTAGCCAAGTTCTACCGGGTATCCGGGCAGAGCACCCAGCATCAGGGCGTGATTCCGGACATCAGCTATCCGGCCGATGTCGACACCAAGGAGATCGGCGAAAGCTCGCTACCCGAAGCGCTGCCATGGGATAGCATTCGCGCCGCGATCAATCCTGAAATGAACCCGTTCAAGCCGTTCCTTACCGAACTCAAGGCGCGGCATGACGCCCGTACACAGGCCGACCCTGATTTCGTCTTCACCCGCGACCGCCTGGCGCTGACCCAGGAGCTGATGAACGAGACGAGTGTCAGCCTCAACGAGCAGAAGCGGCGTGCCCAGCAGGCCGAAGTCGAACGCCGCCAGCTTGCACTGGAGAATGCCCTGCGTCAGGCGAAGGGCGAAGCGCCGCTAGCCAAGCTGGAAACCGATGAGGAAGAAGCGGCTGCGCACGCCGAGACGGAACGTGTTGAGCCAGAAAAGGACGCGTATCTGGCAGAAAGCGGCCGTATCCTCATCGACTATCTCGGCCTCGCCTCGGCGATGGCCAAGCATTGAAGGTGCGCGACATAAAGGCACAACGCCAGCATCATCATGAAACTGCAATAGTCGAAGCTTGAAATACGAGGGCCACCACGGTGGCCCTTTTCTTTGTCTTCGAGATTTCCATGACCGTCACCGAGCAGTTGAGCACGCTGGAACGCATCCTCACACAAGGCACCATCACGACGCTGTTCCAGCCGATCGTCTCGCTTTCCAGCCAACGCATTCTGGGCTACGAAGCATTGAGCCGCGGCCCCTCCGACAGCCCTCTGCACTCGCCCATCAATCTTCTCGCTACCGCGCGTCACGCCGGGCGCCTGCATGATCTGGAAATGACCTGCCGGCAGAGTGCCTGCCGTCGTTTCACCGCGCACGACCTGCACGGAAAGCTGTTTCTCAACGCCTCGCCGGAAACGCTGTTAGACCCGAACCACAAGCCAGGCAGGACACTGGAGCTGCTTGGCCAGTACGGCATAGAGCCGGAGCGCGTGGTGATCGAGCTGACCGAGCAATCGCCCACCGAAGACTTCGAGCTGCTCGACGCGGCCCTGCGTCATTACCGCACGATGGGCTTCTCGATCGCTCTGGACGATCTGGGTGCAGGTTACTCGAGCCTGCGGATGTGGTCGGAACTGCGCCCTGACTACGTGAAGATCGACCGCTACTTCATCGACGGCATTCACCAGGACCGGGTCAAGCGAGAGTTCGTCGACTCGATCCTGAAAATCGCCGAAACCTCCCGAAGCAAAGTGATCGCCGAAGGCATCGAGCTGGAAGACGAGCTGCGGGTGCTCGCCGACATGGGTATCGATCTCGTGCAGGGCTACCTGCTCGGCCGCCCTCAGGAGCAGCCACTGCGCGAACCGGCCCACTTGCCATCCGCTCACCCCGACGCCCTCGAAGACGATGGTGCCACACTGGCCGCTCTGCTGATTCGCCAGCCTGCCATCGGCGCAGAACGCCCCATCGCCGAACTGCTCGACATCTTCCGCCAGCAGGCCAGCCTCAACAGCATTGCGGTCTTGGATGGCACCGGACGTCCGGTGGGCATCGTCCATCGCAGCCTCATTTCGGAAGCCCTGCTCAAACCGTTCGCAACCGATCTGCTGGCTCGCAAGCCAGTCAGCCGGCTGATGAGCAACGACCTGCTCATCGTGGACGTCAACCGTTCGCTGCATCAGGTCAGCCGCCTTCTCACGAGTCGCGCCCGTCAACGCGTCGACGAGGACTTCGTGATCACCGTCGACGGCGGCTATCTAGGTCTCGGACGTGTCATCGATGTTCTCAAACTGATCACCGAGATGAAGATCCAACAGGCCCGCCACGCCAATCCGCTGACCCTGCTGCCTGGCAATGTCCCTATCCGCCAAGCCCTGTCGCGCCTGCTGCAGCAACGGCAGGATGCGGTCATCTGCTATGTGGATATCGATAATTTCAAGCCGTTCAACGACCTTTACGGCTATGCAAAAGGCGACGAGTTGCTGCTGTGTCTGGCTGAATGCCTGAGTGACGGTCTGGACCCGAGGCGAGATTTCCTCGGTCATATCGGCGGGGATGATTTCATGCTGGTGCTGGGCTTCACCGACTGGGAGACGCGCGTCCGCCAGCTGTTCAACCGCTTCGAAGCACGCTGCCGACGCTTCTATCGCAGCGAACACTTGGCCGAAGGCTGTTTCGTTGCCGAAAATCGCAACGGCCAGGCCGAATGCTTCGCGCTGCTATCGCTGTCGGTCGGGGCGGTACGGTTGCGGGGTGAGCACGCCGAGCAAACGGAGGCTAGCGCACTGGCCGGCCTCGCATCGGAAGCCAAACGACTCGCGAAGCAACAAGCCGGCTTCAGCCTGCATGTTATCGACGTTCCGAGCGAGGCTCAGGCACCCATTTTCTGTGCAGCGAGCTTGTAGCGATCAGCCAAGGTAGGATCGGCTGGTAGCCCGTGCCCTCCGGCGCGATATAGCTGCTCCAGGCGAATCGCCGCAAGCGGATGCCCACCCTCCACCGCCTGGCTCCACCAGCGAGCGGCCTCCACCCCATCGGGGCCGTGACTGGCGTACTCGCCCAGGCTGATCACCCCCATCTGGTAGGCCGCCTTGGCATCGCCTGCCTGGGCCGCCTGGCGCAGCAAGCGCACCCCTTCCTGCTTGGCACCAAAACCCCGGCCGCGGAAGTAGAGCATATGCCCGTAGAAGCTTTGCGCATCGCGGTCGCCCAAGGCTGCCATGCGCGCGAACTGCCCTTCCATCCAGCGCCACAGTTTTGCGTGCTCGACCGCTGCTCGCCACGCCATCAGACGGCGCGCCACGAGATAACCGGTCCGGGCCTGTATTTTCCTGAGCATCAAGCTGTCCTTGAATAATCGTATTCAAACACCCTGGCGACCTCTCCAGCATGCCAACTGGCCGCGGCGGTACCGTCGACCGCACCAGTGAACCGCCCCAGGCGTGCAACGCATTCGAAGAAACCCGGGCGCGGCAAACGGCTAGCCCCCTGGCTGATCACCAGAGCACTGCGTAGCGGTCGTTCGGCATTCGCATCCAACATCGCCAGGTGCTCCAGCGCTGCGGCCAGCGTCTGCATGGCCGGTGCCGGCAGTTGCAGACGCTCGAGCAACGCACGGTAGGTGACCAGATGACGCTGCCGCTGGGCGTCGGCCAACTCCGCCAGCAAGGCCTCCCAATGCGTACGACTGATGCGTACGGATCTGCCGGTCAATCGTCCTCCTCCCAGCCATCGACCCCCAACACGCGCGCAAGCGCTCGCCGAATGGCCGCATCGGGCAAGCGCTCTCCACGCTCGATCAATGTCATATAGGCCGGACTGATGCCAATCGAACGAGCCAGGCTATCGGTGTCCAGGTCAGCTGTCTCGCGCAGCTCGGCCAGTCGCGAGAGCGAAGGGCGCTCCATCCGTGCCGGAGCAGCTGCCTGCTTCGCAGCGGGTTCGCGCCCTGCCGCGATCAGCAAGGCCTGGTATTCATCCCAAGGAATGACCGCATACTCCGGTACGCCATCGCGAGTAATCACCTGCACATTCATCGTCGCATCCTTACCAAAGCTATGGCGTGATCTTATCAGCGTTAACCGGATACGCATCGCTGAGTCACGGATTCGCCCCAAGCCTGGACGAGGTTCAGCCTGCAAATGCCAAGCACATCAGCCTTTGGACGAAGCCTGCGCAGATGCAGGCAACTGATCGAGCGCGGCGCGCTCTGAGGCAGACATCGAGTCACGCCAGGTGCGAAACGCCGCCAGCTCGGCGGACCACTTTCGGAACACCCAGCTCAGCACCGCAACGTCGTCAATGAAGCCTAAGCCGGGTATCCAGTCGGGCAACGCATCCAGCGGCGACAGGAAATAAAGCAAGGCTGCCACGATCGACACCATTGCCTGGACGCTGACCGCCCGGTATTCACCTTTCCACCATGCCACGCAGAGTTGCCTGAGCAAGGCCAGCTGTTCCCTGAGCCTGCCCATCACGCCGCGGGAGCCCCCCTTGCGAGCGACAGCCACAAGCAAGCCGGGTAGCCGTCCACCGGCCAGGAGTCGGCGCGCTATTGGCAGGTACGGCAGCAATTTCAGGGGCATTTTCATGTCGGCAACTCCGTGGGATTCGGTTATCCACCGAAGCTGTGGACAACTCTGTGGAAATAGCCTGGATCGATGCCGGCAAGTCAGTACTGCCAAGGCCCAACAACAGAACGGCGCATTTTTGATCAACACATCAACTGCTTTAAAAACAAGCAGTTAGCTATGCCTATCAGCATTCCTCAGAATCATTGCGCTGGATCGTTCGGAGTGTGGCGAAATGTGCATAACCAGGCCCGCCTGATGTCGAAACGACTTCAGTTCGGACCTGACGACAGAGCGAGGGTTCGAGAGAAAGGCGGACCAACAGGTCCGCCTTTCCTTCACAGCTGGAGCTTGCTGCGGTTTTTTTCCAGCGTGGCCGCTCCGATGCCTTTGACCTCGAGCAGCTCGTCAACTGACTGGAACGGGCCATGGGCTTGGCGATAAGCGACGATAGCCTGGGCCTTGGTCGCGCCAATGCCAGTAAGTTCGCGGCCAAGGGTCTCGGCATCTGCCGTGTTCAGGTTGACCATTGCCTGCACAGCGGCAGCGCTAGGAGCAGATGGTGCGCCATCGGCCTGATTGGGGGCCGCGTGACTGATTGCGGAGACACCGCACAGCGCGGTTGCCAAAAGCATGGAACGCAGAAGCGTCATTTTCATGAAGTCATGTCCTTATGAGCTGAACGATGAGGCTACGGGACATCCTGCTCCGTAGCCGCCACAGCTTCGGACAGCGTTTGTCGGGTGTCAAACCTGCCCGGGCATTTTTGCGAAACGCTTCATACCTCAGCGCATCACGTTGAACAGGCTCAGCCCACTGATTTTTACATAGCTCTGCTGGGCAGCCTGCAGCACAACGCTTTGCATCGACAGGCGCGACAGCGCCTCGGGGTAGTCGAGTTCACGCAGTTCCGCCTGAACCGCCTTGTTGACCAGCGCCACATCTTCGTTGTCGGTCAGCGTCGACTCGATCACATTCAAGCGCGCGCCGATGTTGCCGCGCGCCGCGTCGACACTGACCATGCCATGGTCGAGGTTGGTCAGCGCCGCACCAACGGCGTCGCGCACAGCCCCATTGCCGGTGCCGGGATCCTCTAGCGCTTGCCGCAAAGCACCAACGGTGTCGAGAATCCCCTGCTTTGGCCCCCCGTCCTCCGTCAACGTAATGGTTTCCCCCGCGGTGGGCGTCCCGCTGACAAATACAGTAACCCCACCGACTACCAGCTTATTTTCCGCTTCAGGTGCTTCCTCCAAGGTCCCTGAACCCAACGACTGGCCATTAGCATCGGACACGGTGTAGTTGCGCTCATTCGGACTGGCGGCAAAGGTGATAGTGATATCACCACGGCCGGCGAATGCGACCTCATCGCTAACCAACGGTTCGGAAATGTCGAGGGCCGAGGACGCTGCCTTGGTGACCGAGAGTCGGGCAGCATTGGTTACATTCTCGAATATCGACTTCCCGTTATCGCTGATGGGCACACTCAACGAGCTGGCGATCTGCAGCTTGCGCTGCCCCTCGTCACCGTCGTAGCGATAGCTGCCATTGCCGGTGCGCACGAATGGCTGAGTCTTGCCCTGGAAACCGGAGAACAGATATTCCCCGCGGGCATTGCGCGTATTCATCAAGGAAAGCAGCTCGTCCTCGCGCTCGCGCAGCTCGGACGCAATCGACTTGCGATCCTCCGGATCGAGCGCGCCGTTGCCAGCCTGCACGGCGAGTTCACGCACCCGCTGCAACACGGTATTGACCGAATTGAGCGTGACCTCTTCCTGGGTCAGGCTGTTCTTCGCCGCGGTCAGGTTCGAGTTGTACTGATCGAGCACACTCTGCTGCTGATCGAGCTGCAACAGGCGTACCGATGCGACAGGGTCATCCGCCGGAGTCAAGATGCGGTTACCGGTACTGATCTGCTCCTGCGTACGGGTCACATTGGCATAGTTGCGCTGCAGCCCCGAGACGCCATTGTTGAACGCTTGCAAGGTGGAAATTCGCATGACGACTGCCTGTTAGCGGAAGGTGCTGATCAAGGTATCGAACAGAGAACGTGCAACTTGAATGATCTGTGCCGAGGCGTTGTAGTACTGCTCGAACTTGATCAGGTTGGCGGCCTCTTCGTCGAGGTTGACTGCCGATAACGAATCTCGATTATCCGTAGCCTGCTTGAGGATGGCGCCCGTGGCTTCGCTATCCAGGCGGGATTGGGCAGTCAGCGTACCGACACGCTCGACCAGCTCGCCGTAGCCATCGGTGAAGCTGGCACCCGACACCGAGCCGTCAGCGGCTACCGTTACGCCAAGCACCTGCTTGTTCTGGAGGTTCACCAGTGCCAGCGCGTTGCGGTTGTCGGACACGCCGTTCTGATTGAAATCCAGCTTGAACTTATCTTCGACCTTCGGCGTACCGCTGATCTCGAATTGAAACTCGTATTGGTAGTCACCGTTAGCGAAAGCGATTTTCACGCTGTTAGTCTGGCCTTCTTTGAAGCCTCCGGCAGGTAACGTGAGCGTACCGGTGCCGCCTGTTGAAAAGCTCCCGTCGGCTTGGTACTCCAAAGTGATGCCGCCGGCCAAATACGACCTGAGTTGTGCCATCGCCATCTCGGCGTCCACAGGCTTGTTCGGATCAACATTCGACATGGACGCCAGATCTGGCTGCGTGATCTTCGCCGTACCTAAGTTCGGGGATCCAGGGGATCCAGCCTCCGCGCGTACAGGCGATGCGAAAGCCAGTTGGTCTGCCTGGTCCAGCTCGACGCTGATACCCGCCGCGCCACGACGGGTCGGCATGATCTGCACCCGATCGCCGACGCCGAGCGTGTTGCCACCAGCCAGATCAAGAGAGAAGCCGAACTTGTCGTCACCAAAAGCGCCATTAATCCAGGCGCCACCCGCTTCTCGAATGCGGTAGGTCCCACCGCCCGCGCCATCCAGGCTGACGATCTCGATTTCGTAGTCCTTGGTGCCTAGCTGGCTGGTGTCGGTGATATTGACGTTCACGCCCGTCGGATAGCTGCGCTTGTCGACCAGATCCGGCGAGTTGATGTCCTTGAACAGATCGACACCGACGTTGCCCTTCAGGTCCAGCCCCTGGCCCAACTGTGCGTTCATTTCGTCCGCAACGCTCAGGGCCAGCCGGCCGAGCGAGTTCAGGGTCGGGTCGAGCACCTCTTCGCGGTAGCGGATCAGGCCACCCAGTTCGCCGCCACTGAGCATCGTAGTAACCGTCTGCCGCGAACTGCCGCTGACGAAGTCGACCTGGGCGCGGGTGGGGTCGCTGCTGCCGGGGCGAACCTCCAGGCGGTTGACCGTCGCACCGACCACCAAAGGCTGGCCACTACCCACGAAGATGTTGAACGAGCTGTCGTCCTGCGGAACGACCGTCACGCCGACGTACTGCGAAAGCTGCCGCACGGCTTCATCGCGCTGGTCGAGCAGATCGTTGGGCTGCTTGCCGTTCGCCGCGGCCACCGCGATTGCATCATTGAGGCTGCCGATGCTGCCAGCAAGCCGATTGACCTGGTCGGTGACGGTCTGCATCTGCTTGTTCAGCGAATCGTTCTGCTGATAGAGCCGGTCGTAAACCGTGTTGAAGCGGCGCGCCAGCCCTTCGGACTCGGCGAGCACCAGCTGACGTGCCGGAATGTTGGCAGGGTCTTCGGCTGCGGTCTGCAGAGCCGAGAAGAAGCTGTTCAGTGACGGTGTGATGCCGGTAGTGGTACCGGCCAGCAGCGAGTCGAGCTGGTCGATCTGGCTTTTATAGGCCTCGACATCCCGGCTCAAGGAGGTGCTGTTGCGCAACTGCGCGGTCAGGAACTCGCTATAGCTGCGCCGTACTTCGACCAGCGAGGTGCCCGAACCGATATAGCCGGCACCGCTGAACTGGGGCGTGCGCGTGGCTTGCGTCGCGTCCTGACGCGTATAGCCAGGGGTATTCACGTTGGTCACGTTGTGCCCGGTGATCGACAGCTGCGTCTTGCTGGCGGATAGGCCTGACAGGCCAATGTTGAGTAGATCAGCCATGAATTAGCCTCTGGTCCGCATGGCGGGCGCCGATCCTGCATCGGCGACGGTCTGATAGGTCTGCATCTTGCGCGCGATCTGACTGATCTTGCGCGCATACTGCGGGTCGGTCGCGTAGCCGGCCTTCTGCAATTCGCGGACGAAACGTTCGGAATCGCCGGTCTGGCTGGCCACCTGGATCGCAGAGCGATAGCGGTCATTGTTCTGCAGCAGGTTCACGTAGTCGTTGAAGCTCTGCTCGAAGGAGTCGTACGCACGGAAGCCGGCCACCTGACGCGTGGCCTTGCCGTTGACGTACTCGGTAGTGGTGGCGGCCGCCGACTCGCCCTGCCAGCCGGTCGACTTGATACCGAACAGATTGTGGCTGTCGGTGCCGTCGCGATGGCGAATCATCGACTTGCCCCAGCCCGTTTCCAGCGCCGCCTGGGCCACCAGGAAGCGCGGTTCGACGCCCAGGCGCTTGGCGGCCTTTTCGGCCATCGGCAGCATGGTAGAGATGAAATCCTGCGGCGAATCGAAACGGGTCCGACTGGCTGCGACGCCCTTGCCGGCCTCGACGCCATTGACGACCAGCGCGCGCTCCTTGGGAGCGGCGAATGCGGTAGCAGGCTTCCAGTTGATGTCCACCAGCGGTTGCGGAGTAACATCGCCGACAACCGCGGCCGTCGCCGCTGGGGTTTCGGCGAGTGGCCGTTCCGCCAGGCGCCCTGGGATCGCCAGCCGTCGTTGATTGAGCAACCGAGAATCGTCACGCGAGGACTCGGTTGCCTGCCCCGGATTCTGCGGCCAGGCCGCCGCCTGGGTGCGCTCGACCTGGGCGAACGGATTGGGCCGGCTGGTCGACGCGGTCTGCTTGCTCAACTGGCGCACCAGCACATCGGCCAGACCGATACCGCCGCCTTCCTTGGAGAGGCTCACAGAGAGCTGCTGGTCGTACATTTCCTGGTACTGCTTGGCCGCCGGGCTGTTGAATGGACTGTCCTTGGCCAGTACATCGGTCGCCGAGCGCATCGACTTGAGCATTTCGTTCAGAAACAGCGACTCGAACTCCTGGGCGACCTTGTGGACGTTCTCCTGGCTGTCGCGCTCCTTGCCGACCTTGAGCTGGCTCAGCCGATTGAGATCGTTGTAGCTTCCGCTGTCCAGGCTACGCCGGCCGGCGCCGAGTCGAGTATCCATAACCGCCAAACCCCTTAGATCACAATCAGATCGGCCTGCAACGCACCAGCCTGCTTAAGCGCCTCAAGAATCGCCATCAGGTCGCTCGGTGCTGCGCCGACCTGGTTCACGGCGCGGACGATGTCATCCAGCGTGGTACCCGGGCCGAACTTGAACATCGGCTTGGCCTCCTGCTCGGCCTTGACCTTGGAGTTCGGCACCACAACGGTCTGCCCACCCGAGAGCGGCTCCGGCTGGCTGACCTGCGGATCCTCGGTAATCGTCACCGTCAGGCTTCCGTGTGTCACCGCCGCCGGCTGAACGCGGACGTTCTGGCCAATCACAATGGTGCCGGTACGGGAATTGATGATCACCTTGGCCACGGCCTGGCCAACCTCGACCTGCAGATTTTCCAGAATCGACAGGTAATCGACGCGCTGGCCTGGATCCAGCGGCGCGGTCACGCTGATCGATCCCCCATCGAGCGCCTGGGCCACGCCCGGGCCAAGCAGTTCATTGATCTGGTCGACGATATTTTTTGCGGTGGTGAAATCTGGACGATTCAGATTCAGCGTCAGCGTATTGCCCTGATTGAAGCCGCTCGGCACCGGGCGCTCGACAGTGGCGCCGCTGGGAATACGACCGGCCGACGGCACATTGACCGTGATGCGCGAGCCGTCGGCGCCACCGGCATCGAAGCCGCCGACGACCAGGTTGCCCTGCGCCACCGCGTAGACATTGCCATCGATACCCTTGAGCGGCGTCATCAGCAGACTGCCGCCACGCAGGCTCTTGGCGTTGCCGATCGACGATACGGTGATGTCGATCGTCTGCCCCGGTTTGGCAAATGGCGGGAGCTCAGCGTGCACGGAAACCGCCGCGACGTTCTTCAGCTGCACATTGCCGCCATTGGGTACCTTGATGCCGAACTGGGCCATCATGTTGTTGAAGGTCTGCACGGTAAAGGGCGTCTGCGTAGTCTGGTCACCGCTACCATTGAGGCCGACCACCAGGCCATAGCCAATCAGCTGGTTGGTTCGTACACCACTGATGCTGGCGATATCCTTCAGACGCTCGGCATGTGCCGAAACCCCTACCAGCAGCAGACCGAGAAGCACGAGAAATCTTGCACACATGTCGGTGGTCCTCAGAACGGCCACAGCGGGCTGACGAAGAAGCGGCTCAGCCAGCCCGGCTGGCTGGCGTCGGCGAACGCGCCAGTCCCGGAATAGGTGATGCGCGCATCGGCAACGCGCATGGAAGACACGGTGTTATCAGTCGAAATGTCGTCCGAACGCACCAGGCCGGCGATACGAACCAACTCATCGCCGGTGTTGAGCGTCAGCCATTTCTCACCGCGCACCGCCAGGATGCCGTTGGGCAGCACCTCGGAGACCGTAACGGTAATCGAGCCGGAGAGGCTGTTGCTCTGCCCTGCTTGGCCAGAGCCCGACGCCTCTCGAGTGGCATCGAATTCAGCGCCGAGCGACATGTTGTTACCGGTAAGCGGGTTGGCCATCGAGACCGCGCCACCGAACAGCGATCCGAGCCCTATGTTGGCATTGCTGTCCTTCGAAATCTGCGAGCTGGCGTTCTTGCTGGCCTGGGTACGCTCGTTGAGCGTGATGGTGATGATGTCGCCGACCCGGAAGGCCTTGCGGTCGTCATACAGGTTGGTTTCGAAGCCCGCCTGGTAGATGGCACCGTTGGTCTGCGCCGCCGGGAGCGGCGTACGCGGCAACACCGGTGCGTAGTAGGGATCGTTCGGCTTGGGCGCCGGCGCGACACAGCCGCTCAGCGTCAAGGCCGAGGCCAGGGAGAAAGCAAACATCATGCGGCTCATAAGTACCTCAAGCCTTTCAGGGCCATTGAAACGGCGACGGAACGACATGCCCCGCCTACAACGGCCAGCGCCCGTCAGAGCTGCTGGGTGACGAAGGACAACATCTGGTCGGCGGTCGAGATCACCTTGGAATTCATCTCGTAGGCGCGCTGCGTAGTGATCATGTTCACCAACTCCTCGACGACGCTCACGTTCGAATTTTCCAAGGTGTTCTGCAGCACCGTGCCGAGGCCATTGAGGCCCGGCGTGCTGACTTGCGGCGCGCCACTGGCAGCGGTCTCCAGGAACAGGTTGTTGCCCATTGCCTGCAAGCCGGCCGGATTGATGAAGTCGGCCGTCTGCAGGTTGCCAATGATCTGCGGCTGCGGATTGCCGAAGGTGGTGACCGACACGGTCCCGTCTTCGCCCACGGTAAAGGTCTGGGTTTCCGGCGGTACCACGATCGCCGGTTCAAGCGCGTAGCCGTTGGAAGTCACCACCTGGCCGTCGGCATTCAGATGAAAGCTGCCGTCACGGGTGTAGGACACCGTGCCGTCGGGCAACAGGACCTGAAAGAACCCGCGGCCATTGATGGCCATGTCCAGCGGCTGCTCGGTGGTCTGCAGGCTGCCGGTGGTGAAAATCTTCTGAGTGCCGGTGATGCGCACACCGGTACCCAGTTGCAGGCCCGACGGCAACTCGCTGTCCTGTGTCGACTGGCCACCGGGTTGGCGACGGATCTGGTAAAGCAGATCCTGAAACTCCGCTCGGTCCTTCTTGAAACCGGTCGTCGAGACGTTCGCCAGGTTGTTGGAGATGGTGGTCAGGTTCATGTCCTGAGCGGACAGGCCGGTCTTGCTGACCCAGAGTGCTGGAAGCATGTGCTTTCTCCTCGGCGCGACGCGCTGATTAGCTGATTTGCAGGACGCGAGACATGGCCGCCGCATCTTCCTCGGCGGTTCGCATCATTTTCACGTGCAGTTCGAATTGGCGAGACAACGCCAGCATCGAGGTCATTTCGGCAACCGCATTGACGTTGCTCGACTCGAGAAAACCCGAGGTCACCCGAACGGCCGCATCAGCCTCCACAGGCTGGCCGCTCTTCATGCGGATCAGGCCGTCGGTGCCCTTCTCAAGCTGCGCCGGATCGGGATTGACGAGCTTCAAGCGATCGACGCTGACCACCACATTCGGGTCTTCACCCAGCGCACGAATGCTGATGGTGCCGTCATGCCCGATTTCGATCTTCTCTTCCGGGGGAATGGCTATCGGGCCGGCATTACCCATCACCGGCAAACCATCCGCAGTGCGCAGCACGCCTAGGACATCCACATTCAGGCTGCCGGTGCGCACATAGGCCTCGCTGCCATCGGCTGCCTGGACGGCCAGCCAACCTTCGCCCTCCACGGCCACGTCCAGATCGCGTCCGGTTTCCTGCAGGGTTCCCGAGGTGAAATCCGTGCCGGGGCGCTCACTCATCGCGTACACGCGCGACGGAAAACTGTCGCCGAAGACCTGCATCGAGCGTGCCTGCTCGAAATCGCGCCGAAACCCCGTAGTCGAGATGTTCGCCAGGTTGTTCGCATGGGCCTGCTGCGCCCGCGCGTTCTGGCTGGCGCCGGTCATGGCCACATAGAGCATCTTGTCCATCGAGTTCTCCAGGCGCAGGTTTTGACGCGCCAAGCTGAAGTCGATAGAGATTTAGCAAGGCCCATGCCAGGCCAGAACCAACTAATTTTTATCTTTTAAATCAGCTAGTTATTCAAAACGGGCAAAGGCCCTTTCGGGCCTCTGCGGGTGAAGCGGCGGAATACTGCCGTGGGCGGCAAGGTGATACCTGCCACCCTCTAGCGTTAGCGCAGGTTGATAATCGTCTGGGTCACCGCGCTTTCGGTCTCGATGGTCTTGGCATTCGCCTGGTAGTTGCGCTGCGCAACGATCAGATTGACCAGTTGATCGGAAAGCTCGACGTTCGAGTCTTCGAGCGCACCGGCTTGCAGGGCGCCGAGCGTACCCGAGCGCGGCGTACCCACAACCGGCTCACCCGACTCGAAGGATTGAACCCACTGAGTCTTGCCCACCGGGGTCAGGCCCTGCACGTTGGCAAAGTTGGCCAGCACGATCTGCCCCTGCACCTTTGACTGGCCGTTGGTGTAGCGCGCGAAGATCACGCCGGTGTCGTCGATTTCCAGGCCGGCCAGCTCACCGGTGGTATAGCCGTCCTGAGCAACGCTATTGACCGCAAAGGAGCTGGCGAACTGGGTCGCCTGACTGAAATCCATGACGATTCCCGCCGGGTTGGCCAGCGCACCGTTGGCCGTCCAGGTCGGAGGATTGCCGCCATTACTAATGGCCGGCACCCAGCCGCCATTGGGATCGGCCGCGGTAGCGCTGTTGAGCGTGACCTTGAGATCAGATACGCTGAACAAGGTCGAGCCACCGTTATCGACACCGGTCAGCTTGCCGGTGGAATCGAAGGTCAAGCCCATCACGTACGGCTGAGGCGGCTCTTGCGCCGGATCGGCCGGGTTGCGACCGTCGACCAGCACCTTCATATCCCAGGTATTGGCGTCTGTCTTGACGAAATACTGCGTCAGTACGTGAGCGTTGCCCTGAGAATCGTAAATGTTGAGCGAAGTCGAGCTGTTGTAGGTAGTCGGGTCGGTGGGGTCGAATGTGGCACCGGCAGCCGCCGCTGCAGCTGTCTGCTCCGCCGCGGTCGGTGCAGCCGGATCGGCGGCATTGGTCTGCAGGTACGAATCGTAGGTCGCCTGCCAGGTAGTCGGCGTGCTCAACGCCGAATTCAGGTTGAAGGTGGTGTTGATCGCACTGGTGGCCTTCGGCGCCTGGTTGGTCGTCTGGACACGCATGTCGCCGATCACACCGTTTTGCAGGTTGCCGCTACCATCGACCGGATAGCCCTGCAGCTTGTAGCCGAAGTTGTCGACGATGAAGCCGTCACGGTCGGTACCGAAATAACCGGCACGCGTATAGCTCAATGCGCCATTGTTGCTGACCTGGAAGAACCCGTTGCCATTGATCGCCAGATCGAGGGCATTCTGCGTGTAATTGATGTTGCCCTGATTGAACTGCTGCGAAACGTTACTCAGCAGCACCCCGCTGCCCTGTGGATTCTTGCCGGTTCCCAGCACGGACGCCGCGTAGACATCGGAGAACTCCGCCCGCGACTGCTTGAAGCCGACGGTGCCGGCGTTGGCGATGTTGTTACCGGTGACGTTGAGGTCCTTGCTGGCGGCGCGCATGCCGCTGAGGCCGATATTGAAAGACATGTGATGCTCCTCTGCCGAGCCTGGCAGCGCTTATTGACCGATGATCTGGACCTGAGAGAGACCGACGCTGCCGACGCCAGCCAGATTGAGCATCAGCTCCCCGCCATTCTGTCCGAGGGTGACGCTGTCCACGTTTGCGGGCAGCAGGGTATACAGCCCTTTGGTTTCATTCTGGTAGGTCGCCTGCGCCTCGAAGCGATAGGTACCAGGCGGCACCACTTCACCGCTGGCGTTCTTGCCGTCCCACATGAACGACACGTTGCCGGCCTGCTGCTGGCCGAGGTTGACCCGGCTGACCAGCGTTCCGGAGCTGTCATAAACGTTGACGAACACGTTACTGCTCGACGTCGGCAGGATCAGGCTCGCCTTGAAGGTTTCGCTGGTATCGACCACCGCTTTCTCGGACGGCACGATCACCTTGCGCCCAACCAGCGAAGAGGCCTGTAGCGCCTGGGATGACTGATAACCCGAGAGAATCGTTTCCATGCTCGAGTTCAGCTTCTCGACCCCTTCCACGGTGCTGAACTGAGCCAGCTGGCCGATGAACTCGCCGTTTTCCTGAGGCTCGAGTGGATTCTGGTTGTTCAGCTGCGCAACCAACAGCTCGAGAAACTCGTTTTTGCCCAGATCATTGCCCTTGGCCTCGCGGTCATTGCCGATCTGGTATTGATCCAGTACCGAGCTGCCGGCACCCACGCCACTGGTAGTCGTCATCGTCTTCGCTCGCTATCACTGACCAAGGGTCAACACTTTCTGCAACATGGTTTTGGCGGTATTCATCAGTTCAGCGTTGGTCTGAAACGACCGGCTTGCCGAAATCATGTCTGCCATTTCCTCGACGACGTTGACGTTCGGGTAATAGACGTAGCCCTTCTCGTCGGCCGCCGGATGATTCGGCTCATAGCGCGCCTGAAGCTCGCCCTGATCTTCAACAACACCGAGCACCTGAACGCCAACGCCTGCCTGCTGCTGCTCGGCGAACAACGAGCCGCTGCTGTCGCCGCCCGCCTGCTGCAGCATCGTGGCGAACACTGGATGGCGCGCGCGGTAGGTCTGATCGACGCTGGACGAAACCGTCTCGGCGTTGGCGATGTTGCTGGAGATCGTGTTGAGGCGAGTGCTCTGGGCGCTCATGCCGGTTCCGGCAATGTTGAAGACGCTGCTCAGTGACATGGTTGTTCGCTCCGTTATTCGCCGCGCAGGGCGTTCATCAGCCCGCGGAATTTACTATTGAGCAGGGTGAAGCTGGCCTGGAAATCGATCGCATTCTGGGCGTAGTTGGACTGCTCGATCTGCATATCGACGGTGTTCTGATCCAGCGAAGGTTGAGACGGAACCCGAAAGCGCAGGGCCGGGTCGGCCAACTCCATACCTTCGGCGGCGATGTGCCGCTCATTGGTACGTTCGACGCCGAACCCGCCCTGCGTGCGGGCAGCCTGCTGCGCAAGTACGGTCTTGAAATCGAGGTCGCGCGCCTTGTAATTCGGCGTATCGGCATTGGCGATATTGTTGGCCAAGACCTCTGCGCGCTGCGCACGGAACCCCAGGGCTTTCTCGTGTATGCCCAGAGCCTTGTCGAAACTGATGCTCATCGGCTTGCCTCCATTGACTCGCTGACGAGACAAAAGCAAAGCCCATGCCACAAGCGCAAGCCCTTGATTATTCAAGGGTCGCCTGCTCAGTTGGTAGGAAGAAGCGTCAAAAGCGGCAAGCGATTACCGCCTTGCTTGCCGCCGAGCGACCGAGAGGTGACGGTTTTTTGCCGTCACTTGGCCTTGTAGATGATACCGGGGCTGCACTGAACCATCTGATACAGCTCGGGCAGACCATTCAGCGCTTCGGAAGCGCCCAGGAACAGATAACCGCCGGGCTTGAGCGTGGCGTGGATGCGCTTGAGGATGTCTTTCTTGACGTCGGCCGAGAAGTAGATGAGTACGTTGCGACAAAAGACGATATCGAACTTGCCGAGCGCTGCGTAGCTGTCGAGCAGATTCTGCACGCGAAACTCGACACGCGCCCGGACAGCAGGCTTTACCACCCAACGCCCCGGCCCCTTGGGCTCGAAGTAGCGCTGGAGCCGCTCACTCGACAACCCGCGCGCGATCGCCAGCGTGTCGTATTCGGCCGCCTTGCTGGCCGCAAGCATAGCCCCCGACAGCTCGGTCGCAACGATCTGCACGCCCAGCTTCGGCTGACTGGGCGCAGCCCTTTCGTATTCATCAACGGTCATCGATATGGAATAGGGCTCCTGGCCGGACGAACACGCGGCTGACCAGATCCGCAGACGCTGACCGACACCTGACTTCACCAACTCAGGGAAAACACGATTCTTGAGCACTTCGAAGGGGTAGGTATCGCGAAACCAGAGCGTCTCGTTGGTCGTCATGGCATCGACCACCTGCTCCTTCAAGCCCGAGCGCGGAGTCGCCTGGATCTTTCGAACCAACTCACCAAGGCTCTTGATACCCTGCTGCTCCATGAGCTTGTTGAGCCGACTGGAGACCAGATACTGCTTGTTGCTGCCAAGCAGAATCCCACAGGTCTTTTCCAGAAACGTTCGGAACTGCTCGAAATCCTGATCAACTGACACCAAATTCCCTCACTGTCGAATGCGAGGACCCAGCCTCAGTTTGCATCTGCCTGCCTGATTCGTTCCACGACGCGCCCGGCGAGATCATCGGGCTGAAACTTTGCCAGAAAGTCGTTGGCGCCAACACGCTTGACCATGTTCTGGTTGAAGACACCGGAGAGCGAAGTATGCAGCAGTACGTGCATGTTCTGCATGCGTGGATCGCGGCGGATTTCGGTGGTTAGCGTATAACCGTCCATCTCGGGCATTTCGATGTCGGAGATCAGCATCAGGAACTCATCTGCCGGAGCCCGCCCCTCGTCAGCCATGCGCTTCAGGTAAGTCAGCGCCTCGCGACCATCGTTCAAGGAGACCACTTCCACGCCGATGTTCTGCAGACAGCGTGTCACCTGCTTGCGAGCGACGGAAGAGTCATCGACGATCAATACCCGGCACGAAACGGCCTTGGACTGCACGTCGGAGTCTACCTCGGGCATCGGCATCGAATCGGATCCCGGCGTTGCCTCCGCCAGCACCTTCTCGACATCGATGATTTCGACGAGGCTACCATCAATATGGGTCACAGCCGTCAGGTAATGGTCGCGGCCGGCGCCTTTGGGAGGCGGAAGAATCTTTTCCCAGTTCATGTTGACGATGCGCTCCACGGACCGCACCAGGAAGCCGAGCGTACGATTGTTGTATTCGGTAATGATGGCGAAGCTGTTGCCGGCATCCTTAAGGCTGGACTTGCCGGTTGCCAATGCAAGATCGAGGATTGGCAGCGTGCTGCCCCGAATCGAAGCCACACCGCGGATGACGGGTGCTGACTGCGGCATATGGGTCAATTTGGGACAAGGCAGCACTTCCTTGACTTTGAACACGTTGATTCCATAGAGCTGCGCGCCGTCCAGGCGAAACAGCAGCAATTCGAGCCGGTTTTGCCCCACCAGCTGAGTGCGCTGATTAACCGAATCCAAAACACCGGCCATGCCCGTGACCTCTCTGATCAAATGAACGACGTTCGCCACGCGGGCATGTACTTTGCAACCAACACGGCATGAACAGGCGAATGACTATTTCTCGACATCTAACCTCCAGGCGTAAGCAAATACTCGCCTGGCTGGTCCTGCTATTGACCGCAAGCAACGGCGCGCACGCCGAAGCCATGACTCATCCTGATCAACTTATCGACGCCGCCCGCAGCTTTCTTGAGCAAGCAGTGGACAATTATTTACAGCGTAGCGCCATCGACGGCCGGCGGGAGATTCACTTCAGCCGTCTCGACCCGCGCCTGCGCCTGGCCTATTGCGACGCACCCCTTAGCGCACAATTGGAAAGCCCCGATCAGCCAGTGGGCCGCGTGACCTTGAGAGTCAGCTGTAGCGGTAGCTCTCCCTGGTCAGTGTTCGTCCCTGCCCAGGTCAAGCTGTACCGCAAGGTCCTGGTTACCAATAAGGCCCTCCAACGCGGCGCGGCACTTGGCGATAGCGATATCAATGAGGCGGAACGCGACATCTCTCTGCTCACCCAGGGTTACCTGACGACCCCAGCGCAAGTCGCAGGGACCAAACTCACCCGCATCGTGCAGCCAGGCCAGGTGCTGACGCCGGCAATGCTGGAGCTGGCCGAGGTAATACGCAGGGGCGACCAGGTCGTTATCTCGGCCGGGAATCAATCGGTCAATGTGCGTATGCCAGGCGAGGCGTTAACCGACGGAGCGCCCGGCGAGCAGATCCGCGTGAAGAATCTTCGCTCGGGGCGTATAGTTAGAGCCCGCGTGACCGGCCCCGGGCAGGTCGAGGCCGCGATGTAACGCGTCACAGGCTCGACGCTTTTCTCCGCGGCGCCAGAAAAAATACTAAAGTTTCAGCACACCACGCCGAAAGCCAGGCAAGCGTACTGATTCTCGAGGTTTGCATCATGGTTATCGACTTCAACAGACCCAATGGCCCCGCCGGTCCCGGCGCCAGCCGTAGCAATCAGATTCAAGGCAGTGAGCGCCCGGCTGCGACGCAACCTTCCGACAACGCGGTGAGCAGCCAGGAGACCGGCGCTGCAGCTGGCGAGCCGGTACAGCTGAGCCCCGAAGCGCAGCGGCTGCAACAGGCCACCGAGCAGCTCAGTCAGCAGCCGGTCGTCGACCAGGCGCGTGTCGAGCGCATTCGCCAAGCGATTTCCGATGGCACTTATGAGATCGATCCGAAGCGCCTGGCCGCCAAGCTGACCGCCTTCGAATCGCAGCAGTAATCCCGAGGTAGATCCAGCCAGGTTCGAAATGCACGACGAAAATCTGCTGCAACAACTTGTCGATGACATCGATACCGCCAAGCAACTGCTCGAACTGATCGAGCACGAACTCGCGGCACTCGCCGAGCGAAACCTGGCCGAGCTGGAAATTATTCTGACGAAAAAGCAGCCTCTGTTAGCGCTGCTCGGCCAGCATGGCGTCGAGCGCAGCAGGATGCTCACTGAGCGCCAGTTGAGCAACGACCGTAGCGGGCTGGAAGCGTTTGCTTCGATCTCCTCGCAGGGTGACGCCATTCTGGCCCGCTCGTCCGAGCTTGAGGCGCTGCTGCAAGACTGCCAAGCCGCCAACGAACGCAACGGGCGACTGATTCGCGCCAATCAGGGTGCCGTCGGCAGCTTGCTCGCCATTCTGCAAGGCAGCAACGAAACGCCCGACCTGTACAATCGTCGTGGCGCCACCGCCAAAAGCAGCCAGCACCGGCCGCTGAGCCAGGCGTGACCATTACAACTCTAAGGATGCTCGGGCCCAGGCCCGTAACGCAGCATTGCCTAGTGCTGGAGAACAGCGGACGTGTCGAATCCGTTCTTTGACGAAGCCGGTCCGCAACCCCCGAAGGTTCTGACCGCCCCACTCGAAATACAGGCCAATCTCAAGCAGCTGCTGGACAACAACGTTCCTGTCAGCATCCGCTTTCTGGAGCGCAATCAGCGCTATCAGAGCTATTTAATCGATCTTCACCGTGACAGGGGCTGGCTCGCTTTCGACGAGCTCATCCCCAGTGATGGTGATCGCCTGATGATGGCCAGCGAGCCGTTCGAAGCCGAAGCCTTCTATGAGGGGGCCCGCCTCTCTTGGAAAAACCATCAAACGGTACATCCAGCCGACTACGATGGGGCTCGCTGCTATTGGACGCCACTACCCGACGAGCTGACCTATCATCAGCGCCGCAATGCGTACCGTGCTCGGCTGGATTCGATACCTATCACCGCGACGCTCGGTGGCGCACCGCTGAGCAGGACACTCACCGGGCGACTGCTCGATCTTTCAGCCACAGGCTGCAAGGTGAGCTTCAAAGGCAACGTCGAAACCGGTCTTCAGACTGGGCAGGTCTACCCGGACTTTTGCGCAGAGCTTCCCTCAGGTCCAGCCAAGTGCGCCGTCGAACTGCGGCACGTCAGCTATGATGAGCGCCGCGACGCTACCTTCTGCGGAATGCGTTTTTATCAGATGAGCGGATTGCTTCAGCGCCAGATAGAACGCTTCGTCTATCAGCTGCAACGCGAAGCCA
>Ga0209300_1000006_pt1 | contig 222591 bp, 279 predicted proteins | sample Shrwel_input2_RT_FD_187535 | JGI IMG/M metagenome (GOLD analysis project Ga0209300, IMG submission 187535) | Subsurface microbial communities from deep shales in Ohio, USA - Utica-3 well 1 S input2 RT (SPAdes) (version 2) ... | reverse complement strand
ATATGAAATATCATTATCATGATATTTCTATTACCTAAATATTAATACTCTATCTCTAACTAAAACTCTTACTTTTTCTTTATATAGAAATAATAAGAAATAGGTTAGACTTTTAGGTCAGACATTTTTACTTGACTAAAACGCATATACATGATTTGATACGTAAAAACAAGAGGATACTATGAGTAAGAACTGGTTGGATATTTTAAGCAATGACGAATCGAAGATAGATGACTTCTACAAGTACTACATGAATGAAGCGAATGATGCGAAGAATGAGCTTGGTATTGATGGGCATGTCGAAAAACTAGCTAGGATGATGCCTGCTATTACCGATAAGCGTTTCTCACAACTACAGGAAATTGAAGCAGTTTTAGAAATGTTCAACATTGAGTTGAAAAAAATAAAGAGCAAACACTATAAACAATACCTAGAACATTATTCTCGCGCATTATCTAGTCGCGATGTCGAAAAATACATTGACGGTGAAAGTGATGTTATTGAAAAATTGTTACTAATCAACAAGGTAGCTTTAGTAAGGAATAAATTCACAAGTATAACTAAGGCTTTAGAGGTAAAACATTTCCAGATTACAAATATCGTTAAATTGAAAGCTGCTGGTTTGGATGATAGCGATATTTTATTTTAATTAAGGATAATCATGAACAGTTCTTATTTTGGTTCTTTCGGTAAACGAACATTCTGTGATCTTTTTGAATTGAATGTTCGCACAGTTCATAAAGACTTACATATATTTGAAATCATAAACTGTGAAGTCATAAATCATCTTGTAATTCCTCTACCTATTACAGAAGAGGTAGAGGATGGGTTTGTACCTAGCTGTTTTAAAAAGATAAAAAATAGCTCCTATATGCTAGGACTCTTGACGGATGACAGTAGTAAGGTACTATATGAAAACAATAAAATTTCTCTCATTGATACATATGAGAATAGGCCCTTGCAATATTGCATAGACCGAAACAAAGAATATGTATTAGTTGAGGTGCAAGAGAACATTATAGGTGTAAGGGTAGGAAAAAAACAGAGAGTATACATTGATGAATTCAATTCACTTACTGAAACACCAATGTCTGAATATGAAGAGTACAAAACTGAAAAAGAAATTTATCTCAATATAATGAATTATAAAAAAGATTAAGGTTAGAATAAACTTATGAGTGAAGCATTAAAACAATATCATAAAGTTTCAAGACATTTGAGCGACGAAGAACACGTTCTTCTTAGACCACACATGTTTATTGGTTCAACATCCAAAGAGAAATACACTCAGTTCATAATCAATGAATATAGGGACATTGAGTATATCCCCGGACTGTTGAAATTGGTTAATGAAATTATCGATAACTCTGTGGATGTGGCAATCAAAACTAAATTCAAGTACAGTAATAAAATTGAAATTGATATGACTGCTGATTATGTACGTGTTCGGGACAATGGAACCGGGATACCAGTAGTCAAAGTATCAGATCGAGACGGCAATGATGTATGGAACCCGGTTATGTCGTGGACGTACACAAAGGCTGGTACTAACTTTGACGATAGCATAGAAGATGCACGACAAAGCATAGGTATGAATGGTGTTGGCTCGACAGTGGTTAGCATCTTCTCTAAAAAGTTCGTAGGGGAGACTTGCGACGGATCTAAGAAGCTAATACTTCATACTAGCGAGAATAACCATGTAGATGATGTTAAAGTTGGACGCAGTAAAAAGAATTACACACAAGTATATTTCGAACCGGACTTCAGTCGATTTGGTATTCAATCGTTTGATCAAGAGCATATTGATGTTATCCGTGATCGAATTGAAAAACTTGCCGCGATATACCCAGAAATTGAGTTCGTATTCAACGAAACAAAGATTTCATATAAAGATACTACCGAGTTTCTAAAACATTTCGATAGCAAGAATGTTTATGAAAAAGATGAGAAAAGCATGATTGCCTTTCTTCCCAACACTACAGAAGAATTTAGATTCATATCTGTTGTAAATGGTCTTAATATATCAAAGGGTGGTTCGCATATCGACCATATAATGGACAGCCTGTGTAAGTACCTACGACCTGCGATTAATAAAAAATATAAAATTGATGTTGTACCGTCGCAAATAAAACAGCATTTGTTTGTTATCAACTTCACTAGAGATTTCCCTAATCTTAAGTTTGATTCACAGACAAAAGAACGTATAACTAATGACAAGTCTGAGGTTGAAGGTGTTTATGACAGTGTAGATTTTGAAAAGCTTGCACAAAAGGTTCTCAAAACCGAAGAAATTATCATGCCAATTGTAGAATTCCAGCTTATGAAGGCGGAACGTGCAGAGCGTAAAAGACTACAGGCAGAACAGAAAAAAGCCCTTAAGGAAAAGGTTGCAAAACATCTACCTCCAAAGTCGAGAGATAATGCTAAAAATATTCTTTACATTGTAGAAGGTGATAGTGCAAAAGGAAACTTCATGACTGTTCGTAATATGGACTATCATGGGGTGTATCCGTTAAAAGGTAAGTTTGTGAATGTATCTCGTATTAACAAAATGGATATATTGGCACACAATGAATGTAAAGAGCTTATGTCCATCCTTGGGTTGAAAATTGGTGAACCTGCACCGAGTAAGTTAAAGCATAACTACGGAAAAATATATATTACAGCGGATGCTGATGTGGATGGCTATTGCATTACCTCTCAGTTGATAAACTTCTTCAATCTTTGGCCTGAGTTATTTGAAAGAGGTATTATTCATATTCTATATACACCTATTATGGAAATACGAAAAGGTACTAAGATTGTGAAGTCATTCTATAGTTTAAGTGATTACAAGAAATATAAAATTAAAAATGGTGAATCATTAAAATACCTAAAAGGTTTAGGTTCATTAGGCGTCAATCAGTATCGAAAATATCTTATAGATGAACCTGTCGTTGAAGTCGTAGAGAATGATGAAGGGGCAAATGATATTCTCGATGTAGTGTTTGGTGAAGATGCGAAATTACGTAAGAAATGGTTGGAGTGATTGAAACAGATGGCAAGACGAACTAAAAAAACAGACATAGTGAAAATTACAGACTATATCAATACCCGATATAGAGATTATTCGATTTATACTAACAATGAACGTGCAATACCGAGTATTATTGATGGTTTTAAACCAGTTCAACGAAAAATAATTTACACCTCGATGAAAGAATGTTCTAAAGAGTATACTAAACTATCATCCTTGGGCGGTGTATTAGCCAAGGTTGCAGCATACCACCATGGGAATGTTTCTGCTGAGAATGCCATTATTAAAATGGCACAGGATTTTAATCAGAACCTCCCATTACTAGACTATGAAGGAACCTTTGGTACACGTCCCGTACCAGATGCTGGTGCAGCAAGGTATATATTTGTGAAGCTTGGGGAGAACTTTGAAAAGATTTTTAAAGATAATGATATACTTCCTCAGTCATTGGATAAAGATGATCATCCAGAGCCCCTTTATTATCTTCCTATCATACCAACCATATTGTTGAATGGTGCTAAAGGAATGGCAGTTGGCTTTGCGGTAAATATCTTGCCACGTGACATTGTTGACATCACTGAATCATGTATTAATTACGTTTCTAAAGGTAAAACACTAAGTGTAATGCCGAAGCTCAAGCCTTTCAATGGAACGTTTGAACAGGTTAGTGAGAAAAAGTATATCTGTAAAGGTGTATTAGAACATGAGCGTCTTAATGTCTATCGTATAAAAGAACTACCACTGAAGTATATTCATGAGAAATATGTCAGTCATTTGGATTCCCTAGTTGAGAAGGGCGTGATTAAACGGTATGACGACGACACCTCTGATGTGTTTGATTTCAGAATTCACGCTTCTCGTGGTATAGATATGAAGACACTAGAAAAAGAATTGAATCTCTCGGAACCCATTACTGAAAATTACAGTGTGATAGAAGACTTTGATCAAAGTGGTGATGCTGAAGATCTCGGAAATATAAAGATTAATACGTATGAATCGGTAGAAGACATTATAAAAACATTCTGTGATTTCAGGATTACATTTTATGACAAGCGCATTTCTCATAATTTATTCAAACTCAAGAATAGTATTCGTCTAAAAGAAGCAAAGATCGAATTCATTAACGATGTATTGAGTAACAAGATCAATATTAGGAACGTGACACGTAAACAGCTTCAGGATACATTGGTTAAAAGAGGGTATGATGAAGAGCTTATTGAGAAAGTAATCTCAATGCCTGTATATTCGATGACCAAAGATAACATTGACAAAATGAATCGTGAAATAGCTGCGCACAGAAAAGATATAGACTGGTGGAATAAACAAACCGCTAAGAAACTATACCTCAAAGATTTACGTGATCTTTTGAAAGAATATAAATAATGTAAAAGGGTTAACTTATATGTTTATTTTACTACTATTCTTGAGTGCATTATCTATAGCTGCGGTAGCAGCATATTTCTCAATAACGGGGTTGGTGGCAGTATTTTCTGCCAGCGCCCTTTCCGTAATTATCATGGGGTCTGTACTAGAGGCAGGCAAACTAGTGGCCATCTCATATGCTTATCGATTCTGGAATATCATTGGCTTTATACAAAAATCGTCATTGATGTTTTTTATTGTGACTCTAATGGTTATTACTTCCATCGGTATTTTCGGTTTTTTATCTAAAGCGCATTTGGAAAAGGTAGGACCGCAAGAACAATATGTTTTACAAATAGAGCGCCTTGAAGAAAAGGTTGATATGGAACAGACCAAAATAGACCGTAATCAGAAAGTCTTGGATAACCTAGATGACGCATTGGATAAGTATATTGAACTTGGGTTTGTGACTAGAGGCTTGGAGCAGCGAGAAGAACAGTCTGATCAACGCTCTAGCGTCGAAGAAGCTATATCTAAGAGCGAATCTAGAATCGATGATTATAACAGTGATATTGCCGAGTTGAAGAGCAAGATGCAGGAAATTGAACTTGAAGTCGGTCCTATAAAATATATTGCGGAGTTATTGTTTGGTGATACATCTAATTCCATTGATAAAGCTGTAAAGATTTTGATTTTACTGCTAGTATGTACCTTCGATCCACTTGCTGTGATGTTGCTCATAAGTGCTAACCATGCGCATATACATCGCAATGATCATCGGGTACGTTCAGAATTCTCAGTATTTGAGAAAGATGATACTGTACAAGATAGTAAAATGATGTATGATGATCTTACTGATGATCAGAAAGAAGAGCATATTCGAAAGGTACATGAGTACTTAAACAATATGGACGAATCTGATACTACAAGTGATAAAGATACTGAAGACAAATATAAAGATATGCTCGATAATCAACATGAAGATACAAGTAATGAAGATGTTGTGGAGAATGAATCTCCATATAAATTACACAACCTTGAGAAAGCGAAGAAAAAGTCATCTTGGTTGCCCAATTTTAAAAAATAATAAGAGGTATATATGAAGTGTAGAACCTGTCCTAAGACTGATAGCGATATTGATTTCTTTATCTCGATTGATGAGGTAGGAGATGAGGGAATTTGTGGTGAATGTGTAAATGCAATGCATCGTCACTATCTGGGATATTTGAATAGAAATACCTCTGGTGTTAAAGCTAACGATTCTAAAATTAACATCCCATCTACAAAAACATTGGTCGAATATCTTGATCAGTATATTATTGAACAGGAAACAGCAAAAAAAGACATTGCGATAGCAGTACGAAACCACTATAAGCGTTTGAGCTTACCGCAAGATGAACAAAAAGATTTAGACAAAAGTAATATTTTACTAATGGGTGAATCAGGTACAGGTAAGACGGCCATTATTCAACATATCGCACGTTTCATTAACGTTCCGATGGTTGTAGTGGATACTACAAGTATGTCTGCATCTGGATATACTGGTGATGATGTTGAACAATGTATTAAAGAACTATACGCAAAAGCTGATAAAAACAAAGAACTGGCAGAAAAGGGAATTGTGTTTTTGGATGAAATTGATAAAAAGAAAAAGTCTAAAGGTGGTGGGTCTACCTCTGATGTGAGTGGGGAAGATGTACAAAAGTCATTTCTACGTCTTCTCGAAGGTAAAGAAATAAAGGTTGCTAAAAATGTAGGTATCGATACTAAGGACATACTCTTCATTGCCGGTGGTTCTTTTGTAGGATTGGAAAAGATTGTACAAAAGCGCTTAGAAACCAATTCTATTGGCTTTGGACGTGCAAAGAAGGATGAAGACATTGATATGGGTGAAATCTATAAACATGTTAATACTGACGATCTTGTCGAGTTTGGTATGATTCCAGAATTGGTTGGGCGTCTACCTATTCATACGTATACTAATACCCTAACTAGAGATGACATTAAGCGGGTAATGACTGAGACGAAGAATAGTGTAGTGAAGCAGTTCGAGACCTTGTTTGCGGTTGACGGTGTAAAATTACAATTTAAACCAGAAGCTGTTGATTTTGTAGCCGATAAGGTAGTTAAAGACAAAATTGGCGTTCGTGGTCTTCGTAAGGTATTGGAAAAAGAACTACGACATGTTCAATATGACATTGAGGAATACACAAGTCGGAACATACAAACTGTAGTTGTTGAATTTGATTCAAAAAGTAATTCATTAAAGACTAAGTTTCGTTACAATAGAAAAAAGAAAAATAATAACAATAAATAACTATTCATATTGAGAAAATATTAGGAGAGTAATTTAATAATATGAAAAGATTTAAGGGTGAACCTCATAAAATCCAAGGGTTGAAAGTTGAGGTAAGAAATGGTAATGTAGACCGTGCATTGAAAAAACTTCGTAAGAAGGTTGATGAAGACGGTCGTGTTAAAGAGTATAGTCTTAGAAAAGAATTTCAGAAACCTTCAATGAAAAAGAAGCTTGATAAAAAACGCGCAATCAAGCGTTACGAAAAGAAGCTTCGTGAAGAAGAAAAGAACCTTCAGAAATTTGACTAAAAAGGAGTCGATAATGTCTAGTAAGACAGATGTTGTAGAGTTGGACGAAATTAAAGTCGTTGAACCAAAAAGGTACAAAGCTATTATCCATAACGATGATACTACACCTGTAGATTTCGTTGCTATGGTTCTTACAGAGATCTACCGTAAATCAGTAGATGAAGCGTGGGATCTAACCATGCAAACCCATAATGACGGAAGTGCAGTTATTAAATATGGCTTAAAAGGATACCTTGAGAGTCTTTCTGATGATGCTCTTGCTGCCGCAAGAAAATATGGATTTAAAGATTTCACTATTACTAATGAAGAAGAATGAGGTGGATGTGTTACAAATTAATGCTGGATATAAAAAAGGTGATGCTGTAACAGTATTACTGGATAATATGACTGAAATTGTAGGTCGTTATGTAAACGACGATGAAAAGACTATTGTACTAAGTTGTGTTCGAATGATTGTACCACAACCCAATGCACAAGGTGGTGTCGGTATTGCTCTACATCCACTATCATATAGTGCGGAAGATGCCTATTCATGTGACATTACATTTGAAAAGGCCAAGATTGTAACATATATGAAATCTATGGAGTCTGTAGATAAACAATTACGCTCAGAAGATTCTGGGATTGTGAGTCCTTCATAATATGATTGGCTTCATAAAAAAAGTTGTCACGTTAGTCAAATTCATTAATAAACTTAATATTAATGAAACAGATGGACAGGTAACCATAGAATTTGATAAGGATATCCATATCAAGTCTATGGGAAACGTTATGCATTCGACGGAAAAGAATTTTATTCTGAAAGCTGGACCAAAAGGAAAAGCTTTTCTCTTCCTTAATCCCCAAATTGAAATGGATGAATCCGTAACAGAAAACGTCAAACGCTCAAACGAAGAGTTTGAGCGTAAGATGAAGGAAATGAAAAACAAGACGCAGCCAAAGTCTCATAGTGATTGTGACCTTGGCTAGTCATTTCTAGTCTTCGGAGTCTTACCATGTTCTGGACAAGGCTCATGAGACGGAAATACAGTGTTAATTGATTGGATTGTATTTTCTTCAGGTTCCTCATCGCTATGTGGTTGTATAACATCAGTCTTAGCATATGTCTCAAGATCAGGAATATCAACTACATTAGGTGATGATGACTCGGCGGATTCTGCTGTCTGTGCTACACTTCCTACATTTTCCATGATCAATGACGCATCTAAGAACATATTTGAACCAGAAGACATAAAAGTATTACCACTTGAATTTAAGTTTGTATCACCCCCAGATGTCGCATTGAACAAACCTACAGTATTGATATTAAGATCTGCACCGGATGTTATATTTGCGTTACTTGAACTGTTCACGTTATATAGGTCAGTACCAATGTTATATTTGTTAGTAGCAACAATTTGAATGTCGTCTTCTGACAATGTGTGTTGTCTACCCAACTTAGATCTCTGTATACCTTCAACATTTATACTTTGGTTCTTCTTTGTCTTATGAATATAATTATAGTTTTCAAGCTTTGTATTACCTACACTTTTCATGACAATATTTCGTCCAGATTCAAATATTAGATCATTATCTGCGCGTAGGTTTATATCCTTTTTACTTCTCAACGCAATACCTTCTTCACCATAAACCATTATTTTACCTTCATTGTCGATCTCAACCCAGCCCTTACCGGATTTGTTGATAAGATACGCCATACCATTGGTATCATCAAGAAGCAGTTGTACGCCGCCACGGGACCGAAGGCGTATCTTCTCATCGTTTTGTGTGTCTTCGATTGACCAGTAATGACCTCTGGGGCTCAATAAACCCATCACCTTTGATGTATTTTCAGAGCGAGATCCGTGTTGAGAAAAACCACGAATGGGATCATTCTTTAAACCTTGATTTCTTATAGCTTCATAATGAGGCTTGTGGTACGGCTTCGCTTGATCAGGGTCTTTCGTACTGTTTGCACTCTTCTTGTTATATTCGGCAGTAGGAGCCGGGAAGTCTTTTTGATAACTTTCACCAACGGGTATATTTGGGACCATATGGTTCATATCTTGGTGAAACAATCCACCCAACCATACACCTCTAGAAATATGACCGTTAATGAACATTACTAGTACGATGCTATCTATATCAGGCGGCACCGCCCAAAAACCATAAGATTTTTGCGTCTCTTCATAGGTGTCGCCATCGTCAGATGCTTGTTGTGCACTAGCACCGGCAAATGGGGAGCCGTAGACTACCGCTATTGTCTCTGTATCCGATGAGCATAATTCGGGTATCCAAACGTCCAAACGTCCCATGCGTTGATAATCCGAGCTGTTCTTGACGAAACCCATGAATAAGCCGTGTAGGCGGTTACTTGAATCGTCGTATTCTCTATCATTGCGCATCATTAGTTATCATCTCCATAATTCTTTAAAAAGGTACCACTGTCTACATCAACAATACGCGCACACTCAAGTTTTTGTGTGAATTTACCAGCATTGAAGGATGACGTTACATTGACTACGATATATAACCCTGAAAACATATAGTCGTTGCGAACGCCCGACTCTTGAATCTCGTTTGGAAACCCTGTTTTGAATCCAATGATATTTGAGCGTAGGCTTGATAGACGTTCACCGGAATCAATCTCATAGTTACCATTCATTGGAGAAAGCCAATAAGGATCACCTCTGATTTCTAACTCAAGACGAAGTGCAGAAAGTTCTAACTTATTGCGTGTGTTTCTAAGAAGGTCGTGCATATCTTGAGTTTTAGAGCCAGAATAATCAGGTGCTGTTTTTTGTGGTACTGAACCTTGTGTATCACGGGCAAATCTATACATATACCTAAATTTGGATAGCCTTTCTATCGACGCCACTGATACATCATCAACATAAACTTCTTCGCCAGAATCTAAAGAATTCTTCAGCTTAGATTGTTCAATCATTTCTTTTTTATTCTGTGCCTGTTGCTCAGTAATATTTGCAACTGATTTCTTTCGTTCTTCAGTAAGGTTGGTATCACCCTTCTTCATACCCTTTGAATTTGTTTCATTAATAAAGAGGTTTTCGTAACGTGTTAATTTATTAAAATATAGCTTATTTGTCTCCATATTTACGTTGAGTACTTCTGAATTCATCCCAGTAAAGTAGTGTGAATACACTCTTCTAAAGCGTGTATATTTATCATCGACTAGAATTTTCAGAGCCTCTGAGGATGACACACCTCTATTTCGTAATAACATTGTTGGTGCAAAGCGAACTTTCCATGTTATTTGATACGTATACTCGCCTGCTATAGGGTTGTAATCTTCGGATTTAACCACTGGATCTATCTGGAATGTTGTTCCGAATATCATTTTTGAGTCTTCGTCACCTTCCAGCTTTTTCTGTACATCGGGTGATGTAAGTAGCACACTTTCCAAAAGCTTAGGTATAGAGTATTGATTTGATATAGAATATGACGCACCACTACCTTCGCTGTTTCCTGAATGGTTGAACAATGGGTGACCAGAATCTTTTGGTGTACTCAGCTTCATAGAACCAATGTCTTCATCTGCTTCAAATTTATGTATTGTCGTGAGAACATCACCATTTGATTGATCTTTTTTAGCTTCTTCATTTATTTTTGCTTGTAATTTTGTTAAAAATTGGGAAAACGTATCACAATCGTCTATAGTCATCGAGCTTATTGTGGAGCTATATACCTGACGGTGTGACTGGAACATTACAGCGGCTTCAATCGAATAACGGCTACCACCGCCATCCATTTCTGTGTTCACGTTTGTTATTTGTATAGGTATCGATATAGTTTTTACAGTGGTACCCTTGCCAGATTCACCCTCCCATCCTTTGAAAGATATTTCAAAAATCAGGAATGGTGAAGAAAAGAAGCCTTCCCATCCACATAAGGTACCGGCAGCAACCATAGATTCTATGAATGAAAATCCTTTTGGTTGTGTGATCTTAAAGCTAACATTTGTGATAAAAGTAGCATCAGTGTTGGATGGTCTTGAAGATATTGATACGTCGTCAATTTTTAAGTTAGTAACACCACTTTCCGCAATTACTGCTTTTCTTGCTTTTTTTATAGCATTGGACTTATGTATTTCTTCAAAATCAATTGACTGATTTGTAATATTGTTATACGCACCTTGATCTACTGCATACAGTTTGAAATTGTATGTATACGACGAGTACCTGTTAAGAATATTTGATGAAATGGGGTTTAGGTTAAACTCAGCCATTTATAAACCTCTTATTGTTTTTGGACTTGGAAGAAATATTCCTTTCCCTTCTGTAAAATCAAATATAGGGTCTTCAATTTGATCCATGTTTCTTAATGTAAAGACATAAAGCAACCCTGCATCACCATACAAATCTTTTGCTAATTTATCAGGTCTAAGGTGATACTTGTGTTCAATGACGTAGTATTTATCATCTGGATTTTTTGGTATTTCAGGTAATGTGATAATGTCCAGATAATAGTCTTTTATATTGGTTAAGTAGTAAGGTGATGATTCTACACTCATAAATACCCCTTCTTAATTAGACTGCCGTCTGCAAACTTACTTAAACTAAATTCGTTCTTAATCTTACTTGGTGTGGGCATGAACGTCAGTGTTATGTTAATCCCCATGACCAATGGTACTTGTGTGTTAAATGACGTTTGTACGTAATCGACACTATCAGGTAAGTTAATGGAATATGATCGTAATGCTACCGGCACGTTATGGAACATGTGTTCACCATACGCTGAAAAATTCATGATTCTAGGGGGCATACCCGCTTCTGGGTCATTTATACCGTAGTTCATTTTTGTAAATGTGCGTAGAAACTGTATTACGGCTAACATGTAGTCAGCTTTCTCCCTAGTTTCTGCGGTTAAACGGGCTTCTTGTATCTGGAAGTCACTTATTGTTGATTTTTGGTACGCATTTAACTCATAATTCGAGTGCATTAGTTCATATGCAGTGTATGATGCAGTACTAACCAATGAAATGGTAGGAGTGTTTTCGAATACAATCCCCCCATCAGCGGCTAACGGGTACATTATATCGCTATTGCTACTGCCTAATAAATCTATTGAGTTTGAATTTGAATCGGCACTAGGCGTTGTGCGATTCTTCAGTAAAAGTTTACATTTTTCAATTTTTTTCTTTGATAAGACTTGGCCTTGTTTATTTGCTATAGACATATCTATATCCTTGTTTTGTTATATTATTTATCAATTATTTTTTATGAAATCATTGACACAATCCACTTTATAGTTATAATCAATAATAAGCATAAAATTGATCTTCATTAAAGATTTTTATAAAGCATTAAAAAAGAAAATAATAACAACAAAAGGTTTTATATGGCTGTTAAAAAACAAGTAAAAGAAAAATATTTAAGAAATCGAGATTTAATGAATAACATTCATCTTTCGAAAGCATCATACACATGGTATATAGATGGTAATTGGAAGACGACTCAGTATAGGGATTACGATATTATCGTATGTGATGAAGACATGTATGAACAGAGTAAAGAGCAATTGATGCTTCAGGGTATCAATAGAAAGCGTTTGAAAAATAACGAAAAGCGTACATCTGCGTTAAATCAAGAAGATATTGACCGTTATCTTGATAAAGAAGATTATGATAGTATTGAAAGTCGTCTGGTACTCTTTCAAGGCGTTATAGATGAACGTATATTAAGATTGGCAAAGATAGGCCATATAAATCGTAAATTATACGAAGAAGGTAAAAAGCGTATTACTGATATGCCTGAAGAAGAAATTGAAAAAGTCAATGACGAAGATGTAGTGGTGCGAGTATTTTCTTATGAACATATACCAGATAGTAGGGATCGTAACTCTAAAAAGACTAATAAATTCGCAGACACTAAAGAAAAGGTGAACTTCCCACCATACCGTCATTACGCAATTGTTGATGGAGAAACCACTTGTGTAGCCATAAGTCATAATGATGGTGAAAAGTTCAATACAATGCATGGTCAAATTAACGACGCACTTGCAATAGGGTTCATGAAATTATGTGAGAAGATTGCACAGAATTATAACTGGCGCGGGTACACTTATACGGACGATATGATAGGTAATGCATTGGCGCAACTCACAACAATGGGTCTACAATTCAATGAGATGTTTTCAAATAACCCATTCTCTTATTACACTTCTACGGTCAATAATTCATTTACAGTTGTTTTTAATGATGAAAATGCAGTACAGAAGTATCGCGATAAGGTATTACAGGAGAATAATTATGATCCTAGTTATACCGAACAACTAAAAAACGATCTTTCGAGAACGGAATATTGGGACAAAGCCCTCGGTGTTAACAATATGAAAGCCGGTAAGGTTGAGCATATTGACTTAGATGATATAAGTGAAGATGATAAGGATAGACTTCAGAGTGTCTTCGAAGATGTTGAGGAAGAGCAAGAATATGGAAGTTCTTATGATGAGGATCATTTATAAAAAAGAGGGCCAAGGCCCTCTTTTTTATATTTTTGATTTTTCAATAGCTTCGCGCATCTCTTTAATCTCATCAGTCAACGCTATCACGCCATTGTTTTCTTCCCAATCATCAGGTGTGCCATTAGAGTTTACATAGTCATAGACGGCTTTAGTACAAGGCTTTGCTTCAAATGAATTCTTCCAATTCTCATCAGTAGTATCTGCCCATTCTTCAGCATCGGTCCAAGCCTCTGCTTCAGTACGACCAACACCAAAAATAGCAAATTTAGGTTGTACAATGCAATAGTGATCACCTTTTATGGTTTGCTCTGTGATAATTGATTCATAAAGTGCATTCAAGTATGATTTAAGCTTCTCATTATTCTTTGAAAGCTTTGGTATGAACTTGGAGAATACCCTAGTTAGAGAATTGATATATTTAGAAAGCTTATCATATGCCTCAGTCATTTTTTCAATAGATTCGACTAAGGTATCGTCAATGTTTTTACTTTTGGATTCAGCTTTAATATCTACATTATTGATGTCGTGATTTACCTTCATCATATTTTCTATCACACGAACGTATTCTGGGATGGTTTTTGATAGTACATCTATGAAGTTATATAAGGCACTTTCACTTTTGACAGCATCAGGATCTTCACATACGATAGCGATGAATTCCCCTACTTCTAAGAACTTATACATGATGGAATCTTGTACATCAAAAAGATTCACCGCTTCATCCTTAATAACATCGGTAGAATAGTTTTTTACATCCACTGCTGTAATTGCCATGTTTAAGGCTACTGTATATTCATTAATGACTTCACTTAATTCTTTTATTTCAGTACCTTCTTCCATACATGAATATAATCTAGACTGTAGCTTTTCAAGCTCTTCTTTTGTTTGCTTCATATTATCTTCGTTTGCCATAATTTTTTAAACCTCTGAATTTTATAAATTAGCATTAATCATTGTCATTGTCATGCGAGTCTTCGTGTAAGCTTATTATGTCCTGTATGAGGCTTGCAACCTCAACTCGTAATAACATCTTCTTAGACGTTGAGACATACGAAGAATATACCAATTCATGTAACAATGCCTTTACTTTTAATTTTTCTTTATGTGAGAAAAGTCTATGCTTACCCGAGTCATTATTAAGTATCATTGATAGTTTCTTAATCTTTTCATCGATGCTTGGTGATGATTGATTATCCATATCGTTTTTTAACAAGCTATATGCCTGTTTTATCTTTGAAATTTCTACTTCTACAAAACCTATCATAAAATTTATCCTATGTTATAGAAGTATTTATTGTTAAGATGAATTATTATTTTCATCTTTAACATTGCTTTCAAATCTTTTTAAATAGTTCTTTTCGAGATTAAGACTGACATCCCCAGAAGATATAAACAATCCTAAAACAACTGATGCAATACCTGAATATATGCTTATAAACGTTGCTTGCGGATTTGACAATACCTCAACATGCATGGCCCATACATATACGTCATACCAAAAATATAGATAAAACAACACAAATATCAACGGGAATACTCTAAACTTGTCAATAATATATCCAATCTTATCTAAGGTCATAACAAATGAATTTATATACTGTATATCCTCATAATCATCATAAAGATTTTTACCAGTATCAACATAAAATTTCGTTAGCACTGCGGCTACAGAAGCCAGTGATGATAAGATAGCTGATTGTGCACCAGTTATGTCAGGCAAACCATAAACCCACTGTATAGCTTGGTACAGGGTTATAATGTATCCGATCATAAAAACCCTTGACACAATACGTAATCGTTCTAGTATGAATTTTATGTTAGACACTATGATCAACGACTTGTCATTTTCTAATATCATAAATATATCTCCTATTGGCAGTATTTATTGGTTTTAGAGAAATGTTGACAGATATGGAAAATGTGTTCTAATAATTCAACATTGTTTAAAAAGTAGAAGGAGAACTAACAATGCTAGATAATCTTAACCCTGATCAAGTACGTAAGCTAGATTCCATTGTAACTGAAGGTGTGCGTGTTCATGAGAAAATCAAACTTGAACGTGATGCATTAAATGAAGCCATTAAAGCACTCGCAGATGAGTTTGATGTAAAACCTAAAGTTATCCGCAAAGTCATTACTATTGCGAAGAATATGAATTATGAAGATGAACAAGAAGAGTTTGATGCAGTATCCGAGGCATTGCGAAAAATTGGCCGTACTGTATAAAAACTATTACTTAAATAATCTAGTGGCATGCGCCACTAGATTGCTTTTAGGAGGAATGTAATGTCTTATGTAAGTGCATTTATTGACGATGATGATATGGTTGTCATCGAACGAGTAAATGGTGAAAGAACAATAAAGAAAGATAAGGTGGAGTATGTCTACTATACACTAGACCAGTATGGTGACCACAAAACCATATTTGACGAAAGCTGTACCAAACATATCTACGACAATCGCCGGGAATTTTATGGTTCCATGAAACAGTATCCTAAAGATATTGTCTATGAGAACGATGTTAATCCAGTATTCCGGTATCTCAGTAAAAATTACGACTTCGAAGAAACACCCGATCTTAATGTTGCATTCTACGATATCGAGGTGGCTTTCCATAAAGAAACTCGGTATTCAAATCCAGAGTTGGCCGAAAATGAAATCATATCTGTAGCAGTATACCAAAACTGGTCAAATACTATGTTCATGATTGCCCTGCCACCACCCACTATGACAATGAAAGAATGCGAAGACATATGTACTAAGATTGAGTCCGAAGAATACGAGTATGACTTGAAGTGTATTATGGTTGACTCAGAAGCATCACTTTTAAAGTGTTTTCTTTTGTTGATCGAAGATAGTGATGTTATATCCGGTTGGAACTCCGAATCATACGATTTCAAATACATTTATAATCGAATTCCTAAAATCATAGGCAGGCACTACCTCAAAGAACTATGCATAGGCGGTAAAGAACCTAATAGGAAAACAGTAAGGAACGATAAAACTAAACAGTTCGAAGAGATATACACACCAATTGGTCGTGTACACCTCGACTATATGAATCTATATAAGAAATATACATATATAGAACAACCGACCTATAAGTTGGATCATATTGCTTATATCGAACTTGATGAACGCAAGGTCGAATATTCTGGATCGTTAGATCAGTTATATAAAGAAGATTTTGAATTATTCGTAAGATATAACATTAAAGATACCTATCTTGTTAAGCGAATTGACGATGAGAAAGAGTTTATTGATCTGACAAACCTTCTGGCACACAACAACGGTGTACTGTTAGAGACAACGTTGGGTACCGTAGGGATCACTGAACAAGCAATCATTAACCAAGGTCACTATTATAGTGAAGATGAGCTTATATTCCCATCTAAGCCTGAGAAAGATGAAAACATTTCAGGCGCAGCAGGCGCTTTTGTTTCTCCACCCAAAATTGGGATACGTAAGCTTGTTGCAGGTAACGATATCAACTCTCTGTATCCGTCAGTGATTCGTGCGCTTAATATGAGCCCTGAAACACTTATTGGTCATATTAATAGTGACGAAACTGATCAAATCGTTATTGATAAAGTAGAAAGCGGTGAATGTGAATCATTTGCAGAGGCATGGCAACCATTCTTCAATACTATTGAATTTGAAAGAGTAATGAAGGGTAGTGATGAAGAGGTAACATTTGAATTCAATAGATCCGATGAAACAGTTACTGCACCAGCCTATAAAATCAGAGATATGATTTATAATGACGATAAGTTCACAATTAGTGCAAATGGTACTGTTTTCAGTCGAGAGAAACAGGGTGTTATTCCAGCTCTTCTAGAGCGTTGGTATTCTGAACGTAAGAAGATGCAAGCTGAGGCTGAAAAGTGGGAAAAGATTATGATTGAAACCACTGACCCTGAAGAGAAAGAGAAAGCAACAAAAGAATATAAGTTCTGGGATCAGCGTCAGATGGCTAAAAAAATTAATCTTAACGCGTAAAGTACTGCGCCTTCATATAGTAATATATGTCGAATAACTCCTTTAATTGCTGGGAACTCCTATAAGGACAATCAGCAGCCAAGCCCAAACGGGAAGGTTCAACGACTAGTCGTAAGACGTACACTCAAGTGAGTGGAAAAGGGGAGCAACCAATATGGTTGATGATATAGTCTGATCTTGTATGGTAACATACAGCAGTTCATAAGAGAACGGGACAGAATTAACGACTCTGTTCGAACATTAATGTGTACGGTGCATTGCTTAATAAATACTGTCGTTTTTATGACAAGCGTATTGGTCAATCAACTACATTAACTGGTCGTAGTATCACCAGACATATGAGTTCGCATATCAATGAACAGATTTGTGGTACGTATACACATTTAGGTGATTCTATTATATATGGTGATAGTGTCGAAGGCGATACTATTATCAATACCACTATGGGTGATATGACCATAGAGCAAGCCTTTTCTATGGGAAATAAGTTCTGGAATCAGGAATCTCACGGGAAAGAGTATAGTCACAATGATAACATGAAAGTTAAGACCTTTGATCCTGATAAGGATGAAACGTATTATGGCGATATAAACTACATATACCGCCATAAGACGAGTAAACCTAGGTGGAAGATTGTTGACAGTGACGGCAATGAGGTCATAGTGACCGGAGATCACAGTGTCATGATCGAACGTGATAACACTATTGTGAAAGTAAAACCCAGTGATATACAGGAAGGTGATGTTCTGGTATCGTTCGATGAATAATTGCACCTTGGTATAAATAGTTATGGAGACACGTGTCTCCATAACTAGGAGAAACATATATGCCAAAGTGTTTAGAATGCGGAGTTGAATTACCGCGATTGCAATGGACTCATTTTAAGTATAAGTGTACCGGAAGGTTCTCTAATGGACGAGAATATCAGGAGTTTTACAAGGGTGCCAAATTAGTAGATGATGATATTGCTAAAAAAACGTCTCTTACTCTTGGGAACTTTATCAAGAAATATGGGAAGGGCGTTGGTACTGAGAAGTGGAATGAGTACCGTCAGAAACAAGCATATAGTAATACGTTTGAGTATAAAAAACAAAAACACGGTTGGTCAGAAGAAGATTACAGTGAGTTTAATAAATCTAGGGCGGTGACGTTGGAAAACTTTATTAAAAAATACGGTATTGAAGAAGCAACGGAAAAGTTTGATCGGTATTGTAAGCGCCAAGCATATACCTGTTCAGAAGAGTATTTCATTGAAACGTACGGACTCGATGAAGGGCGTAGGAAATACAATAATTTTGCTAAAATTAGGGTGGGAAACGTTTTACGCCTATATTCACAGGGTATTTCAAAAATAGAAAATGAGGCATATAATGCATTGAAATGTGTGTGTCCTGCAATAGAACACCAAGTGACACTTGATGGATCTTACTTTGGACCATATGATTTTGGGTCCATAGAAAGAAAAAAAGTCATTGAATTTTATGGTAGTTATTGGCACTGTGATGCACGGATTTATGAAGCTTCGTATCATCATAGCCAAATAGATAAGAATGCCAGAGCAATTTGGAACCATGATGCACGAAAAAGAAGCTATGCATTGAATCAAGGTTATAAAGTATATGTGATTTGGGAAATGGATTGGATGAATGACAGGGAAAATGTTATTGAAAAGGTAAAAAGGTGGTGGAGTGAAAGCTAAAAGAACAAAAGTGGTTTCGGTAGAGCAACTTGAGGATTTTTCCGACGAGTACGTATATGATGTTGGTATGTGTAATAGTGAGCATAATTGGTTTTTTGGTAACAACATACTTCTGAAGAATACGGATAGTGTTCGTAAGGATACTCTAATCGAAACCAGCATGGGAGAATTAGACATTGAATCATTATTTGAAGAATGCTCAATAAAGTGGGAAAATCATGGTAAAGAGTATGCCGCTGATGAACGATTGAAAGTACCTTCGTATGAGAATGGTAGTGTCCTATGGAAAGTACCGGACTATATATACCGTCATCGAACAAAGAAGAACATGTTCCAAATAATTACAGCTTCAGGGAACAACGTGTTTGTCACAGAGGATCATAGCTGTATGACTGTGTGTGAGAATGGCCATATGGTAGAGAAAAAACCACATTCGTTACAGACAGGAGAAAATGTTATTATTTATCGAGATACGAAACCTGTCATGGAACAAATAGCGGATGTTGTTCACACAGGAGAGATAGATGATTATGTCTATGATATTGGTGTTGATGAAGACACCCCTTACTTTTTCGCCAATGGTATATTAGTTCATAACTCATCGTATTTCTCCGTCTATGAGGCTTATATGGCATCTGGTGATGAAGAAAAACAGTCAATGGCCAAAGCTATGTTCGATGATCGTGATCTAGCCGTGCAGATTTATGATTCTATTTCAGAAAAAACTAATGAAAGTTTCCCATCTTTCATGAATGAAAGATTTAACACTGGGATCGATAATGGAACTATAATTAAGGCAGGTCGTGAAAACCTTGCAAGTCATTCATTGTTTATTAAGAAAAAGCGTTATGCTATGAATTTGTTTGATAAAGATGGTATTCGACTTGATAAGAACGGTAAAAGTGGTAAATTGAAGATCATGGGTCTTCAAATAAAAAGGTCAGATACCCCTAAAATGATCCAAGATGCGTTGAAAGAAGGTATGGATATGCTTCTCAATGGTGTTCCTGAGAATGAAGTGATCACATACTTTACTGAATTCAAAGATGAACTGTCGCAAAAATCACCATGGATTTTAGGACGCCCGAGTGGTGCAAACGCGGTTAAACACTATACAGACCTGCACTATAAGTATGTGAACGGGGAAATAAGTAAAAAACCTACCATACCGGGAGCGATTGCAGGAGCAATTACATGGAATGAGCAATTGGACATTAATAATGAAGAACATATTGAAAGAATTGGTGATCAATCTAAAGTTGTTACCTGTAAACTGAGGAAAAATGATTTTGGTTATACGAATATTTCGTATTTGACTGACCAGACCCAATTTCCTGATTGGTTTAAAGAAATGCCATTTGATACAGAACTAATGTTAGAAACAATATACTATAAACCGTTACTAACAATCTTTGGTGTTCTTGGATGGGATGTGAACCTTATAAGGAAAGGTACCAAATTTAAAGATATGTTCATCATGGATGATGACGATGAAGAATTCTTTTAATGGTTGACGATATGAGAATTGATGATAAACTGGCCATATATTGAAAAATGAGGTAATAAAAATATGCAAAGTGTTCTAAAAGATGTAATTCGATATACCCATGAACTGGGTGAATTTGAAGCATTTAAAATAGTAGTAGATAAAGATGGTAACGGAAAGGTTAAGTCATCTTCAAAAGACTTGTCCATTATAATGGATGCAACTCTGAAGAATCCATTACCAGAATTATACAATAAAAATCTTGACGAAGATAAGAAAACCACCGTTGGTTTTTCACGTCTAAACGTACTAGCTGGTTATGTGAATTCTCCGGTCTTTAATGAAGAAAATGGCTCACAGTTGTCTGTTAAATACAAGGAAGCAAGTGGATCTCCTGATGAAATAAAATTCTCATCAGACCTTGGGCATAAATGTACATATCGCTTTATGAACCCAGAAGCCGTTAAGCAAAAAGTTAAAACCTTCCGTTTGGCAAGTGGTTCATCCACTGATTACGATATTAGTTTTCAGCCATCGGAACAGTTTCTAAAGGACTTTCAGTCATTTGCATCTATTCTTGCTAAATTTAGTAATGAGTTTTCTTTTAGTATTGATGATGGGGTTCTATATATGAATCTAGGTGATGACGATACTGCACGTTTCCCCGTATGTGATACTGATTGTGAGAGTATCAGTCCGGTCAATACGTGGCCAATTAAGCAGGTACTGTCGATTTTGAAGCAGGCTCCTAATATTGAAAACATTACATTCAATATTTCGGATGAACTATCAATGATCAATATCAACGTTGACACGGACCACGCAGTATATTCATTTCAACTAGCAAGTATTTAACAGTGGGGGTTTTACTACCCCCGATAATCTTAGGAGAAGATCATGTTTGAAAATTTAAAATTACGAAAAGTGAGGAAAAAGATCGCAAACTATATCGATAAAATGGAATATAACCGTGCTTTTCAAACTACAGTTACTGATGTAGTGCGATATAATAAGAATAAGCCGTTGATTGAACTCAATCCTCTATCCATTAATCATTTCCTCATTTCATGCGGCATGCCTGAAGTATACGCTCATCGTTTCCAGTGTGAGTATGATCATTTAGTGGCATCTAAAGGTGATCTTTCTCATGGAGCGAAGTCTTCACAGACCCAGAAAGAAACATACAAAGCATTTATGAAGGCTAAAAAAGATTGCAATGAAATTACTGAATACGATATGGTCCGAAACATCATTCTATATGAAAAACGGTTCGCACCTGATGATTTAAAGTACGATATTCAACTAAAGTCTAATGAATTAAATCATTTGGATGTGATAATGGATGAGGATGTAACTAAAGAAGAGCGTGACGCTGCTGAGCTAGAGTTGCGTAAAGAAATACTTAAATTACGTTATAAAAACGAAGAAATTTCATATCTGGATTATGAAAAGTCGTTGTACACACTAGAAGATAGGAAATGGTTCAACTATCAGATTAAGCTCGATGAAGAAGATGATCGTCCTAGTTCTTTTGAACTACAAGTAGATTATAACGATCAGTTTGTAAGATGGTTAGAAAGTAATAATATAACCCTTCAGGGCACTGAACATGAAGACGTTGACCCTAATAGTGAAGAATATGTGGAGCTACTAGTTGAGAAGTGGGCAAAATCAGCACTTATGTCCCTTGCAGCAACTATGCTAGTTGACGATGGTGGGGAGACGTTTCGCTCCGTGGTGGCTAACGAACCAGAGGGAACAGTAGTTCAGCACTTGGAAATTGATCGTGATAATCTAGAAGACTATTATGGTGATACGCTCAGTGCTGAAGAAATTAGAGATATTGCGAATAAAACTAGAAACCGCAGAATATACAAATGAGTAAAACAAATATAATAATAGACTTCAATAATCTGTTTCATCGTATGAAACATCAAACCATAAAGGGTGCGTCTGATGACGAACGTATTGGTATGGTGATGCATCAATTATTAGTTGGTATGCGCTCAGCATGGAATAAGTTTCATGCTGATAGATGTGTACTAGCGTTAGAAGGTAAAAGCTGGCGTAAGCATATATACCCAGACTATAAGATGAACCGTGTTGCAAAGCGTTTACAGAGAAAGCCTTCTGAAATTGAATTAGATGAAGAATTTCAAAAAGCTGCGAATGATTTTGTTGAGTTTATCGACTTATACACGAATGTTCCAGCAATATCATCACCTAATGCAGAGGCTGATGATGTAATAGCGACATATATCTTCGATAGACCAGATGAGAATCATATCATCGTATCATCTGATAGTGACTTCCATCAACTAATTACCGACAATGTTAAAATGTATGATGCAATGAAAGGTCATATAATCACATCAAATGGTATTTTTGATGATAGGATGCGCCCGGTCATGGATTCAAAAACTAAAAAACAAAAAGTAATTGGTGATCCTGAATGGATACTGTTTAAAAAATGTATTCGTGGAGATTCTTCGGACAATATTTCGTCTGCTTACCCAAGACTGCGAGAAAAAAGTACTAAAAATAAAGTGGGGATGATTGATTGTTTTGAAGATCGTAAGACAAAAGGATTTGAATGGAATACAGTAATGCTTCATGAGTGGGAAGATCACAAAGGAAATAAGAATAAAGTTAAAGATGTCTATGAGATGAATAAGCTACTCATTGATCTAACAATGATACCAGACTTTATAATTGATGAAATCCGACAGTCGATTGATGAAGCAACTGTTAAGCGCATACCAAATTCTTCGATGGGATTCAAATTTGTGAAATTTTGCGCTAGGTATGATTTGATTAATATAGGGAACAACCCATCTTTATATTTAGAATTTCTTGGAAAGATATATGAATAGGATAGATGACCTGAAAAAGAAGCTTAAAGCCATGAAGATTAAAGGGTCTAGATCCCTTACTCTTGATGTGTCGTATATCGAAGATCTAGTTAGAGAAATCGATGCATTTAGTGGAAGTTCTGACAGTACTGAAACCACTACAGTATCTAAAAATGAAGAAAATAAAAGTAATGAAAAAATAACCATCCATGGTGGGAGTTTTAAATAAATACAATAACATTACATATAACTAAAAATAAGAAGAACGGATATTTCAATGTCTAGACCGAAACCAACTGTGCTATTGGAGCATGTGAACCCAAAAGATGGAAAATGTGAGCAGATAATAGAGGGAAGTGAACTTTATGCTGTGGTTTATAAAGGTAAGCCTATAAATGTTAAAAGTTTCAACAAGTTGCAAGATAAATGCCCTGCTTACAAAAAAACAGCATTTACGAGTAGAGCCCATGCAGAAAACCTAGCCGAAAGATTGAATAAGCTGTTTGATACAGATGATTTTACTGTAAAAGTGTATGATTAAAGAAAAGCTAGTCGATGCTATTAATGAACAATTCGATGATACATTTGAAATCATTGATATTTTCTTTACATCAACGCCAAATGATGGTAAGCTTAGATTTTGTGGATATAGACATTTGTGTAAAATGTACACATTCTACGAAGCTGAGTTGAAATTTAGTAAACGAGCGCTTGATTATTTGGCTTTACATAAACGAATTAAGGGCTTATACTACTTGGCGAACACTAAGGAAAAAGACGTAGTGAAGCTATATACTACTGATCGTTCCATAGTGAATCGCTTGAAACTGTATGGTGGTGACTTCGAAAAATTAGCCAACTCATACAGAATTTAAAAAATGTCTAGAAACGGTGTTGACATACCAAACGAAACTGTTTAAACTTGTACTCACAAATCGCAAACTAAATTGTAAAGGAGCTTTAACATGGCTAAAGAAAAAAATAACTATACCCACCCGACAGTTAATACTGTAGAACTTAAACAAGATCTCATGCATAGTATCAGCTATATGCCGAGTATCGGCCAAAAGCCACAGCCTATGATGATCTGGGGTCAGCCGGGTGTTGGTAAATCTGAAGTTATTCGCCAAATCGGTGCAGAGCTGGACCGTCTGGTAATTGATATTCGTCTTCTTCTGAAAGACCCAACGGACCTTTCTGGTATTCCATATTACAACGAAGAACATAAGCGTATGCTGTATGCAGCACCAGATGAGCTGCCGCCTTCTAAAGATGAGCTGAATGCATATCTTCGTGCAGTGGGTGATAAAAACTCAGTCGAGCTTTCTGAAACACCACCTGATGCGTTCGAATTGAACAACATCATGAAGAAAGTACAGGATGAAATCGAACTTTCTTTGGAAGAAAAATCAAAGCTGATGCACGTTGTTGTTGAAGGTAACGCCATCATCCTTCTTGACGAGCTGTCAAGTGCTACTCCTGCTGTACAGGCTGCTGCACTACAACTTGTACTTGAGCGCTGCATTGGTACATACAAGCTGCCGGATGAAGTGGCAATCGTAGCTGCTGGTAACCGTGCTGAAGATGCCACACAGCACTTCAACATGCCGACACCACTGCGTAACCGTTTCAGTCACCGTACACTTGAAGTAGACTGTGATGCTTGGTTGGACTGGGCTGTGTCTGCACGTGTTCATCCAGTGGTTGTTGGTTTCATCAAAAGTAACCGTAACCACCTGAACGAGTTCGACCCAAAGAATAAGGCGGCGTATGCCTTCGCTACTCCACGTAGCTGGTCATTTGTGTCTGACTTCCTGTGGTCTATCTCTGATGAGAATGGTCGCATTCGCAAGTCTTTCGGTAATATGTTTATTACCCGTAACATTGCAGGCTTTGTTGGTGTAGGTATTGCTGCCGGTCTTCTGGCATCTATCGAAACTATCGGTATGCTACCCGATGCGATGGATATCCTTGACGGCAAGGTTAAGAAATTTGACCTTAGTGATGTGAAACTGTCTGCATCTTACAGTCTTATCGTTAACCTGTGCTACATCATGCGTGATATTCAGAAGAACGCATCTGAAGAAGACCGTGACAAGTACGATTCCGTCATGCGTCAGCTCGGTGATAACTACCTGAATTTCCTTATGGAAAACATGACGTTTCAGGAAGACTTTATCATCATGGGTGCAACAATCGCACTTGATCAGTACAGCCTAGATATTGATCACTGTGATGCTGTTGAAACTCTGCTTGAGCGTCACCGAGACATTCTGGATATGCTGTAAAGCATCCATGTCTAAAAAGGGAACCACAGGGTTCCCTTTTTTATTACTTGCGTAAAAAGTATAACTATAGTATGATAGTATACCTATCATGAAATACAAGGATAATAGCCATGACTCATGAAGAAGAAATTGATATTACTGGCGTATACCGTTACGGTTCAAATGATTCCGATGATGTAGATATTTTCATTGCACTCAGTCGAGTCCCTGATTATACGGATGATACTGATGTATATTTTATCGAAGAAATTCACCAAGCTGTAAGTGACCTTCTGAAAAGTGGAGTCATTGCAGAGTCAAACCGAAAGATTGAATACTCTCTTATTCATGTATCAAAGGATGGGGCGGTTGACTGGTGTGAATACGATGATCTAGAAGAGTGTAACAATGCATTGTTTCACACATTTTCACACCATGCTTATAACAACAGTGTGATGGGCGGTGTAAACCCAGTAAAGAAAAAGCTTCGACAGAATGTCTCTTATAAGATTGTTAAGGTTGTACGCAGCCTATTGACTTATCTATCAAGAACTGAGCATCGCACCGATGTAAAGTATCTGTTGAAGAATGGTACCTTTGGTGAACGACTGGAATTTGTTCTAAAGTTTCTTTCTAACCAAGGGCTTAGTGAACTAGAAAGTTTTAATAAAAACCTCAGTGATGTTGAAATCACCAAAGACATTGCGTTTATGTTTATTCAGCTTTATAGTCTCATCCATGATGTTGACGTGTTCACAAAAAGAGATGCAGTACTTCGTTACCCAGATATGATGAAGTATATCTATAAAGAATCTGACGCATCACGAAGTGATCTCGAAGTGTTCATGATTGAAACGTTCGAGGCATTGAGTATGAATATTGAAGTGTATAAGCAGGTTGATGGTATTAAATACTGCAAAGATCAATTTGGTTGCTTGAACAAAGAAGAAAAAATCATTGATCTTAGTACAAAAAAATTACAATAAAGAGGTACACATGACACATATAAAAGCATTACAAGACCATTGTATGGTTAAGTTAGTCGATGACTATGAAGATGAAACGATCATTCACGTTGATTTCACGGATAAGAAAAACCTTAAAGGTATTGTATTAAGCGCAGGCCCTGATGTAAAATATATCAAAGAGGGCGATACCATTTGGTTTGCTGACGCAATTAAAAAGTTGGACGATATTGCAGATTACCCTGTATATCGAGTCTGTGAAGACGCAATTATTTGTAAAGTCGTTTGACACTTATCTCATCACTATGGTACATTTATCAGACAAATAAAAGTTGGAGAATAAAGTATGTATAATGTTGTACATAAAAAAGCAGATATGCTTCATGCGAAAATCGGTGAAGCGACGAAAGAAGTTGATTACGATAAAGAGGTAGACGCCAAGGCGGTGCACTCGCGCCTACTTGTTACTCGTATTCGCCTGCTTCAGAAAGAGCCATTTTACGGCACCATCGCAATCAACCTGTTCTTGCAAGGTGTTGAACAGGATCACAAAGTTATCCGTACCGCTGCGGTAGACGGTAAAAATTTCTACTATAATCCAGCATTTATTGATGCTCTGGATGATGAAGAACTCGTATTTCTTGTAGCTCACGAAGTTATGCACTGTGTTCTTCGACACCTTACACGTCGTGGTAAGCGAGATCCAAAGATCTGGAACCATGCTGGTGATTATATCATCAACTACATTCTTGTGCGTGATAACGTAGGCACGTTCCCAAGTGTAGGTGGTCTGTATGAAGAAAGCTACGGAAACCGTACCACAGAAGACCTTTACGAAGAGCTTTATGAAAAGGCCCAGAACAGCGGTGGTGGTTCTGGTGACTCTAGCGATGGGTCTGGTGCTGGTGGTCCGGGTTCAGGCGGTAACTTCGATGATCACATTGAAGTTACCGTAGGAAATGATGGTAATGGTGGTGATGATGATGCTGATGGTACTACTGGTAGCGTGAACATCTCTGAAGACGAAGCGTCTGAAATTGAGAATGAAATCACATCTACTATCATGCAAGCTGCTGATGTAGGTCGTAAGGCCGGTAAAGTTCCTGCTGAAATTGAACGCCTCATTGAGAACCTTCTTGAGCCAAAAATGAACTGGCGTGATATTGTACGTGAAACAGCTAAGTCACAGGTAACTAGTGACTATACGTGGAAACGTTTGAACCGTCGTTACATGTCTCAACGCATCATGCTTCCTAGTCTTACCGTTGATGATCATTTCGATTTCGTCATTGGTATTGACGCTTCAGGCTCGATGTCCAACGACCAGTTGCGCGACTTCCTGAGTGAAATCTACGCGATTGCTGATTCATTCATGTCGTTTAAAGTGGGTATTTTCACTTTTGATACGAAGGTATATAACTATCAGGAGTTCACACAAGATACCATTGACGATCTTCTGTATTACAATCCAAAAGGTGGCGGCGGCACCGACTTCATGTGCTGCTGGGAATTCTTCAAAGAAGAAGATATTGTTCCTGAAACCTTTATCATGCTTACAGACGGCATGCCTTTTGATTCTTGGGGTGACCCTGAATATTGCGAAACTGTGTTTCTTATTCACGACAAGTACGCAATCAATAATAAGGTTAGGGCACCTTTTGGTACCACGCTGTATTATGATGACTACGTTAACGAGTGACCAAGCGTTAGGTGATCATTCTCTAAAGCCCCTTCAAAGGGGCTTTTTTATGTAATAAATATATTGACACATATCAAAGTCGTGTTACTATGATTAGAATTATTACAATAATAAACGGAGAATGATATCTCATGTCAAAATCGAATTACAGTGATGAGTTCTTTGAAGAATGCGCAGAAAGATTGAAGACTGAAGAGGGTCTTTCTGTACGCAAGCTTTCAAAAGAGCTGGGTATACCACGTACTACGCTACGTCGTGGTTTGAAGCGCACTGGCTTTAGTAAAGAAGATCAGAACTTAGTAGAGTTGATAGACAATGCACCAACTGACGATGTTAAAAAAGCTTTGATAAAGCTTGCTAAAACAAAGCAACGTCAAGCTGATGTTATGCGTGTCGAACGAAAATACTTCCGAGAAAAGTCACGTATTGTAAATGCGTTAGAAGAATATTCTGAGAACCTACGAGAAATTTTTAAGTCAAAGAATCTTTCTGGACTTACTCAAGTTCACCAGAACGTACAAGGTGAATATGAAGGTGTTATACATCTTAGTGATTTGCATATTAATGAGCAGGTTCTACTAGCTAATAACAAGTTTGACGTGGATATCGCTTCTAAGCGCATTCAGAAGCACGTCCAGCATGCTAAACGGGTATTTAAGGCATATGGGGTATCTAAAGTTATATTCGCCTTTACAGGCGATCTCATGAATTCTAACCGCCGTCCCGACGAACTTCTGCTTAATGCTTCTAACCGTGCCAATGCAACATTCGTTGCCGTAGATATTCTTCAACAAGCTATTCTTGATATGAATCAAGACTTCAATGTAGAATGTGCGAACGTCACAGGTAACGAATCGAGAATTGAAAAGGATGTAGGCTGGATCGATGATATTGCACAAGACAACTTTGACTTTGTGATCTACAATACATTAGCGTATTTGTTCAAAGGTAGTCCGGGTGTAAAGTTCCACGGCCCCGACGATACTTATGTTGAAAAGATAATTGAAGTAGCAGGACAAAAGTTTCTATTACTTCATGGTCATAATGGATTTGCACGGGATACTGATAAAAAGATTGCGTCGAAGTATGGTCAATATGCACAAAAAGGTATTTTTATAAACTATACTATTTTTGGTCATATACATAGTGCTGTTATTAGTGATCTCTATGCGCGGTCTTCAGGATTGCCCGGATCGAATAACTATTCACAAAACGCACTGGACCTGACTGGCAAAGCTTCGCAAAATATATATGTTGTTGGGCGAAATGGTGAAATTCATGGAATGAAGGTTGATTTACAAGACGTTTCAGCTTATAATGGTTACACCGTACAAGAAAGTAATATATACGATGAAAAGCCATAACTTTTGTAAAAAATAATTGTTTTTGATATAGAACCGCATTGCGGTTCTTTTTTAATGAGGTTGTAAGTATGATTGTTAATGATGAAGCTGTTGAATTTTGGGAAAAAATTCTTTATACGGCGGAAGAAATGCCTTTAGATATTAAAGATGAAATTTTATTTTATAAGCAATCGAAGGGCTTATCAGATAGTGACGTTTTTGATGAGTTTGTTTTTTATAGTTGCTACTGCTTTGCGACACGTGGGTTCATTGGAGAAAATATCTTTACCCAAATCGCCTCTGAACCAAAGCTTTCAATTTTTAGGTCTATTCATATTCTCACATTCCTTCTTTCTAAAGAAGGAAAAGAGCAGTCTAGGTATTTTAACGCCTTTAACCATGTAGTCAGTACTGGTGAACACGTTCCGAACATGGATATAGTAGTGAATATTGTCGGCTATCATATACACGTCTGTAAAGCGGATGAAAAAACTTATACTAAACTGTGTCATAACATTTTTGCATCCCAAAACCGTTCGTTTATATTAAAAGGTGTACTAGACATCGTTCGTTACTCATCACTAGGTGATGATATTATTAATACGAAAATTATACAATGTCTCAAAAGTTACTGTATTGCTCTTAATAGTGTCATCGCATATGAAGGTGATAAGGACAAATTAATCGCCGAAATTTATGAGAATACACATCCATATACGGTCATTGTAGATAATTCGGATATAACGTATTCGGAAAGCTTCGATAATATTCTCAAGCTCTATGATGAAACATTGTTACACTTCACAAACCGTCTTAAAGTCGAAAACGATAAGCACACTCTGCGTAAAATGAAACCATTTGTTGTTGATGGCCTCATTAGAGTGCTTCATGAATCGTCTAATAGCAATGAATTGAACTATTTTAAATTGATTTAACTATAAATACATTCTTTAATTTGGAGAAAAGATTATGGCAACTATTACACAATATGGTGTAGATATTATTAAAAAGCGTATGGATGAACTACAGCGCGAAATGAAAAACGTTATGGATGAAATGAAAGAGGTTCGTGATAATTCATTGTCATCTGAAGACAATACTGAAACGCATGAATATAACCAGCGTTATGATTCACTTCAGAAACAATATTCAGAACTCAAGGATGTGCTGAGTAATGCGAACGTGGTGGATGTTACAACCATCAGAACCGATAAAGTCACTGTAGGTTCCGTCGTAACCCTAAAAAATGTGGATACCGAACAAACGGTAGTGTATCGACTGGTTGGAAGTGTAGAAAGCGATCCATCAAAAGGAATGATTAGCTACACTAGTCCAGTAGGTCAAGAAATGATGGGACTAGAAGTAGATGATGGTTTTGAAGTAACAGTTGGTCCTAAGCCCATTGAGTACGAAATTGTTTCTATCGAGGCGAAACCACTGTAGGTTGTTTTTAGATTTTAATAATGTTATAATGATCACATTGATCAGGAGATGATGATATGAATTTTGCAGAAGCTATTTTCTTCAATGTGATTATGACATTTGGACAGTCTTATTTGACTGATGTGGAACCTATGGTTAATTATTCACCAGAACCTGAGTACATCCAAGAGCTTTACTGCCTTGCCACAAATACCTATCATGAAACACGTGGTGAAGGGTTTGATGGAAAAATCGCAGTAGCTCAGTCTGTCATGGCACGTGTCAAAGATGAGAATGGTGAGTTTAGAAATTATACTAGCCCATGTCAGGTCATTAAGAGATCATACAGAGACCAAAACGGCAACCCTATTAAGAATCGCTGTTGGTATAGTTGGTACTGTGATGGTAAGCCAGATGTCATTGCAATCTATCATGAAGATGGATCGATCAATAAACTTGAAAAAGAAGCATGGAAGAAATCAGTAATTGCTGCATTTTACGCATACCATGATCTTTACGAACCGCTAGTTGATAACGCAACGCATTATTACAATTATAAAACAGCAAATCCCCAATGGTCAGAAGACTATCAAGTGGTTGTTGAAATCGGAGACCATAGGTTTTTGAAACAATAAAAAAGAGGGCTAAGCCCTCTTTTTTATTACTATCCAATATCAATCTTCTCTACATCCTCATCCTCACGTGTAGGCTTAAGAATGATTATTGATAGAATTCCATTCTCATAGGAACAATTCTCTACCACATTCTCTTTGTGTGTCAATAGAGAAAGTTTTGCATCACGATAAGCGATGCCTTTGTGTAAAAATTTAGGTGCACCCTCGTCATCGTAATGGTCGTAATGTGCTTCTATTTTTAAAACTTTCAATCCGGCATGGGGATTTTTATGATATGGTTCGAATTGAACGTTAATATCTTCCTTTTTACACCCAGCAAGTGCTACATCTATTTTATAACGTCCTTCCTTGTCTATCTCAGTTATGTTGAAGTGGGGATACGCAGGAACCTTACTGCTCATGCTAAATGCTGGTATGTTATTTGCAATATTGAAAAAGTCAGTAAAGGTATTGTCAAATAGCATATCGCTAGTTATACGTCTTGGTATATTATTCATATTCATAATTCTCCTTGTTGTTAAGCTAGAATATTTTTAGTATCAAGAGCCTTATTGGTTAAGCACTCTCACATCTATATATTGGTTTTGGCTGATTTTTTTCAACCATAAATATTTATTTTAGGAGAAAAATAAATTATGCCAAGTAAGCAAAAAGTGAAAGGATCAACTTTCGAAAGGGAAGTAGCTAAAGATTTAACTATGAGATATGGTGAGAATTTTGTTCGTACCATTGGTTCAGGTGCATTTACAGGCGGTAGTAATAGATTTAGAAAAGAATCACTTACTGAAAATCAAGCGAGGCACCACAAAGGCGATGTTACCCCACCTGATAGTTTTTACAAGATGAACATGGAATGTAAGTTTTACAACGATCTTCTCTTTCACCAGATATTCCAAGGAAAATGTGGTCAATTAGACACATGGATCGAACAAACATATGATGCCGCTGATGATGGGGACGTGAATATAATTGTGATAAAAATAAATAGGAAGGGTAAGTTTGTTTGTATTGAAGGAAATGAAGCTCTAAATACACAAAAAGCTATTGAATATAACGGTTGGTATTTCTTTGATTACGATACCTTCTTTGATGAGAATTTAGTCCCATTTGCAGATATATGTGGAAAATAATAGGAGAATAAAAATATGCCAAGTAAGACAATTGGGCAATACATGAGAATGATGAAATCTGCTGAAGAGCAGTCTGATGGTGAAGATGAGAAGGTAGAAGAAGCTAAATGTACAGGCGACAGTGACTGTGAATGTGGCTGCAACAATGTTGTCGAATCCGTTGATGGTGTAGAAGTTGATTTTTCAGAATCAACTAAGTTTATTAACAAAGTGAAAAGTAATGTATCATCACTAAATGATGTACTAAGAGAAGGTATTAGTGCGTACATCGATGATGGCGATTCATATATATGTGATAGCTACATGATTCTCGGATACACACTTGAAGATGGCTTGATGGTTCTTGTTAAGTGCAGAAACGAGTATGATGAACATTTAAATGCACACTTTGAAGTTAATGAAGGGTCTACTGAGTTTAAGGGATTTATTTAAAATCCCCTTTGATCTTCATAAGATTGATTTTTTTACGTATACTATCAGGCAAACGTTTGATGTACTCATCCTCACCATCTTTTGAAAGTTGTTTGTAAATACTAAGCATTTTATCACTGTATGATTGATCAAATGCAACCCAAAGTTCATCACTTGTTGCATTGCGTTTCAATAAGTACACGCCTAACGAACTCGTCATAGTCTGACTACGTGCATCACCACGAATATGTGTCATAGCACAGTAAATGCTTCTATTTATCTTAGTTAATTCTTCATTGGTATAGCCATTTCTATAAGATTCCACTTCTGGCCATAAGAGTAGAAACAATTCTCTTATAGATCGTAAACATGGTACTACGTTATTAAACTGTGCTACTTTGTTTCGAACAATATCTGACATGTTAGAATCATCAGTATAGAATGTTCGGATAAGTACATTACATAACAGTTTGCGAGTTTTATCTGGTAGTTCTAAAATGTAATCATAATCTATAATTTTTCTTTCATATAGGAAGATAGTAGCCAATAGATCTTCAATGTCGAATGTGTTTCGGTCTATGAACAAACTATTTAAAAACTCGGTACTTTTTGTTTCATCTAGGTCATCGAACAACATCTCGATGGTATCCCTTATTACCTCAAAAAATACCTCTGTATTAATTTCTAAATGTTCATGTTCATATGACTCACTGAATATACCCAAACGCGTTTGGGTAACTATATCCAATAGTTCTGAGATATATCCAGAATCCATAATATCGTAATACGCTTCCAGTGGATCTAACCCACTGTTTTTAATTTCTGAAATACGGGCGTCAATATAATACTCTCTGAATAGTTTATATGTTTTAAAACATTCTGTATGGACCATTCCAATAATTTCAGACTTTTGACTATTGTACTTAGTTTTTTCTTCTTCTAACTCTTTTTCTAATTCCTCGCACTTTGAACGAGAATCGTCATGCATATTTTCCAAGGTATTAATGGTACGCTTGAGATATTCAATCTCGTTCGAAAGTTCATCTAATTCTTCGTTTGTATTTTCGTCACTCATAAACAGATCATCTCTAATATATAAATACAGTATAACATAGGTTTGAATAACGGAAAAGGTATATATAATGGCAGATTTACCAAACGGTACAACAATTGGTGGTAAGAAAATTATTCACAAAGGTATTGCGAATAAACATCGTCATGAAGCATCACAAATTGATGGTCTTAATACGTTGGCTACAGGTTCTCCCGGCTCTGGTGGTGGTATTGATGCTGATGTTTTATCAGGCAATACATACAGCGATTTAACCAACGAGTTCCTGTTAGTTGAGAATGATACCATACCTGAGATAATACTGTCGAATCATCCTACAGTGAACACACACGCCGTATCAAAATTATATATGGAGAATAGTATACCACTTCATATGCGTAGTGGTGAGTTTTACGGTATTACTTCTATAGGGGATCTTTCAACAAATACTTATTCTTATTCAATCTTAGATTCTTATAATTTCAGATTTTCGGCGACTGATTGTTTAATTAATGGATGGAAATACCATATACCCGCAGTCACTATAGATATTAGAAATGTTGAGAGTAATTTTGAAAACAAAGAATTCTATGCATATGCAGATGCAACAGACCTTTTAAATGTTAGATTTATGCTCAATGTTACTCGCCTGCCAAATGATAATAGTCTCATTTACATAGGTACTTTGACTACAGATGCAACGGGTATAATCGACTTCGAACCAATACGTGGCATGGAACGTGTAGGAGTAGGTCGTTACATGTTCTCTAATACTCCTAAAGAGAATGCTATACCCACCACTGATGGTTCTGGTATAATTGATAGTGCGTGGATATTTGGTGCACGTGGCGAAGGACTTGTTACCCTCAAAGGGCCTAACAACGTTGATGTCCAAAATACATATACCTACACAATGACAAATTACAATAGCTTTAGTGATTATACAGTTAGTGTGGATTCAGACGAAGCAACTGTGAGCTTTATATCAGATGATACAATAGAACTTGTAACGCCACTTACAAGCCCTATTGCGTCCACGCTAACCCTGAGTGTTTCCAAGGACGGTTATTCTAATTACTTCCCGGTAACATTAAATGCAGAGCCACCTATAAACCTGACAGGCCCAAGTGTACTCGAATCACGCGGTGTGTATACCTATACCATTGATAATTACAATCCTAATTACACTTATGATATAAACACTGATATAGCAGGAGCTACAGTCACTAGAACGGATGATGTTATAGAACTTGATGCGCCGTTGACAGCACCATACGAACAATCAGGTAATATTACGGTGTCTAGAGAAGGTTCTAGTGATTCAATAGCACTAACCCTATTGGCAGATGATCCTATCGTTTTAACAGGGCCTGACGAAGTTGTGCAACAAGATACCGCTTACTATGTTATTGATAATTTCAATCCAAATTACACATACAATATTAGTGTAACACAGGGTAGTGTTATCAGATCGGGTGATAATATTATCTATACAGCACCATCGGTAAGTGCGGATACGAATGTAGATATTACGGCATCTAGAGAAGGTTCGAGCTATACTAAGTCAATATTAGTAAAACAATTCCAATATCAATTAGATGTAGAGTATAGATATGTCACTTTTAGTGATACACATCAATGGGGGTATTCGTATAGTCAAAGCTTAGGCACGTTATCACCAATGACATTCAATGGATATGAGGTACGTGTATTAATATACGAAGACTCAGACAACTTAGACGGTACCAGAAATCAATTTACACAATTTTCATTGTCTGGTGAATACACGGGTCAATTTAAAATAACTACTGAGTATGGTAATAGTGCAGTATTTGATGTAACATATTACAATAATAACGGAGAGAATGTATCAACTGGATATCTAGATAATGATATATTGAATTTAACCCCATATGAGAATAGTATAATTAATATAAATATTGAAAAGTTGTAATATTAATTATACTATTTAAGATTGAAATCACCTCTTAAGAAATCTTAAGAGGTGTGCTTATTATGTAGTTTTAAATAATTATCAATCTTTTTACTTCGCTTGCGCATTTTTTTATTAAAAGTGTTGTCTACATCGATACTTTCATTACGCACATCGTATGCTAATTTCTTAAAATATCTATCTCCAACATATCCCTTCATGTTTTCATAACCATTGAGATTATAGATTGTATCTATGACGGTCATCAATCTCGCGTTGTCGAAATTATTAAATAGATAACGGACAAATTCATACTGAAATGTTGGTTTCAGTGTATGAATTAAAAATTTAGCATAGTTAAGTCCGTCCCCGCTATTACATAAGCCACATACTATAGTGTAATATGTGAATTCGCTATAAAGAGCCTCACACACTTCTGGATAATTGCTATAGAAGTTTTCAGTGCCACTCATATTCCTAAAGCATTGTAAATTAATAAATGGGTGTTTCATGATTCTTTTTATATACTCAGCGTATTTGCTGGGAGTCAGTTCATATTTAAGTAAACCTTGTGCAATATTGGCCACAGTAAGGTATGGGTCTAAATTAATAACAGACGATAAAGAATTCAAATCATGAAGAATATCCTCTACATTAAACACATACATATCCACATGATCGTTTTGGTGGTCAAGATTGCTTCGGGCCATTTCCGCGATGTCTGACTCAGTTACTGAGGCTAAGAATAGTCTTTCAAGGGTTAGATTTTGATTTTCCAAAAAAGATATTTGGCTTTCACAATACATTAATTTGTTTTTTACCTCTTCAAATTCCAAGTCGCGATTGAAATCATCATTTTTCAACTTAAAAATTTCATTATATACAAAATCCAAGCGTTCATGAAAATCATTTTCGTCATTAACCATTTTATTCTTCCTCAATATCTAAGTTCATTAGGTGTTGGTATACATCATCAAAAATATGACGTTGAACATCTCTAAGATCGTGACGACGATCTTTATAGCTTACCCAACCAGACCACTTTGATTCCCAATGTGGATCTACAAAATCATCAGGATCGTCAACAGTACCTATATAGATAGCCATCTTCATTTTTGGGTAAATCTTGAATTCTTCGATACTTTCCAAATTGGTTGGGACAAGCCCACACTCTTCACAACATTCTTTCACAGCGGTAAATTTAACACCATCACCCTCTTCGATACCACCTTTTGGAATTTGTGGCGACGATCCCCCATAAAGTGGGTCGCTTGGGATCATACAACGAAATAGAATATCATCACAGGTCTTTCTATACAATATGAGACCTGCTTTTTTCAGTTTATAATTCATTTAGTAACTCCTTAGATAAGGAGCATTATATCATGAATTCTCTAACTTTTCAACATCAAATCCCCAATAGCCTTCTACGTATCGACCAGATATTGCTGAAATCCATTGACCATCATTGAATTTATACAAATCATTCTTCGTAAGATTCACCACATACTCAATGGTATCGGATTCAGATGCATCAAACGATATAGACCATGTAAGGCCACCATCATTGGTTTCGATTATATCCCATTGTGATGCTTCAAGTCCTCCCCAAACACTTGAATCTGCAATGTCAGATGCTATTAAGAAGCGGGTATTAGTATTGAGTGCTGGTATGTTACCATTCGGATTAATGATAGCATCTACTGGCTCTAACGTTGGCGTTGAGAACGTATCTACATCAAACTCGATCTGTAGTTCTTTAGGATCTGGTGTATATAGAAATGTACCGTAAATGAAGCTATTGTCTTCTTCAGGATTATTAGACTGTCCTATGCGGATAGTTGTAACACCTTCATCAACCTTTCCGTATAAGTCGAACATAGTTTCCCAGTTATCGTAGTTACCTGAAGTGTTTATGATCTTGGCAAAATAAGAATTGTCTTTTTTGTAAACTTCGAGATCGTATCCATTTGGTGTTGCGACAACTGGTTCCAGTAGATAATTATCCCGCGAAAATATATCACTAAGTGAGTTACTTAGTAGAGAATCTTCATCGGCGGTTGTTAGATGTATATTGGTATAAACATTATGTATTTTAGTTTGCTTTCGTATTTTCGCAGGGCTTGTAATAAAGACTGGGAAAATTCTGAAAGTCAATGTCATAACATCAATTTCGGTACTGGTACCTTGTGGTACACTTCGTGATGTCCATTGTATATTTTCTAGTTGGATGTTAGATACATTACCCATATCCATAGGCGATGAATTAACTTTAAATTCGAAGCCCGGATTATACCATACTAATATCTGTTCCATAAGCTCCATCTTTTGATCAGTAGATGTGGTGAACACATCTACGTTTATATTCATTGTGAAAGGAACTGGCATAAGCTGTGATATAGTATACTTACTTGCAGGTTTGTTTATATAGTTACCATTTTCATCTTTCTGCTTTTCAGTGATATGACTTACCCCCTCATAATGAGGGGTATGGCGATACTCAGGTAACGGTTGAAACTCAGAGATATGTAACGATAGCATAGGCGCTGTCGTCAATATATTTTCACTGTTTTTGTTCAGGTATGTCGCACCAAGACGAGACATATCAGCATAGGTACATGGCACCAACTTATAGCGATCAGTACCGTTACGCTTTCCGTCATAAACTTTGAACCCTGAAAATAATCTAATTATTTGTAACAGGTAACGTCTTAGTTGTTTGTCATAAAAATAATCTCTACTGTACATATTACTTCCTTAAGTTTGCATCTGTATAAGTTCTTACAATCTCGACATTTTCTACACTAGCTGTCGATAAGAATAATTCATTTGGTTCAGAACGAATTTCAAACAATTCACCAAATCTTGAATTTTCATCTTCAGGTACGATTACTACTGATGCAATATTGCCTGTTAGCTTTGTGTGTATGTATGTAGACAGCTCGGTAAAATAGAAACCTGAGCCAAAGTCCCAATTGTCGATATTAAAGAATGTATTTACAGCTTCAATAACCTGAGACTTTATTTCATTATCAGTCAGATAGCTACCTGCTGTTTTAACTATTTTGAATGTTGCACGATATTCAGGAAGTGCAGATTCTCCAAATAGTAATTTATAAGAAGCTGGTATATAAATGATCTGATCTGAAGTTGACTTATTACTTTCGATCTGCTGCAAGTTACTCTTTATTTCATTAGAGGTTGGTAGAGATGGAAACGTACTTACGTCTTCTCGATTATTCAACCATGTTCTAACGGCATTATCATAAGAACGTGTAAGAACATAGGTATCAATTATGTTTGAAATACTAGGATCTATACGATCCTTACCACCAGCATAATGCTTCCACTGGAAGAAAAATGGATCGTCTTTTGTGAATGAACGTCCTATATATGAACTATAGGTATTACCCTCTTCGTCCGAATTATTAATTAATACAGTAGCGCTATTGGGGCGTATACCATCAACATCAACGTCATCACCTACGTAAAAGTTACCAGCGGTATAATCAATACTATTCCCATAGTTGTCAGTGATAGTAATATCAGAACTACAGTAGTACACAACACCAGAGTTTATACGTGTGGTATTGTCATTAAGAAGTAGTACGTTGCTGTCAACCCTGTTGTATATGATATTATCCATATCGGTATACGTTTTAAAAAACACATATTCGTTAAGGTTGACAATATCCTCAAAGGCCAACGGAAAATCTTGGACTTCATCATCGTCAATATCTTGCGGCTCTATTAATACTTTAGAGTAATCTACGATACCATCATTTTGTATGAAACTATCGACAATTGAAAAGTTGTAACTAACACCCAACGTCTCATTTCCACCTTCCAAGTCGTACACTTCTATAATATCAGTGATTTTAAATGGACTTACGGTGTTATCAGGCAACAATGGATCATTGATAGTAAGAATAGTCCTACTGTTAGTGAATTGAATATTCCAGTTGGTAATTAACTTCTTATCAACAGTATATAAGCGTATATCGCCTGTGTTAGCATTATAAGGCACTGAGCTAGTAATATCATATTCAGTCGTAGAACTGTGTGTAGCCGAGGTATACATATGACCAACAATTCCACGTGCTGATGTTGTTTGTTCATTAATGTCTTTACGATCTGAGTTTGAAGAAAGGATTTTTATATAATCTTCCACAAATCGACCTGTCTCATAGTCTATGACTTTATCTGTATTCTTAAAGAAGAATCTAACCTGTTTGTCGGAGCCAAATACATATCTAAGCTGCCTTACAACAACGTTGTAACGTTTTTCGCCCTGTTCATTAATGAAGGTTGCCTTTAGTAACCAACGGTTATCAGGGGCATTTGGAAGAGAAGGTGCGTTAAGATCAAAAGTACTATTATCTGTATTTACAATATTCTCTTGAGCGATAATAACCCATGAATCATTAATGAAATCATAGCGCACACCAAAGGATCTATTATTTTCAATTTCAGTCTGCACGGCAATACGTTCATCGATATTAAGACTTTTACGTATGCCCGGTATAACTTCTTTAATATACCATCCATCATCAATATCGTTGGACAATTCTACCGTCCCTGACGCATCAACCGCAAGGTTTACAATACCACCTTCTTCAAGACCACGTATTGTAACCCACTTACTTTCTCCGTTATTATTTTTGAATAATATTTTTGAATTTTCACGTACTAGTTTTAGTTTTTCTTCTGAAGAACCCAGCCCAATCTCAACATTTTGAGAAGTGGTTGTATCCACAATATATCCAGTTGTGGAGTACATATTCATAGGCAGGGTTTTCCATATATAACGTCCACTATCGAACGTCAAATATTCACTACCATATCCGCCTAAATTGTCGATTGCTTCCGATAATATTACAGAACGGTACTCGTGGAAATAATAGTTATCAATACCATAGCTATTAAGAAGTGGTTCAATGCGAGTGCGCACAAGAGAACTATAATTAGTGTTACTCTCTATTTTAAAGCCATCGGAATTCAAACCGTAATCTTTATACATATAGGCATCGTCACCTACAACAGTAGTGTTTGAATGTGATCCAGTGGGGTCTGTAATGTCGATATATCGACTGTGGCCTGCATGTGTACGATTAACCGCCTTAACCTTTCTGACTAGGTTTGATTGTGTCAATGGGAATACGTTGTAGTCTTCACCATTGATCATACGATCTTGGCTATAATGCACTAATGGAGCATTACGCTTTATTTCATCAGTACTTTCTTCACTTTCCGCATTATCAATTGTATATTGCAAAGAGAATGTTAATGTAAGTGTATAGACTTGATTGTCTTTACCGACATAACGTATATTAACATTTTTCTTCTTAATGTCATTTGGGCGAATAATATATGACTGGTTTCTGGAAGTTCGATACATTACCCTAAATGTACCAACTGGTACATCACCAAAATTACCATCGCTGAACTTCAACATAACACGGTTATCGGATTGTGTATTGGCAGTATAAACCTTTCTTTCATTAAGGTACACGTCATTATATATGATATTCTGCCCCACTAGGCTTGGAATTGGCTTCCACTCATATTGTACATAACCAGTATCTGTGTCCAGTTCTTGTAACCATACATCAGTCTCATTGATGTTAGTCACATCAATCAATTCTTCTCTATCTGGCACAGGGGTATTATATTCGAGTATAGTTGATGATAGGCTACCTTCTTTAAAGTACACAAAAAAGCCTGTGTTTTCAGAAGTACTACCTAGCTGATCATTTCGATACAGGATGTTGATAGTGGACTCAGGTCTTGGTGAACGCTCTTTAATTACATCCGAGTCTATATCTGCGGATACTACTTCGAACGTCATATTTTCACCGTTAATTGCTGCATCAAAGTTGTAAACGATGTCGTTGTTTGCTACACTAAGATTATTGATAGAGTATACTTGAGTATCAATGTTATTGATCGTATCTGACTTTACAGGTTCACCAAATCTATTTGTTGAAATAAACGCTCGGTTAAGAATTTTTATAAAATTCTCATACCAATTTGAGTTATTAATTTGTTCCCAAGATATTTCGATATTTGACAAACTATTGCCTTGAGAGTCTAGTAGAGGTTCTGTAGTTTGTACGGATACTATCTTACACAGACCATTTGCAGATCGGTTACGTTTAGGTTTATAGGATAAACCTTGTGCAAGCTTAAGAACGCTCTCCCTGCGTTCTGCTGTATCGAAAAAGTTCTCCCTCGCATTCAAGTCTATTCTAAACGCATATGACTGTCCCAGATATGCGAGCATGTTGATGTGTGCCAACATTTCTGAATGCTGAACATAATCGTTGAATTCGTCGGGATTATTAGTACGCAGGTAATCTATAAGCGCATTATAAATTGAATTGTAGTCATAAGCCTGAAGTGATACGTTACGAAACGCATTGTAAACGACTTTCCAGTCTTCTGCCGCAAATAGATTGTTTTGTCTTATACTCTCTGACATTAGTGCCCCTTAAATATCGTTTAAATTAACAGAAAGATTCACTTCCTGATTTTGTGGTACTACAGTTGCGTTAATAATAAGGTAGTAACCATTAGATAATTCTTCCATATCAATGCTTATACTATTTAGTCTAGGGTCCATAGACAATTGTTCGAGTGCGTCGTCAATGATAAGCTGTTGTTCGGCAGGTGTCAGCGAAGGTTGATATATGTAACTATGGCCAATAAACCCAATATCACTCATCGGCATTTCATCTTTTTTTATAGATAAAAGGTTATGGATGTCATCTACGACAACATCCATATCATATAAATTACCATTCTCATTAGCATTAGGCGAAGTTGTACTAAAGGATTTATAAATTCTACTCATTATTTTTCCAGTATATCTTTAATTTTCTTAATCGCATCTTGGTCAATATACCCATTGCGGTTTATGAACTCACCCATTGATGCATTAAGCTTGTCACGACAACTACGATCATACTTGATTTTCTTAACAAACTCATATGCATTATCATTACTATTAGGTATACGCTTGATTGGAGTACCCAGTACAGCATTTGAAGATGCTATTGCGCCTGCTGTCGTTTCATCAAGTCGTTTAGTATTACGTATGGTCTTTTCGAATAACTCAGACTCTTCAACTAGTTTTTGATCTAAGCTATTGATGTCACTGTTTAAAAAGATCACATAGTTTTTATCATTATCACGTGCAATAGAATAATCCTTGTATTTATTTGTAACAACAAGTTTTATGTTTTTAAAAAATTGGTTTAACTCCTTAAGCATGATATATTCATTACCCTCTTTATCAATACTAAAATATTCTTGCATTACTGAAAAGCCAGAACACTTTTCTTGTATAGTTTCTATTAACTGTTTAACATTTTCAGAAACTTCATCGGACTTTTTAGTTTTATTCGACAGCATCGCTTTTCTCAAGTCAATGAACAGCTTGGAAATTAGGCGCTCATTTTTTGTTGGTATAGTTTTCTTAAAATCTGTGTAGTTGTTATTTTTCACATACTGTCTGGCCAAACGGTTTGTCTTACCTTTGGTGTCATCAGACTTACTATCACCTAGACCAATCACATCAAAGTCATAGACGCCCCAATTCTCAGCATATTTTGTATAACGACGATAATCATCAATGTTTTCATCTTTAGTAACAAGATATATAACATCGTACTCATTCGCTAAGTACTTAAGAGCCTCCAATGGTGTTTTTATATTCCCTGTTTCGTTAAAATTCACATTAGGGAATAATGTCTTGTTATATGCCAAATTTTTCTTAAAATCTAGCGGGTTTAATTCACGATCCACCATGGGGTTAATAAACACGACATGGTTTGCGCCTTTTGAAATCTTCTGAAGCTTTTCATACGCAAGCTTATATCCATAAGTAGGTGGGTTGGCATACACCATCATGAAATAGACAGTATTTTTATTCTTATTTAATTCGTGTAATCGCATTTGTAATTTTAATCTCCTATAATGACCGTTGGAAAGCCTTCAGCTATAGTATCTCCACAACTCATAGAATCACCAAGCCTAGCCGCACTAAGACCTTCTGTTATAACACTACCTGAACCACTTGCAACGGAAAGACCGTGAATAGGATATGGTAGAACCACACATTGATGAGGAATAGCAGCATGTGAAACGCATGCTACCAGTAAGCCGCCTGCTATTACCGTTTCGGAAGCTTCACATATATTTGTAGAAGGCCAACATCCGTGGCCTGTAGTTGCTGATGAAAGTCTAGCGGTAGGACTTGACATATCTATACATTCCTTATCAATTCAATAACTTCAGAGTATGAATAACCATACTCGTTCATGAGTTCTTCGATGTTACCCTCACGTATAGCAACATCTATTGGTGATTCAACAGTACCAAATTCATCAGTGTTTTGAGTACTAGTAACTACTGTTGTTTCATTTTTAAGTGTTGTGTAAAAGTCTCCATCATTAACGATAGTATTTATCTTCTCCGCATCCTCTTCTCGGAACAGTTCGTCATAACTCTGAACACCCTGATCTACTATAGTATCTGTTTCGGTAGAAAGGTCTGGTAAGTCAGGGACTAAAGGTTCCGCCACAGGAGAGTTACCGTTTGCAGGACTAGGCGGTTCATCAGTGTTGCCAGTACTACCTGCTAAATTATCAAAATAAGTTTTTGACTGATCTGACATTGTTAAGAGGGTTTCACGGGCTTTACCCCAATCATTGTTTATTTTAAATTTAAAACTTCCAGTAAGATCAGTCTTAGCAGTGGATATAGCTCGTAGGTCAGAATTTTCAATAATGAATTCCCGATCATCAGGCACAACAGCGCTTACATAATCATAACCATCATCGATTGCCTCTTGGGGGAATTGCGCTTGCTTACGCTCTCCATCTTTAAAGTACACTATCTTAGCATATGGAAAGAACAACTCAGTGTCCACAGAAGTAATACCTAGACCGTCTGTGTTATTTAAAGTAAAATATTCAGATTCTAGACTAGATGATGATTCATAAATGTATTCTTGTAGGACTGGCTCGGGTGGTAAAGGCGGTATCTCAACAGGTTCAGGATTCAACGGATCTTCGTTTCCTGACGAATTTAAATCAGTATAGTAAGCATCCCAAGCACTCGGATAGCTTGGATCTGGAATAGCTTCGACTGAAAAGTTTAAAATGTCACCCAAAGTACCTTCCCAATTATACTGGGAAGGCATTACTGTCCAAATCATTGGCCAAGGTGTTAATCCACTCTCGGGATCATACGAGAAGTCATAGCTCATTCGCCACCATCACCCCCGGCGTCAGAGCCATTGTCGTTATCATTATTACCACCCGCAATATACGGGAAGTATAATCCATAATATCCCAATTTCGATTTACTCTTTCCCATTACTCTTTTTTGGGTTTTAGTCAATTGGTGATAGGGTCTTATGTACGGATTCTTTTTGTTTGATTCATCGAATTGTAAGCCGTATGACCATCCTTCATCTACTTGTTCCTGAACCCATCGTGCATGCTTAACGGGCTCAGATTCTTCGATAGATTCTTCAATATCATCGTCATACTCAACTATGTCGGAATTGATCTCAGCAACGAAATCGAAGGTAAGAGTGTTATATAGTCCACCAATAATACTATCAGATTCATCACCATCTACTGACTCATTAATATCAAACGTATAGACAGTGTATCCATCATCTAATGTATACTTCTTAGCCAAAGGCTTGTCTTTAGAAATGGTTATTAGTTCTTTACCAGATGCATCATTTATTACACGTATTACAGTTTTAATGTCACTTACTGACAACTCATTTTTAGAAATAATTCTTATATCATTCATAGTCTTTAAACTCCATATACTTATATGTTTATTTATGGAGTTTTAGATATGGTTTTCATGATAACGTTTGTAAAACTCATCCCAATGTGTAAAATGATTTGTGTCATCAATTTCTTTAGCATTCATTGGTCCTTTAATCATATAGCTGTCAAAGCCAAGAACCACACCGTCTTTATAATGGATTAACGAATCTTCAATAAACACAGGATTTCTATCCATGTATGGCATTAGGTTATATAGTTTTCTAGCACCCAACGGTAAAAATATGATGTTTTCGAATATATCCCCAAAGACGTTTCTTAGGTTGTAATACCGTAACTCACGGGTGACTTTATCATCTCCACATGCTGTTATAACAGAAATTTTAACACCATCATTATGTAAGTTCTTCAAAACCGTGTCAGCACCTTGTAATGGTTCAAGGTGTTTAAAGTTTTCGGAGGTGTTAAACGTCTGAATCAATTCAGTGGTTTCGTTCGAAGTATACCCGTGTGTACTTGTAAGAAAATCAGAAATGTTACTAAATTGTTGACCATGAGGATATTGAATGTTTGCGAACTCTAAAAGACCTTTAGTGTAGTTTAAAGCTGTATCATCTATATCAGTAATGATTTTTTGCATTGTGCCCTCTTTATAGAAATTAATTACAATAGAGTATCAAAACATCACACTTTCGTCAATTAAATCCTTAATCGTCTTTTTGCTTCGATCTTCATCATAATACCAATGGTTTCTTGAATAATCATATGAAAATTTCGTTGACAGGCCAAATACAATATGTACTTCATCAGTTTCACAGTTACCATAGATAAAGCGGTGATGAAATGATGAGTCAAAGAAATATGCCTTGCCTATTTCCAAGCGTATAGGTTTATGGTTTTCATACTGAAAGTAGCATTCGTTATCCGTTTTTGTGGGTATGATAACTTTTATACATTCATCAATAGGCTCGTCATAATGCCATTCACTAGTCGTGAATCGCCCACTCATCCTTGTTATCTTTGCTCTAACAGGGGTAAATTCACAGATATTATATAGAAATTCTGATTCAGGGAGAGGGCGTACAAATGCATGGGTATCATCACGTCCATGTGCACCTAGCGGTAAATTATGACTATATTGCTTATAACCATCAATGTCAAGGTAGGGGTTATATGTCAGCCCAAGTGTTTCGTACTCAGGGTTAGTAGTCTTTGTATACATTGCACGGCGGGACAAAAGTTCATTAACACTATCCCTTAAGTAATAAAACACGTCATACGGAATTGTTTTTTCATATATATGTTCTATTGGTTCGATATTAAAAGCTTTACCATAATATTTTTCTAAACGTTCATAGACTTTTTCACTCATTACCAAAATTTCCCATCGGTTTTACTTAAAGGTGCACGACAAGACCAATATCTTGCAGTCTTTTTATCGTTTGCGAATTTACAATTGTGTCTAGCAATAAAGTTTTTTCGTGCTTCCTCATCATCTTTGTTTACCCGTAGCTCCGAACCTTTTTTCGACCCGAATGTTATTTTCTTAGCTTTCACTTTTCCATCCGATGTCTTTGAGCCACTATCAACATAAACAACGAAGCGTTTATCATCATCTTTGTCGCTATATCTAGGATTGTCAAGCTTCACACGCGAACCATCATAATACCCATATGAGTCTTCGTCAAGTGGCATCCAGCCATAGTTTAGGTAGAAATCATCGTCATTGTCGTAATCCTCATCTAATATTTCAGAAAGATTTTCTAAAATTCTCTCTTGCTTCGCATATCGCCACCCGCGAATCCATTCATTTTCACCTTCAGAATACGGTCTGTATATACACGCCTCAAGACCCTTACCATCCATATAAGACTTCATGCCTTCTTCAAATGGCTGTGCATCATTTTCTAAAATTCTCATCAGTTCATACCCCGCATTTTTGTTTATTTATACAAAAAAGCCCTCTTACGAGGGCTTTAGAACAGTATGAGCAGTGTATTTAAGCTGCTTGATTTCTTCGACGAGTATGCTGTCTACGAGATGGTTGTTTGGTAGCCATCTTTTTTACACCAATACCATGTGCAGTTTTTACTGCTTTTTCAACACGACTATTAAAGTCATCAAAGTTGTTTGCAATATAATCTTTGATCATATCTTCAACAATACGGTCTGCTTCACTGTAATCACCGTTTTCAGGGGATTCGGCAGTTGCATCATAAAGATTATTGATCATCTCTTCATCCGTTACAATCAAATAGTATATGCCTGCTTGCACGAATACTACTGAAAGATTTTTACAAAATCGATAATTACCACGTTCAAAAATATTTTCTTTTTCAATTTGGTCGGATTTTTCACCAATACGGATAATAACTTTACTAGTCATTTTAGATATTCCTCTTTTTATTATTATACAATTATATTAAATATGTGATCTCTAACCACGAATTTATTTATTCTTCAGTATTAGAGGTACTATTTTCTTCACCCTCTGAGGCTGATTCTGGCTCGGCTTCTGCGGCTTTACGCATTTCTTCTTCTACCTGTTCCATTTGATTCATAAAAGTATCGTATACCTCTTTGAACTCAGCAACCTGTTGATGACTTTTAGCTAAGTATGATACGATAGTGTAGAAATCATCTTGACGATCAGAACGATTCTTGAATACAGTCATGTTTGCGCAATCGAGTACAATAGTTGAACGTTCTAAAAGGTTTTTCTTGATTCCATTTCTAACGTATACTTCTTCATATACATCCCACTTCTTGTCTTCTTTTTTAGACAAAATTCTAGGATGTACTACGTAAATCATCAATCCTGTACGTTTACTACTCATAATTTTTCTCCACAATGTTATTGCCAATCAATAGTAGAATCTGTATACTACCCCAAGTTATTAATTCGTCAATAGACAAATGAAAGAGAGAAGAGAAATTCATGCCTTCTATTACAATTCCTTCAGTAGACCGTGAAGTGTTTGAAACATTAGTAAAAAGTATCTATACAGATCCTGTTAAAGCATCTGTTCGTGAAATCATTGCCAATGCATCTGATGCAAACAAGGAAGGCAATGCTGGTAGGCCAATTGAAGTCTATTTCGACTTTGATTCAACCGTGGTACGCGATTTTGGTATGGGAATGTCACCTAACCTCATCGAAAGTATTTTTAGTGCAATGTACAAAAGTACAAAAAGGTCAGATGATGAAAACGAAGTGACTAACATGGATGGTGAATTTGGCATTGGCTCTAAAGCACCTTATGGTGTCTTGTATACAATTGAACAAACAAATTCAAATTGTATTACTAAGTACCACAAATACGATATGGATTACTATACTATGAAAACAGTTCATGGCGGGGTAGCATATCTCTACATTTTGATGCTTAATGCCGATGGGATTCCTTCATACGAATTGGTACATTCTTATCAATCAGATGAACATTCTGGAACTGAAGTTACAGTCCCTGTGACATTTACTTCGAGTCCTAAAAGTGAACGATTCAAAGACTTAATCGGTATTCTAGCTCCTTATTATATTTGTAACGAAGGTAACAGGTCCGTAGAAATTGGCGGAAACCACAAGATTCTTGTGAACAATATCAAGAAACTCTTAAACAATTCTTTTATTTACGACAATATACTGAATATTGATTACTCAATATTTAATACAAAACCGCCACAATATTCGGTATCATTTAAATACAAAAACATTATATATCCAGACCTCTCATACTACAGTAATAATAGACTCATTCAGGAGCGCGTAGAACAAATTTATCTTATTGATGAGAGTGAACTTGATGCACCATTACCCATTAATCGCTCACGTGATAGAATTGATGACGATGGGAGGTTTGCACTATCTAAACATTCAGAGATCTTCAACGCCCAACACAATCTAGAGCGTGAGATTACCCAACTTATTCATGATTTACTTGAATGTTCAACTATTAAGAATACTGTGAAGCGGAACTTCGTTGTGTCTACGTTAGCAAAGGATATAGCTTCGTATGGTCCCGCACTAGACGGTAAGATCACTACATATATTAACAAAGGTCTTTTACCTGAGAACTATGACTATAACACCCATACAATAGATGTATTCTTAGATATCATTCAAGTTAAAGATAGTGATAAAGTTTTTTCTGATTTTGAAAAACGTCTTGGTATTACCAAGGATATGGTTTATCGCTGGATTTCTAAGAAGGATGATTTTAAATCAATTCCAAATATTTTCGACACCATCTCATATTTTGAGAAGGATTGTGCAACAACAGAATTCATTACACAAGTACATAGAAGATCACTACATATACACGAACTAGTGGTACCTAACACAACTAAAGTTGAGTTTGATATTGCGCGTATACCTATGGCTGTAGGTATTGAACCATCATCCTCTGTAGTCAAAAAGCATGTTAATAGACTACTGGGTGATAAAACCAACATCTTTGTAATCAAGGATATGAATAAAGGATTTAAAGTACCTTCATATCTGTTGCGTCAAGATGAAGATTATAAAGACTACACAATTATTATGATCTCGTGTGATTTGGATGACGTTGATGATCTTTGTCAGCACTTCCGTACTGACGGTATTACTAATTTCTTTAAAATCTCGGATTTGGTCAAAAAATATAAGAATGAAATCGATGATATCAAAGAACAAAAACGTCGCAAAAGATCATCGCCTAAAAGCAAACGCATTCGAGGGATTCACCTAGTCAATACACATGATAACGACGGCGATTTTGGTTACTCATCACACCATGATATAAATAAAAAGACTATGCAGTCTAATGATATTACCAGAATCACCCGTGATGCAGATGCCGTATACGTAGTACGTTTAGATAATAAACGTTTTAGTCATTGTGCATATACCAACGACGGTAATTATGTAAGATTTAATTTCTCGTCGTGCGAATATGGACAGCCATTTGGACGTGATATTTCAATGAATATCACATCATATAATAAAGACTTTAAGGAACTTAACAAAAGAGAGTTGATACAAGACTCCTTTACACGTCTACTTCCAGTTGGCGGTGCCGTTATCGTATGCGATTCTGAACATTATGATAAAATTCATGAATTCATAGACAATGATAAGATTATCTTTTTCGAAGATTATTTCACAGAAAAAGTCAATGCAATGAATTTGATAAATACAATTCCTGTTAATATGATGGATATTAAGTCTGCTTCTATTGAATTAGTCGAAAGAGAACGCACTAAACTAAATAATGCGAACGATATTGAAGAAAGTCGATGCCGTGATAATATCTCAGTGCTTAGAAATATTATGAATTTTATCAAAACCATGAAAACCCTAGATATGATAGATATAGCACAAGGACGTGTACCCAAAGACACAAATATGAATTCTTTTGATGGAATTGTATCATCTATTGGGGTTTTAGACGATGGCGGTGAGAGTTTGTTAGTGTTTAAGAAAGTATTTGACACAATTCAAAACTGTGATAATTTTTCAATAGTGAAATCACTACTAAATATGGTGAACTTCTCAGCATATATCCCACCGAAAACGGTAGTTGAAATGTCTGAGGTTGTAAAACACATTATTGATCTGTCAGATATAGAAAAAGTATTAAAAGACTACTTGACAATATAACAATCTGTGAGATGATTGTTCACATAATTAATAATAAACAGGAGAAACTTAATGAGTGAAGAAAACAAAAACCAAGTTGAAGAGCCGAAAATTACCCTTGAAGACATTCAAATGATTCAGCGTATCATTTCGATTGCAAGCTCTCGTGGTGCGTTCCGCGCCGAGGAAATGAGCCCAGTTGGTCGTGTATATGACCGTGTAAGCAATTTCCTAAGCCATAACGCACCTGAACAAAAAGAGGCTGAGGAAGGCGAACAGTCTGAAGATAAAAAAGACGGTGATTCAAAAGAAGGCTAATCCATACAGCGGGTATTACCCGCTGTATTGTCATCACATAGTATTAAAATAATAAAGAGGAAATATAGCTATGCAAGATCGTTTTATCGGTGAAGCTGTCATCACTTTTAGTGATCAGTCAAAACAAGTACGTAGAGTTCTTATTCTATCACCATATGTACAAACTTCCGAAAACCTAAGAGATATTGACTATGACCATTCACTTGTAGTTGACCTACAAACTATGGAATTTGATTTCAAATCCCAGCTAGAAGAAATGGTTATGAACCCGGAACTTAGATCATATCACACCTTTATGGACTATGCCACTAAAACGGTTTTTCGTAATGGTGAAAATGTCCTTCAATGGCTACATCGTATGCGCCAGATCAGTAAAGTACCAGCATCCGACGTGTCCGTAGTTATTGGTCAAGGTGGTTATCAACAAAAAATTGCGGTCGTTGATATTAACAACGAGATTCGTAAAGAAAATGAGAAGAAGATTGAATATCAGAACACAATTTCTTCTACGTACAGCGATGCTTCTATGAATGAACAAAACATTCAACCGGCTGCTATTGAGCGCACAGGAAACCAGCACAAAGATGCTTCACAACCTCTGAACGAATCAGCCGAGGCTAGTGTTACAGAGAATGTAGTATCTAATCAAGATGCTCCCATGCCGTCTGATGCGGTTGATCTATCCAAGGTACCCGGCGTTACCGTACTTGAAGGTGGAGAATACCACCCTGAAGCGGATGGTTCAAACACACAAGAAGGATCGCAAGAAGCAGTCCAGACTCCACTGGAAGGTTATGGTGTAACAGACGAGGGTTCTGAAATGCCTGATACTCAGGAGATTGTGAATCGCATTGAGTCTCTAGAAAAGGCCGTGAAAAGCAAGACGAAGGATAGTTTCATCACTCGCATGATGAATCGATACGACCTTACCGAGTCTGAAGCTACTAAAGCGTTAGAAACCGCTGGGAAGCGAAAACAGCGTAAAGCTGAGAAAGAACGTGAGAAGGCTGACGATAAAAAATAACATTTTTAGGGGGTATTAACCCCCTTTTTTATTCTGCTCTAAAAACTTTATAACTTCGTCCTTCCTCAACTCGTCTACTTGTGTGCACAATGCGTTAAGGAAAGAATGAATTCTAACCATATCTACCTTAACATTAATTTCAACAATATCGTTGTTGTGTTTCAGTATACCCATTGTAGTATTCTTTATCTCTGGGAATAACCGTTTAATACGCGCTCCTTCAATAGATTTCACCGATCCATTATTGTAAAAAATATCAATGTGATCTATAAAAACTAAAGGAACGCACTCTCCATCTATTTTTTCTAAAATATCTTTTATTTCATCTATTGATAAGTGTTCTTTCATAAGTTTTCCATTAGATAGAATGGATATAACGACCACATTGTAATACTCATAATCCACTCATTTATGCTTGTAATATAAATATATTTATAACTAATTTTATAATACAAAACATGAAGGATAACTATATGCGTTTACACCAGATTAACCAACAAAAAGAAAAATACATTCTTGACGAAAGTATTGAAAATCTATACGGGAAGATGGTTAATGAAGCAAAATACATTAACGAACGTATTCAAAACAACCGCCCAAAACTTGCAGTTGAAAAAGAAATAAAAGATTTTATTGATAAGTATTACCACATAATTCCCGTAATAAGAACCATTCTCGCTTTTGATAATGCGGCTAGAAAATCTGACCCAGACCGTCCTTCTCTTATGGGTATAGGAAAGCTTTTACATTCGAGTCCTGAAGAAACTGTAAAAGAACTTGCTCGATTTAAGAAATCGGTTATTGAGACTAATGATAAATTGAAGTCAAACTACCAATTCTTCAAGAAATCTTTGGATCGTGTATTGGAAATGCACAGTGAATATAAAGGGGCTCCTTTAATTCGTGAAGTCTTGGATATGAACGATGTTGTTGAAAGACAAATAGATTCCTTCTACGACCGTAATGCGAAAATCGAAAAAACTGCAACTGAAGCGGTTCTTGAGATGCTTGAGGCAAACTATGAATTAGAGGGACTGAACGAAGGGCGTAAAATGGAACCTGACCAATATTATATGATTGTTGAGTTATCAATCTATGATAATAACAAATCAGATAAGGTACCTCATAAAAATTTCAAAAACGTACTAGTGACTAATGCTAAAAGTCAAGCACAAGCTAGACAAAAGCTAAAATCAAGCGCAAATAAATCATTGCGCGAACTTAATAAAAAGCTTAAAGATCGTGGAATGTCTTGTAAATTTAAAAAAGACAACTGGTTTAGAGACAGTGCCGTGTATAAAGGCTATGACACCATGAAAAAGAAAAATATCAAGTCATTAAGTGGCTCCGACAGCGTTTCTACAGGTGTTTATCTACTAGGCGGTATGTGTGGTCATGGTTCTATAGGATCTGTGCCTGAAATGGCTCCTAACCGCTATGCAATACATTCATCTAAGTCATCACTGACTCGTTATTTAAACAAGCAGTGTCCAATGGAGGATTAAAATGAATCGTCAAGACATTAATAACTTAGATCACAATAATATAGATGATGTAGCTCTTCTATGCAGTTACTTATGTACGATTTCATACCAATCTAATGACACTCAGCAAAAATGGCTTTCTGAACGCTTCGATATGAGTTACTTCAAATCATCTTCGTTCGACACACTTCAATATTATGTGGCGTTTGATGAAACGAATATGAAAGCTTTTTTTGTAGTACGTGGTACTGATATTAAGCGTTTCAAAGATGAATGGATGGATTTAATCATAAGCTTAAGATTATGGCCTAAAAGTGTCAAATCCACCAAAGGACATAGTGGGTATTTACGTGCAGGTAGTGACATTCATAAATCCATGAAAAAAGATCTTAAGCATGCACATACCAAAGGATATGAGATCATCCTAACAGGACACTCACTAGGTGGTGTACTTGCTAAATACGTGGGTTGCGAATCAGGGTATACATCTACCGTTATAACTTTTGGTGCCCCATGTCTTGCCAAATCTAAATTTTACGATGGTTGTGAGAAAACTACGATCTATAAATATCGTATGGATGGAGATCTGATACCACAATTCCCATCTCTTTTATACGACGACGCTTATGGTAAAGAACTATTATTAAAGCGTGGCAATGTAAGTGACGATCATAAAGATAGAAAAGGTATTATACTTCCATTCTTATATCTCACTAAAATTGCAATCTTTTATAAATTATTCACTGCTGCTAAATCACATAGCATGAAATACTATACATTGAATCTATTAAGAAAATACAAAAATAATAAAAAATGAAAATAAGCGAGATCTACCAACCATCGAATTTTATAGACATTTTACTTTTTCATATGGAAAAGTACCCAGATATGATCACATATATGGAAGAATGTATCTCTTCTAACAAGGTATTGCATCATAACAGCAATTCTATAGATACAGACTTCATTGTAGTTACCGAAGATCATAAATCACCACAAGAAGGCGCACATAACTACTTTGGTAATTATCTGGACGATTATTTTAATAGTGAATTTGGTATTAACTTCAGGAAAGATTCGATCTATACAACTCTTAATGGTTCATCATCATATGGTGCACCATTTATTCTATTACCTACTGGACCGTTACGTATGTGCTACTCAGAAGAAATATACGACTGGTATATGACGTGGCGAAAGGAAATAATAGACATTGTAATGCATAAGATAAGCACTGATTACGATGAACAGATGGTAGCCGAAGCTGTTTTCGATGTTTTAGAAAGCAATGAGAAGGATATTGAACATATTGCGCAGGATCTTACCACAGCATTTATTAAAAAAGGCATGGAGAAGGATAATGCCAATATCCTCACAAATGAGATATTTAACGAAATCGTCTCAGAACTAAAATCATTATTGACTACGTATAAGGTTGCTAAAGGCATGAAAGAGCTTCCTGATACTCTTTCAAAATCAAACAATGAAATAATGGCAATGTCTAAGAGTTATCTATTGCTTAATAAAAAGAAAATTATTTCAAAATCAGGTAAGACTCCAATAGAACTATTTTCAAGCGTGATAAATAGGTATAACAACGGAGAAAGGTTTTGAGAGAATTTACATATAACGTACTTTACGTACTTAGCTGTCAAGACAAAAAGTACCATAAGATTGGTGTTTGTAAAAGTAATAATCTAGAAAAGCGAATCAAATCATTACAGACCGGCAACCCTGATAAGATACATGTCGAATGGGCTGAAGAACGTATAGAAGCTAACAAAGCTGAAAAATATTTACACAACTGTTTTAGTGAAAATCGTGTTGAGGGTGAATGGTTTTCTGACATTGGCTTAAACGATATAAGACGCAAGCTTATGTTGTTTTTAGATCAAAGGTAAAAAGTATATGAAAAAATTTATCAATGATGTTTGGACCGTGCAGTTACCCAAGCAGGAAGTTAACATAAGCTCTGATGTACCTGAACAAGATATACAAGAGTTTGCCAAAGGCAAAGGGGATTGGGGGGAGAATGCCCTATACCTTAAACGTAAAGATTCATTCACTATCTTCGAAGATATTTCAGAGGCATCCAACTACATTAATTACACCAGTTATTGGGATCGAAGCTTTTCTGACATACTTGATCATGCATCGACGCCTGCTGAATTTAACGGCATTATACAGTATGTGAATACTTATAAAGATGGTTTAGTATTACCTGATGGTTACGTGGCCGTTCCTGAAACAGCGAGTCTAGAGACCCTTGAAGCAATTGCACTGCAATTGGATAGTAACTACGCTACACTGACCGAATCAGAACAACAATCTCTTCTCTCACAAGCTGAAAACATATTCAACACAATAACGAGTCTATACTAAGACTCGTTAACATTTCCAATATACACAGAGTCTTTTGATAATGCAAATTTGACTATATCACAAATTGGATTAATAATTTCAACATCATTATCAGAGACTAGTTGCATGGTAATATATTTCACATTATTATTCATGACTATGATATCTGACACAACAGTTGACTCAGAAGACCACCCGCCGTATTGATTACTACCGTATACATCATCAGCTAGAAATAATGTGTCGTCTGCATCGTTTATTGATTGATCTGATGATAATACATAAAATTCCTGATAGAATAGATCCTGCGTTGAATTTGTAATAGTTCCCATATTATGGGCTTCAGATGGGTTCAGACTTACTAACGATATACTATCGACTAGGTTATAGTCAGAGTCATATGACTTTACCGCAATATTAATTTCAGTATCATCAATCGTATTGTTTCTTCCAAAAAAAGAAAGAAAATAATCTCTTCGATGATTTACCTCTATAAAATTACTTTCAGACGAACCATTGAGTGAAAACGAATCCATCTGAACGTTATTCACAACTGTTGTATTAGGACAATCGTAAATGTTACCAATTGATGCGAAATTACTCAAATGTTCCACTTTTTCAAAATTATATCCATTCATTGAGAATTCTATAGAAGATATGGACATACCATTTCCGCGTTTTGAAATAGAAGGAGTGTTGTTAATAGTATCATTAGGATTACATCGATGTATATCCAAGAACAATAAATCAACATTTGTTAACTTAATGCGGTATTCAAGAACATCTGGTTCATTTACTATTCGTACCCAATCTGTTCTATAGATATTTGTTTCGTCTTGAGCAACATTGTACGTAGTAATTGTGCCGTCTGTTAATTCCTTTTCAATCTGTATATCACTCGCTTGAATATTATTTTTATAACGAGAAGATACATAAATTCCACCGCTATGTATATCCGAAGCTTGAAGCGTATACGTGGTAGTAACCGAACCATAACTTTGTTTATCTAATGTGTATAGTGGCTTTCCATAACCAGTGTTCATGAACACATCATATCCATCAATATTAACGGTAATTCCTGCATCATTATCTCCCACTGCATAGCTTTCATGAGTAATGTTTAAATCAGTAGTTCCAAATGCAACATATGATATTTTCCCCAGAGTTTGTGGGGAACTATAACCAGTGTTGTAATATTCCCACATATCTTCCCATACTGAGCTTTGAAGTATATTATTTAAAAAATCATCCAGTATCGGGGTATGCGCTATCTGGTTGTTGCTAATCATTGCAAAATATCGTCTTGGCGGTAAGGTACCCATGTAATTAATAAAATCAACATCTCGCCTTCCAGTTGCGGCTGTGTTAGTAAGTATAAAACGACGTGTTTCTTCAATATTGAGATATTCGTCCATCACAACAACAAATAGGCCGGTATTGGCATTTACTGAAGGAACTTGCGTTTCATTTATAAACATCTGTCCATAACCAGACGTATCTGAGTTAGAACCCTTTAAGTTTATAAATTGTAGGGTATTATTTGTTAAGAGATTGCCGTTGATTCCACTTAGTCTTTTTATCTGCATATAAGGTCTCTATTAATAAAATATGAAGTCTAATGTCTCATTTGTATCATTATAAACCATCTCACATCCTTTCGTTGTGGTTTCATCTTCGACTTTTAAACTTCCTTTTGTTTTTAATACACCGCCGACAACTTCTAATTCATCATTTTTAATCCGGGCAATATCACCGTTATATCCTTTAAACAGAATATAATCGTCTGCGTTGGTAGACTGCATATCGAAGGTGAGGCGCGTTGTGTTAATATTATCTACTTCTTCGACATATATGGAATATTCATCAGACAACCCGGACCAACTAATGCCCTTAGATACATCGTTTTGAACGATAGAGAACTGTATGTCACCTGACATAGTTAAGTCATTTTTAATTGAATTAACATACAATGAGCGATATTTATTGGCATTAGTACCCAAATCATAGGTATTATTAAGCCGTGGCTGTAGTCCTTCTGTTTTCGCTTGACGAATGACATCAACGTAAATTTCAGACCATTTTTTAGTGCTTGAACCTATTGAATATTGGACGTTACTCAGAGGTACTAAGCTTTTTGTTGAATTAGTATCAAGAACATTAAAGTAGGTATATCCCCAGCGTACACTTGGTGTACCAATAGAAGAATTAGCATCTATTGGCTTAAAGGTACTAACGTTGTCAACATGCATTGTCCTGATGTAAGAGTCATTCCACCATTTAGACACATTGCCTAGTGAATACTGATTTGTTGTTAACGGGGATATATTGGTATAGTTGATAGAGTCCATAAGAGAGAAATAGCCACCTCTCCAACGACGACTGGACGCGCCTAGATCGTAGCTATCTGTAAACTCAGGTAATATAGTATGTGAGGAATTCACATCTAACGTATTACCATATATTGTTTCCCATCTCAGATTACCTTTACCTAAATCATATTCATTATGACGATCTGGTTTTAGCTCATTTGTTCTTAGAACACCATATACCGTATCGTTAACGTCGCTTCTAATGTATTGATCTGGTGTATTTCCGCCCAGTAGTTCAGAATCATGTGCCATTAGTACCGATACTTCTTCCCATCGGTTACCTCTTGAAATTTTAAAACTATTGTCCGAAGGCTTATACCAAATCTCACCTTCAGCATGTGTACTTGGCTGATTGTTATTAATAATCGGCTCTAAACGCTTCCAACCACCAGTACCTATGCTACGGTTGTCGTTATATATCTTCAACGTCCGACGTAGATTATTATCTACGTCATCGGTATGATACCATAGTTGACCTTTTACATTATTGAGTGCAAGACCCTCATCATCATATGTGTTAGGTTCCACATCACTTGCAAAGTTCTCCAATAATCGTAAAAAGTTTTCACTTTGTACTTCGCCATAACGTGAGAAATATTGCCCTACCCATGTAAGACCTAACTGTCGTTTTGTTACTGACATTTCTACGTTTATTGGTGTGTTTGATTCGTCAGTTCTATCAACTCGATAGCTCATTATTCAAAGCCCTTATAAAATTTCAAATCTAATAGTGTAGTCAATCTCGAAGACACGGTTTAACGATTTTTGCACGGGATGAAAAACGAGATGGGTCAACATATATGAGTCTTCTATATTGTCTGAGTTAGAGAAAAAGCCTAGCTCATCAAATACAAAACGATCACTGAATTCTACAGCATTATCCATAGGTAGTTGCCCAAACGGTTCACCTTGTTGCAAAATGATATTCGCATTAATATCCGCAATAGCCCTGTTATATACAATAGGGCTAACTTCCATTTTAAACCCTTCGTCTTCAATTTTCTTTTGATACACGCGCTGATGAAGATCAGCCAATTCATTTCTGTTATTTTGTGTATTAGTAGGTCGGTATGTTACAGTACCCGTTTCTGCAATCTCTGACCCTCCATCACCAAACGCAATCCAACCAATAGCAAATGTGTTGGCGCTATCCTGACCTATCATAGATTTTGCGATAGCATACACCATATTACCATCATGTATTGCGTTACATTTATCTACATGGTTGGTGAAGTCGAAAGGATTTCCATCGTCATCCAATTCCCAACTATTAATTTTTAAGTGACCTGTGACTCCAATACCGGCGTTGTCTTGCATGTTTTCTCCTATTAATCTTTCCCACTCATGATATGTCCGTACTTCGGATATGATGACTTTCCTGTTACACCAACGTATGGCTCTGTAATTGTAAAGCTAGGTAAGTTATCATCAATAGTTAGTGGATAAACCTTTATAATGTATTTATTGCTATCAAAGTTCTTTGGATTTTTACCAAATAATCCGCGTTTAATTTCACTTATAACATTACCATTTGCTTGGGCATAGTGAATAAATTCACATTGTGTGCTGACTAGATTATTGTTCACATCAAATTCCTGTCCATAGATAACCGCTATTTTACCTTGCTCATTATTGGCGAGCTGCATGCTAGGACTTACATTCTCAGATAATTCAATCGAATCCTGTGAATAAGTCACATGGTATCCTACTTCTATAGCTTGATCTTCAGGACACTCAAAGGCATGGACTTTTCCATCCTGTGTGTATACAATGAATTCACGTCTATCAGCACTGGTATTCATAAAATCCGGTTTAACCATATTACCATCATACCCACCTGACTGAATGTTTTTATGAATATTCATCTGGGAACCACGATAACGATCAAATGCAGAATATCTATCAGTAATAATGACTTTATCGCCAGATTCCAATTGCTTATTAAATAGAATTCTATCAGGCTCTAAACTATAGTGGTGTTTACCATTAGTGTACTCGCCCTCTATAACCCACTCATCTTCATTGACTAAAACCAATACCTGCTCTTTAGGAATAGAACCTAAGTTGATTGGGTATTCCGTTTCACCACCAGATGCCGTGAAATTCACTGTGTCAAAAATATCCAAGTCAGATGTAGTTTCATAACCACTTGGGATAATTTCGAGGTTGGTTTTAAATGTAAAAACCAACGCCTCTTTAATACCAAGTTCAGTCTTTTCTTCAGGTATTGCTTCTTCGGCATTACGCAAGAACTTATCAGAATTTTTAATATCTGCGGTAACATCATCAAACTCAGAATAAAGAACATTCACACTTGCCTCATGTCCAGTTTCCGAAAGCATTTCAGTATAATCCGAATCAAGAATTAATTCACCACCCTCATCAACCTTAACTGGGTATGAATTTTCATTTACTTTGAATCCAATTTCTTTTATATCAATAAGGTTCTTGTAAGGAATACCTACACCTTTATGATGTGCTATCTTAAACATTAAGTCTTCGTACTTGTCCTTTGGACGTACTATGAAAACACTATTTTTCGAAACATTGAATAGCAAGGAAACTGTTATTTCTGATGTAGAATTATCGACTGTTGTGGTATAATCTCTTGGATTAATCAGTGAATTATCCACAAATACAGAAATATTATCTTCAGTGTACGAATCGCCTATGTTGAAGTTCTTCTTCACTGGTGCATTTACAGTCTCTCTGTAAGATTCATCAACCAATGTCTCTAGATCACTAAAATAGAAATTAGTCACAATCCTATCAGTTTCAGTAAACTTTACTCCATTGAATCCTCTAAATTTATAAGACTGTTCACTAAAAGATTTCAATGGTGTTTCGGAACTAAGAACGTCATTGTACCTATCAACAAGATCTTCTAACGGAAGGGTTGGTAGTACACTCACACGATCAAACATTACATGTGTACGTTTCTGGTTTACGTTTCTAATCCATTCATTCAGGTTATTCTTATCAACACCATAATAACCACGTGCTTGATCGTACTCAGATAAGATTCGGTCGTGCGCGATATTTGTAGACTTCACTACAACATTAGACACGTTTCTATACGCACGTGGCGGTTCTTCATCTAGGCGCAATTCATTATTAGTGATGTTATATTCACTTTTAGGCAGCAATACACCTTCGATATAAACTTTAGTGCTTGCTGGATCATGATAGTTTTCTAACTTAAATACTCGCTGTGGAACATATTCACTTGCATAATCATAATGGTCTTCGACTGTTGTTATATCTAGTGGGCGGTCATACAAAGCAAATTCATCATAAAAGTAATGTACATCATTACTACCAATATCCAAGGATACATCATAGTAAGAACTTACGTTTATAAAGTTACCCAATTCAAAGGTTTCATATGCGTCACGATTGATCGATAGATTTAGTTTAGTATTAACAGATGAGTTATCAATTCCAAACACAAAGTAATTCATGACGTTTGGTTCTAGTTCCACTACTTCATCAAGGTACGGTACAGTCCCTCTGAACGCTTGTACGCGATATTCTGCAACACCTGCGTTATCCAACAGCACGACCTTATAAACCACACTGTCGTTAACGTCATCGCTATTTGTCACATTGATATTCAACACATCAAACGATGTTGTTCCGTTCAATATCGAAACATCATGACCAAATAACCACGCTTCCATAGTAATCTTACTGGATTCTACTGAAATTGGATCGGTACTATAAGGACCATGTAGTTCAAAACCGTTGTTGAAACATATACCACTAGGCTTCGCAACAAAGTCGCTATCGCGATTGTAAAAATTAACACCGTACTCACCTTCTATAGTTGAAGGTGAGTATTTAACGTTCATCGGCCAATACTCTACCGGATTAGCATTTCGAATGCTTAAGTTATAATACAAGTCTTTTTTATAGGGTATCGTATCTATAACTTCTTCTTGTAAGTTCAGTATTTCCCGACTATCTGTGATAAATGGTGGTTTATCAAAGTCAGTAACATAGAATCCATTATATTCAATATCACCAGTAGCTATTTTGTTAATTTCACGTAATTTTGTATGGAAAGGCTTTGCCTCAGTTACATATCCAATGATCTCATCTTCTTTATCGTCTTGATATATACGCTTCTTAACTAAACTACGTGTTTCTTGGTTAATATTAATATACGTGCTTGGGAATACCCAGTCATTTGTTGGCTGTTCACTAATAACGTATCGAACCATAGCATAGAAAATTTTGTTAATATATTCAGGGCGTGATTTCTTAAGGAAAACATTAAATACTATTCCAAGAAGATCTCGAATCCTTGCAGCGTCATTCTCGTTGATATCGTTACTGTAGAATGCCTCTTTGAATTGTAACTCGGATCTAGCTTGACCCACTTTTTCATAACTATTGATATCTTGGTGATATTGATAAATGGTAAATCCACCTTCGTATACAGAAGGCATTCTTCCTTCAGATTCATTTACTTTTATAAACTCACCATCGTTCAATGGAGTGGTAAGCATATCTACTCTCTTATTAACCAAATTGGAAACAATCGTAAGAGGGTCATAATCATCAGCGTACCAATCAATCAATCCAAAGTATTCGGTGTCTCGCAAGACATCTTCATTGATTTCTTCCCAAAACAATTCAATGTCCCAAATATTCATTCCTTTAAGTGATTCATTCAAAACTTCAAAGAAGTTTCGACGAGCTTCTTTAACATTCACAAACCATGTCTGACGTGGATTTTTCAAATTACCATATTTTCTAGATTCGGATAACGAGGTGTCCGGTATTGAATGTACAATTCCATTAATGTCAGCTTCAGTATATCCAAGTACGCTATCTATCATCTTATCAAACAGGAATGGCGGAATATCACTTTCCCTCTCATCCTCAGAGACAAGCGTCCATTGCGTATGGGTATCAATATCATCTTTGTTTGTTTCATATTCTACTTGTAAAACAAAATCATTCTGCACCATGATGTTTGTATTGTCATTCAACAACAAACATTCATTGTTTATGAAATTGATATAAGGTACACCATTATTATCTGGGTATCTAATAGAGTTCGCAATATTAACAATACTATTACTTCTATCAGTATTTTCAGGTATACTTGAGGTATTCTTAACCCAGAAATAATAATATCTGGTTGTCTCATTTGTTTCTTCATCATAAAAATCTTCGAAGACATAAGCATCTGTTCTATAAGGCGTACCTGATCCCTCGTAGTTAGATGGAACTACAGGTGACTGTCTCCATTCATATACATCAATCGAACTTTGTGGGAACAGCGTACCCCAGAAGTTGATACGATCTTCACTGCTCCCATTTTCATATTCAAGATAGCGCATAGTGGATGTATCCCACCAGACCGTACCCACCTTATCCTTGCCCCATGAGCTGTATTGGTTTGTTTCAGAATTATATTTAACTGGGTCATATTCAGTGATGTAATCAATATCCTCCATAGGCGCACCGGCAAAGAACCCCTTAATAGGATCGTGTATTTTAACATTTGATATAAAAGAATTATCTTCACTATTATACGCAATACATTCACTAATCATGTTAGTGTCAATCACAGGCTGTTCTTCGTACATTAGATTCCAAGTGCCTGCATTATACTCAAAAACACCCCACTCATTCTTTTCAGATACAGTCAAGCCTCCTGAAATACCAGCTTGATAATGATTCTGGATTTGTTGCAGAGATAGTGTGGTGTTATAAACTGCGAATTCGTCAACAACAGGCAACGCCTGATTAGTAGTATTTCCAATGGTTGCAACGTAAAAATCATACGATCCATCAGGTTGCAGACTGTTGATACCAGTTACATCGTCTACTACCGAACCGTTAATTGTTGTAGTAATTGATATTCCACTAACCGTATTGTTCACTGTCAATACGCAATGATTCAAGCCCGATTCGATCTTTATAGGAGAAGAATAGTCCATATATCCATCAACTATGTGCATTACCCTATATTCTTGAGTATCAGAATCTGTCTGTGGAAATATCCCTAGCTGGGTAGACATCATTTCGTCAGTATTGGTATTGTGAAATACCATAGACGCTATGGGTAAACTATATTCTTGTTCGGAAGAAAATATAATAAAATCATCGAACTTAAACCAGAATTCTATAGCTTTACTATTTGCTGTATCAGTACCCATTGGCGACCACATAGTTTCTGGCCACTCATCCGGTGAAGGGTCGTATAATCCATTACTGTTTACTGTGTATACTTCTAGAGGCATTTATACCTTCTCCTATATATTTTGTACGTATAGTATTTATAGATTGAATTTTAAGGCTTAGTACATCTATATAAACAAAAAGGGGCAGATGCCCCTTTTTTAACAAACGTGTAATGACATATCATCGATAACCGCTTAAGCGGTTATAGTTCTGCTTCAATACATCTGGAACCCCGGCATCGCTTTCAGGGGTGAATGTAGAATCGTTCAAGCCATTGAATGTAACGCTGTCATTGACCTCAACCTGTGAAGCTTCGCTAAAATCCCAATACTCGTCTGGGTTATCAGCCAATACTTCAGCTTTGTAAGACACAGGGTTATTAGTCTTATCAACATATAAACGATAACCATCCGATGGCGCATGCTCAATTTTACTAATATAAGCATCGATAGTGTCTTGTACATCTTCGTGGAAATCATCGTAAAATATATTCACACGACTAGGTACCCATCTGACAAATTGCATATTGTTCAACGATGTCAAATCTTCTTCCGAATTAAAGGTTGTGAATACATTTTCATCAAAGCTAAGCAATATATAAACATTGTCGTTTGGATCAATTGCTTTTATTCGGAAAGTATAATTGTATCCACCAGAATATATTCCATATACATACGATTCATCAACATCATTACCAGACAATCTTAGTACTGCACTAGATACCGAATCTTTTCCAAGGGTTATTATTTCGTCAACCACAACATCAGGGAAGGAACTATGATAAACATTCCATCCATATTGCTCGGAACTATCTTTTGCTATCCATGCTCTCATTCCTTCTAGGATGCTACGATTAGATTCTTTTATGGCGGAACCCAAACCATTTAGAGCGAACGCTTTAAAGTCGGCATCAGACCATCGTACATATCCGGCTGTTGGGAACTTTCTCACTTTGTCAAAACTCGACTCAACGAAGATATTACCATCAACCAATGATTTAGGCTTAGATATCCACTTATCCTGATCTTGAATATCAATATAAACATCGGTAGCTCTTTTGTTATCAAACACCTGTTTATACTCAAGATACACCGGCTGGGGTGTGGATTTCATATCGGTATTGTCGAATTTTAATTCAATGCATTGATCTGTCTCTACTGACCCAAACTCACCTTCTTTAAACGCCCATTCTTCATTGATCTTCATATTATCGCTTACATCAAGCTCGGAAGACCTTAATAGTCTTTGAAACGCTTCGGAAGTACCTTTCTGACGAATAAAACCTTCATAAAACGATATTTGAGCTTTATCATCCATGGATAATCCTTCAAGATATGAACGCTGTTCATAGCCGAAGTTATGGTACTTAAGGCGGTTATAAATGTCCTGTATAGATATATCGTCTTTATCAGATATAGATTTGATATCTGAGATGGATGTCTCAAAGTTCGGTAGGATCTTATCACCACTAATAATAAATCCTTCAGCACGTAAACGACCATCCCACGCTTTTGTTTTTAAAGCTCTGATCTTCAGACGATCTTTACGTATACCTAACTCAGGGTCGTATATAACATCATTGAAAACGGTACGATTATTAACAGTAATAATATGTTCGTACTCTTTAATTGAGAGCTTACAATAAAATACTGGTTCACTGGCCATTACGTGGTATACACCACCCAGTCTATTGTATTCTGAATTTTTTGGATCAATCACATTACCCTTCGGACCAAGTAACGTCACCGGAGTATTGATTTTATTTCTCGTTATGCTAGGCACACCATGTGACGTACTGAATCGTATATCTTCAGATATAGGCGAAAGACCAATTACACTACCAGATGATTTATTTTCATACGCCCATCGTATGAACTCTTCAACTGATAGTTTCCAGTTTTTCATCTTCTTACGTTGTGAATCATACGAATCAAACTTCCAACCTCTATGTTCTAGGTAACGACCATATGACAATAAGAAATTGGAAACCTCTTGAGTTGTTTTGAAAACAGTCCCATAAGGTACATAAGTGATCTTAGCACCACCATCTGTTTTGACATTCACGCTTGCCATATTGGTATATGGTAGTTTGTCCGCCTTGGACCAATATGCTACATCGAAGACTTCTGTCGAGATATGATCAACACGACAAATAAACAGATTACTGCCGTCCATTCTCATGTACTGACCTTTGTAGTACTTAGTATCAGGCTCCCATGTTACTACTGGAACTTGCTTACTATCAACAGTAGGTACTGTTATGTCTATCTCTTTCGACACATCACTTGCAGGTATTGTTCTGAACCCAGAATCGTACAGATCATAACCGTATACTTTAAAATGGGTGGTTTTAGCAGGTGGTTTTCCAGCTAATAGAGCCCAATCACTTGGAACAAAACCTCGTAATTTCCACTTGGAGCTTTCATTAGGAAATTCTTGGTCATTACTTCGATGGTCCTCAAGGCATACATACAGTCTATTAGCAAATATTACTACCCTACCCTTAGTGTATACAGCGAACGCTATCCATTCAGGATACTTCTTATGATCATTAACTAATCGATAATAATTCTTATCATCTGTGTTGTATGTGATTTCATTAATATCATATATCTGTCCATCGACAAAGTTATAATAGGTTTTATTTGCATCAACTCGTTCTACAAGTACACCACTATAAGTTTCAGTTGCTATATCCTTACTCTCATGTAGTAACACACTGATATCTTCCGATGGGATATTGGTGATATTACTTTCTGATCTTGGGTTAAATGTTTCTGTTGAGATTCTGATGTTAGTAGAATCAACATATCCACCAACCTTATGCGATAGCTGAACAGATGCTTGATAAAACTTATCGCGCAAAAGTTTCTCGCCTGATAAGTTTTTCACCTGTAAGTACGAATACAACCATTGGGATATTCCGGGTACATACTTGAAATCTGAACTTCCATCAATAAAAGAATGAACCCCCATTTCATTTGGCTTGTGTACCTCACCAGATGGAAGATTGAAGCTTAGTTTTGTATCCCATGCTTCTGTTACATACTGTAATGGTTTAATGATGTAGTATACCGCCTGTTTGACAAAAGCATAATCCGAACTATTACGCCATGCCTGTTCTACGGGTCCATGGTCACCAAAAGACCAACTATCTTTAATAGTATAATAGTTGAAAGTAGCAGGATCAACTAAGCCAATATCAGTTAGTAACCTTAAATCACCATTTGAATCAACTGGTAAGATTTCATTCAATCCATCCTTTCGAAGGCGGTTATCAGAAGATTTGTACTCGTCAAAGCTAACATTCTCTCGCACACCTTGCCGTACTATACCTTCTTCAATATCAGTCCACATGGTAGTATTATTACTAGAATAATCTGTACCATACTGACTTTCCCACCAAGATGGTTTTATTTTAAATTCTAACATTTCCCATGGTGCTTTATTTGGTATAGTCGTACCATAGTAGTATTGGAATATAGATTTCCAATGACCACCAATAACCACACCATTGTCGGTTTCAAAGTCTGGTATGTTGTAAGTCAACTCATTATTGATATCAAACGTGCTATTTTCAGTATAGTCAATATTATTGTCATTACACCACTTACTAAAGAATTTAAACTCAATACTTTCGATAAATTCTTTTGTGGCAGAAAGATCCTTGTAGTAAGAAGGTGTGACATCACTAAGGTTAATTATAGACTTACTTTCATTCTTAAATTCGGGACGAATACCATTGTATATTCGCTTTTCAAGCTCAAGAATTAATAAATCACGTCCATCAAGCTTTCCGGTATTAATCTGCTCTTGGGACGAATATGCCAAAAACTTAGAACCATCGTGTCCTATGATGAAGTGCTTGTCACTTAGGTATGTTTCGTCTTTTACAATAGTTGGTTGTTTTGGCCTATCTAAGCCAAACTTCATTGGCGTAGGCGCACAAAACGATGGTTCCATATCTTGGTAATAACGACTTTCGACAATTTCAGAAAGCTCGAATGTCAATGGAATTAATGTGCTGTTTAACGTGGTATCGTCGTTCTCAATACGATAATCAATATCGACCAGACGAAGACCATCATTGGTATAAATGTATAGCTCATTTGAATCAATATCGATATTTAAGAATTCACTCGCAACACCATTATTGTCAAAGTTTACATTGGTATACTTATTGTATGTTGCAAACATATAAGAATACGCGTATGGGTCCGTCTTTCGACGCCCTGAATTTATTGTCTCAACGATGTCATCGAAAATATCTCTAACATTTGCATCAGATATATCATATGATCTGTTGTATTCATCAGCCGCCACTACAAGTGAATTTTTGAAATTATTATAGTATTCTTTTGCACTAATGATGGATTCAATAACATCCGCCTCATCTGACGTATTTGCAAACATCAGCGGTACCATTGGCGCTTCATGCTTCAGTATTGACGTACCCAACGAACCATCTTTTACAGTGTCTCTGAAATTATTGTCAGTAAGTGCAGTACCTTTAAGGAACGGCTGGTTACGAATGATAGAACGAAATTGGTCAAATACTTCTGAATACGCAAAATCAACAATATCATCATTCATTGGGTTATTATTCAAACTCGGATGAACCATTTGTATTTCATCAGAATCGACTGACACTGGGTCATTAGTTGTATAGAATATTTCAACATAATCCCCTTTTACAACTTCGTTACTAATATCAGTGATAACAACATTGCTGACATCGAAATAATACGACGATTTGCCTAAAACATCGCCATTATAAACAACTCTGATCGCATTATCATTTCTCGGAGTATAGGTAAGACCAATCTTAAGATCGTCATCATTATTAATAGTTTTTTCTAGCTTTAAGGTAACGTCAGTATCTGTTGATCTTTCCCACGAATTTCCATAATAAAAGTCTGCAACCGTTTCATTAATAACATGAATCTTCCCCTCATAATAAGAGGTTTTATAAGTATATCCACCAGCGGATGTCTCAGAGAATGATATAAGTACGTCGTTATTCGAAGAATCAGCGTGTGTTGGGCGCACAACCTGAGTACCGTTTTCATCCAAAATCTCAATGGGACTATACTTTTCATACCAGCTACGTACAGTCGTACTACTATCGGTATAGTCAAGACGATACTGGGTATTAGCCTTCAAAATAAGACTTTTCTGTTCACGCCCGTTGATATATACAACAGGTTCGCCAGTTGTATAGTTCTTACCAATAGTGAATTTGATAATATTATTTCTTTCAATATTATTTGGGTTTATGATTTTATAGAAGCCGTTTTTAATGGTATGTTCATTACTACCCACCGTATAAGAATAAACATCCGTCATGGCATTTTCAAACACAATGTCAGACGACTCCTTGAACGCTTTATATTTCAATCCAAAGCCAAGCACAGGATCTTCAATACTAACATTTGATGTACCATATCTAAAGATTTCGCACCCATTGAAAGTACTTTCGGGATACTTGAATTCATCTGAGAATAATGTCGCATCACTATCAGCACTATCATACAAATTGAATTTAATAGGCTGGTTGACATCAAGTTTTCTTTGACATAAAACCCAGTCCTGCTCTATCTCATCCCACTTGAATTCATCAGCTTTATTTGTACCTTCATAGATAGCCACCTTATCCCCATGTGATGCAGTGCTATACGCTATGAAAGCATTCCCATCATATTGATATATGGTATTGTCACCGTGGATAATAACCGTATCATTGAGTTCAATACTTGCTCCACCCATATCAGTATCTAATGTTGTATCAATCGCTTTTACAAAAGCAATATGGTTACCATAGTTGAATAGTTCGATGTTTTTCTGAAAGCAAATGATGGGACGTTGAGCCCTTCTTGATCTCTCTGCATAAAAACGTTCCTGACCAATTACCTTGTTGATCACGTCTTTATGATACCATGAGTTATTACGTGACCATGGATTGTAATCATATGCACCACGTTCCATGGTAATGTATTCAGCGGGAAAGCGTTCGATTACATCATTTGATGTTTCAGTAGTGTTGTAAACCCTATCAATCATAAAGGGTTTATTATTATCAGGGTCAAACTCTATCAATTCAATATAAACACCAACACCCTCTACAATGTATGTCTTTCCATCATTAAGAGTTAAGTGCATACCTGATGAGATTTCAAGCGGTTCATTCGTTTGTATGATACGTACAGTAGCCGCAATTCGTCCATATAAGTCATTGGGATTAGCGTCAACCCTAATCTCAAAACCGCCTTCTGGATACCAGTAATAATCGGAGTAATTGACGAACATATCCATGTCAATTGGAGGCGCAAAAGAAAACTTATTAGAACTGAAGAGCTTGGAATGATCTTGTACCTGCGAACCTGAATTTTCCAGACTCTTAAGTAGATCTTCGTAAAATAATACATCACTCACTTCACGGCTGTCTGTATTACGGATCACAAGCGAAGGCTCTAGTTGATAATTTTCTCGGATTTTACTGATTTCTTCTGCATAATAATCTTTAAGCGGATCATATAAACCACCGATTTTTCGACCAACAAAAAAGGAACGATTTTCAGAATTGTTGTCACTGAACAACGTTTCTGAAGTCGAATCCATGAAGTTTTTAATTTTATTAGTTTGAAAAACCGAGGGTAGGAAATTCTTAATATTTTTATCAGCCATTTATTACTCCGTTATATTGCTATATAATCTATTTATAGCTACAATTTGAGGCTAGTTATTTCTAATTAATTTGGGTTACATTGTTTTCCGTTATGTAGAAAGTCTCACCACTACTGGGATTTCTTACGGTTCTAGGATATCCATATAAGTCTTGAACAGTGATACCAGTACTTTCCCATTCAAGCGATACACTATTATAGCGATATACAATTTGATTTTGCATATCAACAACAAAGTCGTAATTGACACCACCAGTGAAACTTATGTTTTCAAAAGTACTACTCGCTTGTGAGTTCGATGAATAGCCGTATGATGCTGGATCACTAAACATGGATAAATCTACATCAGCGTTAATATCTATTATTATCTCACTCGCCGGATCATAGTTATTCAAATCATTCCACTTGGTTGCTATCATTTTAATAATATTTTGATTTCTCTCAACTTTCACTCTCATGCGTTTTCCAGACCAACCATTACCACCGGATGCATTTGAATATGTCGCAACGTGCGTACTGTAATCAAGAAGTTTATAATCTATACCTCTGAAATTTTTAACGGCTACAATTGGTCCTATATCACCAAATAATCCACCATTATTCACAACAAACGAAAGTGTATAGTTTTGAGAATTCGTCGCATCCCAAAAATGCGCCGCAACAACACCTATACCATCATCATCTCCACCCGGTGATGTCACTGTCACTTCTAATACATATCGATCTAGTTTTTCTGGACTCACGAAGCCAGTATAATAACCAGTATTCGCCGTCTGTTCAATAGCATTTGTACTGGTGTTATAAACCCATGTCGAATACGGATCAGTGTTAGGTGCTAATGCCTTAGTTTCATAATAGGATTGATCGCCAGTGCCACCAGAAGCAAATACACCAAATTGGTTAAATATTTCCTGTTGTGTGGGCTCAGATACCGTTCCCAATGCATTTTGTGCATCAGTTGCACTAGAGTATACCAAGGCCGTAGCTTCTGGCAACTCACCTGTGTTGTTTATATATCCACGTATACGCTCGACATTATACGCTCTTCTATATGAACGGTTATAATTCATGTTGTCCAGTACTGAAAATTCATTGCGATTAACTTTCTGTTCAAACCAGTCTGGATTGTTTATCTCTGACAAAAACCTTGAATAAGAATAAACGTCACCAACATTGGGTTGAAACCGTTCTATCTGAAGGTTTTTTGTATACTGCAAAGGTGAAGTTATTTCTACACTAATAATATCTCCATCATCTACAATTATTTCATTACCATCATGTCTATAATATTGAACTTCCTGAGTGGTTCCATCAAAAAAGACATCCCCTACTACAATACCATTTCTTTTTACTAGACCATTTACATTTCCTAATCCAGCATCATTTATTTGAAAATCAATAGAGGCTCTATTTTCAACACCTATATTTTTAATTGTAATCACTTGGTCTTGATCATTTAAAAAATTAACTATTTCAGCAACCTGCAAACCGTAGGTATAGTTTAGCGATTGCAGTGTGTTACTGGCGTCCCGAATTAAAAATTTATAACTGATATACCCCGGATTGGATAAATTTTGATCGGGAATAGTACTATTATCATAAGAAGGATATTCAGTAACAAAAACTCTAGATTCTGACGCACCAGCAAATATAAATTCTTGATCGCTCATGTTGTTGTATAGAGGGTGATCACCATAAGTAGTTCTTAAAAAACCTACGTTAACTGGACTGCGATTATAGTTTCCTTCAAAATATGCACCGAACTGATTTGCTAATTGGTTAGCAGTTACATAAAATCCATCAGGTCCAGTACCATGATCAGTAACTATAAAAATACCATTTCCCGCTTCTCGATAAGAAATTAAGTTATTAACTGCCTGTGAGGTCATGTATGTCGTTGAAGCATTAGTAAACTTTGTTGAAAACAGCACAACAGCACAATGCTCTTCTAAAAAAGAATAACTAGGGTTTAATGTACTACCAAAATCCGACGATGTTCGTATAACTGGTTCATAGCCAGCAAGTTGACATACTCTTTCAATAGACACAGCGAAGTCGCTACTACGATAGTCTTTTATGTTATATGTTTCTCTACTATTAGAATCACCCAAAAACAATATTTTATTATTTCCCGCAGCAACTTTATCGTTATTACTAATAAAGTTCAGTACGTTATAAAAATATTTAAACGCAGGCTCTACCACCTTTGTTTCTTTTACAGTGATTGTATAATTATTGACATTAGAGTTTAATATTTGAGAGACACCAAGACTGCCATCATATATAGTAAACCTTACATTACCGTCAATATCTTTTATAAATACTTTTCTATAATATGCATGAGTAAGACTTTGTGTATCTGCTTCTATACCCACAGTCCAGTTATTAAGACTTAATCCACTTAGTGACGAGAGATCGAAAACCCGTGCATACCATTTGTTATCTGCGTATCCAGTAAGCTCGTCCGAAGGATGTGTTCTAAATCCATTCTGATCGACAATATTTTTATCCCGCAGATTTGACCCATCACTAATAGCAGCACCTATTGATGCCCGATATTCATTAGCATCATTTTCGATGTATATTTCAAATTCAAGAGTATCCCCACTTTGAATAGTCACCGAATTATAGTTTATGATATCGTATGCATATGAATTACCAGAGGTACTTAAGCAATTAGCAGAAAACCTTAATGCTTCAAAATCTAAGTTTTCGGCAGCGTATGTTGGTGCATATGTATTATAAAATTTTGGAAACCCGCCATCAAATGTAACATTACCACGACCGTCTTGTACCACCGCTATAAATGGATTGGGAGGGTCAAGATCATCATATGCTATATATTCAGCCAATGTAGGCGTAGTACCATCATCTGTTACAATAGTGTCTTGTACATCATTGGATAAGTACACGTTAATAGTCTTTGGTACTTGATATATTCCAGCAGGCGGGTCTAAATAAATATCACCATCATAAGTTATTTGCGTCGGCTGTATAATTAATTGTGTTGTTTGCGAAAACGGAATAGTATAAAGTTGTTCATTATTATCTATAAAACTAAATTGATTGATATTATTATACGCTGTCACATCTATAGTTAACGTATTGATAGGTTCAATCAACTCTATAGCGAATCCATCAGTAAGGTCACGTTGCCATGCATAAGAGTTAGATATACTATCAGAGTCTATAATCGTAAATGCTTCAGCAGAATCATCTGAAAACTCTATATTGTATCCAGAACTCAATCCAGATATAGTAAAGGAAATACTACCTCCCGGCTGTCCCACTCTACTAGGTGTGTATTTGTTGAACACAACCATCAAATAAAGTTGACCAGTATTAGTCTTCCTATAGAAATATATGTTAAATGAATCTTCCTGAATTAATTCAAATGATGGCTGACTTCCAGTACCTGTACCATAATAAAACTCAAAAGGCGTTTCCGTCGTTCCGTATAATTCTTTTATTTGTTGTCCATTTAAATTATAAGCCGGTACATTTACTGACATTATAGAGATATCCTAATATAAAATGTTAAACTGTTGGTATATTCATTAATAATAGTTATTGTTTCATTGGTAGTATTAATGCCGTATGTTGCTACCGCACTAGCATCTATCCACATACCATTGGTTGGACTTCCAGAAGTTGTATCTAAAACTTTTACATCTATTTTTATATCTCGTAAATCAATACCTAGTGTACTAATGTCATCAGTTCCAAAAACATCTGTTTTGTTTATAACTACTGTACCAGATGCCGAAATTACTTCTTCAGATTTATATTCATAACTAGCATTGCGAACTTCATCATACCAAGCAATTTCTCTCCACTCTCCAAAGATTGTTTGTGTATCATCTTTAGTTCGTACTGATATTCTTTTCGATGGTTGATTTAATTCATTATTCCAGTGAGTCATTAACTGGAAACCATTACTGTTTGACGCACTGTCATTTAAAACAGTAATACCAGTCCAGTGATTACTACCATCTGGGTTGTCAGGAGAGTTGTACGCATCTATTGCGGATACACTAGCCGGTAATGAGGATACAGCGGGGTAACTTGAAGTCGTAGGAACAACAATAAGATTATATGTATCATCAATATCAACCGTTATAGTGCCATCAGCTAAATCGGTAAGAGTGGTAGAACCACTTACATCACCATCCAAAGTAATTGTAGGAGCAGGTTTATCACTTATATTATCCCAAATGTGATTATGACTATTGTCCACTACAGTAGTGGTAATGTTTGCGTTGCCCGAGAAATCAGTATTAATAGTTCCTGTAACATCACCAGACAGTGTAACATCAATAGCATTACTCAACGCATCAGCAACCGGATGATAATTATCATGATAAACGCGGTATCCGCCAGAACCATCGGGTACAACATTAACATACATATCTGGATTAGATGTTTTAACAGCACCATCATGTTCTACAATGAGCCTTGGTGACTCACCTTCGGATTTTATCGTAAATAAACGATCACCTGACGATGGATTTGTACCTGCCTTTAGAACTAAGCCGCTATGTGTAACGGTACCATCAGTATTGACACCGAAAGTCAGTCCAGTACCCAGTCCAAGGTTGTTATAAGTTAATTCATCAGGAACGTCTGAGCGTAAGAATTGTTCAGAACTCACACCATCTAGAAGTTCAGAGTTAACCGCAATCGCATTTCCATCCAACTTCCCATCAAGCGCAGTCTGTAGACCATCAATGTTAGAAATGATATGGTTATGACTATCATCCTGTACGGTCAGGGTTATATTAGCATCCGAACTTCCATCAAAAATCACAGAACCAGTAGCATCTCCCAAGAAATTAAATGTTCTTGGAGTTTCTAAGGTAGATGCGGTATTTGCATTTCCTAACAAGTTCCCAGTAAGTGCACCACTTGCTACACGGACTGGTATTTCACCTTCAGCAGTCCCAACATCATATGTTGACGCGGTACCTAATAGTAGCTTGTTACGGGCATCCAGAGCGTCCGTGGCTGTTGATAGATCTGCACCATAAGAACTAGCACCGACATCTTCCAAGCTTAGTATTACGTCGCCAACTTTAGGTGTAGTGTTGTTAACACCACTGACGCTTGTAACCTTATCTGTCTGGTCAAACTTTTCCCATACACTGCCATTGAAAAGCACTATATCACCTATGGACCAATCGTTCTCACCGTCCAGCGTAGTATTCAATGTGGTATTTGTACTAGCATTACTTACTTTATAGTATTCACCTCTTGTACCAACACCAGATTGTAATATAGGAGTATTGTTGACTGCATCCCAAGATCCTTGATAAGAAATACCACCAAAGACTGAATTGGGTAGTTCGGATGTAGGAACTTTGCCATTAGAATCTAAACTTGCATATCCATTTGGTTGACTCTTATTAGCTGAGTCTTCTGGAATATAACCCAACTCATCTTCTTTACCATTGATCTGTGTCTGTAAATCATCTTCACGTGTGGTAGCACGATTTACTTCATTGGTGATTTGTGTCTGTAGATCACTGTCAGTTGTTTGAAGGTCAGAAACAGCAGTGTCAAACTTAGTTTCAATGCGCTGTTCTTCACCAGTGGCACGATTCACTTCATTAGTGATTTGTGACTGTAAATTACTATCTATTGTCTGTAAATCAGATACAGCAGTATCAAACTTAGTCTCTATACGCTGTTCTTCACCAGTAGCACGTGTAACCTCATTGGTTAATGCGGTGTCTATATTGTTTTCGCGAGTCGTTGCACGATTCACTTCATTAGTGATTTGTGTTTGTAAATCATCTTCACGTGTAGTTGCACGATTTACTTCATTAGTGATTTGTGTTTGTAGATCACTATCTGTCGATTGAAGATCTGATACAGCCGTATCAAATTTAGTTTCAATGCGTTGTTCTTCACCAGTGGCACGGTTCACTTCATCCGTGATTTGTGTCTGTAAATCACTATCTGTTGATTGAAGATCGGATACAGCAGTATCAAACTTAGTTTCAATGCGTTGTTCTTCACTAGTAGCGCGGGTAATCTCAGCATTAAGATTGTTCTCTATAGTATTTTCGCGATTAGTCGCACGGGTGATTTCATTATCTATCTTCTGGTCAAGTGTCTGATAATTCTGTTCTATTACAGCAGTGAGATCGTCGTCTAAAGTCTGAATTTCAACATCAACATAGTTTTTGTTTGCCGAATCACTAGCAACCACAGGATCAGGTTGGTCAGTGATGAGAATATTATTTGTTGACCATTTAGATTTTGCGAAATCATAGTAAAAGCGTGACGCAATTGCGCCATTAGCTTCTATTTCAATGCCAGATCTTCCAGCATTGATACCATTTTTGTTTAAGGTGATCGTGTTGTCTTCGACCTCAAGGTCTGTACTCTGTACATTTGTAATGCTACCGTTAATAACCAATTCAGCATTGATTTCAACAGTTTGATCATAATCACCACTCAATGATCCATTTCTAGTAACGCGAATAGCAGGAACTTCATTCGAATTAAATTCACCACCAACCACAACATCTATGGTGTTTTCTGCACTACGGTATAGACCTGTATCCAAGTCATTGGCAAAGGTATAACTAGGACGTATGTAGCTACCGTCAGCATTTTGTATTTTATGCCCATCTTCTATTACTACATCACCATGGAGAACACCACCATTTTTGCTGTAAAAAGAACTAGTACCATCATCATTGGTGTTGAAGATCAACATATCGTTATGCGTACCTAGTTCCCATGAATTGGTTTCGGTGTTATAACGCATAGTCGCTTCCATGACATCAGGGCGTTGCGATGTGTCCCCTGAAGGTACTTTCAAGCCACCTACACCATGTACATGTACGTTGTTGCCTTGCAAGTAGTAATAATCTTTAAAATATAGTCGCTTTGCCATAAAAATAGTCCTGTTTTATTTTTATTTATTCTTGTTGGTATGAAAATTTTGACGCTGAACATTGATGATGCTATAGCGATAATCATCAATCATATGTGTTTTAGTATAAGGCATGGCTTCTTTTATCTTTCTCACACGAATCATTGCATTAGGCTTTGAGAACGAAACCAACACATTGACTTCAAGGGCATTCGAAAGATCGTAAGCCTTCATAGGGTCAATAATAGTCACCTTAAACACTGATAAGTTTAAATATTTTTTAAAATATTCCATCAATGATGAATCTTCGAACATACAGTCGTATACGCCAATGTTTACAAATTCCTCACCTTCATTTTCTTCAAGTATTTTCTTTAAGTTTGCTTTGATATCATCAACTTCCTCAATACGCACAGCTTCGGCGTTATATGGTAGTGATGATTTTGGTTTATTGTGGTAAAATAAAATCATTATGTTCTCCTATAATGTACACGTACAGTGTTATTTATCCTTGAAAATGCCTGAAGAATTTGCTATAATAGTGTTTTATGATAACGAGGAAGTTAATTTGAAAAAACGTCTTGTAGTTTGTGATGTTGATGAAACGCTAGTTGAGTGGCAATACTCGTTAAGGGGCAATTCATGCTTTGAGCGTACTGGCGCGACAGAGCTTCTAGAGTTTATCACCAATGAATTAGATGCTGATATTGTTTTATTTAGTACCGCAAATGTGAATTATGTCAGAAAAGTTCGTAGAGAGATGTTCTCGGACATTGATATTGTTGGATGCTATGGATCGGAAAGTACTACCTTGTATGAAGGTAATGTTGTTAAAGATATTTCTATATTTACAGACAAATATGATATTGAAAATATTGTTCTAGTAGACGATAAGAAAAGAAATGCTAGGCTCTATCCTAAAAACTTTGTAAGAGTAGCACCACCAATGAAAAATGAGGGGTTTGATTCTGAGCTTTTAAGGGTACAACGTAGACTTCAACGGTTTTTCGACAGGCAAGAAAAAAGACTCTCCGAAGAGAGTCTTTAATTTTTGTGTTACATCCGTAACCTTCTTTCGGCTCAAGCCTATTAGATAAACTTGATAGAACCAGCAGGGATATCGATCTTAGATACATAATCCGCTGCGTTACCGAAGGAACTAGCGCTGTTGCTAAGCTCAACATAAGCATAACGGCTCATGAAGCCAACAACGTTTTCGAAGGTGTTCGGATCGGTGATCACAGGAGTTGCAGTTAGAGGAACGTATGGGCAGTAGAATGCACCAGCGTCGAACTCGTTCTGACCCTTGTAACCGATTAGTACCGGAGTACCTTCGTCGGCATAGGTATCAACATACACTTTCATAGTGTTGTTTAGAGTACCAACTAGTTTCTGGTTGTCTGGATCGTCAAAGGTTGCTTCAGTAGTACGTGCGAAACCAGAAGTGGTTGCAGACTGAAGAATAGTCAGTGCCATCGGATCAACAACAGCCCAGTTTGCACGACCACGGCGGGTACGCTGTGCAATAAGGTTTGCTTGCTGGTTGATTAGAGTGGTCAATACTGCGTGACGATCACCAACGAAAGTCGGGGAACCAGTGAAGCTATCTTCCTGACTCATGTCATAGATAGCACCAGTACGGGCTAGGTTACGTAGACGACCTAATAGTTCTTGGTCAATCTCAGTAGTAACTTCCTGTGCTAGACCAGCCATGATTTCAGACTCGATATCTACACCGAACTGGCTCTCAGCATCTTGAGCAGCTTCAACAGTCCAGCGAGAGCTTAGACGACGTGTCTTTGCTTCGGCAGTCTGCTTTACGATGTTAACTGCGATTTTCTTACCCGGCTGACCTTCTAGAGTTGCAGTAGAAGCAGCGGCAGGGTTGTTTGCATCGTCGTTACCAGAGTAAGCACGTGCAACATCAAACGGGGATAGTGCTTCAGTACCAGCATTTACTTCAGAAGAATTCTGGGAGTAAACATAACGCATAGTATGAATCTGAGCAACCGGACCCGGAAGAGGCTGTACACCCATAATTTCGTTTGCAATAACGTTCGGCATAACACGACGTAGCATAGGTAGGATTACCTTGTTTAGAGTCGCAACGTTACCAGAACTGGTTGCACCGAAAGATGCAGATTCGTTCATCATGAACTTACGAGTGTTCTCAAGAACCATCTCGAAGTTTTCACGTTTTTTGTTTTCAAGACCTTCGCATAGACCAGTTTTAACTTGGTTCCACGCTTGTCCTTCAAATAGATTAGTAGCCATTTTAATTTTCTCCTATTGATAAATTATTATTTTTTACTTTTAATGCCTGCGTGAGATATAATCTTAGAAATCTCATCGGCGTATTCATCATTTGCGATTTCTGGTTTACCATTCTGTCTACTTTCGGAAACAGGCTTTTTATATTTTTTACGGTTACCATTATTTTCGCTCAATTTTTTACGACCATTTGGTTCACTACTTCCTGCCTTTTTAGTGTTAGAACTGTTACGATCCATCACACTTGGTAGATAACGCTCGAAAGCTTCATCTAGTTTTTCAGCCTCAACTCCTTCTAAAAGCTTAGACATAATCCTTTTTTGAGTAGGAGCCAGCGGACGTACAAGTTTGTCGATCTTAGCTTCACGCATGGAACTCTCACGAGTTTCCTTTAGCTCATGTCTAGTTTTATTTATAGTTTGGGCTTGTTCTTTAACAATTTTCTGCAATTTTTCTGCATTTTTCTCACTTTCTTCCAATTTACTCAAAATCTTAGAGATTTCGGTGTTTTCAGACATGTGAGAATAGTAGAACTCACTTGCAAAAGCTTCGAATAGCTTTCTACCAAATGTGTTCTGTTTAGCAACTTGAATATCTTCTTTCAATGATGCAAGTTCACTTGATAGAGTTTCATTAACGATTGACTCAGCGGATTTGCTTGCTCTCTGTATGAAGACATTCTTCGCTTCATTAAGCTTGCGGTTATATTCCTTCTCAAGCTCAACTCGACGTTCCTGAAGCTCTTTACGATCTTCTTGGAATTCACTAATTTCTTCAGTTAGCTGTCTAACCATAAGGTTTTCTAGCTTATCAATAGATTCATTGAAATGCTTACGATCTTCACTGAACTCAGTAATCTCTTCCTTTAGAACATCTTTTACAAGATGGTTAAGCGCTTTCTCTTTACTTTCAGCCAACTTTTTAGTACGCATCTGTTCTTTCAGAAGCTTCATACGCTCTTTCGCGACACTTTCTTCAAGTTGTTTGCGCTCTTCATTGAACTCAGTAAGTTCAGACTTCAGGGTTTCCATAACGAAGTTTTCAAATACTTCAACACGTTGGTTGACCTTTTCTTCGTGACTTTCCTTCAGAGCTTTTGCCTTCTTAAGATTCTTAAGAAGTACTTTTTTACCCTCATGAAGTTTTTGACGATCTTCATTGAACTCAGTAAGTTCTTTCTCTAGAGATTCATTCACGATAGTTTCAGCAGCAAGTAACATAGCGTCCATGTCTTTCTTGTACTGTTCGCGATATTCTTCACGAACCTGCTCAACTGCATGTTGCTTATTCTCTTCCTTAACAGCTTCCCATGCCTCTAGAACTTCGTCACGTAGGTCATCACTTAAGCCCATAGAGCTTAGTAGATTGTTAATACCTTTACTCATTTTTAATTCTCCTATTAATTATTTTTTATTCAACTCACTAATAAACTTCTTCATCTGATGCGCGAAGTGTCTATCAGCAGCCTTGCTACCTGTATTTACATGTCTAGCAGTTTCAACTATTTTTTGACCACCGTTCATGTTCATCAGGCTTTCGTAAATCGCTTTAGGATACGCTTCTGGTGCTGAAGGGTTGGCAACGATGTCAACGGTTATAATTTCAAAATCAGAAACATTACCAGTATGATCCAAGTTACCAGAACCACGAGAACTTACGCCTAGCTTGACACCAGACTCCAAAAGTGATCCAATGACCTTACCCATTGGTGTTGGTAGAATCTTCAACTTTCCATGTCCATCGCTACCATTCATCCACATGTTTTCAATTACATGACTAACACGATCAAGATTTATAGTCAGTGTATCTGGATGATCCACCTCGCCTAATACTGAAAATCCCTTGCTAATACGATGATTAATATCATCTACTGCACTTCTTATCTCAGACGAAGGGTATATGCGACCATTGTGATTCTTTACATCACCTTGGATGAAAATACCATTTAGATAAAATGATTTTTCACCATCAGCTCTAGCCTCGCTTTCTTCAAGGCGTAGATTTGCTTGTGAGAATCCTAGATCTTCGCTTAATATTTGGTTTTGACGCATAAATCGTCGTTCCTTACGGTTTTATTAATTGTTTTCTTCGTCTTCGATATTTTCAATATCTGCATCAATATTGTCTTCTACGGCATCTAGATCTTCATCACCTTCAAGATCTTCTTCACCAGATTCTTCTGATTCTTCACCTTCAAGGTCTTCATCACCTTCAAGATCTTCTTCACCAGATTCTTCTGATTCTTCACCTGCCATGTATTCTTCGAATTCACGCTTTAGTTCTTCAAGCTCGTCTTCGACATTTTCAACACGATCTTCAACGTCTTCGATAGCATCTTCACCTGACTCAAGATCATCAACAGCATCTTCAACGCCTTCGTCGTCGTAAATTTCTTCACCATCAACTTCGGCTTCCATGTTTTCTAAATCTTCTGATTGATCTTCAAGCTCGTCTTCAAGTTCGGCAGAAAGAACGTCATCTTCGGAAAGATCAGATTCCATAATACCTTCATGAATTTCACGAGACTTTTGAATAATATACTCACGCATCTTTTCACGCGCAGCTTCAGTGTTTTCTTCTTTTATCTGAGCAAATACATCTTGCATTGTTACTTTAGACATAATTTTAAATCTCCTAAATCTCAAAGTGGTTCAATAATGTCGTATATTATTTATATGAACAAAAAAATACGCACTGAAAAGTGCGTATTTTTAATATTTCGAGACTAATTTCAGAGGGAATTAAAAGCCAGCTCCACCACCCCCTTCATCAGGGGAGTACATCACTTGATAAAGCTTTTGGTCCTTTAATCTTTCCAATTTTTTCTTTTCACGTATTCGGCGCATTTTTAATAAATGCGCCATAGTTAGCCTAGTGGCCCTACGAGATTTTATTCTTCCTTCAGGATTAGTCGATTCTGTTAAATCATTCAGTTTCATTACGTATTTTCCTCTTCATCCCCAAAGTCCATATCGATATCAAGATCCTCTTCGTTGTTGGCTTCTTCATCAGCCGCCAACTCTTCCTGTTCAAGCTCTTCAATGTCTTCGTCATTAGGCACGTTAATATCACCTTCAGATGCATTAGCTTTAGATAGAGCAACCTCGAACCCTTTTTCTTCTTTCCACAGACTTTCATTTTGCTTGATTTCAGCATCACTAAGTCCCATGAATCTCTTCATGATAAAACGCTTAGACATATAAGGAACATCAGCAACACTTTGGAAGACGGCCATCTGAGCAGTATCCAATTCAATCTGACGATATTCACTAAAGCTTTGCGGTTCAATAAATTTAATATCAAAATCCCCTGAACTGATTTCCACTTCTTGATTTTTAACAAAAAGCTTAAATTCACGGTTCAGTGTCTTGATTACTTGCTTCTGAAGTCTTTCACAGTACTTTGAGAATTTAAATTCTTCCATATATGCAGTACCTGTTTTCCCATCGTTATACTGATATGTTTCACCATTCTCAGTAAGATAGGACATGTATGCTATAGGAACTCTCAGACCACGAATCATACGAGATGTAAAGAACTTCAAGTCTTCAATACTACCCGTTGAGTTTTTAGTAAACACCCCATTTCCAATAGGAAAGGTATGGTTATCTGTAAATCTTTCATAACCATCTATTGTCAGCGTACCAGTATCCATAGTTCCGATAGGTTCTTTCTTTGTGAGAGTTTTGTATTCCACCACATCGCCTTCGCGTTCTAACTGGTTTTGGTAATAATCTTTAAAGCGATACGGTTTGCCGAATTCCTCAAAGAATCCGTCAAACATTTCTTCAGTATTCATCCATTCGTCAGTGCGTTCAACATGATACATCAACTTGTTATTCTCAAACTTTTCATGTAACACAAAAAACTCATCGCCGTCTTCTATATCCTCGGCCTTTACATATCCCTTCCCTTTTACTGGGAACTCATGATCAGGTGTACAAATAACACTTTCACCATCACTGAAATGAAGTTTAATCACATCAGTATTTTCACGAGTAATACCCGCCCATGTGATCATAGCTGGACATATAACACCAGTGACTTTATCCACAGTGTAGGTCATTAACATCTCGCCATTCTCATAGCGTTTAATGATGTTCTTTAGGGTATCTGTCGTACCATCTATCAAACGTATATCAGTGCCTAAGGATAAACATTCACCCCCCGGTAAGACTTCTACTGATGAACCCCTGCCATCAGGGCCTTGGGCGAAAAAGAAATCTTCTGTAATGGACATGGGATTATACGTAGTGTCCATAATAGTTTCACCATTGTTGTAATCTACTACGGGTTGACGTTTTTGACGAAAAGTATCTGCTACTTGGTTAACGTACTCGTTTGCTTTTTTAGGCGACATACCACCCGTGTCAATTTTGAACATCAACCTCTCAGGAGAGCGCTGAACGCGGTAGATAATAATAGCGTCTTCTAACAACTCTTTTTGTTTAAAAGGTTTAAAGACTGAATCCAAAACACTACGACCGAATGGCCAAAGATTATCCATACCAGTTGACTTAGTAATATGTACAACATGACTAGAGGCCACAGGATATTCACGATCCACATCATTATCAGATCCATGATTGTTAGTATATGATTCATTACCGAAGCCTGTGAAACTTTGTGAACTAGTCATGCGACTAGCCCTAACACCACCTGCTAGTGGTATGTTCATCAATAACTTAGAATCGTCTGTCGCAACCAAGTTAGTGAGGTTCAGAGAAAGGTTTTTGATAAAATAATATTCAGGTTCTTTACCCTCTTCTTCATTCACCAACACCTTTGCAACATTATAGATGTCAGTCCAATATAGCTTAAATGTTTCTGGATCACGGATCATTATTTGATCACCATACTTGATCACATTTCGGAATATATCGAAGAGTCTAGAAGAGAATTCATTAATTCGAACCCATCGTTTAAGTGATTCTCGCAATACAGCCACGTCAGAGTTAGATATCTCGTCACTAACCTGTAAATCAAATGGCATATCATCATATTCACTATTCAACGTACAGAATTCAGCTATTGTGTCTAGCGCTAGGTTGATATCTACATCATAGTCCATATGATCGTACTGCATATAGCGAGCAATACGGTCATACGAGCCTTGATAAAATTGAGGCAACCATGATTTATTATTATTTAATTTTGAACCATCGTTAATTCCCGTGGAATTATCTTGCTGTCTTGCTTTTATTTTTATAGTATTGTATCTACTTTTCCAACTCATACGTATTCCTATATAATTATTATTATTTTTATTTATGAACTAACAGATCCACGATTTCTATTCAAAGCATCTTTCACTTCAGTCAACTTACCCACAGTACCATCATTCCCGTTTTTCATTTCAGAAATGAGTCTATCAAGTAATGTGTTTGTTCTATCTGTATGATCCAATAATACATTTATTACATTAACATCGCTACTTTCATTGTCAAGCCTTGTTACATTATCGTTCGCGATAGTGTTAGGTATGCCTTGGTCATTTAAGGTTACGTTTTTATTTTGTCTAGCACGTTGTTCACGTTCTTGCTCTTGTCGTGCTTCGCGTTCCTCGGCTTCTCTTCGTACCTCTTCGACTGTATTTCCAGATTTTGATTCAGTGCCTCCTGTGTCGCTGGTTGGTTCTTTCTTACCATTCTTTCGACTATCGCGTTCGTGTTGGAATCTTCCTTGTACTAACATAGCCGCCGATCCTGAACGTAATTTCTTTTCAGTATCAGCATAAAACTGTTCTCTCTGATCGTCTGACATATCCGATAAAGCTTTGTCCAAAGCGTCGCGATAATCAGAACGGACACTACTTGATAAAACACCTTTCATTTGTTCTGAACTCAAATACATCAACATATCTTTAGCAACACGAGATACATTACCATCTTTGCTATACGATTCTTTTAGAAGCTCTTCGGCACTCATACCATATTCTGCAAAACGTTTTCGGTTCTCAGCAAAGCTTTGAGTGGAAACTCTACCACGACCACGTGTAACACCTTCTACATTGCCTGTGGTTAGGCCAGATTTAGTCAATTCACCAAATAACGCTTGACGTACTGCTTTCGCATTAGAGCCCAAATCTCGTGATGATAGGGCTTCCTCTGCTCGTTCCTCTCGTGTCTTCTTATCTCCACCGGCTAGACGCACTAAGTCCTCTACACCACGTGCTATAGCTGGTAAGTTGTTTTTTATAGTATGTGCGGTTGCCACAGCACCTAAAGCGCCTTTCTCCACCATATCATTTGCTTCAATCATTGCTTTATAGCCCATTTCCATTGCGGCACGTGATGCGTCACTGTCTGCAACATTTGCTATCATGTATTCTAGTGAAGCTTCTGCTTGCTGTTTAGTAACACGCGCCTGTTGAGCTAACATGGCCTCTTCTGTAGACTTTTCATTGACAAAACCACCTCTCTTTAACATTTCCTCATACTGTTCACGATCACTAGGTAAGCGCTCATTTGCAGCTAGAAATGATGAAATAAGCTGTCCCATGCGGTCATCTCTTTGTGAAAGGGCGCGTAAGTTAGTTAAGGTCTCATCTGTCATCTTGCCTTGTGCATCTTGGAATTTTTCAATGATGCTGTATATTAAATCAGACGATTGCTGAACTGACATTTCATCAGCATTACGTGTCAGATTAACCATTTCAGCCATTAACGCATTGCCTTCAGGTATATGCCCCATGAGTGTTGCCAGCTCTTTATAAGTATCACTTGCTGCAATTCCAGCACCTGTGACATCTGTCATACCTCCTATGATCGCTTTTTCTAGTGGACTACCTTGACCAAAAACAGCTTTTACTAATTGTATAGTTGATTCAGTTTGTTTACGCTGATCGGTATCTTCGATATCTGAAAGGAAAAGAGAGATATTAGGATCTTTAGAAATATCTTCCATTAAAGATTTTATCTTTTCAATACTTTGACCTGTCATCTCAGCAAACATGCGACTGTGTTTAACGAACGTTCTTATACCTTTCACACGTTCTTCGCTGTTTAATCGTTCATAATCACCCATGCGCTTTAATGATTTAAGATATTCTTTAGAGAATTCTGCAATGTCATTTTGTGACATCATCACTCGGTTCACGAATGCACCTGACTGTTGAGCATTTTCCATCACATCACTAATAGTTTGCATATATCCTTCAAAGCCCATCTCATTGACTATAGCAATATTATCTTTCATTGCATCAACGCCAGCTTCGAAGGTTAGACCGGCTTCTGCTATCATTTTACGGACCATGATGCCATCCATACGGGTATTTTCTACACTAGCACGAGCAAATGATATACCTCTATCAAGCATGTCTTTATATTCTTGATATGATTCAGAAATCATTGTAGCAAGATCAAATGCTGCGCCCATAGCGGTTATAGCGGCAGCTATTTTAGTCCCCACAAATGGTATCTTCTTGATAACACCTAGAATCGCAGCACCAAACTTTTTAATTTTTCCAACAAAAAGTCCAATAGCCTCAATCATTTTTCTAACACGACCAGTAAATCTTTTACCTACATGCTTTGATTCTGTAATCTCATTCATCGCACCAAGACCACGGCGTGTACGACGTGAATCACGCTCATCGTTCATTTGATTTAGAAAAGCAGTAATTGAATTGTCCGTTGCAGCATCTGATTGTCTCGATACGTTTTGTGAGGATGTTATCACAGTATTGACATTTGAACGACCTGTGATTTTGTTTCGTTCTTCAATTGAAGAGGTAATATTACCACTCATATTGTTCATCAATGCATATATATCACGCAGTCTGCGGTTAACATCGCTTAAATGATTCTCTGTTTCAGTCAAGTCAACATCATTAACAGAAGATGATGAGGCATTGCCTGAGACAGGCTTCTTTGCCGCTTTATTAGTGTCTTCAGCGAGTTTATTACTCTTTTTAACTTCTTTAACTAAGGCTTCATTGGTTTTATTAGAATCCTTAATTTCTTTAGATATGGTGCGTATCTCTTTAAGTATATCTTTTTGGTCTTTTTCACCCTTAGTTGCTGTCTGAGCGATTTTACCTAACAACTTCAGCATCTTATCATTTTGTTTTCTAGACTCAGTATTGTCCTTTCTAAGATCGTTAGCTATACGCTTTATAGTCTCTTCAGTTGCCCATTTAGGCATGTTATTGTCGAAATACGCACCGCCTAAAATTATTTCTTCGCTCATAAAAGCCCCAGATTATACTTTGATAAATAATACACTACAGTTATTTATCAATTGATATAGAGGATAGGTGAAAATATATGTCTAGTCTAAAAAAATATTATAGAAAACCAAAATTGTACATTGAACTTCCATCAGGAATGCATTTTTACCCTGAAGGCTTCATTAACGTGGACGGTATAAGCGCAAACAACGAGGTTGGTATTATGCCGATGACTACTATGAACGACCTAATGCTTAAGAACCCAGAATCCCTAATCAATGGTAGTGCAATCGAAAACCTTATAAAGGACTCAACTACATTAAGCGACGTAAACGTTAAAAAGATGATTAAATCTGATGTCGATAGCTTACTGGTTGCGATTAAGATAGCCAGTGAAGGTTCTATAGATGAAACAGAACTGACATGCCCTAACCCAGAATGCAAACATGAACAAACGTATGCGCGAGATCTGAAAGCGGTTCTGGCTGACGTTAAGCCACATGACAGTGAGTATACCGTAACCCATGAAAACATTGCAGGATTAACAGTATATTTACGTCCAGCATCATTTCAAGATGCTCTGACACTAGATGCTCATTCATTCGAAGAGCAGAAAAAAATATCTCAAATTCGCAAAGACCTTAATAAAATGGTCAACGAAAAGGAAATAGAAGAAGAAGATGAGGTAAAATTTTTATCATCCATCCATGAGATATTCCGCGATTTAACTATCAATACCATGGATGTTTATGCAAACTGCATCGAAAAGGTAGTAACTGATGAAGGTGAGGTAGTTGATGACCACGATGAGATACTTGAGTGGTTAAGACAGTTAGACAATTCATCATTCGAGACTATACGTGATAAGCTAGGTGAAATAAATTCTCGCGGTGTGCGCAATGAAGAAACAATCAAATGTGTAGAATGTGAATATGAATGGACACAACCGTTTGATACAAACCCAACTGATTTTTTCGGAACTGGCTCCTGATAGCGGAGCCTAAAAACGTTATCGACATGCTCAATAACTATAATCATCTTGAGGATGCATACACTAAGAAAATTACCAATGCGGTGGTTTATAGTGGTGGTGGTGTAACTTACGAAGAAGCATGGTGTATGTCGTTTAAACAACTAGAAACGTTAGACAAGACTGTTCAAGACAAGATTGAGCTAATGACTAAAATAAGCAAGATGTCTCTTTTTTAAGAGACATCTTTAACATATACTGCGTCGTACCCTGAACAACCTGAACGAAGTAGAGACCTTTTATATATCCCATCCATTTCTTTGTCAAACAATAATGGGATAGATAGTATATGCTCATGAATACGATGACTAGGGTATTCGGGCTTTGAATGTTCAATACTTTCTTTCAGTCTGTCAATTTGTTCACGATTCATGACATAAAGAAATTCTTTGTCTTTGTAAACGGTCTTCATTATGAATGAACCTTTATATTTTTCTTTCATTTCATTAGATAATATATAAGTACATGTCATTACGTCAACTACTAATATATGTTCGCTATTTTCAAACTTATGTATCAAATCTTTTAAATAATTAAGAATATTATTAAAATCACGAGATTGTTTTTCACGTATAACTACTGAAGGTTGGTGCATGCCGTTAAATGGTACCATGTAAAAACGTTTACCATTTAAAAAATCAACCATGCCCGTATCACATGCGTTTCGGAAAAAGTCATATTCTTTGTTTTGCATATTGTAATACGAATATACCTTACACAAAATAACGAACATAACCCGTTTTAAAGATTCTTTATTATTGATGATATGCAATATATCAAACGTTGATTCACCGGACGTTTTTAATCTACTTTTAATTTTTTCATCCATAGTGTCGTAATCACATCCAGTTATATTCTTCATCTCTTCCTTGAGATCTTTATATTCCGCGAAAGGACCAGTAATGCCCGTTGAAGTATCAATATATAATTTGTCTTTACCACATATATTAGCCACACCATCATAATTTTCTAAATTATTAACAAAGAATTCAAAATCTTCAATTGTCAAATATATGGAAGGTGTAATCATTATCATACCTATCTTATTATACATAGGATCTTCCCAATCTTCGAATGAAACTTCCACATGATATGTACTCTCAGTATACGAATTGATAATAAACTCAGCCAGTTGTATATATTCATGAATATTCCGTGGCTTGTACACAGACACTGTAATACCAGTATCGTACTTCATCACATATTTTATATCATTAAAATCATCCATTGTAATATTCCTCATAGTAGTCTCGATACTTCTGTAATGTTTTGGGCCTTACGGTTTCGCCATCGTTTAAACGCCTGCGAACACGTGACATGAAGCTTTTAATATTATTTGGAACCTTCTTAGTGCTTGTTTTCGTCTTTACTATTTCGTCCATTGAGTGATGTTTGATTTTAGCCTTCGTGAAAACGCTTTTGAGAAACACAGCAGTACGTTTATCCATTACATATAGGTTTACATCCTTTTCATTATTAACATCACGTATAGCCCCTCTAGAAGCGAACTGATAAGCTGTTAATACATTACGTGCAAAGTCTATATCATGTCTCTTCATTCCAAACTTGGATAGTAGCTTAACCGTTGCACTAGTAGCATTGAGACTAGGCATGAATACCATTTCAGTATACGTCTTATATTTGTTGATACCATGTGTCGAGGCTGCTAGTGTACCACCTTTAATTGTATTTCGAAAATTTATATTCGCATTGTAAAGGAACTTCTCATTGCCTATAAGGGCTTTGATATTTTCATACACTAATTCCTCTACCGTTTTTTTCTTGTTTATCCTTGTCTTTCTCAGCGTTGTACTCCAATTCATATCAAAAAAGTAATGAATCGTTATTTTTTCAGTATTTGCATGCTCAGTCATATCTGGAATATAATAATATGGCTTTAATTCACATCCTAAACACTTAAGCAGTTTATAAGTCACTGTTTTTTCAAAGAATGAACATAAAACCAATATTGACTTGAACTTGTATAGTATCTCCAATCGCAATATCGAAATTGCATAGAATTTGGTAAATTTCTTTCCGTTATCGTCTAATTCGGAATTATTAAAATATTCAAGACTTTCCTCAGACACCAACGTATCATACTTGTCATCTAGAATATGCTTAGATAGCTTATTGTATACCTTATTATTTAAAAAGGAATCTCTGATAATCCCAGCGTTATGATTTAAACCAAACATAGGTTTCTTGAAGCTTATGTTATAAAATCCGTTATCATGTGTTTTTTCAAATTCCAATGTATCTTCAAGGATGCTTTTAGTATACTTAGTGACATTAATCTCATGTTCTTCAAAGATTGGCATCTCTTCGTCTAAAATTAGGTTCCAGTCTGAAACATTAATAGATTTATTGAGCATTAGAAAAAAAGCAGCATGGGTTGTTATCAGTATTCTGACCGTATTATTATCCTCAATGCAGTGCTTCAACTGTTTAGATGGTCGATCATTCGTATTCTGATGAATGACCATAGCATCCTCTTCTGGCTCTATATTTGTATCGAATGAATATACCAAACGGGCATACAATTCGTCACAAAGTTCTCTATTAGGTGCAACAATTATATATTTTTCGTCACCATTGGCTATCTTATCTATTACATGTTCAGATTTTCCACTCCCTGTTAATGAGCTAAGGTATTGAATCGGCTTACGTTTTCCTGTCATATCACCTCTGTTTTTATTTTTATGTCAGTATTATTATTGATAATGAATTTATCACTGATCTGGGATTTGTCAACAAAACTCTAACCTAAAAAGTCTAACCTATTTCTTATTATTTCTATATAAAGAAAAAGTAAGAGTTTTAGTTATAGATAGAGATATATTTAAGTAATAGAAATATCATTATCATGATATTTCATATCTGTATGGAATGGAATGACATACAGATAATAATACTATAGATTCATATAGATAAATATTCGCAAGACATGTCTTGCGATGAATTTCTAACGAAATTCAATTGACATCTAGCGATTAACCATTATACTCCTTATATAAAAGGAATAGATATGAAACCGAGTAGAATACGTAAGATACATAGTGCACTTCGGCGTGTACTAAAGACCGAAGGCATTAAACTAGACAACAACAGTGTTAGTAAAGAAGTCACTTTACGAGATTACCCATATCGAATTGAAGTAAACCACACACCAAGAAGTACAAATGTAGACAAAGAATTACAATCTATTAAATCCAAACTATATTCCAAGCACTCCGAAATCAATGATATCATCACTTACTGCATGGAACAGTACGAAGGTATTGATGTAGGTGAGATCATAATTTTACTTCAAGATATTGATTCATATAATAAAAAGATAAAAACCATACGGAAAGAAATTACTGAGTATATAGAACGTGCTTCTATAGAAAATGAATTGAGTGACTTTGAAAATGTTATTGACTACCCTGATGTTTTCCCACTTGCCCGTAAACGTAAACGTAAAATAGTTGCTCATCTAGGCGAGACCAATTCAGGAAAAACATTTCAAGCTCTGAGTGAACTAGCCAACCAGTTTAACACCGCATACCTAGCCCCTCTGCGATTACTTGCACTAGAGAATTACGATTACCTCAACGGCAATGGTATACCAACGAGTCTAATTACAGGCGAAGAGCGTAGATATGTAGAAAACAATCAATGCGTATCATCAACGGTAGAATGTTTTAATTTTAATAATCACTATGATCTCATTATCATTGATGAGATACAAATGATCGATGATCCTGATAGGGGTTGGGCGTTCATACAAGCACTAGTAGGAGCTAATGCGGATACTATTATTGTTACTGGACCTAGAGAATATGATGAGCGTCTTAAAGTATTATCTGAATATCTAGGGGATGATCTAGAAATTAAATACTTTGATCGTAAATCTGAATTACAGATGGATAGTAAACATACTGATATCAGAAAAATAAAAAAGAATACCGCATTGGTCACCTTTTCCAGAAGAGATATTTTTAATATCAAGAAACAATTACCTAAAGGTACAAAGGCATCATTGATATATGGTGCACTAGGATCGGATGTAAGAAAACTTCAGGCACAGCGATATATTGATGGTGAAACAGACGTATTGATAACAACAGATGCCATAGGCATGGGATTGAATCTTCCTATTGAGCGTATATTGTTTACCACCCATGAAAAATACAACGGTACCTCACACACCGTTCTAGGGGACATGCTCACAAAGCAAATCTCAGGACGTGCAGGGCGCTTTGGAATATACGATGTAGGTTATGTCGGGGCAACTAATAAAGACACGCTACAGTATGTCAGAGATGCCATGAAGGCAAAATTAAACGTATGTGTCGATAAATTCAAGGTACAGCCCACTGATGATTACATTCATAGCCTTATGAAAACATATAATCTTAGTACTATTCTTTCTGATTGGTCTGAAAATACCCGTTTCCCTGAAGACTCTATGTTTGTACATGGCGATATGGAAAATAAAATCCTGATTGCTAAATTCTTAGAAAAGGTATATCCAAACCAAGTTAAGGAATATCATCGACTAATCAACTGCCCTATTGATGTACAGAAGGATATAGTAGTTTTCAAGAAGTTTACAAAGCAGCTTCTTGAGTATAGAGATCTTCAAACACCTATGTGTGACCCAAAATCTCTATCAGTAAGTGACCTTGAATTCAAAGTTAAGGAAATGCTTATCTTCTTATGGTTCTTGAACCAATACCCAGATGTTTGTATAGATTTTGATACTGAAGAAGAAAGAGCCAAAGATATGCTCACTAAAATAAACACTACGTTGAACCAACGTCTAAGCAAATGATGATATGACGTTGAGCGCTTTGGATATTGCAATATATTTATTGGTATATTCTTTACCAAAATCAGCGCTCAAACATCGTGTTTGTTTGGATGTCCAAACAGGCTCTGGTTGATTTGCTTTAAGGAAATTCAACAATTGGGAACGACACGACGTATACAGTGCAGACCTCTTTTTTATAGTGAGAAGTCTACATGCATAGTATAAATCATTACCTGAAAGTTGAAGCATGCGTTCCAGTTCTGATTCTGATTTCAATTTAGAGAAATCAAAACCAAACCGCTTCATGAATGTCAACTTTCGATAGTGTGTGATGAAAAAACTTTTAGACATATAGATTGGTAGGTTGTCATTAGCATCAACCCACACTTCATGCGACATTGAAGGTTCAAAAGTCGGCACAAACTCATCTAACTTCACATCATAACCAAATGTTACAATCATTTAGAATCCTACTAGTTTCACCTCATCAACTTCCCCGTAGATAACAGGGCGATGAGAATAGTACATACGTTCAATCGATTTATAACCAATTTCTTTATCAGTTCGCTTAGATTGACGGTTTAGAACTTCGTCAAAGGATGCGACTAGAACATATGCAATTCTAACAGTATTTTTATTGTTGTTCAAGTACTGGTTACGGCGCTTGTAAGTTAGATTAGTATTGTCTACAAGTACAATGTCATTGACTTTCAGCTTATGCATAAAGTCACTAGTGACTTTATTACCGAAATCTGAATCTTGTGACGCTTTTTCAAACGCAACGCGATAATCATCCGAGTACCACTTGAGGCGAAGGTCATCCATAGAATGATAAACAATGCTTTCATTGCTGTATGATTTCATCAACTTTTCAGAGAGAGTACTTTTACCAATACCAGAACATCCACACAAAACAATAACAGTCTTGGAATCGTTACGCACTGGATGTTCAACGTACATCTTGTTGAACCGCTCACACCACTTACTCGATGACTTTAGTGTTTTCTCTTCATCATCACTAATACGGCCTTTTGCATCAGCATATACCGCACGGGTAAACACACTGACAAGTCCGAATTTATTCATATGGTATGAGAGATTATCAAGGCGCTTTTGCTTAATCTTATACGGCATGTGATATGCAATCATAACCCAAATGTTATAAATGTCGGTAGAGTTCAAGTCAGAAAATACCTGTTGGTCTTTATTCTGAAGATAATAATCAATAAACATATTACCTGATACAGTGTCGTGGTTATTGTAGCGACGATATTCAGTACCGTTATCACGCTGTTTCACTTCTTCACTCGCAGGCTTGCCAACATCATGAAATGCACACATCAATGCGCCCATGAGATCTTTTTTGGACCATGTAGCAGGTGACAAACGAATGTATGCGTCAACTACCATTTCTGTATGGACCCAAACGTTGTCTTCACGATGATATGGAGAATCTTCGACAGTATCCACCATGTCATCGCGGAACGCTTCACCAGAGAATACATTTTCAAACCAATTTATAAAAATATTTTTGTACATAAGACCTTTCCTTATAACCATTCTATGTTAACATAATTCTTAATCAAATTGCAAGTAAAAAGAGGTTAATATGTCAGTAGTATACTATGATGAGCAAGGTTACATCAACCTTATCAAAGATGTTTTGGAAAATGGGGTTAAAACACCTGATAGAACGGGTGTTGGATGCTATAAGGTCTTTGACCGTAAACTAGTTTGGAATGTAGGAAAGCAATTTCCGTTTTCTACTTTTAGATCAGCGCCATTAAGGCTTGCATTTGAAGAATTTTGGTTCTTTATGCATGGACAAACTCAAACCAAATTACTTGAGGATAAAGGCGTTGGCTTCTGGAAAGGTAATACTAGTCGTGAATTTCTAGATAACCGAAACCTAAACTATCTTGGTGAGGGTGAAATGGGTAAAGCGTATGGGTTTGCGTGGAGAAATTTTAATGGTCAATACGATAGTATAACTCAACCTGAACCAAGACTAAAAGAAGGGCTTAGTGCGACGTATTTGGGTATTGCAAATGGATACGGTAGTGAGCATGATCCACTAAAGTCCACATGGATGGGAATGATAGATCGTTGTTATCGCAGAGATTCAAGTAGTTATCATTTATATGGTGCAAAAGGTGTGTCTGTGTGTAATGATTGGCTTGAATTTAAGAAGTTTTCAGAAGATGTGAAAAAAATACCGGGCTGGAAGGATAAGATTGCCAATCCTCATACCCGATACGTCTTGGATAAGGATATTATTGGTAATGGATTTGAATATTCTATAGAAAACTGTATGTGGATTACCGATTCACAAAATCATCCAGAAAACTATACTATAACCGTCGAAGATGTCGAAACAGGTGAAGTTCACACATTTGATAATGCGGTCAAATTTGCAAAACAGATGAATTTTGATCCAAAAAACTTTTATGATTTATGGTCTGAAAAAAACATAGACAAAAATATAACGCGGAATGGATATCGTTTGGTTTCTAGACAAAAAAACACCCAAGGTGTCGATCAACTTATAGAAACCAGTGACACCCTGCTTAACAATCCTTACAGTCGAAGAATGTTAACTACTTTCTGGAATCCATCGCAGAGTAAAGAAATGGCACTCACGCCTTGTTGGCATTCACATCAATTTGTATGCATTCCTGAAAAAGATGGTTCTATGACACTTAATTTAAAAGTTATGAACCGAAGTCTGGATGTAGTATTCGGCGAATCCTTTGCACGTCAGCAATACGCATTGTATCTAATATGCATGGCAAAATTGGCGAACATGAACGTTGGATATATGTCTTGTGATTTAACCGATGTTCATATATATGAGAATCAGCTTGAGTTTGCAAAGGAAATTGTTGAACGTGATCTAGGAAAACCGGGAGAGTTAGTTATCAATAAAGATTTTAATACTATTGATGATGTCATTGGTTTGAAATGGGAAGATATTGATATTGTTGGCCTAGAGGTTAATAAAGAACCTATGAAAGCCAAAAGACCACCTATGGCAGTATAAAAAAGAGAGGCATATGCCTCTCTTTTTCGTTATACAATTTACTGTACTTAGTTACACTTGAAGTAGAATTGCGTCAGTATGACTAAAGCTAGGTGCTTTAACATACATTACACTGCCGTCAATTTTCACTTTAGCACCTTCAGGGATGTTGCGTGAAAGCATCTTGATAGGGTTCCCAATGTCGCTCGGAATATTGATCATAAATGCTTGCTCAGAACCGCTCAGTGAACCAAGTAGTGATGTAAATTTTTCTTCATGCGTCATAACATATATCTCCTACGTTGTGTATATTGTTACTATTATTTATATAATATCCAACGAATAATAATTATAAGTTAATTTTTATACATCACTCTCATCTTCTGGGTATAAATTGAGTATATTTTGTACAGCATCACTGCGCACAACACTTTTCTTACTGAATTTGTCAATTGATATGTATTCGTCACTTACATAATTTTTGGTAAGTCGATTGTAAGCATCTAGAAGACCGTTATTGTCCATCCCACGATCATGTTGGGTTAAATCACCCGTGATGATCATCTTACTATTTTTACCAAGACGAGTCAGTAGCATTTTCATTTGTTCAGGAGTGGAGTTTTGTATCTCATCTGCTAATACGATAAATCCGCGCTTGTCGCTATTCTCATCTATCATGATAGCACCTAAGTTACGACCACGCATGTAGGCAAGAGGGGCAATTTCCAATACACCTTCCTTGATCATACTTTCAAGGGTATCTGCATCAAAAAACTCCATGAATACGTCGATTATAGGAAGCATCCAAGGATGCATTTTGGCTGTAATGTCCCCCGGAAGGAAACCGTGATCTTCGTCAACCGATACGGCTGGTCTGGTAATTACGATTTTACGGTATGTACCGTCTAGAAATTTTTTAATGGCATATACAGTGGCGAAAAGGGTCTTACCAGATCCAGCAGGTCCGACAAGAAAATTATATGGAACATCTGACTCCAAGTGTTGTAGTGCCTTCGATTGCTCTTTGTTTTCAGGCTTCAATTTCGGTACATATTTTGTATTGACTTTGAATTCATTTTTGTTTGTTGTCATACTCACCTCTTTTGATGTAGTAATATTTATCCTTGTATAAATATCAATAAACAAGGGTATAAGCAGTGATTACAACAAGTACGATATACAAAAACACTAAGAATGTAAACGACGATTATGGAAAATTGGATGCTGCCATGGAGGTTGCTGCTTTCATGGAACAGATAGGTGCATTCGCGTTTGATAATTGGTTGGATGGTGAATTGGTATTTGGACCACAAATAGAGAAATATTACGTAACAATAAAACTGATGTTTCCTAACAAGATGCCGCCCAATCCTGCCGTATTTGAAAGACTTACAAATCTTGAATGTATGGTTGAGTTGAACGAAGATACGTATAAACGCGTAGCGCTTATCAAGGATGAGAACGTGCAGCCTTTCGAGTACACTACCCAACAAGGTTTTCATAAAAAAGTGTTTGAGCATAAAGTATGGATTGTTACTATACGGGTACCGCAACGTTATCTTGCCCTTGATGGAAACACAATGTTTAATATTGACGGCGAAGACATTCTTTATAGTGATATTGAGGCTATATATCAAGGTGAGGAAGAAGCTGAAGAAAGTGCTGCGTCGTCAATGGACAGTGGAGGCGATGATTTTGGTGGCCTCGGCAGCGGCGAAGGCGGTGATGAAGATTTTGAGTTTTAAAAATAAGGGTTTTTGAAATTATGTTTAAACATAAAGATTTGGAATATGTTCTATTACCGTATCTAGAGGTTGGTATGTACGAGCCGAAGAGTGGTACTAATAGTGAGATGGTAGTGGTTAACTTCTATGTTAAGGAAGAGGATGTTCTTAAGGATATTAGAAATTTCGTTAACTATATGCCATTGAAACAGTTAGTTGATGTTACTACTATAGAATACAGTGATGGAGATGGTAGATATTCAGTATATATCGAACTGTTCCTTAATGAACAAACGTGGACTGATATTATGAGAATATTATTGGAACTAGGTATGGCATCTGGTTTGGATAACTGGAAAATGAAAATTTATAAACAGGATTCTAAAAAAGTAGATATTAATGATGTCCGTCAGTTCTTTGAAAAGAGTGGTACTGAGGAATAAAGTAGTGTTTAGGAGTATGATATGCTAAGTGCAATAAAGAATTTTTTTAACTTCTCTAACTGGTCTGTGTATATTATCATAGCACTGGTAATCATAGCCGGATATTATCGCATAGACGCATTGAAGAACGAGAATGCTAAACTTGAAACTGAAGTTGAAAATGTTGTAGAGGAAAATAATAAAATAGCACAACAGATGGTGTCATTCCAGAATCAAGTTCAAGATGACTTGATTGAACAAAAACAATTCGCGGATGAAATGCGTGAAGCTAATAAACGTAATAATCAAGCAATTTCGGACCTTTATGACACTTTCAATACTTCGGCAGATGGATCTGAACGTGATTTAGAGGCACTTACTGTGGCCAAGCCGGGATTGATTGAAAGACGAATTAACGATGCTACTAAAAAGGTATTTGATAATGTTGAAAAAAATTCTAATATTAGTTCTGATTAGTTCCCTCATGACTGGATGTTCGATCTTCAGAGTGTTTGAAACTGAAACAATAGAAGACAATCCTGCGCTTGTATGTAAGATCCCATATGATTTTGAGAAGCCACAACCTATTCAGATGAGGGACGTGAAATTTCATGTGTTGACTAAGGAAAAAATGCGTGAGATACTGAATGGGAATCCTAATGAGCTTCCAGAAGTTTATTATGGACTTAGTGTTGACGGCTACGAAAGCATGTCCTATAATATGCAGGATATCAATCGTTACTTAGAGGCGAATAAGATCTTGTTAAAGTCTATCGAAGAATATTATCGTAAAGAGCCTTCTGGTAAGACTGAAAACAAATAATCGATTGTCACTTGAAAATTAGTGATGTTGATCCAATATAGTAGTTAATAAACAAAACAGGAGTAAATTGTATGAGTGATCAAAACCAAAATCGTGAGCCACGTGTTCCGCCAGAAGTGGAAAATGTAATCACTGAAAGTACACGTCTGGCAATGAGTACTTACTATGACGTTCTCACGCCTGATCACCTTTTCGTATGTCTTTTGAATAACGAATATATTGCGAAAGCATTCAGGGAGTCTGAAATCAACTCTGAATCCTTGGCTCGTGTGATCCAGAATGAGCTGAACCGTAATTCGCCTCAACATAGCGTAGCCCATGAAGATGAGCTTCGTATTTCACAAACCGTATTGAAATCTGTTTCCAGTGCAGTAATGAACGTTATGTCCAAGGGGCGTAATACCCAAGATACTCGATGTGAAGACATCATGCTTGTGCTTCTGGAAGAACAGTACGATAAGCTTGATATTACTAAAGCCATCATTGAAGGATCTGTACCGGGTGCACGTGATCGAATCATTGATGTACTGAAGAAGTCTAAAACAACCACTGGAAAAGAAGAAGTGGAAGAAGGTGATTTCGTCACTGACCTTACACTAGAAGCGGAAGAAGGCCGTATTGATCCAGTAATTGGACGTGATACTGAAATTCATGAAATCGCAGAAATTCTTGCTCGTAAGAAAAAGAATAACGCAATGCTTCTGGGTAATCCGGGTGTTGGTAAGACTGCGGTCGTAGAAGGTATTGCCCTTGCTATTCATAACGGTGATTGTCACGAATCATTGCTGGATAAGCGAGTAATGGTAATTGATGTTGCTGGTATGCTTGCTGGTACTAAGTATCGCGGTGAGTTCGAAGAACGTGCTAAGAAAACTATTGAATACCTTGCCGAACAAGGCAATTGTATCGTTTTCATTGACGAAGCACATACTGTAATGGGTGCTGGTGCATCTACACAGGGCGGCGTTGATCTTGGTAATATTCTGAAACCGATGCTTTCTCGTGGTAAGCTCATGTGTATTGCTGCTACTACTGGTGAAGAATATAAAACCAGTTTTGAGAAAGATAAAGCAATGGTCCGTCGGTTCCAGAATTACACTATTAATGAACCGTCTCTGAAGGATACAGCTACCATTATTGAAAAGCTTATCCCAGTATATGAGAAGTTCCATAGTGTGAAATATAACGTGGATGAAGTTTATGATATGTTGGGTCTGTGTCAGCGCTACATTCAGAATCGAGCGTTCCCAGATAAGGCGATTGATGTTTTGGATGCGGCTGGTGCATACTGCAAAATCAACAATATCGAATCGGTGACTCTAGATGAGTTCCAGAAAACAGTTTCAAAATTCACTAATGTGCCGCTACAGGCAATGCAAAAGACTGAAGATAATGTCTTCAAGAACCTTGAAGACAATATCAAGAAGAACCTTTTTGGTCAGGATCATGTAGTTGATCTGATCTGTGAAGAAATTCTTATTGCGAAGTCTGGTCTGAAAGAAGATAACAAACCAACTGGTTCATTCTTGATGTCAGGCACTAGCGGTGTGGGTAAAACTGAAATTGCTCGTCAACTTTCAGATAACCTTGCGATTCCTTTGATCAAGTACGATATGTCTGAGTATCAGGAATCGCATTCCGTGGCAAAACTGATTGGTGCGCCTCCGGGTTATACAGGTTATGATGAGAATTCAGCGAAGCTGATTGATGATATTGCAGATAACCCCAACTGTGTTCTGCTACTGGATGAGATTGAAAAGGCACATCCTAAAGTACTGACAGTGCTTCTACAAGTGATGGATGACGCAAAACTGACATCCTCACAAGGTAAGACAGTGAGTTTCAAGGATGTAATTATCTTGATGACTACAAACCTCGGGGCACAAGCTAAAAATGCTGGCAGCATTGGTTTTAATAATAAAACACAAAACACTGCCGATCTGGATGCGATTAATAAATTCTTCGCACCTGAGTTTGTGAATCGCCTGAGTGCAACATGTTCTTTCAATAACCTTACTATTGATAGCATGGCACTAATTGTTGAGAAAGAAATCAAGCTTCTCAACAAACAACTTGAAGAAAGTGGTGTAAGCGTAACGCTTTCTAAGAAAGCGAAAGAAAAGCTTATGGAAGATGGATTTGATGAAGCGATGGGGGCACGTCCTCTGAAGCGTGAAATCAAAGACAAGATCAAGAAACCACTTTCTAAAGAGATTGTCTACGGCGATCTGAAAAATGGTGGTAAGGTATCAGTAAATGTGCAGGGTGATGGTTACACACTCAAAGTCACCTAAACCTTTACTAATCAATACCTAAACCTTAAAAAGGGATAAGCCAAGCTTATCCCTTTTTTGTATATGTGCATTTAGTTTATAGTCGTTAGCAATAAATAAAATATATAGAGATATTTTATTAAAAGGGATAAAAGTATGGCTGACGAACTAAAGGTAACAGACCCTTCATATAACCAGATTTTGGTGTATGATGAAACTCAACAAGCTTTCGTAAATGTAGACCCTGATCTTAGTCTTTTTGGTAATACCACGTTTATTCAAGGTGGTATGAACTTAGGTACTAGTGACGGTGAGTATATTTTTAATAACGTTGTTTCGAACGTTATGCGTTTTAGACGTATAAGAGGACTTAATGGAATTAATCTAATTTCTTCAGGTTCTTATATTGATATTGAATTTGATGGTGAAGCGAGTACGCTAGGTGGGTTACCACGTTCTGGCTACTTGGAAAAAAACAACAACCTTTCTGATGCTGACTCAACACTGGTTCGAAGTAATATTGACGTATATAGCACTGGTGAAGCTGATAGCACCTTCATGTTTGCGAATGCAAACAATATACCAGATGTTGATGCAACCTATGATATAGGCTCAAATGGTCGTCGTTATGCCGATATGTACGCAGTTACTTTCCATGGTCTTGCGACTGAATCAATCATATCACAAAACCTTGAGCGTAACGGTGCTGATAATGGTGATGTATTGACATGGGACACGGCAGAAGGTACTTGGATACCAAAACCATCTACCACAGGTCGTTTATCAGAGCTTGTAGACGTTGATTTAGCCAACATAGAACATGAAAGCGTGTTGGTGTACAACGGTGTGAGAAATATATGGGAGTCTGCACCATTAAGTTCACTTGGTGTTATTTCTGATGGCGACACTGCTGGATCAATCACTGATGCTGAGAACGTGGGTAATGGCGTTGGTACATTTTTTGCAAGGTTTGGAGGCAATCTTCAATTCCGTAGCGTTACTGGTGGAAATAATGTTAATGTTTCAACCAACTTCAACGGTGAAGAAATTGTAATTGATGCTGACGTGCCTCAAGACACTGACGGATTACCTGAAGGTACAAGCAACTTATATTTCACAACCCAACGTGTAAGAGATACTTTAGGTTCTGTATCAATCCAAGATCTAGGTTCTGTGAATGCGACTTCCCCTGTCTCAGGACAGGCCCCTGTGTGGAATGGTTCTGAATGGGTGTTTACTGATGTTGCTACAAACCTTGACACCACTGATGATCTGGCCGAAGGATCTAACAATCTTTATTATGAATCACAACGCGTCTACACAGATATAGGTGAGTATCTTGTTGATGTGAACTATGGTATTAGTCTTAATGAGATAAGTGATGTAGATGCCCTTCAATCTGCGGGAACCTTCTTGTATTCAGATGGAACCACGTGGAATAATAGAGAAATCGTTCTATCTGATATTTCAAATATAAACCTTACTGGTTTAAGCGACGGTTCAACCATTGTTTATAATTCAGGCAGTGGTGAATTCCAAGTAGGACAGTTCCCACAAAATCTTATTGATCTTGGTGAAACTACTGATAGTTTACACTTCAATTCTGTATCATTCGATTCATTCTTTAGTCAGAAGACTACTGATAATTTGACTGAGACTCCACAGAATAAGTTTTTGAATAATACTAACTTGGTTAATGAGTTACAGAATATAAGTATTAACCAGTTGGTTGATGTTGATACTACAGGTGTGTCAGATAACAATGTACTGGTGTGGAGTTCGTCAGAGTCTGCATTTGTCCCTGCTGATAGCTCATCACTTAATGTCACTGTCAACATGGGGATCGAAGATCTCAACAATGTTAATGAATCTAGTGTTATTAATGCACAAGATGGATACGGTCTGGTTTACAACTCTACCTCTGGAACATTTGAGTTCTCAGACATTACCCAGTCTATATCTGAACTTAGCGATGTTTCTGCGTCTGGAATTACCAATGGTGATGTTCTGGTATACCAATCAGGTACATACGTTCCTCAAGGGATATTACCGTATAACACCAGCATAGTACCAAGTGACGGTAATATTCTTCAGTTTAATGGAACTACCGGACAGTATGAATCTGTTGATGGTAACACACTTGGCGTTGAGAATCTTTCCGATTTAGCTGATGTTACTATCACTAACATTGCTGATGGACAAATCGTCGTTTATGACGGTGCGTTATCACAATATGTTAATAAAAATATATTTGAATCTATAGAACTGTTAAACCTTCAAGACGTGAACGCAAGTGGTATTACTTCCGGTCAAACACTTGTTTATGATGGAAATGATTTCGTGGCACAGAATTACCTACGTCACGCATTGACATCTCCGACTGATGGACAGGTTCTGACATATGATTCACTGAACAGTAGATTCGTAAACACCAGCATTACTGATGCTATTGGTATTGATACAAGCGCTTCGATTGATGGTTATATTTTACAATATAATAGTACTTCTGGTGTTTATGAAAGTAACGCCCTTAACATATCGGCTCTATCAGATGTATCTGAGATTGCAGCTCCATCTTCAGGTGTAGCATATACAATGGTATGGGACGGCACAAGCTCATCTTATCAGTTACGTCCAGTAAGTGATGTGATATCACTACAGAATCTCAATGGTGTTGATCTTGTCGAAGAAGTTGACGGCAGTGGCGTATTCTTTAATTCATCAACTGGTACATACGAAATCCGTAAGTCTCAAATTCAAGAAGCAGGTGATGTAAACTTTACCACATTGTCCGATGGAGACGCAATTGTATGGGATGCAACAAACAGTGAGTTTGTTAATGGTTTCCCATCCGTTTCAGTGGAACAACTGTCGAATGTGTCTTCTGAGATGCCTTCGAATGGAGATTCTATTGTATGGAATGGTTCTGAATATATAAAAGCCAAGGTGGAACTGTCGTATGACGAGATTGTTAAAGTTACAAATGCCTATGAATATTGGAACTTTAATGAAGATCTAATTGGTACAATTAATGATATTAATATAGTTCCTGACACTGGATACAGTTACGAAACAGGTATTGGTGTAAAAGGTAGTACTAGTATCTATTCTGGTACCAGTTATGATATCAACAGTGGTACTGAAGCAAAGTCACTAAGCGCAACAATTGGCTCCTTCGCTCAAGCAGAATCATATCAGTTTTCATATGATTTTTGGTATCAGCCTACTACGAATGTTGCTTATCAAGGAACACCTGAAGATGCCATAGTGATGAGAATGAATATCGTTGCTGACACATTAGCATCGGAAGAAATATCAGTGGAGTTTGTGATTGTTCCAGATGGGACTGGCTCTTTTGAACATCGCATTCGTGTGGTTAAGAATGGAACTATTGCGGGTTCATACGCGGTTACTTTAAACGATAGCATATTCAACCATGTTGTAGTGAATTATTACAAGAATGGTACCAATACCGATATTAATGTTATTGTGAATACCAATGATGTTGTTGACCAGACAGTATCAACTGTTATTGGCGATGACTCTTCTTATAGCGTCAATGTGCAATTGCTACAAGAATTAGAAATTGGATCTCAAGCATATAGTATTGATAATTTTGCGGTATACAATGCGTTACAAACACCTGATGTTATTGAGAGAAAATATAAAAACGTAGTCACTAACGGTTACACCTACATTCAACCTAGTGTTTATAACCTTAGTGGTATTGAACTGACTAATACCTCTAGTGGCGACTTGTTAGTTTATGATGGTACGAATTTTGCAAATCGTACTATTGCGATAAACGAACTTTCTGATGTTGATACTACGGGTATAACGACTGGTCAGGTATTGCAGTTTGATGGCACTGGTTTCGTTCCTTTTACTATTACTGATCAGGTAGGGGCAACACAACTTAGTGAACTTAATGATGTTGACTCGGCACTCGCACCAAGCGATGGTGAAACATTGGTTTATAACTCTACATCTGGACAATTTGAGATGGGCCTAGTTAGTAGTGTGAACTCCATCGAAGATCTAGATAACGTAGATGAAACGGTGACGCCACAGGATAATCAGGTTCTAACTTATAACGCGGGTACGCAGCAATATGAACCGCGAGACCCTGCTGCTGGTAGTCAGTCAACCAGTGATTACGAATTCACCGCATCACAAGATCAGACAGTATTTGTCCTTGAACACGATAACGATGTGATGGTATTTGCGAATGGTTTCCTATTACCTACAAGTGAAGTTGATGCAGCAACAAGTACTTCAGAGATCACACTAACATCACCGCGAAATTCTGGTGATACCATTAGGGTACTGGTACTACATGATCCTGCAACATCACAGACTAATACACAGGCTACTGTGACTAATGCGGTCGAACATGAGTTTGTAATGGTACAAGATCAAACAGTTATACCATTCAACCATAGTGGAAATGTGATGGTATTTGCCAACGGTATTCTATTGCGTACAAATGCTGTAGATACATCAGATCCGACACAAATAACATTAACTACTGCGCGTAATGCAGGGGATACAATTAGAATTGTGAACTTCGTTCAAGTATAACGAAGTTCTAAAATAACTTATGGAGAATAATAACAATGGCTAATGAAATAGAATTTAGTTTTTTAGAACCACAAGACTTGATGACGAAGACTACATACGATTCTAATGGAGATAATGTAGTTGAAGTTGCTCAAGATATTGAAGGTTTCAGCACTGCACAGGATAATACTTTTTATGGGAAAGTAGGTGGCGTTACTGGTTTTTATACAATTTCTAGTGGCGCTACCGCCCTTGATGAGTTGAGTGATGTGGATACCACCACTACTGCACCTACAAGTGGTGATGCGTTGGTATTTGATGGAACCAATTTCGTACCACAGGCAGTTTCTGGTAGTGGTGCTACTATACTCAATGAATTAACGGATGTAGATACAACTGGTGTTGTGACTAATAATGTTATAAAATATGATGGTACTAATTGGGTTGATGGTTCAGTTGATTACAGTGAAGTATCGAATACGCCTGTTCTTTCAACAGTAGCTACAAGTGGCTCATATACTGATTTAATTAACCAACCCTCTATTCCATCATCAGTAGACGATCTGATAGACGTTGATACCACTACTACTGCACCTACAAGTGGTGATGCGTTGGTATTTGATGGAACCAATTTCGTACCACAGGCAGTATCTGGTAGTGGCGCTACTATACTCAATGAGCTAACGGACGTAGATACAACTGGCGTCGTTACTGATAATGTTCTAAAATTTGACGGTACTAATTGGGTTGATGGTGTAGTTTCCTATAGCGAAATATCTGGCACACCGAGTTTAGCTGTAGTTGCCACATCCGGGGATTATAACGATCTATCAAACACTCCATCTATACCTGTCAATGTAAATGATCTTAGTGATGTAGATACCACTGGTGTCGTCGCTAACAATGTATTGAAATATGATGGCGCTAATTGGGTTGATGGTTCGGTTGCATATTCTGAAGTCACTGGTACTCCAACGCTTGCTACTGTAGCGACTACTGGTTCCTATAATGATTTGAGTAATTTACCCGTTCTGTCAACTGTGGCAACATCTGGTGACTATAACGATCTAGTAAATACGCCCGTTATACCTACTTCAATTAATGAGTTATCGGATGTTGATACCACTGGTATAACTTCTGGGCAAGTATTACAGTTTGATGGTACGAGCTTTGTTGCGGCGACCGTTTCTGGAAGTGGAGCAACGGTACTTGATGAGTTGGGTGATGTAGACACTACTACCACTGCACCAACATCTGGTGATGCATTGGTATATGATGGAACAAATTTCGTACCACAAGCAATCTCAGGCGGTAGTAGTACCTTAACATATGAATGGGTCGAACTTTGGTACACTTCTGGATCAAGTGGTGATCTAAGCGCACCTGATGCGATACAAAATACAACCCCCGGTGTTAATGTGAATATCGTAAATGGTCCGGGTGGTATTGTTGAGTTTACGTTTAATGGCAAAGCATATCCACCTATTAGTATCCAACAATATGCACATGTTACGCAAACAAATGAATATATAATCAATACACCTGTCACTAGCACAAGGAAGGTTTCTGGTGGCGGTGCAACATACGATCAGACCACTTTATTTTCTGGCACTTTTGATAACGTAATCACACTTGATTGTGCGCAGGGTCAGGTTGGTGCTAGTGCGGGGTTAGGTGAAAGAGCAAGATTATATCTTATGTTTACCTTTGGAGAATAATATATGAAAGTGAATTTACCACCTATAGTTCTTGATGGCACTGCGTTTAACAGTGTGCCTAAAGATTTTTGGCCATATGATGACGGTTCAGGTGACCCTTATTGGGAAGGCGGGAGTTCTCCAAAGCCTTACCGTTGGACTATAGACATAACGGTGTCTGAACAGGAACACTCTAGTCATTTAACAAGAGAGCCAAATATTTATAATGGCATTGATATAAAACCGGATATGTGGATAGCATCAAAAAATACTGGGATTGCGCTTAGGATAGTATCGGTAGAAGCTAAGACTTCAACGGATGTAACATTGGTCGTTGAAGATTTATTTAGATACAATACATATAGGTCACCTTTAGCGAATGGTATTTTTAGTGTGCCGTCCGGCATTGTAGTATTTGAGTTAAATCACTTGGGTATGCCTGTTGTTGATCCAGCCCCCGGTGGTGGTTTTGGATCGGCATTCTGGTCAAACCTTCTTTCTAGGTTTCAGAACTTTACTGAAGGTGAATATATTATCATTGAGCAGGCTAATCATGGATTTGTGATAGATGACATAATTTCGGTTAACACTGTAGATGATAATTTTGTAATCCCTAGTGATAAAAATATTTTAGTCGGTAGAGTAGTTGATATAACTAGTCCAGATAGCTTTGTAATGGAGCCATTGTCTGATGTAAACGTTTTTGATGAACTGATTGGTGGTGTTGGTGATGTTCTTTACTATGATCCGCAACTAGATGAAATTACTACCACTGAAACGTCATTGCCTATATATGTAAAGTTAAAAGAGTATACATTAACAAACATACTAGGAAGCGTTACTGATGCATCAACTGATCCAACGAACTCAATAATAATAAATGGCACGTCTGTTACTATAGGTGGTACTGGAACAATTTCGGATGCAGTAAATTCTATAAATTTAGAAACATCTAATCATGATGTGAATGCATCCGAGCAAATAGCACCTCTAGTTGTTCAGAGTACCACATCATTTTCTTTAGGTGAACCAGCTACATATGTTGCTAATAGTCCTCAGATATCTATAAATGGCACCGTTGTGACATTTACAACAAATACTGAAGGGCAGTCCACTTATGGTATGAATGTCGGCTTGGAAGAAGATATGGCGTTTGATATCAATGCCGCAAATATTCCCGATGTTAGAGCAGAGGTTGGTACGAATATATTAAAAATTGTCAACACCGCAGGCGGTACGTTATCACTTGTAAATGTGAAGAATGACGATCAAGGCAACCCTATATTATCACCAGATGCTTCTACTGCATCTACTACGGGTATCGTAGCTGGTAACTATGGTCCATCAACATCCACGTTCTTATATCTTGAAAAAAATGATGCTGGTGAGATTCGATTAAAAAATGCCCTTGGGAATAATGGAAATATTTTAGACGACTTTGGTATATATTCGGTAGAAAATGGCACTAAAGCTAAAGCATCTTATATTGGACAGGGTGTTAGAAAGGGTGAAGTATATTCCGTTCTTGACAATACGCAGCGTGCACAACTAAGCGTTATTATTGGCGATGCCGCTTATGTAGAAGATGGTGGTAACGGTGAATGGCAATATTGGTTATATACGTCGTCTGGGTGGAAATTGATTGCTACGGAAGATTCTGCAAGAACAGATGCCGATGTTTTATCACTTAATTTGACAAGTTCGGATACTGGTACACACCTTGTTGGCACTGTCTCAGATAATTCGAGAGTGACCAACGTGACAGTAGAAGTGACTGAAGCGTTTGATGATATCAATTCAACGCTAAATATAGGCGATAGTGCGGTAAATAATAGACTTATGTCAGAAGATATCATTGATCTTACCGAAGTTGGAACCTATACATTTACACCATCATATGTATATGATAGTGGTTCTGATACAGATCTAAATGCATATCTTGACGCTGCCACAAGTAGTACAGGTGTATTAAAGATAATAATATCTTATTCTTAAGGATAGATTATGATTAGAAACATGTCTGAACTAAAAAATCAAGGGTTGAGAAAGGTTCTCAACCACATATACTATGAGATGATTGGTATATGTATTATGTATAAAGATTATGAATATTCGTCATACGCTTCGCGCTATGCTAAAAATACAATAAAGTATTCAAGGTATGATAAGCATAGAATAAATGCGACAGACATTTATAACCTTTTTACGTATATAAATAAGCTTTCTGAGCAAAAGAAGATAAGTAAAAACGATGAGATATTGGTAAAAAGGGCATCCGTTGATATCGACTTCTACACACGGTATTTGCGTAGAATGGTGAATGGATCTCTTTCGGTAGTAGAGCTTGATTCGTTCATGAAGCGAATTACTAAGCAATTATATATAGAGGACAATATTCTCAAGTCGCTAGGACGAATGGCTATTAACTGGAACCGTTTAACTCTACGAGAGCGAAAATTAACACTAGACAAAATGAGAAACTACGGTACAGTACAGTTTAGATATAGTGACGTGACTACTAAAATTCGAGAGTTTGCGTCTGAATTTGTAGTTCATGATGAAAAAGACGACAAACCTGTATCTAATAAGTCTCCCGAAGATAAGAAGCCGGAAGGCATGAGCAATACAGAGAAGGCTATGTATGCAATTGGTGGATTGGCTGCTTATAAGTTTTTACAAAACAAACGTGAGAAACAACAAAGAATACGTGATAAAATACGTAAACTTTAATTTCTGCGATAATTAAAACCATTTTTATTGAAAAGTATAAATAATAATGTATATAACAGATTTAAGGAGAATACAATATGAAACGTTATACTCAAGTTAAAGATACTCAAATGCTTACTGGTGGTCTAGAACACTTCACCGTGACTACCCCAGAATCTATCGTACCGTCTGCTTCTGCTGATGCTGCTTATGGTACTCAGGAATTCAACGATTATTACGAGCAAGCCCGTGTTTGGGAAAAGCTAATCGAAATCTTCCGTACCCGTGGTAACGTAGTTATCGTTAGTGAACTTGCTGCTGGTGGTTTTACTGTTGCAGTTGAACACAACGATGCAATTGATCCTGCTGAAATTCAAGGCAAGATTCAAGAGCTTGGTGGTGCTGTTGCTTTCGGTACTACTGAAAATCTAGTTGATCCTGACGGTACTCCTAACAGTGGTGACGAATATACTGAAGTGGTTCCTGTAACTGTAGACCTTTCTGGTGTTACTGTAGCACAGGTAGACTACGACCTACTGTAAAAGTGGTTGAGTATATATCTTTGGAAATAGCCGGTTTTTAACCGGCTATTTTTTTATCTAAATGAAGTATAAGGATAAATACTTTTATATCATATAAAAATGAGGACAGAATTATGACTTTAGCAAGAAAAACAGCTTCTAAACCAAGTGAGCAATTTTCAGGTAATATTGAATATTTTACCCTTTTTACTGATGTTGACATAACTGCTACTGGTAACTATGAAGATAAATCACAAAGAATTTTTGACAACATTATTTCTCTTATTAGCATGAGGGCTCAACCTATTGTAGTTGCTTCTCCTTATAGTGTCACTACATTAGAAAACGAAGGGGCTCCATCACTTACCGGACCCGGATATGTTTTTAAATTTATCGTTGAACATACTGGCATCTTCGCAAGTGTTGATGAAGATTATCAAATTGATGATCATCTTTATCATCTGAAATATATGTTTGATGGTGTAACTATCGAAGACGAAACGTTCCAGTCTTCTGGTACCGAACTAAATATTGAGTTTATGTATAACGACAACCTATAAGGATCTTGATATATGGCTAAATTAGTATACGCAAGGCGTGGCAATAAAATTGTTAAAAAATATCGTTGTACGACTGGAAAGCGAAAAGGAAAACTTGTATCAAGTCCACAAGCTTGCTTTGGACCGCTGGATATAAAGAAAAAAATGAGAATGCGTCGTCTTAGAAAGCAAAAGGAGCGTTCAATCGCTCTTAAAACAAAGCGTACTAAGATGACGAACCCAGTAAGTAAACAAGTTGCTCGTTTGAACAAATTACGTGATAAATAAGGGAACGACAGTTCCCTTTATGGAGTATTATGGACGTTAAAAAGCCGTTAAGCGAAATACTATCTGATTTTTTAGATCGAGACATCGAAGAAGTTAAGAAAATATTAGCAACTATGAGTATTAAAGATTTAGTACGTATAGTACATGCTATCGATGAATCAGATAAAGAAACCGTGTTTAAAATTTATACAGGGTACAGTCTATGAAGGTTGTGGAAATTGTAGGCGGTTTATACACGCATGTTTCTGAGCATGATTTTCAACTTATAGAACGTATGTTAGAAAAGAAGCGTTACAAACTAAAAAAAGACAATCTACCTGAAAAAACGCAATTCATGGCGCAAAGATTGGTTGATTGTCATATTCTCGATTTTGATGGTGAATATTATTACATAAAAGAGGTTCATTTAGATGTCTAAAAAAAGTGTAGAAGAGTTTGATAAATTATTGAATATTATGGAAGACGTTGAAAACGGTGTTGAACGTCCGTCAGTATCTGCATCTAAAAGCAGTGTTCAATCAATGGACGAAATTCTTCAAAGGTTCAATTCCGCTGTTGAAAGTGTGGAAAACCTACCCACACAAGACAAAGCAATTGAACAAATAAAAGATACTAAGGTTGTGTCTGAAAACGCTATATCCATAGGGCCTTACAAAATCGAAAAGGTTGAAGGCACCTATTCGTTATACGATGAGTATGGTAGTGTTTTGGTTGATGATGTACTTTTGTATGAAACAGTATATTCGATTGCATCCCATTTATATGAAGGGAAAACATTTAGCTCTTCTAAAATAGTTTCACTACTGACAAGTAATAATCGCTATGAAAAACATCTTAATGAAGCCCGTTTGAACAAACGAAACTACAATAAATATAAAGAAGATAGCAACTTTGATGGCATGGACATTGAGAATACTAAATTTGAAGAAAACAAGTTCCGTGCCAAGAATTTTAAAAATACCATATTAAAAGAATATAAAAGATTGGGGAAATAATCATGCTAAGTAAACAGGATAGAGCAAATTTACAGAAAATCAATAAGATTCTTAAAGAATCATTTGGTTTTACAAGAGATATATCGAACAAACTTTCTAAGTCTGCATTGGTAGAACTTAAGAAGAAAGCTCAAGAAAATATGAATACCATTGTTGAGTCAGCGGAGTTTAATTCATATCACAAAAACCCGGATTATAACCAATCCATGTTAGTAGTGGAAGCGGTTAACATTCTAACCAATAAGAAATCCACACAAAGCGAACTGGATGATATAATTTCAAAAGCACGTAGCGAGTCAAGTGTAACAGGAAGTATTGACAAACTTCAAGATTTGCGCAATATGTATGAGGGCTACGTAAAAAAGCATGGTGAAACCAAAAAAGCTAAAATGATGGCTGAAAAGATTTCATCTATGGAGAAAAAAATATACAGTGAAAGTGTTTCTTCCAAGCTGAACATTTTACTAAAAGAAGATGCTGAAAAGGCAGAAGCTATCATGAGTGCCCGTGGTCTTCTTGACGACATGATGGGATATCAGGCCAAAATCGGTGAGACTCAAAATAAATATCTAGATCCATTTATTGAGATGGTAAGATCTGAGTATTCCAATGAGGTAGCAGATGATATTTATGAAAAGATGAATAGTTCACTGAGTGATCTTCTTTCACAGGTTCGTGATACAAAAGAAGTGTTTGCTAACGTTGTTGCTGTATTAAGTGGTGATGCAGAAATGGATAGTATGGTTAGTGATGAAAAGGGTGACATCGAAAGTGATGAACTTGATGATATTGAATCTCAAGATGGTGAATCGGAATTTGGTGATGAAGATCTGGAAGGTCTTGAAGATCTTGACTCAGGCGATGAGGAATCCACTGAAGGTGGGGAAGAGTCTGAAGAAGACACTGACGACGTAGATTTGGGCAATGAATTCAAGAGACGCGAAGAGTAATTATGAAAATTCACGAACTTTACGAAGACAATGATTATCAGGAAAAACTTAATAAAGAAATCATGAACATTATTATGATGTTCATGAAATCTGGTCTAACGGAAGTTGATATTGAAAACATAATTGCGGAATTGGATAAGATTGGTTACGTCGCTAACGAAAAAGATATTGAGGATTTTGTTGATAGTAATAAAAATCTTAGTACGAATCAGGATAAACAAGTTGTATTTTCAACACAAAGTGATGAGATAGACGACGAACGTCCTGATATTTCTGACCAAGAAGAATATAATCCAGCGTCGGAAAAAGCTAAAGAAGCTACTAAAAAGCGAATGAAATAATGTATAAAGAGAAATATGATTATCCTACCGTTGTAAAAGAATCGACCGGCAAAGCCGGTCGTGTTTATTTCATCGAACTGAACGGTGTTAAATATGACCCCGTGTATTCAGTTACAACCATCTTATCACGTATGTCGGATAAGAAAGAGATAATAGAAGAATGGAAACGTACTATAGGTCATAAAAATGCCCAACAGATTCTAGATAAAAGTTTGAATTTCGGTAATTGTATGCACGACATTCTTTATCATCAAATTGTTGGAACACCAGATTATGAAAAGCTGTTTAAGCAGAATTTTATTTTTAAAGTAGCCGGGGATATGGCTAAAAAGATTTGGGAAGTAGGACTCAAAGATGTAGACGAAGTATGGGGCGCTGAAGTACCGCTATTTGTGCCAGAATGTTATGCAGGTCGTACTGATTTAGTAGGAACATACAAAGGTGCAACTTCTATTATTGACTTCAAGAATGCATATAAAGATAAAAAAGAAGAACACATGGAAGACTACTTCACACAGGCCGCAGCATATGCAGTGGCACATGATTATCTATTTAATACTAATATTGAACAGTGTGTCATATTCGTTGCGAATTCAAGTAATATTACTGCAAAAAAAGTAATAAAAGCTGGTGATGATTTTAAATTTTATAAAGACAAATGGATTGATATTCTAGATCAGTATTATTCTGAGTAGTGGTGAGAAAATGGAAGTTATTATGAGGCATAAATACTCTTATAATAAAACATAGGAGTATTTTTTAATTATGGCTGTCAAAATATATAACGCAGGGCTCAATAACATTCGCATTCGCGAAAACCAAGTATTCACAACACCAGAGCTAGTAGCGGATGCTGGCAAGTACATCGAAAGCGCTGGTGGCTACTATGCCGGTGGTAATATTTTAGTGGACGGAAAGGAATACGCTATCATTATAGCCCCTAAAGAATTAGGTGAATATAATGGTACTCTTCAATGGAAAACGAGTCAAACGACCACCAGTGGCGCTACCAGTACGTATAATGGCAAAGCCAATATGGACGCTATCATAGCGGTTGGTCTGAGTGATCATCCTGCCGCACAATACTGTGCTAACTTAGATATTAATGGGTTTAATGATTGGCATCTACCAGCACCCGATGAATTGGAAATTTGTTATCGGTTTCTGAAGCCCACTACTGATGATAATTATACAAACACCCGACCTCTTCATGATGCTGTTAACGGCACAAATCCAAACAGTAGTCCTGAAGGTAGCTCTTATACGACGAGTGAGCCGTCCCAGACATCTGTTAGTGATTTTGTTGAAGGTGGTAGTCAAGCATTTGATGTCTTAACACATCCTTGGTATTGGTCGTCGATGGAATACACTCCTGCTACTTCTTGGATGCAGAGTTTCAGATATGGATCTCAGTACTACAATAACAAGCCTTATTCCCATAGGACCAGAGCAGTCCGCTGGTTAGAGGTCTGAAAGACCGATTAGACGGCTTTTGTCTTTATTGTGAGGAAGGCGTCGAACGCAGTGAGCGTCCTGACGAATTACATTGAAAAGAGTCCTTAAGGACTCTTTTCAATAACCATAAATACTTATAACAATAGGAACAAGTATTTATGGCTGATATACGCTACGAAAAGATTTTACAACGTCAGGGCTTGCGCTCTGAACTACCTACCCTAGATTCTGGTGAATTCGGTTTCACAACGGATACTGCACAGCTTTTCATAGGCACAGATCCTCAAGATTCGACCTATGTTAATGCAAATGTCGTGTCAGTAGACGCTTTCCCGAATGCGGTTCAAGAAATTCAATCAATGCTCGACAGTAGTGTTGACTATAACAGTTATGAAATAAGTGAAGGTCTTACAATTGAAGCTGAAGATCACACTAAAGCTGTTGAAATTGTTAATTTCATTAACGCTAATCGCCCCGACGATGTTGCGCGTTTAGAACGTAATATTGAAATAGTTACAAGTGAAAATGTTAATGATTACATTCATCCTTCTGATTTTAATGCCAATTATTCCCCTTCGACATCACTAAGACCCTCAAGAAGTCTTATGACAAAGGTACTAGATAGTTCTGATGCGGGAGTATTTTTAGAATTTGATATGAAGCAAGTATACCACTTACAGGTGGAATATACATTGGTTCAGAACGACGGCTGGCATCGCCGTAGTGGCACGATGACATTGATGGGAGACAACTCAGTGAGTGGAGACGGTCAAGAATACATTGGATTTGACGATGATCAACTATTAATGAATGCTGCGATAGATGGTAGCTTCATACAGTTTGATGCGTCAGTTGATACAGTTAATTCCAAGCTACGGGTGTTATTTACTCAACCGTCCGATCATAGTACGAAGATTTATTATAGAATTCAGCGCTGGAATATTGCTGGGGTTGTCGCTGGTGAATTCACAGATATGCCAACACCACCACCAAATCAGGTACTGGGTATTGGCGATACTGACGGTGCACTTGGATTATATGGCGATGGCGTATTAGGTATAGACGGAGATTACTAATGACAGAACGAGTATATATTAATGACTTAACCCCAATAACAGATATTCAAGATGGGGCAAAACTTTTAGTTGACCAGAATGGTTACAAGAAAATGTTCTATAGCGATTTCGTCGTAGACATTGCCGATACATTGCGTTCTGAACAACCTGATGGATGGAATGCACAACTATTGGATGGTACAGACTTGACGGTTGAATCACCTTCAGAAGGTGAGACTGTGGTGTATGATTCTGCTACGTCATCTTTTGTGAATAAAAAACTAGATTCTAATAATATTGATTGGAGTAATATTTCAGTTAATCAATATCAGTATTTACAAGTGAATTCTTCTGGTGTTGTTGACCAGAGTTTTATTGAAATACCGAGCTTACGTGCTGATAACGACACTTCTAGTGGATTCTTTTTAAGAGTTAAATCTGGAAGTCGCCAAATAGAAGCGGTTCAGTTTGACCCTGACGAGTTTACCATCAATGCACAGACGTTGGAAGGCAATGCAATATCCGATCTAGATAATCGTTATCTACGTGTGACCAATGATTTACAGGATATAAACAATCCATCTATTGCTCGTGCATCACTAGAAGTATTATCTGAAGCTGAGAGTGATGCAAGGTATTTGGCTAAAAATGCCAATTTGTCGGATATTAATAACCCTATATTGTCATTTGACAATATTAAACAAAACAGTACTACATCGTATGCAGGTGTTCTGGAAATCGGTACCAGTCCAGAAGTGCAGGATGGTCTTAGAAGTGATGTAGCTGTAGTTCCGACTACTTTGAAGGATAATTACTATGGGAAATCAATCAGTGATTCACGCTTTTTAAAAGTACAAGATAATCTAAATGATTTGACCAATAAAGCTAGTGCTAGAAATAACCTGAATGTATTTTCCACTACTGAAAGTGATGCAAGGTATTTACAAAAAGGTTTGAATCTTTCTGAACTTACTAGCAAGTCGTTAGCTAGAGACAATTTAGAAGTGTACAGCAAGGACTATATCGATGGACTTCTAGCTTACCTCAATGGTGTGCCTACGGGAACGGTGTTCGCAGTTGCAATGCCGACACCACCAGACGGTTATATCAAGTGTAATGGGGCATTGTTGGACGAGAGTGTATATCCTGAACTTTTTGCACAAATAGGTAGAACATTTGGTGGATCGGAAGTTGATGGAACCTTCGCTGTGCCTGATTTACGTGGTGAATTTATACGTGGATGGGATGATGGGCGCGGTGTCGATACGGCCCGTTACTTCGGAACTACACAACTTGATCAAATGCAGCGAATTACTGGCACAGTCCATGCCGTTATAGGTAGTAGTGCTGGGATATTCTATAATCCATCTGGTGCTTTCAGCGTTTCATCGTCTACGTGGAGTGAATTTGCTTCGGGGGCTAGTGGATACCCAATAGCCCCCTCAAGATATTTACATTTTGATAGTGCTGGCTCAACTGATGCTCGTGTCTCAGACACTACAGACGGCGAAACTCGCCCTCGTAACGTTGCTCTTTTGTATTGTATAAAATATTAAGAGGCATAACCATGGAGAAGAAAGTATATAAATTTGAGCCAGAAACTAAGATATATGTTGGCTATGAATATGCACAAGAATCACCGAGGCAACCGGGGGTATTTCTAATACCTCCTGACACAACTGAGATAGTCCCTCCTGAACCCAAGGATGGATGTAAGATTATATTCAACACCATCGATAATGAGTGGATCTATGCAGAGTTTACCATTGATGATTATAAAGATCTAGAAAGACAATGGGTTCGAGATCAAATAATTAGGTACTCACAATGCCTAAATAATGTAGATTTAACTGTTTATAAATATTTTAAATTAAAACGATATATTAAGAAATTACAAAAATGGCCAGAGAGTAAAAAATTCCCAAATAAGGAATATAGACCTAAAGCGCCATTTAAAGGATAACACATGGCAGATAATATAACAACAGATAATCTTGTCAATCTAGACGATTTAAATCCAAGAAATTATCTAAATGATAATAGTAAGCTATTGTCACGCACAAATGGTTTGGATGAACATATTACTTTTGAGAACCTTGTTGAACAAACCATAGGAATAGCAAAGTCACCGACATACAATGATGATTGGAATGCTGGTTATATCCAAGGTACTTCAATATCTTCTGAAAATGAAGATGAAAAACATGTTTTCATTTACTCATCAACTGAAGGAGGTTATCATAATCGCCTATTGGTACCGAACGACCTAGACTGGTCTGAATATGGTGAAAACGACTTTGTTAAGATAAATTCGGAAGGACAGTTAGTACCAAGTGATATATCTGTTACTGATATAAAGCCAACAAGTGCATCTGCGGCTGATAAGTTCTTACAAGTAAGCTCTGATGGTACAAGTATCATAGAAAGTGATTTTGATTTTGATAGTCTTTTAAATTACCCCGATGTACCAGAATCAAATGCTAATACCATGACTAGTGGTATATTCGTTGCGGGTTATAGTACACTTAATAGACCAGCAACAGGTGAGCAAGGTTATATCATATCATCACGTTTAAGAACAGATCCTTCTCAGACAAACCCTAAAGCTGCACAAATATTCTTATCCACTGACTCAGATGATATCAAGTTTCGTAGAAATGATGGTACATTGGGTATTGATGACTTTGAGTCATGGTATACCATTCATACAGATGCTAATCATCCATTGTCAGACCAAGTATCATCCTCAAGTAGCGAAAGCATTGCAACAAGCAATGCTGTGAATATTGTTAATACTAAGGTAGAAGATCTTGAAGCTAGGTTCAATGGTCCTGAAATATTGGCTCGGCTAATTACAGTTGATGGTGATGGGTCTGAATTGGACGCTGATAAATTAGATGGCTATCAATTCAGTGATCTGAATAACATGTTTGTTAATAGTTCAGGTGATACTATAACGGGGCAAGTGACGATCACTGGTGGTAATAAAATACGATATTCTAATGGTACTTCATTTTTAGATATTAAAGCAGATAGTGCACAGTCCACATTGGACAGCAATAATGCTATAGGTATTGTTAATGGATCTCAAAAACAAAGACTCTATGCTGGTGGATTATTGGTCTCTAATAATTACACTGAAAGTAGTCTTATACCAACTAATGGAATTTATTCAAAAGGTAGGGTGTCAAGTGCTACTGGTTATAATGTTGGTAATACAGAGGTTGCTGATTCCAATGGTAAGGTTTCTTGGAATAACTTAAAAGATGTACCAGCGAACGTAAATGGACTAGGAACGGCTTCGCAGAGAGATATAGGTACCGATCCCTCTCAAGTTCCGACCAACTCCCTAATCACCAACCAGCTATTGCCACCGGGAGCTGTTTTACCTTTCGCTGGAACAACTGCGCCTGATGGATGGCTAGTGTGTGATGGTTCTGCTATAAGTAGAACTACTTATGCAGACTTATATGCTTACATAGGTACTTTATATGGTTCTGGTGATGGTGTTACTACCTTTAACTTACCTATGTTAGAAAACCAGTTTATACGTGGTGCAAGCGCTACTAGACCCGTTGGTAATGAAGAAAGTGACCAGATAGGTGAACATGAGCATGGTGGTTCAACTGATATGGATGGAAATCACAGACATTCGTTACCTATCGAAAGTAATGGCTCACAAAATCTTTTTGCTTTAGTGAATACTGCGAACCGTGACGAAAGATACTCAAATAGTCATCCTACCGGGTATGCTGGTGAACATAACCATACATTCACAACAGATCCTGCTGGTGGCGATGAGACACGCCCGATGAACGTTGCTATGCTATATTGTATTAAGTACTAAGATAATCATGTATGTTGTGATATAAATAATTGTGAGGTATGATATTCACTATGAATGAAAACGAAAATCTCTAAATTTTATTACAGGCCATCGGAACAATATTCCATGGCCTTTTTTGCTTAAAAGGAAGACTTATGGAGTTTATATACAATGTTCCCAATGAATTGAAACATTACGACGAAGTTTTTAAAAGCTGGAATGAAATGGTCGAAAAGAACATTGATGAAGAAACAAATACGGTTGTGCGTGAAGTAGTGAAATGGTGGGATAATTACCCAGATAAAGAAGAAAAGAAACAACGTATTGGCTGTGATAAAGCTCCTAGAAAAGTATGGGATATATTTGATAGATTCAAAATTACAAGAACTGAAAAAGCATATGGGATTTATTACACACTCGAATATATCTTGGGCGATAAGATGGAATTGGAAATAACATCTATTCAGTTTAGAGATAACGGTGAAGTTAATATAGGTGTTATCATTGAGGATTTAGTAATATGTGATAATATCTGTCATAGTTTAAACACATGTAATATCGTTGTATTAGATGTAATGAATTCCACATCAAAAGCTTGACAAAAAGCAATATACCTCTAGAATTCACCTAGAGGTATAAAAATTATGGGATTAGACATACGTTACATTGACGTAAAACAATTTGCGCAATCAGATATTGAGAGTCGTAAAGAGTTTATTAGTACATTGAAAGAATCATTAGATTCGATTCCTGAGTTTGGTACACATGAGTTATTGGAACTAGCAACAACGACGATGAAGTTTTTTTCTGATAGAAAAGTATTTCAATATATTCTTTTTGGTTGCAATGAATCCTGCTTACAATCTACTGAGTTTCTTAACACATTGTTTTTTATTTGTGATCCCAAAGCAAAAGATATTATGGATATATTGAAAGATGAATGTTATGTCGAGCGGTTCGTTAAAGATAATACTCATGTTAGAACGTTATTTGATAAGTATTGTACTTATAACATGATTCCACATGAAGTTATAAATATTGATGAAGATACATTGGTGGATGGTTGTAGAGGAAGTAATAAGTGGCCGTATCAGTTTTTAACGGCTATGTCTGAACCACTGGGGCGTAACATACTTAATAAACAATCGGCGAGAATATTTGCATATTATCTTCATGAATCCATTTCTATTAGTAGTAATAGTTTTGAGAAGAAGTTATCTGATGTTCTCATGATACATGAAACTACACTAAAGAACATGTGTAGGGTCTCTCTATTCAAGGAATTTTTGTCTTCATCACTTGGATATATACAGAAATATGTAAGTGATTACTCGGAGCTGCCATTTGGCTTGGATGAGAAGATGGATAAGCTTTCGACAATAGTGAATTACTCAAAACTTATAAAATAATAAAATTTTAAAATAATAATAATTACGAAGTAATAAATTTGGGATGTAAGTCTCGAATTTACAACAGGTACATAATAACAAATGACTGAAAAATTATTTGACAAAGCGATTTGTTTTGGTGATATACATTTTGGTAATAAATCTAATTCACAAGAGCATAATGAAGATTGTGTAGAATTTATTAAATGGATGATTAAACAGGCACAAGAACGTGACATAAAGACCTGTATCTTTCTCGGTGACTGGCATCATAACCGACAAACCGTTAATGTAGAAACTCTGAACTATTCATATGAAGGTATGAAGTTATTAAACGATCATTTTGAGGAAACATACTTTATTGTAGGTAACCATGATCTATATTTCCGTGATAATCGTGATATTTCATCTCTAGTATACGCAAGGGACTTGGAAAATATCATCTATGTAGATCATAAAATGATCAAAGGTGACGTGGCGTTTTATCCGTGGTTGGTTGGCGACGAATGGAAAGAAATACGAAATACGAAGTATAAGTATGTCTTTGGTCATTTTGAGCTGCCTAATTTTTATTTAAACTCTATGGTTAAAATGCCAGATACTGGTGAACTCAAGGACGATGACTTCAATAATGCCGGTAAAGTATTCACAGGACACTTCCATAAACGACAGACACAAGGAAACGTAACCTACATAGGTAATGCCTTCCCCCATGATTTTAATGATGTCTGGGACGACGAGAGAGGCGTTATGATATTAGAATGGGATCGGGAGCCCGAATACTATCACTGGCCGGATGCACCTAAGTATCGCCGTTATGAGTATAGTATGGTTTGCGACAACCCTGACAAGTTTTTCGACAATGTTTCAAAGTTACACATGAAAGTTGACTACAATGAATCAGATGTGACGTATTCTGAAGTATCTTCGTTTAGAGACATGTTGTTGGATAAATATGACATTCGATCAATAAAGCTCCTACCTAGAGTAGACAGCGGTGATAATGAAGGATTAGAAGTTGAGGAAGCAGCAACATGTGATAGTGTGGATACTATTGTTGTTGATCAAATCAATTCTATGGACTCAGGCGAGTATGATCCAGCGTACCTTATTGAAATATATAACGAATTATAAGAGGTAGTGTAGTAAATGATTAAATTTAAAAACCTTACTCTGAGAAACTTTTTTTCAGTGGGACAAGTAACACAAAGTGTTAATATAGACGAAGGATTTGTAACACTTATTCTGGGCAGTAACCCAGACTATGGTGAAGGTATACGAAATGGTGTTGGAAAAGCACAACCCATGTATTCAAAGATTCGCACCCCTTATGGTTGGAAAACCATGAAGGATATTGATATTGGAGACTTTGTTTTAACGCCTAAAGGGACTACCAGTGTTGTTATGGGGAAATATCCTCAAGGTAAACGCACTGTTTATGAAATAAAAACCCATGATGGAAAGACTACGCATTGTTGCAAGGAACATCTGTGGAACGTCTACATGGGAGACGATTATAAAACAGTGGATACTAGAGAAATATACGATGCTATGAAATCTGGCGTTCATGTAAAATTACCAGTGGTTGATCAAATTGGTGATAAGGAATCTGTACTCCCTACTTGCCCTTATGCATTAGGTCTATATTTGGCGTGTGGTAGTATTGAAAATGGTGGTGTTTTGTTTAAAGATGTGTCATATGAGGTGTTTCATAAACTGAAGGTTTATATGCCCGAAAGTCTTTATGACTATAATTATGTAGGTGGTGACTTATATATGAAATACCGCGTGGACAACCTTTGTCCTTTAATTAAATTTGTTACAGACATGTGTCTAGACGAAGAGCGCTACATTCCAGTTAATTATATGGATTCATCCTACTACCAACGCCGTGACCTTATGATGGGATTCAACGATGCGCGTGGTGAGCAAGATGAGGAATACGTAGTGAGCTTCTTTGGTGACGATGAGAAGCGTCTAGCGAAGGATCTACAACGCATAGCGTGGAGTCTATCGGGTGTTTCTAATTTGAAATTCATTGCCTATACTATTCGTGATAAGACCAATGGTGTTGCTGATACTGAGAAAGACATTATTTTGCGTAGCAAATACCCAGATGCAAACAAGCTGTTTAGTCTTGAATTCAAAAAAGATTTCCCAATGCAGAAGAACCTATGTTCGGTGATAAAGTCGATCAAGACGGTAGAAAAACAAGACGTTGCATGTATTAAAATTGCTGATGACGATGCATTGTATATTACTGACGATTATATACCTACACACAATACCACTGTGATAAATGGACTGAGTTATGCGTTATATGGGGATACTATCACCACCTCAAAGAAAGACGATTTGGTGAATAACGTAAACGGTAAGCATATGATGGTGTCGTTGGATTTTGAGGCAAATGGAGTCGATTACCGCATAGAACGGGGTAGGAAGCCTAATAAACTTAGACTCATTAAACTTTCTGAAGACGATGAGTCTATTGTTAGTGATGATTTTAGTGACGATGAGGATAAGAATAGAGCGCATGGCGAAAATAAAGACACTCAGCGTGAAATAAACAATCTTATACAGATGAACTATTTATTATTTAAATTCATTGTAGCGATGAATACCTATTCGACACATTTTATGAGTTCAAGTGCGGCAGTTCAACGGGAAGTTATTGAACAAATTTTAGGCATTGACGCTTTGTCAAAGAAAGCTCAAGTATTGGCTGATAGGATCAAGCAGACAAAAATTGATATTGATAAGGAAGAGATTCGTATTGAAACATTGCAACAGAGCAATGATCGAATTTTACGTAATATTGAAAATCTTAAGGAAAAGTCTGATACATGGGAGCGTAATAAGAATAGAACTATTGCTGAACTTATGGATACGTTGAAGGGAATGGGTGATCTGGATATTGATGGGGAAATTGAGAAGCACACAAAAAATGCTGAGATACGTGAAGTTGAAAGTAAGGTGAAACTTGTAAAAACTGAGCTTAAAAACTTCGAAAATAATAAGTCCCGTTTGGTTAGAGAGCTTAATGACCTTAGTAAGCAAATGAATAGCTTTGATGAAAGTATTTGTCCAACGTGTAAACAGTCTCTTAATGATGAAGAAAGTCATGAAAAGCACAAAACCTTGCTTACTGAAGATATTAATTCAAAGCTTGACGAGGTAGATGAATACGAAGCCAAGATAAAGGAATATCAAACGGTGATTGATTCTATTACAATAGGTGATGAGATTCAGGATACGTTTTATAGATCAGTTGATGATGCGTATAATCACAAGAATACAATGGAAACGCTAATATCCAAAGTTGAAGATAAACAGGTTGAAGAGAATCCGTACAGTAAGCAAATTGAAGAGCTTGAGACTGGCGACTTGGGTATCCAAGAGATTGACTATAGTAATTTGAAGTCTTTAGAGAAAAAGCTTTCACATGAAAAGTTTCTTCAGAAGCTTTTGACAAATAGAGATTCCTTTGTTCGTAAGAGAATCATTGACTATAGTTTACCGTTTCTTAATAAAGTATTCCAAGAGTATATTGATAGTTTGTCACTACCTCATCAGGTAGTGTTTGATCCAAACCTTACATTCAGTATTACTGATAAAGGACGTGAAGTCAATTTCAATAATTTGTCTCGCGGTGAACAGAATCGTGTTACATTTGCACTTAATATAGCATTTAGAGATTTGTATGAAAACCTTGTGAATCCAATCAACTGTTTATTCGTTGATGAAATTCTAGACTTCGGTATGGATAGTGTTGGTGCTAAAGATGCTGTAGAAATACTAAAGAGCAAAGCACGTGACTTTAATAAAGCGGTATATTTGGTCACGCATAAAGAAGAACTTGTTGAGCATGTAGATAAAACGATACTCGTTAAAAAAGAGAATGGCTTTACTACATACGAGCATATCGATACTTAAAAAGGTGGGTTTATGACCCACCTTTCTTTTCGTCGTCTTCGATAAAATAACCTTTCTGTTTCATATGAGAGATAACATGCCTTTCTAAAAACTTGTCAACACCCATCAAGCGCATATACCATGGCATTAAATTCCGAAAGCGCTTAACACGCTTGCGCAGAAATTTAAAATCTTTTACCTTCTTTTGATATAGGTCGTAATCTTCTTTTGTAATAACCTTTCGATTAGAAGGCCCGTTTTTAGAAACAGACAGTGTTGTTTGAGGCATTAGACAATCTCCTTTATCCTGATTACATATGTAACATAGTGATTGTAAGTTTTCGTATGCGTCACTCCCACCATGCGTTTTAGCGACAATATGGTCCTTAGTGAGGGGTGTGTACATATTCTTTTTTCTGATCCAAAAGGTGATATATACTTGTCCGTTTTCATTCGACTTTTGATATGTCACGAAGGTAGCTGGTTTATTACACTCTACACACTGACAATTATCCTTTATGATAACCTTTGCAGTTTTTGATAATTTGATAGTTCCATAGGGTGTTTCGAATACACTAGAAGTTACCCTTTTCCTGAAATCTTCAATACATTCGGAACCAAGAAAAGTACAGTTACTGGAATAGTGGTCGAACCAGCGCATAAAGTCAATGCTATCGTTTTCATACTCCATAATTAGTCCTTCGATAAGAAAATTACGTTGCCGTCTGATTTTTTAGATTTATGAGTTGTTGCTTGTTTGTAATATTTAGTAATGATATTTTGATAATCTTTCATATTGATAATACCAATATCTGGATATGAATGTCTAGATGCAATCTCATAAATCTCCATCTCTCGGAATGTATTGGTTAGCGCAGTAGTGAATGTACCTTCGTGAAAACATGAAGAGAAAAAATTATCAACAAACTCACAAATGAAATCGTATTCTATGGTTGTGTCGTTTAAATGATTGTATGAAACTTTTCCACTTTGGGTATCTGAATCATCTGATGGTAATGAAAAAATCATAGCCTCATTCATATTGTAACAACCAGTTTTGGTTGTGTGAAAATCCGAAACCAGCTTTATATATGGCACAGGTATATCTTCAGAAATCATAAAAGTGAAATAGAAAAGTGATTCGTTGTAACGATGGAAATACGCTACATCAATGATAAAACACATACCCATGAACCATATTGGTTTATGATACCATGTACCATCTTCTTTATGTAGTTTTAATTTATTGGTAATAACCTCACTTATTGTATTCAAAGTTGCGAGATCGGTACTCAACATCTCATTTGACATTTTTATTCCTTTGGTTACCTCAATGTACATATGGTAGCATATTGACTATACCAAAGCAATAAAAAAAGGAACCCGAAGGTTCCTTTTTAGACTTGATTACTTAGTAATCTTAAAGTACTTTGTACTCAACTACCGCGATCATGTTACCAGCAGTTGGGACAGCAGCAGTTGTGCCATCAGTCTGTAGGAAGTTAACATCAACAGATGCACCACCAGCAGTAGCAACTGCGAACGGTAGATCAACTACGTAAGTACCAGCTAGGATGTCACTATCTGCCTCTTCAGCAAGGTCGGTAGTACCGTCAGATACAACCATGTGATCGATAGATCCACCAGAGAAGTCAGTAGTTACATGTAGAGTGATACGGCTTACATAGTAAGTCTTACCAGCAACATTGCTCATAGTACCAATGTTGAACGTGCTATTAGTACTGTCAGCAGCAATAGTAGAACGCATGATCAGAGGATCAACGTTGTTGGCTACTTCAGAGATCTGAGAGTCAACATAACCCTTGTTTGCTACAGCTTCATCAGCGGCAGTAGAAATGTCGTAACCAGCAGGTACTAGTACAACGCCTGCGCCAGATGGAGCAAGTACTAGATCTACATCAGTGCTATCACCAGTAGCAGAGATAGTTGCTTCACCAATACCGTTTTCGATATCTACATAGTCTGTTGCAGAAGCCAGACCAGAGAAAGTAGTAACTTCGTTACCAGCAGAATCTTTAACGATAGTGATACCTTCAGCAGAACCACCAGTACCACCTTGTAGTACAACATCACCAGAAGCGAATGTGGAAGTACCGTCACCACCTTTAATCACCGCGTCACCTGCGTCAGCAGTAGCAGAGTCACCACCAGAAACGGTTAGAGTAGTATCATCTTCAGCAATGATAAGACCTTGCTGTGAAGCGTTTTGAGAGATGATAACGTCGCCGTTGCCTTGGCCTGCTAGGTAAAGATCAACATCACCAGTACCAGCACTGTTACGTGCAGTTAGATATACTCCGTTGTCTTCGTTTGCAAACTCTAGATATTCACCGCCAGTACCGTTGATAGTACCTTGGCTAATGACAGAATCGCCAGCAGCACTACGTAGGTCGGTTACATAGCCATAGCTAATGTCACCACCGGATACAGTTAATACTTGGTTGTCAGCGCCAACAGTGAACTCAACACCGTCACCACGGATTAGAGAGCTAGTTGCGAAACCATAGTCTATGCTAGAACCAGCAATGTTTGCGGTAATGGAAGCAGTTTCCCAGCTAGTAGTACCAGTGTTGTATACTTCGGCTACCCAGCTATCAGTGGACTCGTCCCAAACCCAACGAGCATTACCAGTGCTAGTACCACGATCAACTTCAATACCTGAAGTACCAGAAGTTACACCCGGACCAGCTTCACCGTTGTTTAGGATAATGGTGTTGTCTTCTACCGCTAGGTTGTTAACGTCTAGAGTAGTAGTAGTACCAGATACGGTAAGGTCACCATTGATAACTACGTTAGAGAACGTACCATCAGCAGCAGTTGTTCCACCAATCGTAACACCGTCGATAGTACCACCAGTAACCGCAACAGAATCAGCGTCCTGAGAAGCCATAGTACCTAGACCAGCTAGGTCAGCATCAAGCTCGTTGATTGCACCTACTAGTGAACCCTGTTCAGTAGTTGTTAATGTTGCTAGATCACCGATTTCAGTATCAGCAGTAGCAATAGCGTCAGCGTTAGCTTTTACCTGAGTATCAAGTAGGCTAGTAGCATTATGGATACTGGTTGCACCTGCTAGATAGTTAGATCCGGTAAGAGCGGTATATGTACCGTCAGTAGCTAGACCAGCACCAGCTTGTGTATTGTCTAGCTCAGTCTGGATAGCATTGATATCACCAGAACCTAGAGCAGCTAGATCGTCAGCCACTTGCTTAATCTGTGCATCAAGCAATAGATCAGCATTGAACAGGGACTCGCCTAGTGTAGCATTGGTGAAGTCAGCAGCTTTTAGATAGTTACTGGTTTCCTCAGTGGTATAAGAACCATCAGTACCTAGACCAGCGCCGGTTTCAATTGCGTCGATTTCAGTTTGTAGTGTACCCTCAGAAGTAGAAATTAGTGATTGTACTTGTGAGAGACTAGTTGCGTCGTCAGTATCTACAGCATCAGCAACCTTAACACGGGAAACGGTAGCACCGTCAGAACCAGTGATCTTGAACAGATCGTTCGTAGAATCGAATACGATTCGACCACCTTTTTTACCGTATTGTAGGTCACCACCTACCGCAGAAATACCAAAGTTTTTAGTCGCCATAAGAATTTATCTCCTAGTTAATTGATCAATTTACTTTCTTATTTATAGCTATAAATCTAGTGAAATATAGTATGTTATTTAAAAAGGAACTATTGCTCCTTCTGATTATATTTATACATTGATAGAAGGAACATATTGAAATGTAGCATTTTGCTACATTCTGTCGTCTAATACACTGAAATGATTATATCTATAGTCTCAGACGTGTCACCTCTATCAATGGTGATTGATCCAGACAGTTCTGTACTATTGCTACTAGGTGGTGTTACGATCACAATATAGTTTTGTAAAGTTACCGTTAGCGAAGGTAAGTCAGTACTTGCTGTATAACTATAACCCAAAGGATAATAGTTGCCGAGCTTTAGATAGAATTCGGATGGTTCTGTTATAAAAATACCACCAGCAGGTAAATCCGTATATTCAACGTTATCGTCAGAATATAAGATGTTCATACCAGTGCTTATTTCTAATACCTTATCAATGGAGTTGGTAAGGTCTGAGACCGTAACCGTAATGGTTTGATTACTAGGGGTACTCGAAGGGGTGTTCAACGTAATCAAACCATTTTGGTCTATATCGACAGTACCTACATCTGTGCTTACGTTATAATTGCTAAAACTATTATAATTTGTTATTTGTAGTTGATATGTAGTATCTGTTTGTACGTATTTCGGGCCATTTACAGATATATCGCTTTTTGGCAAACCAAATGGTATCCAAGAGTTGTGAATATTTCCAGACTCACCGACAACCATTATACTTTGGATAGCAGTATTCTCTTCTTCGACAGGGGGCAAATCAGTTATATCATAGTCCTCAATATTCTTAGATATTTTTATAGAATCTAATTCGAACACATTAATGATATTATCACCAGATGTACTAGTATTGGGAACAGTCAAGTCGCCGGTCATAGTATTGTTCGATTCAGATATGAATTGGTTTTGCATATCACTATATGACACACCATCGATATACTCAGCATATACGAATGAATCACCGATAGCATCTTCACTCAGGCCGATAATTTCACTGGCATCGTGGCGATGATTATTACTCTCATCAGCAGTTATAATTTTATAACCATCTATTGTTGTATTATTTGGTAAATTACTCATCAATTACAATCCTATGTATTTCCCAATCATTTAGATATTCAATGTATAAAATTAAATAGTTTTCAGCCTTATGCAATGACATGTTACTCATCGATGAGTTTTCAATGTCTATAGGTAGCTTGATCACATCATTAGTGACTTTAGAATATGATTCTCTGCGTAAGTACAAAGCACCATCTTCGAACAGGCTATAAGAAAAGTATCGGTCTGAGCATAATGCACTTACTTCATCGTATTCAAGGTTGCTGATAAACACATTCTTCTTTATATCATAGAGTTGAGATTTTCTATTTGTTGTGATAGTAACAACATCACCATAGTCTCTAAATTGTTCCGTGAAATATATATCAAATGGTACATCATAGATATTAATATCTTTAGTATCTGTATTAACACGATATAACTTTTGATTGTTTATATCAGCTATAGATAACGATTGTTTATTATGATAGTCATATAAAGCATTCTCGATATTCAATGATAATTCAAACACATCATCACTACTTTTATAGATCGAGTTGTCAAATTCGTTATTATCGTAATAACGTCCGCCCCTACCAGCCAAAGCTATGTCGTTCTCGAACCATATGGGTAGTGGCTTATTATGGTTATATTGTATATTTTGACTATAACTATGTTCACTAAGTTCTATAGACAATACTTTCGTGAATTTATGAGACTTAAAATCAAATTTATATACATTATGATATTTTTCATTGTCTTCGGCTATGTAAAATTGGTTCTGAGGTAAACATATCTTAATACCGGGAGACAATGATTCTGGCTTTTCAGACATATAGTCTCTAACCCAAGTGTTGTCAGGAAACGTAGCAAATGCTATGAATGTGAGTGGGTTATCATGCCCCACTATTAATGCATTCTTTTTATCAATAACAGGATCATATTCAGAATAAAAGGGTTCTTCATACGCAATATAGTCGCCAGTATAGCTGTTCTTGACAAGTGTATTATCTTTTAAGTCGTATTTACCGTCTTTAAAGTATATTATATCTTTGTCTATAGATGGGATATAATTGTTCGGGGATATAATTGATGATTCATAGACAATGCGTAAGCCTTCAGGTGTCAATTCGCACAATGCTCCATTCGATATAACATATTGCTTAGTTTCAGTTAAAACCGATTTATGTTCATTACCAATTAATTGTACATCATTTATTTTAACCCACGTCTTATTATCTAATTCAAACACTTCCCCATTATATCCACATAATCCTATATTATCGTTTATTTTTATTATTAATGCCTTGTCAACCGGCATATCGGGAAGTCGTTTGATCTCACGTAAAGAGATGTCGTAGTAAAATATACATCTCGATTGTCTTCCAGATATTTCTCCACCTGCAATATATACCTTTCCATCGTTACATAAAGAAGACGGTTTATAAGTAGATATTACTCGATCACGAGTTGGTTTGCTTTTATATATGCATTCTGAATTAATCTTCATTATGGAAGTACCTCGATGACAAATTGTATAGAGCTTATATTTCGATTCACAGTAAGTAGAACATTAGTGGGCTCTGTAACCACGGGTGCATTAAATGTTATTTGATCACCATCTAATGATGTTGTGCCTTGGTCAGTATTAGTAAAATATACTGAATATGAATCATAATCAGTTATGGTATAGGTGTTTGTGGTTCCAGAGGTAACGGTCGTATTACCTTGTAGATTAATTGTGTCAGCAGAAGCACTGGTAGTGAAATTGAACCAACTTGGGTCAACATTACCGGATGGATCACTCAGTACTGCCGAGTAAGGCGCGGCATCTTCACGCAATGAAATACCGTCTAAATTACACAAAAGGGCTCTTTGGTTTACTGTATCCAATTGAGAATTGCTATCAAATGATATTGTCCCCAAATGGATACGTCTAAATGAATGTTCAATAAAACCTTCTTCAGTGACAAGTTCTAAAGTCCCTGAGTTTAGATACGCATATATATAAAAGGTTGTTGATGCCACGGGCGCTAAGCTTAAGCTAAGTGTATTGAAATGGTAACGTGTACCACCAATAAGTATATCTCCACCAGAGAAATCAACCACTTGGTTGGTTGTATCATATGTGAGGTTACATGTTGGGCTTATACTGACTAGTGGAACGCTGGGGGCGTCAATAATCACTTCATTATTCATGTATGTTAATGCGTGGTTTCTACTTGTAGCAGAAAAATCACTAGTCTGGACATCTGTTAATGACACACCGCCCACGATGGTATCGCCGTCGCGGTTGACAAAATTAGAAGCTATGTCAGTATAATGAAGACTGTTCAATGTATCTGCGTCAAAACCACTACCCGGACCAGTGTCTACACTCGCACCACCACCCAATCCATCAATTTCTGATACATGATGGACATGTTGATCTTTGTCGAGTTCTGAGACAATCCCAAACCCGCCTACGGTAGAGCCTTTTTTAAGATTTGACATGAAAATTCATTCCTTTTTATTACAGTATTTATGGGATGAACCATTGACGGATTAGGCTTTCGTGATAGTATTTTGTTATTAAAAAAATAATAAAGGTGTTAAATGAGCAAGAAGTGTAAGATTATTTTTATAGATGAGGTTCGTGCACAAGTTAAAGGTTTGGATTATAAAACGACATCTCAATGTATTGATAAATTGAAGTACTTAGTGCCTTATCGTTTCCATGTGGCTGCGTATCGATTAGGTCGTTGGGATGGTAGTATTCGTTTTTTCGAGAAGAATGGTAAGACGTATATCAATCTTCTAGAAGATATTATTCCAATTATTGCAGATTCAGGGTATACATTTGAGTTTGAAGATAAAAGGGAAACCCCCTCAATAACAGTTCCTAAAATAGATAACGACATATTCGCAGATCATGTATGGCCTGAAGGCCATATTATGGAAGGACAACCCATACGTTTACGTGATGATCAGACTGAAGCTGCAAATATCTTCGCTGACAATCGTTATGGTGTCCAAGTTCTAGCAACTGGTTTCGGTAAGTGTATGGCGGGAGATATGCCCTTATATGTTCATCCTCTAGGAAACATTAAGATTAAAAATCTTTACGATATGATTACACGTGTTGGTGAACAAACAGAAGGAAACGAATATAAAGTTAATCACGATACAGAAATGTATCTAGACTCACCTAATGGCAAGACTAGGATTCTTGGTGCGACTAAGAAAAAATCAATAATATATGATTTTACTATCGAGGGTGGCCACCGAGTAAAAGTTTCCCCAGAGCATAAGTGCTTCTACAATGGTCTTCCAGTCAATGCTTCGACGATTGTAAAGTATGGTCTCATCGATACTGATCATGGTATACGAAAAATTACGCACTTAGATGTAACTGATGAAGAAGTTGACGTTTACGACATTTCAGTTGAATACCCAAATGCATATTATGATGCTAATGGTGTTCTGCATCATAACACATTACTTACAGCAGCAGTATGTAAGGTAGTTGAAGACATGGGTAGGACGTTAACTATCGTACCATCTCAAAGTCTTGTTGAGCAAACTGCCGATGACTTTAGATTGGTAGGTATGGATGTTGGGGTATACTACAGTGAGGTTAAAGACCCTAACAGAACGCATACTATTACAACATGGCAATCACTAAACGAAATTATTGAGTCCAAGAATGCTGAGGTATTCCACTCAATGACGGAAAATGTAGTGGAAGTTATTGTGGATGAGTGCTTTGCAGGACATACGAAGATTCTAACACCGTATGGTGAGGTTCCTATAGAAAATATAAAGGAAGGTGACATAGTTATTAATTTTTCCGAAAAGACCGGAGAGTTTAAGGAAGATCGTGTGGTCAAAGTACACGAAAACCTTACAACGTCTTCAACGGAAAATATGTTAAACGTTCAACTCAATGATGGGAATAATATCGAGGTAACAGGCAATCACAAGTTTCTTACAACTGAAGGATGGGAACGTGCAGACAGACTTTCTGAAAGGAGTGAGATAGTCGCATCAAGCAAAGATCTTGGAATTCAAGATATTACTTACATCGAGAAGCCTGAGAAAGTTTACAATTTACATATTGAGAATGACCACAATTACGTCGCCGAAGGCGTTGTAGTCTCTAATTGTCATCAAGCAAAAAGTAAATCACTGGACACAATTTTGGGAAAATATCTACCACATGTGCCATTGCGTCGTGGATTCACAGGTACTATGCCTAAAGAGATTTTTGATTATAAGTCTATTGTTGGTAACGTAGGGCCTGTTGTCAATCGTGTGACAGCGAAACAGCTTCAGGATAAAGGCATACTGGCGAAATGCCATGTACATTGTGTAGTGACTAAAGACAAGAAGGAATATGCTTCTTACGACCAAGAGGCAAAGTCTCTGAATACAGATAAAGAAAGGCTTGATTTTATATCGGAATTTGTAAATGAAGTTAATAAGACTGGTAATACCCTAGTGCTTGTTAATAGCGTTGCCGCAGGTGAGATGCTAAATGACTTGATACCGGATTCAACGTTTGTATATGGCAAGACGAAAGTTAAAGAAAGAAAGAGTACATATAAAAGTGTACAGACATCTGATAATAAGGTGATCATTGCAACATATCAAGTTGCTGCCGTTGGTATTAATATTCCACGAATATTCAATTTGGTAATGATTGAAGCTGGTAAATCATTTGTCCGAGTTATACAAACAATTGGTCGTGGTATTAGGGTTGCCAAAGACAAAGACTTTGTTAATATATGGGATATATCATCAAATTCGAAGTTCAGTAAAAAGCATTTAAAAACCCGCATTGACTACTATGATGAATCGGAATACCCACATGATCGTTTTGAAGGAAACTACCGAGATATCATAGAAGCAGTTTCTGAATATGATGATGACTTGGAGTAAAATATGGTAGATAAGAAAGATCAGTATGGAAAAGATTTTAAATACATACCACCTAAAAAAGAAGACGACGAAAAACAGTTGTATGAAAAATATAAAAGACTGAGTGACAGTGTATTGCGGTTAGATGGTAATATGAAAACCATGCATACTGATAACCGAACATTAAGAAAGCATGTAGTTGATCAACAACGAATAATAAACAATTTAAACAAACGCGTCACATCTCTTGATCGTGAGTTAACTAGAGTTAATAGGTTAATTGAAATGATGCTTAAAGAAGATGATGAATTTAAAGGTGGGAAGCGATGAATATATTGACGGTTGAGAAAGATATAATTGATTTAACGGAACTCGAAGATGAAATACCTGAAACTCAATTCACAGTAGTTGATATGGGCTCCGATGCAAAAAACTATGATGGTTCCGATATTATTTTCCCGCGTCTGGTTTACGTCGAAGATTACACTGGACCAGCAATTGAATGTGATGTTATGGGTCGAACTGTTATCTTACCGCTGGCGTGGCAGGTATTTATTGGAGAAGAAGACATTTCTGAAGTTGAAATTATTCCAATGACTGCATTAAATGCCAGAGACTTTTCGGTAATCGTGACCAACCCTATTGATGGTTTCAGGCATTACTTCGCTCCTATAAAGGTGAAGACGGTATATACGGATTATGATTGGGTATTGCCTAAGATTAAGAATGGACAAGCATTAGCTATCCCTATTGATGACAATACTGAAAATCCTATGTGTCTCTATATCACACATTCGACATCAAAGATTCCAAACGTATTGTCTGCAAATGATTTCATGTAAGGTGAGAATATGGCTAAGAGATTAGATATAAAAGAAGTACTAAAGAATATTGATGATAACAACAAGGATTGGCTTGCTTCACTTTCTGAAGAAGACTACAACGCCTTTGATCCATTCATCGTTATGCAGTTTCTAAGTTCAACGAACAACACTAATAGCCATGTGGAGGCTCTTGCTACGACGAACGATGTGTTGAATAAGGATTTTACATCACTATATGACAACAAGGACTTGTTCTATCGCCTTTGCTGTGTGTGTAGAGGGAATGGTAAGACGTTTAGGCCGTTCGTGAAACCGCCTAAGTCGAAAAAGTCTACATCATTACTACAAAAGCTTATGCTTGAGTACTCAGATGAAAATATGACTGAGACTGAATGTCAAATGATGGTGGAAAAAAATAAAATTTATGGAGAGGATTTTTGGACTAGCTTGGCTGAAAGCTACGGATGGAGCGATTCTGACGTGAAAAAGTTACTTAAAGAGGTTAAACAGATAATATAATTTTCTGTCCTTTGTTTGTAACTACATATACAACACCAAAATCATATTGAGTATCGCATATCACGGAGAAGTATCTATGTCTGAAAAAGTCCATAATTATAGTATTAAAAAAGGTAAACGAAGTAAAAACACATACAAATGCGATTTATGTAAAAAGAAATATAAAACCGAAGGCGGGTTGCTTTTCCATAAGTGTGAGAATAAGATTCGTCTTAATAGTAAAGAGGAATTGTTTTCGCGCATTGGTTTTATGGCATACTTAAAGTTCTACGAAACATTACAATGCGCCAAGCAACGCAAAAAACCCATACGCTTCGAAGAGTTTATTACAAGTAGGTATTATAACGGGTTTATTAAATTTGGACATTATGTGGCGGATATGAAAATGTTGGAACCAGAAAAGTATATCGACTTCTTAATTAAGAACAATGTACCATTAGATAAATGGACGAAGGATAGCATGTATGAGATCTATATATCTCAGAAGGTGAAGAATGAAAAACCCGACTACGCAATAGAGAAGTCCCTTAAGACCATGCAGAAGTGGGCCGATGAGCATCAGGAGTCATGGGATACCTACTTTGAGAAAGCCGGTCAAATGCGCATTGTATCGAATCTGAGGACAGGTAAGATAAGCCCTTGGCTTGTCTACAACACTAAATCTGGTAAACGTTTCCTCGCCACTCTTACTGATAAAGACGTTTCGTGTATGTATAAAATAATCGACCCCGAATACTGGCAATATGCTTTTAAGAAACATAGCCAAGAAACTAAAGCAATATCATCTGTATTAAAGTCTGCCGGTCTTTAAATTTATATACACATATAATGTTGACGAATAGCGTATCCATGATACGCTATTTTTATTTGGAGGTTGTAATGAATTACGAAGAATTCAAAACGTTGTTTAAAGAAAACCATAAAGTGATTGTCAATACCATAATGCGGTTCCTAGAAATCGATGACATTGATGTTCTAAACCATATGATTGAACGCTCGTATGTTGCGTTTGCTGGTGGATATGCTAGGCGTTTATATATGGTCCAAAATGATATTGAAATGACGCCTGAAGATATGAATGCGTATTTCAGTTCTGATGTAGACTTCTTTTCTATATCGTCACATTTTGAAGAAAAAGTCACCCCTGTACTAGATAACTTTTTTAATATAACCAGCTCTAGTAGCATATCATTATGTTATGTTGATGAAATAGATAAGTTTAAGCTTAATATATATTGCAGCAAAGATAAAGAAAATACGATTTGTTTAAATTTTAAGCCGCTGAAAAATAAACTAAAATCTCTGCCTTTACCTAAGTACCAAAGACAATACGCCTTTTATAAAGGTAGTCAGGTTATGGTGTCTGAATTTGGCAAAAACCATATATTTTCTATACAAAATGTTGAAAACACAGGAAAGCCCATACCACATGTACAATACGTGAACATATCAAAGAAAAAGCTAGTAGAAACGACAAAGACCGTTAAGGTTGATCACAAGATTGCTTATACATGTAAGCTGGTAAGTACATTTGATTTATCCCAAACAAAATTCTTTATTGAATATATGTCTGATGATATGGATAAATGTATAGTTAATTCTCAATATGCAAACACAAACAATATATATCAATGCGATGTATCTGAGTGTGCTATGAATAATGTGAATCAGATATCTCGAATATTGAAATATGCGGAAATTGGTATGATGTTTAAAGAAGAGGATATTAAAAATCTTCTAGAGGGTCAAACTATGAACGGCAACAATGGTATAGTTGAAGGAGGGTACTATTAATGTATAAGCGTATCGATGTTAATAAAGTCCGTGGAAAGTTATATGAATCGCATGCAGTGGATAATAAAAGCTTACTCAAAAAGTTTTCAAAAATGTCCAATCTCATAAAGCTCAAAGATCCCGAATCCTTCCGCAACGCAGGACTGTCCATTCATAGTGATAATGTTTATAGGTACCATGCGTTACATTGTACATACTCAAATCAATGGGTGACTGGTTTAAGAACTGATTATATACAGAACTATATAAAGAGACATAACATAGTGTTGGACGATGATAGATATTTACTTTGCATACCAGAATCATTTGTTAATTTTGTGTTGTCTGAAAAATATAAAAACATAGAAACTCATTACAAGAAACAATTCTTGTACGAAAGGAAACTAGATGTTGATCATGTATTGAATGACATGGAGTACGTTTACTTGTTTCTGAATATTTTGAAAGATCATAATATCACAGGTGCAGTATATTTTTATAACGCAGACAAACAATGGGCAGTTCCTATTCTTTCTAATGAAGGTGAAAAGATATTTGGTCTCGGACGAAGTGTTGAATCTATTAATACAACAGACTATGTTAAATCTATAGATATGCGCAGCGCCCAAGGGCTAGATAGGCCAGAATTATTTAATGCATTAACAGATACTGAGTTCACGCCTAACGATGTACTGCATCTATATCATGTTTGTAGGTTTTATAATATTTGTAGTGTGATAAAAAATATTACAAGTAAATCCATTTTTATAAACAATGAGAAGAAACATTCAGAAAAAACACTGGATAACATTAAAACAACTATTATAGGCTCAATGTATGATTAACGATACGGATATAGATATTGACATGGCTGACCGCGATCAATTATTAAATTTGGTTGGTCATGTTGATGCATCAATGATCAACAATGATGTTATCAAAAAACATAACGTGGGTGTCTATTTTCAAGATGCCCCTACTTTTATGAATACTAACATGTGTTCAATAGACTATAAAGAAACCGGAAAATATGGCTTCTTTAAAATTGATGTATTGAATAATTCAGTATATGAAGATATTGAAAACGAGAAGCAGCTAGATACATTGATGAACCTTGAAGTTGATTGGGATTTACTCAAAGAAGAGGAAGTGGTTAATGACTTGCCCCATCTAGCAAGGCATTATCATTTAGTGAATTCTGTATCTCCTACATCAGTGAAGGACTTGGCAGATGTGTTGGCCCTTATGAGACCAGCTAAAAAGCATTTACTTGACTTGTATATAAAAGATAAAGAGAGTGCTAGGAAATCGCTTTATACAAAACCAGATAATGGTGAGTTCTACTTTAAATATAGTCATGCCATTGCATACGCAGTATCGATAACAGTGAGAATGAACTACATCAAGTACGTACTACGTTCTTAGTATATATTCAGTGTGCGGTTTTTCTTATTAGTCTTAGACATGTCAAGAATTGTCTGAAGTGATGCCACGTGTCCACTTACAACATTTGATGTTTTAGCTGGGAGGTGAGTTACATACTTCATGAATAATTGTGATTCATTGGAATAGAAGAGATTCAATGGTATAGACCTGTTCGAATACCACCACCACTTTTCAGCTAAGTTTATAAGCGCTACAAATTCTTTCTTATCTATGATCTTTGAAATGTCGATAAACGTCACACTAAGCTTGTCATAGTTTAATATAATACCATGATAAATATTGTTATTAGATTCAATTTCAGATATAAACGGGAAAGTGTTTTTAATCTTAGTAACATCAAAAAGCATTTCAACTCCAAGGATAAATAATAAATGATTCACATATATAAATATTCACGAACTGTACCTATATTTAGGAACATCTCATACGAAGGATTAGAAAATACAACCACCATGTTTGATGATACTTTAACCTTACATCGCAACTTAGATAATGTTCTAAACTTTAAATTAACTGATCGTGATAGACGTTCAATAGCCACTGACAACCGAAATATATGTGTGAAAATCGTTGACGATGAGACTACATTAATTGTTGATACGTTTTATTTATCCCCCACTGAAAACGCTAAAATTTACACCGTTGTTCTACCTAAGACATTTGTAAATCAGCTATTGCCACGTCGTGGATATTCTTATTTTGTATCCCTTAAGGACGCTGAGGGTAATGAGGAACCATTGTATATTGATCATAATTTCATGCTCAAAGGCGATATAACAGTTGAAGACAATTATTCTGAGATCGTTTCTGAGAAGATGAATGAAAACTATAGTCTTAGATTAGATGCCCACGAAGAAGAAGTGGAAGGTGAATATGTTTTAGACGATTATGTTGAAGTCGATGAAAACTTCAGATCACTTGAACTCAAAACATATAACGATCTATCATCTGATGCTATAAGAATAAAGATACAGAAACATCGTGGTAAGTATTTCCCTGTCCGTCCAAACGATCATTTACAATGGGAAGACTTCATTGAAGTCAGTAATGTGCATAATCATACATGGAGCTTTCAGGAGCTTCCTGAAGGCAAATATCGTGTAATCTTATATACCCAAGTCCCTGAAGAATATTTCTTCATATACAGCAAAATAAACCGCATGTAACTATATTGACAATACTTGGTTCCATGATACTTTCTTATAGAGGTTAAGTTATGGAAATATTAAAACAAGTATTGATGAGTTACATCCCATCCAAATCAAGATCTACCGGGAAGTGCATATCCTTCAATTGTCCTTGTTGTGTGTATATGGGCGAAGCAAGACCTGACGTAAAAGGTCGTGGTGGTCTTTTCATTGAGTACGATACTATTGGATATAATTGTTTTAACTGTCGATTCAAATTCAGACAAGAAAAAGGCCAACGTCTAGGCTTTAAGATTAAGAAGTTCATGGAATTATTAGGGGTTCCATCATCTGAAATAAATAAGGCCCAATTAGAAAGTCTTAAGAATAGTAGTGTTGCGTATAACCTATTGGGTCTAGATATAAAGCCTAAGAGCAAACCAAAGGTAAATCTGGATTTTAAGAAGGTAAACCTTCCTGACGATTGTCGTCTTATACAAGACGAGTTAATTAATGATAACAACAATAAAGATCTTCTAGATGTATATAACTATGCGGTTGATAGAGGTATTGAAAACCATCCTTATATCATGTGGAGCCCTTCAAAGACTAATAAGCTAAACCGTAGATTGATAATACCATTTATGTACCAAGGCGATATTGTAGGGTATACAGGAAGATTGGTTGATAAATGTCGCAAAGAAGAACGTTATTTAACTAAGAGCCCAAATAGTTCTAAGTATGTGTTCAATATCGACAGCATTTTCAAAGACAGAAAGTATCTAATAGTTAACGAGTCCCCTATTGATGCCCTTCTTTATGACGGCGTGGGTACTATGAACTTTGAACCTACATATAACCAAATTGAACTAATAAACCAGTTCAAAGGCGAAATCATTGTTATACCTGATTTTGGTTCAGGTGGATCAAAGATGATAGATGCTGCAATACGAAATAATTGGTCTGTGTTCTTCCCCAATTGGAATAAAAACTTTGACTTGGGTGAAGCTACACAGATATACGGGAAGATATTCGTTCTAGAACGAATAATAAAAGATAAGATTTCCAACCCAGTTAAGATTGAAGTTACGAAAAGAATTTTTAAGGAGAATTTTAAATAATGTATGATTTAGACATGCAAAAGCTATATCTCGGTGTATTACTTTCTAGTCCAGATTTGTTTACCAGAGTTCGTTCCATTACCAAACCAGAACACTTTGACCCTAGAATAAAAAAAGCAGTTGAAGAAATGGTTGAATACAGTGATAAGTACAGTGGCGTACCTGACCCTGAATATCTCAAGTCTAAGACTGGTGTGGAAATACGTGTACCATCAAAGACCGACTATGCCATTGAGAAATGGTTCATTGAGGAATACCCAAAATTCTGCTTGCACAAAGCGCTTGAGAACGCTGTGGTACAAAGTTCTGACTATCTCGGTAGCCAAAACTATGAGGCAATTGAGAACCTAATCAAAGAGGCTATGCAAACTCGTCTAATCGAAGATCATGGCTTACCATACCATGAAAACGTTAAAGAGCGTCTACAGAATATTCTGGATCGTAGTGGTAATATCAGTACATGCTTCGACGCATTGGACCGTGTTGTAGGGAAGCTAAACTATGGTGATTTGATTATATATGCAGGGGGCTCTGGTACAGGTAAATCTCTATTACTACAAAACAACTGTATTGATCATTGGAAAAAGGGTAAGAATGTACTGTATATCACTCTAGAACTACACCCGGAATTATGTGCGAGACGTATGGATGCGATGTTCTTGGAGAAAACAACTAGTAGTCTCTATGATAACCTTGATGCAGTAGATACGGCAGTTTCTAAAGCTGGTGAAAAGTATGGCGGTCGTATGAATATTAAATTCATGCCAAGTGGTACATGTACGACTGAAGTTAAAGCTTATATCAAAGACTATATTCAGACGACAGGCATAAAACCCGATGTAATAGCAATCGACTATCTAGATCTATTATCACCTGCTCAAAAAGTATCAGTTGGTGATACTTTTGGTAAAGATAAGGCAGTTAGTGAAGAGCTGCGTAATGTAATGCAAGAATTTAATATTTTATGTCTTACGGCATCACAATTGAATCGTACCGCTGTGGGCAATGACGATCTTGACCATAGTCATATTGCTGGTGGTATTTCAAAAATCAATACGGCTGATATGGTATTAGGTATTATTGTGACTGATGCGATGCGCGAGAAAGGTGTTTATGAATTACAAGTATTAAAAACTCGTAACAGTAGTGGCACAGGCCGTAGGGTTCGACTTAAGTTCCTTAGTGAGTGTATGCGGATTAAAGATGATCCTGAATTCTTGGCAAACATAAATACATATATGAGTAGTTCTAATACGTCGAAGACGCAATTAACTGAAACTGAAAAACAATATAACGAAATTCAAAACAGTCTAAATAGTGATAATGAAGAATACGACGAAGTTGATATAGAAACAGGGGCGAAGCTACCCAATGAATTGGCTTCGGGTATGGGCAGTCAGAAGCTTGCAAGACTTAGGGGATTTATCGATGAAGACGATGAGTTGGAGTAATACATGAGTAGTGGTGGTATTCTCGATAGTTTAATGGAAAATGGCCGAAGTCGATTATCGGAAGCTGTGATAAAGACTCGCGCTGACCACGTTATTAATTCGAGTATCAATCTGATAGAAGAGATTGAAGAAAAATATGGCGAAGAAGCTGCGATTCTTTTGGAAAAGAGAATGCTATCAGCTATTAAGAACCGCGATCCTAAGAAGTTCAGGTTTACAAAACGTTAAGGAAATGAGTAACAATGAATGATATTAAAAAATATCGTCAGTTATTAGACGAGGCTTCATACGAAGCCTCTGATGATTTCATAGAAGAGATAAATGAATTACCGTCTTATGAAATATTTGAAGACGACCATGGCATGTCTTTTTTGTTCATGTACATGGAAAGTGAACAATTGGATGAAGGGCTTCGTAGCAGTTTATCAAAGATATTTTCACAATCTAAGAATCTTATGCAAGATATAAAGTCTGGTGCTGAGGATTCTTATAAAAAGGCTATGCGAAAAATAACTACGAAGTTTAATGCACGTATGTCACCTCAAATGAAAAAGCAGGTGAAGCAAATTACTAAGCGCTTAAAAGACCAGTATTATTTTCACTACAATGCGTTGCTTCCAAAATATCAAGCTAATAACAAGATATATAGTAAGCCTTTTTTTGAAGATCTAATAACATCTTTTGGCTTGAATGGGGATGTTGAGAAAGAAGTGTTGGCGAAATACCGCCCACAATATACAAAGATGTACAAGTCAATGCATGACATGTATAAGGAATATCAACAAGAAAACCCTAAAGCTCCAAAGCCTAAACCAAACCAAGTATATGCATATCTTCCTAAAAAGTTAAAAAAGAAAGTTGATGATGACTATGCATACTTAATTGGAAGTTTGATAGGTTTTACAACCGCAGTGGCCATTGCTGACTATTTCAAAAAGAATCCAGTAAAGTTTAAAGAATGTAATGAATTTGAGTTTGCTGAAAACGATATAAATGGGATTCTATTAAATACACAAGTAGATAATTTAGTAGAAAATATCAATGAGCATCACGACTCTATCATCATGGAACAGCTAGAATCAGAATGCAATGAAGATGACGAATTTGATTGGAGCGATGATATAGAAGAAGAACATGATACAATCTATGATCAATTTATCAAGGGGAAGAAATGAGTTATTTTAATAAAGAGAAATTCGAATACTATTATCAATCATTTAAAAATGGTTCATACTTTGGCGTTACACCAGACGAAGAAACAAAGAAAAAGATTGATGGTTTAATAAAGAAGTTGAAGATCAAAAATCCAATAGATTTAGATACGCTACATGTAACACTTGTGTATTCTGAGGATAAAGGTAATCCGCTAATTCCACCAAGTAGTGACTTAGAATACACCGCAACTGCTTCTGAGTTCGCATTATATGGCGACGAGTCTGATTGCTTGGTTATAAAGTTAGACTCCCCTGAACTTCAATCTCGACATAACGAGCTTCTTGCAGCAGGATTTATACACTCCTATGATAACTATTCGCCTCATATTACGTTGAGTTATGATTATGACGGTGACTTACCTGATAATGATCTGTTGAGCGACTTAGGTCAGATAACGCTCGGTGAAGAATATAGCGAAGCGATAAGCGACGAATGGTGTTAACCTATGCGCGAGTCAGATCTTTACGAGGCATCATACGGTAGTAACGCTGGAAAGTTCAACGATGGCAAGGTGAAATATATTCCTGAAAAGAAAATGTTCACCTTAGTATCAGAAGTGTCTGATGGATTATATCTTGTTGCCATGCTATATACTGATGGAAGAATTTTAGTCAGTACAACTAAATCGAAAGATGTATTCAGTATTATTGTTGGATCGATTGAACAACTCTTAAATCCCATACAGGTTGCAGATGCATATGAATATCGATCTCAGATGGAAAAGATGGTATCTACCCTGATTGAGAAGTTTTACACAAGGTTAGATGAAATAAAATTCGTATCAGTTGATAATACTGACCTGAAAAGACTAAAGCGTTTTCTTCAAATGCCGGAAATGGCACACTTCTTGGAAGTTAAACGTTTCGATTACATTGAAGAAATGAAGACACAGGGTGTCTATTTAATAACATATCAAAAACAGTGAACTTAATAGTTCACTGTTTTTCTTTTAATCATATAAAATGATAGCGACACGTCCCAATTTCCATTTGTTACATTTGTGGCAGTAAGTTTGAATTTACATCCCGGTAACACCTTCCATGCATTAGGAGAGTCAAAATATGTATGTGGTGTAGAAGCTCTAAGTCTCCCGAATGAATCTACTTGTTCAGTACGTTTATATTGTATCTCATCATTAAAAATATGACTCATGTTATTACGCTTATATTATATACCAATTGTTACCATCAGAAACAATTGTTATCGAGGTGTAATCCGATGCTATTGTGAATGATGTGTCGCCGTCAATGGTTTCAGACCCTTCGGTTTGAACAGTAATTGTGTTGGTACTTGTCGAACCTGTCGAATCTTTGAAAACAATTTGTTTACCATTGGTCATTGAAGATGTTGCCAATGTTAGTGTTAGTTCAGAAGATGATGAGTCTACTAAATACACAGTACTTGCTTGTACTGGTGATAAAGTTGATGAAGTTGCGACTGTTTCAATATCTTTATTGTTGACATCTACCCAACCAGTAGATTTTTTCTTTAGTATTAAAGGCTCAGTCGATCTCTTTATATAGATATCACCCGTGTTACCGAGTAGATTGGATGGTATAGTATCTCCCTGATAAATAACTATACCTTTACCAGATTTTCCTATAGAAAATGAATTGCTAACAGTTCCGTTAGCGTTGACTATTATGTTTGCCATCTCGGTTACTCCTTGTATGGTAGAGTTTTATATATTTATTGATTTTATGTAATTGACATGTACACATATAATGGTAAAGTAAATAATAAAACTATTTAAAGGTTCTCAAATGACATTAACGACTATTAAAAAATACAATTTATCAAGCATCAATAATAATATTGAGTTGGGTAAACGAGGCGGGATGCTCAAATATGATCTTGTGACCCAAACATACACATTTTACAAAAGTGACAAACTGACATTAGCACCTCTTGAAGTTGCAACTGCAACAAATGATAATCATGCGATTACAAAAGGACAAGTAGGTGATATCGTCAAAACATTAACAACCATACCTAAATATAATGAGGTTACGGCGAGTGTATCTTTAAACGTTGGCTTGAAATACTATCTTACTTCTAATCAAACGCTGACATTACCAGATGTATCAACCGTGTCTGTGGGCGACACAATTGTTGTCCGTAGTTCAAATGCGGTCACTTCAGCGAGCATCACAGTTAACGACACCATTAATGATGCCATTGTAACTACCGCAGGCAGTTCGGTTTCTTTTACGGTAGATACTATGACTGAGGTTTCATTCATTTATGCAGGTTCAAATAACTGGGAGCTTCTTTAAATGGCTAATAAGCACAAAGAAATAAAATCGAGCTTATTGAAACGTATCATAACTGTTCCAAGATTGCCTGTACATGCACTTAACATATACAATACGAGTGAAATACAAAATGCAGGTGTTATACAAGTAACAATTCCAAATGAGACATATACGCCTATATTAGTTTTATCTGGGTCTGGGACTTTTAACTTTGGAGGAATTGAAACCAGTGATGTTGGCGTTTCAATAACAAAAATTATCATTGATAATGTTACTGTATTCGATAGTTCTTTAGCAGGCGATGTTTTAAAGAGCGTTTTTTCTTATGATAATAACGCAATTGGAAAAATATCAGCAAACACACCGCCATATCTTGTGAATGAAAAAATTGAAATTTATGCCACGAATGAAAATAAAAAACGTGGCAACAACCATTCCGAAATAATATTTTTATCACTAGTGCCTATAGAATAATATGAAAAACATACTTGAAAGTACAACACACTCAATAAGCATATACGATGATAGTACAGAAGTGATCACTACCGCTCATCAAAGAATGTTGAAACGTTTGTCGTCTTTACGCAAAAAAATCGAAACAGGTGGAGTCGATTTTAACGGTACCATCATTAAGACAGATGAAGGTTCTCTTGCTAAAATATCTTCAACCATGATGGCATTGCAGGCAGGCATTACCGACTCCGTGGATTGGAAAGGGCAGAATGGTTGGATACGGTCAGTGGACTATAATCAAATGGTTTTAATTGCAACAACAGTGACCAAACATGTACAAAAAGCATTTAGTGTAGAAAATGTCATTGCTTCAAAAATAGAAGCAATGACTGAATTGGAATTAGAATCATTTGACCTAGATGCCGAATGGGCTAGTTATTATCAATAGATACCATACTGATAAGTAACATCATCGTTCTGAGATAATGCTGTTAATACCTCTTTGCGGTTATCACTAGATACGTAAGATACATGAACCCAACCGGAATTTTCACCTTCATCTGGATTATAGAATTCCAAAATAAGTTGATCAAATGTGAAATTATCACGAATATACTTTGCAAGTTCTCTATTGGACATTCCAATGCATTCTATGTCAACTGCTTCACCATTAGAGTGCTGAGAGTCTTCAGAACCGCCTATAGCCTTGTTTAACGCAGGTGAACGGTACCCGCTCGTGATGATCAGAGGCTTGCCTAAGTCATCTCTAAGAGGCTGTAAGACGTTATCAACTAGGGTTTTGATATTCCGTAGGTGTTCATCGTTGGGGGTGTTATTTATACCTCTTCGTGAGGCAGTTTGAGACTTCGTAAATTCACTCAGTTTAAAATTTTCAGATAATTTATCTGTTTGGCGTATATTCTGTACGTTCATGACTGGTTCTCCGTATATATGCTCAATTGGCTTTTTCATGGGTGTATCTGGGATGAAAAAATTATATATTTTGTTCAAAATCTTTCTCATGGTTGATTTCCTTTTAAGATTATGTTATGGTAGTATTTATATAATAGATAAATTCAAAAGGTATATTTATGTCTTCCTATGTAGTTATTGTTTCGCACCCAAAAACGTTTTCTAATAAGCGTGTAGAGGTTGATTCATTTTATAAAATCAAGTACATGGAGTACTGCAATGGAGATGCTGATGATATTCAACGTAAAAAACTAAATGGTATTTTTAAACTTCTAGCTAAAGATTTTACTAAAATGGAAGATAAGTATAATATGCCTCGTGGAACAATTGATGAAGATGCCCGAGTTGTATATGCTATGTCATTGCGGACACGCTTTTGTGCAGGAGAATTGATACTACTACATTATGAATCCGAGATGACACTGGAATCTACTGAGGAATACCTAAATACAATACCACATGAAGAAATGATAGAACTTATCGATAAAGCAAGACTGAGACTATAGGAGTGTATATTATGTCTAAACGAAGAAATAAACATAAAAATACTCCCAAGCATAAGCACGATCTTGGGAGAGGTGAAATAAAAGATAATTATTTCGCCGCAGCGGTTACTTCACCAATGTTCAAACATAAAGTTGAAGAACCTAAGAAAGGAAAGGGAAAATCTTACAACAGGAAGGTAAAACATAAAAAGTCTCTGGACGATAAATTCAGAGACTTTTTTAATGCCTATTCACTTATGTTTAGAACTTCTTAATGACTATACTTGTTTTGATGAATAAAAACTGACTATATAAAGTGTTACATCGAGTTATAAATACAATTAGAATACTTAATGCCTGCCAAAGTGTGTTCTATGATGTCAAAATCCCCTACGGGGGATTTTTTAATTATAGTGTGTCATACTTATGTGTTTTTCGATTGAAAACATCAATATACTCATCAAATGCTTTCTTTAAGATATTGCGTATTTCCTTTTTATCCAAACCTTTTGCAGCTATATCTATTCGTATTTGGTTACCCCAGAATTCATCTACTTTATATTCAGAGTTGGCTGGTGGTTCTATATTTTTATCAATAGTTACAATTAACGCATCGCTTATGAAATCATAATCATGCTTGTTTTTTATCTCAACACCATCCAGTATTGTTTGTCCATCTTGTAGATTTTTAATAATATAGGAAACTACTTTTCCTATCTGTTCTTTCTGTGGTAGAATGTCACCAGTTTTCATATAATATAATCTCCTTGATAAATATATTTATCTTTGACTCGACAAATGCGTCAAGTCTTGGTATGATCAGTAATGGTCTAAATTATTCGGAGGCATCATTATGGATGGTAAAGAAAGAGAGACTGAACACGAAGTCGTCACCAAAACACAAGATATTTATGATATGTGGCATGAAGATGAACTTGCTGAAGATGATGCCCGAATCTTAAATGATGATGACGATAAAGAAGACGATGAGTAATCACGTAATTGTATAACACGTAGGAGTGAAAGTTATGTCATTGCAACTATGGGTCGATGACCTAAGAGATCCCAATGATTATGTAAAAGGTGATTGGGTGTGGGCAAAGACTTCTGAAGAAGCCTTTAAGCACTTGTCTTCCAATAAATTTGAAGTATTGAGTCTTGACAATGACTTGGGTGAAGAAGTTGAAGGTAAAGACATTTTCAATTGGATTGAAGAGCGCCTTTACTGGAATGATATTGATCTTAGTAAGCTTAAGGTTATATACGTTCATTCATCAAATACGAATGCCGTAAAGTATATTCTCAATGCTAAGCATATTTTTTGGGATCGGTATAAGATTCGCCTCACATTAATCAATAATGAAATTCTAAAGTAGTATGGAAGATAAGAATCTAACAAATAATCAAAGTGTCGAGTATTACAACTATCGCAATTGGCATTTTGACAATCAGACCTATTGTAGTGGTATCGATCATGGTGTAGAATTACCACACCTGTATAAAGAACAAATTACATTAAATAATTCAGGAGATAAGAATGGACCCGATTGTTAGTATTTTCGTATTGCTAGTCATTTTCCAAGTTAAGCATTTTCTGTGTGACTTTCCACTACAGGGAAAATATATGCTTGGAAAATTCAAAAAAGTAGGATGGATGAAACCGTTATTTGCTCACACAGCGGTACATTCAGTTGCCACCTTTATTATTTCGTTAGCATTTACTCAAACGTTCGTTCTATCATTGGCATTGGCGGCTTTTGATTTTGTAATTCATTCTATCATGGATAGGGTTAAAGCCAGCCCAGACCTGTTGGGACGTTTCGATATTAAAAATAAGTACTTTTGGTGGTCGCTTGGACTGGACCAGTCCGTACATCATCTGACACACTATGCTATCATAGCCTGTATTGTCTTTGTTTAAGTATGCCAGTAGCATTATTTGAATTTGATAATACCATAGCAGACACTTTTGGTACTCTCAAAAAGATTAACAAACATCGCATCAATCCCATATCCGTTGGTGCGATGGATCAGTGGTGTATGTCTAGGCTAAAAATCAATGCTTATATGTTGGTTATGATACATATGCTTAGACAGCGTGGTTACACAATAGATATCTATTCTAGAAGATCGAATAGTGATCCTGATGGTGAATTAGTAAAAAAGTGGTTAAACGACAAAGAAGTAGATTACGATAAACTACACGTGTTGGATAAGAAAGAAAAGTTAATTACTATCGTGCGTGGATATACGTATCTTATAACAACTAACGTAGATGACGCTTTGTTGCTGAATAACTTCAGTATGCTTTCTAGTGCAACAATTGTCGATACGGTGATAAATAAGAATATAAAATTACCAATATTCTGTTATCGACTGTATCTATGAAGAGTAAGTCTATTGTCGTTTACCCCTATACATCTGAAGAAAATGAAATTGATATCATAACGTCCTTAGTCCACTATATGAAGGATGTCCAATCGTATGATTTCAAACACTATATGATTGAGAATGGTATTGTTCTAAATGATGAGCGGTCCTTAGCCTCTATCATGAATTATGAGATGAAGTATAATGGAGGGGTGTGCGAAACATGTAGTTTTATTATCAGTATGAACCTACCATGCAATGATGGTGTAAGTACAACATCTATATGGGATAACAATGATGTAATACCCACAAAAACGTTTATATTTTACATGAATATGGGTCTGAAAAACAGCTTTAATATAGATGAAACATATAAAGATAGTAAAATATTACAGCTTCATGTATTTCGTGATTGCATACATCCCAGTTTCTTAAACAGAATTTTTGATAAATTTAATAGAACATATTTTATGAATATTGATATTGTTAGGAATATTTTTAAAAAGTATCCATGACAACCTTGTGAGATTAACAGTTGATGAACAAAAAGATTGAGACTTTTCTGATATGCGCCTTTATAGGCGCATTTTACATCATAGCATTATACAGTACCGCTTTTATAGCTACAAAAGTGGCGTTTTCTATTGTATTATCAAAACTCCCATTTATTCATATTATAGTTGCATTATGCTATGTGGCTGTGGTAGTATATTTATATCGTAAAGAAAGATTAATAATGAAAAGGGATAGTGATAAATGGCTAAGATCGGAATAGTAGTAAGTAAGTTCTCTTTTGTAACACGCGAAATCTTCCACGTTCTTAGGAAGGCGTCGGATGAGAACGACCACGTACTAATCTTCGTATGTTCGGCTGATCGTTCTAAAGACTATACAATGCCCTTTGACAAGAATGATCGTGCAAATAATATTCTAAAAACCATCGAAGTCAATGGTGGATTGGAAAAAGAAGATTTTTCCATCGGTGTTCTGAATGATAATCCTGTCAATAAGCGACAATGGATTACAGATATTCATTCGAAATTGAATGAACGCTTTAATACCTTGTGTGTGAACCGTAAAGATCTTGAGCTTAATGTGTATGTTTCGAATGAATCACACCATCGTTATGAAAACATTTTCCCTGAACCTATGTTTAATGTGAATAAGGTAGACATGGGCATCAGTCAGGAGCTTTATCATGACTTCTATGGTATGGAAGACATTTCTTTGCATATCGCACCCAATATGACTAGTCTTTATGATAAGTTTAGAAAAGGAGAGTGGTATGATACATACCGTAAAGGCTATGACTTTGAAACTCTCAAGGAAGAATATGAAGCGGTCATGTTTCAAAAGTCACAATGGGAGGCTGCGCCTTTCCCACCTACGTTCGTAACGACAGATGCTGTCGTTTATTATAAAGGCTATGTATTGGTTGTTAAAAGAAAAGGCGCGGTTGGGAAAGACCTTTATTGTTTGCCGGGGGGCTTTCTTGCCCAAGTTGATACCATTGAGGAAGGTGTCGTTAAGAACTTGAAAAAAGATACCAATATTCAAGTCCATGAAAACATTCTCAGCTCAAACGTTCGTAAGGTAAAGACCTATGATGATCCCAATCGATCACTACGTGGACGCATCATTACTAATGCAGGTCTTATTGAACTAGATAACGTTACAAGCCTAAAAGGTTTCCCAAAAGTACGTAAGACGAAGAGTCAAAAAGAACATGCAGGGTGGTTTTCTCTGTTCGAAATCGATAAAATGAGAGATCAGTTTTTCGAAGATCATTATTATATCATTAAAGATTTGCTTTCTGAATGATTTTTGGTATACTAGAACAAACACGAATGAGGAAGCATTATGTCAGATATTAAAACTGTAGTGTCTAATGATGAAGTTAATGTTGTAGGTGGAAGCCTGCATGGTAAAAGAATTGAAGTTGAATTTGCCGAGAATGTTGTTCATGTCATCGACAACGAGAACTATCAGTGCAAGACCATTAACGGTGAACGTGTTCTTGCATACGTCAATGAAGGTGTCATTGACTATATCCTAAGTCGAGCATCATACATCAACTTTGGTTAATGAATAATATAAAAGGACAGTGCAATGGACAATACCGATTTTGCTAAGCGTATGAAAATGTACGAAAAGAAGCAAACTGAACAACGGCTCGATAAAAATCTTCCAGTCATTGTTCGTTTAGATGGACGCGGGTTTAGTAACTTCACCCGAAACTTTAAACGTCCGTATGACGAAGACTTTAGACATGTTATGACCCGAACCGCCGAACATGTCATGAAGGAATGTGATGGATGCTTGGCATATACCCAAAGTGATGAGATTTCAATTATTGTGCCTAAGCCAGACCTATTTTTCGATGCTAAGATTCAGAAGTTGGTCAGTGTTTTATCAGCGACAGCTACATCGAAATTTGTTATTGAAGCTATGAAAGTATGGCCAGAGCATGTTTCAAAAAGTGTACCACACTTTGATGCCAGAGTATTCAACGTCCCTGATTATAACGAAGCCGTTAATTCTATTCTATGGCGTCAGCATGATTGTGTTCGTAACTCGGTATCTATGGTCGGTCATCACTTCCTGAATAAAAAGCAGATGCATAAGAGAAGTCGGGAAGATGTTATCGAAATGCTCGAAGATCAGTGTGCTGTTGTTTGGGATGAATTTCCAGACGATTTCAAATATGGTGTTTATGTATATAAGCGTCTTGAAAATAATGTGATTCCTGATCATATTTGGGCAAAAATCCCAGATGGTAAAAAGCCTCAATCGCGTGAATATACACGACACAAGATTAAATGTAATGCATTTAAAAACTTGTCGTTTAATGAAATCAAAAATCTTTCGTTAGGTAGTAGGCTGGTAGATCATGATTGAAGAAATTAGTAAGCTAGTACTTAAGGGCTTAAGGAAACTTGAGCCCGAGTACAGTAGTTTGCATGAATATAAAAAGGATCATAAATTCAGGTTTGTACTATTTCGTATAATTCCAAATAGAATATCGTACCTTTATGATATGTTTTTTGCTAGGGACTATCATGCATGTATAAAACCTCATTTAGATAAGGTCAAGGATTGGGTTAGGTATCGTACAACACAACGTTTGCATGTTGTGAAAACTACCTTACCGCCCGGATACTATGATGCAGATGTGAGAATGCTACATGCCATGTTTGCTTTAGTCGTTGATTATGTTGAAATAGAGTTGGCTTGGTTGGAATTTATTTCAATGGACAAGGACCATCCATTGTATGAGGCATACAAAAAGCGACTATGGTTGAATAATAATTTTGATGTATTTGGTATAGCAGAAGCATTCTTTCGCTCAAAGGAACTGGGCTTACACCATATCATAGAGCGCACTAATGATGATGATGAAAACAAAGATTTTTATACGGAACTGTTTGCATTGTATATGTGGTATACTGAGATTCTAGATGAAAGGGAAGACGTAGCTGAGTCAGAGCGATTAGATATGTCCCAAGAACCATGGGTTACATATAATAAAAAGTATTCAGGGGCGCTGATACTAGATGCAAGATTTGCACTAGATCACCCAGATGATTACAAGAAGTTGCATGAAAGTTTAGATCGAATGAATAATCTTGAAGATGAGTTTGAGAAGGACGATGAAAAAATGTTAAGACGGCTTCTTAATATTCGTACATCGTTATGGACATGAGGATAATACAATATGGTTAGCTTTAGAAATGTATGGGGTGTGTATGTCATCGAAGATACTGACGATGATGTATTATTTTATTGCATTGGTATTTTCAAATCTAACGAAGATGCCGAGTCTATGAAATATCTTCTCTATAATGACATTGATAATAATATTGATGAAATTGAAGAAAACGGCGAAGAGTTCTTCACGGTATCGCATTGTAGTGATGAAAATTTAAAAAATTATTTAGAACGGGCCGATCTAAAAGATGGAATCATGGTTCGTAATTGTAATTTTAAGATTTTCGTTTCTAAGGAAGTATACTATCAATGATAATAACAGGCATTGGAAGCCGTAAAGTACCGAGAGAAATATATGACTTTATAACGACCTTGCCTTTACAAGATCATGTGGTACGTAGCGGTGGTGCTAGTGGTTGTGATACTGCTTTCGAGCAGACTACTAATAACTTGGAAATATATCTACCTTGGCGCAATTTTTCATCCCATGGTATACCATTAAGCTCAATTAATCCAACATTGGTTAAAGCGGCGGAAAGTATCATTAGTACTGTCCATCCTGCATTTAATAGATTGTCGCACGGTGCTAAATTGCTACATACTCGAAACGTCTTTCAAGTATTCGGTGTAGAATTGCTTGAAAGTAATAGATCAGACGTGGTAATATGTTGGACACCAGATGGTGCATATAATCAAGAAACCTGCACTAATAAAACAGGTGGAACAGCAACAGCAATTAGAATAGCATCTATCTTTGAAATACCAGTTTTGAATTTGTACAACGAAAAACACATGGACATGGTTCATGAACTCTTTAATTTATGGTGAATACAATGTATGATATTGGAACGAATAGTAAAAAAAGCTATAAGATACGACTTAAAAAACCGTACTATCACAAATTCAGTACGTACAATTGGCCAGTAATTATAGCATTGGCGATTAATACAATCTTCCTTATTGCTACATTGGTTAATCCGAACCTAATACCGATGCTTGCAATGAATAATCCCGCTGGTATGACTGAAATATCATGGTTTGTGGGTAATTTTGTACATGCAGGCGTTGTTCATTTTGTTATGAACATGCTTTGCTTCTTTATTGTAACCAATGAGCTTCGGTATAAATTCCACACGAAGCAATGGGTTTTGTGGTTTTTGTACATTGGCTCAGCCTTCGTCATTGGACCCCTTGTGACTCTACTTTCAACACAACCTGTTGTTGGATATTCTGGTGTCGTAATGGCGTATATAACTTTTGGTATCCTTAATAAAGTTCGTGGATATAAAGGTCTCGCCATTTATCTTGTCGTTATGCACGTAGTTCTGTTATTGTTGCCGTTGAATGTCAGTATTATCACGCATATCATAGGTGCTATGGTTGGTGCAGCATTATATCTATATCTTTATCTTGATAAAAAGATTCGGACCAAGCTTTATTTACGTAAGAAAAATAATCGCGATGTTGTAGAAAGTTGGCGGGAACGCCATGGTAAGGCTTGAAACTCTTGTCTTCAAATGGTATAGTAAGATATAGTCTAAAACATAAAGGAAATTGAATATGTCTCATAGTGTTCATAATCAGTGGGAAATGTTATCAAAAGCAATTGCCCTCGCCGCTGAAAAATTCAATGGCGTACTTGATAAGGGTGGTAAGCCTTATACTCTACACCTTATTCGTGTTATGTCAGCTATGCCTGATGATGACCCGGAGCTTCAACAGATTGCGGTTCTTCATGATGTGGTTGAGGATACTGATATTACATTGAAAGATTTAATTAATATGGGGTTCTCACCACGGGTGATTGATGCTCTCAAACTTCTGACACACGATGCTGATGATAGTTACATTAAGTACATTCTTGGTGTAAAGAGTAATCCTGACTGTATTAAAGTTAAAATTGCAGATTTGAAAGATAATTCCAATATCTCACGCCTCAAAGGTATTAGTGATAAGGACGTTAAGCGCATGATTAAATATCAACGCTCTTATATGTTCCTTACTGATAAGATGAGTGAGTACGAATATACTAATGGTGAAAATGTATGAACGTGACAAATAAAACTTTTATTTGGATTGCACTCAGAAGCAATCAAAACATTTACATTGATGGTACCGATCCAGTGTGTCATATCGACGACACACTGATTGATGCATTCAATCATGAGCTTATTCTGATGGGCTTTTATTTGTCAGAAGAAGCAAGAAGCGCCATTAAAACACTACCTGAGAATGAATTTAAATCATTGGTAGACAATACATTCGAAACACTATCAGACATGGTGGGTGTTAATGTTAGGATGCGTCCACTATACAGAAACTTTCCGAATTCAGTACCACAGAGTACATTGGTGCATGGAAATTCAAAGTCAATCAATGCTCGTCTACTAGATCTGCTCAACAGTACTTCTGGTGATATGGATGTGTTGACCGATCATGACACGTATCCATGTGGTCATGTTGTCGTCGGATACATGTCAGAAGGCCAATGTCCTCAGTGTGCAGGTGATGTTAGTGAAGTAGATTTGCTTGAAAGTGTTGATTGTTCGCGTATTAATCACACACCTAAAGCTATTAATTTGTTTAATCGTTCTGATATCGTAGAACTCGTAAAGAGTTGTGTGGAATCTCGTAATGGCATGACTCTTCTTCAGATCGAGTTTTTTAAAAACGCTTTAGTAGAGATGGATGAAGAAGAAACAAGCTATGTTTTTTCAGGCGAAATTCCCTTCAAGGAAACTGTATCAATCGTTGTCAATGAGCTTCTAAAAACTCGTGCATACAATGAAGTTTATGATATGACTAAAGGTTTTATCAAAACTGCAAATGATGTGATGCGCATTGCGGAACAACTGAATCAATTATCAGACAATCCCGATGGTAAATTTAAACTTAATAACAAGTGCCGTAAGTTTGTTGCAAAAAGCCTTAACCATATCAGCAACCCATACGAAGATATGGTTAAGAAGCGTGAAAAATGGGTTGCCTTGAATATGTCTGTACACTTCGGTACGTTTCGAAAGAAATACCCGAATGCATTTAAGGCTGTTGATACTGTATTGAACCATGCAAACACTATCAAGACGTTTGATGGTAAATTACAGAAAGCACTTATTGAAGATAAGGATCTTTCGAAGGTGTTGGATCTTGTGGTATCTCGTCCGGGTATTTTTGTAAGAAACTTGGATAGTATCTGTCGAAAGTTTCCTGAATCCATTGAAACTATTCTATCAAAGTTCGAAACTTGTGGACATGACGCCTCAATGCGAGTGTTGATCTCCGCACGAGATAACTTCAGTATGCGGATTCATCACTATGAATCCGAACGCGTATACATTAACGTAAATGGATTCTTGAATCTTATTGAAGAAACCCGTGAAGATATTTCAGACGAGAATTGTGAGAAAATCATCGCAAGTATTGATAACGTCATCGCTAATAAACTAAAGAACAATGATATTAGTGGTAAAACCATTTATATCGATCCAGTGCTGAAAAATCGAATTATGCCATTGAAGCTTCGTTCAATGAAGGACAGTATGTTTAAAGCTGAGCGTGGGTCAAGTATTAATCTTGATGATACTGGTTACATTCGTTTTTTCACATACTGGAAAGAAAACGATATATCGGGTTGCGTAGATTTAGATCTGTCTATTAAAATCTATGATGAAGGACTTGGATACGTCGAAGAGTGTTCATACTACTCTACACATGGGAAGTATTCTACTCATTCAGGCGATATAACTAGTGCGCCAAATGGTGCTAGTGAGTTCGTGGATGTAGACATTGACAAGCTTAAGCGTTCGAACAATGGTGCAAAATACGTAGTGACCTATGTTAACGTTTTTTCGTCTCAGAAGCTGGATGAATTTGAAGCTTATACAGGCTTTATGTGTAATAATAGCAAAGGTGATAATAAGGTATATGATCCTAAGACCATCACTGACCGCTTTGACTTGACATGTAATGCTAGAGCCGTTTTGTGTACTATCTATGATATCGATAGAAATGTGATGTATTGGGCAGACATGCCGGAACATAACATTACTAGTTCTAATTTGTCGTCACGCTCAAAAAGTATTGACATTCAGATCAAACATATTTTGAATGTGAACAAAGCCCATATGAAAATGTGGGATTACTTTGAAATTTTGGCGAAAGCTAACAACATGAAAATCGCAGATACACCTGAAGATGCGGACGTTGTTATCGACAATTCTGTAACACAGGATATTGAAGACTTTAACAAAAAGTGGATGGTATGAACGAGATCGAAGAACTTAAAGATAAAATTGCAAAACTTGAACATACGGTGGACTTGCTGGTTTCGGATAGTAACATGCCTATTATCCGAACCATACATGATAACAATATCAGCCAAGAAGAATTTAATGAAATACATGATGTGTTTGAAAAATTTGCCATTCTTCTTGAAGTGGGTAACACATTCTCAAAAAACGAAATTATTGAAAAGCTATGTAATCTAGAATGTGTACAGCGTAATAAAGTACCTGAAAAACTTGCTGAAGAAATTATCTATAACATGGGTATGTCAAATCGATGGAGTACGGTGTATCATTACTATGTTAGAGGTTAATCCCGAAGATGATGGATACACTCATATAAACGTGTATTCAAGGGGTAGAACAGAGTTGGGAAGGTTCCTTTCTAATTTTGCACATACGCCCGTTAAAACCCCTGATGGTGACTTCGAATCCCTAGAAGGGTATTGGTATTGGCTTAAAACCTATGACGAAGGGTTAAGAAGTTTATATGGCATTGAGGCAAAACGATATGGTCGTTCCTTACCTGTAGCTAATTCCAAAATTGATCGAAACAGATTTAAAAAAGCGATTGTTCGAAAAATATACGATCATAAAGAATGGTTAAAAGATCAACCATTATGGAATGATATAACTATCCCCCTCACTCATTACTACGTGTATGATGGAAAGAAAGTTGAAGCAAACGGCGAATGGGTAATTGATATCCTAGAACAATTACGATACGACATGAAGGATTGATATATGCACAAGTATGATGATGAGTCGTATGAACTTTATAATGCTGCGTTGATGTTAAGGTCGTGTGCAGGCACACATGACGATGATACTATGCTAATTGGTAATGTAAAAGCATCCACAATTAAGAAAATATGTTCGGATTATGCACGTCTTCGTCTACAAGAAGGACTGTATTCTCCTAAGAATGAAACAGACAAAGAGTGATATAATTTATGGGAAGTTTTAGCATTTCATGTTCAATAAGTAACACACCAATTGAGTACGACGATGACGTAAAGGTTGGTTTTTTGGTTAAAAACCATACATATAACATGATTGGGGCTTGTACACAGTATAGTCTTCTGTTTCCATTCCTCATGGATGGAGTATATGATGACTACGGACAGTGCGTTTTTAACATTCCAGAAAAGACAAGAGAATATGTTAATGAGTTCTTGGATGATTATGCTATGGTAGTTAAAAACCAAAAACATATAGTCAACACTGATACACCAATGACCAAGGCTAACTTAAACATAGATACCATTTTCCATTACATGCATGAGCAGTACCTATATGTTCGAAATGTATATAATAACTACCTTGAAGATATTGAATTTGAAAACGATGAAACTGTTATCACACCTCAAAATACTCCTATGATGGTGCACCCTTTTGTCATCAAAAAGTCTATCTATGATCGAATTCTTTCAGGTACCTTTGAGTATCAACATCCCTTCTTTGAAGATGATGAACTTGTATATCAGGACGTTTCATTTCATGAGAAGAAAAGCGACATGTTTAAAAGTAGTGCTTCGAATATGTTTATAAAATATATTTTTGAAGCCAAAAATCGCTTTACTGATAACGACGTTGATATTGACCATGCTATTGGTAAAATTCTGCCCAATGACGACAAGAGAAAAGCAGAACTGATCAATATAATGAATAACTTCGAGTATTTTGTGTGTATTATTATTGATCAGTTACAAATGAATAATAACGACTTGAGTAGGGATCGTATCATTTCATATATGGAGAATATTTTGGAGGGGGAGGATAACTTCAAAAGTACAATAGATAATTTCATATCATTATATGATTTTTACGAAAAAAATCACGAAGACATAGACCTCTCGGTCTATGAAACACAAATGGTATATGATATTATTCGACAGAAGAGTAATTCATCTGATAATAAAAGACACTATGCCCCTCTAGGAATATATAGAAAAATGATTGTCTCCGGGGACTTGGACATAGAAGGAGTCAAAGACTTTCACTTATTTACTCAATGGTATGATCATTGTATCAATGGGACATTTGTACCATCCCATTATGCAGGCCAAGATTATTGTACTGATTCCTATAAGGAATTTTATAACCATATGCTTCAAGAAATACATGATTATGAAAAACGTATAGATGAAATGTGAGCCACAAGGGGATCGATATGTTTGAAACCGAATACGAATATGGTAATATAAAAAGATGTTCAGAACATCCTGACTATAAAGTAATGAGATATCCAACATCGTTGTGCAAGCAATGTCTTGAGATTTGGAAAAAGCGTTGTGAACATGAGTTGGGATATCGCGAAGTTGCGTTTATTAGTGCACAGAAAAAAGCTGTGCCAATTGATCGTGACAAAACGTACATTCTTTATTGGGAAGAATGTGGGAAATGTAAATGTATTTCCACAGTCGAACATAACTTCTGGTTCACCGTTCCTGAATTAGAAGGTCTTTACGCACGATACTCAATGGTAATTGGAGGAAATGTATAATGTTAGTTCCACTCGATTCTCATCAAAAGGCTTTGGATGCACTTAGAAAAGGTATTGCAGTAGCAACTTTATTCATGATACAATAATACAATATGGATGGTGAGACGGTCTGCGTGTTGTCTATGTTTTAGCCGGTCTATGAAACATTTGCAATACAAGCCCCGAGGTGTCAGTTTTTGGCCCGTACAACCAAATAATGGCTATCTCCGGGTTGGGGTTCGAATCCCCGCCATCCCCAAAATCACACCTTGTCATTGAAAATTTGATAAGGTATAATAATGTTAAATTATCATCATTTGAGGGTATATATATATGAAACATAACATTGAAAACTATCAAGCTGCGACATCCCTTATCAAAACAATTGATGAGCAAATGTCCGAAAATATTATCGTTCGTATGGATGATGAGCCAAATCATAAAAAAAGAACAAAGCTTGTAAAAGAGATCGAACCTGTATCCAATGTTATCTACCCTATGCAAGTGCGTATGACCCAGATCAAGACAAATCTACTATTTGTTCTTGAAAACGCAGTGTACAATAAGTCATATGCTGCCGCCGCAAAATATTTTGCTGAATATGACTTTCTTTCCCAACAGATCACTAAGGAAGCTAAGAAAGTTAAGAATAATGAAGCTATGGAAGATTTTCTACAACGTTCTACCGTTCTTAACGAAGATTATTTCAAAGTCATGATGGAAACCATTAACGTTATGAAACATCTTGTTATCCATCGTATGAATCGTGAACCAGAGATCTATATCGATCTTGATCCAATCAAAGATAGCGAACTTGACTTTGATCATGTAAAACAGACATATAAATCTACACTTAAGAAACTCAAGGAAGATCTTAAGAAACAACAACAGGGGAAATAATATGACTATGAATCCCGGCATTGATACCTATTGGCGTCATGGTAAAAGTGGTAATAGTGATAAAACCATTTACGACCTAAAGCTTCATGAAACGATGATGTTGCAAATTGGGACCACTACTAGAAGATATGATATTGGTGTCGGGATTCACCCCAACTACATCAAAGTCATGCGTGTTGAAGGTGGTTGGATCTATGGTGTAGACACGCAGTCGCCTGCCTTTGTACCCGAGAACTCAACGGATAACAATATGGTAGATAAAACCGTAGAAGCGCCAGAGGTTGTATATGTAAATGAAGGAATAGGTGATCTATTCTTTATTACGCGTATTAAAAGTTTTTTAAAGAAAATTTTCAAAGGTAAAAGGCAATAGCATGTATATCTTATCGTCTTTTCTAACAATTTTGTTTGTCATATTTGTAGTATTACCTCTAATTGGTAAAGCAATACGTTTCATTGCCTATTATAGCGAATACTCAAATAAATATGTTGAGAACATGATGCATGGTGCATTCATCTTGATATTCATTGCACTTCTTATTCTGCTATTTGTGGCATTCGGAGTGACATATTCGCATATACTTTAGGGTCTAATCATGCAAAAGATTTATTGTATTGTTTCTAAAGAAGCACTTAAGAAGATGAATGGTAATCGTGGTAAACTCTGCTCTCAGGCAGGACATGCGTATCTTCATTCATGGTGGGATGCACAAAAGCGATTCCCAGAGGCTGCACAGGCGTACATGGACAGTACACACGCTAAGAAGATCACCTGTGTTGTCGAGACCGAAAAAGAGCTTGAAATGCTTCTGAGGGCGTATTACGATGTTTGTGGCGTAGCATTCATTAAAGACGCAGGGTTTACAGTTTTTAACGAACCTACCGTTACATGTTTGGGCATCGGTCCAATTCATGAAGATGATATCGGCGACGACTTGAAAAAATTGAAATTACTATGTTAAGGAATGTATTATGGCTATGACTTATGTCATGAGTGTTATCACTGATCCGTCTCACGAAGAGTATGTGATGATCAGTAAAAATCGCCCCGAGTTTCTAAAAGGTAAAACCACCTTCGTGGGTGGTAAAGTTGAATTTGGTGAAAAAGTAGTAGATGCAATGGTCCGAGAAGCAAAAGAAGAATGTGATCTTGATATTGAGCCGGTGATGATTGGCAATATCCATGGAAAGGACTACACTGTTTTTGTATTTAAGGCAGTTGTGAACAATATTCATGATGCCATTACTGTAGAAGACGAGAAGATTACTGTTTATTCTAAAGAAGAAATCATAATGGCTCCTGATTACGCTTTAGCTGATAATGTAAAATCTATTATTCATTTCGCTAATGGTAATCAGAAAACGTTTGATATTTATCAATAAGGGTGTATAATGAGTCGTGTAATGAACGCACGTAAAAGCCGATATACTCATGGGTGGATTAAAGATGAAGATATGGTTAAAATTGAAGACCATATTGATGACCCCAATGTATATTCAAAGCAAACACACTTACGTTAAAATTCACGACAAAATAAAGAACGGTGAAAATCAATAAAACAGAGTTCAAACATTTATGCATTTACTTCTTTGAAACATAATTTGTATGGAATACTATAGAGAATTTACTTTTACGCTCAGTATCTCTAAGGAATTTATTTCCAAATTCCTACAAGATCAAAATCTTGATAAAGATAATATTGATAGATTCATGGATATGATAGAAGATAGAACGCTCTATGGTATCCTTAGCGGTCAGGATATTGAAAAGTACTTCCTAGACAACTATATGCCTGAATATGTATTACCCGCACAAAAATGGTTTCGATCTATTGTATTAACGCGTTTGGGTCTTTCTGAAGGTGATGTAGTAATTTCGTACTCAATATATCATGATTGGGAATTAATCAGTATGACCCACATTGACTGTGTTGTGAATGTGAAATTCCCTACAGAACAATCATTGAATTATTTTAAAATTAAAAAACCTAGAGCTTATCAATCCTTTATTGATTATGAAACTCAGAAAAAGAATATGATAGGAAAATGTTAGAACGCGGGTTGAAAAAATAATGTCCGATCATTATAAACGTTACGCCATTATACTAAGTCTTAGTATTATAGATATAATGAATTTCGTAAAGACTAATTATGATTATGATCATAACGATCTCAAATCTATAGACACCGCTCTACATGCCTCCTATATAGATTTTAGTTTAAGTGAGCAACCTATTGATTGTGGGTTTATGAAAAGGCATCTTACCGCTATAGAAGAAATTATTGATCATTACTTAAGAAAAGAAATATTCAATATAAAACGTAATAATATTGACTTAATTTATAGTTTACCACAGAACCGTATAATTGGTTGGGGGATTAACAATACCATTATGGTAGATATTGCATTTAAAGATTGTGATTCTTTAAATCATTATAAATTATCTAATCCAGAATTATTGGAGACGATTAAGGTAAATAGTCAATATTTTCAAAGACATTCAAGCTGAGGGCTCCCTATGAAAAAGATAGTATTAATCTCATTGTTAGTAATAATTTTATCTGGTTGTGGTGGTAGTACACCAATTGATTATTCTGAATATGAGAGAGTAAAAGATTTGTGTAGTAGGAATGATGGTATTTCTTTGTTTTACTACAGAGTTATAACTATCGATTATAACTCTGAACATTTAATTGTTGGTGTCAAATGTAACGATGGTGCGGTTTTTAGAGAAACATTCAAAGAAAGTGCTAACAGAATAAAATACATGAGGGAATAATATGAAGTTGAGATGGTATATTAAGCGATATAAAGTAACAGCACAAACTATCAGAGACTATCAGGAAATGTTTGGTGGAAGTATGAATGACGCCAAAAATGAGTTATTGAAAGATAGTAAAGTTTTGCAACTAACGATGATGAATATTTATATCAAAGATCACTGCTGAGGGATATCCTGCGTCTATTGGGCGTGAACGTACCTTATAAGAAAATTCCAAATATTTTTCATAACAAAGATAGTTTTGTTCTACCTGACCTATCATCCTTCTACGGAATGGATCATAGCGACAAAAACTATATTGTTAAAGAGTAACGATATGTATGAGAACCTTGATAAAATCTTATCCAAAGAAAATTATGACAAGCACATGAAAATTCTTGATACTGAAAAACGTATCAAAGAGCTTCAGTGCGAATTAGAAGGGTTAAAAAATGATTGTGACCATTTCTTTATGCCATTAACTCCGAAACAAAAAAAATATATACAAGAACAAACACTGGAATCATTTGCATATGATGAAACACATTGTTTGATATGTAATGAATATTTCGGCCCACGTTGCTTAAAAAGTCCTGACGAGTCTTGTCATGCGTTTAGTTACAATGACGAAGATGGATATTATGTAAAACTTAATAATGGTTCTAAGTTTTATCTTAAGAACTATACACTGGAACATGCATTAGAAGAACATGATGACAGATGTATATTTTGCGGCATATCTACAGATCGATAATATTTGACATTAAACATTTAGAGGATTGTGCTTATGTACGGTGCCAACACAGTGAACGAATTTGTTCCAGAACAAGCCCATGGAGAATTTTATGCTTTTCTTGAAAAGCATGGACATAAAAAGATTGTGGAATCTTTTTACGGTCATGAGTATCCATTCCCACATAAAAACTATCGCAATGTAAATGTCTGGGCTCTACTCGAAGATGGTAAGGTTATCGGAATGAACGAATCACCACACAGCGGATGGAGTTTTCCACTAGTAGGTAAACGTGGTATGGAATCATACTATTCAAAATACTTTATGGCTAAAAAACCATCTGTTATTGAAAATCTTCTCAATGAATGTATTAAATAAATATATCTAAAAGGATATATAAATGCAAACACTAAATGAGAAAAGTCTAAATCGAATTAGAAGTAAGTTCGAGTCATATGATACAGGTATGATTAGTGCTTATCGTGGGGATAAAAATGCCTCGCAAAATAAGCTTAATAGCTTATCACTTAAAGCAAAACTACTGAGTGATGGTTTTGATGTAACACGTATCCATGGCTCTTACATTGAGAATTATGGTACTGAGAATGAACGTGAGGTTAAAGAAGAAAGTTTCTTTGTAGTTCAAACCGATAAAAGTCCTAGTATATTTGTAAAACTACCTGAATACGGCGAACTGTATGATCAGGATAGTGTGTTCCTAAAACCTCATGGCAAGAAGGGATACTTGTTGGGTGTTAGTGATAACCCTGATGCTTTTCCACCAAAAGGTGAAAAAGTTGTACTAGGCAATCCTGTGATGGGTCATGAAGGTGAGTTTTTCAGTAAGGTGAAGAATCGCCCATTCACTATTAAAGAAGCGCATGAGGTTGAATTACCTAAGACATTAAGTGGACGCTGGGCAATGTTGAAATACAGGGATGCTGACGTAGAGTAACATGATGTTAAACTATTGGCTGACAGAGATAATATCGGTATTCGATATTTTAGAATACATGGATGGTATAGATATTAGTGATGAAATGAATGAGAAATACGAAGCTATTCTTCTGTCAGAAGATGTTGAACGTGATATGAAAAACACGATATACAATTGCAACCCTAGTGATTTCACAAGAAAAGATCTCAATAGTGTTGATAACATAATCAGTATGTATGTAATTGATAAATGTAAAGCTCGCTTTAAAGGCTTAAACTGTAAATTTATTGTTGAATGCCTCAGAAAATCGGTAAATGGAAGGTCTGTTTATTTCCCAACAACCGATATGATAAAACGACATGTAAAAGTCCGTATACTATTTGAAGATCAATCGACACTAAACAAATTGAAATTGATCAACCCTGAATTATATGATCGTATCAAAAGAAAAGAATGATAACCAATGAATAATAATTATTACAAAAGCATCACATCAATGAATATGATTGAGTTACATAAAGTTATTGATTACTTTGACAATGTTTTGGGCATTGAGGATGATACCTTAAGGTTATACAAAACGGTATTAACAAGTGATCTTTCAAAGCCAATAAAACATTACACAAACGATAGTAACTACATTTCTATAATTCCGAACGAAGACGTTATAGAAATGGTTAATAATGCATTACATTCTTTCATAATCAACGAAGCATTACCTTTCATATCTAAAGAAAAAGATATTGAATTGTATTATAAACCGATTGTTGATCCCAAAAAAATAACAGGTTACTATTTCAAACTTGATGTACTATGCAACGTCTTCCATATCCAATTTAAAACCCAAAAAGCTTACCATAAGTTCAAAATTAAATACCCGGAAGAATATCGCAAGTTAGACTTGTTCACACGTCGCCAAAGTATTACAGGAGAATGGATATGATTCATATCAATATTGATAAAACGTTAGACGATTACCAAAAAGAACTAGGAGAAAAAGTATCTGAATATTTAAGGACGAATTTTTACGACGGCCCATATGATGAACGTGTTCTTATGGCAAATGTCATGAGAGAAGGAAGAGGACAGTTGAACCCTAATCAAGTATTTCCAATCATTAAAGCATTCCTAGAATGTGAAACAAAGTATTTATTTAATTACGAAGGGTGATATAAAAATAATGAGGTCGTTTTTGACCTCATTATAAACGTTTATGTAAAGAGTAAATAAGTTATTTAAATATCTTTATAATTTAAATGATCTTCTTTTACAGTACCAACCTTTTTTATAGTAATGTTATTTGAGTCATAATCTATAAAGACTTGTAAGACATCGCCTGTTGTCACATCATAGTTTGTGAATTTGTACTCAAGGTCATCAGAACTGTAGTAACCACCTTTTTCACTCACCCTTACATCTATAGGTCAAGTAATCTACTGCATATCCTATAGCAGATAGCCCAACGCCATGCTCGACTATACGAAAGTCGTCACCACTACTAGGCGAAAGTCCAACCGATCCATAACGTCCTTCGTCTTCTATATTAATCTCAAAATAATATTTTCCACTGTTATAATTGTGATCATATACAATAGTATTAAGATTGTCTGGGACAATAACTTCATTATTTGTCCCTTCAGTAGTGTAGTTCCCTAAAAGTTTAGAGCTTGAATAATTCGTATCATATGGTAAAAATCCATATGTATCGCCTATAAACGGGTCTTGACCCATGTTAAAACTAAACTTAGAAATTCCAGAGCTTGTACTGTCACAGAACGCAGGAAAAAGTGTAGATAAATCACGATTAGTTTTTATAGCAAATGAAATAGTTTTAATAGTTCGAAAGCGAACTGATTCCATGATAACATTGTATGGTTTTATACCCATGGTTTTTCTCCAAATAATTTAGATATTATATGCATTATTTATAGATTTTGATATTTATAGTAGAAGTCTTCAAGATGCACGTAAGGTATCATTAGATAAGAGCTATCAAACCATACTTCGTTATCATCATTTTGATCGGTAATTACATCTTCTATCTTTCCTACCTGAAAGTTTTTAGGAGAGAATAACCAATCCATTGTTTTTGTCAAACCATTCTTTCTTACTGCTAAACAAAAATTATGCAATTGTTCTGATATCATATCCCCATTGTAATCATACCCAAAGATACATCTAACGACTTCTACATCATCTAATACGCGTTTCTGAGAGATATCATAATACTCAACAACCTCATCGTAATCTTGTCTTTTTACGCCATCCAGTAACGCATCAAAGTTACGTAGTTCATCTCGATAACTATCATAACTTCCACCAGAATCTTTTAACCATGAATAGAATTTAAAGTCTAAAACGTATTCTATTGCTTCGGCAAACATAAACAAAGGATGTCGATAGAAGTTGTTAAGCACTTGCATGTCGGGTTCACTGTCCATGATCTCATGAATGTTTTCGAACGATGCCCATATATCGTGTTGTGGGCATAAACCAATAGGAGTGTTATTAACCGGAAGTATTAAATAAACCCCGGAAGGACTACCACGACGACGTGCAATATCTGCATTAGATCCACCAATGACAGCACGTTTGGGAAATGCAGACCATTGAGAGCCATTATTGATATATTCATTATGAAGATTACTATAAGCAAATGCTGCTTCTCTATTTTTCAATGGTGTTGCAAACTTAGCCACCAAATCTGGATCATACCCACTAGCTGAATCATCGTGACGAAATATTGCATTTCCCGTTTTTATGTAATGATTCCAAGCTTGTGAAAACTTGGTGGTTAAAAGTTTCTCAAATTTATCTTCGGAAATATCAGTAAAAGCTTCGTTTAGTATATCGTTTATCTTCATGGTTATCCTCTTTAGACTATAAATTTATTTATATAAATATTACACCATAACAATTCTAAAAGGTGACCAATGAAAGAAATCCCAATCAAACAACATCATATCAAAAAAGCTAAAAAACTAGCAGACGAATTAGGAAAACTAAACAATAGTATTACAAGTGGTCAAGGAAACTTAGCAGGATTTGTAGGCGAAGTTGTTTTGGCTGAGTTACTAGGAGCTGAACATAACAACACTTACGATAGTGATCTGACATGGTTTAATAACGTCACAATTGATGTTAAAACAAAGCGTACTACCGTAAAACCAAAAGACTATTATGAATGTAGTATTGCAGCCTATAACACCAAACAGAAATGCGACTTATATGCTTTTTGTCGGGTAAATGCCAATATGGATACATTATGGTTTTTAGGTATGATTCCAAAAGAAACCTATTTTCAAAAAGCAAGATTTCTCAAGAAAGGTCAGGTAGATGGTGACAATAATTTTGTGGTTAAAGCAGACTGTTACAACATGGAAATTAAAGATATCTGGGAAGAGTTCAAAAAACTGATTAACCTAGAGTCTTGATTTTAGATTTTAGATCCTGTAATATAGAAAAACAAACAAAATATGGATATTAGGTATGGATCAGTATAATGCAGAAATCATGTTCAACTCTCACATTAGAAAGGTTTTGCTTCCTTTGACATCCTCTGGAACTATGCTAGTACTGTTTTCTAAGAATAGTGTTATTCATATCTATACCGACCGTGATAATGATGTGTCTGCTCCTAACGACACTATGAAGATATTCGTGCTTGAAAAAGAACGTCAGGGTAATAATGTCGATTCCATGGTTAGTATCAAAAAGTATGATGCAATCGATATTGCTAAGATTATTAGTAGCTCTAATCATATAATTAGTATGCTTAATTCAAATGAAAAAATCATCGAAAATATGATTGATTATGATCTACTCAACCATAGGAACACTATTGATCCTAATAGTGATACACCGCTTAAAAAGATTGGTCCTGCTCATCATAACTTTTGTTCTTACACACATAACATGGTTTCTGGTATGAAACCTATTGAATGTAAAATTTAGTGTTGTAATTTTGGTTTAGATTCACTATAATAGTAGTATAGTTAGTTAATAACGCGAGGGTGTGAACATGGCTACTGCAATTAAAAAATATTTTAAAGTCAATGGTGAACTGGTAGACTTTGAACCAAGCGTGTTCCCCACATGGGTTAACCTGTTTGGGGAGCTTCAGCAGAAATATCCAAAGCAAATCGTTGAATGTGGTTGGGTATACGATGATGGTTCTACTATGTGTATGGAAAAGACACGAGTCCCACATGGTCAAAACCTTGACCATCTTGAAGCATTGAGTGATGAAAAACGTACTGGTGTATGTGAAGAACCGGGTGATTCTAATTCACTTCATGATGTCATGGTAGCCACTAAACATGTTGTACGAAATGGTTTGTGGTGGGATTAATTTAAGCCATTGTGATAGTTTCAAGCAACTTTAAAAGAAATATTAAGCATGTGTTATAAACCTATTAAAGAAATTGAATCTGAACTGAAAAAGCTGGAAAAGGAACACAAAGCCCTTATTGAAAAATATAAGAACTTGACTCCTGAGCAAAAGTTTGCTACCGTTCTCCATGATACCTTGTGCACCAGCAATCATATGGATGGATGTGGTTGGGAATATGAAAAGTGGGAAAACGTTCAACAATCCTACGCGAAGAAGCGTTACCTTAAGATGGCACGTGACCTAACTGAGCGTGGATTCAATGAAGACCAAGCATTGGATTTCATTTCTGTCATTAAAGGATTTTGATGTGAGTGTGAAAACGTTTTTAAAGAAAGCAGTTTGTCATCATGAATACGAATGTGACTTTCACTTTTTTGATGATTATATTATTAAAGATTTTGTTTGTAAAAAATGTGAATATCGTCAATCTTTCCGGTCCAAAGAACCAGTAAGGAATGTGTATATTAACACGAAAAAAGACAAACAATCGTTTGTAATTAAATAGTGGAGAACTAATAATGGCTGTCGAAAAAACTTGTTCTAAAATTGTATTTTATTGCGGTGCCAATTCTAGTAAGACTTATAATGGAAAACCGTTGTATGATTCTTGGCCGAAACTCCCACACCATGATGGTAGTGGTGCACGTCGTTGGGCTGAAGGCTATCGCTCAAAAGTGCCTTGCTTAGAAATTGAAACACCAAACAGTTTTAAAGACGCTATTATCTATGATGATGTTGATAGTCGTGGACAAAGTGCAAAGGTTCCGTCAGCCGTTGTTTATAATAAAGAACATGACTGTTACTTGAAGTTTGATTTCCGTACTGATGGTATGGTTGAACTTCTTATCAACGGATCAGTAAGAAAAGGTGTTATTAAATCTGAAATGGCTTTTCGTTATGCCGGATCAAACTATTTCTTTGTACGTAAAGATAGTCAGGAATTTAAAGACTTCGAGAAGACATTTGCACCAAAAGGTAAAAAGAAAACTACTTCTAAGGTAGATGTTGGTGTTCCTTTTTATGGTTCTTTCAATGACATCATGGTTTATCTAGGTAAGTTTAAATGCACTGAAGATAAAGATGATTGTACATATGTACCGAGTTATGAAAATCAAATAGTTCATGTATACCAACGTGTTGCTGATTATTTTGAATGGAATGGTGAGGTTCGTATTTTTAACGATGAAGCACACTTCCAAGTCAACAAAAATAAAATGAATGTTAAGGGACTTGTTGATCCTAAAGACAAATGTTACAATGATCTTATTAATGCTATCGTGAAAGACAGCCTTGTCGAAAGTGAATACATTACCAAAGGAAGTTATGGGCCTAGTACCGTTAAGTATGACGAAATCATTAACTTCATTTATGATGCGTCAAATAGTGAAGTTAAAATCTCTACCAAGAAACTTTCTAATCGTGGATCGCCATGTGGTGGTCATCCATTAGGATCATTTGGTATTGGTGGCTTTTTTAAATAACACGTGTAGCTGTACTGCCAGCTTTCAGCGGAAGGGTTAATGCCAGAACGCAGGGGTGATATGATCATCGTACCGCTGAGCCAAATTCGAGGAAGTCTATGAATCAAAATGATGAAGCAAAAATTAAAAGTATTGAAAAGTTTGAGTTATCCGAAGACGAAGTTCTTTTGATTAAGATCGACAAAGATACAACACAAAGTTATACAAAGTCTTTAGCTAATGCACTCAGACAAAACTTTCCAAATAATACAATCGTTTTTGCTACAACTGAAGTAGATTTCCAAATCTATAAACCTAAAAAGGATATGTGACATGTTGATTGTAAATTTAGAACAGTACAGCGACTTTGATATGCCTGTGACAGTTTCAACATGGGTATCTGATGAATACAATTCTCTTGCCGAAACTGGTTTACAAAGTTCTGCATTTCAAAATGATCGCGATGTTAAAAGTGCTGAAGAACAACTGAGAAGGTTTGGCTTTAAAAAAGCAAAGGTAGGCACATTGACTATTGGTGGAAACCTATGAATAAGATCATGAAGTTTCTTAAAGGACTGTTTTATATGCCAGATAACATTGAATCAAATGTTGAATGGACTGGTCCAAGCGTAAGAGTTAAAGATGGGGAGGCACTTCTTAATAGCGAAGAGCTTAAGCGTGATTTGGAAGCTGTCGAAAAGCTAATGGAATCGAGGCGTAATAATGAGCTTTAGAAAAAAGCTGTGGGAAATTCTAAATGGTAATGGCGAAAAGTTTGTCGGATGGGTAACTATACTAATGTTTGTTGGATTTATCGCCTATGGTTTTTGGTGGGGAGAGACATACGAATTTCGCTGTTTTGGTGAAAGTAAGGTTGAAGCAATTCTTGAGCTAAAGCGTAGGGATGCTATCATTTTATTAGAAAATGGTATGAAAGTTGAAGTTAACCAAGCCCGATTGAAAGTTGGTGATGGTTACTGTTATGATTCAAGAAAAGTTAAAATCGAGGAATAATAATGTTTAATATTTGGCCTAAAGGCAATTACCGTAATCGAACAACTTACAAGGGTACTTACTTTAAACAAATGATGAAATCACTTAAGAAAGATAACCGATCTGAGAATGAAAAGATGTTTGATGAACTAACGAAAAATGGTTGTCTTGATTGTGGTAATAGTGAATTTCTTGAAGGGCCTAGTGGTGGAATGGCACAGAACATCAAGTGTTCTAAGTGTGGTTCAAAATACAATGTAATGCCTATGGGTTGGGCTGAAAGAATTTAGGGGGCTTTATGGTTAAAAATGTTGCGCCATGGTTGAAAGATTATGAAAAGAAATCGTATCTCATGTATCGTAGGTTGTTAACTACTAACAACGTATTACCTAGAGATATGGTTAAGTACTGCGTCGATAATACAGTAGGATACGTCGATCATAAAATGATTCATAAAGTGGTAAATGATTTAAAAGAGAGGGAAGGTAATGTCTAAGTATACGGCTGAGCAGATTAAAAATTGGGATACTCAAGTTGAAACAAACCATCATGAATGGATTCCCGCTCGTGCAGAAAATTATAAATTTGTGTCATTGAAAACACGTTTGAAACATGCATGGGGTGTTGTAACAGGAAGATATGATGTTCTAGATTGGGAAGAACATCGTACTTTGAAAAAATAATTTTACTTTTAGTTTTACCTTTGTTATAATGGTACTACTGAAATGGAGATTACTTATGAAAGCAACTATGCCGCAACTGAAAAAGAAAGTGAAAGCCATGACTGATCTTCAGCGTACTGGTACAAGTCTTTCCCATAATAATCCTTATTGGATTAATTCAAAGCATATTGAGTTCATGCGTAATGCAGTCCAAGATATGATTGCGTCTGGTAAGGGCTCCCCTAACAAACGATTCGAAGTAACTGAAGTACAACAAACTAAACTCAATGACTGGATCGACGGTCTGGCTCAAAAATACCTCAGCGGGGTACGATAATGTTTCATAAAATTAAGAAATTTTTTACCCCTAATTATATTCTCGAAGAACGGGAACGCGAAGAATTTCTTCGGAAACAAGATATTATTCGTGAAAAGGAACAGGAAGAACTTCGTGAGAGATGTTTTCAATGGGCTAAAAAACATATCAAACGTTGGGGTGTATGGAAATACCGTTACGTGTGCCTTGTAGAAAACCCTTATCGTAATTGCGACGATGAATCTACATTGTACAAAGAAGTATACACAAACGGTAATATGGACATTCCAGATGGAATGGTATGCTACTTCCATATTTCAGAACTATTTCCATGGAAACCGGATGAAGAATATTACCGCGATTTGGAAGAAGGTGAAGGTTGAGTATGGGATATACAATAACCATAGAAACAAATAACGATCTGGATTCAAGGTATCTTTATGATATTATCTCTGACTATTTTAAAGATATCTGTCCAGAAGAGCTAGATAAAATTAAATACATGTCCAACAATCCATAAGAGCATCCCTATGTTCCAAAAGATGTCAAACATGGTTTGTCTATTACATTTTCAACACTTAGTGATGAAGCTTTTTTCTTTATTTCTAATGTAGGGAAATGTAGCTCATTGACATTACAAACTCGGCTTTTCTATGACGATGAAGAAGTTGAAGAACGTAACATCATATGGCCTAAAAATAAGCGTAAAATTTTTTGGTTTCTTGAAAACCGATTGTATCAAAAAGAAATGGAAACCATTGCTTATTTTGAAAATGAAGTTATTGAAGAGATAAGGAAAAAGCTATGATTACTAAGGATGAAATAAACAATCTTGATATTGGTATCTATCGTTTTTACTGGAACACTGGTGGCGATTCTGTAGTTGCAGTAGGAATTGATCGGGATGGCAATCAATGGCTTTCCCCTTTAAATTGGGTATCGCCATCTGATATTAATTATATTAATGACGGAGACGTTACTAACTATGTCATGCTTTTAGATAGTAAAGGTAAATAACTTTCATAGTATACATTTCTATTTCTTCTGATAGATCCCTCTCACTTTCTGTAGCATTTTCAAACCCTTTATAAATATAATAAACAAAAGGGCTGAAAATATGAATATAGAAGATATATTTCCAGAAATTTATAAACAAGTAAACGAAGATAAGGGTGTACTTACGTCTGAAATCGTTGCAAGAAACATATACAACTCGCCATACTTTTCATACATAGAAGATAAGATAGAACAAATCAATGCAAACGTAAGGAACTATGATCCTAAAGTACAAAACCAAGGCGATATAATTAAAAAGTTCGTATATGACAATTTCTTATTTCATGGCACTGAAACCTTGATGGGTGACATCAAATATCTAGAATTTCGCGAAAGAACCGAACCTAAAGACACTAATGTTTTTATTCATAATTATATTAATAACCTATCAAAGAAAAAATATGGCGTGAATGTGCGCAACGGTATGTTTGTTACAACTCAGGTTAAAAGTGCAAAATCCTATGGTTCGCCATATATAATATTTCCTCTTGGAGAGTATAAGATTTTCTATTCACTCGGGGTTACCGATTTTACTGATGGATTCAGTGCCGCGAGTCATGGAGAGTTTGGTGGTCACTTCACTAGCTATATTCTTGATAATATGGCATATGCAATGGGTGAGAATAATACATTTAAAAATAATGTTGAAGACAGTGTGTATGGTTTCTTCGGCTATGTAACTAGTGTATTGGATGACGAGCAGTTTAAAACTTTCAAAGAGTTCAAACAGCGTGTAATAGAAGAATGTGAAGAGTATTTGAAAGAAGTTATAAGCAACCATGATAATTTTGATAGAGTTCTAAACAGTATTAAAAGAACACTCGGTACAATTATTAATAATTACATGGGTAATATAAAACGTTACGTGGACAAAATCGAAGAAACACAAGATCCGTCAGACCTAAAAAAATATGAAGCTATGTTATTTTTTAAACACGCATATGCAATAGATTATCAATCTGAATTCATGGTTGATGTTTTTCTAGAACTTATTGAGTTGATTTAAGCTGTTGATGGAATTTTGAGTGTTTTAATTTAAATAGATTATAAACATCAGCATCTATTTTGATATGAACTACTATTGTTCGCTGATTAAGTCCTGTTGGGAATAATAGGTTAGAATGTTCTACGTCAACATTGATTGCAACATCCCAAATAGGTTTGATAGAGGATTTAACATACTCTTCAAGAATGTTCAGCAACTCTTCATACTGTGTTCCAGAACGATTATGTATTACCTCATGCTTAATTGTTTGTGATTTGAAATTACTATGATTCCCGATTACATATTGACAAAAAGCATAACGGTTACACGCATATTCTAACGTTAAATGATGTATATTTTCACTAGATGGCATTATGCTACCCCTATCTCATCCATCAGCTTGGGATATTTCAGTTTCATTTTATTAATTTTATCCCGACTTTTAAATCTAATCATTACATAGAAGTATCTAATTTCAGAACCCTTTGGAAATATTTCTTTGTATTGCCGTGAATCAAAGGAAATTTCAGCTTCTAGATTTTTGTATGGTTCTGTTACATAGTCCCTTAGAATATCACATAATTGTTGAGTTGGTTGATTAATGCATAAATCGTATAAAGTACTAAAATCATAGCCGGTACGGTCCTGTGCATAAAAAATAAATCTATGGCGTAATTTTACAACTTTTATCACATAAGACAGTTGTGGCTGTTTATATAATAACTTATCATTTACTTTGTTCGTTGCAATATCCTCAGTCATTGTTATCCTTCATGTGCTTTTCAACAAGAATATATTCACCAGAACCACCAACTTCATAATACTTTTCGAGACGTTGTATGGCTATATGTTTGTCTGTAATTCCAGATTTATTCAAATTAAAGTAACCATCATCGAAACTACCAGCCACTCTAGGCTGTGATGTGTTTCCATGCTGATCCACTTCTAACCAGTAGTATTCTTTTTTCAATGTTATATTTTTCATAATGACTAATGATATCATATAGGTATTCGATTCACAAGGAAGATAAATAAATAAAAATACAGGATTTAATCATGAAAATAAAAGATATTGATGTCCCAAAATCAGTATATATTTACGGTGAAAATCACACTATACCAGAAGAAGTTGAGAGAATTAGAAACGCTGTCGTAAGACTAAACCCAGATGTTATAATCCACGAACTGTATTGGGAAGATAAAGAATTTTACAATGACGCATTACCCAACGTAGATGTTCTCCCTTTGGAAGATGAAGTGAAATATAATGATGACTTAAGAAGTCAGTTTGAAAAGCGTGAGGTTTCAATGGTTAAGCATTTGAACAATGTAGTAAATGATTGCCGGTATCAAACAATTGCTGTTGTAGTGGGTGACACCCATTTAAGAACGATTGAGACGAATGACTTAGGTAATGTATCACCATTAATTAAATGGGCTAAAGATAACAATGCGCAAGTTATACGAAGCTCATATAAGGAAATAAAATGAAAATAAAAGATATACTAAATGAAAACCAAAACAATGAACAACTGTTTAACGCAGTAAAAGATTTCCAACACAAATACCCCGATTTCACTTTATATCACGGTACAGGTGGGAACGTTGATCCCTATACATTAAACAAATTTCACTTTAGGAAGGGCTCTAAAGACACTCCGCAGATTATCAACGCTATAGCCAATCAGATCCTTAAGCAGAGTTATGGATTACCTATACGAGACCTTTTCTATGCAACGCAAGATCATAATACTGCCGACGCATATGGTGTTCTTAAAGTAGTCGTTCCTGTCGGTGATTATACACTATACTATGCGGAAGGTGTTGAAGATTTCACGGCACAGTTTAACGCAGAGGACATGCCTGCATTTGTTGCCGATCAAATCATTGATGAAATAGAAGAGTTGGATGATGATATCACAAGTGAAGAATTGAACGATGTCGTTTCAAAATATAATAGAGAGATTTTCAAGATAGAATATTGCCGAAGCCTTGATGAAGTTAAACAAGTTAAAGAATCAATAAAATATGAAACAGAGCATGAAAAAGAAATAGGCGACACTTTTATTGAACTATTTATATCCGAATTATATAATACCATTGAAACAGACATTAGTGATGATTACAACGTTCATAAAATAGTTGGATCAGAAGATATTCCTCCACGGGAGACAGAGATTATGTGTTATATGCCAGACGGTTTCTATTTGATAAGTCCTGATATGTGGGATGAGTTCACAGAAGAGATATGGGATTAGTAGGTTATACTAATGTGTGTAACCTACGTCTGTAGCCTTTCCAAATTTCACTTCAATGACTCCATCATTGAATCGTTTATACATTAGGCGCAAGTCATCACTCTTGGAAATATACACACTTTGCCAACCCGTTTCATTACCGCCTGTATATTCTGAGTAGATAGGTTGATTGATACGGTGAACACCATGATCAACTATCTCACCTTCTTTCTGAAGGGTTTTAACCAAGTTATCAAGGAGTTTAATATTACTCTTTTTATTCGAATATTTAATCTTGAATTTGTTAAATTTCTTTGACTTTTTTATTTTATACTCTTTCGACTCAAATATTCCTTTGAGTCCTAAATCAATAAGCTTCATTCAAAATCGATTCCATAATCTTCACGCAATACCATTTCAACGTCAACACCTTGATCTTTAAGTTCGTACATGATGTTAGTAAATTCTTCATCTGAAATGATATCTGCATCTTCAACAGCTTCTTTCAGAATTTCTACTTTTGATTTTTGTGCTTCGGTCAATACGATTGGCATATCATCTCTCCTATTTATTAATAGTATACCCGATACTATCAGCCATTTCAAGTCTTTTAATTAATTTATTCAGAAACATCTAGAATTAATACTTTCGGGGTTACTCCCAGTACACGTGCGGTGTTTATTCGTGTATTTCCAGACATAATATGGTAACCATTAGTTCCTTTCAAAATTACAGGATATGGTATCTTTGAATCATTCTCAATACCCTGTTTGATACGTTCAACATCGCGTGGTACTGTATACCCATTTACCATATCATTGATACTATCGAGACTGCTATTTTTTGATAAATTTTCGATCTCGTCCCAACGATCATCCGACAATTCTACCACCTCGCCATTTTCAATACTGTGTTTATAGCTTTCAAATGTTGGGAATATGGGATATCTGAAACCCATTCGTTCCGCACGATCTTTCCATTTACGTTCCTCTTTAAACTGATACTCATCAAAGTCGGATTTTAACGTCTCTTCATCATGCATTGTCCAATTATCGTAATCACTAACCGATTCATTCAATGTACTACTTAATGGTACAAACTTTTTAAAATCGTCCAATGGTATGCCTATGAAATCACCATCAAACCAAACTTCTTTATTATTAATGTTTCTGATATCCTTCATAGAAACTATATCGAAGCCTTTAGGGTAAAATAACTTCTGGAATACGTCTAAAGGATTATTCTTTATTAACATCTGTATAATGTCTGCCATATCTGGATAAACATCAAGTGACTGAACGTCCTCTTCAGTAATTTTCATATTAGAAAGAAACTTTATTAGTTGGTTGTATGTCGTAGGTTTTTCATTATAATAGTATTCAAACAGACGTTCAAATAATTCTAACACATCAACAACATTTTTATCCATTATGGTGTGCACTGGGAAGGAATACCAAATATCATCAGACGGACAAACACCAATTTTTGTACCATTTTTAGGTAGTATTACTAAAGTAAAAAATCCGTATGGTTCGGCAAACTTTTCCGATGTGGTACCAATGACATTTCTATTAGGAAATCTAGCCCAATCATCATGATTATTGATCCATAATGTGTAATAATTAGGAACGTTTGCTGACTGACGGTTCTTTATTCTTGTAAAAAAGTAAGGTTGGTCTTGGAATATTTCATACATTCCCTTGTATATAACATTGCCTTCTTGGACTAGTTTGTACGCGTCAGAGTAATCTCCTTCAATAAGAGACTTATAAGATTCTAGATCTAATTCCTCTATTCCTTCTTTAAGATTGAATATTCGCATATATTATTTTATCACTCTATTTCTTTCAATACCAGATTGTATATTCTTCCTGAAAACCTTGGGACTGATGTCACATATCGATTATTCCAAAACCTAAGTGTCTTGTCGTAACACGTTAAAGTACCTGTATAGGATTTCGTACTACCACCACCACGTACATCACTAATCCCCTTGCGTTGTGATGTGTTATTGACATCTCCTAGAACAAAGTTCAATGTTGGCGCTGAATCAACCACCTCAAAGAAATCCACATCAAACGATATTTCGTAGTCCTTTCCTAATTCTAACGAATCAATAGTCTGGTAGGCAATATAACCTGAACCAGTAGATTGTGCGGTCAACTCACCGCTATTAAAAACTCCATATTGATGGATTGTTTGTTAGCCAATTATCGTCAGATAGCAAACTTACTATACGCTTTCCTATCTTTATTTTCTTTAAACTTACATCATATACTCTCAAAATTGTACCCCTATTATCGCGTTACATATATTTATAACAGTTATAAATAACCGTATACATGAGGATTTAAAATGAAAATAAAACATTTATTTGAAGAAGAAAATGAATCATTAGATTCACTATATGATCAAATCATTAACAGTGAATTTTTTGAAATCAATCTTAAAGATTGGTTTGAGAGTCTGGATTTAAGCGATATAGAATCATCGTGGGAAATTGTAAAAAATGATATACCCATGTTATATCATGGTGGAAAATTGAAGAGTGGTGAAGTCAATAACATAGTTTATCGTCAAAAACCCATGGATACACCAAATGTCATACACAATACCATCAACGACATATCAAATGATAAGTTAGGTGCTCAAATACGTTCTATGGTTTTCGCAACGTTAAGTCCCTCACAAGCCTCAGAATATGGAGAAGTCTTTAGAGTTTTCCCACTTTCTAGTGATTATGAATTATATTACAGTACATTGGTAGATGATATGTATGTCAGTAGTAAAATATTCAACAGTGTTAAGTATAGAAACAATATTAGTTCCATGCTTAAGGACTTTTCAAAAACTGATAAAGTAAAATCACTGCTTAATAAGATTGATGCCTTATTTGGTGGATATATCAAACCGGATATAGGTCGTTATATTAATAAACATATTTCGAATTATGTTGATACAATTTTTATCAGATTTATATCTAACGCTAAACTTACAGAATTAAATGACTTTGATTTTGTTATCAATGAAGCCGTTATCAAAGCTGCTTATCGAGAAATGTTCAATGTATTAACTATGATGTATAGCTTAGAAAAAATTTCAGAGCTTGAAGGGGAATACTACGATCAATTTGAAAAGCTATTATATGAACTGACTATCCTTACCTTAGAAGCTTTTCGTGATTATAAAGAACAATGGATTGTAAGTGAGTCGAAGAAATATGTTGATAGTATCGAAAAGACAGAAGATTTGAAAGACATTATAGCACAAAATGATAGAACTGAGATTATGTTACCCAAAGGTCCATACGCAGTTTTGCAAAACAATGGAGTGGGTGGGGATTTATACGGACTATTGGAATATTACATAAAGAATAAAAATAATTCCTAAATAGTAATATAATTGAAAGAATACTGAGGATATATATGAAAATTTTAGATCTGGTTGAAAGCATCATTACTGAGACAGACGAAACACTTTTACAGAAGCTGTTAGACAGGTTTCGTAAAACAACTGGTGAGTTCAATAATGCGTCTCATAAGTTTTACAGTGTACGTAAAGCGTTGGGTAATGAGCTTGAGGGTGATGAACAGGAAGCAATTAAGAAGGTTTCTCCCGGTGAATTTTTCACATATCTAAAATCCCAGAAGAGTGAGAAGAAACCTGAATCTAAGCAGTCGGAAGAATTGCGTGGTATAACTCGTGAAGAGCTTGCACGTATCGGAGATGTTTATGCAGTAATTGATCAATGGGTTACTAAGTTTTATCCAAAATATTCTGTTGATGAAATTACAGATGCGCTTTATGATTCGGCATTGGGTGACTTTGAAGAACGTCCGTATATACGCAAAGAAGTAAGAAGCTCAATTATCAAGAAAGATGCTATGGCGAGTAATCAGAAAGAATCTGAAATCAGACCTACTATGGAAAAGAAGTTTAGTATCTCCAAACAAGAAGCTAAAAACCAAAAAGGTACTGAAGAATATCTAAATGTAGTCAAAGATGTGAAGCAGATGATTGTGAATCAGCCTAGAATGCCCGGAGAGAAGCCACAGAAGCCTTTTAAAATATATGGCTATGCTCAGAACACCCTGAAGTCAAAGTATGATGCCGTAGCTCTCAAGAGCTTTAAAGAGGGTGATCAGGAACGTGCTAAGAAATTTGTGATTATGCGTGACATTATCAAAAATATGACGTTCCGTGAATTTGATGAATGGTTTCTTAAGAATCAGTAAAATTTTAAGTATGGAGATATAATATCATACAGGTGGCGATTTTTTAACTTTACGTAATTTGGGTCAAAGTTATTACTATCTGTAAAAATTGTTATCATAACACAGGCGTCGGTTATATATCTCGACGCAAATAATTTCACCCAAAAACGTTTCGGTGTCTTGATTTTAAGTTGTTGCATTAATTTTTCTTTTATTTCATCTTCATACTTTTTGTCTATCTCATCATTAGAACGAATCCAGAGTTCCATGAACTCTGTGGACATATTGATTGATAAAAATAGTTCGATAGCCTGTGGTATTCTAAATGAGTGCGATAGGTACATAAGACTCATTTCATTTCTCATCCTTTAGTTGTTAAATCACCGATGATCTTATGAATATAATTTAAAGTTTTTTGCTCGTCATATGAAAGGCTGAATTGATCCGGCAGTATTTTTCCACTATCAAGGATATGCCCAAATGCTCTAATGAGTCTATTTTTCACATCATTTAGATTTTGTATTGTAATTTCATTATCGTTTTCGCGATACACAAAGAAATCGAACATATCATAGTCATGTTCACCAAGAAGCCTATGTACTGGATTAATAGGAGTCGAACTATACAAATTGTATTTGGATGTGTAGTGATAGGCTATATATTTTCTATCCAGATCGTGATAGTTAAACGATGTAATATGGAGACCATTTTCTTTAACATAATCTACGATAGAATCAATACATAAACGACGCTTATGTGTTGGCTCATCTTTTTTGTTCTTAAAAAACTTGAATGTTTTTTTCTTTGGTGACTGATTATCTTCAGGAATAAATTCTGCTTCAAGATCATTAAGCATTTGCTTAATTTTGTCGAAGACAGGTTCATAATTCTTATAAAGGGTCTTGATTTTCTCCTGTTCAGTTTCAACCAAAATATTGATCGTATCTTGATAGTATTGTACCAAGCTAATCAAACGCGATTTTTCGTAAATGTGGTTCATAATTTCTTCCTTTATTGAAATAATTCTTCAAAACCAAACTCAATACCGTCGTAATACGCCTCGCGAATATAGTCTGGAAAACTATTCATATTACAAATTTTATCAAAAACCTCACGGTATTCTTGAGGTGATTTCAAATTATTCTTTTCGGCATCATCTGACACAAGGTTTCTTGATTCTTCCAATGCCGAGGTGACCGTTGGTACTTGTCTTTTCATAAATCACCATTGTCTCAGTTCACGTCTATGTTTGTAAAAGCTGACACTTCACGAATAAGAGCATATTGCGTAACCGAAAGTTCCATGTAGTCTGGTAGAAAATCATTACTATCAATATCACGGAACTGTGATTCCAAACGGTTCATTAAACGTTTGATACATTTTTGTGATTTTTCAGATCCATGTTTGAGATATACAACAAAATCATTAACGTACTCACTATTACAACCCTTAAGGTTTTTAATCGGATATTTGAGATTAATACATTTTGCTGGACAATCCATGGGAGCATTATTTCCATCTTGATCTATTTCCACAACATCAACATTATTGTATGTTAACAATACATTTAGATATGTCGAGTCAATACATTTCTTTCTTTTAAAAAGAATCCGTAACATTGAAAAATCATCAAGATCCTTGACACATAATTTTAAAAATTTTTCGATATTCATGAATATACGTTCAGCATCACCATCATTCAACAATTTTCTTTGAAGATCTTTGTTAGCGTTATCTAAAAAATTTTTAACCTTTGATACACTGAAAAGTTTCATACATCACCATTCTTAAGAGCATGCAAAGCTTGTATCTTCAGTATAAGAGATCAGAGGAAGTTTCACAGGGCATTGATAAAGGATATTATCATCGTCCATCCATTCAACTTCAAATTCAAACATATTATCTACACGCGCCATACACTTCACAGTCACTTGGGTATCTTCTGGAATATTGAACTGTACTCGGACCATAGCTTCAACGGCTTTATTTTTCATAACACCTACCTCTTCATTTGTGTGGTTGTTAGAATCTAAAATGAATTCTCTCATTGACTCTCTATTCATGTTATTTGGAATTATCGTAGGACTTCCACTTTGTAGAGCTTCAGACATACGGTGTTTTTCAAAGGGTGCTTCAGACATATATTATTATCCGTTTTTCATTGCAAAATTCTTTGCAGCACGTGCAGAAATGTATCCACCATCTAGAGTCTTACCGATCCAATGCTTCCCACGAAGAACACGATAACGGGGTGTGCCATGTCCATCGGTAAATTTATAGATATGGTTACCATTGGATAAAGTTTTGATCAATGTTTTATTCATAAAACACCTATATAATTTCTAGAGACGTTTTTTAAGTTACCAATAGAATAGCAAAGTTCTTTGTCACTGTAAAGCTATTTTTACATTCATCCTTAAAGTACTTCATCAAATCCCACAGATTCGATTGTATTTTTCTTCGTAGAACTTGCAGTTCAGTACAAGAGACAAATAAAAAAGACCGCACTTCGCGGTCTTTTTAAATAGGGTGTAGAGAAGTTTAAAGATCGGTTACATGGCAAGTTTTGGATTGTTAGAAGGATGATCTTAATTAGCTCTACTGTTATTTATTCTACATGGTATTTAGATTTTGTCAACCACTTTATGAGTTAATCAACTCAAATACTTTTTCAAGATATTCTTTTTTATTTTCTAAATAATTCAATGCTTTTTCAGGTGTATCGAAGTCGTATGATTCATCAGTATCACAGTCAGTAACTTGATAGGTATTATCAAAAATCATAAGATAGCAATTAGTTAATTGCACTAACTTAGAAATCTTACGCATGATTTTTGCTACTTTTTTTAAGTTGGTTTTTTCATTACTCATGGCTCATTCCTCATCCCTCATCATTATGATCCCAGCCATAATATTCTTTCATTTCACGCAACATATCCACCGAAGGTGGATGACAGCCAGTGAAGCAAGGTTTATTGAAAGTGTATCCTTCAGGTAGCCTCTCGTCCACTACAACGCCCCATTGCTTATCACCATCTGACCATACGTCAACTTCGACCAAACCGTCTTGAAGGTAATGTGAAGCCGCGTGGCTTAGGTTTTCTGCCCACATGTTGATACTGCGCATACCATTAGCAAAATAAAAGTAATTTCCAAATCCTACCGGATATTCATTAGCCATAATACCAACAAGACTTTGCATTCCTACGTTAGCAGGAATCTTTTTTGTTTCAAACATTTTATTCCTCCTGTTCATCTGTTAGCTTAGCTTCCTCAATAGCAGCCCGAAGCGCATTAGTTACAAACGCAGTGAGTGCTTCATGCATAGCCTCACTGTCTTTATCTGGACACTCGGGTACACTGCTATACTCAATTGGTAGATCGCCAGAACCATCAGGATGTTCAATAACTTCACCTATATGGTTAATAGTCACGGCGTACTCAATACCATTTACTGTTAATTTTATTTCAACTGGTTCCATGGTTTCTCCCTATATTAAAAACTCTATTATTTAAAAGAAGAAGGGACTGTTGCCGCAGTCTCTCTTTAAATTCACCTATAAACGGTGAGGTGTTTTTCAACTACCATTCTATTAAACCATGATTATTCACTAATGTCAACCGTTTGAAATTCAATATATAAATTATATCAAATTGCTTTATAAAGTATATTCTATTACTAGACAGTGACTTTAAATGGACTAACGGCATAGCCCTCTACTAGATCAGACGTATTTTGATAAACAAAATATGCATTTCCAGCTACTTTTCTTATTATGTTCAAACTTCCATTCAAGTCAGCATTGATCTCATTACCATTCGAGTCAATAAACAAGCCCCTATGTGTTCTATTCCCTTTATATACTGACTGCTTACGCATATCTTCCATATCAAGGAAACTGCACTTGCTGGTATAACTTTCCTCTGTCTCTATGTAATGGATACCTGCCTTTTTGCATTTGTATTCTAACATCCTACGTAACTTATGGAAAGGAATTGACACAAAATTTTGGTTATTTTTTCGACCAATACCAATTCCTTGTTTCATTCCTTTATTATTACCTACTATCAATGTATCTATATTGTGTTTGATTAATTCATTGACAATATATGTAGATATGTTGTGCATTTCAGTTTGAACTTTGTTGTTTCTCTTCCTAGTCAATTGACTAAGTGCCTTACTCCAAAAAACATCTTTCGGCAATAAGGACTTCATTTTAGCAGCTTTCTTATTATAGTATTGGTTGATTGATTTTAGTGGTCGTCCGTTAATGAGAGATGGCTTCATAGCTATATCATTTGAAGATAACGCCACTAAATTATTCAATCCAATATCTATACCTGCTAGTTTGCCGCTTTGCGGTTTTAATTGTGCTTCTGGTGCTTCATAGCTAACCAATATTTCATAATGGCTGGCTCGTGGTACTATCTTTATTTCTTTTGTTGTCTCTTCGGTTACATTTACTAATTTAACAAATATGTCCGTATTTGCTATTTTAGCATAACCTTTGTGTTTAACAAAAGAGATAGCTTCTTTTGGCACTGTCACTTCATTTCTACCATTCTTTTGTTTATAAGTTGGCAATTTAGGTCTTCCTGTAAACTTTGATGGGTTATTAGAGTACGTCTTTAGTGCTTTCTTGTATCCCTTGAATACTCTACTTACTTGTATCATAGTTTGTTTTAGGATTTTGGTGTTACATGAATATCCGTTGTATTCGGGGTGCTCGTTGGTACGGAATTCTTTCGTGTCCTTGAGTTCGTGATATAATTGGGTTTTATCAAATACCCAGTAGTTTATAGTTTTACCATTTACTACTTTAGGATTAAGAAAAGTGTTGTTATTGAAATAGAACTGACGTATATGATAGATAGCTGAATTATATAGGTTTTTGCTTATATAACTCAAGAAATCGCATTCCTTGAAGGATGGGTGCTTTTTGTCTATTTGGTGTCTTTCTACTAAAATCATTGTTTTTGTAATAGTTATTCTTAATTATTTAGTAATAATATTTATATGTGATATAAAAGTTATAATAATGGGTAAACAGTGTATAATTATGTTAACTGTTTCATACCCAGTCTATCATTACAATCTGTATATTATTTGAGATAAATAATATTAGTATTTAAAGGAGATGGCATATGCGCATAAGTGATATATTACTACAAGAAAAGTTATTAGAAATTGACGATGACGTGGATCGTATATATAATTTTTTCTTTAAAGAGGTGATTGAGAATATTCATATTTTGAATATTCGTAAAGCAAATTTATTAATAGAACAATTTTCCACAGGTACATTCTCACTGAGTGGGTTAATTAAAAACGGCGTGGTACAGTCTAATGAACTCAAACACGTCAATGAACTAGAACCAGTGAAGATACATGTTTTTGATTCATCCAGAGGGAACGCCTACAGCCCCGCAACTGGTACAAACCCAGCAAGAATATTTCTAAACATCAATAGTGATGCATATGACATTGTAGTACAATATGCACATCGATATGATTCTATCGAAAGTCTTGCAAAAGACATAATATCCGATGATAGGGTTGGTGAATTTATAAATGAATTTAAGAGCCATAAAGTCAAGGCATCGATACATCATGAATTAGCACACTATTACGATGATATAATGCATAATAGACATATTACAAAAACATTAAGTCAAGGAACTTTTACTAAAAAGACACTACAGGGCGATCCATTTGAAACCCATATAGAGATAGAAGCACAGATTCATAACATAAAGCAACTTAAAAAGGAATTTTCAGATATATGGGACGAACTAACTTTCGAAGAAATGCTGTCAAAAAACGCAAGTTTAAGCCAAACATTTAAGAGGTTGTCATATGAGGCGAAAGAACGTTGGAAGAAGCGTATTAGAAAGCGAATGGCTAGGGAAGGATTATTAGGGAAGAATATGAGAGGTGGTTAAGTAATAATAGTCTATATTAGACCAAGGGGAGACATCCTTGTCAACAAGTGTAATACAGACAATGCAGCTTTTTGCTTTTACTTAAGGATACTACGGTAGTATCCTTAAGACGTTGCAAATTGAGTGTCTTCTACATATTCAATATGGGGTAATGTAAAATTCGATTGATATCGAACATTCATGTCATCCCACCATTCAACTTCAAAATCATAATTACTGTTAGTACTCCCAAGACACTTAACTGAAACTTCAGTAGTATCAGGGATACTAAATTGACAACGTACCATTAGTTCAACGGCTTTGTTTCGCATACTACCTTCCTCTTTTATAACAATTTATTTTTTACCAGAATTGATAATAAAGTTTCTAAGTTCTTTCCGACTTAGACCCGGAGGAATATGAATTGGTTTCCCCGACTTTAATGCCCGTTCCATACGAACACGATTAAATGATTTTCTCCGTATTTTCTTATCCATTTGCCTCACCAAACCGACGTGCTGCTCGTGCAGAAATATACCCACCATCCAGAGTTTTACCTATCCAATGTTTGCCGCGCTTCACACGGTATCTGGGTGTACCATGGTTGTCTTGCACTTTGTAGATTTTGTTACCGTTACGAAGTTCTTCGACCATTTGCTTTTCCATGATATTACCCCTCGATGTTTGGAGCTAGTTGAGGGAATCGAATAAATACTAAAGACATTAATATTTCAACTAGAAAGAATTATGTATACTTATCCAGAAATTATAAAAAATTATAGCATACTAAAACAATATATGTCAAGAGAAAAAGTTCCGATGATTTGTATGAAATGTAATTCAAGTTACAAACAGCCGTGTAATGATATACAATCAAAGATAAAATCGGGAAGAACAAAAAACTACTGTTCTATAAAATGTAGAAATAATAGTTTGTCATTCAAAATAGAAACGTCGTGTAAAGAGTGTGATAAAACAATATATAAAATAAAAAAAGATTTTAAAAAATCTAAAAACCATTTTTGTTCTAGATCATGTTCCGCAAAGTATAATAATAGAAATAAATTACATGGCACAAACTCTTCTAAACTTGAATTATGGCTTCAGGAAAAGCTAATGGGTATATACCCAAATATGGATTTCTCATTTAATGATCGATCTACTATTGGTTTAGAACTAGATATTCTAATACCTTCACTGAAGGTGGCATTTGAAATAAATGGAATTGTACATTATAAGGCAATATACGGAAATAAAAAATTTAAAGACATCTTAAAGAATGACTATGAGAGAAAGTTATTATGTGAATCAAAAGACTTTAATCTTTTCATAATAGACACATCAGACCAGAAAAACTTTGAGAAATCGACATCAATTAAATATCTCAACCAAATAACGAGTGTTATAAATGAGCTAGTTGAGGGAATCGAACCCTCGTAGGCGGATTTGCAATCCGCTGCCTAACCACTCGGCAAAACTAGCCAGTTTATGATAACATTATAAAGGGTATTGCGTCATATTGCAACACCCTTGTATAATTTAATCGTTACCAATCAATGATAGTAGGTGAATAAAAATATTGAACATGTTTAGATACATACCAATTGCGAATTCAATATAGCTCATTTCAGGATTCTTAAGCGCATGTTGGGTATCATGTAGAATAAAGCCGCCAAACACTACGATGATACCAACTGACAATGCGGTCGCAAGTAGACTAGATCCAATCCAAAGGTTGGCAAGCATAATGCCAACTAGCACCAAGAGTATAATAAAAAGTGGCATGCCCCAGTTGGACGTATCCATTTTAAATGTTGCTGCATAACGCATACAGGCAAATGTAATACCAACAGTACCAGCTACTGCCAAAAGGATTGACGACATTGAAAACATCGTTAGATATGCACCAGCAAATACACCTTGAATGGCACCAAATAGAAGCAATAGAGGCAGACCGAATACGTTATTGGCATTCATTTGAATCAAGAAGATCATACCAATCATAACGACCAAAAACGTAATAGTTCCCACAAGACCAGTGATCGTAATTCCAAACAATGATGCGATCCAAACACCAATGCCTGTTGTGAGGAATGTACCAGCAACAGCCAACAATCCATTCACAACCGTTTTGCGACCTCTTTCCATTCGCCAGTCACCACTTTTTTCTGCATATGTATTCATATATATTTTTCCTTAATGTTAGTTAGTTTATTTCACTTAGTGCTTCTACGGTATCATACCCGTACTCTATGATAATCCATATTTTTTCTTTTGCCAATACTTTTCAGTACGTACTTTTTTGCTCTTTTAGATACAAGAATCCCGCGATAAACCCGTTTGACCCTTCTTTCATCGCGATTAATAAGCATATCTACGAAACGAGGCTTTCCAATTTTCAATTTACACTTGTTCTTAGGATTGGACCATCTTTGATTAAAGTGTCTATGAAATTTCCTCAAAGGATACCACTTCCCATGACAAAATCCGCCCAATTGAATATACATGTTACGTCTTACTGGTGTCATATATTTCTCACTTAATATCAATATCTACTTTCACACTAACACTCTGAGGTGCTTGGAGTTTATATACTTTAATATTTTCCTGAACCACGCCGTAATCTAGAATGAGTTCTTTAATTAGATCATTCAAGCCATCACCACGTACAGTAAATGAAGTATCGTATTTACTGCGCAGTTCTTCGAATGTATCTTTATTCTGAGAGTCATGCTTAACACACATTGTACGACGATTATAGAATGAACGTCCGTACATTTTTTCATGAAAATATGGATCATAACTTTCCTTATTACTCCTCTCAAGGAAGGAAGACATCTTTCGACCTTCGATAACAACAGTGTATGTAGTAGACCGTTTTACAAAACGGTCTTTAACGTCTTGTAGTCTTTCAAGCACATCTTTGTTGGTTATTTTTTCCATACTGATGTGTGGAATGGTATATAAAGAAAAATGCGCAACAGGTACTGTATTGAGATTCATAGCAAGTACGTAAGGACCATCTACGGTTTTGTTAAACTCGCAATCAAAAACGTATACCTGTTCGGTATATCCATTTTGGTGCGTAAAATTATAATATTCATCAAAATCAACTGCTGTAGAAGCAGTTGTGGTATTCTTCTTAATAACTTTGATATTTTCATCTTTGATTCGAATAGTAGAGCCACTTTGAAGACTCACAAGACAGTCGTGGCCGGTTGTAGTAAAGTCATGGACACCTACTGTTCCATCAGCATAAAGAAGGAAAGGATCATATCCCAATTCTTTTACAACACCTTTGGCACCGTATGATTTAAGCTTTTTGTTAGTAACTTCAACTTCGTCACCAACATTAAACTTTTGTGTATCATTTTTCATAACAATATCCTCATAATTTAGTATTCGGAACCTAGTAAATCAAGTTCCATGGTTTCTATTTTATACAATGTCTCACCGAGTAATGTAGCACACTCTTTGAACAATTCCAAGTCCATTTCTTCTTTATTCAATTTTTCCAAAATAGCGATAGCGCCTTCTTCGAATTTATGATCAAACTCTTTCGTCTGAAGATAATGTCTAAGACTATCACACTTTACAAAATCATAATTATACATTGTCATAACACTATCCCAAATCTGTATGATAACGAATATAAATGGCGAACATATGGGCAGGTTCAGGTTCAAGACCTTTACCAATAGCAGGCTTATTATAAACTATTGCTCACAGTGTCGCAAATTCATATTGAAAAATTATTCAACCCATGATGGCATTATTCTTCGCGTTCCATTTTCTTAAGTCGCGTATAGTAATCAGGTAATTCTTTTAAATGATCCAGTGCGATTTCTTTTGCTACGGATTCGTCAGATGTATGTTCCTTTTCAACATCAATACCCATAGAAAGTTCATTTTCTATTTGATCAATAGGAACATCATGTAACGATGCTATATCTTCAGGACTCATTGTTGGTGCGTCTAATACATCTTTCATTTTCATAATATGATACCTCACTTAACCATATTATTTATATTTGGTAAGAACCAATCTTAAGTGAAAAGCTTCTAGAAATTTAATAACATCATTTATCGTAAGATCATCAGAAAAGTAAGCAATTTTCCCATACATTCCCTGACCTAACGTTCTAAAACGACTATATGTGACATTAGGATAATGGCTCTGTTGAAGCACATCTTTTAGTAGAGTGTCATATGTGTAGCGATTACTATATATCTCAATGCCTCTCTGGGAAACAATACTGTGATTTAAATAAGAAGTGATATATACATTCATATCGTGGAGTTTACCAATGACCTTTTGGTCATCATACTCACCGATATGAACAAACGTCATAATATCACGTATCTTAGTATTTACAGAATTCATAATTCAGTCCAAGTCGTATCTATAAATATGCCGTTCACGCTTCTTCATGGCACGTCGCATTTTCTTCCTAGTATTCTTGGCTTTACGATTACCTTTCAATACTTGTGCGAAATCATGATCCTTAAGCATGTACTTTTCAGGTAGGTTTCTTCTAGCCATAGTACTTACTCCCACATTTTATAAGGGATTAAACCGATCTATAATCCCAAAACTCTTTCATTATTTACTATAATCAAATATGTTAAAATAGATGATCTTAGTTCATCAGAGTATGTTTTGCCATATGATGATTTCAAAGAGTTATTATACTGGTTTATACCACGTTTTGCAAATACATCCATTGGTTCATAACCATCGCGGTTATAGATGAACCTTAGACGTTGAAGCTCCCTTACCATCATTCTTCTATGTTTAAAACTTATTTTACTCATACTATTCCTTGCTTGCTACAAGCTATAATGTATATATAAATTTTAAGATTTGACATGCCTAAATCCCATATCATAATCTAGGTATTCAATTAGATTGTAGTATTTTATTTTTAAAAAGTTATACTTTTTTCTAGGTATGGTTAAAGATATATGAAATGAAATACGATCCATTGACATATAAAGATTGGGATAAAATACTATAAAAAATGATCGAATACACTGTTTCCCAAATATTCTTACAGCCCATTCCTCAAACTCGTCTTCTAATAGATCCGATACCTTGTTCGCTTCAGTGGATAGAAAACAAGAATCTGAAATATTACTTCTATCAATCCACAGAGTGGAATACAGAACATCGAAAAATATAGGATTGGAGAAATCATATTTCTCCAAATCTTTTATCCTTTGTCCAAAATTAATGATATCAGTAGAAAATTCACACGTTATTTCTTTATTCTCAACCATATAATTTCCATTAATAGACTTTGTTATTATCCAACATAGGTAAACCGTTTAAACAACTGCTCTTCATACTTTTCAATCGCAGAGCCTAAATCAGGATACATTCTTTCCAAAATATTTTTTGTAAATTCATTATATTCGCCATAAGTATTTTCAATCTCTTTAAGAAGATTATCAGGGTTCGACGTATCTACACCATTCTGAACCATTGTCTCAGACATAACAAGGGCGTTGAAAAATCCAATAGCGTAACTATGAAAATAACCGAACGCACCATTATTCCAGTGAATATCTTGGAGAAAGCCATCCCAATTATTTTTTGGCACAATACCAATATATTCTTCAACCTTTGAGTTCCAAACATCAGGAATGTCACGTGCCGTAATTTCATTATTAAACAGCATTTCTTCAATTTCCATACGGATTTGAATATGAATGATGTAATGAATCTTATCGGACATCAGGCGAAAAACATTATCATAATCTTCAGTGACTTCTGGTGACATTTCCGAAAGATTTATCTCATGTAAAATAGAAGATGATTCGTGTAGTGACAGTGAGATCATACCGCCGATCTTACCAATATCAGTATTGTTTGCTAGAATCTTCGACTGATATTGAGCATGGCCAAATTCGTGACATGCGCTACGCATCATATCATTGATATTCCCAGTATCTTTAATATGGATGTTAGATGATTCTGCATCCAACGGCATCATAAATGAACCATTTTTATTCGATACTTTATATGAAATTGTATCGTCAGTCAAAACACTGTGAACATCATCCATGGTATATTGACGCTTAGACACGAGCGAATTCTGTGGCTTTTCGTTAATAAATTTAATAGAAATATCAGATAGGTTACGAACCAATTCAGTCACTACTGATGGATCAGCAATATTTTTGTCGGTTAGTTGAATCGGATGTGTATAACCAACCACTGACATAAATCGTTTCGTGACTTCAACCATTTGATCAAATAGATTGAAATATTCATCATCAGGTTCAGCTTTGTCTTTACGCATCGAAAGATACTTATTATTAAGTCGTTGGGCGACCATATCCATCTCATCAATGAGTTCAGTATCTGCAATGTTTACATCCGCATAATGATGAGCAATTGGATGATCAGGATTGTCTTCGCAAAAATTAGAAATCTGTCCATTGTAATTACTGGAAAGCTCAAGCTCAAGCTCATCCAAGGCATCGGAACCATTTTCAGTCTGGTTGTGCCATTGTAGCAAATGTAGAATAGTACTAAGTGTTTTTAAGTCTTGCATAATTTCCTCGTTGTTTTTCAAAAACAATATCTTATCATCCAGTCCACTCTTTGTAAACAGTAGATAATAAAAAACCGAAGAGGTTAGACCTTCTTCGGTTGAATAATAGATGGTGTATCGTCAGTCGTAATATGGAATTGTTTCAACTTGGGTACTAAAACATCTGGTTTTTTATCAGGTATATCGATACGATAATCATAAGTGAATTTGTCGTTATTTTTTAGTACAGTGATAGGTACAAGTTCCCAACGCTTATACTTCGGGTGATCATGTCCATCTACCATCATAAAAATAATATTTAAATCTTTGTAGGTGACGAGAAGAAATGGTTTTTCTTCAAACATCTTAAAGGTTTTTCTAGCCATATGGAAATTGTACAAAAGTGTACAATAGTTCTCATTAATAAGGCGTTTACACAAACTCCCCAGTCGTCCAAGGTCTACACTTCTACTAATAATACGCTCGAAAAAATGAACGTCTTTATTTTTCAACCTATATTCAATAATACTTTCTTCAGGCTTTTCCCAAGGTCGTGGTACTCGCAACGGCTTGATAACATACTCAATAAAGTTTTTACGTAATGTTTGTGGATCGTCGTAGGATTTCATACACTTAGCCTCGTTTAATTCTCGTACTATTATTAAGTAGGGGGATGGTACTATATATTGATGTTTGGGGTGTATGGTGGGGCTTTACCAACTAAGCTACATACACCATTATTCTTTCAGTCATAATCCTTTTCAAGCGCTTGAATTTCAGACTTAATGTCGCTAACTTTTTCATGGAGACGTTCAATCACATACACAGCATCATCAAAGTAAACCGCTTCATCAAGTTCAAGCTCCATTGCACGAAGCTCAATGATTTTATCTTCCAACGTATTAGCATTTTGATTACACATAATAAATCCCCTGATCTGTTATAAACATTATAGAGGGTTAAAAATTAAAAGTCAAAATTATTTTTCACCAAAGAGAAATTCATGTTCTTCAGGATATTCTCTCTTGTGCCACTCAACAGTTTTTCTAGAACTATCGATAATACTCTGTCCTTTGGTATTGATTTTACCCTCTAGTACAAGCTTCGCCATTTTAACTTTTGCCTGTCGGGTGCTACAACATTCATGTATTCCTTCTACACGTCGTCTAAGACCATGTTGTCCTTTATATTGGATTAACTTATATGGACAGGGTTTCCCATCATTCCACTTGCATAAATTGTCGCTACAATCTAACAACGTTTCTGGCTTATTGTTTTCATGACTTGCTTTCATGGCTCCTAGTATAAAAAGAACCATAACGATTAAAAATATTTCCATATCTATTCTACCGCGTCAAACTTATAAAACTCATAGGTACACTTAGTAAATGATACTATTGTATATGCATTATCTGAGTTTTCTTTTTCCAGTAACCATTTTACGTGTTTAGCGTCTTCAATATCTTCATACAACGCTTTCTTATCATCGTGAGTGGAAATACTATTAACAACCATGTATTCTTGGTCTGTAAGAACTTTACTGTCATATCTAAAGTCTCCACACTCCTGATCTTTACGATCAACTAAAACACCACAGGCATTATCATAAATGCCATATACAGTCACTTTCGTTTCTGTTACTGATGGTTCCTGAATAGTTGTTTTCATAGCATTTCTCTCTTAATTTGGCTCCCCCGGCTGGGCTCGAACTCACGAGTTCTACCGTGACAGGGTAGTACTTTACTAACTGAGTTATACGTCCTAAATAAGTTTTCTTTTCTTCGCTTCGGTTAGCGATTTATTTTCAAGATTATCATACCACTGATTCATCTGATCAACAAACTCTTTTTTGGTTGATGGTTGGTTTGGTCTAAGACCATGAGCTTGTATACCACGTGCATAAGCATTATACAGTTCATCTTTATAAACGTTAAATCCTGTCCTACTAAGAGCAAGATAAGACTTCTCTTTTCCAAAAGCAATACGATCCTGTCCAAATTTAACATTCATAAAAAATGCGTCTGGAATATTAACCATATTAGAAGAACCACCACCTATGTAAATCGTCGGTACTTGGGTTGTAAAACGTCCTTCTTCTAAAAGTTGATATATTGAGTCTAGTTCTATTATCATATATTCCTTATTCTGGGTCTGGACCCATATCTTCACAATTAAGTACGAAGACAGTAACTTTCTTACCATCTTGCCAACGTGTTTTACTATCGTTAAGTACAGCACCTTGGAGACCAACTGGCTCGATATTAAGAGTTTCACCGAAATGTCCAATGCCAGCGACAATAGTATCATCATCAACGTCTTCAATCAACTCTTTCAATTTTCCTACAGTAAGATGCTTCATATCTATTATCTCCATTGGTATGAGTCGAGGATACCAGATTCGAACTGGTGGTACAGCGTTATGAGCGCTGTGTGTTAGGCCACTGACACTAATCCTCAATAAATATAAGAAAAGGTTTATTAGCTATGAATATACATGATATAGAATCTGACACGAAATTTCAACAACTATTTAAAGAATTCATCAGTAATAAAAATAAGTTTCATGACTTACTGAACTATATAGAGAATAGTTCATACTTCAAGAAAGTAAATGATGAATATCGTGAGAAAATACCCGATACGGTTTACCGTGGAGTATACTTTTGGAATGATGACTACGATGAAGAAGAATGGATCACCATAAAAAAAGAAATTTCGTCACGGGAAAAAGAAAAAACTAACACTAAAGGTATATCGTACAGTTCATGTTCATATTCTAAGACCGTGGCTGAAAATTTTTCTAAGGTCTTAGGTGATGTTGGTTATTTAATCACTTTCAAAATAAACACTAGCGATGTTATATTTGTGCCTCTAGCTTTTATTGCATTCTTGGACGATCCTGATGTTATTTCCACGATAAAATATGAAAAGGAAGTAATAATAAACCCTAACACTTCTAGGATACTTTCAGTAAAAAGAGTTAAAAGATAATGGTAGGGGCAGAAGGATTCGAACCTTCGAATATCGGGATCAAAACCCGATGCCTTAGTCCACTTGGCGATACCCCAACAAAACTAATTGAAATAAAAAAAGGGAACCCCTGTACTCTACACAGGAACCGATTCGGATCATACGGTGCTTCCTTAAAGGAAACGACCCCCTTGAAATTGGTCGGGGATGCAGGAATTGAACCTACGACCCTCTGCTCCCAAAGCAGATGCTCTACCAGACTGAGCTAAGCCCCAGAAAATGGTAGGAAGTGCTGGACTCGAACCAGCGACCCTTCGATTATCGGTCGAATGCTCTAGCCAACTGAGCTAACTTCCTGATGTTAAATTCTACCTTTCCACCATCCTTCTGGAATAGGGGCATCGTTATTAATCCTTTTAACGATATCTCCATTGGTGATTAAGATGGTTCCAAGATGAGGGTGTTTTATTTTTTGATAATATCGTCTCTGGGATTCTGCTATTTTATTTCTAGTTTCTTTACTAACTATATTATTTGTACTCTTACATCTATTGGTGCAATATGTCTGTTTTTTAGACTTTGCAACTCTGAAGTCTATAGCACAATTAGGGCACGTTCTTAACTCACTAATGCTGCGCCCTTTGATAAATCCATCAGGGACATCATTTGTACTACACTTAATGACTTCTTCAGTCAATGGGTTATGGAACCAACTTTTACCATAAGAGCCATTCTTTTTACCTTTTCTTTTCTTACACACATTATGATAATGTTTTTTTAACCAACCATAAGTCTGGTTATTATTCCTATTCCCATTAGGGTGACCTAGCATTTGGATTGCTGCCCATTTTAAACCATCATGATCGGGGTACATTTTAACTAACAGTTGGTGAGCTACATAATGTTCTTCTGATGTTAATTCAACTATGTTATAAAGATCATCGGTTCCACCCATACATCTTGGAGTCACATGATGCATTTCCTTATACCCTTCAAGAGTTCTATTTCTTGCCCGATCAATTAATAGATCATAGTGCTTTTGATAATTCATACAGATATTCTCTCGATCATATACCTGTATTTATGCTTACGAACCTACATTTTCAACTCCAACTACGCTTAACTGGTTCGTAGCCAGACACGGTTACTTGGGCTAAAATAAAAATCACATATGGCAGGAATCGAATTGGAATAGCACATATGTCCAGTATATATTCTAAAGTATAACCATAAATAATAAAACTAGCAACACTAACAGCCAGTGTATAGCTTATTTTTTCACATTATCGTTTTCTGGGGACTGAAGTATCTCATCAATAAGTACTTCATCGAAAAAACTGTTTAATTCTTTTTTTACTTGGCATAATATAGTCCTCTTAACTAGATACATTTTTGCTCAAACCTAAGCTATCATATACCTTAAAAAATTATTATAATAATTTGTTTTATCTAATAGTATGTTACTTTAAATTTTTTATATGGCACTTTCAATCCCATAGGTTCGACAGCAACTATATTTACATGAGACTCTAACACTGCCTTGTCTGGATACCAGCCAATAACAATAAGTCCCTTATTCTCTAGAGATGTCAATTGAGTCTTTGTAAGTACTTTACTACCGTCCTGTCGAGTAGTCCATACTGTGTTACCAACCTTGTGATAACCTAGCATAATAAATCTCAAAAACGAAGCCATAGTTGGATTTACATTGATTTGTTGTACTTCTTGCATATTCGTAAACCTCATTCAGGATCAGGTCCAGCATCTTTTCAAGATGAAAGTCTGTTCTATCCCATCCATTACCCTCAGTATCAGCATGTTCGATAGCATCTTCAATGTCATTATCAAGGGGCTTGGGAACCGGAGCTTCTAATAAATCATATATCTTCATTGGTTATCTCCACAAATTTTTTATCCATGAATACTTATTACAATATCTACAGAAGAGCCGGTATTGTTTGTTATTGTCAAGGTATCCGCAGTAGAATTTATTCGCTGCTCTATTCCTACAACCGGATATCGATATGTACTAGATTGAGAATCAAACACGCTATATTGAATCGTAAAGTCTAAGAACGTTTTATTTAATGTATTAATATTACTCAACTGACTTAGGGTTATAGCATAAGACGAACCGGATGCTACAGTAACCGTTGTAGTGAACGAAGACATTTTCTCATAGTCCGCAAAGGAACCAAATGGTGTTACTGAATATGCATCAACATTAGTAATACTGGATACATTCGTTTCAACTTTAGCTATATAAATTTTATTAAAAGAGTTTTGAAGCTCGGTGGTTGTGTGAGAAATAGTTATATCATCACGCCCTGATCCTTTTTCCAAATAAATGTAAGACACTGCATTAGCAGGTAACGTATATGGAAGACTACTAACAATGTGTGAGTACCCACCTAAAAATATTCGAGTTTCTGTTACTGTAAATGTTAGACCTGATGTTGTGTAGCTTACGATATTATTGTTTCCGACTCCTACTTTAGGCTCAAAGTTTAGGAAGTCACGAGAATCAACCTCATCACGACTGTATACATTATTCTCTAAGTATTCTAAGTAATCGGTTAATCGTTTATACATGCTTGGCATTTTATTATATCCCCAAATATACGTGTATTAAAAATGTATATGTTTGTGTTCCACTCTCTTGTGATGTAATGACTATCTGACTTTTATCAAAACTCAAACTGTACTCTACATTGCTATTTAAAAAATAGTCACCAGTTCCATCACTTCTGAAGTCCATAACTCGATACCTATCATAATCATTTAACCCATAGTCACTTGATAGTACGGTGATTGATTGTCCTTGAGAAAGAGAAACATTTTCTAGTTTTATTTTTTTAAATATATACTTCGGCGCTGTTGTATCATTGAAACTCAAATCATATAATTCTTGAGATATCGGGTTTGCCGAATCAGTTGTTATTTTTGCAATCTTAATACGATTAGACGTGTTGTTTAAATCAGTTACACTAGAATAAGCGTTTAGTGTAGTGTTATCTACTGTCTCAAGATAAACAAAGTTATCTGCGTTCGCTTCCAATGCCACATCAGTAGTAGCTGTTTGATAATAATAACCATCTAGGAATACTGGAAAGTTTAAAAGAGTTGCGCCCAATCCAGATGAAGTGGATACATTAGTATACAGTGTACTCAACGAATTCCCATTCAATAAATTAGAAAGCACCGATTGACTATAAAAGCGCATAGAATAATAACCAATGTTTGTATCACTTATATAATAACTCATTCGACTATTGTACCCAATTGAGTTACCACCGTTATAAGGGTTTGTTGAATTAGAGAATGTAGTCAGCGTATTAGTAGCACTATCGTATTGTTCGTATGGCGTTCCATATGCTCCACCGACAGATAGATATGTAAAGTTTACATAGACTAAATTATTCTCCATAAACATATTAGAGCCGTTAGACCCATATGCTCTAGCATTTCCATCACTAAACTGTGAAGCTGAACCACTAGCTTGAGTACTGTTAAGAACCGGTCCTAAGTCCCATGATGATCCATTATTATTTGTCCATATAATTTTTGCTTTATGAGAATCGGTATAATCTAACACAACCCAATATACCTTATTGTTAGAAAAGTCTATTGCCCATTGATTCTGCCTACCATAAGATGAAGAGCTAGGAGTAGGTAACTGTAATCCCATATCAGTGTATATTATATTAAAGTTACTATCTATATCTATTTTAAACACATTAAATGAATTGTCATAAATGTAGTACTCTACTGTTGTTCCATTCTTTGTTATAAACCATCTATCCAGTTCTTTTAGATTAATATTACTGTTCAGGTTTATATCATCTAATATTCTCCACTGACCTGCTATGAATTCTATATCTTGTCCATTTATATTGTATTTCGATATAAAATAAGTAACACCATATTTTGTGCTATTTCCATAGCCAATATAGTAGTCGTCAGTTATTATACATTTTTTATAACAGGTTTTTGACCAAGGTGATGAATCGGGTACGTTATGTCTTTGTGTAGAATAAATTTCTGGTAAAGAATCTAAGAAGTATCCAGAGCTTGTTAGTGGACTACTGAAATCACGTTGTCTTAGGTTGAATCCCGTATCTATCCACGTTGATCTATCAATGTAATAGATAGAGTTATCATATTCATTGAAAGAATAAGCGTCATGTCTACCACCACTATTCCAAGAGCCAATACCAATGCCGTTATTAAAGAAGTCATAGTTAGTGGAGTTAATAGGTATATAATAACTATAGGTTCCTGTGCCAGTTTGCCTTAAGGTATCACTAAGGTTTAAGGAAAGATTAATATCTTTTGTAATATAAGTTCTGCCACCGTTTATATCATAATAAATGATGGTTTTAAGGCTTACTAATAGATCACCAGTATTATAATTAAATACTGTACGAAGACCACCGTAGCTTAGAGCTTTAGTTGATGTAGAATAGGCACTATAATTTAAGTCAGTAGGCATATCAAATATAGAATATTCGTTGATATAGTTTCCATTATTAAGATTATATATTTTTAATTTTATAGTACCAAAACTTGTTAACCCACCACTCGCATTTTCTGACGCAATAACATAAAGCTTTTGTTCTTTTTCATCGATAGTAATATTATTTGCAACCGATGCACTGAACCCCATGGAACTTGTTATGTCCAAAACATTCTGCCATACAGATGTATCGTAACTTGAGTTAGTTCGAATAAGATAATAGTTGTATGTATTAGGATCACCCAATGTTTTGATCTGAGCGACGATGTAGTTTGTGCTACAACAATCAATGTAATTAATTCTCTGATTGGATGACATGAATGGTGTGCTAAGTGGTGAGTTGTCATAAATGAAATCACCGTTCTTATCGTATCGATAAGCTCTAAAGAAACTGTCTGTTTCGGGTTTGCCTTGCGATCCCTTGTAAAGAATAACTTCCCTACCTTTGGTATCCTTGAATAAGAAATACTTTGATGAATGAGGTAAATAACCAAAATTCAGATAGCCGTACACCGGAAAAAATTGTTCGTCAAGGAACCCAATCTTATATTGATAGTAGGGCTTATAATCACGGCTTGTAACTTCACTCTTATTATATACATCGTTTTCTAAATAAGATAGGTTATCAATAAGTTTTTGTTTTCTGGACATATCTTTATTTACTCTTAAAGCAAAATTTGGTTGGAGTGGTGGGATTCGAACCCCCGAATATTCGGATCAAAACCGAATGCCTTAGACCAACTTGGCGACATCCCAACAAAAATGGTGGAGAAGGACGGGATCTAACCGACGACCTATGCCTTGCAAGGGCATCGCTCTCCCAACTGCGCTACACTCCGAAACTCCTATATTTACCTGTTTCCAGATTTAAAATCTTTTTAACATCATCAAAATAATTATGGTAAAAAACAGGTTTTTTATTTACACTAAATTCCTTGATAAATTTCATAGCATCTGTTTCGCGATGAAAGAATATTGTCATGATAGTATCGTTACTTGATCTATACTTAATAGAGCCGATACACCAGCCTTTAATACATTCTTCATCATCGCGATCATCAACGTTATCTTCCAACCAACGAAGAACGTGTGGTTTTAAATTTACCACATCCTTTCGAAACCTCTCAGGATCTGTAATTACTGGAAGATTCATTTCTTCAGAAACTTCATTATGGACTTTCATTCTATTATAGTCAATGAAACTTTCACTCTTTTCATCAACAAGGTTCGCCCAATCGGTTTTGTCTTCATTCATATAGGAATGGAACCAAACCATATTTCTACAACTGTAAGATGATCTATCCCAGTTCGATTCTGTACAATAACAATGGTTTTGTAAATAATTCATTTAACACCGTCCTTTTCTTTTCATTAACTACAGTATAATATATTGCACGATATTCTTCAATGACAATTACATCTATGAAAATTTGGCGTCCCGTAGGGGCTCGAACTCAACATTTCTAGGGTGAAAGCCTAGTGTCCTGACCAACTAGACGAACGAGACAAATAAAATGGTTGGGGTGGTGAGAATCGAACTCTACTCCTTTCGGCTTAAAAGGCCGATGTGCAACCATTACACCTCACCCCAGAGACTACCCGGAATACATCAGGTAGTGAAAAATTTGGTAGGAATGGCAAGACTCGAACTTGCGTCCTTTCGGTTATCAGCCGAACGCTCTCACCAACTGAGCTACATTCCTAGATAGTCGTTACTATCAAAATTTGGTGTCCCGTAGGGGGCTCGAACCCCTGTTACTGACGTGAAAGGCCAGTGTCCTGACCAACTAGACGAACGGGACAGAAAAAAATGGTCGGTGCGGATGGGATCAAACCATCGACCTATGCCTTGTAAGGGCACCGCTCTAGCCAACTGAGCTAAGCCACTTGAAACTGGCAGTGAAGGAGGGATTCGAACCCTCGGACCCGCAAAAGCGGGTCGGCACATTAGCAGTGTGCTGGTTTTGACCGCTCACCCACTTCACTTCGTTATAATTGATTTACTTTTTTATCAATTATAGAAATAAATTTCGACAAGGTAAGTGATGGTTATATCACTCTAACTTATTACCCAAACCCTTGTCAAATTTGGTTTTGAATTTGGCGCGACATGCGGGACTCGAACCCGCGACCTCTACAGTGACAGTGTAGCGTTCTAACCAACTGAACTAATGCCGCTAAATATAAATAATTTTTAAAGAACATGGCGTAAAGCCTAATTTGGTAGAACGGGATGGATTCGAACCATCGACACGTGGTACTTCACACCACTGCTACTACCAACTGAGCTACCGTTCCAAAATCTTTTATCTAAAACTAAAAAACCCTTCTCAGTGGAAGGGTTTCTTTATCTACTTTGCTTATGTGTCGTTTACTTAATCATAAGCTAGAAACCCTTAATCTCCCCTTTCGCACTATCCATGATCTCACGATCAAAAGATACAATTGCACGGGGGAATTCACTTCCCTTAAACTGTTCTTGTTTGTGCATCTGTGCGAAAATAGTCATTTTGGTTTCTCTCTTAAATTCTTCTCTTTCTAAGTTAATGTTATTTATAGAAGAGACAACATTGCCTCTAAAACTCTGCATTTTTTAATACTTGAGTTAAGTGTAATCTTATTTATGCTTCCTGTCAAGTACTTTTTTCTATTTTCTCAAACTTTTTTGTTTGGAGACGAGTGAGGGAATCGAACCCCCGTAGGTGGATTTGCAGTCCACCGCCTAGCCACTCGGCCAACCCGCCATTTTATATGGCACCTTGTCAAGGAATCGAACCCTGCACGGTCAGGTTTGGAGCCCAACCTGTTCCCAGAACCCAAGGCTTAAATTTTGGCGGAGGGGGTGGGATTTGAACCCACGGAGCCCCGAAGGGCTCGGCGGTTTTCAAGACCGCTGCATTCAGCCGCTCTGCCACCCCTCCTAAAACTTATTCGTTATATTCTACGTTAAACGTCTTATATGGTACTTTGCCAATAGGCGAAACACGTACCAAATCTACCGTTGATTGTAACTTAATACAATCCTCTTGCCAATCAAAACTTACAATACCAGTCTTTTCGATTGACTTAATTTGTGACTTCGTTAGCTTCTTTTCACCTCGTGTCCCTGTTGACCATATTTCATCGCCAACTTTAATGTATCCACACATTACGAATTTTAAAAATGAAGCAATCTTAGGATTTACTTTGACATCCATACTTACCTTCCACAAATTTTAAATTGGAGCGGACTATCGGATTCGAACCGATGACCATCGACTTGGAAGGACGACGCTCTACCAACTGAGCTAAGCCCGCAAATTCTTTTTATCTAAAACTAAGAAACCCTTCTCAATAGAAGGGTTTCTTTATCTTACTTTGCTTATGTGTTGTTTACTTAATCATAAGCTAGAAACCCTCATAGTCATCTTGTGACCAACCACAGATGCTATCTGACGATACAATTGCACGGGGGAATTCACTTCCCTTAAACTGTTCTTGTTTGTGCATCTGTGCGAAAATAGTCATTTTGGTTTCTCTCTTAAATTCTTTTCTTTCTAAGTTAATGTTATTTATAGAAGAGACAACATTGTCTCTAAAACTCTGTAATTTTTTATCTTGAACATAGTGTAAAGCTATTTATACATCCTGTCAAGCTCTTTTTTTGGTTTTCTAAAACATCATATATGATTTTTATCTAGGATGCAATTTTTTCCTCACTCTGTCTTTTGTTCTAAATTGCTTTCGATGTTTCATACTTATCAACGGTCACATCTTATTTACGCTTCTTAGAGGAATAGCAGTTCTCACCGGGCGGACATGCCGGTACTCCATTTATGTTTCCGTGAACACAGGTGACATTTTCAGGTCTATGTTTCTTTTCAATGTCAATATGATCAAAACTTATACCAAGTTCTTCATTAGAGTTAAATTTATGACATAAAGCACAACGTTGTCCTATTGGGTATCTGCGATTCACCGTTTCATCATAATATGGAAAAAACACATGGTCACATGGTTGTACTTGTCGTTGTCTACTGAGCTTAGAAAACAATTTCTTAAAAATATTCATACGTTATATCCTATGGTTATAATGTTTCATGTCTAATATTCACACATATTGAACTCTGTATAAGACGCCAAGTTTTAAACAGCTTTTCGTATGGTCATAGACAATACGCATAGTAGTATTATAAAATAATAGTTCCTTCTTATTATTGTTTCTGAGAGCTTCTTTGATATCATAAAAGATACCATACAAAACCTCATCAACAGCAACCTGAGTATAGTTTGTTTTTTGAAACGAGTCAGGATCTAAGGTTTCACCAACCATAAATTGTTGTACAATAGATTGATGACATATTTCATATTTATAACTAGATATAGTATATGAGGTATTATTGTGTTTAACAACCGGGGAGTTTACGGCTGTCACACTATACCCCAATCCATTCAATTCATCGAAATACTTATGTAAGCATTCATCATCACTATCGATACATACTTCTGTCACATATTCATTTACTTTAGTATTCATAATATACCCTATTTGTTACGTCATTCATTTGCATAAGAATAACGACAGTTTAATTTCATTTTCTCATTATCAAAATCATACTGTACTGAAATAGTGAAACGGTATAAAGCAACCGTTTTATATTTACTTCTAAGACAGTCACGTTTTATACATCTAAACACATCCTCTAAGACCTCATCAACAACATCAACATACGGTGTCTTTGTTTCGAAAGAAAACGGACATATATACTCCCCCATCATAAACGATGATGTCATACTTTCATTAGTGAAATCCTTAATGTGTGCTTGGGCGCAATATACACGACCATCAATTTCACATACGGGTACATCTGTTATATAAGTTTTGATATTCGAATTTTCGAGATATTCCATATATTTTTTAATAATTTCATCGCCTGCACTTATTTCTACGATACTTGTATAATTTTGTGTTATTGTTTCCATTACACTACATCTACGTATAATTTAATAATTCTTTCAAATCATAGATATTAAGAAGGTATTCAATAAGTTCTTTATAAAGCTCTTCGTACTTATTATCTTCGGAATACCATTCGTAAGAAGTTCCACGGCCATTACCACCGCTTAGAATCCACAATACACCGTTTACGAAATTAATACGCCAAACATACAGTCGTCTATTAGAAGAATCACTAGTACAAAAGTCTTGCTTTCCAAATAGTTCTTTACGCCATGGAAGTGAAGATGAAAAGAAATTTGTTGAAAACTTCATATAAGTGTCTTTACTCGCTTCTTCAATAACTGTTGTATAAAATTTTTGGAATTGACCATTAAGAATTGGGGAATAAAAAACCTGTCCTTCACTATGCTCTTCAAAAAACTTTTTCTCTTTCTTCACACTAATCTCCTATCTTTTCAATAATATTTTCAACCATTACACATGCATCATTCATTGCTTCTATGTCCAACCTCTCATATTCTGCGTATATCCCGTTAAATGAATCAACAAAACGTAAAATTTCTAATATTGGCTGGATGTCATTGTATATAGGTTGAAAATCCCACATTTCCGGGTCAGTATATTGATCATCTGAGCTTTGAATGTTCCAATGAGGGTCTAGAATTTCTATCAATCCATCATTAAGTTCTTCGCATCTACTCAGCGCATGTATATGATTTCTGTCTATGAGAAATTCTTTAATCGCTTCGAGATCACGTATCACACTAGTTATATTCATACAATTCTAAGATTTAATTTCCATCACCAGTTTTGATGTCCAAATCTGTAACTGTTACATTTTGTGTTTCGTCAATATGTTGATCGATATTGCCTTTGCCCTGCAATGAATAATGCACCTTCATGATAATTTCATCACACTTATCAACAAGTTGATAAAGCTTCTCACGTTCACGAATCCATGAGAGCTTCAATGCTTCCAGATCTTTCACACTCATATTGGAGATCATTTCATCAGTAGGGGTTTGGTTGTTAATATCAGCCATTAGTATTTTTACCTTATTAAGTTTTAATTATGTTAAAAGTTATATCGTGTGTTCCATTTAGACTTCACGTATTCAAATATCATATTTTCTATATCGTCTTCATATTTCAACGTATTAGGGTCCAATTTAATCCTCTTGCCGAGTAATTCATCTACGATATCACTCTTCTGGAAACTCATACTTACACAACAATCTACATCGAAGAATGTACCTTTAGAAGATATATCTGGCACGTTACCACAAAATGGACATGGTTTGAAAGAATCATGCGTAGTACTTTCACAATTTTCATTCATTGATCTCTCACCATCACGGCGTCGTTTTTCCTCATACAGTGCAGATAACTTTTCAGCACAGTCTTTTTTATCGGAGTTTTCTTTTTTCTGTACATTTTCCCAATATTGAATATAAGACTCCAATTCGTGATCATAGAGATTATATAGATGATCAAAAACAGGTACTAGTAACTTGCGTAACTTTTTATTTTCCATTTCCGATCATTCCGTCTTCACTTAATTGAATATAGGCTTGGCATAAAAGGGCATAATCTTCTTTAATACCCGCATCTACGGGTTCAAACACTGTACAATATCCATCACCATTCTTGGCAAAGCATTGGAATATACTTCTCCCGCTGGGTCTTTAATGCCATTGTCCCAGAATGTAGTATAAAGACGCTGCTGCGTCTTTTACATCATCCCACGTATAGTCATAATATTTAGAATTCTCATATCCCATACACCTACCTTATTCTAAATAAATAAAACACTGTGTAGTAAATAACAAAGGTCAAACAGAATGCCATTGGTAACGGCGACGGATTCCAAACGTATACAAACGCAGAAGCACCAATAAGGAAAAAATATATAAATTGCTTGGTGATACTATCGAGAATAAACCATTCTGAAAGAACAATAATAGTAATTCCCAGAACTACCAATAAAAAGATATAAAATCCCATATTACTCTCCTAGCGAGTCGCCCTAACACGAAAGTCTTCACCAACAATAAAATATTGGAGTTTAATACGTTCCATTAGATTCATGGATTCATAGTGTTTGCGAATTTTTCTTTCAACTGCATTGAGATCATCTTCATTCTTTTTGAAAACGATCTCAAACAAATTGGCACGTTTCCAGCGGGGCTTATGCTTCATGTCTTTTCACTCCGATTTATTTCCAATATTATAAAGGATATTTAAGACTTTTTCAATAGCAGTCTCGTTATAATACACAGCTTTTTTCATAATTTGAATCCAATAGTATTATTTGTGTAACCATTCAGAAGCATTATAAGCCATAATAGCTTTATCGTCAACGAGATTAAAATATTGGAAAAGGGGTATAAACATTTCGTCACACTTTTCTTTAAATTTGTCACAAACCTTTGGGTTATTAATAATAAAGGCGGCTCGCTGCCTCAATATATATTCGTATGCATTTAACCAATTCGTAGCGTTTACCTTAGTAGCTGACACTTGTATTTGATCATGAATAAGCATATGTAAAGTACTTCTTAATGCTCCTTTGTATTCAGAATACATTAATGTTAGATAATCTTTGGTTTCATGGTACAACTCATGCTGTTTACACATCTTATAATTTCTAGGTTTAGAATTGAAGATATTCACATTAGTACTAGATATAGTGATACTATTGTCAAAACTGCACTTATGGTAATAAGACGTAGTAACTTCTTCCCACTTATCTAAACGTTCATTCCATTCATTTAAAGAAATATTTTCAGGTCTATCCGTATTATTGTAGTACTCAAAGCTCTCAACTCCACTCACATCCATAATCATGTTATAGAGGAACAAACCACAATCAGTATTACTGTTATTACCGGGGGTGATAATGTATACAGAGTCGTCATCATAAAAGCAACTAATTTCTGTTTTATATAGAGAGGATAGATCACTATCTATGGACATTAAACTTGACACATGATCAGTAATTGATGTCAAAAGACCAAGAAGCATTTCTCGATCATCACCACACCAATCATATCTCTCAATAATTTTTAGCGTATTAGTTTTTATTCTAGAATGTGCATATTCATAACAACAACTACTAGTTGATATTGTCGATAGAAGACATTCTTCAATAACACTATCTAATTCCATTTCGAAACCTGATGAATGAAATGCGATATAATGTAAAACAACGTTCATTGAATACCGCGCTATCATTTCTTGCATATATCTTCGATGCGCATACTGCACACTATCAAGACATATTTTATGGAACCTTGTCATATCTTTTAGATTGTTGGGTTTATACCTCAATCCATTCGTTATTTTAACAGACATATTTTACCTTAATTTCGCCCGAGTACTTCAATCAGCTCATCATATACGCCAGTCGCATGCATTGCTTCCATTACCCGATCTGCATAGTCATCGAACCATTCTTCAGGAATACCACAAGAACCCCTATTGTAGGGTAACAAATCGGAATACGTTTCAAGACTATTTGCGTTAGTAAACTCATCCATACCAAGATCAAAATTCGTGACTGTAACATTGCCATTTTTTACAATAAAACTAACCATGCAGTTAGCTGACTGTTCATCACGCATACACTTTTCAATATCATAAAGACTCACAGTCATATCTAAAAATGGGAAAGTTTTACTTATATAAAGCAATTCTTTATGAACTTCTTCCACCGAGGGGTATTTACCGATATTTTTATCAAAGTGTATGTTTCCTGATGGATCTACTAGTCCATTGGGACCACCAATATAGCAACTATCGGCTATGTCACATTTAATATACTCTAAATCATCACATACACCAAGATAATCTTGAATACGTTCATGCATAGTCATAAGAAGGCCGTGGTCATAACCATAAACTGATGTTGATGGACTTTTAGGCCCCATCTTCTTAATTATATCGTAACAATCATCAAACAGGTATAAACCTGATCTTCTACGATATCTATTCAGAATATGTTTCATATCATTACTGTGTGGTTTGATATCACATGTAAAGTACCGATCTAACTTAAAGATAATATCTTTAGCCTGATCTACTGAAACTTTCTTACCTTTTATAATACAGTGTGGCCATTTCGGGAGGTCAATATTATAAAATTTGTCAATAATCATCTATTACAACCTCAAATGCTATTGCGTTTATATGACATATCATTATATTGTTCTATCAATCTCTGTAAATTTTGTTTAAACGAATTAGCTTTTTTTGCAATCCGCTTATCATCCGTGTTGTTCAGTCTGTATTCAATTTGTGTAATGGCATCAGAAGCTTTACTGATCAGTGCAGAAATCTTTTCTTCAGTATAGCGAGATTCCACCATATGTTTAGCTGCTTTAAAACGACTAGGGTTATTTTTCAAATCATATCCCATAGACATTAGTTTATGCACATAACTGGATTCTGTATGCTCAAACTCTTTCTCAAGTTGTTTAGAATATTCACATAGTTCCAGAGAGACAAAGTTGCGCAAGTGTTCTTTATGCGATATTGCAATGATGTTAAGAATGATCTGGCCTACAATGTCATTGACTTTAGAACGAAAATGACGTTCCTTCTCTATGCGGTCGTTGCGCATAGAAACTACAATATTGATATGTTTATCAATATCGATATGGTTTTCTTTATTGACATGTTCTTCTTGATATTCACGAAACTGGTGTTTCATTTTTTTGAAAAGTTTCTCGTTCGAAATCTTTTCTTTGAGAACTTTATTGAATTTACTAGTAAGATGATCCTTACGACCACGCTTCTCATGGTACTCATAGTCTTCGCCATGTTCGTCTGGATACATCATACAGTAGTAATCTGGCTTAGGTTCCACCGATAGCATCAAGTTCTTTCTTGATATCTTTAAGCTCATGCTTTAATGATTTTACTCGACCATATTGCTCCATAATTTCGCCGAACATAACCAAAACGTTATTAAGTACCATAACAATTTCCTCTCAATATGGTTTTATTTTACAGCATATCGTCATCAGAATCAATGATATCCTGAAGGGAGTCAATGACATCACACAAGTTTTGTCGTGATTTCATAAGATCATCGACACGCTGAGGATCGAGTGTTTTAGCCTTATTTACAAGGTAAGGAAAGTCATCGATCTTACGGAAAAAATAATCTCCCAGATGAGGTGCTTCATTCTTAGATGACATAACTTTCTCCTACAATTTCCTATATTGTACTGGAAAATTGACTGAAATACAATACATAAATATTATAAATACGAGGCTTTTTGAATATGAGAATCAATGAAATAGACACCCCTAAGAACAATGATTTGTTCGACTTAATAATTGAAACAAAATACTTCAATGAAAACATACTACCCTACATTACTCACAATACTATACCACCTCAACTGGTCCATGGTAGTTACAATATGGATGTCAACCGAGTTATTACTATACATGAGCGTAAAGGTCCAACTGATAGTGCTAAGATCATTCATCAGATTGTCAATGAAGAATCTGAAAAGAAATTTGGTGTGAAGATTAGAAACATGATCTTTGCAACACAATCACCCGAGGCATCTGAAAATTATGGGTCACTAAGAACGCTTATACCTTTAGACGATGATTACGCATTGTATTACAATGATATAATAAGTGACATGTATTCCGATAGTAATGGTGTTTTTGAGTTTTCTAAGTATAGGGAAAAACGATCTGATATAATAATGGAGGCGCTAAAATCACCAAAGGGTGTAGAGTTACAAAAGGCCATATATAATAAATTAACAGGTGGTACACTCACAAATATGATATTATCATATATCACTCCTTATACAAAATCAATATCTTTCTATGATGGCAATCTAGAGGATAATATCTATCCAATGGACTCTCTTGAAGAGATGAAAGATGTTAGTAATTGGCAACACGTTAGAAAAAATATAGACAAGTATATCGTTATGTCTATGAAAAGCCTCATAATAAATGAAGGAATCTATGACATTGAAGATATTAACATGCGTTATGCATCGAATGAAATAATTGAGCTAAGTAATTATTTGATTGAAAATCTAATACCTTCTGATATAAAAGAACTTGAACTTCGAGCCTATCTATACGTATCTGATGTTAAGAAAACAAGCAATCTCCATGAGATACCTGAAAGTCATGAAATTATGTGCACAACAGGTAGATACGCTATCCTAGACACGTTCGAAGGCGGTATGGACGATCTCGTAAAATACTATAAACAAAAATATCAATGAAATCTAAGGCATAAATAAAATAAAAATAGGAGATAAAAATGTCAGGTATAAAAATTTATAATGTTGGGATCAACAGTGTTCAATTATCAAAAGGTATGACCGTGGTGGAATTTAAATCATGGATTGTAAGCACATTAGGCGGCACAACTAATGATTATTATAGATCTGTTATCCAAACCAACGATGGTGGATATGTGGCTGTGGGGAATCAAAATTCGGAAGGGCAAGGTAGTTACGACGCATTAATTGTTAAATACGACGCCAATCTTAACGTAGTTAGTCAAAAAGGGTTAGGCGGCACAACTAATGATTATTATCGTTCAGTTATCCAAACCAACGATGGTGGATATGTGGCTGTTGGTTATCAGCAATCAGAAGGACAAGGTAGTTACGACGCATTAATTGTTAAATACGACGCCAATCTTAATGTGGTTAGTCAAAAAGGATTGGGTGGTTCAAATAGTGATAATTATTACTCAGTTATCCAAAGCAACGATGGGGGCTATGTAGCAGTTGGGAATCAAAGTTCGGAAGGACAAGGTAATTACGACGCATTAATTACTAAATACGACGCCAATCTTAATGTGGTTAGTCAAAAAGGATTGGGTGGTTCAAATAGTGATAATTATTACTCAGTTATACAAACCAATGATGGGGGCTATGTAGCAGTTGGGTATCAAGGTTCGGAAGGACAAGGTTACAATGACGCATTAATTGTTAAATACGACGCCAATCTTAACGTAGTTAGTCAAAAAGGGTTAGGCGGCACAACTAATGATTATTATCGTTCAGTTATCCAAACCAACGATGGTGGATATGTGGCTGTTGGTTATCAGCAATCAGAAGGACAAGGTAGTTACGACGCATTAATTGTTAAATACGACGCCAATCTTAATGTGGTTAGTCAAAAAGGATTGGGTGGTTCAAATAGTGATAATTATTACTCAGTTATCCAAAGCAACGATGGGGGCTATGTAGCAGTTGGGAATCAAAGTTCGGAAGGACAAGGTAATTACGACGCATTAATTACTAAATACGACGCCAATCTTAATGTGGTTAGTCAAAAAGGATTGGGTGGTTCAAATAGTGATAATTATTACTCAGTTATCCAAAGCAACGATGGGGGCTATGTGGCAGTTGGGAATCAAAATTCGGAAGGACAAGGTTCCAATGACGCATTAATTACTAAAATACCAGATGATCTCAACTTGTTAACAGGTGCATTAATAAATCACAGTGCATTATCTTGGACCACACCTAGTTTAACAGAAACAACGCCTAGTTTAACAGAAACAACGCCTAGTCTAGTAGAAACAACGCCTAGTTTAACAGAAATAACACTAAGTTTAGTAGAAACAACTCCTAGTCTAGTAGAAACTCGGAGCGAGAAACAATAATAAAGAGGCATATGCCTCTTTATGTTTTGATGTGATTCTTGTCAAATTTTCCTACTGCAATATCGTAGTAAAACGCACAATGAAAATAGTCAGTCATTGAATCAGAATGGTCAAAATAGTTACCAGCATTGCGAATGACTTTATCAATACGTTCAATGACAGATGCTTGATTTGCATTATCGGTAGATTCTTTGATCCAGTATTGATTGATCTGACGATACTCACCGTCTTCGAAGTAGGGTGATTTCATAATGCTTACTGATACTGCTAGATGATCTTGCTTGCGTACTGAAAACTTAATTTCAGGGAATTCTTTTTTCAGTGACTCGCGGATTGTTTTCACAGTGTCTTTATTGATGTAAGCCATAAAACTTCTCCCTCGATGTGTTATAAACATTATAATTTAAAACACAATGGTATGTCAAGCATCAAAGTGAAAAGTCATCGAAACGGGGATAAGTACATTTGTCCGTTCTTTATAATTTATACCGAAGTCATCGTTCACTACTGCTTCAAATGAAGCGACACCATCACAATCAATATCAAACCCTATGAACTGTTCTTCGTTAAGGTATAACAAATATTCATGGACCGAAACTAGTAATTCTTGATTTTGCACTACTACGGGATAGATACCGTTCCATATATTTGATGCTTGTATATTTAAAGGGGTTGGTATTCTTTCATATAGTGACTCAAAGAGACCTTCTTTTAAAGAATACCGATGTGCACCTGATAAAATTAATCCAGTGCCAGTAGTAACGAAGAGTACTATTTCATCACCTGTCATAGAGTATCCAACGTATGGATACTCTTCTAATAAATTTAACGGTGGTGTTAGTTCAGCTTTAATCATATTTAAACTTTAAATTTATTCCATTCTACTATTTCACATGTTGGCTCAATACCTAACGGATTCTTAGTATTATGTTGCTTAAACCATAGTGAAATCTCACTGGATACAATACGTATGAATTGTCGTTTACCATTGCTCTCAAGAGCTTGGTGCGGGGTTTTATCAGTCATCCAGTACAAAGTGTTAGGTTTCATCTTTTCAGGCTCCCCAAGAGGTTCACAGGCCCCATGATGGTCTCTGTCGGTAACAATTTCGTCCCATACTTGACATGCACCATCAGTAGAAGCCATGTACACACCTTTATTAGGGCTCATACCACCCCACGCACCACCACCCCATGATAATAGATTGGGTGCTTCAACATGTACACCACCTCGTCTTTGGGTAGTGTTTTTCACCACACTTTCATGAACGGTCAAATAACAGACGGTACCTTTTTCAAAATTACACTGATTGATAATGTCAATATATTGTTGAAGGTATTCAGGAATAGTTTTCAAATCACCAAATACAAATGGCATCATATTAACTTTAGCTCCCGTGAATTCTGGGAATGTAACTTGGGCGTATTCTTTATACATTATTATCTCCTAGACTGGGTTGAAATATTCCATAATCATTTAATATCGCATAAGACGACTCATACACTGGGACTTGGTGATCGCGAGTGACAAATGATTTATATTCGTATGGATTATAGGTGATTGCGACTCCATTAGAAAATGGTAATGAAGTGTGTAGTGGAAAGTTCAATGTATTAGTCCCAATAGTGATCATAGACACAATATCACCTTCAACAAAAGCATGTACGTTCTTCTGTTTCTCTCTAATAACTCGTTCTCGACCTTTTTCACCTACTATATACTTTACATTTTTTAGAACAATATTTCGGGCATGTGCAATAACTATGCCTTTCATAGAACCTTCTATTGCTCTCACAGAATAACAATCTTTATGAAGATTTTTATATACTCTTACTCGCATATTATCCTCTAGATATATCAGTCCATTCAGGAACTTGCGGTTGTACACAATTATTTTTATGACCACATCGAACACATATTGCCTGCGGTAACACATTTACTGAAGTAACACAATGTAAACGCTTACATAAGAATTCCCTGAACCAAAATCGTAATGTATTAGGTGTGTGGTGAGTTCTTCGTTTCAAATAGTTTTCTCACCATAACCAAACCTCATATGTTCTTATAACCATACCCTAATATAAACGAACCGTCAATAAATAGATATAGCCGTATATTTTTAAAGGAACTTATAATGCTTATCAAACATTTATTTGAAAACAACATTGATGATATTAAATCACATCCATATTTTAGAAAACACATCGCTAAAAATTTACCAAAGTATAACAAGGAACTAAAATCACAATATCCAAATGGATTTGAGGGGTTAAGTAACTCAAATTTTAGTACCGTATTGGGTACATTAATAAAGGGCCGCTCCAACATCCTATATCATGGTACTTCTAGTAAAGATTTTAAAACGGGTCAGAGTATCGCTATGCATTACCGTGACGGTCCTAGAGATAGTAATAAATTAATTCACGATACGGTCAATGAGTTAGCAGAAGAAATGTTTAATGAACCTATACGCAATTTATTATTTACTACAAAAATTATCCGGAATGTTATAGATTATGCCAATTTATTTAAAGATGTGTATATAATTCTCCCAGATGGTGATTATACCATGTATGTTAGCGATACCTACGAAGATTTTTATGTTGATTATCTAAACGATGGCTATACCATGAGGTATATTATGGAAGATATAATCAACGAAGTTGACATATATACACAATCTAAGGAAGATGGACTTAAAAAATTATTGATAAGTCGTTTAGTCATGAAAAGTTTTTATCGATTGTGAATTATGCCATTGATAAATTCATCTATAAAAATAGACACATAAGTACATATTTTATAGAAGATCTAAAAGATATTGAGATGGAATACGCAAATATCATTGAGTATATTATAGATTTTATAAAATCACGCCTTTATGATGAGGGTTATGAATTGTCTAATGAGGAAACTGAAGAAATAAAAAAGGTGATCGATGATGTATATAAAATGTATTATGATACAGTTAAGAAAACAATAGACACAATGGCAAAAGACTATCTAGACACCATTTCCTCCTATGATAATATCGAAAATGTCAACAATGTAAACGAGATTATGCTCAAATGTAAATCATTTACATTACTTTCTATAGAAGATTTTATAAAAATAATCATTAATGAGGGATGAATAATGTTATTCATCCTTCATCGATTTACATCGCGTTTGATGAAAACTCGCTAAAAAGCAATTGTTCTTTGACACGATCATCTGTTTCAAGATACATATCCAGTTCATCCACATAATTTGCCACTGGTACATCACCTGATGCCAATTCCTTACAAAGATCGTTGCATGCATTAATAGCATCGATAACCGACTTATGATTTGAACAGTAAAAAGTGCTAAAGCTAATATCGTTGTGTGAATCCATTATTTTAACGCTATATCGCTTGCCGAATAATTTACGAAAAAACCCTGCATTATCTACAACAATTACATTACTATCGTTATGTTCAGACATATTTTCACCTCTTGATTTATAGTTACATGTCTACTTTATAGTACATTGGATAAATATCTTTTTTATTGAATGTGATTGCCAGTACCCAACTCCGGTACGTAGCCTTAATACATTTAAGGGCATATCTTTCCTTTACGATATTTCGCTTTCCTACCTTCTTAGCAAAAAGTAATACCATTGAATGATATACTATGATTATCATCCATGGTATTGGTACAAGGGCAGATAAAAATAATATTCCCTTTTTTAATTTATACATAACTTCTACTTTCTTTTATAGTAATTCGGCGCGGAGGGCAAGGACTCGAACCTCCCGATCATTGACCACCTTTCTATCAAGTACTTCATAGCAGGCGCGACTTGCTATTTTTCTTTGGTATACTGAATGATGACCGTCACCAACACTTTACTAGATCGCAACAACCGGACGCGTATTAAGTTGGTGCAATCTAGCAATGCGTAGACTCCGCATAAAATTGAAAAATACTATGCTTATAATCCCTAAATGTAATCCATCTGTACCACATAATGTAGATTCTATTCATACGACGCAGGGTGTCTGAGTATTTTGATTTCTCATTGGGGTAATCTTCATCCTCATCGAATAGGTAGTTCATTGCCAATACTAAACATCCAACGACTTCCATGAACAGCCATGGAAGAATAGTTAGTGCTAATACAAAACGAATAATTTTTCGTGTCATTTGAGTTCCCCATATGGATTGGAAGACGTAAAAAATACTTTAATGGCTGAATTGTACCCTATGCGTTATTCCATGTCAAGTCGAATTCGTAAGAATTCATTGTGAGGTGCTTGACGCCTCACAAATATCTATATGAATCTATAGTATTATTATCTGTATGTCATTCCATTCCATACAGATATGAAATATCATTATCATGATATTTCTATTACTCAAATATAACTCTATCTATAACTAAAACTCTTACTTTTTCTTTATATAGAAATAATAAGAAATAGGTTAGACTTTT